>Ga0081606_1000007_pt1 | contig 472503 bp, 392 predicted proteins | sample EareggfetidaYelm_FD_71127 | JGI IMG/M metagenome (GOLD analysis project Ga0081606, IMG submission 71127) | Earthworm egg capsule microbial community from the University of Washington, USA - E. fetida Yelm (SPADES assembly) (version 2) | ecosystem: Host-associated > Annelida > Reproductive...
CGCAATTTGAAACTGATCATTACAACGTGCATTGTTATGCCATCTAAAATGAAATTACGTTTCGCAGGCGACGTAAAATCTCCCCCTTCAGGGGAGACTTGCACTCCGCAATTTGAAACTGGTCATTACAACGTGCATTGTTATGCCATCTAAAATGAAATTACGTTTCACAGGCGACGTAAAATTTCCCCCTTCAGGGGAGACTTGCACTCCGCAATTTGAAACTGATCATTACAACGTGCATTGTTATGCCATCTAAAATGAAATTACGTTTCATAGGCGACGTAAAATCTCCCCCTTCAGGGGAGACTTGCACTCCGCAATTTGAAACTGATCATTACAACGTGCATTGTTATGCCATCTAAAATGAAATTACGTTTCGCAGGCGACGTAAAGTCTCCCCTGAAGGGGGAGATTTAGAGGGGGCCCTACGCCAGCCATTGTTAACCCAACGCAACTGTGATCTATCCCGGCCACGAATGAGACATACAAGAGCCAACGCTTATTAAATAATAAAAAAAGTCTTTCAAATAATCCCCATATCCCTACAAAACACAATCAACTGCTCATTCTTTGTAAACTCAAACACCTCTTTCATTTTCTTAAGGCGTTTTTCCATATTACTTAAAGAGCATTTTATATCGTTTTCCAGCAACTTATCCGGGATATTCTTTTGAGGAACTCCTTGAGCAAGCAAGGAAATGATCGTAATATCCAGGTCGGAGAAATCGTAAGAATGTTGATTTTTGATTAGATCAGCAAGATGTTTTGGGTAATGCTGTTGATTGCGGGATATTTTTTCAAATGCTATCCGGAGTTCTTTTGCATCATTCCGCGCTTTGCGTACATAGCCGTCGATGAACTGATTCTTAAATAACGAATCGATCACGGCTGGTTTGTTTTCGGCGGAGAATATCAGCACCTTCAGTTCCGGCTGTACTTTTCTCGCCGCAGGGATCAACTTAGCGCCGCCAGCTATTTTTTGAGGCCGGCCATCCGGTTCAAAATACAGATCGCAGATCAGCAGGTCATAAGGCTTGCCTGCTTTTTTTGCATGGGTGATCTTCAACAGTGCATCATCGCAATAGTATACATTGTCAACTTCTTCTACTCCGAGAGTCTCAAGTGTCTTCTCAATCGAGATATTTGCGCTTTCGTGATCTTCAGCTATTAGTATTTTCTTGATCATTAGATAAGATTGGAATAAGGATTCTGATGGCTGCGCCGCTGGCAGTTTCTTCAGCGAAAGTAATTTGCCCGCCGATCTGTTTTATACGGTTTCCCGTACTTTTCAAACCATTTCCTTTTTCGAAATTTGGCGGAAATCCCTGACCATCGTCTTTGTAGGCGATGATCAGTGAGTTACCGGGTTTCGAGAAGTTGAAGACGACGTGACGGGCGCCACTATGCTTTTTCATGTTGACCATCAGTTCCTGTAAAACCTGTTCAAGTTCTTTGACAACCATGGATGGAACGGCTTTCCACAACTCTTCTTTATTTCCCACTACGGATATTTTGGTAGTTGATGTAGCGAAAGCAGTAATGAGTTTGCTTATACGGACAGCGGTATCATGTTCTTTTTCTACAGTTTCATAGGAAAGATTCCGGGAGCGTTCGTAGAGATCTTCGATCTTGTCAAGCAGTGGTTCTTTATCGATGCTATCTACATGTTCTATCTCGCTCATGACCCGGTAAAGGCCGTTTGCAACAACATCATGTATTTTTTGGGAAATTCTAAGTTGGTTTTCCCGGATTTTGGCATCGGCTTCGAGCTTCGCCTGTTGTCTTTTCCTGCGATAGTGCCAGATGGCGAGGCTTACGATGAGTAGAGCGAGTATTATACTTCCGTAAGTGAATATGCGTTGACGCAGAATTTGTAATTCTTTTCGAGCATTTTCCTTCTGTAGCAGCAAATTGTCAGCTTTGTTTTTTTCGGAATCGTATCTTATCATGGCAAACTGATTCTTTGCCGCATTTTGGGTTATTTGAACACTATCTCTCAAGTGCTGATAAACGTCGAATAACCGTTTTGATTCTGCATCAGGAGAGAGGGCGATCAGTTTTTTGAGCGCGTCCAGCTGATCATCCGAGCTATTAGTTTTCTGTGCAACCGAGTACATTTTTTTAGCATAATACAACGCTGAATCAGTATTATTAATCAGGTAATACGCAGAAAGGTGATTGTAGCTGGCTGTGATGCCGTAATTATCCTTTTCCTGTATGCGAATACCCAGCCCATTGTGAAGGGCTGGAAGAGGATCAAAGCTCGGGTCTGCATTCCACTTTAAACTAGCAAAGTTGGTAATTCTCCTTGCGAAGGCCGTTTTATCTTCATTCGGGCTCAATTTGATAGAAAGGAAGGTGTCCAGTGCTGCCTGATAATTTCCTTTTTCGCGAAGCGCTACTGCAATATTATTCAGGTAGATGTTCTGATATTCCTTATAGGGCTGATTTTTTATCGCCAGATCATAGTATCCGATGGCAGCCTCATAATTTTTCAGGCCCACACTACTTCGTCCAAGATTATTATACAATGAAGCCTTGCAATATTGTTGCATGGAGTCTTGCTTGAGCAGCTTGATCCCAGCGAGAGCGCTCTCCTGTACGCCAAAGAAATCGCCAGCTTCCTGTTGTATCTCGGCCATATAGCCGTAGGCCATTGCTGCAAGAAAACTGTCTTTTGAATTTTTGGTGACTGCATTAAAGCAAATGAATGCAGAATCTTTTTTAGTAGTATAGTAAAAAAGGGACTCTCCTTTGATGAAGTCCGGCGACGTGGGAAGCTTTTGGGCAGCGATTGTAGGCGCTTCTTTTTTTCCGCATGCGAAAGCAATGGATAAGATTGGCAGCAACAAACGAGCTTTCAATGTTGAGGTTTTGATTGAGGCGAAAATGCATAAATTTTTTGTATTTGGATGATAAAGTAAAAGGTGAGGCAGATTTTCTGCCTCACCAGGCTTATCAAGTACTAGGATCCAGGAGGAGGTGGTGGTGGTGGAAAGGTTGGCGGTTTAGGCGGTGTACCACCGGAATCTCCGTTTCCGTCGTCATCCATGGTTGTGACTATTACGTGTTGTAATGGGCAACTTGTTTTGCCGGGAATGTGGCCTGGGTTATGGCAAAACAATGCCCAAACCAGGTATAGAATACCAGTCATTGTAATTGAGTTTTGAATTTTTAAAAATTGGCGGTAGCAACATTGTTGTTGCCGGCGCCGTTAGCGAAGGCCGGGGTTCCGGCCGGGGAAGTAGGAGTAGCAATACGATCCGGTTCACCGCTTCCCTGGCCAGTTTGCCAGGATCATATTGTGTACTCCCTGCAGACTTTTCGCGCCGTAGCTACTTAGCGTGAATAAATCTGAGATTCAAAACTATGACTGGTTAAACCATTGATTTGTATAGGATTCCGGTAATTCCGATGATTCCGGTTGTTCCGGTGAGGATTCCCGAAAGCGGAACCGGGATTGTATGAAAGAAGATTTTTTAGTAGCTTAATTTTTAAGCTTGTGCAAAAGGCCATACGTCCGAACCAATGAAACCTCAACAGATCCGGGAAACTCATGAAGTATATTATTCATTCCGAAAATTCCGGTTATGTATTATCAAGATTACCTGGACGCGATTGTCCGATACTACCAGCAAAAAAAAGTCAATAACGAACTTCCTGCGCGGCTGTTAAATCCGACTCCCGCTAAACTAAAAGATGAATGTCTATTGGTTTATCAGTCCAGATATGAAAAAAAGGATCTGAAAATACTGCTAAACTTCTTAGAGGTGAATGAAGGTGCAGATGTGTTAAGACTCATTAAGACCGGCCGGGATCGCTTCAAGCCGCTTGATAATTTCTTAAGGGAAGGGACGGAAAATCCTGAGGATAGACATATCGACTTACTGGGTTGGTTATTGGATTTCGAACCGCGTCCATTTGTAACGGGCTATAATTATGCGAAAGACAAATTGGATTCACTACCCAATTTTACGGCCATTGATGTTGACGGTGGTTCTGGGTTAACGATGGGGGAAAAGTTAACGAAGCCTATCATTGAGAAATCTGGTTCCGGTGAAGCAGACACCAACGAGCGCCTTTCTAAAGAATCACCACCCAAAGAATTTATATCTGACGAGGTTAAATCGACTTCTCCAATCAGAATCGACATTAAAAATATCCAAGCATGGATAGATAAAAGAAGGGCGAGTCTTCGTGTCGGAGGTATTGCAGCTCTCGGTTTGATAACAGCCATATACTTCAATAACAAAGGAATTGTATTTGGAGATGGTAATTCTAATAACAGCGGGTGTATGATCTGGACTGGTGATTATTATCGACAGGTACCTTGCGATACGATTGTAAGAAAAGGATTTATAGTGCCATTGAATAGAAAACGTATGGAAAGCCTACGAAGAATAACCACACCAGATACTCTTAGAAGAGAGCACATTGAAAATGTTTGGTATAGAAAAAGAGGAAATGGCCGCATTGATTATTATACGGATGGCGGTCAGGATCCGGTTGATCCGAAAGCCGATCTGCATTCTCTGAGTGAGTATATGTTTAATCATAATCTGGGCGGGAAAAGTCTGCCTGGATCAATTAAAGCAGAATAACAGCTTAAACAGAATAGGCAATGCTGCCATACAGTAATAATCTATAATGGTCTTCTCTGCAGATGTTTACAGATCGCTACTCTGACATTTATCAATAAATATGCGACTTGCTATGTCCGATCGCATTCGTCTTTAAATTATATAGTTCTTTTATTATTTTTCATATACAAGCTATTCACTCAAAAACACTCACCACCTAACGATCTTTTATGAATGAACGCTGCAAAGCCCAACCACTATTGCTGATATAAGCTGTCAGCCACTGTTCCAAACATCTTACATATATGTAATCGCAAGGACTGCAATACCCATTGCCGTCTCTGCATACCACCCTCATCCAAAAAAATTTTATGAAACAGCGTCGGACCGACTCGTACTGGATTGCCATTTTCAAAGCACTACTGTATAACTTCCGGACCATTATTCATTTTCGAAAACCAGCGACTGTTTCGATCGATTATATCCCGTTGCTTGTACAGCAAAAACCGGTACTGTTGCTTTGCTGGAATTTCCCCCATGCCTATTCCCTTCGCGTTAAACCGATAAACCGCACCTATCACCAGGCTGCGGGTTCATATATAATCCGGCTGGAAGAAAACTGCAATGAGATCACCCTTTCCATCAGATCATTCTGGCGAAGAACATTGCTTAAACTGAAGTTGGTTAAGGTAATGATCAGTTGGCTAAGCGGTCACTTCTTTTACGACAAAAACGCCTGCCACGCATTTTGCTTCTTTTGAATGGAATGTCAAATTAAAAAAGAAATTGACACACAACTACTTGCTGCGTTAACTTAATGACAGTGGTCCCGACTTTGGCTGAAGTAAGGTCAATGATTTGCTAAGTTGGCCCGGCCGGGATAAAAGGCTTTTGCTAAACTCATCAGACCTACCACTCATCAAAAATTCAATTCGTCTCAATGGCATTCAGGAATAAAAAATTACTTTAGGAATCGCCAAATCCAACGCTCATCGTTATAATTATTACAATGACAAAATTCCTTCCCCGCATTCTTATTTTACTTGCCGCAACAATTGGTTCCTGTCAGACAAAACCCATTTCATCAGATCTCAATCTCGGCTTCGAAGACATTAAAAATGGCAAGCCCGCTGGCTGGAGTGTCTTTGGCGATACGAGCTATATTGCCGTTCCAGATTCAGCCAATACAAAAACCGGCAGGTATGCCGGATGTCTCGCCGCGGGAAAAGAAAGCAAAGGCTTCAAAGCCTGGGGGTATACACTTCCTGATAGATATCCCGGTAAAAGAATAACGCTTTCGGGTTATATCAAAACAGATAGCGTGACCGATGGTTATGCCGGGCTGTGGATGCGGATCGATCCGTCCATTGCTTTTGATAACATGTTCAACAGAGGCGTGACAGGCACAACCGGCTGGACCAAATATGAGATTACGCTCGATATGAATTCCGCCAAAGCAACACAGATTGTGTTCGGAGGAATTTTGACGGGCAAAGGAAGAATCTGGGTGGATGATCTCGCAATCACTATTGACGGGAAAGATATAAGCGAAGTTAAACCCCTGGTAAAACAATTACTTCCTGCGGAAGCCGATAAAGAATTCATCGCTGGTTCAAAGATCGCAACGCTCACGATCGATGACTCTCATGTAAAAGACCTGAAGAACCTTGGGATGATATGGGGATTTCTAAAGTACTATCATCCTGCGGTGGCGAAAGGACAGTATAACTGGGACTATGAGCTCTTCAGGGTCCTGCCGCGCATCATGGAATCAAAGAATAAGAAAAATACAGACGAAGTCCTCGTGAAATGGATTGAAAGCCTGGGCTCTTTTTCAGCAGGAAAACCCTTTCCCAGTCTTGTATCAGGTAATGTAAAAGCCGAACCCGATCTTGCCTGGATCAACCGCTCCGGTTTTTCCGATACGCTTACTTCATTATTACTGAAAGTGAAAAATGCTAAAAGAAACGGGGATCACTTTTATATAGGTCTGCACCCGCGAGTGGGGAATCCCGATTTTAAAGACGAGAATGGCTATGCTCAGATAGTGTACCCGGATGCAGGATTCAGGATGCTTGCTTTATACAGGTACTGGAACATTATCCAGTATTATTTTCCCAATAAACACCTGATCGGTGAAGACTGGAAGAATGTCCTGGAAGAGTTCATCCCAAAGATCAATGATACAAAGAATGAAACGGAATATACGCTTGCTATGCTGGAGCTGATCGGCCGGATCCATGATACGCACGCAAACGTTTGGGGTAACAATGCTATCTTAAATAATTATTTTGGCCGCCGGTATGCACCGGTTGCGTTGACATTCATTGAAGGTAAACCGGTTGTTACCGGGTATTATGATGAACGATACGGACCGGAAACCGGATTGAAAACGGGTGACGTGATCACCGCTATCAATAATAAACCTGTTGATCAGATCATCAAAGAGCAATTAAAATATCTGCCTGCCTCTAATTATCCGACTCAATTGAGAGATCTTTCCAACAGGCTGATAAGAACGAATGATTCAACGCTCAGCATTGAGTTTACCAGGAACAAGCAATCGCAGAAAGTATCAGTAAAAACGTTCTCAGAGAAAGAAGTAAATATCTACAGCAAGTTCATTTCAAAAGATACTTGTTTCAGATTGATCAATAAAGACATCGCTTATATCAACAATGGCTCGGTCAAAAAAGTGTACCTGCCTGAGATCTGGAAGAGCGTGCAACATACAAAAGGATTGATCATCGACATCAGGAATTATCCTTCTGATTTTGTGATCTATGACCTGAGTGCTTATCTGATGCCTAACAGTACGCCATTTGTGAAATTTTCGCAGGGTAGTGTGGAGTATCCTGGTTTGTTTACTTTCCGTGGTCCGACGAGCACCGGTAAAAAGAATAGTGATTATTACAAAGGGAAAGTGGTGATACTCGTGAATGAACTTTCGCAAAGTTCGTCGGAGTTTCATGCAATGGCCTATCGGGTTCATCCTAATGCGACGGTGATCGGTTCGACAACGGCGGGCGCTGATGGAAATATTTCTTCCTTTATGTTACCTGGCGGGATCAGTACAATGATGAGCGGAATTGGAATTTATTATCCTGATGGGAAGGAGACGCAGCGGGTGGGGATTGTGCCGGATATTGAAGTTAAACCTACCATCCGGGGAGTTAAAGAAGGTAGAGATGAGTTGATGGAAGCGGCGATAAGGATCATCAATCAATAGGCGGTAGGGTATTGTTCACCTGAATCTTATAACCTTACGATGCAAGGGTGGGTGAGAGATCGTTACCCGTTCCATGCGGAGTGGCGGGCTATTTTCCTAAAATACGTTCTCTTTCAATTTGTTCCCCCTGCCTCATTTACGTTAAAATTCAATGACTTGCGTGTTTATAGGCCGTTGCTGCCAGTCTGAATGAAAACGGAAAAGGCTGGGCAGACCAGTTGCAGGAAGCACACGAGAAAAAGGAACGTGCGATCGCAATGGCGCAACTGACAAAGGTTGGACATATTTATGTGATCTCGAATATCGGTTCGTTTGGTGAAGATGTGTACAAACTTGGAATGACACGCAGGCTTGATCCGCTTGATCGTGTTAGAGAGTTGGGTGATGCGTCTGTGCCATTCCTGTTTGATGTGCATGCCGTGATTTATTCGGAGAATGCACCACAGTTGGAGTATGAACTTCATCAGCATTTTAATGACCGGAGATTGAACAGGATCAACGGGAAGAAAGAGTTTTTTAAAGTGTCACTGGAAGAGATTGAAACCTTTGTGCTGAAGCATATGGGATCGGAGATACAATTTACGAAGGTAGCGGAAGCGAAGGATTATCGGGAGACGATGGCGATGATGGAGAAGCTGAAGGAGGCGGTGGTTGTGGTGGAGGAGAGTAAGTTTCCGGCGGCGTTGGTGTAGCGTGTGTGGGTTGCCTGGCGCATCATTATGTGAGTATTGATTGTGATAGATAATCCTGCATTCATTGCTACTATATCTTATCAAAAAAGCCACAACTCTGATAAAGGGTTGTGGCTTTTTAGTTTCTGATCTATTACAAGGAATAAGAGAGCTATTGGATGAGTTTCTGCGCACGAAACAGGTTGTCCGTCGCCTGCTCAATCTTTGCTTTCAGTCGCGGATTATATCCAGGATGTTGTTGTAAGAATTGCTCTATCACTTTCCATGCTTCGGGAGTTTGATAAGCGCCGAAAATTGAGTTGAGCCAGTCCTGCGGAAAAAATATATCTCCCTTGCGCTGGATTTCTTCCAATACTTCCAGGCTTTTGGGTAAATACTTTACTGCGGTGTGTTGACGTAACGGATGATGAAGATAGCCGAGTGCTGTGGCTGTCCAGGATTCTTTGGCTTCATTGGGATGATTTACCAGGTAAGTCAGCATACTATCCCGCCGCGCTGGATCCGGCGATAAGGCTGGCATCAAAAAGGTGAGTCGCGCTTTTTTATCTTCATCCTGTAAGCGATCACGTTGCCGGGTTAACACTGATGTTGCTGTATCATTTTTCAAGGCGAGTGTCAATGCCAGTGAAATATAATCGTCTTCTGCGAGGCGTAGTCCTGAAGGAGGTTGTTGTGTTTGCCATACTTCATACAAGCGTCCTAATGCCGTTTGGGTTATTCCTATTTGTTGATATGCTCTGAAGAGAACTTTCTTGCTGCCGGGATTGGTTTGTGTTTGCATGGCGCTCCAAAGTGCTTCTTCCAGTTGCGGAGCGATTGCAGTGCGCTTGCTTGGCGCGGTAAAGTTCCAGTACAGATTGCCGAGGTAACTGGTCAGTAATCTCAGATTGGTTTCGTCTTTTTCTAATGGTAGTCCTTCTGTTAGCAGGTTGATGTATTCTGCCGGGGACATCGCTCTTCCTGCCAGCACATTTTCATACAGATTGATGGCTGCAGAGGCTCTGTTTACGGGGCTAGAGAGTTGCCAGAGTTTTTGCTGTCCTGCGTTATCGACCGGAAAAAGTCCATAGCCCATTCCATCGGCATTGAAGAGGATCCAGTCTGGTTTCTGCAATCCTTTCATCGCCGGAATTTGCAGGCTGGGTTTATTCATGTTTATCTGTACGGTGTGGACGCTATCAGGATACACTAAAGCCAGTGTCACGATCTGTGGCCAGAGACGGGTTGCTCCTCTTTCAGGATGTTGCGTCAGTTCCAGTTCCGCTATTTTATTTCCATTGTAGTTGATCTTATAATCGAAGACTGGTCGGCCGGGTTCATTGACCCAGACTCTGTTCCAGTCATACAAATCTTCTTTAGAATATTTAGCAAGAATCTTGATCAAGTCGTTCCAGGTCGCATTGCCATTCGCATAGGTCTTCAAATATTCGCGTATGCCTTTTTGAAAGTTGTCTTTGCCCATTCGTGCTTCCAGTTGGCGCATCATGATCGGTGCTTTGTGGTAGATGATGCTTCCGTACATGGTGCCGGCTTCCTTTAAGTTTTCCAATTGCTGACGAATGGGATTGGCTCCGGAGGTGCGATCCACGCCATAGGCTGTCGGGTAATGATCCTGTACAAATTTCAGCTGAAAGGTTTCGGTGCCCAATCTTTCCTCGACCACTTTATCAGCCATGAAATTGGCAAAGACTTCTTTCATCCAGACATCGTTGAACCATTTCATTGTTACGAGATCTCCAAACCACATGTGAGCTGTTTCGTGTGAGATAAGGGTTTGACGGGAGAGTAGTTGGTCTTTAGTGGGTTCTTTCAGAAACAAGCTGGATGCTTTGTAGAGGACAGCGCCGGGATGTTCCATGCCGCCATATTGGAAATCGGGGATAGCGGCAAAGCCGATCTTTTGAAACGGATAGAGAATGCCAGTCCATTCTTCGAGGAATTTGAGCGCAGATGTATGTGCCTGGAAGATGGAGTCGGTATTGCTGCTTGGATCTGTTTCGCGATATAGTAACTCCGCTGTAGATCTTCCTGTTTGCTGTGCTGCGCGGTTGAATTTACCTGCAGTGAATGAAAAGAGATAGGTTGGTAACAAGTTTGATTCTTTGAAACGAAAAGTTGTTTGTGTACCGCTTTGGCTGCTATCTATTAGTGCTCCGTTGCCGAGCCCTTTCCAACCGGTTGGAACAGTCAGGGTGAGGGAGAAGGTTGCCTTGAGGTCTGGTTGATCAAAACAAGGGAATACGGTTCGCGCGCGATCAGGTACGAGCAGAGCGTAGAGGTAGTCGTTATTTCTGTTGAGTGCGGCATCTCCGGCGATGAATTTTATTTCGATAGTATTGCTGCCTGTTTGAAGCTGTGCTGTGGGAATGATGAGGTGTTCTTGTTCGGAGCGCGGTGCGATCTGTTTGCCATTGACAGAGATTGAATGGACTTTTTCAACGGGTTGTTTAAAGTCAATCTGTAGTGGTTCTTTATTGGATTTAAGGGTAAAGCGGATAGTTTCATTCGCTTGAATATTTTCCTTTTTTGTAGAAGGTATCTGGAAATGGAGTTGGTATTGAATGGAGGAGATCTCTGTGCGACGGTGTTCGGCTAATTCGAGGGAGACACCGGTGATGATCTGCTGGGAGAATGCAGAGGTGTTAGTTAATATGATTAAGCAGATGAGGATTTGTCGCATGTGGGGGAGTTTGTATGCAATATTACTGAAGACTCGCAAAGGTCAATCCGAATGACAATGTATTATTCTTTTTAAATAAAGGCTCTTCGTAGCCATAGGTATAATTAACTGTGAATGCAAGTCGTGGAATAAAATAGAATTCAAGTTTTCCTGTGCTGTACAGCAGTGATGGGTCTGGGGTGATTACTTCGTCATCCTTATAAACATTGTTTATCTTGAGTGTACCGGTAAGATGCATTTTGAAATACTTTTTGCTTTTATCGCTCGGATCCGCTCCTTCCCAAAAGGCAAATTTTGTGTAGACCGGAATGGTAAACCGGCCATAACTATGACTTTGAGCCCCTTTCTTTGAATAAGATCTTTTTCCATTTGAAACGCTAACACCAACGGAAACGTTAAGCAGGGTTTTCTTTTTACTTTCTATCCTGAAGTAGGTACCGACCGTTCCGTAGAAAAGAAAGTTGTCAAATGTTTTATCCGCAACAAATTCGGGTGCGCCTTCAAACGAAAGCTCCGATAATTTGATTCCATCATAGGAAAATCCCAAAGGTGTGCCTATACTGATATTATTGGGTGCAGTCGTCGTACCGCTCCCAATATTTACATCCGCAGAAGGCTTAAAGTAGAATCTCCAGGCCTCTTTTTTCAATAGTTTATTCACAAAGAAAGTACCACCTACCTTTTCGGAGGCGCCAGGAATCCTATTGAGATCGAAGTTGAATGTAAAATTGGTGGAGTCGCCCGATACATAATTCTTGGTATAACCGAGGAACAAAAGACGCTCTTGTGCGGACACTGTCAATGCGGTGAACATCAAAAAGGTTAATGGGATTATTTTTTTCATGCTTCGGGGTTGTAGATGTTGTTAATATGGTCAATCAGTTGGCTAATCTTTTTTACGGAGTTGAACAGGACGTTTGTGAGTGCGGTTGTATTTACCTCTTTGAATTTCCGCGTTAGCTGCCCTGCCAGTTTTGCTTTCATGAAGGATGTGATGAATTTGTCGATCGGATCGGTGGTTTTAACTTCGGCAAGTGTGTACCGGCTGTTTTGAGCGATCACTTCCCGGACGCCCAGTGTAATTTGAGTCTTTGTCATGTCGTTATTTTTTTGGTATATAATAAATATTTTCATTTGGAGTGGCCAGGTTCTGCGTAGATCACTTCACAAAAAATTTGCTATCGCCTTTTCGATTAAGCTGGCAATCAGCGGGGAGGCCGTTAGAAGTAAAGTGCCCAAACTTTCACCCAGGAATTTAATAAAGGATTTCGGTGATTTTTCTTCAATACTTTCTTCTTGTTTCATCACATCCAGAGAGTCGAACTTCAATTTGACCGGTATATAGAATAGCAGGAGCAAAACGGTGTGCATGAGGCCAACCATGTACACAAAATTCCCATTGAGATATTGGCGTCCGGATAGTTGTTCGTAAAATCGCGACGCCTCCATTTGATTAACACCATTGAAGAGAATACCCAGCCAAAGGACAAAGAGACTCAGCACTACCGCGCTGGCAATGAATGCTCCGTTGAATAGGGACTTTAATTTTTTGATTTCTTCCACGTCCGCTGGAGAATCAGTTATGGCTTGATCTGCCGCCTGTGGTTCGTCATCCGCCGCACCGGCGACAGCTTGTTTCTTCGCAAGTTTCTTTTTGACTACTTTTTTATCGATATCCTTGAGCATGCCAGCCGAGAAGATGAAAACAGCAAAGCAAATGATTGCAACTATATATCCTGGGATGGAATAGGCTATCATCCTTGCGTTGAAACCATCCAGGATTATTGCGTCTTTAAACACAAACGCATCGACAAGCCAGAAGTAGAACAGGTACAGAAAGAGACTTATTCCTATTAGTGGGGTTACTAGTGAAAAAAGCGTTTCTTTCCAATCAAATGGTTTTCGGAGTTCTTCACGAATTTGATATAATCTTCCGGGCAGCAGTACAGCGAGCAGAAACCAGAGGGCCATTTGGGCGATTGATAGGATGAGCCAGAATCCGAGCACAGGATTCCTTTCGACGAAATCCACGATAAGCTTGTCGTTGCTGGGTCGAAGCGTAAGGCGTACAGTGTTTTGAAAAGGCGTTTTATCGAGAAAGGAAGTATCAGCAATCGTAGCATGAATTGTAATGTTCTTGCCATTGAAACTATCGAGCGCCACCCGGTAGCGGGGCGCTGCAATAGTCAGATACTTCGAATAATACAGCGATACAGTATCTGCGTTCGAATAGCTCAATTGATAGAGGGCAGTCGCAATTTCCTCCCTGTTGTTTCTCGTCTCGGACAACTGATTCATTACCTGCTCAAGTTCCCCTGCGCAACTATCTTCTTTGAGGGAACATCGCTTACTGCTATCCGCACGCAGATGTTCCAGCATTTTATCGAGGTATCTAATCTTTGTTGCCAGAATCTCGATCACAGCTTCTTTCTTTCCATCGAGTTGAACTTCCTGGAAAGCGATTCCACTCTTTTTGCTACTGCATGTCAATAAGAAAACCGACACCAGAAGACCGAAAATTCCTGCAAGTATGGGGTATTCGAAATTATTTAACTTCATAGCTGATGGTTTTTGGCTTTACATTCTATGATAAGAGAAGTTAATAATGAAAGCGGGGCGGGATTATTTTATAGAGTATTGACCTCCCTGTATCTGATGTAATAACTGATAATTTCAAGGCCGGGTGTATGGGCTGCTATATCAAATTTAGTGGTGGTAGGCATGGTCGGTAAGGTTTTTTAACATAGGAAAATTCACTTTTCCCTCGGAATTTTCTACAGGTGAAAAGACGGTTTTTTGTCCGTTGATTCGAGTGGCAAAGCGGGCCGGTTTTCTTTTGACTGGATGATCTTCATAAAGCGCAGGGGTGATGCAATGCTTCTGTTGCTGGCTGCCGGGTTGACCTTTTCAGGTTGCAACGAATTTATCTAACTGAGTTTATAAACCGGATAATGTTTTACCACTTTGATCTGGAAGGCTTTCCCGTATTGGACATACAGCGCGTTCATCTATATCAGCAGGGCAACTCAATGCAATACTTTATCGGCGGCCCTTTACTAACTTAATTTTTGTTGAACTTTACCAGGCTTATGTGTCTTGTTAAGAGGATTAAAAAAGTTTGGCACATTCGCAGTGCTCTTTTATTCAGTGGATTTTCGTGGGAATTTTGTCACATGCTTCTAACTGCTGTTGGCTATAACCAAAAGGTATTAGCAAGCATGTGTTATTAATCGTTGCCATTGTCGTATTGATTGTTTTTCTTTATTATATGCGGTTGAGCGCAGCCTAATTGGATGGTCCGAAGGGTGAGCTGCCCGTGTTTACGGCGATGTTGATCGCAGCAACAGTAGAAATCCTGTTCTTCGTAGTTTGTTTTGCCGGATAAATGTATAAAGGGTTAGCCGGTGGAGTATCGATTATGATCTTTCCATCTACTACAGTCAGGCGATTTGTATCCTGACTGTAGATAGAAGATGGCGTGAACAGGATCAATGCAAGGACGAAGATGTAGAGTGTCGTAGCTCTCATTACTTTAGTTCCGGAGACTTGAAATAGCCAGTAAGCGGGGCATTCCGAAATTTTTTCAGTTTGTAAGAGAGTAAGAATGTTATGCACTTTGTTGAGCCAGATTGATCGCTTCAAGGACCCATTACCTTTTTATATGTCACTACTGCAACAAATCGTCAGTTGAGTCGTCAAACGTTTATGAGAACAGTCATATTTGCCCTCCTTCTGCTCACAAGCTCCCTGTTGGTTGCCCAGCAGTCTGATACATTAACTGTGGCCGGCATGGAGAAAGATTTTGATCTGCTGCGGCAATCGCTGGAAGAGGTGCACGGCGGGCTCTATCGTTTTGCCGACAAGCAAACGACCGATGCAAGGTTTAACCGCCACCGGAAGAAGATCGCTTCCATGAGGAGCCGCCGGGAATTCACGCAACTACTGGCGAAGGTATTGGCAGATACACGCGATGGCCACATGCGATTGATAATGGACGAACAGATACTTTCTGATTTCGGTAAAGCCATGCTATTTCCTTTCAGCATTTTGATCGAGGACAACCGGATGGTTGTACGTTATAATGAAACGAAGGATGATAGTACCATTAAGCCGGGCTATGAGATTGTGAAGATCAATGGAGAAAAGGCAAGCGATCTTCTTACAAGAATGTATGCGGGACTTCCGGGAGATGGATATATAGAAACAGGTAAGCGAAAACGACTTGAACAATCGTTTGGTGCGTTTTACTGGTTGCTGATCGATACCGCCGGTAAGTTCAATATCACGATAAAGGATCTGACCGGCAAAGTGATCGATCAACGTATCGCGGGCGTTCTTAACAGCGAACTGGAAGAGAACAGGAACAGCAACCGTGTTAATGCGGTGATAGCCGCAGCCATCAGTTCTTTATCAGGATCATCCGACAATATATTGCTGCAGTTTCCGAAGCCTGGAGTTGCTTATTTGCGGGTACGTGGCTTCCAGGGTGATGATTTTTATCAGCAGATAGACAGTGTTTTTAAAACAGTCGACGACAAAAAAGCCAGCAGCCTTATACTGGATCTGCGCGGGAATGGCGGTGGAACGGATATGTATGGTGCTTACCTGGTGGCGCAGTTTGTCAATAAGCCGTTCCGGTATTTTGATCGGATCCACCTGCGGTCGATCAAACCTTCGTTTACGAATTTCAAAGAGCAAACATTACAGGAGTTGCGGGAGGGGACTGTGGCCGATCCCGCCGGTGGTTATTTGGCTACCGCTGTATTACATCCGGGCGTTGGTGAACAACAACCGGGATCGTTTCCCTTTACCGGAAAGACGTTTGTGCTGACAGATGGCGGAACGTTTTCTACGGCGGCGGATGTGGCGGCGTTGCTGCGACAATTGACAGGAGCTGTTTTTATTGGGGAAGAAACGGGTGGAGGTTTTGAGGGGAACACGTCGGGGTTGAATGCAGAGCTGGTATTGCCGAATTCGAAGCTGAAGGTGAGGATGTATATGTATGAGTATTGGAATGCGGTGGAGGTGAAGAAAAGAGGGCGTGGTACGGTACCGGATCTTTTTACTCCTTTACGTGTGGTTGACATGGTGAAGGGAGTTGATAGGCCGTTGGAAGTGGCGTTGGAAATGGCGGGTAAGGAGTAAAGAAGGATCGTAAAATGTACAAGTACAATTAAAACCCATTTTTATATGAGGCAAAACGGTGAAGCTACAAGTTCGCAAAAAATGCAACAAAAAGATCGCCGTTTGTCGCAATTAACGGATTACCGAATCGTTTAAGATTTATGCGGCTGCTATCATTCATTATTTGTTTGCTGATCTCCCCGTCATTGCATGCACAGGTTAAAGAGCGTACAGGTCAAAAGACCAGCGATATTTTAGCACAATTGACAGCGCAATGGAAAAGTGATTCTCTCGGGCTTCAAGGTTACCGGTATGATTATTTTACCAGATTACGTAAATCGCAACCAGACAGTATCTCCCGGGATCAAGTCCTGAAATATCTTGGCCCGCCAAATCAAAAGAGGAAAACTTCCTATGGTAAGCCATGGAGAAACCATGTGGAAGATCTTTATTTCATTCTAAATATTGATCTCAATGGAAAGCCGGGATCATTTACCGGACTTTATCTTTCCTTCGTATTTGACGAAGAGGGCAATTATTTGGAGGAGATCAACGAGGGAGACATTTGCCCATAGGAAACAAATGGTTGATCAAGTGTTACGATCCTTCCGGTATCGGGTTGCCCTCCTCCGACAACCAGCGACAAGATATTGCTATTGCGCTATCTTAGTATGAAATCAACTTCCCATGCTTCATTCTTTTCGAAATGGTCTTGCGATCCTGGCTTTTGCTTTAACAGGATGCCAGTCAAATCAGGACCAGTCTGCGAAAACGATACCCCCTCCATCGGTAACGGACACAACTGTCGTTGACAGCCCTGCACCTGCCGAACAGCCGATCTGGTCTATGGGTGTTCCAGACTCAACGCTGGTCACCGGTGTTGAAACGTATGATGACGGTATGGTCCGGAATGTATCGAAGCCGACGATCACGGTGTATACTCCTGACAGCAATAATACGGGTGTAGCGGTGGTGGTGTTTCCCGGAGGTGGTTACAATAAACTCGCCATAGACCTGGAGGGTCGGGAGATCTGTCAGTGGTTGGCTTCCATTGGTGTCACCGGCGTGCTGCTCAAATACCGGGTTCCTGCTTCGGGGCCGCATTACGATGCAGCCTGTCATTGCGAGAAGGATCCGGTAAAGCCGATGGCGCTGCAGGACGCACAACGCGCGGTTGCCCTCGTGCGGTCCAATGCTGCTGCATGGAAGATCGATCCGGATAAAATTGGCGTAATGGGATTTTCGGCCGGCGGTCACCTGGTAGCAGACGTCAGTACGAATTACCGGCGCCGCGCATATGCACCCATGGATGCGATCGATCAGATCAGTTGCCGCCCTGATTTCGGTATCGTGTTTTTTCCGGGACATATGAGCTTTCATGCAAACGGACCATACGCGCTTAATCGCACCTTGCCTGTTGACAAGCAAACACCCCCTATGTTTATTTTGCAAGCCGGTAATGATCCGGTCGATACGATCCAACATTCGCTGCGTTATTATATCGCACTGAAGAAAGCGAATGTTCCGACCGAATATCATATTTATGCCGAAGGTGGACATGCGTTTGGATTGCATAAATCAGCGATGAATATTCCTGATTTTAATGAGCTTCCTATTGCGGACTGGCCGGTGTTGGTGGAACGGTGGCTGCGGACGATTGGCATGACGGTTGGTCGGAAAAGGTGAGTACGCGTCGTGCGTCATTCTGGCATTTTTTAGCAAGGGGGGTGGACTGGGTGGAGAACCTGTATTGCTTGAAAGCGGCGTTTTTTTGACCAGCTCTTGGTCGTCGTTAGTTCGTCTCTTGGTCGTCCTTAGTTCGTCATAAGGCAATGAGCGGAAGAGATGATTTTCGGGTGGTTCTTGGCACTTTTGGATGATGACACGATGACGGAGGAGAATGCAGCGCGAATGGCCGCGAATAGACGCGAATAGGAGTCGTGGGTGTTTTATTAGAATGTTGTTCGTGAAATTAGTCAGCCCAGATTTCCACTTGTTGCTCAGTCACTTTTAATTCAGCCAGAGACACTTTTAGCTCTTCATTGTCGTAAGTGAATGTCAAACCGAGCTGGGACATGCCGGTGGGAACGTGGTCAGCTTAATCAATTGCGTTGATAGCAAGGGTCGCGAATCCTGATCCGGTATTGATGGTGATATGGTTTCCTTTATGAATGGAGCCTTCGATCAATTGGCCGAGGATAACGAGGCCGAGTTTTGTAAGGCTAAAGCTGTCCTGTATAAGAAACTGTCCGACAATTTTCATTATTGCAAGGGATATTGTTCCAGGTAGCTTGTAAATAACTCTATCTTACGGACATCGCCCGGGTTGAATAAAAACGGTTGAACGTCAATCGCCATTTCTTTCATACTGATTGTCGCGCAATGCGCGATGATCTTTTCCTTTAGTTGCTTTGAATTTGTAATCCCTGCTTTGAAATTGAGGTAATCGTAATTCGGTTTATTGATCAATGATAACAGGAATACAATGTCAAAAAAATCCCGCCCTTTATTCCTGGCACGATTCAACACTGTATAAAATTTTTGCGCGAGCAATAAGTCTTTAGGCGTTGTAAATATTTGTGTAAACACGTCGAAACGGTTTAACACAAAGCGTTCTGGCGTAAAGGCAAAATGTTGTGGCTCCGTATCTAACTGAATCAATATTTTCTCTTCTGGAAATCCGGACATACCTTCCTGGTATAGCAACTCCGGGAAACGGATGTGGCAGTGATAGGCATTTTTATAGACCGTCTTCATTTCTACATTATAGCCTTCTCTTGTCAATTCTTTGGTGATCACGGCTGCAATCTGTTCGAATGCTTCTGGGGCGATCTGGAAATTGTCGAAGTCAAGGTCTTCGGAGAACCGTTGATTCCCGTGTATAATTCGCAGGCAGGTGCCGCCGAGAAATACGAGTTTGTCGGCAAAGGGACTGTCGAAAACAATCTGCAAAATCTTATGCTGCAAATATTCCCGCAACATAAACCGTCCCTGGTGGTGGAGGGAGGTTGGATAGAATGGACGGATCTCAGATAGTGTTAGCATGGATGATTTTTTTTAACCAGTTTACCCGTTTGTCTAGTGTTTTGCTTTGGAAGATCTCAGTGTAACGCTGTAAGATGTCCCAGTTAATTGTTTCCGTAATAACTTTTGTATTCAAACGAAGTTCTTCCATATCCTGGATCGAACGAAGTGCCGGAGTCAGATAGAAAAGATCCAATAGTGCTTTTTCAGGTTCGGCAAGCAGGACAGGAAATTGTTCTTTTCGCAGTATGCGATAGCCGAAGTAAAAAGATGGTTTTACCGTACGGTATTGAAAGGATCCGACCGGGGTTTCGTAAAGCACAGTCGGGTTGGTGCTGATGGCCTGGAATAAGTAGACGCCTTCTGGTATAAACTGATAGAATGATAAGGCGGTCTGTAATGAAATATATGATGGTTGTTGAAGGCAGTTGCTGATGCGGAAGAGCAGTGTTTCTGTTAGCGGAATTTCATTAAATACGTACCATTTGTTGGTGAGTTTAGTGATGTATTCTTTTTTCTGCCATTCGACGAGACGGCGGCTGTCGAAAGCGGGGAAGGCTTTACGGGCTTCAGCGGCTGAGAAAACCTGGAAGGGTATCAGGAGCTGGCGGAAGGTTTCATATGTTATTTTATTTGGTATAATTGTTATTTATAACAAAAATACCAAATAAAACGATATAAATGACAGTCCATAGACTCATTGCAAGTCATGGCAATCCCTTACCGTTCTTATCGTCTTACCGGTTATTTTTACCGGTAAGACGATAAGAACGGTAAGGGAATCTTTCGTTAGTTACCTTGTATTGCATTGACCGATGCTTGTAATCCGCCGCCCTATCCACTTCAAGCTTGCTGTGTCCGCGGTGCTCCTACGTTGCAGCGTCGGCGCAAGCGTAAACGAAGCAAAGGAGGAAATCCTTTGCACACTCGTGAAGAAGTCTAGTGAACTTCAGTTGACACGCCTGTTTATTTCCACTTTACTGCGGCAAAGTATTTGCATCCCCTCACCTGCAGCCATTCAGTCTGCAGCTTTTAACCAATCAATCAACTCAGGTTACTATGAAATGGATAGGAAGACGGGAAAGCGGTAATGTAGAAGATCGCCATGGTATGTCCGGCGGCAAAGTAGCAGAAGGTCAATCTTATTGTTTAATAAATCTTACCGCAGGTTGCTGTCCCGTCTTCAGAAAATAGATCCCGTTTTTCAGATCCTGTATGTCGATTTGCTGTACAGGCGTTGTAAGTAATCCCGTTCTTATTGTTTTTCCCTCTGAATCCGTGATGATATAGGAGAGGTTGCTGTTACCGGCGATTCCTTTTACATAAATGGTGTTGGATGCAGGGATAGGATATACCGAAATTCCCTGTGAAAGCGCGGAAATATTTGCCTGTACTGTAGGGCTGATTTCTTCAGAGCCGTCCTTATCAACAGTCCGCAGCCTGTAGTAGTTGTTGCCTGTTGACGGAGTTTTGTCTGTGTAAGAATAATTGACGGGAAGATAGCTGTCACCAGCGGCATTCACCCTACCGATCATTTCCCAGGTTCTGCCATTATCGCTGCGTTCTATCGCAAAATGGAGGCTATTGATCTCTGTAAGGGTTTGCCAGTCGAGTCTTACTGAACCGGACACCGTTTTTGCCTCGAAGAATTTCAGTTTGACGGGGAGCGTACCCGCGCTTACCAAGGTTCTTGCGCTTTCCATGGCTGTTCCGGAAGAGATACCGTCATTGGGTGCGACCCTGACGCTGATATATTTTCCAACATCGGCCGTTGTCAGTGTATAGGTTCGGGCTGAACCGCCGGTAAATGCTCTGCCTGCGCCGGCAGCGTTAGTGGACCGGTACCATAAATAGGTAGAGTTGTTTGAGTGGTTCTCGGCATCGGTATACGTGTAATCCGCAGTGACTTCCTCACCTTCCCAGAAGTTCCCCGATACCCTCAGATTCGAAATCACCGGAGGGGTGTTTGCCGTACCCGGCACGGCTGCTGTTTTTTCGCCTTCCACGCCTGTTGGTTCCATTGACGATACGGCATAGTAATAAGTGGTGCCGACGGTGGCGCCATTATCAGTAACGGAGGTTTGGACTGTTGGCATGCCAGACATCAGCGTGAGGTTGTCCGGAGAAGTACCGCGGTACACAAAATATCTCCCGCCGCCGGGAACCGCGTCCCAAGTGAGTTTGACACTGTTTGTTGCAGGTGTGGCGACAAGGTTTGTGGGAACGGCTGGTGGCAGTCCCTTTCGTGTTACCGTAATTGTATAAGTACGTTTATACGATGGATGTTGTGCTGAAACAAGTACGTTGATGGTATTGGTACCGACATTAAGATTCATGTCGGAAGAGGTTGCGCCGCTTGCCAATGTTTCGTAAGTGCCGTTATTGATCCGTACCTGTTGGGTAGAAGTTGCGGCATCCAGTGTCGGTGTTACGTTGAATTTATCAACGTTATTTTCAACCGTGGAAGTGTAGCTTATTGTGGTGGCGCTAAAAGAAGGGCTCAATGTGCCGGGGCTTGCTGTCAGGCTTTGGAGGTTAGCATTAGCGTCAAGCATGCTTCGCCGGGTGATCACACATCCTGATTGATCGGCTGCATATATGTCTCCATTCGGGGTGATCGCAACAGAGATATACCTGGCACTGGTACCCCCGAGGGTGAGAAGGCTTCTTGCATAGGTACCGGCTGCGACCTTTAACAGGTAATTGAAATTATAGGCCATGTACAGATTTCCGTCTGCATCAATTGCCATATCTCCCTGGTTCACCCAGAGGTTAGAATCAACATTCGCGGCAAGCAATACGGTTACTGCAAACGTAGTTCCGTCCACTTTTGACACCTGGCCATTTCCAGCAATGCAGAACATATTGCCACTTGCATCGATGGCGAGTGTTTTAATGACGTCTGCACCGGTAACGGTGATGGCTGCTGTCTGTTTTTTAAGCGCAAGGTCGATCACGTTGATCCTGTTGCCGGATCCGAGATACAAGTTATTGCCAAAAGCTTTTAATGTGTTGTGTCTTGCCAGCGAGCCGGTGCCGCTCATGACTGCCGGAATAAAATAGGATACATTTCCGCCGGAGATTTTACCAATAGTAAAACCATCTGTCTGTAAATAAATATCACCGTTGGACGCAACAGTGATATGCCCGCCCGGGTAAGGGATCTGGGTAGACGTGGCCGGGCCGGTAGGCCAGGTGGCGGAAGTGCCGCCGGCTGGACTCTGAGGGATACCAGCGATCACGCTCACTTTTCCATCAGTAGTGATCTTGCGGATACAGGCGTTCTGATAGTCGGTAACAAGCAGGTTTCCCGAGGCATCCAGTGCGAGGCCTTTCATGGCGGAGAACTTTGCAGAAAGCGCGTTATTGTTGTCTCCGGCATAGTAGGCATTTCCTCCTGCGCCTGCGTAGGTGCCGATGTAGGCGGTTAATTGGGCTTTAAGGGGATTAAAGGAGGAGAAGAGCAGCGCGAATGTGATGATGAGCGCGCAGAGAAGTGATGAGGGGGCTTTGCCCTTCAGGGTGTGGTTGGTCATAGTTTGGAATTTTTTGGCAGACCGGATATGATTATATAGCGGGTCTGGGGGTGCAAAGGTTAGTAAAATCGAGCGAAGCTACAATCCTGAATTTCACTTATTTTTTGAATGAGATTGGTGGGCAGTAAAAATTGTCGGTATATAAATTCTTTTATTAATCTGATAGGGTAAGACGGGGGTATTGTAAAGATTTTTAAATATGAATTCTGTTTTCATGCACATGTTTCCGTCGTAAAATATTGCATGATGTCATGAGAAGGAACGGGGCTTCCGTCAATTGAGTTGTATGTGGTTTTTATCTTAAGTGAGGAGCAGTCGGTTTTTTAGTGATGACAATTTTTGATTGATCCCTCCCGTTTATTCTGTAAACCCTCTTTATCAGATGAAATTTCTAATGGCAATTATTTTTCTTTTAGTGGTTTTATTCTCCTGTAGTCCGTCGGGAACGAAACAAAGTCTGGAAAACAAATTTGAAGTAAGAGAACTCGATCTGCCAGTGGATACCACTGTGCAATCAATTGAATATTTAAATGGTCATTTATTGCTGTTGCAGGAAAACGGCAAACTGGCTGTTTTGGATAGTGAGTACAAGCGGGAGCCTGAAATCGAGAAAAAGCTGTCGACTATAAAAACGGATTGGCTATTTAAGTATCATGACACTGTTTTTGCCGGTAATAAAGATCATTACTACTATTTGAATTCAGCCGTCGATGCTATTCCGTATAAATCGAAACGAAGAACGTATGGTGATGTTTTCCTGGAAGACAGTAATTACCTGGTATACGGATGCTGTGTGGGAGAATTTGGTGGTGCAATTTTCTTCATGGATAAGAAAGCGGACAGAACTTATTCTTATTTCGCTACGTGCCCGTCTCAGGTATTGCGGTTCGGTGAGCAATATGTTGTCTGTAATAATCTTGCGCACATGAGCAGTCACATGAGTTTTCTTTTTGTAAAGGATCCCCGGAAGCTTTATGAGATCACAGATGAAAAGTTGAAGAATCATTGCAACTGGTATATGACGGTTGACAGCTTGAAGGAGTATTGGCTGAAGAGTAATGTGGGAGATGTTCGTGTATATGATGATTTCGAAGTGATGTCTTTGGTGACTTTCCCTTACAGGGACAGTCTTTATTCTGTTTTAGCAAAACCTGATGCTACAGTTTTATCTGTGCATAGAGGCGATACAATGATAACTGTCGATACACTGCTTAAAGACAGAATTGCTTTTCATCATGTGCAGATAATTGACGCCGCTAATAAAAAGGTGTCGTTGTATCAGCTGTCGGGTGGATCCCCGTTTGCGGCATATCAGACGAGGGGTAATCATACGGGGTTGATTGTTGTGGAAGGGAACAGGATTGATTTTTTGGAGCCGAGGTTGCCCCGGTAGAATTTGAAGAATATTTTTAGAAAAAGTTCGCGGTGTAGAGGGATGTGCCTGCGTTCATTTTATTTGGTAAAAGTGCGGTTTATAACAATTTTACCAAATAAAATGAATATGTATGGCTATGCAAAGGCTGGGTCTGTGGATAATGGCTAATCATTAATTAGCTTATGCTTTTTAATAGAAGGTTCAAATACTGATACTTTTCACTTCAATCATTTCCATTCCATTCATCTTTTTATTCTTCATTTCGTAGCTCACTCCATTTACGATCATTTCAAATCGTATTCCGAGGATCAGCATCCAGGTGCGGCCGGTATCTGGTGGGAGCTGGTGCGTCAGATTGATAACCGCTGTGGGAAGTTTATCAATAGGAAGAGGGCCGCTGTCGCTGGTGTCTTTGCCGGGCTTTTGCCGTGGGTTTTGTTTGTCGAAATCAATGGCGAGGGCTGTGGCGATGAAACGGAAATGGGTGGCGGCTTCGGGGAAGCGCAGATCACTTTCAGGAATGAATGATGCGATCGTGATATCGGCGATTCCGGATTGCGGATCGAGGGAAGTGGTGTATAACGATGTATCGAGGATCGTGGCGAAATCGCAGAACTGGTTGAACTGGAAGTTGAGGAGCAGGTCTGCATTACCAGCGTTGAATACGCGTGAGCCTCGCTTGTGGATGGGGTCGGACTTGATGACATCGTGCATGGTTTTTCGAAGACGATTGTGACACATGGTGTCGCACAGGTCTTTTACGCGCGGGCCGAGGGCTGTGCGGAGGAGTTTGCCGGTTTTGGAGGCGAGGCCGAATTCGTTGCATTGCTCGCGGGAGCGGGCGAATTCGGGGGCGGTTTTGAAGCGGGATCCAGAGACTCCGCGTTTTCGTTTGCTGGGCGATCCAGTGTTTTTGGTGGAGCGCTGTTGAGATTTTCTTGTAGACATAATTTTTTACTTTTTAAGATTGGAGCATTCCGGAGTTGATCCGGTTTGCAAGTGGGTTATGAAATTAGGATGCGAGGTGGGGTGGTGCCAAATGGAATGGCAGTTTTGGCCATATTGGCCATTTTGGCCGTTTTGATGATGGACAATTGGGCGGATGCTTACGGTGGTTGATGCGGGATGGGAGCTGTTGATATTTGAAGGTTGTGTGTTGTCATGGTTTATGTTGTTGATCGCATCGGCAAACTGTTGGTTGTTGTGTTGATGCTGGATGCAATGGTAGTATTGGGAAGGGACGGTGTCCAAATGAAATGGCCGTTTTGGCCTCTTTTGGCCGGTGTTGGCCGCTTTTGTCCAGCTGCTGAGAGGGGAATTGATCGGGTGAGGTGGTTGCGGATCAGTACCAGGGTGATTGGGCTGGATGTTGGAGTGCAGGAGGATAGGTGCATCAGGGAGATGGATTTCAGTTTTAGGGATTGAATGGTCGATGTGTTTTTTCATGGAATGCAAGCTAGGATGGAAGGGAGGAAGATGGAAAGGAGGTGTCGCATTTGGCATCATATGGCATTAATTGTCGCGATTTGACGCAATTGGCGTGATTTGACGTATTTGGCGGAGGGGTGTTGTTGGAAGCATGCTTTGATGGTGAAGAGACATCGTAGAGAATAGGTAGAGAGCATGTATGGAGTGTAGGGAGGCGGTAAGACGTTTGTACAGTATTGGTACACTTACCGTGCGTTTTACCGAGGGGATGGTAGGGAATTGGTAGAGTATGAAATTTTTGCGCGGGATAAAGGGGGAAATAGAGGTGGGAAACGGTGTTTTTCAGACGGATTTAGATGAGTTGGATGGTAAGTTTGTTGGAGGGGCATAGAGGTGTTAGTGATGCAATGATTTGTATTGCGGGGCTGGATAGCTTATGCACGAACGAAAAGCCCAAGAGGGGTAAAATGCATTTCAAACTTGCAACTTTTCAAAAAACATTCCCAACAGATAAAAGATGTCACCTCGTGACAACGTATGAGGATGATATGCTCTACAGGCTTATCAAATCAGAATATCAGATTTCAAAAGTATTTAGAGAATCCAGAAAAACGAATCTAATAAAGAAGGTCAAGGTTATTTAGGTTTATTTCACCACTGAGACCCCAAAAATTACCGAAACTAGAGAGGGGGTGGTTGAATCAATTCCTTTTAAATCACGGTCGGTTGCCTATACCTAATAAAATTAAGTTCCCTATAAGCTGATGAGTTCTCACCTGCCCTTAAGTAATGATTTTATATTAAGGCACCATTTTTCCAATAATTTTTACACTTGACAGGCTCAATGTAACTAACCTGGCGAGTAAAGAGATTACAAAATCTTTTTGATGTTGAAGTTTTTGTAAATCGAATCTTTGAGAAATAGTTGCGTCTTTTGATTTTTTAGTTTTATACTGATCTAGAACCCATTCTAATGCGCTTTTGCTCCCAATTTTATATTCCCATACGATATCGGGTATTCCCAATAAAAAAGTGTTTTCATCAACTTGTATTTGCTTTTTGCTGGGAATAGCCTTCAATTTTGCCTTAGGGTTTCGAATCGAATTCGATTCTACCCTTTTTAATTTATATAGGGGCAGGGTTTCATAATTAATATGTAATTCCATCAATTCTTTTCCCCAATCCCGCCATTTCTTAAAGTCGTTATAGTATGGAATTCTAGGGAGATTCTTTTTAAGGTCCATCTCGTATTTTGATCTGTAAGCAGGACAATGAAGAACTGCATAAACATAATGAAAGATATCCTCTTTGTGTATGTTGCTGTCTTGGTAATTGTATTGGAATTCTCGCAAACTCCAGTCAGTTATGTTCTCCCTTTTTTGCCCATTCTCATACGTGTAAAAGGGTAAGCATTGGCTATCTCCGTTAAAGTGATTATTTGGAATGAGGTCAGTTGCCAAAACCGCAAATTCCTTACCGTTAGTGTTGACTACGATTACACGATTTTTCTGATGTTTATCAATGCCGAAATATTGTTCATTTTGATAAAGGCGGTGCACGACTATTTTATCAAAATACAAATTGGATTTAAAAAAACACCGGTAAGCGCTTGGTCTAATTTTTTTCGGATCAAATTGAATCTTTTTATTTCGTAGTAGATAGGACTCCAATTCTGTGGTCCATTTTATATCTCTCTTTATAAAGTCTGTTATTTTCTGCTTTCGGGTCGAAGAATTCCAACGATCAACTTCTGAGTTATAAGAGTTGGCAAAGAATTTTATTTTTTCCGCAAGATTCGTCTCGTTAAGATCATAAACCCATTCATCTCGATTCGTCGCCACTCCAAGTGAAAACGAGCTAAATATTGCTTCATTTGATTTTCCTGCTTTCACATCCTTACTTGCTACAGAAACAAGTTTTTCCCAGTCCTTACTTCCGTGATTTAGCCAATCGTTCTGTTTATTCGGTGTAATCAGACCAAAATCTATGGTATCGATTGTATGCTGACTGAGCCACTGAAGTTTCTCCTCCTTTCTCCACTTATCTTCCATGGCAACGTAATTAATTCGGCAGGCTTTATCGCTTTGGTTCCCATTCTTAACCAAGAAAAGTATGGCCACTCCAGTTTGGATTCCGAAAATATTGTGAGTGGTCCCGGATATTTTGGGATTATTTCGCACATCACTCTTTGTATCTATAATATAAGCATGGTCAAAATCTGATTGGATACATTTTCTGAACCCATCGAAGGTTTTACTATCGATGAAACTTCTATTGGTGATAAACGCGATTATACCTTTCTCGTCAAGGCGATCCATTGCCCATCGGTAAAATCGACTGTACATATCATACATCTTAGTTTTCTGAGCGTTGCTATGTTTTATGAATGTATCTTTAATTCTTTTATCAATTATTGGGTAGTATCTATTTTTATTTTTATCATTTTCATTTTGCTGATTAGCATTGTATGGCGGGTTGCCTATAATTATGCTTATTTTTCTGCTGTTTTGCTTTTTTATTCTCGCAACATTCTCCGTTCCTAAGGCAAATAATTCTCCCTGTTTTCCTTGCCAGTCGAAACCTGTATTGTCTAATGTATCGACGAAGCAAAGATTCTCAAATTCAACATACTTACCAGTGGCTTGCTTAAAAGTGTATTCAATATTGAGATTCGCAATATAATAGGGAAGTATTGCGAGTTCATTAGCGTGAAGCTCATTTTTATATTTGAATTCCAGTTTTTTTGATCCGGCATGTTTCAAATAGTCTATAATGTCGCACATGAACGTTCCTGTTCCTGTTGCGGGGTCTAAAATATCTACGTCTTGATCTGAAAGTGACTTGCCAAAATGTTTGTAAGCAAGATAATCTGTAGATGCAACCATGAATTTTACAACTTCATTGGGTGTGTAAACTATTCCTAGTCTATCAGCTGCTTTTGGATTATAGGCTTTATAGAAATTCTCGTAGACTACTTTGAGGAATTTCTGTTTTTCATGGTGGTCGGCAATTGAAGCGGCTGTTGCATTGATAGTTTCATAATAGTGCTTTATAGAATTGAGAGCAGTTCGCCTTGTAGAGCCGACGAAAAAGGAGTCAATGACTTTGTTAAGTTCACGAGCGATATTATTCTCTTGGTGAAAATGGGGCTCGTCAAATATTGTATTAAATATATCAGCACTCAGAATGTGTTGAATTAACATCTCCTGAATGTCATCGAGCGTTATCAGGGAATTAATTGCTTGCTGGCATATTAAATGAAAACCAAGTAGGGACTCTCTGAATTCTAAGTTGTTTTTTTGAGCTTCGATAATCTCATGAATTGCCTTCGTGACTTTAGGGATATCTTGTTTGAATAAAGTAATTGCTTTATTGAACTCTTTTACCTCTTCCCTTTCGAAGCCGACAAACTTGTTAAGGAGCTTGTCTAGCTCCGGCCCATCGGACATTGGTACTCGCAATACCTCTTTATTATTTTGAAATAGAATGGCAGTGATTGAATCTTCGAAAAGAATATTATCGAAGGGATACCCCTTATTCCTTTTCTTTCGAATTTCCTCGTTAATATCGTCTTTGCCATCTTTGCTTTCCCAATACCCATGATTTAGACGCAACGTATCTTTCAATATGCCGTCTGGTCGTATTGTTTTACCCTCTTTAGTTTTAATGGATATCTCGGGAACCAGTTTAAGATCTCGGCTGTGTGCATATAGGTCTAGAAGTTTGGAGAAGGCATTTCGAACTGAAGTTTCGTTGCTAGAGCCGCCAAAATGGATGAGCTTGTCTACGTCCGAGTAATACTGCTGAATGGCATAGAGGGACATAAGTTAGGATTGGTTTAGAGACCCCTAACGTATTCTTACGTAGTTTATATTGCGTTTTGGAAACGGGTTAAGATGTTTTGAACTATATTATGCGTAATAGTTCGAAGAAGATCATCGTAATTATACCATTAAGAGAGCTTTTTTGAGTACTTTTACCCAGCTTAAAAACTTTTCTATTGTAGCGTTGTCTCACGGCAAGAATGCTTTAGCCTAAATAATTCTGGTAGTGTGATTTTTGCGGGAGGTTTTAGGAATAAGTAGGATAAAAATGATCCACTGAATAAGAAGTCTTTTTGGCAAATGAGATTCTTGTGAAACGAATGCCTCCGCGGGCCTTTTTTAAGCGACTGGATATTGAGCTAGGGGTTGTTTTAAAGGATTTTTTATGATGCTGTGAAAATGAGCGATAAAAAACTAATGTACAGTATGGGCGATTGTTGTTTTACTTTTTACACCATACTAATTAAAATTTAGAGGTTACTCTATTATTATTCAAACAGCCTTTTTTGTGTAGTTGGCGAGGCATTTTTAATCTTATATAAGGTCTTCTTATTTTCCTTAAGGACCTCAAGAAAATCCAATTTTTTAAGATACGTATTCAGCTTTTGGGCGGTCCAATCGAGGCTAAGTTTTTCCAATACATCTTTCGCACTTAAGGGTTTGCCGTTAAAAATACCCTGAATTTTAGCATCGAGATTGTACGCGTGTTCGGGTTCCTGCATCATTACAAGCTCTTCGTTAGATGGAATATACGCGGGGGCAACTTCTTCACCCTGCAGATTAACCGGTGTCGCGCCTTTTGAAATCAATATAGAGTTTGCTACGGCTTCTTTACCCTCCGGTTGCCGCACAAATATTTTCCGTCCTTTCTTTAAGCCGTCCATTACACCAGACCATGTTCCTCCTTTCTCAGCTGATTCTGCTACATAGATCTCCTCTGCCAACCCGTAAATAATAGGATTTCTGGCCATAGCCATTTCAGTTTTCCAGGGAGCTTTAGGGAAGAAGGTACTTAATACTAAGACATCTCCTGCTAGTATCTGCTGATAATAGGTTTTAAAGCCGGAACTAAAAGTCATGATTCCCTGCGGGAGAACAATTATACTCTGACCCTTATAATTTAATGCTGAGTCGAGTGCCTGCTTGTCCACTCCCTTCGCAAAGCCACTTACGACCACTTTGTAATCCTGGCAAGCTTGTTTTGCCACGTTATCTGTAAAATCCAGCGCGACCTGTGACGCGCTTCTTGAGCCTACAATAGCAATCGACTTTTCCTGCATCAACTGTTTGTTGCCCTTAACATAAAGAACAGAAGGGGAATAAGTGGTCTTCAGGTTCTTCTTTAAAGTTTTAGAATATTCAGGAGAAGTAATGGGTATAATTTCATAGCCCTGGCTAAGAAATGACTCGGCCAGGAAAGCCGTTTTGGGGAGATCATTTTTAGCATTCCTGAGATCTGAGATCTGATTCTCATTCAGTTTATAATGCTGTTTCCAGTCGTTTTCGCTTAGGTGAAAGAATTCATCAATTTGAATTTTATGATCATGAAAAAAGCCAATAATCAACGTGTTGATCTTCGCGTATCCCCATTTAGGCAAATGCGCTAATGCGATCCAATATGCTGCTTCTTTGTTCATGCCTGATCTCCTCCTACTGTTTTAGCAATTACTATCGGAATGATTTTACTTGCCCCAAATTTAGTCAATAATTTACCGATTTCTTTGACCGTTGCTCCGCTGTCAAAAATGTCGTCTATCAGCAGGATACTTTTGCCTTTAACGTCATCCGGCTCGGTATAGCTAAAGGCTCCACTTACATTATCTTTCTTTAGCCAGCTGTTTTGGATAATTTTCTGAGCTTCCGTAACCTTGACTTTTGTCAAATCATGTGAGATCGGAACTTTTAATGTTTCAGCAATCTTTTCGGCGAAATTCCTGACAAGATTACCTGAAGAGGTCGGCGGGACATACAGCAACAGGTCAACCTTTTCCTTCCTCAGATTTTTTCGGATGGCTTTTAATGTAAGGCGTAACAGAAAATCGGGGAAGTCTCCTCCTTTTTCATATTTGGATCGGTGTAAGGCTTCTCCAACCGTTGAAACACCATAATACGAAGCAGCAAGGCCATTCACAATGTTTGAGTCCTTAGATTCAACTTCCAGTTCAGGGAAATACTGTTCCCTGAAATCATTTAGTTTTTTTGTCCATTCATCGGTAACCTTTACACTAAGCTTCTGCAGGCCTGTATTATCACAATTGGTAAATGAATCGTCAGGAGCATCGCCAAGATATTCACATAAGAAGTTCATCCTTGATTTCTTTGTTTCGATATAATCAATCATACTCTCCAGCTCTTTTAACTTATCATTCCGCAGAGCCTCAAAAGAGTTTGTATTTAATGCAGGCGCATTCATGATGTACTCATACTTTTTACCTGTGATTTCCCGAATAATCTTTTGTTCTATTAAATCAGCCTTTATTACTCTGATCGGCGTCTGAGTCAGGTTTGTAGCTTTTTGTAAATCCCGCTCTCCCAGCATCTGAGACTTTAGCGCATTAATTACTTTGTTATACTTATCTATAGAAGGTTTACCGGCCTCGATAAAAGCTCTCGGTAGTTTGACATCTTCGTTTGGATTATAAAGCAAAATGATGGTTGATGGATTTCCATCCCTGCCGGCCCGACCGATTTCCTGGTAGTAGTGAATCGGTGATTGAGGCATTTGTGTATGAATGACAAATCGAATGTCAGGTTTGTCGATGCCCATGCCAAGCGCATTTGTGGAAACGATGGCTTTCCATTTATTAGCAATAAGGCCATCTTCCACCAGAATGCGGGATTCGGCATTCAAACCAGCATTGTAGTTTGAAACAGGGATTCCAAGCCAGGTGAGGTAGTTTGAATAGATCTCTGTATTGGACCGCGTTCCGGTGTAAATGATTCCAGAGCCTGGCAGTTTATTGAGATTTTGTCCAAGCCAGATGAGTTTCTCGTCTTCGCTATTAACCTTTAAAACAAACAGGGAAAAGTTGTCTCGCATGAGACTACCTCTGATCACCTGTACACCATTTCCGATCTGTTGCATAATGTCGCCTTCAACCCGTTTCGTAGCAGTAGCCGTAGTTGCCAATACGGGCATTCCCTGCGGTAATAGATTTATCAGGTTTATGATCCGTTTAAATGCGGGCCGGAAGTCATGACCCCAAACTGAGATACAATGGGCTTCATCTACAACAACCATTGAAAGTTTCATTTCCTGTGTTGCATCGATCCAGGCGGCGCTTTCTTGTCGTTCTGGAGCAATGTAAAGGATCTTGAGTTTGCCGTGTTTTGCATCTTCAATTATCTGGTTGTTTTCTTCCGGCGTTTGTTCGCTATTAATGCAACGGGCCTGGATACCTCGTTCATTAAGCTTCTTTACCTGATCACGCATTAATGCAATCAGGGGAGAAAATATAACCGTTAGTCCATCGAAAATGGTGGCTGGAAATTGGTAGCAGAGGGATTTGCCGAAGCCGGTTTTTTCGATTAGCAAGACTCGTTCTCCGTTGAGGATTTTACTTATGGTTTCCCATTGTTCGTCGTAAAAGTTTGGGAGGCCAAATGTATTTTTGAGCAGGGTTTCTGCTTGTGATCGGTTCATTGTTAGTGGTTGAGTAGTGGGCCCGCTAACAATGTTTTTTGCAAAGTTATTAAGCGGATAAGGTTACTCCCAAAATACGAAGATTACAGGCGATCATCAATGGTGTTTTCCTCAGAAATATCCGTTTTTACTCCGGATGTGAGTTGTTTGAGCCTTTTACTTGACGTTGTATACCCGTTATCAAACCAGTGCAGTGAAACAGGATTGTGTATTCCGAATCGATCATTTTTTTGATAGTGGAATGAAATTGTTGCGAATGATCAAAATGGAGCGCCATTTTTTGAATACTTCGGATGAAAAGAGTTATAAACGTCAAAAATTGGGTGTTTGTACGGTACTTGATTCGCTTTCAAAAACATAACTTCCCTAGAAGTTCAGTGTTCCTATAAATTAAGATTAATATGTGCAGTCAATCGAAAAAGATCATCCTCGGAATATGCATGTTCAATTTTCTGTGTTACATCGTTCCTTCAAAGGTATTGGCGCAACGCATAGTTCAAAGTGAAATTTTTAATCAGGCTAATACCGGAATTCAGGACTGGACTGTTATAAATACAGATCAGTTGGAAACTGAATTCTCAAAGAATTCCTACACCATTAATTTACCTGTAGGCGCAAATTGGAACGCAAAGGTTAATATACCTAATAGATTACAATCCAGTTTCAAGAATGAAGAATCTACTCTTGAATTTTCCGCCAGGGTTATATCATCAAACGACCAGGAAACAACTGGTTATGGATTAATCTTCGATGATTTCGGAGAGGAATATAACTTGCTATACATTGGTCAAGAGGGAGGCAGGATATTTTCTACAATTATCCCAAGGAGAAAAAAGACGAATGGATTTGCAAAGCCTTTAAAAGAAGGAAGAGGAATTGCATATGCAGCGGGTGGTATGTATAAAACAACAATTAGAAGAGTAGGTCCCAATTATTCGGTATACATAAACGGGATACTAACAATGCGATTTGTTCATGAGGCTATGATTAAGTTTGAGAGGCTTTATGTAACGACCGGAAAGTATGAATTTTCCAATCTGAAAGCTTTTTCTGAATTTGTTGTGGCAGATGGCGCCGAAATTCCCGTGCTAACGCCAAAAGATTGGAATCCCGAAAATGCGAAGGTACACTTGATTATGGCTGGAATAGGGGACTATAAAAACGGGATTTTGGGTCTGCTAAACTCTCCGGCGATCGATGTTGATTCATTAAAGACATTTTGGAGAAGTTCTAACGGCGGCAACGTTCCTGTTTCTGATATAATTGCATTGCAGAATGAAAAGGCAACAACCGCCAACATTCTTAATGCAATATTGAATGCGGTCAAGGTATCCGGAAAAGACGATCTGATAATTATTTATCTGTCTGGGCATGGGAACAGCAGCTTTTTCTATTCAATGGATGATCATGTTTCATATAGTCGGATTGTGGAAATATTGAAATACTCACGGGCGAAAAGCAATCTGGTTATTTTAGACGCATGCAGGTCGGGATCAATAAAAAATCTGGTATTATCTCCTACCAAATCATCGCCTGATTCTGAAGATTTAGCCGCATTATTTAAATATAGAATGGGGATGGCTGATGCAGGTACTATATATCTGACGTCATGCGCCGATAATGAATTTTCGTTTGATGGCAGGATGCCCAAAGACAATAGTGCTTTTACCTCAGCAATCTTGAAGACATTAAGAGACCCTCAGGCGTTTACGAATAACGTTTTAACTGTCGCCTCTCTTTACTCTAAGCTGAATCTTTACTTTACTACCTGGAATTTAAATAATAAGAACAACTATATAAGCAAAACAATTTTTAGAGATGGAGAGTACGTCACGGAGAAATATCCTGTAAAGATGACTCCCCAGTTGATATCGAACAGAGCCAATTCTTATAACCTGCCATTCGCAGTTAAAAAATAAGTATGAGTAAATTTATACACTGTTTGGTGCTTGTCACACTTTTTTCTTCGATATCTGTAAATGCTCAAAAGCCGGATGGCGCTTTTCTTGAAAACCAACTGAAGATACAAAGGCAAGAAAATATTGAACTTAAACAGCAGTTAGATTCGATAAAAGACTCGGCGGGTAGTAACCCGAAGTTTGCTCCGGACGTGCCGGAAGATGTTGCAGCTGAATGGAAAACTCTTGCGCGATACTTCGCAGGAGGTGTGCTGATCTTTGGACTTATTTTGTTTTTAAGCATTCTTCTTTTTCAATATAAAAGAAATTTCAGTTTAGACACATCCGTTGTTCAGCTATTGATTATTATCCTGGTAATTACAGCTGCCTTGTTTTTGATTATTACCGGGTTTAGTAAAGAACAGATTACCCCGATTATCGGACTTCTGGGAACAGTTATAGGATTCGTTTTCGGAGCCAATTTTAAAAAAGGCCAAAATGATGCCTCAGAAGGAGGGGCGGGAACGGGATCTGCCGCACGGAATACTTAAGAAAGGGGTCGTAATATTTGGAAAATTATCCCCGGACAGTTGTGTGTTGTTTCCCGGATTCGACGAATTGCCGATACTAAGTCGAACTCATTTGCTTACTTCTTTCCATAAACAAATCATAATACACCTGTACCCGCAGCCAATACTCTGCTTTAATACCAAGTAATTGTTCCAGTTTTATTGCTGTAGCCGCACTTACATTTCGTTTACCATGTAGCAGCTCGCTAAAATGACTGGGCTTCATTCCCAACTGCTCTGCAAAAGCAGATTTCATTATATCACGTGCTTCGAGTTCGTCCATAATGATATCTCCGGGATGCAATGCGATATCGGTTTGGATCTCTTTTCCTTTTCCGTTTAAAATTTTATAGTTGTTCATTTGGTAAGATAACTATGAAGAAAAAGAGGTTTCAATTCCCTCATAGTTCATGTTTTAAAGTTTTAGATTTTTCGTTTCTGAACTTACTGATAATGATTAGTAAGATCATGAACCGAAAGGATGTCCGCGATGGTTACATGTTCATCTTTGTCGACCGTTAGAATCAAACGGTAACTCCGATCAACCCTCACGGAAAAGAATCCTTTGTAATCTCCTTTGAGGCCTTCGAAATTCAGACCCTTTTGAGATTTGATTTCCCTGATACTATCAGCGAACTTCAATTTTTGAATCGTTTTTTTGAACTTCACGGTGATATCGTGACTGTACCTGGGCTTGCCGGGAAGAGCCTTATCTTGAAATAATGCCTCCAGGTAAGAGTTCTTAAATTGCACAATCATTTAAAAAATAAAGAGCTGTTAAAAAAGCAGCCAGAATCCGCAGACGGATTAAGCCATTTCATTTCCCAAAAATAGGTAAATTTCAGGAATTCCCAAAACTTGGGAATTCCTGCTTAGTACCCTATACGAAGAAAGGTAAGCCAACAGAAAACGTAAGGGGTTTTTGACGCCGGAAAAGCGTTTTTTAACCACACTTGCGTTCCTATTACACATTCCTAAGTCAATCCATTGCCAGTACAGAATTGAACATTATAAACTTCCTCGTCTCCAATGTTTCAAACACACCTTCATCCAAGAAGCTGAAATACTCATCTTCTGAAATAATCAAATGGTCTAACAATTTGATGTTTAAGAACCGACTTGCTTCGACTAATTTCTCCGTAGCAGTCTTATCCGCGCGGGAAGGTTTTAGACTGCCAGACGGATGATTATGAATTGCCACAATTGAAGATGCTCGATTTAGCAGCGCACGATGATACACTTCCATTGGATCAATAAGAACGGTACGTTGGGTGCCTATTCCGAGTAGCTCTAATTTGCAAACGGTTTGAGAGCAGTCTAATGTCATCATCCAAAGATGTTCACGATCACGATCCAGCTTGCTGTAACGGCGGAAAAAGGGTTGAAGGATCTGGTAGATATCGGCAGAAGATTGAATGTGGATTTTTTGATTGGGTTTGAGACGGATATTCATAAAATTAAGTTTAAAAGTTTTTAATTCGGTTTAGGATGATGATTGAATGATCGGGGCAAGGGCATTACGACTATCAGGGGAAGTGATAGGGGAATGGAGTTGATCCGGGAGATTCAATCGATCGTTTGGTAATGATGGTAAAGTTCGCGTAGCGGCTGCGGGGTAGACAATCAGGAGTAGAATTTAATTCAACTTGATTGCGGAGGTATGATATGGTTGTTGCTATAACATCTATTTCGAAGATAAGAAAGAGTTTTTAAAATACTTCTAATTCGATGTAATTATTTTGAAGTAATTAATACAGTGTAATTTTCATTACTTTAGATATGGCAAAAGTAAAGAAGGCGATTTCAAAACCTGATGAATTCGAAGTGTTCTTACAAAAGGTTGGAGCAAGAATGCGGCAATTGCGTGTAGAAAAGGGCTATACAAACTATGAGCATTTTGCTTATGATCATAATATTGGTAGAGCGCAATATGGAAAATATGAAAAAGGTAGAGACGATTTAAGGTTGAGTAGCTTGTTTAAGGTTTTAGAAAGCCTCAACATAAGTTTTGAAGAGTTTTTTGGCGACGGGTTTTAAATTTTAATTCGCTATAGCAATTTTAAAAAAACGGTAAAGATAAAAATGAAACTAAAGAAGATTAGAGAAGTACTTGTTCAGGCAATCCCTCAATTAAATTATGAAGCCCACCCTGTTACGATAGCAGGCAATCAATACACCCAATTGTCATCGCTTTCGTCACTTAAAAATGCGATCATTCTTTTAAGTAGAAATAACCTTTTTCAAGCTCCGACAGACTTTCTATCCAATAGCTATCTGTTCCAACATACAGGAGAACCTATTCATATATCTATACCTGAAGGCCGTGATTTAGCATTAAAAATTAATAGTATCAAAGATGCGGCAACTGAGCTATTAAGTATTTTGGACACAATAGTTTCTGAAGAGAAAGAAAATGTGGTGTATATAAGAATTCCACAGGTAAACGATCTACAAGGGTTATCCGCTGTTTCAGCAACGTTAAACAAAATCTTTTCCCAAGTGCTTTTGGATGAAGAAATTGGGGGTACTGTTAAGCTTGAGTCAGTTGAAAATGGATCAATTTGGATCGAGATATTTGTAGGTCCTGGAAAGGCATTAGCATTGGTCGCTAGTTTAACCTACGCAGCGGCTTTCATTTATAAAGAGTTTCAAAAAGGATTAATGATAGCAGAAACTAGACGCACACGGAAACTTGCAAATGATAAGATTGAAATGTTAATGAAAGCGCAGCAGGTGCTTTTGGATGACCTTATTGACTCAGAGGCACATGGCATCGAAAATCAGTTTTTCTCAAAATCCGATCCTGAGAGAATATTAAGAATAAAAAATTCAATTGCTATGATGTCAGACGAGATGAAGAAAGGCTTGGAACTAATCCCATCAGGGAAAACTTCGGATGAAGTTGCAAAACTATTTCCCAATATGAAGCAGCTAATGACGTTAATGTCTCCAATAAAAGGAATAGCCGCCAGTAGTAAAGATGAAGAAGGCAGTTAGAATTTTTGCCACTGCTTAGTTATTGCTGGCCTAAGGAAGCGCTAGGTGTGACTATTTAATGCCGACGGATTTAAATCATTCGGCAATGAAGAATTCTTTAGAAGCAAGGGATTCGGCCAACACGTTAACGTTTTCTCCAATCTTGATATTAAGGGGCACAGGTTTGATCTTCCCTTCAAAATCATTAGCATAAATGATACCGTGATCGCGATTCCCTTTTACGTAGCGCGCTTCGTAAACTTGTCCATAATTTAGACCATTTGAGTTTTTCAAATGAGTTTTTCTGGTTAATGAAATTGTCTGTTTCTCTTTACTTATTTCATTAATACCAAAAAGAAACACACTTCCAATCGGCAAGAATATGGGAATCTCATCTTGCTCAATGAATGCTAAATTTGATATATTTTTTCTCAGGACAAAGCCTTGAACTACATACTCCCCATCCGAGATCTCAATATGAACACAGTTTTCGAAGTACCCAATTACGGTTCCTGTTACAAAGTCCCCAACTTGATTCGATTTAATCCACCGATTAAAATCGTGCCTAAATGTTTCTTTAATGCTGAACCTGATTCTATTTTTTGCTGAGTTGTAATCGGCAATAATAACTTCAACTTCATCGCCCACTGAATACTTTTTTTCAAATTGCCCTACTGGAGCCCATCCTATATCAAACCAATGGATAAAGCCGTTTGACGGACTATTGGGATATTCTATCACCATTCCTTTAACAGGGATGATCTTTGTTATTCTTGCTGTAAGGCGAGCATAAATATTCTCTTCAAAAAATTCTAACTCAGGTGTTTTATTCACTTGCTTTATTGAGCAGATAACCTTTCGTTTTTCCCTTTCTATCGATAGAACTCTAACAGTCAGTTTATCGTCAATGTTAAATCGTGAGGTATCGCATTCCGCAGCTTTCCAAGAGATCTCCTGCCTAGAAAGAATACATTCTAAACCTTCTTCAATTTCCCCGATAATTGAAAATTCGTTTATTTGCTTAACAATTACGTTTATGATCTGTTCCTCACGTAATTTCTTTTCTACCCCATCCCATGGATCTGCAAGCGTACTTATTTTGCCTATAAAGTTTGACGAAGTTGAGCTATACTTTTGAATTGAAACGTCTATCTTACTTCCTAAAAGATATTTTAGGGACAAATCTTGAAATCTACTAAATGTAGCATTTGTTCTAGGTATAAACACCCAGGACTTCAGCTTGGTATTGGAAACTTTTAATCCTATTTGAAACCCCTGTTGATCCAATTGAATACGCTCAATTTTGCACGGAAAAAGAGTATCAGCATTGACGACTTCTTCAATAAACGTCTTTGGATCCGAAATGGTCAGAGCGTTCGATAGAACAACATGCATTTTATCGGCGTCAATTTCTTTTATGTCTAGAAATAGTTCTTCCTCTTCCTGGAAAATTTTTCTCGCATCTGCGATATATAAAGAAGAAAGGTTTGGGTTTGAAATTTCAAATTTTATTCCGAAGGCATTTACAATAATCTCATCCTTTTGCACACTTTCCACTATAGCAGGGACAGGATTGTTACCAACAAAACATTCCTTGAGTTTTTCCCAAGCTAAATATGAAATTGTCGCTCTGTTAGGACGTAGAGAGAAACAGGTTACTGTATAAGGTGTTCCGTCGGCTGATAGGCATTTTATTTTAGTTCTGCGATTAATACTATCGAACCCTTTGGACTGCGTTAAAATCTTCGTGACTTGGGATGCTCTTTCGTGGCCCTCAGAGCCTTTTGCAAGTACATAAACAGCATTATATCCTTCTGAAGAGTAGAAGTCTGCCCATTTTGTATAAGCGACCGGGCCAAATTTATCCCAAGTTTCAGATTTGGCAACTAAAATCACGCCTACGTTGAAATTTTTGCTATTAAATTTTAGGTTTGTCCTCGCGTCAAATTCTCTTGTTGCTAAATCCTTAAACCATTGAAGAAAGTTCGCAGCTTCTGTATTAAACTCACTTGACGGTGGTAGCGTATCTATTAGTTCCCCATAATGATGAAATTCTGGTAGTAGGAGATTTAAAAAAAGGCCTCTATCATTTGTTGGAGCTAAACTTTCAAACTCATCTCTTGTCTCTTTATCAAACTCTGAAAACTTAGATCTAAATGTTGATAGTACTTCACGCCTGTTATCTCTTAAAATAATGTGTGTGGTTAAAAGATCGATTGCGTTGGAAGCAGGTTTTGTCAAATAGTTCTTTGTTTTCGCAATCAGGCCAGTTTTTACAAAATTTATCGTTGCGTTGTAAAAGTTTAAATTGTGGTCTTTCTTATCAAAACTGAGGCATATAATTGCCTCAGTTCCGTTGAGCAAAGTTGTTTGATTTTCGGGGGTTACCCATTGCAGGGTGCAACTCGGAAGAATGGGAGTTTCAAAAGCTTGATTGTAATCTTGAATTATTGAGTTTATTGTTCCCTCGTATTCTGCTTTGACGCTGAGTTTCCTAACGCTTGCGCCTGCCCATCCAAAGAACTTTAAAATATCACCAAGTACTACTTTACCTTTAGCCCATACTTCTCCACCAAGAAAGATTCCTGCCAATAGTAACAATACTCCTATTGGTATAAAAAGTAGCAGTTTTTCGACAAGTGAATTCATAAAGAAGAATTATTTGTATTGTAGTTTTCGACGCAAATAGGATCGTTACATATATAATCAATAAGCCCGTCAGTCCCCCTCGGTATAAGGATTTGTATGTTGTCCAACGTCATGACCTTACTACAGAATGTGCAAAATCGAGTGCAATTGTCGATATGTTCGACTTCGTGGATGGAATCGAGCAATTTTCTTAAGTCTTCCTTGAAGACTGCCGGTATTTTCTTCTTTTTGAGCATTAGAAAGAATTAATCCTAGTTTTCAAATAGAACCTTTTAAGCAAGTGTGCTGCGTGTTATGTTTTCCGAGACGATGTTAGCGTATTTTGGCCTATGGTACATCGTATCGGGCTCAGACTAAATTAAACATTTTTTCAATGTGTTTTGACATGACAAATCTCTTGTCTACTTTATTTATGGCCCATAAATAAAATCGATAAATCAATTTATACTTTTTTGTACACACGTATCCGTAACTTTGCGGATGATGAAAACAGAAATAGAAAAACCTGCCAGGCCGATCCACGATTCTGAAGATTACCTGGAACAAGCGATCCAGGCCGAATACAAATACGGTTTTGTCACTGATATTGAGGCGGATGAAGCTCCTAAAGGTTTGAACGAGAACATCATACGGTTCATTTCAGAAAAAAAGAACGAACCAGCATGGATGCTGGAATGGAGACTTAAAGCTTTCGCCACATGGCAAAAGATGAAGGAACCGAATTGGGCGAATATTAACTATGAGCCGATTGATTACCAGGATATTAAGTACTATTCCGCTCCAAAGACTAAAATAAATCCGAAAAGCCTCGATGAGATCGATCCGGAACTCCGCCGGACCTTCGAAAAACTCGGGATCTCGCTGGACGAACAGAAACGACTGAGCGGCGTGGCCGTCGATGCAGTCGTGGATTCCGTGTCGATCGGGACCACCTTCAAGGCGCAACTCCTGGAGCTGGGCATCATCTTCTGCTCCATCAGCGAAGCCATCCAGGAATATCCGGAGCTGGTGAAGCAATACCTCAGCACGGTCGTGCCGGTGACGGATAACTATTTCTCGGCCCTCAACGCCGCCGTGTTTACCGACGGCTCCTTTGTATATATACCAAAAGGCGTTCGTTGCCCGATGGAACTGTCCACCTATTTCCGGATCAATGCCGAAAATACGGGTCAGTTTGAGCGCACCCTGATCGTGGCGGATGAAGGCAGCTACGTCAGCTATCTCGAAGGTTGTACCGCGCCGATGCGCGATGAGAACCAGCTTCACGCAGCCGTGGTGGAACTGATCGCGATGAAAGATGCGGAGATCAAATACTCTACGGTGCAGAACTGGTATCCGGGCGATAAGAACGGGAATGGCGGGATCTACAACTTCGTGACCAAACGCGGGATCTGCAAAGGCGATAACTCCAAGATCTCCTGGACACAGGTGGAAACCGGGTCGTCCATTACCTGGAAATACCCGAGCGTGATCCTGAAAGGCGATAACTCAGTCGGGGAATTCTACTCCGTAGCCGTGACCAATAACTACCAGCAAGCCGATACCGGTACCAAAATGATGCACCTCGGGAAGAATACGAAGAGCCGCATCGTGTCAAAAGGTATCTCGGCGGGATTCAGCAATAACAGCTATCGCGGGTTGGTGCAGGTGAATAAGAATGCATCGAACGCGCGGAATTTCTCGCAGTGCGATTCATTGCTGCTGGGAGATAAGTGCGGCGCACATACGTTTCCTTATATAGAAGTGAAGAATAGCAGTTCGATGGTGGAGCATGAAGCGACGACGTCGAAGATTGGGGAAGATCAATTGTTCTACTGCAATCAGAGAGGGATGGATACGGAAACGGCGGTGGCGCTGATCATTAATGGATTTGCGAAAGAGGTGATGAATCAGTTGCCGATGGAATTCGCGGTGGAGGCTCAGAAGCTTTTAGCGATCTCACTTGAGGGAAGTGTTGGATAATTGAAGAGAGGCCCCCTCCAACCTCCCCCTTCAGGGGAGGCTATGAAGAGGCTAGTATATAGAGGACTTATATCGTATAGCACAGGAGGCACAATACGATTTGAAATTTTAAATTATAACGAGGGTTCCTAGCCTCCCCTGAAGGGGGAGGTTGGAGGGGGCCTCTCTAACAAGTAAAAGGATATCTCAAATGTTGAAGATCGACAACCTGCAAGCAGGTATTGAAGGAAGAAAAATTCTCAAAGGCATCTCCCTCGACATCAAGCCCGGTGAAGTGCATGCCATCATGGGACCAAACGGTTCCGGCAAAAGCACCCTGGCTTCTGTGCTCGCGGGACGCAAAGATTATGAGGTGTTGGGTGGATCGGTTGATTTCCTCGGAAAAGACCTGCTTGACCTCGAACCGGAAGAACGCGCCGGCGAAGGTTTGTTCCTCGGCTTCCAGTATCCGGTAGAGATCCCGGGTCTGAGCACGACGAACTTTATCAAAACTGCCGTGAATGAAGTACGCAAATACCGTGGTGAAGAACCACTCGACGCAGTTGGCTTCCTGAAACTCATGAAAGAGAAGATGGCGTTGATGAATATCGATCAGTCACTGTTGAGCCGCTCCCTGAACGAAGGTTTCTCCGGTGGTGAAAAGAAACGCAACGAGATCTTCCAGATGGCGATGCTCGAGCCGAAAATGGCGATCCTGGATGAAACGGATTCCGGTTTGGATATCGACGCGATCCGGATCGTATCCAATGGCGTGAACAAACTGCGCAGCAAAGACAACGCGGTGCTGCTGATCACACACTACCAGCGCCTGCTGGATTATATCGTTCCTGATTTCGTTCACGTATTATATAAAGGACGTATCGTGAAATCCGGTCCGAAAGAACTCGCGCTGGAACTCGAAGAGAAAGGATATGATTTTATTAAAAACGAAATTGACGCGGCTGAGTTAGCCGACCAGGTTGCAGAAGCAAAATAATAATGGATACAACGACTTATATAAAAGAACAATTCGACCAGCTTCAATCGTCTGACGGCAACAGTCAGCTGAGCGCGAAAAGGCAGGATGCCTTCGCGGCATTCAGCAACTGGGGCATCCCCACGACGCGTCATGAAGAATGGAAGTACACACGTATCGGCGGATTCTTCAATAAATCATTCGAGATCGGTGCGTCAAAAGCGATCGATATCAATGCCTATCGTTTGCCGGGTCATGAAGTGGCGAATGAACTGGTGTTCATCAATGGTCAGTTTGCGGCAGATCTGTCTACCATCCGTTCGAAAGAACTGACGGTGACATCCATCGAAGAAGCCCTGCAGAACGAATATGCAACAACCGTTAACAAACATTTCAACCATAGCGCGAATTATCTGAAAGACGGCATCAACGCACTCAATACGGCTTTTGTAACCAAAGGCGCGGTATTTATTGCTGTGAAACGCGGTCAGATCGTTTCGCATCCGGTGTATATCTATAACATCACAGACGGACCCGTGCTGGCATTGCCACGTACATTGGTTCATTTGGGTGAGAATGCACAGATCCAGATTGTTGAAACGTTTGCAAATGTTGATCAGAGCGAAAGCCTGACCAACCAGGTGATGGAGATCGTGGTGGAGAAAGATGCGATCCTTGATTACTGCAAGATCCAGAATGAACATGCACTGGCAAGCCAGGTGAGCACGACGCATATCCGTCAGACCGGTAAAAGTCTCGCGAATGCAGTGACGATTTCGTTGAATGGTGCGATCGTCCGCAACAATACCAACGTGGTGATGGAAGCGCCGTATTGCGAAGCGCATTTATATGGTCTGTATTATCCGAAAGGAAATACGTTGATCGATAATCATACAGTGGTGGATAATGTAGAGCCGAATTGCTATAGCAATGAACTCTATAAAGGCATGCTGGATGAGAATGGAACGGGGGTATTCAATGGGAAGATCTTTGTGAGACAACCTGCGCAGAAGACGAATGCATTTCAGTCTAATAAGAACGTTTTGTTATCAGATACGGCGAGTGTGAATACGAAACCGCAACTGGAGATCTTTGCGGATGATGTGAAGTGTTCGCATGGATGTACGGTGGGGAAATTGGATGAGGAAGGTTTATTTTACTTGCAGTCACGTGGGGTTCCGGAGAAGACGGCGAAGGCGATGTTGTTACATGGGTTTGTGGGAGATGTGATTGAAAAGATAAAGATTGAGGTGATACGTGAGTATGTGGATGCGGTGGTGAGTGAGAGATTGGGGTATGAGGCTTAATGTTTTTTGAATTGCGTAGGGGCCCCCTCTAAATCTCCCCCTTCAGGGGAGACTTGGAACAGTCGTTAAAGTAGAGATGTTCTTTCATATTGTACAATTAAGTACAATACGATTTGAAAATACTTACAGAATGACTGTGCGTAGCCTCCCCTGAAGGGGGAGGTTGGAGGGGGCCCTTACGCCAGATAAATTATAGGATATGATCACATCAATAGATACCGAAGTGAAGAAGAAGACATTCGATGTACAGTCTTTCCGTGAGCAGTTCCCAATCCTGAAGCGTCAGGTGAAGGGGTATCCATTGATCTACCTGGATAATGCGGCCACTTCTCAAAAACCGCAAATTGTCATTGACGCCCTCGTAAACTACTACACCGGTTTCAACGCAAATATTCATCGCGGGATTCATAGCCTTGCTGAAGAAGCAACCGCCGCCTTCGAAGCTACACGTGATGCAGTGAAAGAGTTCATCAACGCATCCAGCAGAGAAGAGATCATTTTCACCAGAGGTACGACTGAAGGTATCAACCTCGTTGCCGCTACCTGGGGAAGTGCGAATGTAAAAGCCGGTGATGAGATCATCATCACCAACATGGAGCACCACTCCAACATCGTTCCATGGCAACTGCTCTGCGAAGAAAAAGGCGCTACGCTGAAAGTGATTCCGGTGAATGACAACGGTGAGTTGATCTGGGAAGAATTCCTCCAACTCATTTCTCCCAAAACAAAACTGATCTCGGTTGTTCATGTATCCAATGCATTGGGTACGGTGAATCCCGTGAAAGATATTATTGCTGAAGCACGCAAAGTTGGTGCATTGGTGATGGTTGACGGTGCGCAATCGACAGTGCATCTCGACATCGACGTACAGAAAATGGATTGCGATTTCTTCGCTTTCTCTTCTCATAAATTATACGGTCCGACGGGTATTGGTGTATTGTATGGCAAGAAGCATTTGCTGGAAGCCATGCCGGTGTACCAGGGCGGCGGAGAAATGATCAAAGAAGTGAAGTACACGGGTACCACTTTCAATGATCTTCCTTATAAATATGAAGCGGGTACGCCGAACATTGCTGATACCGTTGCGCTGAAAGCCGCGATCGATTTCATCAATGAATATGGCAAAGATGTGATGCGCGCACATGAAGATGAATTGCTGGAATATGCGACAGAGCAGCTGACGCAGATCCCCGGTTTGAAAATCATTGGTCAGGCGAAGGAGAAAGTGAGTTTGGTTTCATTTATCATTGATAAGATACATCCGCAGGATATTGCGATCTTGCTTGATAACCGTGGTATTGCGGTAAGAACAGGTCATCATTGCGCGCAACCGCTGATCGATCGATTCTGTATTCCGGGAACAACGCGTGCATCATTTGCCGCATATAATACGAAAGAAGAGATAGACGAACTGGTGAAAGGCCTGCACAGAGCGATCAAGCTATTAGCTTAATTCGCGAAATTCGCGTTCACTAATTCGCGTAATTTGTTAGTATGAAAAAATCGATTCGCGATACAGAAATTGAGATTGTAGAAGAGTTTGGGCTGTTCGACAGTAACGATGAGAAATATGAGTATATCATTGATCTCGGAAAAAAACTGCCGCCGCTCAACGAAAAATACAAGACAGACGATAACAAGGTTCGCGGTTGCCAGTCTTCGGTTTGGCTGCAGGCGGATTATAAAGAGGGAAAGATCTTTTTCAGTGCGGATAGTGATTCGGTATTGGTGAAAGGATTGATCAGTATGCTGGTGCGGGTTTTGTCAGAGCGCACACCGGATGAGATCATTGAAGCGCCGCTGGATTTTATCAAAGAGGTTGGGTTGACATCATTCCTCGCCCAAACGCGTTCGAACGGATTGTTGTCGATGGTGAAACAGATCAAGGCGTATGCATTAGGATTTAAATTGAAACATTCAACTACATAGAAGATGATGAACGACGAAGCAATGAAGGAGAAGGTGATTGATGTGTTGAAGACCATTTATGATCCGGAATTACCGGTGAGTATCTGGGAGCTGGGATTGATATATGAAGTCTCCATTCTTCCTTTGAATAATGTGCAGATTGTAATGACATTGACGGCACCGGGTTGTCCGGCGGCACAATCATTGCCTGTTGAAGTAGATCAGAAGGTGAAGGAGATTGAAGGGGTGAATGATGTGCATGTGGCAGTGACGTGGAGTCCGGCGTGGAATAAGACGATGATGTCGGAAGCGGCGCAATTGGAATTGGGGTTTATGTGAGAAGAGAGGCCCCCTCCAACCTCACCGCCGCGGCGGAAGGCTATGAACAGTCATTATAGAAAGAAGGTTCCGCATTAATTGATCGATGATCTTCGATAAAAAAAGAAATTTAAAAATATCAGCCTCTTCATAGCCTTCCGCCGCGGCGGAGAGGTTGGAGGGGGCCTCCCTTTAACAATGAAAATTACTGCTCAAGAAGAATACGGTTTGCGCATCCTGATCAGGATTGCCCGTTGTCCAGACAACGCAGGCTTAAGCATTCCGCAGCTCGCGGATGCCGAAGGGTTGAGCAGTCACTATGTGGCTAAGCTTACGCGGGTGCTGCGGATGGGAGGTTTTATTAATAGCACACCTGGTCATAAAGGTGGCTATGTGTTGGCGAGGGTTCCGAAGGAGATTGCTATTCGCCCAGTGTTGGAAGCATTAGGTGGGGTGTTGTTTGATAAACGCTTTTGTGATTCACATGGTGGAACCATGAAACTATGTACTAACTCCGTTGATTGTTCTGCCCGTTCTTTGTGGCAGATGATACAGCATACAGTAGATCAGTTATTGAACAGGATCTCTTTGCAGGAATTGATCAACAATGAAGATGTGTCGGTGAAAGTGTTGAATTATATCCTGGAGCAGCAGGCGCCGCCGATGGTGGTAAGCAACCTGAAATAAAGTTGTCTTCACTTTCTTCCCAGATCATTCTCTCTTTTTTATACTACATACAATGTAGTTGTTTAAGTACTCTTAAAAGGTCACTTACTGTATTCAAGTCAGCACATCTCTGGTGTTGCTTGGCTTTCTTATGCAAATAGGTTAGATTTGAAATACATATATCCACTACCTTGTAGCACACAAGCCACCACCATATATTGTAATCAAAACAAAACCTGAATATGAGAAAGTATCTGTCAGAATTGTTTGGAACCTTTTGGTTGGTCTTTGGAGGTTGCGGAAGTGCACTTTTTGCAGCCGGTATCCCCGATTTGGGAATAGGTTATTTCGGCGTTGCTCTTGCGTTTGGATTAACGGTGGTCACCATGGCATATGCGGTAGGGCATATTTCCGGAGGGCATTTTAATCCTGCTGTATCATTTGGTTTATTTGCTGGTGGAAGGTTTCCGGGTAAAGAATTACTTCCGTATATCATCGCACAACTGGTAGGCGCATTTGCTGCCGGCGCATTGCTCTATTTTATCGTCAAAGGAAATAGTACGCCATATGTTTTGGATAATACCAGTGCGGGTGCTTTTGCAGCGAACGGGTATGATGAGTTGTCTCCGCATGGTTATACACTCTCCGCTGCTTTTCTGACGGAATTTGTTCTCACAGCATTTTTCCTGATCGTGATAATGGGCGCAACAGACAAGTATGCCAACGGTAAGTTCGCCGGTCTTGCCATTGGTTTGGCGTTAACATTGATACATCTTATTTCCATTCCAATTACAAATACATCCGTTAATCCTGCGCGGTCTACATCGCAGGCGTTTATTGCAGGTGGTGAGTATGTAAAACAGCTTTGGTTGTTTTGGATTGCACCTGTTGCGGGAGGGATTGCAGGGGGATTGATATACAGGTTCCTTTTGCAGAAGCCGGAGGGTATTAAGTAAGTTGTTATAAGAGGAGTGAGGTTGTTTTTATCTGATCCGGCGTGCCCTTCTTTCTGTGCCAGGCTGGACACGCCGGATCAGATAAAATAAAAATATCTTCAACCGGGCTTGCCGCTCTTTATCTTGTAGAGGTAAATATTTGAAACCGCCAGTACGATAAAGAAGAAGATCGGTTCAAGCGATCTCGCCAGTACATCTCCGCTGCTGTAGTGCGCTACAAACGCCGAAACAAGCGTAATGCCGAAACCTGCATATGCCCATTCTTTCATCCGCAGAGAAAATTGAGGCAATACCAACACCAGCAATCCAAGTATTTTGAACACCGAAAGTTCGGTCCTTAAATAGTCCGGAAGATGCATCCGGTCATAATCGGGCGTGTACATTTTATACAGGCTAAACAGCATGACCAGTACGATGACGGCTGTAGAGATCCGGTAGATCGCTTTATTTTTTTTCATGATAAACTGATTGTTTTGAATTGATTATTTTAATTTCCTGGCAGGTGCTTTTGCCAGCCTGATCATCAGCTTTACGATGCACAGATGCATCATAAACGGCAGGGAAAAGAATAACTGCCATTCATAAAGCCATCCATTTTTAGTACGCATCATAATTGATCATTTACATACCGGAGCGGCGTTATCATTTGCGAATTGCCAGACCGGTTAATTCATTTTGAATACACTTAAAATAAAAATGATGAGGAATAGCGAAAGCTGTGCAATGTGAAACATGCGGAGGTTTCTCTTTATCATCAAAAAGCCATCAACATTATCCCCTGAAGTATCCAGTGCCAATTGCTGGCGGAGTTGACTGCCCAGCCGCCTTCTGACAAACACTATATTGATGATGATAATAATGACCAACGCAAATTTTATCCGGAACCAGAGCTGTTCTCCAAATACACCGCGCGTGAGCACCATCATACCCAACCCTGAAATAACCAGCAGTGCAATTCCAATGCGGATCAATGGAGAGAATCTTGCAATGATCTCCTGTATACCAGGAGCGGATTGCTTTTGAAGGGAGAGGATTTTCCAGAATTGGCGGAAGCTGACATACTCAACCAAAGTGGCGCCACCCATCATGGACAATCCTAGTATATGGGCGACAAGAGCCGTATGATATAAGAGAAGAGTTGACATTATGATTATTTATTACGTTATCGGAATAATTAATCCAAATATATATCGTTTTCGGTACAATAATACGTTTACGTAATAATTATTTTATCTTTCCTCCGAAAACGTAGTAATAAATATGAATAAAACAGTTGAACTGGTCAATCTATGGGGGCGCTTTGAAGAGCAATATCCCGGAGGCAGCATTGACGATTTCTGCAGGCGCCACCTCGCCGGGCAGCAAATGGTAAAAGAAAAAGGCCCATTGGTAGGTGGCGTAGTTCCCAACATCAACGAAGGCCTGTTGCTGAAGATAATCGGCCGCATCAGCAAACTGAATATGTTGTACGCCAACATGGCGCTTAAGGGAACAGAGCTGAACCAGATCGAAGAGTTCGGTATGCTCATCACTATCAAACAGGAGAAGAACCCGAGGAAAACAGAGGTCATCCAGGCCAACTTATTCGAGCTCTCCAGTGGAACGGATATGCTGAACCGCATGAAAACAAGAGGATTGATCCGGGAGGTTGATGATAAGGAAGACAAACGCTCCAAGCGGATAGAACTTACCCCGAAAGGTGAAAAAGTAACCAGGCAATGTATGGAACTCATCATGAAGAATGCAAAAATGATCATGCATGATCTGGGTGAAGACGATAAAGAGCTTTGTATTCAGTTGTTGAAAAATGTAGAGATAAAATTTTCTGCTTTATGGCAGACGCATAAGGGAAAAGATTTCAAGGATGTTTACGGAGAAATAATGAATGAAGAGAACGATCCAGAGTAGAATGCTATGAAAATGAGTGTTCCGGCTTAATAAATTGTTTTCGAGTTTTGAATAAAATTCATGGCTGGTGGTATGCTTGTCTTCAAGATAATCTATTCCGGCAATATCAGGTTAAGTTCAACAGTGAGGAGCCGGTAAATGGCCGGAGAAATAAATGTTTTCAAATACGTAGTTAACTACGTATATTTGCTTTCAAACCGGAATAATATGGAACAGCGCTTCTCTACCCGTCCACTGACCAACGATCATTGTACTGATATTATCAATATCATCCTCCCTATTCAACAGATCGAGTTTGGTGTCCCGATCACGTTGGAGGGTCAACCGGACCTGCTTGATATTGAAACGAATTATATCAAAAATGGCGGCAATTTCTGGGGCAGCTTTGATGGAGATAAACTGGTGGGCACCATTGCGCTGATAAATGCCGGTGGTGGCCTTGGCGCGATCAGGAAGATGTTTGTATTAAAAGAATACCGCGGCAGAGAATTTGGTATTGCACAACAATTGCTCGACACGCTTTTGCAATATTGCCGTGAACATAATATCCCGCATGTTTGCCTCGGCACGGTTGGTCAATTACAGGCCGCTCAGCGTTTCTATGAAAAGAATGGCTTTCAAAAATTAGCTATGGAAGATCTTCCGGCGCATTTCCCGAGAATGAAACCTGATCATATCTTTTATGATATCCACCTGGAAGCAACGGCTCCGGCTACTCATTAATCAATACATTCAGCTCTCACAAAATACTTCAACATGGGTTTGATCGATGACGTAGGAATTTTAGCGATCGCGACACGGATGCAACGCCTTGCAGAGATGATGCGTAAGGATGGATTGCAGATCTATAAAGATCACAACATTGCTTTTGAACCGAAATGGTTTCCTGTAATCTATACACTTTATCATAAGCCGATGTTGAGTGTAGTGGAAATTGCGGTGGAGATCGGTTATACGCATCCGTCCACGATCAGTCTGCTGAAGGAACTCGAAAAGGAGAAGCTGATCAAATCTAAAAAAGACAAGATCGATTCAAGAAAGCGTTTACTTCAACTCACCGATAAAGGACAGAAAATGGTAAGGCAGATGAAGCCGGTCTGGAACCTGATGATCGACGCCATCACGGAACTGACCGATACACCGAACAACCTGTTGCAATCGATCATCGAAGTTGAGGAGAAGCTAAAAGAGAAAAGCATGTCAGCCAGAGCAGCCTCTATTCATGCACGGAAAACAAAGAAGGAATAACTATAAATGAATCCTTCCCGTTCTTTCCGCCCGTTTAATTTTTACTGGTAAGGCGAAAAGAAAGGCAATAGACATTTATAAGTGATTTTGATATCAGAACTGTTCTAAAAACTCTTCCAGCACCTGTTCATCTTCCAGTTGTATCAATGCATTTCCCAACTGTGTTCTTCCTGAGCAGGTGGCGATGGCTGCGAGTGCTGTTACGAATAGCGTGTCTTCCTGATCAGATTTCAACATTTCCAGCGCGAGGTTATTCAACGCGGTCAATCCATCCTGATAATATTGCTGTGCCGTTGCGGGAAGATCAGGATTGTTATTCTTGTGACGTTTTTGTTCGATCAGGCTGCATAGGGCGAAGAGATTCCAATCGACCATGTTCTTCTCTTTTGTAATGCGTACAAGTTGTGGTAACGCCATGTAAGAAGCGAGACCTACGTGACCTTTATTATGCAGGTTGTTCCACAGTTCTTCCCAGATAGCTGCGTGGACGTCGGGATCACTGGATTGGTCCATTTTTATAAGTGGAACAGATACATCATAAATTTTTCTGTTACCGCCGTCTAACTTACTCCAGAATTTATCCTGCAATTTCATAAAGGGTGCATTTATGCACGAAAGGTACGGATTGAACAGACAGTAAAAATTTTGTAAGAAGAAATGTAAATATTTTATTGCTGGTTGCCATTACTGTCAGTTGTTCCGGCTCCGGTTGAGTTGGTGAACGATGTGGCCTTAAAGACATGATTTTTGCTGAGGTTATAGGTTAAGCCAAAAAAAGGACGGGCCAGGAATCTGTCTACTGTAGCGATAGTATTGCCAATTTTTGCTGAGGGAAGGTTTACGTCTACAGGTAAGCCATCAATGCGTTTAACGAACCCCATTGCATAGCCGGCATGGAACAGCAGGCGCTCAGATTTTCCCATTGACAAGGACAGGCCGCCTAACAATTGTAGTGACGGTTTTGTGTCCAGTATAAGCCCGAAACTTAACCCGGGAGCTGCCCATGCGGCACCGGTCCTGTAGGTGAGATTCACCATGGCTCCAAAGCCAACATTTACATCGCCCTGATCTTTTGTCCGGATCATTTTTTTATCGGTTGGTTTGGCATCAATATCCAATGAGTCTACGGTGGCATATTCATTGTTTTTCAAAAATGTACCGAAAATACCTGCGCTAAAATCTACTTTGATACCGCCTTTGATGTAAATATCATAGTCGTATTTTTCGGACTTAGAGGTTGCTTTATCAATTTTTTCAAATTCGATTTTGATAAGATCATAGTTTTTCATGTTGGAATAAGTCGGAGTGATGTAAGTTGTATCAACGAACAAGACTTTTTTCAGGTTCATAAACTGGCTGAATAGCTTGGCGCAGTATTGATCCTCTGTTAGCAGGTATTGTTCAAGATAGTCGTCTTGTATAGCGCTAACGGAATAAAGATCTTTCAAATCGAAAAAAATACTCCTTGCATCACAGAAGCGGTTGATCAATGTAAGATTTGCCTGCCTTTTTGATGTAAACCAGCTACTCATGCACTGGCTGTTTAGCAGGTCATTTTTAATTGTTTCATAATTGATCTCGAAGGCAGAAAAAATCGATCTTAATACCCGGGCATTTCCGATGTATGCTGCAATTAAGTCAGGAATCAGGTTTGTGTATTGAATTTTTTCCTGTGTATTGGAAAAAGATTTATCAAGGGAATATAGTTTTTCGCTGTTGGAGGAGATCATTTTTCCGCTGGCGTCTGTCTTAATTCCTGTTGAATAGTCTAACAAATAGCTGGTGATCTCTTTATAATTGTTGCCAAAATCGGCAAGCCGATTTGAGATATTTTTTTGTAATGTCAGAAATTCTTTTGAAGAGAGAAATGTTTCAAATTTCTTTTCGACATCGTCGAGGTATCGAAGCGTTTCGTCCCATGTTGTCCACAGCTTCAGGTACTCTTTATCCCTGACAAGCTGCGCATCCGTCTTATTACTTGCGTTTACGAAAATCGTCATCTCATTATTTAGTTTAGAGAGAAGAGCTTTAGCCGAATCGTATGAGATTTGCAGTTTTTTAAATCTCTCTTTATTCGGAGATTTTGTTTTTATGTCAAAAAGAAAGAAGGGATTTGACAGTAGATCTATTGACGAAACAACGGGATTTGTGGCCACTGAATATAATGTGTCTACAAATGCTGCAAAAGGAAGGCTGTTTATTTTATAGTCGTATTTGAATTGGTTGATATTGATCAGACCGAATGAAAGATTTTTCTTCCACTTTACTTCATATCGTTTTCGTCCATTCATATTCCTTACAACAGATCCAAACTCTGTCGGGGTACAAAGGTTCAGCCAGAAGACGTCTGTCGGTATCGGGTTAAATTTGCCAGGATCCTTGCTCGTGCCGGCAGTTATTTGTTGGCTGTTTGCTATCGGGCAAAGAAAGATTAGCATGGCTATAGCATAGCCACCACTTAAAACAATTCGTTTCATGTTGATAGTTTAAGGGATATAACAATAGTGAGGAATTGGCTGGAAGGGTGATCCGGAATAGGGGACGAATGACCTGTTGTAAATGTAGTTCTGAAACTTGTTGGTGAAAACCGTTTTTTCACGGTTTTTATCATAGCCTTTACCGGATAAAAAAAGGGGCTGCAATCGCAGCCCCTTTTGAAAGTGTTCTATCCAATCTTATCTTCTCGCCGTCGGCGCTCTCAATTCAAACTCCTTCGGCGGCTCTATCCCCCGCAGATTCTTCACAAAATAATCCCATCTTCTTCTCATCATGTAATAGGAATATTGACCATAACCGTGCGCGCTGTTCGGAAAGATCACGAGGTCATAATCTTTATTTGCTTTTTCCAGGGCTTCTACTACAAGCAAGGTATTGTATGGAGGAACGTTGTTATCCATCATGCCATGTGCCAGCATTAGTTTGCCTTTCAGGTTCTGTGCATAATTCTGATTGGCCTGTGCGCCATAGTTTGCATTTTCAGCAAGACCATTGTAGCGTTCACCCCAGTCATCTTCATAATTTCTGTTATCATGATTGCCGGATTCGGAAATACCAACTTTAAAGAAATCGGGGTAACGGAACATGGCAGTGGCCGTTGCAAAACCACCGCCGGAATGGCCCCAGATCCCAATTTTTGTTGTATCCATCGGGTAAGTTTGTGAGAGCTGGCGGATGGCAATGATCTGATCAGGTAAAGTATTTTCCGCCATATTGCCATAGCTCATATCATGATAGCTTTTGGAACGGTCGGGGTTGCTGGTGCCTTCGATCAATACAACGATAAAGCCGAGTTCAGCTAATGCCTGGTGATCGCCGCGTGAAGCAGCAAATGACCAGCTGCCGACGCTTCCGCCCTGCGGACCCGGGTAGATATAATCTATGACCGGATATTTTTTACCGGATTCCATTTTTGAGGGAATGAATACCAACCCATAAATGTCAGTCTTACTATCATGCGCTTTTACTTTCACCACTGCAGGTGCTTTCCAGCCGGTCGCCTGTAATTTGGAGACATCTGTTTTTTCCAGCTCGGTGATCAGTTTTCCATTTGCATCACGCAGCACCATTACGGCTGGCACATCCGGTTGCGAGTAGGAATCGATCAGGTATTTTTTTGAAGGAGAAAAGCTTGCTGTGTGATTTCCTGTTGCAGGTGTGAGATCGGTCATTTTCTTTCCATCGAAACTTACACGATAGACGCGGCCGTAATAAGGATTTACGGGGTCATTGCCTAAGCCCACAAAGGTGATCTCTCTTTTCTTTTCATCTACATCGAGCAGGCGGGTTACCACAAAATCTCCCTTCGTGATCTGGTTTTTCAGCTGACCTGTTTTTGCGTCATAAAGGTACAGATGTCCCCAGTCATCACGTTCGGAATACCAGAGGAATTCGTTTGTGGCGGCAAAATAGCGCCAGTTAATTGTTCCCTGTCCGGACTCGTATTGCGTAGCCACTTTTTCTTCAAATACTTCACGCACTGCGCCGGTGTTTGCGTCGGCGATGCGCATCTTTTCAATTTTATGATCACGTGATGTAGATAAGAAGGCGAGTTCTGAGCCATCTGCGGTCCAATCCACATCATCGAATGTACCGCTGCTGGAGATATCATCACTGAGCGATGCGCGATGCGGGTCTGGTTCCACCTGCAGGCGGATCACTTTCGGCTGATCTACGTTTATGATCACACGATGGATCATGGCGATATCTTTATCTCCCGGTAACGGGTACTTCCATGAACGCAATGTTGGATGTCCAACGTTTGTGGTCACGAGATACATATCTCCTGCCTTGCGCTGATCCTGCTGGAAGGTTGCGATCTTCTTTGAATCGGGTGACCAGCGAAGGATCGCGCGGTCACTTGTGCTCCAGCCTGCATTGTCCGTTGCGTAGCCAAAATCTTTTACACCATCGGTGGTGAGCTGTGTTTCCTGTTTGGTGGCAAGATCACGGATCCAAAGGTTATAGTCCTTAATGAAAGCTGTCTTTTTGCCATCCGGAGATGTAACGTCACCAAATCCTCCGCGGCGGCCCATGCCAGCAGGAGCGGCAGGTTCTGCACCGGCAGCTGATGAATTATCCTGGGTCAGTTCACCGGTTTTGAGCTCATATTTCCATCGTTTGTTGTCGGCGGAAAAAGAGATCGTTTTTTGGTCCTGCGCAAAACTGATGGATTGAAAAGGCAGTTTGTACGGATCAAAATTGCGGTCGATTGCTTTTGATAAAGCAGCGGCCAGTTTTGCCTGATCGAATGCCGGAGCCTTTGATTTTTTTACAGGATCCACCAGGAAGAACTCAGTGCCATTTTCCGTGTTGATAGCATACCAGAATTTGTCGCCATCCATCCAGTTGGCGCGAAGGCCTGTCCGGTATACCAGTGATTCGGTGCCGAAACTCAGGAAGCTGGCAGCATGTTCATAATCTTTGCGACTCAGGGAGTCTGTGCGCTGCGCGGTAACGGCCAGCGAAGCCGACAGAGCGGCTAAAGCAAGTAGATGTTTTGACATAAATGTTTTATCAGAGCTGTTGAAAGATGATGTGCAATATAAGCTAAAGGGGGTAGACTGACAGTTCCGGTGTTCCGGTGCGTTCCGGTGCGTGAGACACGCACCGGGGCCACGCAGCGGGGCATGTGCCAGCGCCACGCAGCATTGTCATACGGGTCTGCACCCTGGTGCTGTCTCACGCACCCTGACGGGATTGATCCGGGTCAATAGTAATTTGCTATCCCATACGATCAAATTAATGGTTTCTATGGATACATATGCAGGGGAAATGCGCACTTTTTATTACCGTCGGCCTCTTTCTTCATAATAGAATTGTCTGTGATTTTTATTAATGTGTAACTTGTACACCATCGTTCGCCTGCCATCCACTTCCACCATTAACGATTAAACTTTTCATATGAAAAAGACAACTACACTGCTATTGTTGTTAGCCAATCTGTTTTGGCAAAACATGTCCCACGCACAGGATGATGTTATGATGCAAGCTTTCTACTGGAACGTACCAGTGAATGAAGCCGGCAAAAATGGTTTCTGGTATGATACCTTAAGAGCAAAAATTCCTGCAATGAAAACAGCAGGTATCCGTGCGCTTTGGATGCCGCCGCCATCAAAAGGCAACTTTGGGATCAGCGATATGGGTTATGGCATTTTTGATCATTACGATCTTGGCGATTACAATCAGAAAGGTACCACAGAAACAAGGTTCGGGTCAAGATCAGAATTGAACAGCCTGATCTCGGATGCTCATTCCACCAGTGGCGGCGCTGCAAGAATGGATGTATATGCAGACGTGATCCTTAATCATATTTATACAGATAATACCATGCAGGCTGAAAGTGGCGATAACCCGGCAGTGAAAACATACGTTTTTAACAAAGCCATTGTCAGCGGCACGCAACGTGTGCCGTATCCCACCAATGAGATCCGCTGGCTGATACCTGATGCCGCAGCAGGAGATTATTATATACAGATCAACGGCTACTTTCTGAACTATGCGGGTGCGGTGGGGGAGCGTGGTTATGATGTTTATTTCAAATTCACACATAATGCGCCGCCTTCACCCGGATCCCAGCTGTGGGAAAATGAACCGAATGATGGTTCGGGCAATTTCAACCTTGCGCTTGATCAACGCACATACAGCGGCCACATGCAGAACTCTACAGATATCGATGAGTACAAGATCACGCTGGCAACGGCTGATACGATAGAGATCGTTCTGACCGCGAAACGCGAAGGCTCCAATCCCAATACCAATGCGTGGGAATGGCAATGGGCGGCGCAATCGAACGGCTATTATCCTTCCGCCGTCTGGTACAACGGATCAAATATCGCCTCATCTTCCCTTAAGGCGTATACGGCCACCAAGGTTGATTATGTGAATCACACGGGAAGCGGTGAGGCGAATTATACCTGGGACTACGACAATTTCCATCCGGTGGATGCCGCAGACTATTTGGGTGATGGCGGAAGCACGGAAGGTGGATACCAGGATCAGTTAGTGCCCAACACCAAGTGGTTTGGTATGGACCTGAATTCGTATGACGCGACAGTGCAAACACGCATGAATAACTGGGGCACCTGGCTCACGAACACGGTTGGATTTGACGGTTACCGCCTGGATTTTGTGCGTGGTTTCCAGGAAAACTATGTTTCCAGCTGGGTGAATAACCTTCCGAAGATCGGCGGCGCCCAGCGTTTTGTGGTGGCGGAATATTTCACCGGTTATAAATACCGGTTGAAGAATTGGGTAAATACGATTGCGACAAACGGTGCTGATGTGGATGTATTCGATTTCCCTTTAAAAAGTACACTCACCGAAATGACGAATGGCACCGGCGCAAGTTTCAACATGGCCTGGCTCAATCACGCCGGTATGATCAGGGATAACGGCGGTGATGCATTATCCGGAACATCGGTTGTTACCTTTCTTGAAAACCATGACACCGGTAAAGAACATGATAAATGGGTGACGCAGGACTGGAAGATGGGTTATGCATACCTGTTATTTGCCGAAGGCAGACCATGCTTATTTTATCCGCAATATTATGGGGTCACGCAAGTGGATAACAATAATAATGCGTTGACCATTACGCCGCCTTCAACATTGGAAAAGGATATTGATAAAATGATGTTCATCCGTCGCACTTATCTCGACAATTCAATGATCGTGCTCACAGAGCAGGGCAATCCTGTAACTGAACCATCACCAAATGGCACCACCACTTTTTCAGGCGATACCTGGAATGTATACGCCGCGCGCCGTCAGGGCAATGGCACAAAAAGCGGGGCGATACTCGTGATCAATAATAACAATAGCCTGACCCGCGGTATATGGGTTGATAACGACGGCAGCCCGGACGGCACTGCTACTTCCGGTTATGCCGACTGGAAAAACCAGGTATTGATGAACGCGCTTGATACTAACATGAAAACCACGGTTGCAAACGATGGACGTGTTCATCTATGGGCGCCCGCAAGAGGCTATGCGGTTTGGGTACTTCGTTCAGAATACATCACCGATGGAATAGCCGCAAGAGGAACTGGCGTATCACAACCTGTACCGCCTCCGGCATTGGCTCCGCTGGTTGAAACAAAAGAAGCGTTGCCAACGGAGAATTCGGTACGGGCATTTCCCAATCCCACTGATTCAAAAACGACAATTGAGTTTTCCTTAAAAGCAGCTTCGCAGGTGAGGCTGGAAATGTTTGACAATGGAGGACGGCTGGTGAAAGTACTTGCGTATGGAAAATTTGAGCAGGGAAAATATCAACGGGAGTTTCAGGGAGGTGTGAACGGCGTCTATACTTACCGGTTAAGTCTGAATGACGAGGTGAAAACGGGACGGGTGATGATAGGAAGATAGGCCTAGGGCCCTGAATCTCTCCATCAATAGCTACACGATAGTTGTTGATGGAGAGATTCGGTGACCCAGACATATATCAGAACTCCAGTTCTTTCAGGTATCGGTTCATTTCCGACTTCGCGCGATTCATTTCCTTTTCCAGCTCTTCCATTCTTTTCTGTATCGCATAAATATCTGTCTTCTTCTTTCGTTCTGTGGTATCCACGTATCTGCTGATGCTGAGGTTAAAATCGTTGCGTTGGATCTCATACAGCGATGCGCGGCGTGAATATTTATCCATGCTTCCACCGCCTGCCAGGAATCCATCAAAGGTGTCAACGATCTTACTGATATGCTGCTGACGCATCCTGTTTTGTTTCTTTCCGTTCTCCGATTCTTTTCCAGCATCAATAAATAAAATATCCTGGTGTTGTTTCGCTGTATTAAAGATCAGGATGGCGGCAGAAATACCGGTACCAAAGAACAGGTTTGCCGGAAGGCCGATCACTGCCTCCAGTAAATTGTCCCGCACAATGCTTTCACGGATCGTTTTTTCTGTACCCAGCCGGAACAATACACCATGCGGTACAACAACCCCAGCTCGGCCTTTCTCCGGTGTTAATGATTCAAGGATGTGTAAAATGAATGCATAGTTTCCTTTTGCAGATGGAGGAATGCCGCGGTTGAAACGATGAAAAGGGTCTTTACCTGCTTCTTTTGTATTAAAGTTCTCGTAAGAAAATGGAGGATTACTGACGATGATATCAAACTTCATCAGTTGCTCTTCTTCTACCAGCGCGGGTTTGCGGATGGTATCTCCTTTTTCCATTTTATACGGATAAAGATCATGGATGATCATGTTCATCCGGCCGATGTCAAAATTATCCTGATCTGCTTCCTGTCCAAACATTTTGTATACTGCACCATCATGGTGTATTTGTGTTGCTACTCCGGCCAGCAATGAGCCTGAACCAAATGCCGGATCATAAATGCTGTCGCCATCCTTCGGCATCATCAGTTTGGCCAGCAATATATTTACCTCTTCAGGTGTATAATGATCACCGCCTTTTTTTCCAGCATTGGATGCAAAACGTTCCAGCAGGTAAGTCCAGGCGTGCGTTATGATTTTTCTGTCGCGGTCAATGAATGATTTAAAATCCAGTTGTTTTTTGCTGAAGTCAGCGATGAGCTTACGCAACCGGCGATTGCGTTCTTTCAAGGCGCCTAATTTTTCTGTAGTGAAATCAATGCTGCTGAAAATATCTTTTAGTGATGGGTTTTCTGCTGCTGTTTTTTCCATTGCTTTATTCAGCAAGGCGCCAAGGTCTGCGTTATTCTTATGCGCTTTTACATAATCAAAACTGCATTTGTCAGGGATAGTGATGTCTCCGGTTTTGCCTGTGGCATCGCCGAGATATTTAAAGAAGAAGAATGAGAGCAGGTATTTTTTGTATTCCTGCAGACCGAGTGCGCCGCGGAATGATTCGCCGGCAGCCCATACGGTGGCATTCACATTGTCTTGCGAAGGGAAGTGGATTTCGGGGCTCATACGGTTTTATCGTTTAACCGGTTATTCAGGATATTATTAACCAGCGTTTGCAGGTTGCTTTGGTATTCATCCACCAGTGATGCGTATAGTTCATGTTGCTTCACCAGTTTGATCATCAACTCCTGTTTCAGCAGGGGTGGCACCGGTACAGGCAGGTCTTCAATAGCTTTCTTTGAAAGATTGAGTGTGGTGGTTCCTGCACGTTGTGTGCTGAAATATTCCTGCGCCTGTGGACTGTTGATATACCACGCAAGAAATGCAGGTTTGATCTGGTTGTTGGTGATCCTTAAAACAGTAAAGGCTGAGGTTGCGGCAGCGCTGGGGAACTGCGCATCATACAACAGCGCCTTGTTGTTGGTGCCTTTTGACAATACGAGTATATCACCCTTTTGCAGCAGTTGCGCTGGTGGCACTTGTTTCAGTGCGATCTTATAAGGCGTATGACGGAACTTCACCACACCGCTGGTGGTAAGGTCCTTTGCCTGAACAATGACGCAATCTCCGTTAGGGTCGTTTTCCATCCGGCCTCTCAGCGTGTGACCGGTGAAAGCATTAACGAGGTCAACAATTCGTTTCATTTCGTAATTCTTATACAGAGCGTGATAACTAAGCCTGCCTGTAGATGATCAAAGCCTTTCTTAAACTTGCATAATGCTTGTACAGAATTGGCAAATTATTACTTTGTATTGAAAAAAGCAATAGATACTCCCTTATCATTCAAAGTTTTATTTAAAACCGGCCGAATGACTACCCGTAAAGTGCGCATGTGATGCGGGTTTTACGGGAATATTAAGTTAACGTAAATGATCTCCAGGCTGATTTGAAATAGATGGATTTAGTAAAATTACGGCGTGATTTTACCCCGGATAAGAAATGGGATCAAGAAAACAGTTATTCAAGTGTTTAATAACGGAATGGATCTGTGACGATGGATGTCCTCGCTGAAACATTTCTGAACCTTGAGTTTTACAGAGATAGCATTTGATCAGACGAAATGATCGCCGCACCTTTTTCTTTCAGCTCTGAAAGAACGCCGATCAATCTTTCATGCACATCATCTCCTGTTGCCATGCAGTCGCTGATCAGCGTTATTTTGTAACCATGCTGCATTGCATCAAGTGCTGTTTGCTTTACGCAGTATTCAGCCAGGAAGCCTGCAAGAAAAAGTTGCCTGTGATTTTTTTCTTTAAGGAAAGCAGAAAATGCCGGATCGGTGAAAGCGCTGTGCTGAGTCTTGGAAAGAATGATCACATCCGGGGAAACTTCAATTCCCAATTCATGGCCTTCTGTACCGGGAATACACATCGGGAGGTTTTCACCAAACTGCCCGGGTTTATAGTTAGAATAAACAACGACCCGGTCATACTGCTGTTTTGTATTGAGCAATTGTTGTATTCTCTCCGTCGCTTTTTTTATCTCATGTATTTGCGGATGGCGTTGTGCGTATGCGCCATCTTTACTGGTGAAATCTTTTTGCGGATCTATGATAATAATGCATTGATCGTTCATACAAAGAAGCAAAGATACATTACTGCATTAACGCTTACGCATAGCAAACCAAACAGAGCTGCCAACGGCAGTCATTACCAGGAGTGCAACAAGGAGGTTGCGGGTGGTTTCTGCCTTTACAGGTGCTTTTTTGATAGCAGGTTTCACATCATCATAATCGCTGAGGAGGTACGACAGATGGTCTTCAATCGTGCTCACCGCATCCAGAAACTCCTGCGTTTTTTCCGGCGCCACATAGTCCTGCAGGGTTTCATAATCATAGGAGAGTACGACAGCATTGGCTGTTTGTTCAAATCCGGCTTTGAGTTTAAAAGGAGCGATGTCGATATAGTCTTTGCTATCTTCAGCACCCCAGTACTTCGGGGTGTTAATGACCACCTTCTCGCGGTATTTTAACGGATACCGCAGTGCAAACGGCATTTTCCGTTTTTTATCTGAAGGAGTTTTTAATAAGCCAAGAATAATATAAGGGGAGAATACTGCTTTTTTCTTTCCATCTTTTACCTCCCAGAGGTTTTCGATGGAATAATATTCCTTCACTATAAATTCACCGGTTGCTTCATTGTCTGTATAAGAGATACTGTCTCCTTTAATATCTTCATGATAAGTTGCATAGTATTCACGATAATGTTTCAGGATTTCGTACCGGCTTGATCCATGAAATGTGCTTCGTGTGTCATCTGCAAATGTTCCGCTATAGCGGCTTACCACAGTAAACCTGGCATCGCCTTTCATGTCTTTTATATCAAAGGTCTCTTCGATATCAACTTTGCCCGGCTCTTTTTTATTGATCCGGGAGAGTTCGGTTGTGCCCGGCGCTACTACAAGGCCAACCTGGTAGTCCGGGTAAGAGATCATGTCGATATTTCCGCGCTGATATGATATTGTAGGATCAAACCAGTATTCACGGTCATTTACGATTGCTTTTACTGTTGCGTGATCAAATATATCTGCCGAAGGCGCCCAGTTCTCAATTTCTTTTTTATTGTAAGTATTGATCAGTACCGGATAGGCTTGCACGCCGAGTGCTTTCAATATGGTGCAAAGCAGGTATGTTTTGTCCTTACAATCACCATAGCGTTGCGCAAATATTTTATCAGGATGCGCTGGTTGATGTGAGTTAACGCCAACTTCAATTCCCATATACCGCACTTCATCCTGCACAAATCTTAGTGCTGCCGTAACCTGATCATTCAGCAAAGGGTTTGCTGATTTGATCTCATCAATTTTCTTTTTCAGCGGAGCGGATAAATTTATTTGATCGGGGAATAACTGCAATGCCCAGTCATTTACTTCCTGCCAGCTTTTGTATTCCGATAACATTACGGATGAATAGGGATTATACCAACCCGGAACATGATCCTGTATGCGGACTGCGGCAATGTTCTTTAGTTTCCATTCATAAATATCATTGCTACCGTTCTTTTTTATTTCGGGTTTTGTTTCCCTGCCGGTATTCCTGATTGAAAGGGCACGATTGGAAGGGCTGATCAGTTTGACATAAAGATTTTCCAGCGGCACGATATAGTCAAGATCAAACCATTCAGATATTCGTCCTTTAAAAACAGGATTATCGCCGCTGATCGTGTAGCTGTATTCCACCACGTCGCCTTTGCGGAGGTCATCCAGTATCAGCATTGATGTAAGAGAACCGTCATAGAGGTTGCGGTCAATTCCTTTTTCCTGTTGAATGGTCTTGATCTTTGATTGGGTCAGTTGATTGATCACCTGGTTTCCGCGAATGATCCGGACGGTATGAAAAACCAGTTGCTGATAAGTTGGATCATAATTGACGGTGACTTTCGAAATATTTTCGATGCCGGCGGGAGTCAGTACTTTCATGACCTTTTTGATATAGGAGCGGTAAGGGGCCGCTGATACCTGCCGTTCAAAAGCTATATCGAGGTAGCCGTCTTCTGCGTCCTGTTCACCAAACGATTCATCAGTATTGTAGGTGGTTAAGCTAACCCATGCTGGCGCAGGGGCAATGGATACTTTTTGTGACCGGGCTTGCGTGTATGACAGAACAGACAACGCTGCAGCCAGGATAAAGTGGTGGATTGGCGGCTTCATCAATCACAAAATAGGATATTAACGGAGAGATTCAAAGCTGCCGGGAAAGCCGGTAAATGCAGGGTCTTGCAGGTCCGTTAAGCGTATACGACAGGATTCTTCGGACCGGCTCATTTCTTTTTTACTGGTGCAGTCGCATCAGCCGGCAGAAGCCTGAAGTAGCTGACTTTATATTTATCGCCCGTAAGTGTTCCCTGTACTTCCGCTTTTCTTACCATGTTACAAAAACCGTCTTTAGCATGTGCATCACCGTGGGAATCGATATGCGTGCCTTCAACATAATATGGTTTGTCATTGATGCGTACAGCCAGCGCACAATCTTCGCCCTTCATTTCAAACTGACACATTCCGCAGGCCACTTCCAGTGTGTCCAGCTTCTGCGCTTTGTTGATCCTGCCAACCGGTGATTGTGCAGATGCGGTAAAATAACAACCAAGGACGGAGAAGAAAAGGATTGCGGCTTTCATATTTTCTTTTTTGCAATGATAAGACAAGTTAGGCGTAACGATCTTTTAACCATTTTTTCATATTGGCAGAATGTCAGCTGTTCGATCTATGGAACGCGCATTGTTGCTGGCAAAATGCCGATTTTAAGGAGGCAGACGATATTCTTTGGCCGCGTTCAGGGTTTTGGACCGGGTGGCTGATCGTGTGTGCGCCGTCTGAACATGTTCCAGATGCTTTCCTGCCAGCTGATGAGGTTTCCGATCAGGAAATAATCTTTCAGGTTATTTTTGATACTGCTTCGCATAATGCGGACAACCGTCGTTTTCTCTACTTCACCAACTTCTTTTACCCGCACCAGCAATTCGAGTGAGATAAAAGCGAGCACAGCGCCGATAAGGAATAAGAAATTCATATCATGCAGTGAAACGAGATAAAATACTTTGTCATAGTTAGGGCTATCCCAATGTGCATTGATCACAAGCGATCTGTGCCCGAAGAAATCAGCCAGCAGACCGCCAATGATGGGTGCTACTGCGGAGAACACTGCGGTGATAATGTTTTTTGTTGACAGATAAACGATCGCGTGTTCCTTTGGCGCCAGCTTCAACCCGATATTGGTCAGGGATAAATTGATACCGGCTGTTGCAATGCCCGCACCAATATGCAGGATCACCAGCAGGACCATATTGGGTGTGAAACGCGTATAGATACCCACGAAACACCAGCCGATTATGCAAAGTATATATAGCGGGGCCGCAATGGCCAGAATGGTTTTATTACTGTACTTGTCAGAAAAAGCGCCCCACATACGAATGGTGAAAATGCTGCATAGCTGGCTGATCACGGTAAGGCCGATCACCAGGATCATGGACAGCTTCAATTCCCGCAGCATGTATACGGTGAAGAACGGAATGGCAATGTTCAATGCAAATACCCAGGCTGAGTTGAAGATGAGCAGCCGCTTGAAGTTCGAATCTTTCAACGGCCGCCTCAACAGTGTGAAAATATTTTCCTTCGCCAGAATGGACTGTGGCTCCGGTGTTCTTGTCAATAAGAACAGGGCTCCTGACAGCCCAGACAATCCTGCAACGATAAACATACACGAATAAGTTGCCTGTTCATAAGCGGGATATCTTGTTTTGATAAAATCGATCAGAAATGCCAGTGATAAACTCAATATGGCATTCAATGTCTGCATCGCCGCACTGCGCCGCGAAAAGAAAGTGCCGAGTTGTGATTCAGGGATCAGGTCCTTCATCCACGCATTCCAGCTGGGGCCGGCAATTGAGCCAAAAAAATTGTAGAACAAAAGGAAGAAGATCACCAGCTGAATCGAACCTTTGATAAAGAACGGCAGTATGCCCACAATGACCAGCGGCAAACGTGCCAGAATGGAACAGATCACACTGATGGCCCGGCGGTTATTATACCGCCTAACGAGCCAAACGGATAATAACTGAAAGACATTTGTAAGTGTTGGCAGACCAGCAAGCAGCCCGATCTGAAAATTATTTGCGCCCAATAATAATGCAAAGGCCACCAGGAATGCTCCACTGGTAAGTGTAGTCATTGCCTCAGTTGTAAGCCCTTCCACACGCACGAGTTTCATTCCAGCCTGTACTTCCTGTTCTGTCAATGTCGTTTTTGGCCTGAGATTCATCATTCCTGTCTGTTCCCGTTAATAATGCATGGAGCGTAACAGGTGAGTTCGGCAATGATTATACCATTTTAGGAAGGAGTGTTCGATGACCGGGCTCCGGAATCAGAAGTTTTCCAACAAATATGGGCTTTCCTGATGTTAGATGTTTCATAGTCCCGGACCGGGAGTGGGACTGTGAAGCCCGGCCATCGAACACTCCAGGTGAATCTTCAAATCAAAACGAGAAGGCCTGACTTGAAAGGGGAGGTGGCTTATTGAACAATTGGACGGTTCTGAAGGACGCTCACTTCCATATCTTCTCCGGTTGACTTAATCTTGATATAGCTGGTGCCGTGCTGCAGAATGGTTTGATATATGGTCTGGCTGTTATCACGGATGGAAACCGCCTGTAGCAGCGTGTTGCCGGGATATTGCTTTTCGATGAATGCGGACACTTCCGCCGGAAGCTTGCTGGCATCGAGCCGGGTGATGGCGTAGCCGAATTTCCCCTGGTCGCTAAATGCTGCGGTTATTTTCTGGCCTTCATGGAGAAAAGATGCCAGGAACCCGTTTTCAAGTTTGATCCATTTTGCATCAGTCGCCTGTGGAAACCTTTTGGCAAAACCTTCTTCCACAAGTGAAGTGGTTATCGGCTTTGCGGCTGCTTTGTGACTGGCAACAGGTTCGGCAATATGATGGGAAACATTATTGCTGGCGATATAGTTTTCGGTTTGAGCAAACGAGGAGACCGAAACTGCAAGACCCAGCAGGGTTAAAAAGCTTGGTGCAAAAATTCCTGGTTTCATGATCGTCTGGTTTTGGTGATTAAATCAATTTTCACAAGCCTGCTATCGACCGTTTAAAGCTAACACCGGCAGGCAGGGAGCGGCTGTCAGTTTTACGCCAAAGACTGTCAATTTTGATTCAAGCCCTATGTTTCAGCGCTGTGAAACCATGCTTTTTTCAGCTGATACCCATATTATGTCAGGGAGATTTGCAGATTATGAGTAATGTTATCTAACCCAATTTGCTGGTTATAACCTTTACCGTTGTTCAATGGCGGATGGCCCTGCGACTGATTGATCGGTTTAGCACGTTTTTACAGGATCATTTCCAGAGGCTGACTTTAAATCGGCCAATGGCCATCGAACAATGATAACACTATAACCGGCAGGTTCATCTTCAGCTGAGAGAGTTGATATATTCAGATGGAGTGATCCCGTACTGTTCACGGAAACACTGACTGAAATAGGAGGGTGTATTAAAGCCCGTCTGATAGGCCGTAGAAGTAATATCGTTCCCTGCTGCGAGCATAGAGGTAGCTTGCTGAAGCCTGTATCTCCTGATCAGGTCATTTGCGGAAATATCGAGCAGGGTCTTCAGTTTTCTGTTCAAACTGCTGCGGCTAAGGGAAAGGTTGCGTGAAAGGAAATCGACATTCAATTGCGGATCATTCAGATGTGCGTCCAGCAGTTCATAAATATGGCGGATAAATTCATCGCTCACTTTTGGCAGGACGGGTCCGGGATGTGATGGCAATGCCTGTAGCCGGAGGAACTCCCGCTGTTTTTGCTGCAGTTGCAAAAGATTGGAGATGCGGTACTGCAATTCGTCCAGGTGAAATGGTTTGACAACATAATCATCCGCCCCGGTTTCGAGGCCTTTCAATTTGCTGTCATGCGTAGCGCGTGAGGTGAGTAAAATAAAACCGATATGACCTGTCCGCTGATCGTGTTTGACCATGCTGCAGAGTTCGAGGCCGTCTCTTCCCGGCATCATCAAATCACTCACCACCACATCTGGCATTTCTGATAAGATCATCTCATACGCTTTCAAACCATCAGGCGCTGTAATGATGTGCCAGTCTGTTGTAAACCCTTTTGAAAGATATTCCCGCAGTTGATCATTGTCTTCTGCAACGAGTATCAATGGCTTTTCAGCATGACCATTATTTTTTTCAGACGGAGCATTGCTGACAGGCTCTGCAGTTAACTCTTTCGGCCCGGTTATTTGCGCTGGTTGCAATGGCATGGCAATGCGGAATGACGAACCTTTACCTGGTATACTTTCCGCATCGATCGATCCATTCATCAGCGTCACCAATTCCTTTACCAAAGCAAGTCCGATACCGGTACCTTCATAATGCCTCGTATCCGAGTCGTCAACCTGGTAGAATCGTTCAAATATTTTGGGAAGGTGATCGGGAGAAATGCCGATTCCGCTATCGGAAACGTTTATCTCTATCTGATCAGCGTTTATTCGTGCCATCACATTTACGTTCCCGCCGGGGTTTGTAAACTTCAGCGAGTTATTGATCAGGTTAAAAAGGATCTTTTCCCATTTTTCTTCATCAAACAAATACATTCCCTGAATTCCTTCGGAAGAATAATTTAACCGGATCTGCTTTTCTTCGGCCGCAGAGGTGAATTGTTGAACGATCCCCCGGGCAAATTCATCAAAGTCTCCATGGCTGAGGTTCACTTTCATTTGTCCCTTGTCCAGTTTTGAAAAGTCCAGTGATTCATTCACGAGCCGCAGCAGTTGTCTGGCATTTCTTGACATCATGTTCAGCGTATTTCCAACCTGCGGTGGCAACGAATGATCCTGTTGCAGTTTTTCCAGCGGCGTCAGGATCAATGTAAGCGGTGTTCTGAATTCATGGGTGATATTGGAGAAGAAACGGTCTTTGATCACATCCAGTTGTTTTAGCTGTGCCGCTTCTTTTTGTTTGAAAGCAAGTTGCTGTTGTTCTTTCAATCGCTTTTGATGATAACGGAGATAGAGGTTGATCAAAAAAACGATCACCAGTATGTAAAAAGAGTATGCCCACCAGTTTGCCCAGAATGGAGGACGGATAATGATGTCCAGTTTTTTTATTTCCTTACTCCAGACGCCGTTTGATCCTGTTGCGTTCATCAGTAACGTATATCGTCCCGGCCGGAGTTGTGTATATGTCGCAATGTTGTTGTTGCCTGATTCATGCCACGTATTATCAGCTCCTTTAAGCATATAGCGATACTGGATCTTACCGGGCTCATTGAACTGCAATGCTGCAAATTCAACAGAGAGGTAATTTTTATTATAAGGAAGACGTAATGCATTCAACTCATTGAAAGGCTCTTTTACCAGGGAAGACCTGTTGTTGAAATTCTGCGGAACATTATTGATATCAATTCCTGTAATGCCAATCGGAACGGGCATGGCCCCCGGTTTGTCGCTGAATGATGCGGGGTCAAAAACAGAAAATCCGTCCAAACCACCCATACCGATACGGCCATCGGAAAAGCAAAATTTGTGATACCGGTTGAATTCATTTCCGGCAAGGCCATCAGCCTTTACATAGTAACTGCTGGAATAAGTTATTGGATTGAACCGGCAGATTCCGCGGTTGGTGCTTATCCATAATGTGCCTGACCGATCGGCAACAATGCAATAGACTGTGTTATTGGGAAGACCGTCTTCCTCCGTAAAAATTTTTGTGATGCCTTTCTTTTCATCAAACAGGATCAATCCTTCTCCGCGGGAGCCGATCCACAATTGAGAAGGATTGGTGCGGGAGATATAAATATCGGTAAGGTTATCAGGGATCCTTTTATCGCCTTGTTGTATTCGGGTTCCCCGTGCGATGCTGTCTTTTTTGAAAAGCCACAGCCCGGCGCCATGCGTGCTGACCCATATTTTCTGACCGGTGCATTTAATATCTGCGATCGTTCTGATTGCTGCTGTTGTTGCCGTATCAAATGGAAAGAATTGTGGTTGGGATTCCTTATTCTTCCAGTACCATAGCCCGCCATTGAAAATATCGCCAACCCAGATCTCATTGTCCGGAGATATGCAAATGCCACGAAGAGCAGTACGTTTTCTTACAGGAAAAGCCAGGGGGATCAAACGTTGTCCTTTTCTGTACTGTACGTTCGATACTTGTTGAATACTGTCCGGTAAGCCATAACAGACATATAATAATGAGTCGCGGCCATATGCCGAATAAAATTCATAATGGTATTTACCCGGAAACCAATCCGGAGGTAATGAAGTTTCCGGAATACCTGCCAGTTTCATCACATCCGGGAAAAATCCTTTTTCATAAGTAAACGATCTGAATGAATTGGCTTTAAGATTTACTTTATACAAGCCCTGGGCATTCAGGCTTACCCAAAGCACATCATCGCGATCGATAAAGCAAGCAGTGATGTTGAGTGTTGAGTTAGCCGGTCGTTGCCAAAGACAGAAGAGTCCGCCATTTTTTTCCTGCCTGTAAACGCCGCCATTCTGAAGAAAGTAGAGTCTTCCCTGCAGATCCACCTGTGGCATGTTAGCCATGATCCGTTGGGGTTCATTTATGAAAGGACTTTGAATATAGGAGACAGTTCTTGCAGCGATATTGATCCGTGCCAGCGTATTCTTATAACGTATAATAAGAGTATTATCCGGCATCGTCACCGTTTCCTTGAACATATTGATCGTACTGTCGTACGGGATGCGGAAGGGTGTGCAGGTAAAGCTTCTTCCTTTATCTCGCGATATTTCAGCGCCAGAAGGTGTCAGCAAAATAATATTGCCCTCGCGATCCTGTGCCATGGCAGCAATCGTGTCATTATGGATTGATCCATTCTCTTTGCTGACTATCACTTCCTGTCCTGTTTCGGGATCTGTCCAGTAAACGCCTTTCCCGTTTTTTGCTCTTAAGGCAAGGTTGAAAAGGTTATCGGACTTGTCGCTTTTAACAAGTAGTTGCTTGATCAGGGGTAAATTCTTTTTGCCACCCGTGACCGGTGTGATCATGAAACTGTCGGGATCAAAGTCATCCACATGTCCGCCCTGGTATTGTATGGCGATATGATTATTACTATTGTAAGCAAGGGCGGTAATTACATGGGAACGGAAACCTGTGCCGGTGAGTTGTTGTTTGGAAAGTGTTTTAAACGCTCTTCCGTCATACCGTGCCAATCCGCCCTGTGTGCCAACCCAGATAAAGCCATCGCGGTCCTGCACTATACCGGTTACAAGGCTCTGTGGCAAGCCATCCTCTGTTTTAAATGTCTGTTGATTGGACATGATCAGCTGTTGCGCAGCAACAGTCATTGTGCAGATAAGCAGTAAAGGGATAAGGGCGATCCGTGACATCGCGCGGTGTTTTGGGAAAGGGAAGATAACCCTTTTGCCGGTCAGCGGCAAAAACCACCCGGCCCGATCAGTAAAATATCATACCGGTTCACCAATCCGTAAAAAATTTTATCTGCAAACGCGGTAATCCATCAGCACCACACCGGAACTGAAGCTCCTGACAGTTACCAGTCTTAATGAAGATCGTCCTTTCAAACCATTGAATAGCGGCTTGCCTTCACCCAGTATCACGGGATAAGTCCACAAGAGATATTCATCAATAAGATTTGCTCTGATCAGCGATTGCGCGAGTCTGCTGCTGCCAAAGATGATCATGTCTTTTCCTGGTAGTCTTTTTAGCCTTGTGATCACCGCGGAGCTTTCTTCTTCTATTATCGTTGAATTGAACCAGCTCGTTTCTTTTAACGTATTGGAGAATACAAATTTTGAATGCGTATTCATCATATCTGCAAAAGCAATATCTTCTCTGGGAAAGGTGATATCCATGACAACCGACGGCCAGTATTTTGCCATGGCCGTATAGGTGACCCGCCCCAGCAGAATTGTATCCGCCAGCGAAAGCCGCGTTGAAGCATATCTTGACATTTCATTGTTCCAGTAATTGAAATGCCAGTCAAGCTCGCAATGAGGGCCCGCGATAAAACCATCCAGCGTAATATTCATTGATAAGATCAGCTTCCTCATTTCCGGGATCAGCAAATGCTGATGGTATTTGTTTGATCGGTGGAAAATGTTCTGTCAGTAAAGGCAGAGTATTTCGTTTTTATAGACAGCTGTGTTAACAGGTGTAGATACATGGCAGTAACGGATATTGCGTAAGAGCGGTTTGTCTTTATCCGGCGTCAATGGGTGAATGGAATTCATTTACCAAATTCAAGGCCGGGGTTCAGATTTGGAATATTCTCCTGTGCTTTTTGCGTGCCGGCCAGTTTTAATTTTTTATGATAATAGAAATAGGATAATGCTCCAAGTGCGATAGGGATTGGCATGAATGCCCAGTTTTCAGCAGGGAGACCTGATGCGGCAATACACCACATGGCGCCAAGCAGGTCAAATACCAGGCCTGCATAGGCCCATTCTTTTATCCTGGCATAGCCCGGAATAAGAATGGCGATCACACCGATTGCTTTCGCCACGCCAAGAAAAGGCAGCAGATAAGCTGGCAGGCTGATGCGCTTAAACCCATCCACCGATACCGGATCTGAAATGATATTGGGAATGGCAGAGCCAAACATCAGAATGGCAAAAAGGACCGTGAAGATCCAATAGAGTAGTTTAGTCTTTTTCATGTTGAATGTTTTAATGATAAGCGTAATAAATAATTTGTTTGCATAACAAAAGTAGAATGAGCCGGGGAGGGCGAAGGTGTGTGGATAAGACTTAATGGGGGCGTGTTGCGACACATTGTCCGAATCTGAAGTTTGCGTACATGGTCAAATGTCCGATGGCGGTTGTAAGAGAGTGTCTTTCTTAGCGTTGCTTTTAGAGCTGGTGTTCAGGATATGTTTCAGGTCATCGCTCCGGTCTGGAACATTGGCCATAGGATATTTCATCCCTGATTAATTAACTATCCGAATGCCGGATTTTACTTAGATTTAGCCTCCCAAAAAAATCGCCACATGAAACATATCTCAATTCTTGTCGCTAATGAAGCCGTAATGGCGAGCATCACGGATCCCAGGTATATGTTTACTGCGGTGAATGATTTCCTGGTAAGGGCGGGAAGGGAGCCGATGTTCAAAGTAGAGCTGGTAGGGCTTTCGAAGGATGTGTTGCTGAATCAGGGTTCGTTCAGCGTACATGCAGATGTGCTGATGAAAGATGTGAAGAAGACGGATCTGATATTTGTGCCTGCGTTGAGTGGTGATCTCAAAAGATCACTTGAAGTGAATGCTGAATTTATGCCGTGGATCGTATCGCAATATGAAAACGGAGCAGAAGTGGCGAGCCTTTGTATCGGCGCATTTTTGCTTGCGTCAACAGGTTTGCTGGACGGAAAGAAATGTTCTACACACTGGATTTATGCCAATGAATTCAGGGATATGTTCCCGAATGTGACTTTGGTGGATGACAGGATCATTACAGAGGAAGGGGGCCTTTATTCAAGTGGCGGCGCTTCTTCTTACTGGAATCTTCTTTTATACCTGGTAGAGAAATATACAGACCGGCAGATTGCGATCTTTGCCTCCAAATTTTTTGCGATAGAGATCGACCGGAAAAGTCAGTCGCCCTTTATTATGTTCAATGGTCAAAAGAAACATGAGGATGAACCGATCAAAAAGGCGCAGGAGTACATTGAGAATAATATTACGGAACGCATTACGATCGATGAACTGGCAAGCAAATTTGCCATCGGCCGCCGTCACTTCGAAAGAAGATTTAAAAAAGCAACTAATAATACTCCTGTTGAATACATGCAGCGCGTAAAGATCGAAGCTGCAAAAAAGCAACTGGAGACAAGCAATAAGAATGTATCGGAGGTGATGTATGAAGTTGGCTACTCTGATACAAAAGCCTTTCGCACTGTTTTCAAAAAAATAACAGGACTTTCTCCGGTTAGTTATAAGAGCAAGTATCATAAGGATGCCGCGGTAGCAATTTGAAAATAATCCAGGAGTAAAAATTTGGAAGTAAAAAGGAGCGCCATGCAGGGCTTTGGGTTGAATATTTTCAACCAGGGGCATTGGCGATCACAATGATTGCTACGCTCCGGTGAGTGAAACACGCACGGGAGCGTAGGAGGATAAAGTTATCTACGGCCCTTCAGGGAACTGGCTTTTCATCTTCATTCTTCTTCACACCGGAATCCACCGGCTTTTTGCATCTGTTGAATGATTGTATCGCCTATCTCCCGGTAAGCAAACAGCCACTCGCTATTGACCGCCAATATCGCGCGCTGCCTCGCCTGCCGGATCTTTGTTTTTAAGTCCTTCAGAATATCTATATAACCATGATCTTCCATTGTGTTTATTTATAGTGAAAGTAAAAACATCCTTCAATCCAACAGCGTTGTGTCAATGTGTCACCGATGTTGTTTTTACGAATACGAAATGTGTTTTAACGGGAGCTGGATGATGATCTTCTTGTTTAAAAATGTTTTTTCACCGAAGACGTATAAACTTCATCTTTGATAGAAAGATCATCCTTTTACCAACTATATTTGATCAAAAGTTCCCCATGAATACCTATCGTTTTCTGAAGGAACCAATTGGCTGGTATATTGATCTGCCTGAATTTATCGAACAGGGCGGAGCAAAAGATGCGCTTCAGATGGTAGAAGGTGCAGATGTCATGCTTGATATCATCGCCGCAGGAAGAGATGCCGTTCTGCTCGATATAGATCTCCTGCCATTTCCCGGATCAGTATCACTTACGCTTACTGAAAAATGTGATCCTTATATCGGGGGTGGATATTATCTCATGCAGGAGTGGAACGGCAAAAAAATTAATCAAACCATGTGGCTTTGTGCTGTTACAGAGTGGTTGTTTGGAAACCTTCCTGCCACCATTTTTATAGGCGAAAATAAAGATAGCGGGGTAAATGATACAGAGCCTTTCAGTCATTCCTGAGATAAAATTCAGGTAGCCTGGTATCCTGCATTTTTCAGAAAATTATTTTTATCCCAAACAATGAAAATATCGCTCAAATCCTTTTTTAAAAATTAACCATGTTCAAAAACATTTTCCTGTTTATCTGTCTGGGCTTTACAGCCGCAACCAATGCCCAAAATCGCGGCTTGTATGAAAAATTCCAGTTTATACAAAACGGAGATACACTGCCCTATCGCATTCTTTTGCCGGAAAATTATGATTCATCAAAGGCCTATCCGCTGGTTTTGTTCCTGCATGGCAGAGGCGAAAGCGGTAATGATAATGAACGGCAACTGGCGAATGGAAGTGCTTTGTTTTTACGCGACAGCGTTAGAAAAAAATATCCGGCGATAGTAGTATTCCCGCAATGTGCTGCGAACAGCTACTGGAGCAATGTGCACACTGTTGCAGATTCGAAAGGAAGACGTACTTTTTATTTTGTGCCGGATGGGGAAGCTTCCTCGTCTATGAAATTGCTGCTTTCCTTTACCTCAAATCTTGAAGTGAGATATAAGATCAAGAAAGATCAGATATATGTGATGGGGCTAAGCATGGGTGGCATGGGAACATTTGAGATAGTAAGAAGAAAGCCGGGATATTTCGCGGCAGCGATTCCCATTTGCGGTGGCGCAGATCCCACAACGGCATTGTCGATGAAGAGAACAAAGTGGTGGATCTTTCATGGTGGGAAAGATGATGTTGTGCCAACAGTATTCTCTGAAAAGATGCAGGCCGCATTGAAAAAAGCAGGCGCAACGGTGAAATATACACTATACCCGGAGGCAAATCACAACAGCTGGGACCCGGCATTTGCAGAGCCGGATTTGTTGAGGTGGTTGTTCTCACAACACCTTTGAATGGAGGATTTTCAAGCGCCGGGTTTTGGTTTTTGGATAACTGTGCTGGTTAATATAGAAGGGTTGAGGCGTTTGACAAGTTTGAGAGGTTTGAAAGTTGGCTGGCTCTTGCAAACCGCTGCCAACAGCGTGCATCAACCTCTCGAACCTCTCAGGCGTTTCAGCAGAAACCTGTAGTTATTTAGCAACTCTTAGGTATATTCATTGGCTAATGTTGCTGTATCAAAAGAAATTTTTTCAATGGCGGCTATTAAATTCTCCGAATCGATTAATATCAGCAGAAACTCCGCAGACATATTTGCCTTTACACAGGATTATACAAAACGGCTGACCTGGGATACTTTTTTGAAAAAAGCAGATCTGATCGATGGAGCGACTGAAGCAGGCAAAGGAGTGAAAGCATATTGCGTGGCAAGAAATGGCTTGGGAATGGTTACGGAATACATCACATTTAATCCACCCAAAGCAACTGCCATCAGGATGACAAGCGGCCCTTTCCTGTTTAAAAATTTTCTTGGATCATGGAATTTTAGGCAATTGACTGAAAATAGTGCAGAAGTGATTTTTCTATATTCATTTGAATTGAGATTTCCGTTCAGCTTATTTTCATTCATTGCAACAAGGAACCTGAAAGCAAATGTGAAGCGACGGTTGCGGGATTTGAAAGCTTGTATGGAAGAATCGTAAAATATTGAGGCGGCCAGGATTTATAAAACCTCAGCAATAGGGCGAAAAACTACATCATATCCAAAAGAGTAATAACGGTGGCTGGCCGATCTAAACATATTTGTTGCGTGGGATAAAGGCCCCGCTATTTGACTTTAACGCAATAGATATTATCTTACGATCGACCAAATCAACCACCATGTCTCCCCGTTCGCTGTTTATTATCATTTTGCGTATTATTGGAATTCTTTGGGTTAAGAACGCGGTTCTTGCCTTGTTTCAAATGCTGACCAATATTTATTTCTACACTCAATTGTCAGATCAGAATTTCCTGCTCTCAACTACTGTTTCCCAAATAATTGTTACCATCGTCTATTTCCTGGTCTGTTGGGCGTTGATCTTTAAAGCCGGTTATATTGTCGATCGCCTCAAACTGTCGCATGATATAACGCCGGTTCTTCAGTTCAAACTGGATAAGCGGGATTCGATAAGGATTGTGCTCGTTGTGACCGGGGCACTGATCATCGTTAGCCAGGTGCCTGAGTTTGTTGCCAACCTCGCACATATGTTCGATCGCCAACCGCGGGAGATGTATGATGAAACAAATGTAAGATCCTGGACGCCGGTTTTTGTGTCGGGGGTACAGATGTTGATCGGCTTGCTGATCATCGGCGAACGCGCAACGATCCTTGGCATTCTGCTGAAGGATCAGGCCAATAATCCAACAGATGATCCCGAACAACCTGTAGCCGGGGGCGATCAGGACCTTTTTTCTGAACTTCATTGATCCTGCAGGCTGTTACATAACGGTACCGGAAGACGGCGTTGATTTCTTAACTCTCATACACGATCATGATTGCTTCCGGCTCTGGCTGGCAGGCCGGGTAGGGAGTGGATTTGCACAGCCTGAAAAACAGGCATTTCATTCATCGAAAACTGCAGTTGATCTTTATAAAAGTACACAAGCGTGCCTATTTCTTAGCATTGCAGAAATATCGCTGATGAAATCGATCCTGGCCTTTCTGCTGTTATGCAATATTGTCGTCAATGCACAAACAAAATCAGACAATAGAAATTATAATATCGTCGTTTCCCTTGATCCTTCCTTAAAAGGCCCGTACACCGGCACGCTCAGGTTGTACACGCAAAAAGATACGTCCCGGGGTTTTGGTGGTGAACATACATTGGATGAACCAGCCTTTTCAATTCAGGTCAAGAACTGGAAGGCGGGTGAGCCACAGTTTTTTGACGGATCGGCACATCCGCAGCATGTGAAGCCCGCGGATATGAAGCCAGGTTATTACAAAATGGTTGCTATACTTGATACCAATACGAGCGAGCGGGGCAACAATGTTTTCGGAAATCTCTATACGCGCCAGGAGGGAATTTTGCAGGTCACGGATACCAGCGCAACGGGTAATCTGGTGCTTGGTAATGCTTTTCCACAACGACCATTTCCGGCCTCTGATTCAATAAAGGAGGTGGTGCTCGCTTCTCCGCTGTTGGAAGCGTTCAGAAAGACCGGGATCTTTCATAAAGCGGGTGTTTATCTTCCACCATCATACTTTACCAAACCGCAACAGGAATTTCCTGTTGTATATGTGATCCCCGGCTGGGGTGGTGTTCATCAGCAGGTAGCCTCTGCAGGTGCGCGCAAATTGTATGGTGTTGGGCTGGGTGATGAAAAGATCTATGTATTTCTGAACCCTGAAACGCAGACTCCGTATGGCCTTCATGCTTATGTAGATTCAAGGGTGAATGGTCCGTGGGGAACCGCGCTTGTCACAGAACTGATACCATATATACAGCAAACGTTCCGTGCCAGTAAAGATCCGAAGCAAATATTCCTGATGGGACAAAGCAGCGGCGGATATGGTGCGCTATGGCTGGCATTGCATTTTCCGTCAGCGTTTGGCGGTACATGGGTCACTGCGCCGGACCCGGTTGATTTTTCCGATTTTGTAGGAATCAATATTTATAAGGATAAGAATGCATTTGTTGATGCGCGGGGCAATGAGCGTGGTATTTATTTTATCAATGGAAAACCACAGTCATCAATCCGCGAGGGATACGTAAAAGAGTCGTTTGATGGCGATGGTGGTCAGCAACAATCATTCGAAGCGGAGTTTGGGCTGCCAGATAAAAATGGCCGTCCGCAGCCGTTGTATGATGCTTCCGGGAAGATCAACAGGAAGGTTGCGGAAAGCTGGAAGCCGTATGATATGGCATTGTACGTGAAAGCAAATGCAGGAAAACTCCGGACAACATTAAATGGGCCGGTGAAGATTTATGTGGGAAGCAAGGATAATTTTCTGCTTGATAAGGCGGTGGTCTCGTTTGGTGAAAAAATAAAAGATTCTGGATTGAATATTCATACGGTTGTTATAGAAAACGCGGATCATTTCAGCACGCGATCGGAAAAACTTGCTGCGGATATTGCAAAAGAAATGCAGGCGCTGATTGATACAAAGTGATATCGTTCATTAAAAGAGGTTTCCTGATCACTTAACGGAAGTTAATAGACAAATCCGGCATTCAATGCCGGCTTTGTCTATTAACTTCCGTTGAATAATGCCACCAATGATTTCTATCAGCGGAACAGAAACGCAGGTTACCGGGTCACGAGCAGGCGTTCGCGTTGCAGATCGAATGTGACCTGTGAGCCGAGCCAGTTGATCCAGACGATGCCGTCATAGATCAATCCTTCCAGAAACTGGACCGGTATATTCGTTACACTGATTGCCGGATCTGCAACGGTATTCAGTTTTGCCAGTTTTGTTACGTAAATGGATGAGAGATGCGCAGTATCGATCTCGCTTTTCTTATTGTATTGTTTTACCAGCGCCGTATCGGCTGTATTTATGCCAAGCGCTTTCAGGTATTTTGCGTTGATCCGATAAACATCTTTTCCTGCACCGCTGTCAAGAGAAAACTGTAATGTGAGTTTATCATTGACCCTGAACCAGGCAAATATGGTCAATGCTTTGCCGCGTGATTGTTCCAGTTGAACCGGTATTATTCTGGCTTTTTTTGAAATGCCGGTTAATGATGTGGCTGATTCAATGCGGATCGTTTTCTTTTCAAAGTCGATGGTAAATGGAGTAGGTTCCAATGATTTCAATGAGATGATCCCATCTATTCCACCAAGGTCTGCATCGATATAACTGACCTCGTCGATAGTTTTTTTGAATGGTCCCATCCGGAAATTCTTTACTTTATAAAGACCGAGATCGATTCTTTCGCCGGTGGCGCGGAAGCCGGTATAACCGCCATCCTGCTTTTCGGTGCCGGAAAGTTTTTGAAAAAAGGTTTTGGTGAAAGCGGTGAGACCGGCGCCGGTGTCGAAGATAAACCGGCCTTCTATATCATCTATCGTGGCTTTTACAAGAATGTGGCCGGATGGTAAAAGTTCAAAAGGTATTTCGGTTAAGGGATTGGTTTGTGAAAGCAGAATGGAGGGAATAAAAAACAGAGAAAGAAATAAGGCCCGGGTGAATTTCATTTTTGGATTAAAGATAAAGGATTATGCGGTTGGAAAGTTTATGGTGAGGTTGCCGTTTAAACGATAGGATCAGGGGCGGGGATTGTCATCTACGGTATATATGATGATGTTATTATTGTAAATTTCGAGATAGCCGTTTAGTCCATCACTTTTCTCAGTTCTGCCTGGAAGCCGCCGGATGTTTGCTGATGTACTCTAATAAAATGCAATCACAAACATTCAATTGTGAATCAAACAAAAGAAAAACGAAAAGTTATTTATAATAGCTGTCGTATCGATGCTGATTGCCAGCGGAATCGCATTTGCAAACGAAGGCGGAAAAGATAAGAAAGCAGATAAAAACTGTAGTATACAAAAAATGTACAAAGGCCGGTTGCGATAAAAGCAAATGCAAAAAATGCTAATAAGTCTTGATAATAACAAAGCCCCTGCATATGAAGTCTTTATATGCCATAATTTATACCAGCCGCTCCAGTCTGCCCTTTCGCTTAACAATGTTTTTATAATCCCATTGGATTGCTCTTGCTTTCTCCAGCCAACGATAGAGATCTTCTTTGTTGATTTCCTTTTTATTAGTGTACCGGGCTTCGGCAGCTTTGAAAGAACCTTCAGGAAGGAGGCCGGATTCGTCAAAACTCTGGCCGCTCCAAAAAAGCAGGCGAACAGACCCTTTTAGTTTACTATAGCCAACAACAGGATTTCCGTCAAGAAACCAAACCGGGTGGCGATGCCAGATCTTGCTTTCCGCGTCTTTCATTTGTTTATCGATCTCTTTTGCAAGAGTGTTACAGATGGCGGCATCATCGGGGGCCTGTTCGTCGTTATATGCTTTGATGTCTTTGTTCATTGAGAGAAAGTATTGGATAATGAATATAGCTATTTGTGGTGTAAACCGGAACGGGAGGTTGCCCACAAACTGAATACCGAAGATTGACGGTTAAACAGGGGCGGGTGAATAACTATCCTGCTGTGAATAAGGGGATGATACGTGTTTGTCGTTTAACAGGTTGAAGAGGCTCAGGCGGTCAGCCAGATGACAGTTTGCTGCAAGCCTTATGAACTGACCGGTACAAAAAGCCTGCGGCGGCTGTCATTGCCCTTGCATTATTATTATTAAACTGATCAGACAAACGCAGCCTGCCAAACCTATGAAACTTCTCAAATCCCTCAAACGTTTCACCAGAAACCTGCAGTTATTCAACAACCCCTAAACAGGATTTGCTGAGTAAAAAGGAGGCCAAGATCAAGGTGATGATGATAGCGGCAATGCTGCGCCTTTTTGTTGGGTCATGATTGTTGGTCAACCTCCGATTTTTTATGCCTCATGTTCTTGCTGATATTATACCGCTATGGAGTTGCCGTTTTCTGAGTTTGGGGATAAGGGCTGGCTGAGACAATTGCAGGAGCGTTTTTGCCATCTTATATGATAAGAGATTTGGCAAAGAACACGGCTATAACTTATGCTTTCCCCGATCAAGGCGTTTTGGCGGGGTGCTTTCCTGCTTGCAGAACACGGTTCCGCAATCGTATAAAAGGTTTTTCAATGATATAATGAAGGAGCAGACCCGCAAACAATGAAGTTAGTGTGCAAATAAGAAACATGATCGAACCAGATTTGTCGATTTGTGGTGATAACCATTCCTGTGTCAGATGTATGATCGCTTTATGACTGAGATAGATCGCATAGGAAAGAGTGGCGAGTTGTGTAGTTATTTTGGAAGACCAGCGATAAAGGAAGTTGCCCGGGCTTACGGCCGCAATAACCAGCGCTCCATATCCTAAAGACACTAATAAAAAGCCAACAATGGATGCGGAAAAGGAGAATTGATCGAGGCACAGAAAATATGCACCGGTGAGGAGGGCGAGTCCGGTCAGTAATATCAGGTAGCTTCTTTTTACCAGCGCCTCTTTCAGCCGTGGCCTGAATACAAATATGGCCGCTATGGCAACGCCGGTGAGTAATCCCTCAAGTCTTGCGTAGCTCGGATAGTAGATGAATTTGTACCAGATGAAACCCATTGACGGAGTATTCATAACAGGTTCTACATAATGGTGCCAGCAGAAAAGGCGGGTGAGCAATCCGGAAATGATGAGCAACAGGATGAAGTATCCGCCGTAGCGGAGGGCCTTCATTTTTGAGAAAGCGAGTAAAGTGAAGGGGAGTAAGAGATAAAACTGTTCTTCTATACAAAGCGACCAGGCATGGCTGAAGGCTCTTGTCTGACTGAGATCGAGTCCGATATTTTGGGTGAAGGTCAGGAATTTCCAGAGGGGTGGAAGTCCTGGTCGTTCTTTGAACCCTGGTATGATAAAATAAAGGGCGAGTATAAAAAGATAAGCAGGCAGGATGCGGAAAGAACGTTTGATATAAAATTCTTTTAGTTGAAGACCGCTTCCGTTCTTGAGACTGGTGAATAGCTGGCTTGAGATGAGAAAGCCGCTTAACACGAAGAAGAGGTCTACGCCGGTCCAGCCAAATTCTCCAATAGTATAAGTCCAATCGGGGTGGGCGAACAGGTTGTAGTGATAAATGAACACTAATGTGATGGCCAGGGCCCTCAGGTGGTCGAGACCGGCTAGTTTTTTGGGCATAGCTGGTTGCTGCCCGTGTTGCGAATCCATCATGTAAAGGGGAAAGGAGTAATAGAATGAAATTAAAAGTATGAAAGGGTTGTTGATTTTTTTAATGTTGGGGCGAGAATATTTTTTGGGCAGCGTGGTGCGCATTATCGGACGAATGTATTGTTGGGGAGAGAGCAGGGGTGGAGAGATGGTTGGAGTTGGAAGAAGGGAGTATGGGGTGTGATGGGCTTTGTGAGGATAGGGGGTGGGATGGATCCGGGTTGAACTTTCGTCACGCTACCGCCCACCCTGACTCAGGGCCCTCCCTCCCCCGCCACCACCTGCCGATTGTTGGTTTGGGTTTGGGAAATAGATAGCCCGCGCATCCCGCCATTCTTGACCTGATGCCTGTTCTTCTTTCCCCTACCCAACCTCCTGTCATTTGTTTTGCAATCAAGCTTATCATTGCAGGACAAATGATCAGTTCTCTAAAATTCATAAAACAGCCAGGATCAGCAAAGGGAAAAACACAAAACCTTTTCAGAAAAAAACAGAAAGTAAATGGGTAGATTTTTTTGGTATTTACTTCTGGCGACAGGTTGTATACCTTAGGAATGCCTTGTTTCAAAATGATAGTGATCATAACTGAAACCATGTCACGTCCGGATCAACCTGCTGTGGAAATTAATACTGTGTCGATAATAAATTCGCCATTTAACGAATAATGACCAGTTTAGAATAGCTCTCAACTATTGTTCCCTATCCTGTATTGCTGTTTCGAGACCTGATGCTCCCGGAAAACAAGGTCTTCAAGACCTTTAAAATCCGGCATGAGATCGCAGTGAGTTTCTCCAAGGGAAAATAGATCTTACCTATCGGATCAGAAAGGGCTTTCTCAAAGCATTATGATGGCTTTATCTCCAATACCTGACTTGAATTCCGATCAATCAGTTAGGTGCGTCTATCCGATTACCGGCCATCGACTGCAAAAAATCAAGCACAAAAATCAAGCACACCAGTATTTACCTTTTTTTCAAAACCTATGTTATCGTGATTTTTACACCATCGGAACACTTAGAGGCTGCTGAATAACTATGCTGTTATCAATAAGGGGTTGATAAGCGTTCGTCGTTAGCAGGTTGAAGCGGTTCAGGTAGTCAGTCAGATGGCAATTTGCTGCAAGCATTACGAACCGGTCAGCATAGAAAGCCTGCGGCCGATATCGGCCCCCTGCATTATTATAAACTGATCAGACAAACGCAGCCTGCCCATCCTTTGAAACCTTTCAAACCTGTGAAACGTTTCAGCAAAAACCCGCTGTTATTCAGCAACCCCTAAGTAACATCCCGCTGACCTGATGCACAGGTTTATCCCACTATTGTCTCATAATGTGAATCCGGGTCAATTTCATCCTCGGTTTTATCCATCGTAATATGCAAAATGGTTTCAAGACTTAACCCTGTTTTTATCATAATCGCCTCAATGGGATATCCGGATTCATGCATCAATGACACGATATACAGCGTAAGCTTGTCGTTTTCGTTTGACAGGTCTTCCAGTTCCTGCTTGTATATCTCTTTTGGTGTGATCAGCCGATTATATTTAGGATCTCTTTCAAGCTTATCTATCAGGCCGGCATCCCGGAAACTATAGTGCTTTTCGCCATCAATAATAAGATGATCAAGCAAGGGCATTTGCAACAATGCCCCGCAATGAATGAGCCGCGCAGTGATCACCTTGTCGGACTCTGTAGGTACAAGCTGGCCTGGCGCATGATTGTGCACCAATACAAAGCCGGCCGCCTGTTTTTGTATCGGTACATTTAATACCTGAACCGGCAGAAATGTATGTTCATCCAGACCCTGCCTGCTGATAAGTTCGATGCTTAGAATCGCTCCTTCTGCATCAAGAGAAATGCCCCATGCAAATTGAGGTGTATTAATTGTATCGGTTTCCCGTTGCAAGACTTTTTGCATAAGCCGTATTATCTTTTTAGAATGAATGATTTTAAAAAGGAATATTATACCTGGTTGTGTGTTCATGGTGATAGATTTTCTGTATCCCAAAGGAAAAGATAACCTGAGTTTCAACCATGTGTTTTTGCCAGATATAAAATGTTTTTTAACCAGAGAGTCGGCGTGAAAAAACATAAAGAAAGTGATTAATACACTTTTTAAACCGGGAAGGAATTTGCCAATTTTACGACATGAACATTCTGGTTATAATCTCTGCCGTTGTTCGATGACAGTTGTTCGATCGCCGTCGGCCGATCTGTGTCCGTTTATCAGAAGGCTCTGTGTTTAATCGTTTTAGCGTTCTTTTTATAGGATCGTTTCCGGGGTCTGGCTTTAAATCGATCATCGATCAACAGCCATCTAACAATGATGGCGCTATAACCCGCAAGTTGCCTTATTTAATATTTGGTGGTTGCTGAATACCTATGATGTTATCAATATGGGGTTGATAAGCATTGGTCGGTTAACAGTTGAGAACGTTCCGTCTGTCAGCCAGACAATTGTTTGCTGCAGACATTATGAACCGATCAGCACAAAAGCCTGTAGCGGATATTAATGCTCCAGCATTATTGTTAAGCTGATCAGACAAACGTAGCCTGCCTAACCTATGAAACCTTTCACCGGAAACCTGTAGTTATTCAACAACCCCTGATTAAAGCAGCCGTTGCAGCTTCAATTCGATATCACGCACATCGCCGTTTACAGATATGGTGATGGTGACTGTTTTTCCTTCCTGTTGTAACAGCTTATAGATCTTATCGAGGTCGTTTCCCTTGTATCCATCTACAGAAACAATGGCCTGTTCAGGTTTAAATCCCTTTTCGGCGGCCGGGCTTCCGTCCACAATGCTGGACACAAAGATTCGTCCGTTGATCTTTTTGAAGCGAATGCCACTCATGGGGAAATCAAAAGGATTGGAGTATGATTGGTTGGGCTTGAGGTAAATGACCTTCTCGCGATAGTCCAGTACAATGTTGAACCTGCTGATCACCCTGCTGCCCAGTATGCCCATATAACCGTTGTAAGCGCTTACGCCTTTCTGGTCGGAAGAGAGGCTAATGGGTAACGACGAAAATTTGTGTTCGCCGAGTTGTATAGAGTCGATCGCCATTTCCTGCAGGATATTTTCCCTGGTGAGGTCCTGTACCTTCGAGCTGATCGTTTTGCCGGTCAGTTCAGCAAGATGCGTTGTCTTAAAAGGAGAATTCAGTAACAGGGAAAGTGACGCGCCACTGTCAAAGAAAACGGTACCTTCCAGTTTTGTGCCGTTGCTGAGCACAATGCCCGCAGTCAGCTGTGGAATAGTGATGCCATTGCCAAAAGTGAAAGGATGTTTACTGAAACCGCCCAGGTCAGTAAAAGGTTTTATATCGAGAATGATTTCCTTCCTGTCGAAATCAATATAAGTAAAATAAGTCCGCAGGATATCGTAACCGACAATTCCTATAAAATTTTCTCCATTTCGTTCCCTTAATGCCTGCAGGTTAACGATAGTGCATTGCGGCAGACTGACCACTTCATCTTTGGAAAGTTGTATCTGTTGATTGTATACAACAGGAAATGTGGCGGATCCGCCAGCGCCGGTATTGGTTTGCCGGCCTTCAGCTTTGAGTTGCAGAGCCTGCGCTGCGGTGGAGTCCAGCACAGTGGTGCTGGCACCGGTGTCGAAAACAAATGGCGCTTTCACCTTGCCGTTTAGATTGAAATCGGCAATGATCAAACCTCCCCTGAACCGGAAAGGTATTTTTATGGAGGCATTGGCAAATTGAATTGAGAAGAAGAAGGATGCCAGGGATAGAAGGTATTTGTACATGGGTTAAAGATAAGATATGAATGGCCATGTTGCAGATGTGGGTTCAATCTCTTCAGAACTCAGTAGTCGCTTAGATTCCCAAAGAAGGCGATGATAACAGTCGAAAGATTTTAGTATCACATCGAATAGGTATCGAAGAATAAAATAAATGACATTGCAAAGTTGAGTTAAAGAAGAATGAAACCCCCAATGACTAAATGTTTTTTAACAGGAACCATTGCCCGTTCAACGGAAGAAGAATCTTGATCACCCAATTGCAAATCAAAATGAGGTATTTCTCTTAGACATCAGATTATCCTTGATGTTTTTCTTAGTGCAGCGCAATAGCGTTTATCAAAAGATCCAGTACCGGAGCAAAGACCTTTAAAGTTTGGAAAATGCGATCTGCAAAAAAATATTCTGGAAAGTTATGATCTATGTGGAATGAAGATCAAGAACGTACGCAGGTTAAAAGCACACGGTCATCGGAAAACTTTAGAATTTCGTAGATAAAAGTTGCCTGTTCATCCGGGACCGGACACCCGATGTATCATTTACGAACGGTTTCGTTCTTTGTGATCTTTCATCTTTCACACTATCAGCGGCTTGTGATACTGGCATCCTCTTCGCATACAAATTTCAACCACAACGCTCATCCTTATGCTGTTAACATACTTCAAAGCTGCGCTGCGCAATGCCCGCAGACACTTTATGTTCACTACTATCAACATTCTGGGATTATCAATCGGGATTTCCGCTGCGATTGTCATTTTCCTGCTGGTGCAATATGAATTCGGTTTTGACGGAGCTGTCAAAGATGCTAACCGGGTCTATCGCGTGGTGATGGATATGAAGTTCAACGGAAACGACGGGCATTCTGCCGCCATACCCGCTCCGCTAAGTATCGCCATGAAGAATGAATTGAACGGGATTGAATCTTCCATTCCGAGGATGCAATTTCAGGGAGACGGAAGCGCAACTGTGCAACTGCAACGGCCCGGGATAAAGGAGCCCACCGTATTCAAAAGGCAGCCCGATATCATCTTTACCAACCCGGAATATTTTTCGCTTCAGTCCAATACCTGGATCAATGGCAATGCAATTGCGTCGCTTGGCCAGCCTTTCCAGGTTGTGCTTACCCAAAGTCGTGCCCGGCAATATTTTCCCGGGTTGTCATCGCAGGAAGTCATCGGGCAGACCATCCGGTACAATGACGATTTCAATTGTACCGTCACCGGCGTCGTGTCCGGGGGTGAAGAGCGTAGCTCCATGTCAGCTGGCGAATTCATTTCCTTCGCTACGATTGCCGCCACACATATGCAGGGAGATTTCATGATGACCAGGTGGGACGATTGGATGGCGTATTCACAGGCCTATCTGAAGCTTGACAAGAACAGCAGGATGTCATCTGTTGAGGCACAACTGAATCAACTTTTTGCAAAATACAATCCCAATGCCCATAAAGATGATGCAAATTTCATCCGCCTGAAGCTGCAGCCACTGAGCGATGTTCATTTTAATGCGAACTATGCGGGCATGAATCAGAGACTCGCCCATCGCCCGGCTATGTGGGCTCTATTGGCCGTTGCTGCATTCCTGCTGCTGCTGGCCTGTATCAATTATATCAATCTTACTACCGCAAATGCAACGCAACGAGCGAGGGAAATTGGTGTCAGGAAAACGATGGGCGGCTCACGCGGACAACTGATCGCTCAGTTTTTGTCGGAAACCATGATGTTCACCTTGCTGGCGTGCTGCCTTTCTCTTGCTTTATCTCCGTTATTGTTGAAGGCATTTGCTGATTTTATGCCGCCCGGCTTAAACTTCACACCGTTACAGCAACCGGGGATATTCCTGTTTTTACTGGTACTGGCGATTGTGGTGAGCCTGCTGGCGGGTTTGTACCCGGCCCTGATATTGTCGGGATACAAACCGGTAAACGTATTGAAAAATGTAATGATGAGCCGTTCTTCCGAAACGCGTCACGCGGGTATCCGCAAAATGCTGACAGCATCGCAATTCGTGATCGCACAATTTTTTGTGATCGCAACGGTGATGGTGGGCCGTCAGATTCATTATACGCTGACTGCTGATATGGGGTTCCGGAAAGACGCGGTGGTGTCGGTCTCCGTTCCGTATTATGACACCTCTTACTCAAAACGCAATGAACTGCTGGCCGTCATCCGCTCCATGCCCGGCGTGCAGCGCGTAAGCCGCGGATTTATGACGCCGGCTGACCAGGGCGCCGCATTTACAGAGATAAGAATGGAAGGCGCCGCAAATGACAATAAAGAAAGTGTACAACTGCGCTGGGGTGATGAACAATATCTTCCACTGTTTAAGATCCCGGTCGTGGCCGGAAGAAATGTAAATGCAAGCGACACTGTTCGTGAGTTCCTGGTGAATGAAACGTATGCGAAACTGTTAGGATTTACGGATCCTTCGAAAGCTGTTGGAAGACAGCTTGAGTTCAACGGAAAACAAATGCCTGTGGTAGGAGTGATGAAGGATTTCAATGCGATGTCTTTGCACTCACATGTTGGCCCGATGGTTTTTACGGCCAATGATAAAAGGAGCCACAACTATCATATTTTATTACAACCGCATGAAGCCGGCAGCTGGACAAAAACCCTGGCCAGTATTGAAAAAGCGTATCGCCGCCTGTATCCTGATGCGGAGTATAAGTTCACTTTTCTGGATGATACGATTGCCGGCTTTTATGGAGAAGAACAACGCACGGCAAGCCTGCTGAACTGGGCAACGGGATTATCTGTACTGATCAGTTGCCTCGGCCTCCTGGGGCTGGTGATCTACACATTGAATACACGGACAAAAGAGATCGGGATACGAAAAATACTGGGCGCTACCGTATTGCAGATCGTTAGCGTACTATCAAAAGATTTTTTAAAACCAGTGGTGATCGCCTTTCTGATCGCAGCACCGCTGGCATGGTGGGCCGTGCACAAATGGCTGGAAGACTTTGCATACAGAACGACGGTGAGCGTAGGCGTATTTTTATTATGTGGAATTGCATTGGTACTGCTTGCACTGCTGGTGCTGAGCGTGAACACTATTCGCGCAGCGAAGGCAAACCCTGTCACCAATCTGCGGATGGATTAGTACGGGAATTGTTTCCGGAGATTATAGAAGATCCGATCGAAGACAACGCTGCTGACAAACTCTGCCGGTCAGTGTTATTAGTTGAAATTCGTCTGCGGGAGCAATTGCGTCATTCAGTTAAATGATTGCCTGAATTTCATCGGAGATAAACTTGTCTTATTCTTAAAAAATCTGCAGAATGACTGCGGATGTTCAAACCCGAGTTCATAGGCAATTTCACTTACTGTAAGATCCGTATTCGTTAATTTTTCTTTCGCCCGCGAAATCAGCTTTTCATGAATGTGCTGCTGGGTATTCTGCCCCGTCAATGATCGTAATAAGGCACTCAGGTAAGTGAGCGACAGATTTAACTGATCCGCGAAGTATTGAACACCAGGCAAGCCTTTGCCGGACAACGCTTCATTATCAAAATAATCATCCAGTAGCTTCTCCAGTTTATCCAGCACCAGGTGATTACTGATCTTGCGCGTAATGAACTGACGTTGGTAAAAGCGATCGCCATAGGCTAGCAGTAATTCCACTTGAGCAATCACAATGGTTTGGCTGTGTTTATCAATATTAGCGCGCAATTCCTCACTGATATGTTGTATCACCTGCTTCATGATCGCTTCTTCCTTATCAGACAGGAATAATGCTTCACGGACGGTATAGTCAAAGTATTCGTATTGCCTGATCTTTTTTGTTAACGACGTGTTCCAGAAAAAATCAGGATGAAGCAGTAGCAGCCATCCCGAATGTTGTGGAAGCTCACCTTTTGGGGAAGACACGCTGAACACCTGTCCTGGTGCAACAAAGAATAATACACCCTCGTCAAAATCGTATTCCTGCTGTCCATATCTGAATTTTCCTCCCACGTTACGTTTCATTGCGATGGAATAAAAATCCAGCACCATAGAAGTATCAGCTGATTGCTGGTGTATGTCTCCAAAATCAATAACACTGATCAGCGGATGAGCCGGTCCGGGCAATCCTCTCACGCGATGAAACTCCGTGATGGATCTTATCCGTTGCGGATGATTGTTTTTTTTCGATGCCATATTGACGCTCTTGTAAAGTTACCTTACTCCATTATAGGCTTTGGCGAAATCTTCGGCAAATTGTTCCAGTTTAAAGTTTCCCGGGACTGGCATGTGCAGATCATAATCCTCCCGGAGAAGACCCGTATGGATGGCGTTGTTCAGCTCAACCATTTTTCCGGCGGCTTCTTTACTGAATCCATTTTTCAGTAAAGCCTCGAGCGCCTGTGCGGGAGTGATGGCGATCCATTTCATGTCGGGCTTTCCAATGGCTGACCCAAGCACCTGTGCAATTTCATTGCAGGAGCGGTCATCGCTGCTTACATACCGGACCTCAGGATGATCACCCATAGATACCAGCTCATCTGCAATCGCTGAGGCAATGTCCGAAGGGGCAACCATCGCCAGTTTGTCATTGCCGCCATATACCGTGGCAATCATACCGATCGCTTTGATCATAGGTATAAAATGAAGGAAATTATAATAAAAAGATGTTGGCCGTATATGGGTCAGCTCAATGCCGTGAATGCCGTTAAATAGCTGTTCAACAATATACGATCCCGTTATAAAACCAGTGCCTGCGGGCAGGTGAGCTCCCCAGCTGCTGAGGTTGACCACGCGCCCGATACCGGAACGGCGTATTGATTCTGTATAACTATTGCCGATGCGTCTGTAGTACCCTTCCTGATCTGGTTGATTGAAATCCGGGGGGACCATGCAGTAAACCGCATCCGCTCCGGTAAAAACGGCGGTCAGGAAAGCTGTATCATGCAGGTTACCTACCGTCGGTTTGGCGCCAATCACTTCGATCTGTTGTTGTCTTTCCGCATTGCTGGTAATGACGGTTACTTCGTGTTGCTGCTCAATAAGCCGGGTTACAAGTGGCAATGAGATATTTCCCAATGAACCGGTAATGATGATCTTCATACTTCTTTGCTTTTATAAAGCAAATTTCCTGCGAACCCGGTTTATGGGATAAGCCAAAACGATGGTTGTTGTAGCCAAACCGATTGCCTGAGCAATAACTCACAGGCTGTTGCCCTGTCCTGAAAAATTTATCCGCGAAACCTGGTGCGTGTCTCATGCACCAGGGCGTAGAGTGGTGAGAAGCTCTGCCTCAAATGCCGGCAAGCTTGTTCTACATTGAACAACGTCTCAAAATCAGCGGGCCGCATTCGCCGTAGCGAAGCGGACGAGGAAACCTTAGGCAAAGCGAAAATCTGATATGCGCCGGAATTTTTCTCCGAGGGATAATAACCTGGATTGTTGTGACCGCCGAGGGGCTCGGAAAACAGCGGCCTGAGTAATCGGATCCGGGAAGAGGAAGATTGCTTATGCCGGTTTGCCCGGGTGCCTGGTGGCAGAAGGGGCAATGCCAAACTTCTTTTTAAATACCCTGCTGAAATGGGCGGCATTTTCAAACCCTGTTTCGAAAACCACTTCGTTAATGTTTTTGTTCTTATTGCCAAGCAAATACATTGCATGATCAAGACGGCGATCAAGTAACCATTTGCCCGGACTTGTATTGTATATTTTTTCAAAATCTCTCTTAAATGCGGACAAACTGCGGTTACTCAGTTTTGCAAACTGTTCGAGACCTAAATTAAAGCAGAAATTATCTTCCATTATCCGCCGCAGTGAGGCTGTTGTTGGTTCATGCAGTAATGTGCAGAAATACGATAACAGCTCCTCGTTGTGCGGATTGTCTGCAATCGTTAGTATCAACTCACGGAATTTTAATTGCAGCAATGCCGGGTCGGGGTCATTTGTCTCGGAAAAATAACTTGCCATCGAAAGAAAAAAACCGGCCAGTGTTTTGTTCGCTTCTATCATGATCAATGGCTCATGATCTGGCCGCGATTGCTTCAGTGGCTTTGACCGGGATCTCAACGTTTCGCAAATAAATTCGTCTGGAATAAAAAATAAAACAACACAAAAGCCGGATTCCAATACACGCTCAAGGATGAACCCGCCTTTTCTTACAAACACACAGCTGTCTTTTCCAATCTCATACGTGCCTTTGAGCGTATGCCAGGTCTTTTTTCCATCTATCACATAAAAGAGGTAATTGTATTGCACCCATAGGTCGGAAAAGCGTGAAGCCATAAGCCGTGCTTCCATGGGACAATTGAAACAGGTGATCAGCGAATTATCGCACGTAAACTGCCGGTAGTACGCCGGATGCTGCAATACCTGTTCATAGAAATTGTTCATGGAGGCTGGTTCAGACCGAATTTACATTTTTTACAGGGAATGATCTGCGCATTTTTTAGGGTTGGCATCCTGTCTGAAGGAAGATGAATTGATCCCCGCGGAATGAATCAGGAAAACACGCTCAGCGGTTAGACAAGATGATGACGGAATATATCCTGCCGTCAATTGCGCGAAAATGAGGCTATGATAAGTTTTCCATACTTAGCGGCTAGCTTAACAACTATGCTGTTATCAATTGAGGGCAGTCTGCCAGATGGCAGTTTGCTGCAAGCATGGTGAACCGATCAGCACAAAAGCCTGCAGAAGATATCGGAGCTCCTGCATCATTATTAACCAGACCGAATAAATGCAGCCTGCCAAACCTATGAAACGTCTCAAATATTTCAGCAGAACTCCACAGTTGTTCGGCAACCCCTGCTTAGAAAGCCATTTGCCCAAACCATTATTCTGCGTGCATGAAAAAGATTAGGGCGCCACGAAACGCCCAAGGTTCTATTTTCCTTTCTGTAAGCCGGCCAGTTGCTGCGGCGCTCTGTTATATTTATGAATATACCGGAGACTGATGATCAAACCGGCTACCGTCATTCCCGCGCCAACAAGCGAGGGATAATTGTATGATAGGCCAAGCGTCAGCGGAATGCCTCCAAGATAGGCGCCGAGTGAATTGGCCACATTGAATGCAGCTTGCATAAATGCTGCGCTCATCATTTCAGAACCAGGGGCTGCTTTGATCATCATGATATTGATCGGAGCAGAAACAGACATGGATAAACCACCGCAGATAAACGTCAGCACCAGCGCAATGACGGTGTATGACGATAAGAAGAAAATACCGATCAGCACCAGCAACATTGCGATCAGTAACATCACAGTTGCTTTTGCTTCACCGATCCTGTCGGAAAGATAACCACCGAGCAAATTACCAGTTACCATACCGGCGCCTGCAAGCACCATCACATAAGCCATATTATCTTTTTGAATGCCGGCGACTTCCGTCATCAGTGGTGTGATATAGCTGAACCAGCAGAATAGTCCTCCAAAGCCAATGGACGTGATCATCAGTACATACCAGGGCTTTTTATTTTTAAGAAACCCGAGTTCCTGAATTGAACTTGCATTTTCTTTTGCCGGAAGATCAGGCAACCAGAAACGAATGAACGCCAGCGTAACAAGCCCGATCAAAGTAACGATCACAAAATACCAGCGCCAATGGAAAGTATGACCAACATATGTAACGAGCGGCACCATCGCAAGATTCGCGATCGTCAATCCGGAAAACATGTAAGAGATATATCTTGCTTCTTTCCCTTTCGAAGCCAGTTTGGATGCTACAACCGTTCCTGCGCCAAAGAATGCGCCATGTGGCAGGCCCGAAAGAAAACGCGCACCCATCATAAAATAGTAGTTCGGACTGATGATGGAGAGGCCATTAAATATGGTAAACAATATCATCAGCCAGATCAGTACTTTCTTTGGCCGTTGTTTTACTGTATACCCGATCAGTAACGGCGCGCCGACAACCACACCCAGTGCATAGGCAGAGATAAGAATACCTGCTTCAGCAATGCTTACACCCAGTGATCCGGCGATATCCGGCAAAAGCCCCATGATAGCGAATTCAGTTGTTCCTATCCCTAATCCCCCGAGCGCCAGGGGTATCACCCTTTTATCCATTCTCTTATTGATGTTTTGCTTAAAAACAGATTGGCTCCACGTTTATGTGCAGCCAATCGTTTATATAAAATTTATATCGTTATGCGAAATGAAGCCGCGAAAGTACCGCTTTCAGCAAAAATTTTTACGTTATTCCTGAATTTGAGCTGGAATGATACGATTGTACTATCAGCCCAAATGCAGCCGGTCCGGTATTTCCGCCATTTGTATTTTGTTTAACATGCAACGGGGGAAATTGTTCGGTTGTCAGGCTCATTAAACTAAACCACACCAAAATGAGCACCCGTTTTCTTTTGCTGACTGCCCTTTGGACCGGACTGATCTTCACAAGCTGTAAAAAATCAATCGAAAACAAATCGGAGTACAACGCCAGTTTTGCTGTCTGGAAAAACTTCAAAGCCACCTCGGGTAATTCGTACCGTTATATAGTTGCCACTTCATCATGGGTTGGGGTCAGTTCCGAAACAACAATTACGGTTCGCGCGGGTAAGGTGACGGATCGTTCTTATGTAAGACGAATGCTGTCCGGCACTCCGGGTGTATTGACCATCATTGATGAATGGGCAGAAGACGAGACCTCGCTCAATACACATGATGCGGGCGCCGCAACGCACACACTGGATGATATTTACGAACAGGCGAAGAACGACTGGCTGAAAGTAAGACCCAATACACAGACATATTTTGAAACAAATAATAATGGACTGATCTCCAGCTGCGGCTATGTGCCGGATGGTTGCGCGGATGATTGTTTTAGGGGGATTACGATCACAAAGATCGAGAGACTGTAGTTTATGATGGATGTTCTGATTGTATAGGAATTTCTTTCAGAAAATTCAGGTTATAGCCGGATGCTTTCCGGCTGTTTTTTTGTTACTGAATAGGGGCTGCCGAATAACTATGCTGTTATCAGGAAGGAGTTGATAGGCGTTCGTCGTTTAACAGGTTCAAGAGGTTCAGGCTGTCAATCATGTGACAGTTTGCTGCAAGCACTATGAACCGATCAGCACAAAATCCTGCAGCAGCTATCAGTGCTCCTGCATTACGAACAAATAGATAAAAGAATACTCCCAAAAGTTCAAATACAATCAGAATATTTCTGATTGTATTTGAAAAAGAAGTTTGCCTGCAAAAAACGCATGTGTGATGTACTACATTTTTTATATGTACATCATTCGTTTATCTTATCCCATTCAAATCTTCCTTTTTGTTCAATCACCAGTTTTGCAACTTTCCCATTCTCCAAAATAAACTCGCCATGTATATCCAGCACGCTCTTTACCTTGAAGATTGTGCTTGAGTGAAAGATCAGTTCCATGATTTCCTGCCCGGGAATATTGATCACAAGTTTATTGTTCTTCTTCTCAATAAAAACGGTCCGGTTATTATCCTTCAGTTTATATTTTCCCATGTATGCAGTTAATTGCTCTTTGGATAACTCAATTCCGGCAGCATCAGGAATGATCCGGTTCAATTCATAATGCTCTCCCTCTTCATTTACCTTTATTTTATCTGCAGTCCCCTTTGTTCCTTTGATAAATTCAAGGTTTAATGGAACTGCTTTCAAAAAAAACCTCGTTTCATCTGTTGCATATAATGTTGATTTGGATAAACCTGCGGACGGAGCTTCTATTTTTAACTCTCCATTTTCAATAAAGACCCGGGCATTGGCGGGCCCGGCATATTCACCTTCATATTGTTTCAGAATCTTCATTGCCGGTTTCATTGCTGGTTTGTAGGGAATATACCCTTCCCACTCCCACGGGATAACAATGCCCGTGACAAACGCGGTTAATTCCTTAAATATGCTTTCGCCGTTCATACTGTTTGACATCATTATAAATGCCATTTTCTTGTCCGGAATGGCGATTGCATAATGAACCCAACCATCATCGCTATGTCCTTCTTTAAAAAATGCCTGGCCATATGCAGTTTTAAATAGACCCCATCCAAGACCATAGGAAAGTTCAATTGTTTTGTTCTGATCCGTTGTGTCATTATTCAATGATGGAAACTGACGTTTAGTAAAGATCCCGATCTGCGGGGAGAGCATTTCTTTTTTCGATTGGCCGCTCAAGCCCTTGCCCTGTAAAACGAAACTCACAAAACCGGTAAAATCAATGATCGTTGTTTGCATAGATCCTGCTGCGTTGGCGCCTGTTCTTTTGCGTACTGAAAAAGTATCTTCATCAAAGCTATGACCAGTTGCGTAATCATTGTCAAACATCGGCTGCCACACAAAGCTTGTATGGGTCATTTGAAACGGCTTGAAGATCTTCTCCTGCGCCAGCTCTTCAAGCTTATTGCCGGTGATCACTTCAACTGCAAGTTGTAATAAGAAGATCCCTTCGCCGGAATAGGCATACCTTGTTCCCGGGGTGAAAAATATTTCGAGTTTACCAGAGCCATTGGGATTTAAAAAACGCCAGTTGGGAAAGCCTGTTGTATGTGACAGACAATGCCGGGCCGTAATGAGTTTCCATCTTTCATCTCCTGCGAGATCTTTGTAATCGGCATATTCTGGTAATGGCTTTGGGAGATATTCATACAATGGTTTGTCAAGATCGATCTTCTGCTGATCAACCAGTTGCATGACCAGGTAAGCAAATACTGATTTTGAAAATGATGCCGCATAGAAGCTGGTGTGAACAGAGTTGGGCTGCTTCAGCGACTTGTTTTTGAAACCATAACTTTTTACGAATGCAGGTTGGTCATCATTGATTATGCCAATGGAAATACCAGTTACGCCAGCTGCTTCACAAAGACGCTGTATATTCCGGTCGATGGCGGCTGTCTGCAATGTTTCGCCATTCGCTTTTTTGACTTGCTTTTTCTGAGAAAAGGATTGCTGAAAAAATAATAAAGGCAGGAGAATGAAAAACAGCTTCTGTCTCATAATATTCGCAGGATTGATGATGGTCGTAACAGTGTTCGTCTGCATTGAATTTACGAAGTGGAAGCAAATCCCCGGAATTCTTATCAATCTTTAACATTTTGATGACGGCAATACAGCCAAAAAAACCGGAGCTTTCGATTCCGGTTTTTCTATAAGTTTTAATACTTCTTCGTCTCCAGCCGCTGCAGTTCCACCCAATCAAATGCAGCTTCATTCACAGCCTGATCTGTTCCGTAATAATTACCATTTCTGTCTTTATACACATGATTGAATTTATCAGCAAGCTTCACTCTGTCTCCCGTGATCGGGTCTGCATATTTTGCATCACCACCGATCACATCACGGAAGGCCTCATTACGCTGATCGGTTGATCTGTTCCGGTCGTCCGTCACCTGATGATTGGAACGCTGAATATGATCCTGGTAATCGCGGTACATATCCTGATTACGGCGGTTGATATCTTCATTGGCAATATTTCCGTTTCTTACTAACTGATTGTTGCGTTGCATCCACGATGGATTGGCGCGGAATGAATTCCTCGCTTGCGCGACATGCTTGTACAGTTCGTCAAGATTGCCATTGGTAAAAATGACCGAAGGATACGCTTCCCAATTGTAATATACTTCCCCATTCATATGCGTGGTGGTTAGGTTAAGCATACAATCGATCCTGACCTTTCTGCCATTAGTCTCGCCATCGATATACGCGGTGTACATCTGCGTAGTGTTGGACAGGGTCTTTGCCGGCAGTGACTTTTCACCGGTTACCTGTACGCGCACACCGCTTTGTGCGAGATAAGGGAGGAACACTCTTTTCAGGTATTCATTGGGTGGCATCGGAGCCATCTCACCCGGGTTGGCCTGCTGCGGATAACCGTAAGAAGCGGCTGTCTGCCGCAAACTGCGCGTTGTTGGACCATCAGCGTAATAATAGGGAGAATGCGGCAGGAATTCGATCGTCGATGACTGATCAGGAGAGATCACTTTTATATAGATCTGGCTGATAGGTGTACTGCCATTCCATGCGCGTGCGAAATTTTGCTGTAGTTTCCAACCCGTTGGCGTTTGCAATGCGAACGCCACCATGTTGTTTATACCAGGATCGAGGATGCCGTGCAATTCATACGGCGATTGCTTTAATGCCTGCCGGGCCCGGGCAGTAGAATCAGTTGCATTCATTTTGTTGGATTTTGAATTTTGCGCATCACAGGAGACAATGATGGAACAAAACGGTATCAGTAAAATAAAGCTGGCTTTCATGTAAATCCATTTGCATGCAATTTTCAATATTCTGCGCCGGTGACAAATACTATAATTGTAGTAGAGGTGAAAAAAGTATTGCGGAAATTTCCTGCGATACCGGGATCGCAGAAATGTCCGGGCCGGTTTCAGATCCGGAAGGACAGGAAAATTTCACTGTGCCGCACAGGCTGGAGGCTGATTGGTCGTTTAAGGACGCCGACCCGGGAGGAAATAAGATGCCGTACCCATTCATCCAAAAGCACGATCGGCAATACATCAAAGTGAAGGTCAGCCAACGAAAACAAGGACATAATCCTTATCCCGGAACGCCTGGTTCATAAAGGATTTCAGCTTTGCAAAGTCCTCGACAAGTGATGACTTGCCTTGCATTTCTTCGTCATCGTCGTCATCACTCCATATGCCCGGGTAGATCCCATTGTCATTCATTTCATCCGCGTCATAGGCATTTTCAACGTCTGATGCAGATGCTCTTTGAAGAAATGAGTTTATGCCTTCAATGGTGGAAGGATCGAGATAGGGTATGGCGGTCGCTTCGCCTGGCAGATCGAATTCTTCATACAGGGATGCATCATCAAACCGTTCCTGGCCGATCATTTCAACCGGGTTGAAGATCTCCCTGGCCAATTGGGCATCTTCTTCGTCCTGATCTTTGGCCAGTACAAATTCAAGCCCCATAAAAGTCCCCTGGAACGTGCAGATACTCCTGGCCTGTGAAGATTCGAATTCTTCAATACCAGGCGCGCCAAACAGGCGTTGAAACGTTGCTGACGATATGCTGTAAAGTGTTGCAGATTGACTCATATATAAAACAGTCGGGTTTCAAAAGTAAATAACATTTCCCAGCCGGATCCTATTTGAATCTTCTGCGCGCATGGCATATAGGAGAAGTTGCATGAAAAATAAACGCAGACCGTCAGGGCCGTTCAAATAATTGTCTGCCTCTTTCAGGGATCCAGATAAAACGAGGCTGTTTAAAGTATGAGACACCCTCTTTTTCGATTAATGCAACAGATCATGCCCGATTCAGATCTCTTGATTTGATTTCTTTTCTTATGGCCGACAAGTTGGCGATCATTGGAAGAAACGAGCCAATAAAGACAAAAGGAAGGATAGTGAATACGCCGAACCCCTTCTTTGCGGTAATGATAACGCTGACTACTGCCATGATCAGGATGGCGGCAATTTGCACAGTGACCAGGGATTTTACAGTCTTTTCGTTCTTGAGTAATTGTTCCGTTGTCATTTCCGGAAGACCGGGCTTTTTTTCTTTCATATTATTGTTCATTCGGTTGATTGATGTCCTGATAAAGAGCAGGCTCAAAAATACAGAAAATGACTATCAATCTGCGTTGCTTTTCTCAAACCTGCTAACTCACAAACTACACGTTTTTTGATAACACAAATAGGCGGAAAAGTTTTTACTTTGTTTTTCGGATCTTATTTGTTTGCAGCCGGAGATTTTCTATGAGTAATGAAGGATCAATTTATAAAACGTATACAGTCGTAGCCGTCACTGAAGAAACACGCAATGCGAAATCATTCGGGCTAGAATCCACGGATAATGACGGGAATATATACGAGGCTGGTCAGTTTATCACGCTTGTATTTCGCAAAGGGGACAAGGAAGAACGGCGTTCTTACTCATTCTCGTCAGCACCGTTGTTAAACGAGCCGATGCGTATCACGGTAAAGAGAATTCCCAACGGGGAGTATTCCCGGCAAATGCTTGATCATTTAAAACCAGGGGATATGGTGATCAGCTCGGGTATTTCCGGTTTCTTTAAATTGCCGGAGAATATGGACCGGTTCCGCCAGCTTGTTTTTCTTGCCGCCGGCAGTGGCATCACGCCCGTTTTCCCTCTGCTGAAAACAGTGTTGCATACAACAGATCACCGCGTCATTCTGATCTATAGTAACACGGCAAAAGAAGACACGATCTTTTATGATGAATTACTGGCACTGAGATCGCAGTTCAAAGAACGGTTGAAGATTGAGTTTCTTTTTAGTCAGGCTGATCATGAACAAAGAAGATTAAGCCAGTTCCTCTTGCATACGCTGTTGAGGAAGTACGATATCCCCGTCCGCGGAAGTTTGTTTTATCTGTGCGGCCCTGTAAATTATATGCTTGTTGGCGGAATCAGCCTGCTTTCAGCCGGCGTTCCCGGCGAACATATCCGCAAAGAAAATTTCAATACAAGACCACATACATTCAAACCATTGCCACCGGATAAGGATGCACATTTGGTGAAAGTTACCATCGGCAATACATCACATCAATTTGTTTCACAATACCCTGATTCTATATTATCCGCAGCAAAAAAGTTGAACATTCATTTGCCCTACAGCTGCGAAGCCGGTAATTGCGGAAGCTGCACCGCTACCTGCGTGGAAGGAGAGACCTGGATGGCCTATAACGAGGTGCTGACGGATGATGAAATTAAAATGGGAAAGGTCCTGACCTGTCAGGCCTATCCTATTGGCGGAGATGTAGCGCTGAAGTTTTAAACAGGCTGTATTAAGCTGGCGACCCCGTTTAGCATGCCCTGATTATATCAAAGAAAAATCTGTTGTAAATTCAACGGTTAGATATACTGTTCTTCTTGCACCCGGCGGAAGATGGGCTGCAATGTTACAGGACGGTCATTTGATAAAATTTAAGCCTGACGATGAATTGCTGTTTTTTCTTCAATCGTAACAAAATCGTTAAAGAAATCCGCTCTGCATTTTCATTCCGGCGAAGCCGGATCATGGTGTCTTTTTTTCTCCTGATCTCCTGCTTTTGCGAAGCACAGGATACAAAGATCAATCCTGCTTTATTAAAGGGCCGTTGGCCGGCACAATGGATCACCTGCCCGAACGTTGCGCAGCGTGCCTACGGTGTCTATCATTTCCGGAAGGAGATAGAGTTAAGGAATAAGCCATCCAGGTTTATCATACACATCAGCGCTGATAACCGTTATCGTCTTTTTGTTAATGGAAACCCCGTTTGTTTCGGGCCGGCTCAAAGTGATTTATACAACTGGAATTTTGAAACAATCGATATTGCTTCCTGGCTGGATGAAGGTGATAATGTTATCGCTGCAACTGTCTGGAATATGGGGGAGTTTGCGCCAGTGTCACAGGTGTCCAACCAAACCGCTTTTCTATTGCAGGGTGATGACACAACTGAAGCGGTAGTAAATACAAATGATACCTGGCACGTGATAAAGGACAACGCCTATGCTCCTTGCGCGATGGAAACCGGTTCAACATTAAAACAATATTATGCACTTGGACCGGGCGACCGCTTTACCGCGAAACATTATCCGCGCGGTTGGGAACTACCGGATTATGAAGGACCGGGCTGGTTAAAGGCTCAGAAAATCGTAAACGCCGAACCCTTCGGGTATGGAACGGATAACCGCTGGACCCTTGTGCCACGCAGCATTCCGCTGATGGAACAGACAAAACAGCGTATTACTGCCATAAGGCGCTTTTCCGGGTTAACCAAAATGAATGCCTTTATTAGCGGGAAAGACCCATTGGTGGTCCCTGCTAATAAAAAAGTCACTATCCTGCTGGATCAGTCGTTCAATACACTGGCATATCCGGAGCTGATAGTAAGTAAGGGAAAAGGGGCGTTGATAAAGATCAGTTATGCGGAAGCTTTAATGCATAAGGGGAAAAAGGGTAATCGTAACGATATAGAAGGAAAGCAACTCGTTGGCAACTATGATCTGTTCGAACCGGATGGGAGCTCAAAATTCTTATTCCGCCCCCTATGGCAACGTTCCTTCCGCTATATCCAGTTGGATATTACAACAGGCAGCCAGTCGCTTGTGCTGAATGATCTCTATGGTGTTTATACCGGTTACCCATTTAAAGAGAATGCTTCTTTTACCAGTAATGATTCTTCCCTTCGGGAGATCTGGAAGACCGGCTGGAGAACAGCCCGTCTTTGTGCCAATGAACTTTACTATGATTGCCCTTACTATGAACAATTACAATACGAAGGAGATACACGCATTCAATCGCTCATTTCCTTGTACGTCAGCGGAGATGACAGATTGATGCGCAAGGCGATCAATGATTTTTACAATTCACGGGTGCCGGAAGGACTTACACAGGGAAGATATCCAAGCAGCAGGTTACAGGTGATCCCGCCATTTTCGCTTTACTGGATATCGATGTTGTACGACTATATGATGCACAGGAAAGATGACGCGTTTTTATCAATATATCTTGATGCGGCAGCTGGAATATTGAGCTGGTACGAAAAACAGATCGACAAAAGCAGATCAATGCTTGGCGCGATGAAATGGTGGAACTTCGCAGACTGGACCGGACAGTTTTCAGACATGGGCGTTCCGCCGGGCGCTATGGATGGCAACTCGGCCGTGTTAACACTGCAGTATTCTTACACGTTGCAACAGGCCGCGGCCCTGTTCAGTTACTTTGACCGGGATCGCGAAGCGGAGCACTATCTGGAAATTGCAGACAGGCTGAACAAGGCAACGGCTGATCTTTGCTATGATAGCCATCGTGGATTGCTCGGTAACACGCCTGCAAAAAATTCATTCAGCCAACATGCAAATATCATGGGTGTATTGTCAGGGGCTTTCGATAGTACAGGTCAGATAAAAGTGCTGAACAAACTGATGAGTGACACGTCAATCTCCCAGGCCAGCTTTTTCTATCGCTTTTATTTAGTGCAGGCACTCAAAAAAGCAGGTATGGCCGGGCTTTATTATAGCCAATTGTGGCCATGGCGTGCGATGATGAAGGCCGGATTGACCACATTTGCGGAAACACCTGATCCCACAAGATCCGACTGTCACGCATGGGCTTCAAGCCCTAACTATGATTTTCTGGCGACAATATGTGGCATCACGCCGCTGACACCTGGTTTTTCAATGGTTCAGGTAAGACCGGCATTGGGAGGGCTGACATTTGTTTCAGGAAAAATGCCATCACCTGCCGGAGATATCAGGGTTGATATTGATACGCGATCACCAAAAGGTGACGAAGCATTTGTGCATTTACCGGAAGGGATTTCAGGCGTGTTTATATGGAAGGGAAAAACACTTGAGCTGCATCCCGGCGATAATAAATTTAAGTTTTGATAATGACGGAAGATCGCCTGTTCAGGCGTGGGCCCAGGTGCGTGAGACACGCGCCGTGGCGTAGACCAATGTCTTAAAATCAGCGGACCGTGTCCGCCGTAACGTAGGAGGAACCTTTACGCAACGCGAAAATCGGACATGTGCACCCTCCGGATCTCACACGCCTTTAACGTAACTTTGCACCAAATTCCTTAAGTTGAGCGTCCCCGTATTTCTGATCACTCCGCCTTTTACACAGCTAAACACGCCATACCCGGCGACCGCTTACCTGAAAGGTTTCCTCAACACTAAAAATATTCACTCGTTTCAAAGCGACCTCGGTATTGAAGTGACCCTGGCGATCTTTTGCAGGGAAGGGTTACAAGAGTTATTTGATCGCATTACTCAGCTAAATAGATCACTGTCTGAAAATGCCACCCGCATTGTGGCATTGCGGGAAGATTATATTTATACGATTGACGAAGTGATCCTTTTCCTGCAGGGGCACAACCCAACACTCGCTCATCGCATCTGCAAACGCGATCTTCTGCCCGAAGCCGGTCGCTTCGCACAGCTGGAAGATCTTGATTGGGCGTTTGGCTCAATGGGTACACAGGATAAAGCAAAACATCTCGCCACGATGTATCTCGAAGATCTTTCCGATCTGATCAGTGAATGTGTGGATGAACATTTTGGCTTTAGCCGTTATGCAGAAAAACTGGCTCGTGCGGCAAACAGTTTTGATGAACTGTATCACGCGTTACAACAGGATTATACATTTATCGATGAAGTGCTGATCCGGTTACTGAAAGCTCATATGGAAAAACTGCAACCAAAGCTGGTTGCTATTTCTGTTCCCTTCCCCGGAAACTTGTATACGTCATTGCGTTGCGGTCAGTGGATCAAAAAACATTACCCTGAAGTAAGCGTGGCGATGGGTGGCGGCTTCGCGAATACGGAGTTGCGGTCGCTTAGTGATCCGCGCGTGTTTGAATTTTATGACTATATCACGCTGGATGATGGTGAAGCTCCGCTTGAACAGTTAGTGCAACTAGTGGAAGGGCATCGTTCCGCCGAAGATCTGAAAAGAACATTTATGCTCCGGGATGGCGCTGTGCAATACATTAACAATCCTGGTTGTATTGATTACAAACAGGCACAATTGGGCACACCCGATTACAGCGATTTCCTGTTGAATAAATATATCTCCGCCATAGAAGTGGTGAATCCCATGCACCGTATGTGGAGTGATGGCCGCTGGAATAAACTGACAATGGCGCATGGCTGCTATTGGGGAAAGTGTACTTTCTGTGATATCTCTCTCGATTATATCAAACTTTATGAACCGATCGCTGCTTCGATGCTGGTAGACCGTATGGAAGAAATGATGAAGCAGACCGGTGAGAACGGCTTTCATTTCGTGGATGAAGCAGCGCCGCCGGCATTGATGCGCGCATTGGCACTTGAGATCATCCGGCGCAAACTTACTGTCAGCTGGTGGGCAAATGTGCGGTTTGAAAAAAGCTTTACGCGTGATCTATGCCTGCTGCTGAAACGTTCGGGGTGTATTGCTATCTCGGGCGGTCTTGAGGTGGCAGGCGATCGTCTGCTTGAGTTGATCCGCAAGGGTATCACCGTTGCGCAGGTAGCACAGGTAAATCGTCACTTTACTGAGGCAGGGATCATGGTGCATGCGTACCTGATGTACGGTTTTCCAACACAAACTGATCAGGAAACGATCGACTCATTGGAAATGGTGAGACAGATGTTTGCTGCCGGCGTTCTTCAATCGGCATTCTGGCATCTGTTTACAATGACGGTACACAGCCCCGTTGGCATGCAACCGGAGAAATTCAATGTGAAAAGAGAACCGGCATTGGTTGGAACGTTTGCCAATAATGATCTTGTTCATATAGACGAAACGGGAGCCGATCATGAAGCATTTTCTTTCGGCTTAAAAAAATCATTGCTCAATTATATGCACGGCATTGGGTTGAATGATCCGTTGCAGAAATGGTTTGACTTCAAAGTGCCGAAGACAAAGATCGCTCCGGATCATATTGAGAAAGTCCTTGAGCAGGACATCTATACCACAACTAAATCCACTACACGCCTGGTGTACCTGGGGAAACCACCGGTAGTAGAACATTTCACAAAAAGCAAGAAAGGCAATAGCTGGGAAATGACGTCGCTTACTTTCCAGGACAGGCGCGCAAAACTCAGTATCAGCGTCAGCCGCGAGCAGGGCGACTGGCTGGCAGAAATGCTTAAAGCACTTTCTATTGAAAATCCCGGAAAGCTCACACTGCAGGACGTGATGGATAATTATAAAGCTGCAGGTCTTGAAGACTTTGAGCTTTTCTGGGACAATAAACCAGTGAATACACTACATAAAGCGGGGTTGTTGAAATTATAGGTCGGGCTGTGTGTTGTCGATAGAAAATTACGTTATAAAGAGATTATTCCTGACCATAATCACTATTTGTTACTCATTCGTCATAAACTCATTTGCTCAATCAGATTTACGATTGGCAATGCAGGTCTTGCCGGCTGTTTACAGTGAGGATAAATCGCACTGCCAGGATCTTATTGAGTACCGGCGCTGCACCGGATCTTTCTTCAAAAGGTAAAATCTGATATGCGCCCCTCCCTTATCAAATAAGATAAATATTATGCCTGATTGCATACAAGACCAGGCCAACACGGGTCTTTATATTTAGTTTATCAAAGAGAGCATCTCTGTAGCCGTCAATTGTTCTTGGGCTTAAATTCATCTTTTCAGCGATTTCCTTGTAAGTTAGTTCGGTGCAGCTCCATTTAAGAAATTCTGTTTCTCGTTGATTCAATTGTTGGAAATGATCGTTGCCTTTGCTGGTCCGATCAAGGTTATTTACCGCATGGATCAGCCGGCCGCTAACGATCTCTGAGTAATGAAATCCCTTTTCTATAACTGAATTCAGTGCAGTTTTAAAATCGTTTGGATCCGTATCTTTCAGCAAATAGCCCCTCGCTCCATTCTTAAGCATTTTGATGATCGATGGTTCTGAATCGTACATGGATAGCGCAAGAACTTTGATCTGCGGGTGATTTTCTTTTAGCCACTGAGCTGTTTGGTATCCATCTTTAACGGGCATATTAATATCAAGCAGGATCAGATCGGGAAAGTTTTGCGAGCTGAGCATGTCAATCATTTTTTGTCCGTTATCAGCTTCAAGAACTACAGAATAATTCTCAAATTGGTCGATCATTCCTGCTAATCCTCTTCTTAGCAGGATATGGTCATCTACCAGGGCAACTTTTATTACGTTCGGTTTCATTTGAAATTATTGATTGGGCAAAAAAATAGAAACTTTTGTACCATGGTGTAAAATACTGTCGATATTAAATTTAGCACCTATCAATGAAGCCCGGCTGGACATATTCCCGATTCCGGACCCGGTATTATTTTCCGTTACTTGCTGTTGGGATAAAAAACCGATACCATTATCTGCGATTTCCATTTTGAGTCCTTCTGACTCATAAGTCAGTGTCACTCTGATATGAGAGGCATTCGCATGTTTGATTATGTTATGAAGACTTTCCTGTACGATCCGGAAAAGGATCAACTCTTTCTGCTTATCCGGCGTTGTTGCCGATCCAAAAATAATCAGGTCGGTTTTGTATACGCCAGTTTTATCGATCAGTTCAAGTTCGTGCTGTAGCGATTTATGTAACTCTTGTTGCGCCAGATATTCTTTATCAAGGCTGTGAGCAAGATTTCGCAGGTCATGAATAGAGTTACTGATGAGATTGTGCGAATCCGTTATCCGCGGTTGATCTGGCAGGTCTTTTTTTGCCAGCGCAAGGTTCAGTTTTGCCAGGCTAAGCATCTGTCCGATGTTATCATGAATTTCCTGGGAGATCATTTTCATTGTTTGCTCCTGAATTTCAAGCTGTGCCTTCATTAGTTGGCTATCAAATTCAATCTTTGCGTTTTCACGTTCAATAGCATACTGCCTCTGTTTTCGCTGATATCGGATAACGAAATATAAAATAAAAAGCACCATCGTTGATAAAACAGCGATTCCGCTTATGATCAAGGTGTATATTTCAAACTTATTCTTATCCATGTACAGCTGACGCGGGGCGTTTATCCAACAATAATCCGAGCCCCAATAAAAGATAAAACAGAATATTTATATAGTATATAATGGTGCTCAATGGGCTTGTTTTTATGTGATGTTTGAGCAGATAATTATAGGTGCCCCAGTAAAGAAAGGTAGAAGTGAAAAAAAGTAATACTCCGGCATTCAGCCAGAAAACGCTTTGCCGGAAGATGCTTTTCTCTTCTACCATGGCTAACATTTTCTTAAACTGGAACAGGGAAATACCGATCAGAATACAGGATGAGATGAGGATCGTATTTGATGGGAACCTGAAAATGTCCTGGAAAAAAAATAAATTGATCAGGCATAATATCCAGAATAACAGGCCTCCCCACGCATAGCCGGCAAAGCTGCGGTCTTTGCCATGCAGATGGAAATAGATCCATATAAAGAAAGTAAACTGAACCGGAATATACAGGTGGTAAACAGGAGAACTGTTTTTGAAATTAACAGCAAATAGTCTTGAACAGACTTCACTTATCAATGTAAAAGTCAATAAAAAGGTAAGCAGCTTAAATGGCATGGTAAGTTTTCTGTACCTTACCATACCACAAGCAGCGACGACAAATACAAGTAACAAATAAAGAAAAAATCGTAACGTCATTTCATTCTCTTATTAGGGATTTTCTCCTCCGCAGTTATCGGGACATGGATCAACCATGTCATAAAATGGCCCAACGCCTGCGCCTGTTTTATTGGGAGCTCCCGTGGTTGCTCTAACGACTAATGAATAATATCTTTTTGCCCGATCGTCCCATTTTCCAAGAAAAATACTATAACCTGAAATTTGAGGACTTCCGGGTGTTGCGCTTACGATCTGGTTGATTTCATCCAACATTTGCCGGTCTATCCAGAAGCCTCTAAGGATCTCTTCCTTATCTCCTGTGCGCAGTCGTAAAAAGTGTGGCCATACTCCCTTCTGTTCATCCAGATAATTTTGTAGAAGAATTTTTCCGGTGTCTTTACCGAGTTGTCGCCATTCGGATTTTGATAGCGCCGGCCCGTAGAAGAATCGTTTTTCTTTCATTTTGAATTGGAAATAAAAAAATCCAATGATCAGCCCGATAGCGACGAAAAACAGAGGCCACGAGATTTTCTTAACAGTGTCGCGAGTAGACATACCTGGTGGTCGAGTAGACATAAATGGTGGTTTTGATTATTAAATATGATCAACGCAATAAAGTTCAACAACTCTGATGTTCCGGATTACCGTTATTTACGGGACGAGGCACCGTGTTTTCACCTTTTTTACTAAGACGAATTTCTCTATTAATTCTTGCTACACAATCTGCGGCATTGCATTTTCCTTTCACCTGAACTTTAAATTATGAAAAGAATCATTTTGCAATGTTGCTCCTGCTATTTATAACACAGCCTCAGGCAACAACCTGAGGGCGGCAATCACCTAAACAGCTTTTGATAAAATTCTTGTCTCGGTTAAATACCCTTTTACGGTCATAGAGCACGGGAATGCGTTTTCGGGCCTGGTAAGTTTGCTTTCTGAGGGGAGATGAAGTCATCACAGATAATGATGAAGATAAAAACTATTCAACAGACGAGATTAAATCCTTACGCAATGGCTGCTGAATACCTATGCTGTTATCAATGAGGGATTAGGTATTCAAGGATAAGAACACCATTGTCCAAAACCTTCGGGTGTTTCAATGTAAATTTCTTCAGTCGACGGCCTTCGTCAAAAAGTTTCAATCCGCCACCGACTGAGACAGGGAAAACCATCATTCTGAATTCATCGATCAGGTCATGATGAAGCAGCGATTTGATCAGGGTTGTGCTTCCATAAACGAGGATATTTCCTCCCTCAGTATTCTTCAGGGCAGCAACATCGCTGGCCACATTGCGGAGGATCTGGCTGTTGTTCCATGATGCTTTTTGAAGACTGCCCGAGACAACATATTTCGGTAACTTATTCATCCTTTCAGGAAACGGACCTGTGGTCTGCGTTGGCCAGAAAGCAGCAAACTGATCGTACGTTTTTCTGCCCAGCAACAACGCATCCGCACCGGCCAGTTCCTCCGCTTTATATTGCCCGCCCTCAGCTGATCTGTACGGGGATTGCCATCCGCCATGAGGATGATTGGTTTCACCGCCGCCAGGCGCTTCCGTAACTCCATCAAGGGTGACGAATTGTGTAGTGATAATTTTACGCATACTTTTTTTATAAAAATAGGATAGACGTTTTTCCCGGAAGGAGGGAGAAAGAGACATTCAGGAGGGTAAATGCGCCGGACTTTGCAGGTCAGAGAAGCTATATGCTGATGAACTTGCGAAAGTTTCTGTTTAAACAATAAATATGTCGACCTGACACTCTGTCCTCCATCTCTCATCCCTTTTCGAAGCTCAGGATACTTGCGAAGTCAGACTGGTCTAAGGTCGAACAAGAAGCGAACTAACGTCGAACAAGAAGTGCTAAAAAAATACCCGGGATTGGGCGTTTTCAGCCATCATTCAACCTTCCGCTGACTGATTACACATGTCAGAATGACCGGTGTTTGCAAGGCAATCAAAAGCGTCAAACCCCGCCAAAAGGGCAAAATGAGCAAATAGTGCTATTGCATTTTTCATCCTCAAAGCAAGTTCTCCGCGAGCCCCGGTGCGTGTTTCACGCACAGGCAGTTTATGCAAATCCGAGGAATTACAATACAGCAGGTTCCGGTGCGTGAGACACGCACCGGGGCGTAAGGTGGGGATATCAGTGTTTCCCAAATTGTTTTCGTTTGCAAAATTTTGATAGCCTTTAAATAGTTTCTTGTTAATGGCAAAAGCAAGTTCTCCGCGAGCCCCGGTGCGTGTCTCACGCACCGGCAGTTTAGCCGCGTCCGCTCTAGCGAAGTGGAGCAGGGATCCTTGCGCAAAGCGAAAAGTTGAAATACACCAGGCCTTTATCTTATTTCAGCTTAATGCCGTTTTCTTATGCCTTCGAAAAGGAACTTTAAAACTAAAAACAGGCTTACGCAATCATTTTGTATCCTCTACCATGCACATTCACAATTTTAACAGACGGATCAATACTTAATCTCTTCCGGAGTTTGGATATCAAAACGTCCACGTTGCGGGTGATTACAAAAACGCCGTCATCTTCCCAGATCTCTTTCATCAGTACATCCCTTCCAACTACCTGGTTCTTGTTCGATGCCAGTATGCTTAGAGCTTTCGCTTCTTTAACAGAAAGCTCAATGGTTTCACCGTTGAGGCTAAGAATTCCTTTTGATTCGAAGAATACACAATTCCCCAGCCTTTTATGATCAGCAATACCCGGAACGGGTTCGGCTTCACTCGGTAGAGATTCACCAACCTTTTCCTGTACAAGTTCCTGGGATGCCGAAATGCTGTTCCGTCGACGAACGAAATAAAGCCCTGCCAAAACTAGCGGGATAAAGGCGAGCAAAAGCCAGCCATAGGAAAATGATTTCTTTGCGGGGAATGAAATTTCAATTACATAACAGCCTTTTTTCTGTTCGCGTCCACGGCAGGGTTTCAGATCGCCAGTGGCGGTATTTACTTCATACGCAAAAATGGTTTGGTTCTGATAGCACTCATTTACGCTCACTGTATAATCCAGCTGCCGACCCGTTTTTGCCAGTTGCTGATGCACCAGCATCATTAGCGTATCAGGAGTAAACTCAAAACTATTCTCAAAGGAGATCCGGAAAGTGCTTTTATTGACTGTCTTAACCGGCAGTACCCGGGAAGTAGAATCTTTGGAATGAAGCAACACCTGGTGCCCGATATTACGAAGTACAATCTCCAGATGCTTATCGGGATGCTCATTTTCCTTTCTTACAAAGGCCATAGCAAGCACTATCATAGATACTGAAAGGGCGGCGAATACCGAATATTGCTTCATACTGATAAAGCTAAGCATGGACCAGCAATGTAAATCGATTTTAAACAGGATTTACATTGTTTTACAGCTTTTTTACACTCTTTCGGACTGAACCGATTGAATAACCGATAGGTTTGTCAACTATGAGAAAAGTCAGTTTTGCCAGAACCGGATCTCTTCGATTTGAGCTGCCAGGGACACATCTTTCGCCGGAACAAATAAAGATGGACTAATTCCCAATCCTGCTCTTTTCCTCACTATTTCCCTGGTCAATTCTTTTCGTATTGAATTTTTTACCAGAGCTAAAGTTATAAGACACCGAAAAGCCAAAGTTCTGTGTCTGTCGTTTCTGATAAAATTCGGTGTGAGCACCGTCGTAATCCGTCTTCGCCTGTTCACGGGTGATATTGAAAGGGTCCGAGATATTCAACCGAAGGCGTACCTTATTTTGTATAATTCTTTTTGTAAACCCCATCTCTGTATACCAGACGTCTGATGTGCGCGAGTTGGCATTCACATAGGAAGACCGGTATGAAACGAAAAAATCCATATCCATGATCTTTTTAAGTTGAAGAGACTGACTGTTTGCAAAAGAAAATGAAACGCTGTTATTCTTGTATGTTGCCAGTGTATAGTCCGTATAATAGAAGGAGAAACTGTTGTTTATTGTCCACCCTTTGCAAACCGTAACCGGTGTTTCCAGATTAAAGCCATAAGACGAGCTTTTATCAAGATTCATATATTGCTGTTCAAAAACATTTCCCTGCGGAACCGCGAACTGCGTAATGATATCGGTGGTTGCGGAAAAATAAAGACTGGCGGACCAGCCTTTCCAGAATTGCAATCCCAGTTCAAGATTGTTTGAATATTGCGGCTGCAGATTTGGATTGCCTACATTGATGTTTACGGTGCTTAATTGTAACCGGTAAGGATTCAGTTCATTGAAGCCGGGGCGCTGAAGTCTTCTGACATAGCTTACATACAACGCGTCGTTACTCTTTTTATTAAGGGTATGAATTAAGAATATGGAAGGGAAAAGGCCCGCATATTGCCTGGAGAATTTTTGAGCAGATGTTACAGAGTTTCCTTTTGAAAATGTTTGCTCGAAGCGAAGGCCTAATTTGACAATTGTTTGGCCGATTGCTTTTTCAACTGCTGCATAGGCCATGGCGAGCTGCTCGTCATAGATAAAATGATTGCTGGCTCCGGAATCCGGGACTACAATACCATTTATGATATTATCGATCCGCACATCATTGTCCCGCCTGATGCCGGCGTACTTGAGTCCTGCCTTGAATTGCAGCGCATGAGAAAACAATTGCGTATGGTCCGCCTGGATGGTCAGGATCTTTGTTTTATTAGGCGTTTGATTGATTACATCGTCATCAAGCGTCTGATCTTTGGATCGCGCCTTAAAAATATTTATTTCCTTTCTTGAGCTAGAAGTGTAGTCTGCGATCAACTTTAAAACAGAACCGAGTGTATCTGTTTTGATAGTGTACATCGCGTTAGTGCTGACCTGAAAGGGCTTCCTCATCCAGTTGGTAGTATTGGTTCCCCTGGTTGAATCTGCCGGTCGTTGATAGTCTAAATCAGAATAGAAATCGTTGTACATCTGCGTGGCACCGATGGCCGACTGGATCGTAAGGGCTTGATTTTTTGAAACGTCATAGACAAGACCGAGACGGACGTTCTGACGGCGATTATCATTCTTTCTTACGGTTGTTGCATAATATCTGACGTGATCTGGAAAGGTTGTCTCACTCGTGATGTTTGAGGTGTTCCGCTCTGTTCCAAGATTGATGCCGCCGAATAAATATAAGGGACCAGCCTTATAATCAAGATTTCCTCCAAATCCGTATGCAGGTTCTTTTCCCTGTTGTGTATAGCGAAGCACAACAGAACCATTCATGCCATCCTTTCTTGCCTTCTTTAAAATGATATGTACAATACCGCCTGAACCTGCTGCTTCATATTCAGCAGGAGGATTGGCAATAACTTCAATGCGGCTGATATCTTCAGATTTAAGCGTTTTCAGATATTCTGCAAGTTCATCCTGCGACATACGTTGCACAATATCATTGATCATCACTGTAACTGGCTGATTGCCCCTGATGCGGATGCCTCCCAGTTCGTCAACCCATAAACCGGGTGACCGCCGCAGTACATCCATGCCCGAGTTGCCATTGGCAAGGAAGCTATTTTCAACATTGATGATATACCTGTCGGCACGTCGTGTCACGAGTGGCTTTTCCGAAGTGACTGTGACATTACCCAGTATTTTTTTATCAGGCATCAGCATGACCTGTGAAAGAAAGGCAGTATCAGGATAGGTAAACTCTTTTGAAAATGAGATATAACCCACCATAGAAAAACGGATAAGGCAGGATTTATTAATGGTAATATTTGATGGCAATATAAATCTGCCTGTCTCATTGGTAGCAGTTGAAGCCATATCCTTCCCATCCTGTTGCAACAAAACAGAAACAAAAGGCAGTGGACGGCTTGCGCTATCCACTACCTGCCCCGAAATAATTAACTGCCCTGGGGCCCATTTATAAATACTAATTAAAACAAGAGACAATACTATTTTCCGTATCATAATCACACTGCTGAGGAGTAAGTAATCTTTTTACGTCGACCGGAATGATTGTAAAACTATTGTTCCGGGGATATCCTGGAAAGCGGGATTGAGCTGTTTACGGGAATGAATGCGCAGTTTGCGATCAGTATCGATGACCGATGACCGATTAAAGCCAGACGACAGAAATATCCACCGGCAGAGGGAAAGTTAAAATGTTCAGTAGTATCAGGAATTTCAGATAAATGAATGTAGCCCGGCCAATGGTCGCCGGCCATTGATATATCACCGGTAATTATTAAACTGATCAGAGAAACGCAGCCTGCCTAAGCTTTGAAACCTCTCAAACCTGTGAAATCTTTAACCAGAAACCTGCAGTTATTCAGCAACCCCTACTTATCCGGCAGTAATTTTTTCAGCAACAGTTCTTTCTTAGAGCGTGATACATCTACGGATGAGCCGTCGCTCATCAGTACAGTTCCTCCTTCTCCGCGAAAGTATTTTTTTATTTCGTCGAGGTTGACCAGGTAGGAATGATGTATACGGAGAAAACGATGATCTTCCAGCATTTCCTCTATTTCTTTCAGGGTTTTTGAAACGGTGAGCTTTTGTTTATCCTTTAATGTGAGGATGGTATAATTGCTACTGGAGCTGCAAAAAATAATATTGTCAATGGATATGATCTGAAGACCTTCCATCGTGGGAAGTGCGATCCTGGCGGATGCTGATGACGGCTGATTAAGTTTTGCAAGCAGAATTTCAAATTGCTGCTGGGTCACGGGAGCGGGTCGATCGCGGTATTTCTGCACGGCTGTTTTGAGTTCAGTGGCATCTACTGGTTTGAGAAGATAGTCCAGCGCGCTGAATCTGATCGCTTTTATCGCGTACTGATCATAACTTGTCGTAAAGATCACATCGAAGGAGGCCGGTCTGCACTTTTCCAGGAAACTGAATCCATTCATGTGCGGCATCTCTATATCGAGAAAAACAAGCTGGGGCTTTATGTCCTCAACTATGGCAACGGCTTCCCTTGGATCCTGACAGGCAACAGCAACAGTGACATCCGGACAATGTTTTCTTAACAAAGTCATCAATGCCTGGCAGGCATAAGACTCATCATCAATAATAACTGCTTTAATCACGAGTATTACTTTTGATTTTTATGATCACCCTTGTACCACAGATATTTCCTGAGTCGTCCAGGACATCCTCTATCACAAATGAACCCGACCGTTCTTTCTGGCCATTGAAGATCGTCAATCTATCCGTTGTTAATTTAAGGCCCAGGGAGCTCTTCTTTTCGATCGTGTTCTCTTTCAGCGCAGCCGCTTTGGCCAGGCCGATACCGTTATCGGTAATAGTGCAGACCAGGATCTTTTCTTTCATTGCGAGGTCAATGCAAAGCTTTCTCTTTCCCTCCTTGTGTAATAGCCCATGCCAGATTGCATTTTCGCAAAAGGGTTGCAATATAAAGGAAGGGACTATGACCATTGAGGGTTCGATTCCCACGTCATAATGTATTTCATAGTCAAAACTGTTTGCAAATCTTAATTGTTCCATTTCCAGATACAATCTCGTAAGCAACAATTCTTCTTCCAGGGTTATGGCTGCTTTTTCCGAGTTAATGAGTACCAGCCGTATCAATCTGGAGAACCTGATCAGGTAATCAGAAGCGCTGTCAGTGTCCTTATCCAGGATAAAATAATTGATAGCGGTCAGACAGTTGAAAATGAAATGAGGATTCATTTGCGCCCGGAGTGCCTGCATTTCCAGGTTGGTGGATTGTTGTTTAAGCCGCAGCTTCTCATTTTTATGACGAAGCACCAAAACGAGACATATAAACAGGGCAGCGAGCCCGATCACCAATACTACATTCCTGAGAAAACGAAGTTCTGATTCATGGGCAGTATCATCAGATCTTTTTTTGAAAGAATATAATTGTCCCTTGAACTGATCCGACAAAATTGAATCTTTAAGGTCCACGTACTGTTTATAAAACGACAGAGCGAGGGCATCATTTTTTTTGATCTCATAAATATTTGCCAGCAGTAGGCTGGCATCTCTTTTTTCCTGTCGTATGCCGCGTTCGGTGGCAATTCCGTAGGCTTTCCGCGCGAGAAATAATGAAGAATCTAACTGATTCCGGTGGATGTAGATCGTCGCCAATCCCAGCATCGCCGGGAGCAGGATCGGAAGATCATTGATGATTTGTTCTTCATCATAAACTTTATGAAGGTATTCGTAAGCCGTATCAAATTTTCGTTGAAGAATATAACATTCGCCGATACGTAAATTAACGTTGACGGAAAACGGATGTCCCGGCAATGCCCTGCGGTAATGATACAATGCTGAATCGAATTGACCACGTTCTGAATAGAGCAACCCCATTTGCGTATTCAGCTCCCGGTACTCATATCCGAGAGGCCTGGGCTTCAGCTCTTCGGCCTGATGGAAATATACAAGTGCAGTGGCATAATCATGCATGCTTTTATACAAAGCCCCCATTTGTATAATGGATAATGTCATGTTCGATTTATCCTCTTTATTCAGACTGAATGATTCGCTTGCAGCATTGAACGCGTTCTGATAATCGCCAACGGCATGGTAGATATTGCTGATGATGCGGAGTGAAAAGGCAAGATGTAAACGGACTTCTTTTCCATTTGCATCGAGTGCACGGAATATGGCGATCGCCCTGGCAACCGTATCAATCCCACCCTGAAAATTACTTCTGTACCATCTTGCCTGACCCGCACCCAGCAATGCAGACGCTTCCAGGAATTTGTCATTTGCACGCTTTGCATACACGATCGCCGTGTCAAATCGCTCCAATGACTCGATCGGTCTGAAACCTCTCAGGTATGCAGATCCATCTTCGATGGACTGTATTGATTTTGCTCTGTCTTCCTGTGCAGATCCGGTGAAAACCTTCAGGCAAAGAGTCGATAAAATGAGATATATACGAATCCGGCTTGTCATCAGGAATAAAACTACCAATATATTTATCAATCTGCAGGCGGGATTTAGCAATTTACGGCCTTCCGTGAGCCGGTTGCGAAATTGCGGCCGGTGTCATCGTCCCTCAATCAGTAGCTGAAATAGTGAATGGACGGAATCGTAGCAATGGATTTTGTTCTTTATTGTCAATTTATAAATCACAGGGTTAGGCCGGGCTACAGAGACAATAAAACCCTCCTTGTAAGAAACCGGCTTTCACCCGGCAGATTTGTCGCCCATAAGTTTAGAAGATTACAATATTGTATCAGAAGATATTCCTGATCTTCTTTGGCAATTGATTTACGTTCGAAGTCTGTTTTAATCGTTGTACTTGTCAGTCAGCCAGGTGGCAGTTTGCTGCAGGTATTATGAACAGGCCGGCATAAAAAGCCAGCAGCAGCTATCGTTGCTCCTGCATTATTATTAAACTGATCAGACAAACGCAGCCAGCTTAACCTTTGAAACTTCTCAAACGTTTCAGCAGAAACCTGCAGTTATTCAGCAACCCCTATAGAGTTAGCAATTAAAGCAATTCCGTCATTCAGCACGCAGTGATTTTACCGTGTTCATCAGCGCCGCTTTTATCGTTCTGCTGTGAACATTTTTTGACCTGGGTAATGCCCGCAATAGATTGCCGTGCATGGCCGCTGCCCAATTTAATCAGCATAGCACCACCGGACTGGAGCATACAGGCCTTGTTGCCGATAGTATACACAACAGGCTGTACTTCGCTCTCCAGTTCCTGTACATTGAAATCTACTATTGTATATGTATAACATACAAAAACGAAAGAGCTTCAGAAATGAAACCCTTTTGTCATGCTTGCTCCCCCTGCTGGACAGTTATTGAACCTTTTTATTTATGGCTTAGGGGCTTTTGCCAACTTACCGAATAATTTGCTTTTGCAATAGATGTAATTATGGCGGAGTCGAGATACGTACAAAACGAACATTTCAATTGTCGCAAAAATCCATAAAGGGGTTCTATAAATCGAGGGTCATGCAACTATGAGATATTAAAAGAAGATCAGTAAATCTGGTCAATGATGAATAGCCGCGCACAACTAAAATTAGTCGATATTTAGAGGATAGTTTAGTAGCCTTCAATTGTATTAAGCCTAATGATTCACGTTGTGAAATCTTATCTTACAATCTCTAACTTTGCCAGCTTAAAACGAAAATAGTGGAAACGGTCACCAAAGAAATAATTGAAAAGTTTATTCAGAAAAATGAGATCAGGCTGGCTTCTACACATACAAAATTGTGTATTCCTGTCATAGATAGGATATACAAGAAAATGTCGGGCGGTATAAAGTTCGCAGGGATAAAAATTGACGATAACCTGATTTGCGATGGTCATCACCGCTATATTGCATCACTTTTAGCAAATTTTCAGATTGAAACATTGCAAGGAAAAAGAACTTCCGCAACCTCTGTAATTAATTGGCAATCTGTGGATTTTGTCGAAGATGATTGGGATACAGCCGCAAAAATTAAGATTTTAAACGAACAAGACGCTGAGTTTAACGACATCTCATTGGAGGAGGTCATTGAATTGCTAAAATAAGGCGTATTTTTGTGTGTTATGTTAGTGTTTTTAGACATAGATGGAGTTATGGTTCCTGCTAAAAGCTGGAAAACCCCTGAATTGTTGCAGGACGGGTTTCCGGCATTTAGTGCTAAGGCTACACGCATACTTCAGAGTTTAATCTCTGACGACGTAACCCTTATGCTTACAACTTCACATAAGTCGAATTTCAGTATTGGCGAATGGAAAAGTATTTTCAAGAATAGGGGAATCAATATCGAGAAGATTAAGTCCTTACCTGAAAACATCAATAATCAGAGTAGAAGACAGGAGATTGTTAATTGGTTCAATGCCAATAAGGGTGATGAAAATTTCATTATTCTTGATGATGACAAGTCTCTAAATGAACTTCCTGAATTTTTGAAAGATAATCTTATACAAACGAGCTCACTTGTGGGGCTTACAGATGAACATTTGGGAGCAATAAATTCAATTATAGATAAGCAATTAGAGTCTGCATAACCACAGTATTGTTGCAAGAGAATACGGAAAGCATTTCACACCTCACTTTTATCAAGTGAGGTGTTCTTGTTTAATAAAACACGTCTCTGAAAATACACACAGCATAATCCATGTAAGAGTTTGGGAATAATAAAAGGGTTTCAGAAATGAAACCCTTTTATTATGCTCGCTCCCCCTGCTGGACAATTATTGAACCAATTTGTATCTGATTTACAAGCCAGCATGTATTGGGTTAAATAAGTTCGATTGGGCACTATTTTATTCGCGTAAGCGGTAGTTCAGTTGCAAAAATCTCTAGATCATTAAAAAAAAGAGTTAATGCGTCTTCTTCATTTTCGCCAGCAAGCGTCAAGTAATGATTTAGCCTGAAAGACGGATTCGCTAAATTATACTTTCGCCAACTCCACTCTAAAAAGCCATCATTCCCAAAAAAGCGATTTGAATATTCCTGGTTTTTATCAAGCTCCCAACAAGTTATTTGTACGCCTGTTAGAAATATATCTAAATATGAAAGTTTGAACGCGGTCAAAAACATTCCAGGCCTTGGACGCAGCACCGTCAGAAGAAAAACTATAAGATCTTTCTGCATATAAGAATGTTAATATAATGTCGGTTTATCGCTGATTGCCAATACGGGTCTCATTTTATCGCGGGCGCGACCGTATAAAATACCGTATCAATAAAGAACAAGGTGTCATCCTTTACGAGCACATTTTCGTCATGCATATCTTCCAGAATTAATCCAAGCTCAGGCTGTTTGTAATCATTTCTTCTGGTATTCTCAAACCCGTTAAATGCAAGTAGTTTTTTTATATCTCCCAGTTCAACCTGTTTATCGGAAACAACGAAGGGCTGCTTCAATACAGCGAATAAAGTTTCATCTTCTTTTAGAAAGCCAACTAATTCGTATGCTGTATTTGAAAATATAAGATTATGTAGCAAGAGACTATTGAAAAACTCCAACCAGGTAGCATAGTAAACTCCATCATTAACTTTAATTACATGCCGCTGATCATCGTGAAGATAAACAAGAGCTTCCCCTCCCCGGGCAAGAAATCTTTCTTTCCCAGGCAAATCGACAGCCCATAAGTTATGCTGACTACAGTATTCGATCAGGAGTTTTCTCTGCTCTTCTTTGACGACTGATTTACTTTCGAAGTCTGTTTTAACCGTAGTACTTGTTGCAAAGCGGCTGCAAAGGAGATTTCGGATTGCTGTGCAAGAATCTTGCTCCCCTTCAATGACAGCTCCTGCAACGATATTTTTAATTTTACGTCGGGTATCATCTGGTAGCATTTGAAGTAAATTTAATAAAAAAGGGCTTCATTTCTGAAACCCTTCATCCGCTCCCCCTGCTGGACTTGAACCAGCGACCCTCTGATTAACAGTCAGATGCTCTAACCAACTGAGCTAAGGAGGATTATATTACTTCCAGGGCCCGATTTTCAACGATACCCTCCCTTTCGGGGCAGCAAAAATAGGGAAAAACTTTTTCAGAAACGCAAATTCTCAATTAATTCCGAACTTTTTTAGAGAAGCGGAAACTAACTTGTATTAACCGGAAATCATATACAATAGCCACGCCATGCCGGTGGATAGTCTAACGATTTCATGTATCACGCTGGGTGTAACTTTGTGCCCAAATATTATTAGACTTTGTTTATTGCCGACCTGCATACGCACTCCAGATTCGCGCTGGCCTGTTCGAAATTTCTTACGCCGGAAACACTTTATCAATGGGCGCTGATTAAAGGGATTCACGTTGTAAGTACCGGCGACTTTACGCACCCGGCATGGTTTCGTGAATTGCAGGATAAACTCGAACCGGATAGTAAGGGCCTGTTCCGCATGAAGTATACACCGTCAGGTACCGTTGTTGGTTTGCCGGATGATCCCGAAAAACCATGGCTTGCAAGCGCAAAACTGAGAGAGATCGATGTCCGCTTTATGCTGTCGGCGGAAATCTCTTCCGTTTATAGCTTTGGTGGAAAGACCCGCAAGAATCATAACCTGGTATATGCACCGGATTTTTCGTCCGTGGTCTGGATCAATAAGCAATTGTCTAAGTATGGCGATCTTGGTGCGGACGGTCGCCCCACCGTCTCGCTGTCATCCAGGGATCTTCTGGAGATCATACTCGAAACTCCTGGGGGGAAAGCCTTTCTTGTACCGGCCCACGCATGGACACCCTGGTTCTCCACGCTGGGATCACGCGGCGGATACGATAGCGTGGATGAGTGCTTCCGCGACCTGTCACCTTATATCTTTGCCATCGAGACCGGCCTTTCATCCGACCCTGCCATGAACTGGCGGTGGAGCCAGCTCGACAGGCTGACGATGCTGTCCAGCTCAGATGCCCACTCTGCACAGAAGCTGGGACGGGAAGCCAACCTCTTTTCGACTGCATGCAGTTATGAGGCAATATTCGAAGCGATCAAAACACAAGAAGGATTTCTCGGTACCTATGAGTTCTTTCCGGAGGAAGGAAAATATTCCTGGGACGGACACCGGAATTGTGGTGTGTGCTTATCTCCGGAAGAATCCACGGCTCTCGATAATCGCTGCCCGAAATGTGGGAAAATGCTCACCATCGGCGTAATGCAACGGATAGAGATGCTGGCCGACAGAAAGACCCCGGTAAAACCTGAAAAAGCAGCATCCTTTAGTTACATTATTCCGCTTTCGGAAATTCTCTCGGAGATTTTAGCAACAGGTGTAGATTCTAAAAAGGTAATGACGGCGTATGCAGACGCTGTTGGAAATTTTGGAAACGAGTTCGATCTTTTGCAGATAGCGCCCATAGAAGATATTCATCGTTATAATCCATTACTCGCAGAAGCTATCCGGAGAATGCGTATCGGAGAAGTGATCCGCCAGCCTGGTTATGATGGTGTATACGGAAAGATCAATCTTTTCAACGGCAAACCATCTCTGCAGCAAATGAGTAGGTTTTGATCCATGCCATCACCGGCAGCTAAGTTCCCGTTGGTTTAAAAGACAGGTGTAACTTTGCCAATCACGTTGATACAAAATTGTCTACTTTCAAGTAAATCTTTTCGCATGAGAAAAATTCTTATTCTTCTCCTGATCAGTTTCCCGGCAATGGCTTTTTCCCAGATTGATACGGTGTTTTTACAGCGGTTGAAGGGAATAGAATCTGACGATCTGCTGAAAAAAGATACCATGGCTGTGCCGGATGACGCATTTACCCGTAAAATAAAGAAACTCCGAAGAGAAAAGAACGGAATGAATATCGAACTGATCGTACAGATTAAAATAAAAGAAGAACAGGAAAAAGATAAAACAAGGCCGAAAGAATTCTACGACAAACTTCTCCTGGAAATGACCACCGGAGAAACAGGTCGATTACTCGAAAATTGTGTCATCAATATGTATCGCGAATCATACACAGAGCGGGAAGTTGACGAATTGATCCGCTTCTTTAAAACTTCAGCAGGAAAGAAAATGAATACCGAATTCATTTTCCTGATCGCCAGATCCGTAAAGGATGCCGAACAACTGATGAAGATCGCCGGCACAAAGCAGGATACGACTGCGAAAAAGGCCTTCTGATCATGAAGGAAGACTAAAGTCCATACCGTTGTCTTTCCATGAGGCTATTCAATATGGATTACGCTCCGTGCCATCGGTCAATGATCGTTCTTACTTTCCCAACTGCTGTGCATGCAATTCCTGCTCACCCATCAATACCAGAGAGAATTGCCCCAGTTCCTGTCTTCTCGTTTCGTGAATAATAAACTTTCCATTTAGCATACTCACAGGGAAATACTCGAATTCCTTTTTCACCGGAACGGATTTCTCTTCGCTTATATTCTCTGCTTCCTTTTCCCAACGGAGTCGAAAAATATCAGAAATTATAGTATAACTCCAGTTCACTCGGATATTTACGATATACCAGCGACGGAAAACACTCGTTCTTAAAACTTTCCGCACTTCTTACCCCTTATCTGTTTCAACCCTTATCTATATTTAAGCATCCAATCCTGAAAAGCCATGCAAGTCCGAACCAATCACCGCGGCTTTATTACTGCCGCATACCCATCTTTCAGAGAGTTTTCTCTCTTAGCTCAAACCTCCTGCTCACACTTTTTACCGTCCGAACTATGAGAGCATTGTTGCATACTGCAAGTATCCGGCGTAATGTGCTCTTGCTGTCTGTTGTTACCATTCTGAGTCTCATTGGCCTCTTAAAATTAATCAGCTACAACAACGAAACAAGAAAGGCGGGTGAAGCAGACCTGCGGCAGAGTAATAAAGTGCTGCAAAACATAGAAAGTATTCGCTTATCGGTCGGAGAAACGGAGACGCTCATCCAGTCATTCATGCTTACGGGTGACCGCCAATGGAAAAATTCTCTTTCGGTAGCTTATGATCGCATAGCGAAAATGCTCGACGAAACAACCGCACTCGAGGCCGATCCAATGCAGCAGCATAAACTTTCAATGATCAGGCAGGCCATTCAGCAAAAGATCGCATTCCAGCAAACAATTACCAATGCAGAGTCGATCTCCCCTGATCTTACTGCAACGATGGGCTTCCACGGGTTAAACAAAAGATTGACACAGAGAATTCAGTCGCCTTTAAACCTGCTCAGTGAACGCCAGCAGCTTCTTCTTCAGCGGAAAACCGATCAAACCGCATCAGCTTCCCTTCATGCAAGATTCATAACTATTTTCTCAGCAGTCTTTGTTTATATGCTCATACTTGCTGCACTCTGGCACCTTCGCAATCAGGTGCAGCCGGGACCGGCGGCGAAAGCGGAAGATGGTAGTAAGCTATCTTCCGATCACCTCGACCATAGTCGTGCTATTTCCGGGCGGCAATCTGCGTTCAAAGGAGTCTTTCCTATTACTGATGGAAAAGATGACAGGGTTCGCCGCCAGGAAGGAACGGGTATCCTGCGGGTTCTTTGGTCAAAAGCAGAATTGGAAGAGAACTTCGGCTATCTCTCTGAAAAAATGAAGCAGTTCGAAGAAGCTGAGGCTGCAATCGCTGTTGAAGAGCTGGCAAGTGAAGAGGTGAAGGTCCCCGACTGGAAGGCAGCAGGTTTGCCCGAAGAGCTTACCCTTCATTTTGATAAAGACAACGACCATTTTCTGGGTCATGCTGTGAACGCGAACTATTATCAACCCGGACCCGTTTATAATCGCCAGACCAGTACCTATCCATCCAGTGGCCCGGCTATGTATCGCGTATTGCCGGCACCCGGATCTCCTGAAAAAGATGTTCCCTGGTCGCCGAAACCGGACCAGCCCGGCTTTGATCTGCAAGACCTGATCAAACAGGTATTGCAGCCATTTTATTCGCAGGCTGACGAGAAAAATATCCGTCTCTTACATACCATTGATCCTTCTATCCCTGGTTTTCTCTCAGGAGATGCGAAAAAGCTCAGAAACATTCTGCACAGCGTACTCGAAAATGCTATGCGATTTACTTTCAGGGGCTATATCCAGCTGACCATTACAGGTATGAATATTAATGGTGACCAGGCTGAGATCGCCTTTTCAGTGGCGGACACCGGAAAAGGCCTCGATGCTGAACAGCTCAACGATCTGCTTAACGGCACCGGTTCCAAAGCCCCGGCCCTTTATCACGCGAAAAAACTCGCCGAATCATTGCACAGCCAGCTGATGATCCATAGCACGGAAGAGGATGGAACGGTATGCTGTTTTACGGGTTGTTATAGAGTTTAGTTTGAACGATGGCAGAAAATATTCTTACAGGAACAAACCCCTCCAATTTGCGGAGGGGTTTGTTCCTGTAAGAATTACTGAGCCCCGATGTGATTTGGTTCAACATTCCGTTTTTTGCAGATAACCCAACTCTTTTCTTCTTACAGTAAAATTGCCGGCAAAAAACAAAAGTCGCCCGATGGACGACTTTATACGATTTTGAAAACCAAGTGGATCCTGCCGGGCTCGAACCAGCGACCCTCTGATTATGAGTCAGATGCTCTAACCGACTGAGCTAAGGATCCCTGCCGTATAACGGCAAAATATCTTTCATGCTGGCCGGTCATCCGTCATCCCGAAATGCCTGTTTACCAGCCGCGGAGGCGCAAAAGTAGCAAATAAAATTTATTCCTTGCTTCTTAACCTATCTTTAACCGAAAGAAAAATATATTTGCGACCTTAAACTGATTTATGAAGAAAGTTGTTCTGTACGCTGTTAGTTGTTTGTTGATCACCTCTTTAGTTGCACAGGAAACACCAGAACCCCCGAAAAAGGACAAGAAGAAGCCAGTCATCAACCTCGCTGGCCGCGCCAATGACCACTTTATGCTCCAGCTTGGCTACACAGGATGGGCTGGTAAGCCAGATTCTATCAATACCAGCGGATGGTCAAAGAGTTTCAATGTTTACTTCATGTTCGACTTTCCGTTCAAAACAAATCCAAAGCTCAGCATGGCATTTGGCCCGGGCATCTCCTCGGATCATATCAAATTCTCAGACACTTATGTCGGTATCAGAGAGACGACCTCCACCCTCCAATTCAGGGATGTTTCCGATACAAACCACTTCAAAAAAGTAAAGCTTAATACCACTTACCTGGAAGCGCCGATCGAATTCCGCTATACTGCCAATCCGCTTAACAGCGATAAAAGCTTCAAATGGGCAATTGGAGTGAAAGTTGGTACCATGATCGATGCACATACACGCAACAAAGACCTGGTGAACAAAAACGGCCAAACCATCAACAACTACAAAATGAAGGAGGCCAGCAAAAGATATTTTAATTCCACTCGCCTGGTTGGCACCGCGCGCGTCGGTCTCGGGCATTTGAGCCTGTATGGCAGCTACCAGATCACTTCCCTGTTCAAGGAAGGCGTGGCAGCGGAGATCAGACCATGGTCGATCGGCCTCACACTGAGCGGGCTGTAAACAATAATCAACTGTTGACCAAATACGGGAAGTCAAAAAGTAAAGCCGGTACGGTTTTTACTTTTTGACTTTTTACTTTTGCAGATATTTTCATCGGAGACCAAAAGAAAGCCGGATCATCGGCTCAATGATTTTAAAAGAACTGAATGTTAGACAAAAGAAATATACTCAACGAAGAAAAGGCCATCCTGGTCGGCCTTATTCACAAAGATCAGACGGAACAACAGGTGCAGGAATACCTCGACGAACTTGCGTTTCTGGCTGAAACCGCCGGCGCAACCGCACTGAAACGCTATACACAAAAATTGCAGCATCCGGATAGCCGCACTTTTATCGGGAAAGGTAAACTTGAAGAAATCCGACTGTATATACAGGGCAAAGACGTGGGCATTATCATCTTCGATGACGAGCTGACCGGAGCGCAGATCAACAATATCGAAAAAGCACTTGGCGTAAAAACCATCGACCGCTCAGATCTGATCCTTGACATTTTTGCACGCCGTGCAAAAACGGCCCAGGCGAAAGCACAGGTGGAGCTGGCGCAATATCAGTATATCCTACCAAGACTTCGCGGGATGTGGAAACACCTGGAACGTTTAGGTGGCGGTATCGGTACAAGAGGCCCGGGTGAAACGGAGATCGAAACTGATCGCCGGATCGTTCGTGATAAGATCTCCCTGCTGCGCAAACGCCTTGCTGAAATAGATAAGCAGGCATTTACGCAACGGAAAGACCGAGGCGAATTCATCCGCGTTGCGCTGGTTGGTTATACCAACGTAGGCAAATCCACCCTGATGACATTGCTCAGTAAAAGCGACGTGTTTGCTGAAAATAAACTGTTCGCAACACTTGACACCACCACGCGCAAAGTGGTGTTTGAAAACACACCCTTTCTCTTAAGTGATACCGTTGGATTTATCCGCAAACTCCCTCACCACCTGGTGGAGAGCTTCAAAAGCACGCTGGATGAAGTTCGTGAAGCTGATATCTTATTACATGTAGTGGACATCTCGCATCCTGCATATGAAGATCAGCTGACAGTGGTAAATAAAACACTGCACGAACTTGGTGTGGACAATAAACCTTCGCTGACCATCTTCAATAAGATGGATCTTTACGAAGAAAGAACATTTGACGAATGGCTGGAAGAAGGCACCAAACAGGAAATACTGGAAGATCTGCGCGACAGATGGAATCATGAAACCGGAGGCAATGCGATCTTTATCTCCGCAATAGAACGCCGGAACCTGGATAAACTAAGAGAAGCAATATTGGGAAAAGTAAAGGATATGTATAAAGTGCGCTATCCGTATAAATCAGAATTTCTTTATTAACTACAGAGCAAAGCCCGCCTTGCCCGAAAGGGACGCGGGTAAAACAACATCGGGCATGTCTGAAAAGAAATACCGCTGGCATAAGGTCGCTGATCATATCAACGAGATCAGCTTTGGTCCGAACAATATCACGGAAACCGAAGCCGGCGGTAAGCAGATGTGTATTGCGCGGTACAATGACAAGGTCTTTGCTTTCGCCCGCAAGTGCCCACATGCCGGCGGATGGATGACTGAAGGATTTATTGATGCGTTGGGAAATGTTGTTTGCCCCCTGCACAGATACAAATTTGATCTGAAGAACGGCCGTAATGTAACGGGCGAAGGATATTATCTGAAAAACTGGCCGGTGGAACTGAGAGACGATGGGGTGTATGTGGGTATTGAAGAGAACAAACTGTTCGGGCTCTTCTGACACAACTATTAGGAGTGGCTGAATAACTGCGGGGTTCTGCTGAAACGTTTGAGAGATTTGAGAAATTTCATAGGTTTGGCAAGCTGCATTTGTTTGAAACCTGCCTAACCTATGAAACGTTTCAGCTCACAGACGATCTTCTGATCAGATTTTTACTGTCACTCTCAAAAATGTAGCAGGGATCTCTGTATGATTTTCATCTTTGCTCTGATTACATCTTTTGAATAAAGCCGTCAATTCATTCTGCAGATCAGCTTGCTTTCCGTTTTTTTCCGCTGCTTCAAATGCATTCATTGTCGGACCATAAAACGTTTTGAATGTATTCAGGAATACCTCAGGTGGGGTTTCCATGCGGAAAGTGAATGTGTCTTTCTCAAAAGAAATGTTCTCCTTTTTTACACCGGCTTGTGTGAAGCGGGCGATCACTTCGTTTTCCATACCCCATGTCATCGGACTGATAAAACCCACTGGTGGCGCAGGTGTATAGGCAGAACTGATCCTGAGGACCTGTGCTACGAGCGTCGGGTCTCCCGGGATCCAGTTGCCCATTACGATCGTGCCGCCCGGTTTGGTTACTCTTACCATTTCTTTGGCCACATCCAATGGACGTGAGGCGAACATTGCGCCGAATATCGTTACCACTGCATCAAAACGATGATCTTCGAGCGCAGAAAGATCTGCAGCATCGCCTTCCTGGAACCGGATATTCGTCAGACCTTCTTTTTTCGCCCGTTCATTGCCCGCCGCTACAAGATTTGCTGCAATGTCTACTCCCAGTACTTGCGCGCCAAGCTTTGCTTCCGGGATCGCTGTTGTTCCGTCACCACATCCGAGATCAAGCACTTCCATGCCGGGCCTGATGTTCAATTGGCTGACAAGGTGCTCACCGCTTTCACGCATGGTAGCTGCCAGTTTGGTAAAATCACCTTTCTCCCATAATACTTTATTAGGGTTCATTGTTGCTGTGTTTGCTGTTGATAAGGTTGTTTGTGCGTTCATAAAATAGCTTTTGATTGAGAACACAAAAATCGGAAGATGACCCGGTATAGCCTGTACTGAAAAGTCCAGATAGTTGACTGAAAAGACCGGGACAGCCGGATTTAAACAGTTTACTTCTAAGGGGACCAATCCTGAAACGGAAGGGTGATCGGATCAGGTCTTTTATATCGGATCATTTGGGTTGCTGAATAACTGCAGGTTTCTGGTGAAACCTTTGAAACATTTCACCAGAACGTCTGTACTATATGATCAACCGGTTGCTGACCTGGAATTGCATCGCAACGGCTTCATTACTTTGGCGGGGTTTGAAAGCATCCGGAAGCAACAGGAAGGGAATAAAGAACAGCGTAGCAGCTATCCCATTCAGCGGCATTTCTTTCGTTTTTCCCAGACCAATATTGTCTATTACCGGAAGTGTGGCACTCCCAAACCATACGCCGCTACCGGATGCGGATGGTGCCGGACGCGGATCTCATTAAAAACAACGAACATCAGGAAAGAGTAAAAATGTTTAGACGACGGCCTCCTTTGCAAGTGATTTAACTTCATTAAGTAAATCCTCCATGTCGAAAGGCTTGGCTACAAAACTATCGGCGCCTGCGGCCAATGCTACTTTTCTCCCCGTTGTGCTGGCGGAGATGGCTACAACGCCCAGTTCTTTCGTCAGCGGGTCGCGTCTCAGCATCCTGATCAGCTGGTCGCCGGAAAGAAAGGGCATCCATAGGTCCACCAGTATAACTGAGGGCTTATGCAGTTGAACCAGATCCATCACCTTAAGGCTGTCGGCTTCACAGATGATGTGAAAATGAGGGTCAAAGGCAAGGCCCAGAACGTCCAGGATATAGGGGTCATCGTCACAGATCAACAGCGTTTTTTTGTGCATGCAATTTAAATTAGTGATCAGGGGTGGCTTGTATACGCAAACGAGGATATTTTTCCAGCAAATAGCTCACCAAGTTTTAAATCCGATGGCGTGCGATCCGTTGACCAACGATCATCGGTCAACGGCCATTGAACAACCTCAGGCAATAAACCTATCCAGTACCTGCTGAAAAGCCGCAGGATCATAAGGCTTGGAAAGAACCGCGTCCGCGTGACAATCGGAACCAATTGCGTGGATATTGGCATTTCCTGAAAACAGTACGACAGGTATATGTTGGGTGCAATCCGAGGTTTTGAGCAGCTGGCAAAGACTGCCGCCATCCATACCACGCATCGTCACATCCATCAGGATCAGGTCCGGTTTTGTGCGCATTACATTGTCGAGCAGGTGCTCTCCATTCAGGCTCGTAAGTACCTCATAGCCCTGCCTGGCCAGTTTTGCCTTTAACAGTACGAGCAGGTCCATTTCATCATCTACCAGGAGTATCATTGGTCGCATAGGGTTTGCTTGTTATCCGACAATCTTCAAATTTGCCGCCAATTGCCACAGGAATGGATGAACATCAGCGCATTACCCCGGCTCCCGCAGACTCTCATCAGGGAAAGCCCTGAAATTCTGATTTATATACGCCTATGTGCCATCATTCCACGCCTATGGTTTTCATCAGGCCATGGACGAAAATCGTGAAGCGAATTTTTCATCTGGGTGATGATGAGGAAATTATTGCAATCCTTCAATATATACCCGGGAAAAATTATACGCTGTCTGGTACGGCCTCTGACCAGAATTTTGCCGGACCTTTCATGCCCGCGGACATTGCAACGATGATCCTGAACTTCTCCGCGATATATGATAGGGGTTGCTGAATAACTGTGGGTTCTGCTGAAACGTTTGCGAGGTTTGAGAAGTTTCATAGGTTAGGCGGGCTGCGTTTGTTTGATCAGTTTAATAATGATGCAGGAGCACCCGATAGATGCTGCAGGCTTTTTGTGCTGATCTGTTCGCAATGCTCGCAGCAAACCGCCATCTGACCGACTGCAATAATCTCTTCAATCTGTTAAACGACAAACGCGTATCATCCCCTTATTGATCGCAGGATAGTTATTCAGCAACCCCAATTACTCGCTATCGGCCATCAAAAATAGAAGCGGAAACCGGCCTGATAACATGTGGTGAAGAGTGGGGAGTTGATGTGGATGAAAAATTATTCCCGATTAAAAAAAATATGCGCCGGTTTCGTATCTTGTCTCTCCGCAATATTTCAAAGGCCCGCAAGGGTTATATGGAAAAGCCGGGCGGCTATCAGCGAACAAATTGAAAAACAACAAACTGCCTTTCCGAACCATTGAAACAAATACAAACGTCGCGTTTTTGCAGGAATTTATAACCAGTGAAATGTGATCCGGTTTGTAGATTTTATCCGACAGAAAAATACCAATATCAGGCTCCAGACCAAATGGTTTGTGTCTGATAAATTTGAATTGTTTTAATTTTTCAGGTCAATAAATATTGCTGTATGCAAAAATGGCGTCGTTTTTTTCAATGGATCTTTATCCGTCATTTGGCGGCTTTTGAAGAAGAGCTTTATCCGGAATCCATTCATCAGCCAGCCGCAGATGCTGAAGCGATCCGCCTGTCGGTGCAGCGCCATTTCCGCGCAGCAAGGCCGGAACAACCTTATCTGCTGGCATACGATTCAAATTATCACGCGATTGTAGAAGAGTTTTGCCAGGAAGGCTGGTCCATCCAGCTCAAAGTAGAAGGTGATGGTGAATTGGCATATCATATTTCCAGCCGAAGTAAAGAATCTGCCCGAGTTTAATGCCGGGTTTGTATAGAAGAAGGTTTTTCTGACGACTCCCCAACGTTTGACTAATCAAACCAAACTACTTGCTTTAAAAGCCCGGTTCGCCGGGCTTATTCATTTTAATGATCTTATTAAGAAGAAAAAACGATCAATAAGACGCAGGACCTTCCGCTCAACGCGCAGATCGGACAAAAATCATCAGCCATCGAATACCGGCTGCGTATAAATGGCAAACTTCGTTATTTCAGTCAGTCAGTTTGCAGCAAGCATGATGAACAGGCCCGCCTGACCTTTGAAACCTATCAAACCTTTCAGCAGAGCCTCGCAGTAATTCAGCAAAACCTAATTAACTTCTTCAAAGTCAATGTAATCGCCATCCGGCTTTGCCTTTGGCCTGGGTTCGGCCTGCTGCTGAAAGGGATTGTTATTCCCTTGTTGCTGGTCCATTTGCTGCTGCATATTTTCCTGCATCTGCCGGAACTGGCGTTTCATTTGTCTGCCGGCCTTGAAAACCGGGACAATAAACCTGAAGATGAGGTTATAAAGGAACCAGGCCAGCAAGAAATATAGAACGTACTTGAACATAGTGGCAAAGCTACAATACTATCAATAATCAGACCGGCAACGGGCCTTATACTTTGTTAAAGGGCGGCGAGCAGCCACCCATTACCGGTGAAAAGTATAAGTTTTGGAATGAATACTACTATTCCCTTAATTTTGCATCGGAAAAAGCAGTAAGAAGGGAACGGAGTCGTTCCCTTCTTCTATTATCGAACTTTATCCTGCCACCGGACTATGGTTGTTCGATGGCCGTTGGCTGATGACCGATGGCCGGATACAACCGGGAGCTGCAAATTCCATAAAGTTTGGTGTATGGATTGATTAAGTCGCTTATTCGGCCATCGGTCATCAGCCAACGGCCATCGAAGCTGCTCTCGTATAGCAACTAATTGAAAGAACTATGGCTACAGAAGGCTACATACCAATACTGGAGCAAAAAATAAATGCTCTGATAGACGGCGATAAGGATATTTTCCTGGTTGAGATCAGAATAAAACCGACAAATAACGTGAAAGTGTTCCTGGATTCGGATCTGGGAATGAGCATTGACCGGTTGATCCAGTATAACCGGGCCTTGTATAAGCAGCTGGAAGAGGAAAATATCTTTCCGGATGGAGATTTTTCCCTGGAAGTTTCGTCACCGGGACTGGATGAGCCGCTGAAATTGCACCGCCAGTATCTGAAGAACATTAACCGGTTTGTGGAAGTGACGCTGTTGGACGGTGTAAAAAAAGAAGGAAAGCTGATCAGCACTTCGGAGGATGGAGTTGTCATTGAAGAAGAAAAAGGAAAAGGCAAGAAAAAAGAGCTCGTTCAACATGAAATTCCGTTTTCGACCATAAAAACGACCAAAGTTCAAATCAAATTTTAAATAAAACAGACAACATTTCAATTCAAATTAAATTAAAACCGCAAGCAGGGCCAGCAACGGCAGGGCAGCGGGTAACAAACTCAGTTCTATGGCAAGTATCAATCTTATAGAAGCATTCCAGGAGTTTAAGGATGCGGAAAACATTGACCGTCCCACGATGATGAAAGTGGTGGAGGACGTTTTCAAAACCCTGCTGCGCAAAAAATTCGGCAGTGATGAAAACTTTGATGTGATCGTGAATGCTGAGAAAGGTGACCTTGAGATCGTTCGTCACCGGATGATCGTTGAAGACGGACAGGTGGAAGATCCGCTTGCACAGGTGGCCTATTCAGAAGCTGTCAAGATTGAACCTGACTTTGAGGTTGGTGAAGAATTATTTCAGGAAATAGACCTGTACGACTTTGGAAGAAGAGCGATCCTGGCCGCCAAACAAACACTGGCAAGCCGTATCAGCGATCTGAAAAAGAATGTACTGGCAAAAAAATATGGCGACAAGATCGGTGAGATCATCAGTGCAGAGGTTTACCAGGTATGGAAAAAAGAGATCCTCCTGCTGGACGAGGAAAGCAATGAGCTGATCCTTCCGAAAAGCGAGCAGATCCCGCAGGATTATTTTAAAAAAGGTGAGAATATTCGCGCGGTGGTGAAAAAGGTTGATATGAAAAATAACAATCCTGTGATCATCCTCTCCCGCACTTCGCCTGATTTTCTGGCTAAATTATTGGAGATAGAAGTCCCTGAAATTTTCGACGGCCTCATCGTTATCAAAAAGATCGTTCGCGATCCGGGTGAAAGAGCAAAAGTGGCAGTGGAATCTTATGATGACAGGATCGACCCCGTGGGCGCCTGCGTGGGCATGAAAGGTAGCCGTATCCATGGCATCGTTCGCGAACTGAAAAATGAAAACATCGATGTGATCAACTGGACCAGCAACATCCAGTTGCTTATCCAACGCTCCCTGACTCCAGCCAAGATCACCAGCATGGACCTTGATCAGGACAAAAAACATGCAAGCGTTTATCTCAAACCAGACCAGGTATCCCTGGCCATCGGACGCCGGGGCGTAAATATCAAACTCGCCTGCGAACTCACCGGTTTTGAATTGGACGTTTACCGCGATTCTGAAGAAGAAACAGAAGAATTTGACGTGGATCTTGAAGAATTCAGCGATGAAATTGAAACATGGGTGATCGAAGAGCTCAAACGCGTTGGTTGTGACACAGCCCGCAGCGTGCTCAACCTCACCGCTGAAGAACTTGAACGCCGCACCGATCTTGAAAAAGAAACCATCACTGATGTGAGAAAGGTGCTGCAGGCTGAGTTCGAAAAGGAATAATAAGTAAAAAGTAATAACCAAAAAAGTCGAAAGTCAAAAGTAACCCCGCCCACAAATTGAGTAGCTTTGAAGCGTTAAGCAGGGTGCATTTTTACTTTTTTACTTGGAATTAGAAAACTTTAAAACACTTAATGGCAGAATTAAAACTTCCAAGAGTATTAGCGGCCGCCAAGGAGTTCAACGTTGGCCAGGAAACCCTCGTGGACTTCCTGACTGGTAAAGGATTTTCCAAAGACGACCTGAAGTCTACGTCAAAACTGACGGAAGACATGTACCGTGCATTGCAACAGGAATTCCAGGGCGACAAGGCGGCAAAAATGAAGAGCGACCAGGTGGACCTTCCCAAAGGTGCACAGGCCGAGGCGAAAAAGAAGAGAGAAGACGAAGAGATCAACTTCAAGAAAGAAGAGAAGAAAACGGTTGTAGTGAAGAAAGAAGAGCCTGCAGTGGTAACACCTCCTTCGGCACCGGTAGTGGTGGAAGAAGAAGAGCCTGTTAAACCGGCTGTGGTTGAAGCTGTAGCTGTAGCAGAAGAACAGGAACAACCAAAGGAAAAGGAAACGGAAGTTGTGCGGGTAGAAACGCCGGAGATCGTCACGCCGAAAGTAATCGACAAGATCGACCTTTCTGCTATCGATTCTTCCACACGCCCTAAAAAAGTCATCAAAAAGAAAGTCGAACAGGAAGTTGAAGAACAACCTCCCGTAGAAGAAAAATCTGCGAAGGTTGAGGCTGTGAAACCAGTGAAGAAGGAAGAGAGCATCGAACCTCCTGTAGTTGAAAAGACAGAAGAACCTGCACCAGTGGTGGTGGCGGCACAGGAAGAAAAACCAGCCGCTGCAGAAACAGAGGACGATGTTCCTCCGGTTATCACCAATATTAAAGCCGAAAAGATCGAAGGCCCGAGGATCCTCGGTAAGATCGATCTGCCGGTTGACAGCGATACCCGTCCTAAAAAAGATGAGAAACGCAAACGCAAGCGTATCCCTATCGAAAAAAGAGACAATACTCCCGGCAGCGGGCAGCAACAAGGTCAGGGACAACAGGGAGGAGGAAACTTCAACCGTGGCGGCGGTCAGCAGGGAGGTGGTAACAGACATGGCGGTGGTCAGCAGGGAGGAGGAAACTTCAACCGCGGCGGACAGCATGGCGGTAATCGCCAGGGCGGCAACCAACAGGGTGGCAACAGACCGGGCGGAATCCGTCCGTCCATCACAAGACGTGACGACAGACAGATCGACGAAAAAGAAATTCAACGGAAAATACAGGAAACCCAGGCCAAACTTTCCGGCGGTGGCGGCAGAGGCAGGAACACAAAGTCCAAACTTCGCCGTGAGAAACGCCAGGAAATGGCTGACTCAATGAACGGGGGCGGAGAGGATAACAAACTGCAGGTAACAGAATTTATCAGCGTGAGCGAGCTCGCAAACCTGATGGATGTAAGCTTCGCGGAAGTGATCAGCAAGTGTATGAGCCTCGGTATCATGGTGTCTATCAACCAGCGCCTTGATGCGGAAGTGATCGAGCTGGTGGCAAGCGAATTCGGCTTCGATGTAGAGTTCATCAATATGGAGAAGCAGGCGGAAATGGAAGAAGAAGAAGATGTGGATGACGCCGAAGACCTGCAACCACGCTCACCGATCGTTACCATCATGGGGCACGTTGACCACGGTAAAACATCATTGCTCGATTATATCCGCAGTGCAAATGTGGTCGCTGGTGAGGCGGGTGGTATCACCCAGCACATCGGTGCTTATCAGGTAACATTGGCGAATGGCAAAGAGATCACCTTCCTCGATACTCCGGGTCACGAAGCGTTTACCGCGATGCGTGCCCGTGGTGCGAAAGTGACGGATATTGCGGTGATCGTGGTCGCTGCCGATGACGCGGTGATGCCTCAGACCCGTGAGGCCATCAGCCACGCACAGGCTGCGGGCGTTCCAATGATCTTCGCGATCAACAAGATCGATAAAGACGGCGCAAACCCTCAGAAAATCTATGAGCAACTCTCTCAAATGAACCTGCTTGTAGAAGAATGGGGTGGTAAATATCAAAGCCAGGAAATAGCTGCGAAAAAAGGATTGAACATCGACAAACTGCTCGAGAAAATCCTGCTGGAAGCGGAGATCCTGGACCTGAAAGCAAACCCTGACCGTGAAGCATCCGGTACGATCATTGAAGCTTCGCTTGACAAAGGCCGCGGTTATGTTGCCACATTGCTGGTAGAAAATGGTACGCTCCGTGCCGGTGACCTGGTGGTGAGCGGACAGCATTTCGGACGCGTAAAAGCGATGTTCAACGAACGTAATAAACGGGAAGATTCAGCGGGTCCGGCTGCACCAGCCGTCATATTAGGCTTGAACGGTGCACCTCAGGCGGGGGAGAAATTCAGAGTTTACGAAGACGAAGCAGAAGCAAAAGAGATCGCAAACCGCCGCGCACAAATCCTGCGCGAACAAGGTATGCGTGCGAAGAAACATATCACCCTCGATGAGATCGGGCGCCGTCTCGCTCTCGGTAACTTTAAGGAACTGAACGTGATCATCAAAGGTGACGTGGACGGTTCTGTGGAAGCATTGAGCGACTCATTACAAAAACTGTCTACAGAAGAGATCGCGGTCCGCGTACTCCTCAAAGGAGTAGGACAGATCTCTGAAAGTGATGTTGTACTCGCTACTGCATCTGATGCCGTGATCCTGGGCTTTAACGTACGCCCTTCCGTACAGGCCAACAGGCTTGCTGAAACAGAAGGCGTGGAGATCAAGCTCTACTCTATCATCTACACCGCGATCGACGAGATCCGTAGTGCGATGGAGGGAATGCTTGAACCAAAAGTGCAGGAAAAGATCGTGGCAAACGTGGAAGTGCGCGATGTATTCAAATTCGACAAAGCCACTGTTGCCGGTTGCTACGTGCGTGATGGTAAGATCAAACGTGATTCGAAAATCCGCCTGATCCGTGATGGTATCGTTGTATACCCTATTGGCGAAGGCACTGTTGCCGAACTGGCTTCCCTGAAACGCTTCAAAGATGACGTGAAAGAAGTGCAGGCAGGTATGGAGTGCGGTCTGACGGTGAAGAATTACAGCGATATTAAGGTCGGCGATGTGGTGGAAGCCTATGAGGAAGAGGAAGTAAAACGTACTTTATAGATCTTTTCGGATAACTCGTCGACTTTTTGAGGTTCATAGGTTTAAAAGGTTTCATAAGTTTCATAGGTTTAAGAACGGAAGGTATATTCCAGTCAGATAACCTGTGAAATCTTTTAAACCTATGAAACTTTCCAGGCTGTTTATATTTTGTTAAATGCCCCGGCGGCTTGTCAGGGTGAATTATTTTTGACTCATGTTGAACATTAAAAGATTACTGAGCGCTGTCTGCCTGCTTCTCATCGGAGCTATGGCGGCGAATGCCCAGCCAAAGAAAGCTGTAGTAGACAAGATCGTTGCAGTAGTGGGCGACAGGATCATCCTGTATTCAGATATCCGCAACTCTATTGAAGATGCTAAGCGCCAGGGTCAGAATGTTCCTGACAATGCAGAATGTGTGCTGATGGAACAAGCCCTTGTTTCAAAAGTATTAATGCTGCAGGCAGAAAAAGATTCACTTCCTGTAACGGATGAGGAAGTGGAAGCTGAACTTGACCAGCGGATCCGGTACTTCGTAAGCCAGCTCGGCACACGCGAAGCGCTGGAAGAATATGCAGGCAAAACGATCTATCAGATCAAAGATGACGCACGCGAATCAGTAAAAGAAAGAAAGCTGGCAGACGCCATGCAGCAGAAGATCGTCGGCGGCGTGAAGATCACACCAACAGAAGTAAAAGCTTTTTTCGACAGAATTCCTAAAGACAGCTTACCCTTCTTTGAATCTGAACTTGAAGTAGGGCAGATCGCTATTTATCCCAAAGCTTCCCGCGATCTTGAAGAATATATCATTGCCGAAATGAATAACTATAAGCGACAGGTTGAAACCAAAATGGCAACTTTCGAGCAACTTGCGCAACGTTATTCAGAAGATCCGGGCAGTAAAGACCGCGGCGGTCAGTACCAGCTCAATCGTAACGAAAAATCATGGGACCCGGTATTCCTCTCCACTGCATTCCGCCTGAAAGATGGCGAGATCTCGGCTCCGGTAAAAGGAAAATTCGGTTATCACATTATTCAAATGGTGCGCCGCAGTGGTGATGATGCAATCGTGCGTCATATCCTGCGCACTCCGCCGATCACCGATGCAGAGATCGCACAGGCAAAATCAAAACTCGATTCTATCCGCACAAAGATCGTTGCAGGCACGATCGGTTTCAGCGAAGCTGCAAAGAAATACACCGAGGATGAAGCGGCGAAATACCAGGGTGCATTCATCCTGAACCGCGACGGCTCTCCTTATGTGAACATCGATCAGCTGGATAAAGATATGGTGGCCACCATCCGTACAATGAATGTTGGCGATTATTCCGCTCCAACTGTATTTGCTGACGAACAAGGTAAAAAAGGAGTAAGACTGGTTTACCTGAAGTCACGCTCAGAACCTCACAGAATGAACATGCGCGATGACTATAGCAAAATTGCCCAGGGCGCGCTCGAACAAAAGAAAGCTGAAGCTCTGAACAAATGGATCACTTCAAAACTGCCGACATATTATATCAGCGTGGACAGTGATTCCGCAGATGGCTGTGATCAGCTGGCGAAGTACAAGTCTGATGACATCAAGGGTTTTTAACCGATTTAGCAGATTCAGTCGGTGGCACAACTGTTGGCCAAAAATGAAGACTGTTAAGTTCAAATAATTATGACAAAGCCCTCCGGTATCCGGAGGGCTTTGTTATAATTGCCATAAATCGGACGCTGCAATCCGTGAAACAATAATTGTCGGATCGTTGAGATATTTCCGGGGAAACTGAATAATAGGATTTAACGACATTGACCCACGATGTTGATCCATAGCCGTCAGCTTTCCCTTCATTCTACAATTTGATTAAGCAACAACATAGCATTCATCCCCGCCCGCCCCCATTTAGATCCGGACAGGTTTTTACTCCACCATCGAAGTAAATGAATGACGTCCCGGATCAACGTCTGAGGTAAACTATCGTGTCATCCCGGGCATCCGGCTTCCAAACTATAACAATCCCAAACGACGCAGACCCGCGTGGGATGATCTCATGATCTGACCCCGCCTCAGTTCAATGTTCTTTAACACGCAACGAAACATTTGTTAAATGGTTTCGCCACGAATGAAAGGACATTATTCAGAAATTAAATTTGAATATGCCACAAACCAAACCAACCCTCGTCCTCGCATGCCTGCTTATTTCAGGCATCATCACTGCAAATGCGCAATCCCAAAAAATCGTAGCCGATAAGATCGTTACAGTTGTTGGAGACCGTATTATTTTATATTCCGATCTGAAAAATGCGGTTGCGGATGCAATGCGTCTAAACGACGGAAAGATTTCCCGGGATGCTCTTTGTGATGTAACGGAACAGGCACTTATCTCCAAAGTGCTGATGTTGCAGGCAGAAAAAGATTCCCTCATGGTAGCGGACGAGGAAGTGGAAGCAGCGCTGGATCAGCGGATCCGCTATTTTGCCAAAACACTGGGAGGTATTGAAGCATTGGAAAAATATGCAGGTAAAACTATTTATCAGTTAAAAGACGATTCTCGTCCCGTAATACGGGAACACCAGCTCGCGGCAAACATGCAGCGGAAAATTTTGTCTCCTGTGCGTATCACGCCTGCAGAAGTGAAGGCTTTCTTTGAGAATATGCCGCATGATGATCTGCCGTTTCTCGAATCATCTTTGGAGATCGGGTTGATCAATATTTACCCCAAACTTTCCCCGGAGCTTGAAGCATACACGGTCAATGAACTCAACAATTACAAACGCCAGGCCGAATCGAAGACGATCGGTTTTGAGCAACTTGCACTGCGTTTTTCGGAACGGTGCGGTGATGATTCAAAAGATGGCGGTCTGCAATACGTATTGTCGCGCAATGAGCAGGGAACTGAAGTCCGGTTCCTTTCTGCCGTATTTAAAATGCAGAACGGGCAAATCTCATTGCCGGTTAAAACTGCGGCTGGCTATTATATTGTTCAATTATTACAAAAAAATGGCGACGAGGCGATCGTGCGTCATATCTTCCGCCGTGTACCCGGGTCGGAAAAGGAAATTGGTTTTGCAAAAAAACGCATGGACTCAATAAAGGCAGTTCTTTATGCAGGTAAAATTGCGTTCCCGCAGGCTGCGAGGAGATTTGATGAATCGAAAAACGCAAAGAACGGTGAATTTTTCCTGGTGAATGATCGGGGTGAACCTTCAGTAACCGTCGATCAGCTGGATAAAGAAACAGCAATTGCGCTCTCCCAGACGAGTTTGGGCAACTATTCAACACCATTTGTGGCCAAAGATGAAGAAGAAAGAACGGTTGTAAGAATGATCTATCTCCAATCCCGCACCCAGCCGCACATATTGAACCTGAAGGACGATTACGACAGGATCGCTGAAGCGGCGCTGAACGAAAAGCGTTCAAAGGTCATGAACAGATGGATCCGTGAAAAAATGCTGACCTACGCGATCGAAGTAGATCCTGAGATCGCTGCTCTTTGCCGGAACCTGCCGGTAAAAGTGCAGCGCGCCGGGTTCTGAGAGTGGCAGGTTTAAAAGTTCAAATGTTCAAAGGCTTAAAGATTTTTGGGTTCCGCCATTTAATAATGTGCTGAGTCCAAAACCTTTAAGCCTTTGGACATTTTCATCTTTAAACTTTTAACCTCGCTGAACGTTCCTGTTGCAGACATTAACACGATAGACTGTATGAAGTCTGCCCGAATGGGCATACCTTTGCACCCTCCAAACAAATTCATGAGCGACCCGATCAAACACGAATGCGGTTTAGCGTTCATCCGGTTAAGGAAACCTTTTTCATATTTTCAACAGCAATATGGCACCGTCATGTGGGGGCTCAACAAGCTCTACCTGCTGATGGAAAAGCAACACAACCGTGGTCAGGACGGCGCGGGCGTAGCAGCGGTAAAGCTGAATGTGGAACCAGGCTATCCTTTTATGCACCGCCGCCGAAGTAATGCGCCACAAGCCATCGCCGATATTTTTGAACAGATAGGAACTGAAGTGACGGAGCTGGAAAAATACCATCCCGGTATCAAGTCGCACCCCGGTTTGATGAAAGGACACGTGCCTTTCCTGGGTGAGATCCTGCTCGGGCACCTGCGTTATGGTACACAGGGTAAAAATAAACTTGAATATTGTCATCCATTCATCAACAGGGATACAGTGCCGGCAAGAAATCTTGCGCTGGCAGGTAACTTCAACCTGGTGAATACCGATGAACTGTTCACGCTTGTTGGAAAAGAACCCAGTGAAAACATGCGCTTCAGTGATCTGGCGGCAATGATCGAGCTGATGCACACATTCCTTTGCAGGGAAGATGATGCATCACCTGAAAAAATGGACATCAAGAAAGTGCTGAAGAAAACACTCCCGCTTTTCGATGGTGGTTTTCATGTGGGCGGCATGACCGGTGATGGTATTGGTTTTGTATTCCGCGATGCGCATGGAATACGTCCTTCTTATTATTACATCGATGATGAAGTGGTGGTAGCCGCTTCAGAACGTGCAGCTATCCGCACCACATTCAATGTGGGTGAGAACGAAGTGAAAGAACTGATGCCTGGCCAGGCGCTCATTGTTGATGAAAAAGGAGAGATCGAGATCTGCCAGGTGCTTGAACCAAAGGAAAGAAAAGCCTGCAGTTTTGAACGTATCTATTTCTCCCGCGGAAGTGATGAAAAGATCTATAAAGAAAGAAAAGCTCTCGGATTTAACCTGAGTGAACCGGTGTTGAACATGATCGGTCACGATCTGAAGAACACGATCTTTTCTTTTATCCCCAATACGGCCGAAGTGGCCTTTCTCGGAATGCAGAAAGGAATGGAGCGCTATCTGAACAAGATCAAGCTGGAGCGGATCCTCAGTTGGGAGAAAGATTATGATGCAGAGAAGCTTGAGGAAATGATCAACCGCCGCATCCGCGTAGAAAAGATCGCGATCAAGGATGTGAAGATGCGTACGTTCATCACCGAAGATGCCAGCCGGAATGAAATGGTCCAGCACGTATATGATGTTACCTACGGAACCGTTCGCGCCGGCGAAGATACGCTGGTAGTGATCGATGACTCTATTGTTCGTGGCACAACATTGAAGGAAAGCATCATCCGCATGCTGGCGCGATTAAAGCCAAAACGCATTATCGTCGTTTCTTCTTCACCACAGATCCGTTACCCCGACTGCTATGGTATTGACATGAGTAAGATGGGTGACTTCATCGCATTCAATGCAGCTGTTGAGTTGTTGAAAGAGCGGGGCCGGGAAGATGTGCTGCAACGCATGCTGGATAAATGCAAAGATCTTCAACGCAACAATCAACTGCATACAGAGAATGTTGTAAAAGAATTATACAAAGAGTTTACTGACGAAGAGATCTCCCGCAAAATTGCTCAGCTGATTACACCAACTGATGTAAAAATCCCCGTGGACGCGCTCTTCCAGACCATCGATGGATTACATAATGCCTGCCCAAGCAATCTTGGCGACTGGTATTTTACCGGTGATTACCCAACACCTGGCGGGAATAAGGTGGTTAATAAGGCATTTATGAATTATATGGAGGGAAGGAACGAGAGAGGGTATTGAGGAAAGGGTTGAAAGGTTTAATAGGTTTCACAGGTTGCTACCGCAATTTGTAATGGTTTTGCCTCACAGATGTTAGCTGCCTGTCAGCGATTTTCAGAGCGCGGCAATAACCTGTGAAACCTCTCAAACCTGTGAAACTTCTCAAATCTCTCAAAGCTCCCAAACCTGTGAAACCTTCGTTATCTTTCCGTATGAGCAAACAACTCCTCCTCATCCGTCACGCTAAAAGTAGTTGGGCTGATTTTTCTGTTAAGGATTTTGACAGACCGTTGAATGATCGTGGTAAACATGATGCGCCCATAATGGCGAAGAGACTGCTGGAAAATAAGATCGCGATCGATGCATTTGTGGCAAGCCCTGCAAAGCGTGCAAAAAAAACGGCCCAGTATTTCGTCGAAACATATGACCGCAAAAAAAGTGAGATCATTTTTGTAGATGAGCTTTATCTCGCAACGCCGCCCGTATTTGAATCAATTGTTGCCAGGATTGAAGATGATTTTGATACGATCGCGGTGTTCTCGCACAACAATGGCATCACTGATTATGCCAATACGCTTACTGATACACGGATTGATGAGATGCCAACATGCGCCGTTTTTGCTGTGAAGGCAGCTGTCAGGCACTGGAAAGATTTTGCCGGTGCGAAGAAGGAATTCTGGTTTTTTGATTATCCAAAATCAGCGGGTGAGTAGGAAGATTGTTAATGATCAATCGGGTTTTGGCAGAGCGATCTTTCCGGCAATGGCGTTCACCAGTTCGGCAAGCCTGTTCTTTCGGTCATCAAATGGGCGGTAATTAAAAGTGCCGGCTGTTTCCAGCGCCTTTGCCACGGAGAAGTCTTTTTGCGGAATGAATGGTGCAAATCCGGTCTCGCTTAAATGTTTTGCCAGGTATTCCTGCTCCGGTTGCCCCGGTGTGGGAACCAGCACAGCTTTCTTTTGCATTTTTGCCAGATCCATTACAGTAGAATAGCCGCTCCGGCAGATCACCCATTCAGCGGTATTCATTTCATTGGCAAAACTTGCGGAGGGGAGATGATTATAAAAGCAGATCTCATTGGTTGAAGGCATCAGCGTTTCTGTATCCGGCAATCCTCTTACAATTGTTGCCTTTCCTTTATAATAAACGATCTCGTTTACGATCATGTCTTCCCAGATCGTTCGCTGGGGTTCCGGTCCCGATAGTGATATGAACAAACGTCCGGGTTCAATTTCGTTATTGCCTTTCTCAAGCCTGGAAAGTATGCCGGCGTAGTGAACCGGTATTTCAGGATAGACAACCGGATGAGAGAGTATGCCGGCGAGTGCAGGATCGTCTTTATGATCCGGGACCCAGCATTCGCTGAACCTGCGGATGAACTGGTAATTCATTCGCTGAGCCTGTTGATCCAGCCATTTTCCCAATGAGGTCCGGATGGTGAGCTGATGTGTCATAAATACGCAGGGAATGGAATGATGAGACAGGCCAAAACGGTTGTCACTGATAACAAGATCGAATTGATGCCGGTCAACCATATCAGCCAGCCATTTTTTTTCACGCTGCACTGCGCGCCACAATTTGGGCATCTGCCGAAGAAGGGCGAGCCAAAGGCCTGACGAACTGCGGGAATATCTCACCCGGTAACCCCGTAATGGCAAAAAAGGAAGATGGGGAAATTCCGTTTTTAACAGTCGCTCCTGCGAGCGCTCACCAGCCAGCCATACCTCCGTATTCAACTTCTGCAATTCATAAATGACAGGTATACAACGCGTGGCATGACCCAAACCCCAATCGAGCGGAGCCACCAGTATACGGGGACGATCATGTCGTTGTTTTTCGACGTATTTATTGGAAGAAAAATTTGCCATTTTATCCCCGATGTATACTATTTTGGTCGTAAAATAGTTTTAAATTACAACTCTTAAAATGAAGAAGATAAATAAAATAGCATTATTGCTGCTGTTGGCAGGCATGGTTGTTGTCTCTGCGTGTAACAGGAACTATTATTCCGGAACAGGCAAGGGAAGTAATTGTGGCTGTCCAAGTCATAAAGGAATGTCTGGCTATTAAATTTTAACTGGCGATGAAGATGCCCAATCGTGATTTACTGGTACTGCTGAAAAATGAATTCATGAGCCAACAGGCCATCGACCATGAGGTAGAATGCCTGAACGATATTCTCCTGATCGCAGAATCCGATGAACAGTTTTGCATAGCACATGAACTGGTTAACCGCAACCGGATCACCTCCCATCGGAACAGGATCCTGAAAGCAATACGGTTCTCCGAACTGAAACCATTCAGGTTTCTTATCAATAAGAATTAAGACGGTCTTTAAAGATTTCAGAGGTTTAATAAGTTTCAAAGATTTTCATAGGTTTCGTAACCTATGAAAATCTTTGAAACTTATTAAACCCTCTCCCGACTCTCTACCTCAGTTTCACCAACGCCTCCCTCAGCTTCCCGATCATTTCATTGATCTCCTCTTTCTTGCATGTACCCACACTAAGGCGATACCATGAAGAGTCGCGGCTTGCGCCGAATGCATAGAAAGGAACCACCGCCAGCTTTGCTTCACTCAACACGTAAGCCGTTACGGCGGACTGATCAGCCAGTTTTGTTCCATCAGCAGTTGTCTTACCGGCAAGGTCGATCCTGATGGTAAGGTAAATAGCCGCTTCCGGAGAGATGGCATCAACCGGTAATCCTTCACTTTTCAGTTGCATAAAACCATTATAGATATTATGCAGGCGTTCTTCGATCTCACTTTTGAAATTGGTGAGATATTCTTTAACGGCATCACGCTGACCAAGATATTGCGCTGTTGCTTTCTGTTCAGCCATCGGCGCCCATGCTCCCAGGTGAGAGAGGATCGCATTCATTTTTTTGATGATCGTTGCTGGTCCGAAGCTCCAGCCCACACGCACGCCCGTTGCCGCAAATACTTTGCTGATCGCGTCTATGAAGATGGTGTATTCGCGCATTTCAGGGCGGAGTGAAACCGGGTTGTAATGTTCGATCTTACCATAAGTGAGGTGCCAGTACATCTGGTCATACATCACATATAATTTCTTTTCTGAATCGCTGCGACGTTTGTTCTCTTCCAGCACCAGGTCACAGATCGCTTCCAGGTCATGCTTTTTGAAAGTAGTACCGGTTGGATTTTGAGGAGAGCACAGTGCGATCAAAGTTGCTTCCCGGATATAAGGACGGATATCATCTGCCGAAGGCATGAAATTATTCTCCGCCTTCGCTTCTACTACAATATGCTGCCCTTCCACAAAATGTGTATAGTGGTTGTTGTTCCAGCTTGGAACTGCATAAATGACCTTATCACCTTTATCACAAATAGCTCGGAACACGGAATAGATCAATGGACGGCCGCCTGATGCTACAAGTACCTCGGTAATACCATAATCAAGCCCTTCTGTTGCTTTGGTAAAAGAGGCAACGGCTTCGCGCAGGTCCAGGTTTCCTTCTGCCGCCGGGTAGTTGGTAAAATGTTTTCGATAAGCCTCAACGATGGCGTCTTCCAGCCCTTTTGGGATCGGGAAAATGGAAGGATCAAAGTCGCCCACGGTAAAATTATAGATACGCTCACCCTGGCGGATCTTCTCCCTGATCTCGCCACCCAGTTTTACAATTTCAGATCCGATTAAAGTTTCTGATAAATGAGACAGTTTCATCCGCTTAAATTTTGAGATTAACGCTCGTTAGGATTTAGGCCCGCAAAGCTAGGGGAAAAAAGGTCTCAGAGGTTTGAGAGGTTTCTGAAGTTTCATGGGTTGCTACCGCAGATTGTATTTCTCTGACATATGTGAATGGAAGCCGATCATTAAAGACGTAGAAAATACGATTCCGTCTAACAGGTATCTTCCTGGTTTCGCAAGCCGCCGGGTGCGCGAGACACGCACCCGGGCGTAGAGAGTTCGGATGCGTGTCTCAAACGTTAGCAACCTCTCAACCTCTTATTCCTGCTTTGACTTATCCTTATAGCTCTTCTCTGCTTCTTTCGCCTTTTCAAAATCGAGCACCACCCCATTGATACAATATCTCAGGCCGGTTGGCGGCGGGCCATCATCGAATACGTGACCGAGATGGGCCTTGCAGCGGCCGCACTGTACTTCGGTGCGTTCCATGCCGTGGGTATGATCGGGTGTGTAAATGATACTCGTTTTGCTGATCGGCTCATAGAAACTCGGCCAGCCGCAGCCACTTTCAAACTTTGTATCACTTCTGAAAAGAGCATTTCCACAGGCAGCGCAGTAATAAGTGCCTTTATCGGTCAGGCTCTCATATTTACTGGTCCATGGGCGCTCAGTCCCTTTCTGTCTTGCGATGTTATAAACGTCTTCCGGCAGGATCTTCTTCCATTCAGCTTCGCTGAGCTGCACTTTGGATGTATCCGACTGTGAATAGATTGGGTTGTTGTTCTTTGTTGTATCCATAGTATTTTGGGGTTTGTTGGGTGAATTGGACTGCGAATAACTGCATTGCTGCAACAAGGCGGCAAAGGCCAGCACCAGGATCGTTTTTGTCAGAGGCATCATATAGAGTTTAACAAATTTACGACCTGAGAGTTTGCTTAGTTTCAAGCAAAGAGTTAAAAGAAAAAGAGAAGAAAGAAAGCGTTGAGATTTTACCGGCCTCCGGTCCGCTACTGCTGAGACCGGATGAGTATCAATCATCAAACACCTGACGCCAGCCATCGAATTAGGACCGAATTAAAATCCCGGCCAGTCCGATTATTTAGCAGCTTCACGTTATATTTGTTGCTCATTAAGTCTTATTAGAAATATGTTTAATTTGATCTTATTTGGTCCGCCTGGTAGCGGAAAAGGTACGCAGTCGGCTAAATTGGTTGAAAAATATGGCTTGATCCATCTTTCCACAGGGGATTTATTGAGAAAAGAATTGAAACTAAAAACTCCACTAGGTATTGAAGCCCAGCAGTTTATTGACAAGGGGCAGTTGGTGCCCGATGAAGTGGTGATCGGGATGATCAGTTCAGCGCTGGACGAAAATGCCAGTGCGCGCGGTTTCCTTTTTGATGGCTTTCCCCGCACTGTGGCACAGGCGGAAGCCCTGGACAAACTGCTTGATCTGAAAAGATCTTCCATTGTACAGGTTCTTTTCCTTGATGTAAATGAGGAAGAGCTGATCCAGCGGCTGATCAACCGGGCAAAGACCTCCGGACGCAGCGATGATGCGGATGAAAACATCCAGCGCAAACGCCAGGAAGTGTACAGGAATGAGACTTTGCCTGTGGCTGCACATTACGACAAGTTCAAAAAAGTGACACATGTTGACGGCATGAAAGGCATCGATGATGTTTTTTCAAGCCTGACTACACATATCGATAAAAAGATCGCGTAAGCGTCCCGGTGTTGTTGAAACCGGAAAAGTCTGAAGGTTTAAGGGGTTAAGGTTGATGATAAACAACGTTAAACTTTTAAACCTTTAAACTTTTACAGCATATGCTGAACATAATAAGCCCTCTTTTTGTAAAATTGCATTTGCCAAACTTGCCAAATGAGTTTTGAAAAGGAAAATTTTCTCCGGACAAGATTTGTCCGGTATCTCCAGCAACTGGATCCGGCAACGCCACCGTTGTGGGGTAAGATGTCCGTTCAGCAAATGATCGAGCATTTCAGCAGTGTTGCGTTAAAGACGGCCAACGGCAGATATAATGCCACGGCTATCCTTACTCCTCCTGAACAGAGGCCGAAAATGATGGAATTTCTGTTGAGTGAAAAGCCATTTAAAAAAAACCTGAAGAATCCATTACTGGGTGACGAGCCGGCTCCGCTCCGTTTTAATACCGTTCAGGGGGCCATCGCAGACCTTCATAGCGAGCTGATCTATTTCTTCGAAGTATTTGAAAAAAGCCCCCTTCATACCACGCGGAATCCGTTTTACGGCGATCTGAATTTTGACCAGAATGTACAGCTGTTGTATAAACACGCTTTTCATCACCTGAAACAGTTCGGCGTTCAACCGTATTAATGCCGGCTGCCCGGGAGTTGGATTCTCAACGATGCGATCGCTTTCTCTCTTATCGTCTTACCGGCAAAAATGAACCGGCAGGATCAGAGAGAATCAAACCAGGGTTATTTTATTTCTTCAACAGTGAATCTGCTTTCTGCAGCGACGAGAGAATTGCAGCTTTTACTTTACTGACTTTCTCCTTTTCATCAGTAAGATATTTCACTCTTTTTTCAACATCATTATTCGCAGAATCTATATTGATCTCGTCCATCCACGTGTTCATGGCAGATTCTGCATTGTCCAGTTCCTTTTTTAATGAATCAAGGCGGGCGAGATAAGGAGCGGCAGCCTGTTTGGCTTTTGCCGGAAGTTGCCGGATCGAATCAATGATCACCTGTGCTTTCTTTTTTGCGTCCGTCAGCTTTGGCATTTTTGCCATGCCTGCATTATGACCGTCAATCACCGCATCAAAGAGACTGTCGGATAAAGTTTTTTCGGTAGACTTTGTTGTGCCGGTATTGTTGCCGCAAGACAGGAGTAATGCCGCAGAGGCCGCAAGTAGGAGAACGATCGGTTTCATATATATGAGCTTAATAACGTGCAAAGCTAGGTTAAGCGATCAAAAGAGAAAAGGGAAAAAGCAACAGGTCAGATCTTGTTACTGCAAAACGGATAAAGCTGCTTTTCATTTTACCTTGAAACGCTTAGCTTCGCGGCACTAACGAGTGTTATTATGAATATTTTTCAGAATTATGTTACGGGTAAATGGATCACGGGTGATGGCGAAGGGACGGAACTTTTTAATGCCGTTACCGGCGGGGGGATAGGAAAAGCCTCATCAAAAGGATTGGATTTTGCTGCTGTGCTTGACTACGCAAGAGCGGTGGGGAATCCGGCGCTCAGGAAAATGACGTTTCACGAAAGAGGCAATATGCTGAAGGCCGTTGCGCTTCACCTGCAAAAACATCTCGACAAATTCTATAGGATCAGTTATCTGACCGGTGCTACAAAGGCTGATAGCTGGATTGATATAGAGGGCGGCATCGGTAATCTTTTCGCCAATGCATCGCTCCGTAGAAAATTGCCGGATGAACCTTTCTGTATCGATGGTGAATCACATAATCTCGGCCGCCACAACAGTTTTATGGCCACCCATATTCTTGTGCCAAAAGAAGGAGTGGCCATTCATATCAACGCATTCAATTTTCCAGTGTGGGGCATGCTGGAGAAGGTTGCTGTTAATCTGCTTGCGGGTGTTCCGGCCGTGGTAAAGCCGGCCACGGTGACCTGTTACCTTACGGAAGCGGTTGTCCGCGAGATCATAGCTTCCGGGATATTGCCCGATGGTGCATTGCAACTTATCTGTGGCAGCGCCGGTGATCTGCTTGATCATGTGACCTCGCAGGATGTAGTGACGTTTACCGGCAGCGCATCAACCGGTTTGAAACTTCGCGCTCATCCCCGCATATTAAGCGAGTCAGTTCCTTTTAATATGGAAGCGGATTCATTGAATTGCATTGTTCTTGGTGAAGATGTGCAGCCCGGACAACCCGAATGGGATATTTTTATTAAAGAAGTCAGAAAAGAAATGACGGTGAAAACCGGTCAGAAATGCACAGCTATCAGAAGGATCTTTGTTCCCGAAAATAAAATGGAAGATGTGTGGAAAGCGGTAGCGGCTTCGTTGTCGCAAACATTGATCGGTAATCCTGCCAATGAAAAAGTAAGAATGGGCGCATTGGCCGGGGAAACACAGCGTGAAGAAGTAAGGACACAGGTAAATAAACTGCTGGCTTCTTCACAACTGATCTATGGATCGCTGGATAGTGTGACTGTTGTAGATGCTGATGCGGATCGCGGGGCGTTTATTTCTCCATTGTTGTTGCTGAATGAAAAACCGTTTGCAAACGCTGCATCACACGAGGTGGAGGCGTTTGGCCCGGTAAGTACGATCATGCCATATAAAGGAATGGATGAAGCCGTTGCGCTGAGCAAAAAGGGAAAAGGAAGTTTGTGCAGTTCGATCGTTACGGCCAGTGAAAAACTGGCGAAACAATATGTGCTTGGAGCTGCTACCTATCACGGGCGTATGCTTATATTGAATCAGGAATGCGCGAAAGAGTCCACCGGTCATGGTTCACCCTTGCCTTTGCTGGTGCATGGTGGCCCCGGGCGAGCTGGTGGTGGAGAGGAAATGGGTGGTCTGCGCGGAGTAAAACATTACATGCAGCGTGTGGCCTTGCAGGGTTCTCCAACAATGATCAGTGCGGTCACGAATGTTCATCAGCCGAATGCGAAAGGAAAGGAACCGGACAAACATCCATTCAAAAAATATTACGAAGAATTGCAGGTAGGTGATCAGCTGATCACGGAGAAGCGACTGATCACTTCCGAAGACATCAACCGTTTTGCCGATCTTAGCGGCGATCATTTTTATGCTCATTTGACAACTACCGATTTTTCCGGAACTATGTTTGAAAAACAGGTGGCACATGGTTATTTCATCATGAGCGTGGCCGCGGGCCTGTTTGTAGACAGTTATGAAAAGAATCCTGTGCTGCTGAATTATGGAATAGATGAGTTGCGTTTTACCAAACCGGTCTACCCAGGGGCGACGATCTATATCCGTTTTACCTGCAGGGAAAAGCTGCCGCAGGATAAAAAAGAAGAAAGCGATATATCCAGGGGGATTGTAAAATGGCTGGTAGAAATATTTGATGAAACAGATGAACCGGTGGTAGGCGTTGCAACAATCCTGACAATGGTTGCAAAAAGCGATAATCTCAGAGAGAAAAATTAAAAAAGCAAAAGGTTTGGATGTGGTATCAATCCAAAACAAGGCTATTGTTTTTGAATTTTTACTTTTTATTTTTGACTTATTAAATCAGGTATATGAGCACCGGCATAAAAGACGCTTTCGTAAGAACAGAATTGCATAATGGAGTGGCAACGATCGAATTTTTTCATCCGCAAAGTAATTCATTGCCTGCACGGATACTGGAACAGCTTGCACAGGCTTTTCACAGTGCGGGACATGACAATGAAGCTAAAGTGGTCCTGCTTCGTTCTGCCGGTGAGAAAGCATTTTGTGCGGGAGCCTCTTTTGATGAGCTGGCTGCTATCAGGACTGAAGAAGAAGGGTTGGCGTTTTTCACCGGTTTTGCCAATGTGATCAACGCGATGCGCAGCTGTCCCAAACTGATCGTAGGCCGTGTGCATGGAAAATCTGTCGGCGGCGGCGTTGGCCTGGTGGCGGCGATGGATTACGCAATAGCCTGCGAGGCATCCGAGGTTAAACTGAGTGAACTGGCAATTGGCATCGGCCCTTTCGTTGTTGGGCCTGCAGTAGAAAGAAAGATCGGTGTTTCTGCATTTTCGCAATTGGCAATCGATGCAACCATGTGGCGTAATAGTGATTGGGCCCGAAGAAAAGGCCTGTTTGCCGAAGTGCATCCGACAGTGGAAGGAATGGACGAATCTGTATCCCGGTTGACCTATATGCTGGCGCATTCAAGTCCGGCGGCAATGGCAGAGATCAAGAAGATCAACTGGAAAGGAACAGAACATTGGGATAAGCTGCTGATCGAACGTGCTGCGATCAGCGGAAGACTGGTCACATCTGAGTTTTCGCAGCATGCGATCGCCGGCATGCGGAAAAAATAAGTCGTTAGTTTAACCACCTCACTTTATCCGGTACCGGTGATCGTTGCCCGGTTTAAAGTCAAACGCCGGAAATATCCCGTCAACCCTAAGACCAAATGATCAATATGGCAAGGGAGCTTCAATTAAGCGAATGCAGATCGGCCATCGGTCATCAGCCATCGAATATCAGCCAAACCCCATTGGCTAGTCGGATTAAATAATCCGAAAGGAGCAACGAAATAGCAGAAGCTTTTGTCAGTTGAGAGGTTGACTCGTTCATTTCCAAAGATGTATATACAAAAATGTTCATTCGTGGGTTTTTGCCGGGGATAAACTAAGTATAAACTATTAGGGGATGATCAGGGTGGGAAAATAAATCATCAAACTGCGGGTTGATAAGGGCTTACCCTTGCTTTTTCTAAGAGGGAAAATCTTAATTTTGCCGGTGAAAATCATAATCGTACAAAGGTGTGCTGATATTGATTTTTTAAAGAAAGCAGTGATAACTACCAGACTGCCCGGCTTTTGATCAAGGATAAAAATAATTTCTTTAAAGAAATGTAATTATTCTGTTCATGCATCTTAGCGATCAGTGTAATATGGTAGGCACCTATGAACATCCAATGGAAATTCAAATGAAATTACAATCCACGCTGTTGGCTGAAGAGTGCATACAGCTGTCAACAGTTTTTTTCTCAGAGCGGAGGAAATGGCCTCTGCTTACTTTCCGGCAACTGACCGGTTGCAAGATGTTCGCTCTGGTTCGCAAGGATCATCGCTTATCCAATCCCTTCACCTGGCTTCAAAAAATAAACCTAACCTTCCTCATAATTACACTGTAGTTAATTAACTGCAATGCTACTGGCGACGTAACTAACACCAACATGAATTTCAAAGGCTTCTTCCTTCTGCTATTTTCCATAATCAGTTTGAACCTGATGGCACAGGTGCCATCGGATATGAGTAATGTGAAAGCTTCACAGATCTCGGATGCGCAACTCCAGCAATTCCTGACTCAGGCTAAATCAAGCGGGTTAACGCAAGCCCAGTTGGAATCGGAGTTCCTGAGACGGGGATTGCCACCCGGGGAAATGGAGATTCTCCGTCAGCGGATTGCTGACATAGAGAATGGTGTCACTACTCAAACTGAAACGGACTCGCTCGGCACCGATATGAGGACTGATAAGACGAGCCCCACAGCAGGAAAGCGGCAGGTGACCAAAGGAAGGAACAGTCTTATCGAAGTCCTGGATGAGATTAACTATAAAAAACCAAAGATCTTCGGCTCAGAATTGTTCGCCAATTCAAACCTCAGTTTTGAACCTGATCTGCGAATGGCCACCCCAAAAAATTACACGATCGGCCCGGATGACGAGCTTCTGCTGAACATCTACGGCGTCAATATATCACAGCAAAATCTGAAAGTCAGTCCCGAAGGAACGATCAACGTCAAATATGCCGGTGTGATAAACGCAAGTGGTCTGACAGTAGATGCCGTTACCTCCATTTTAAAAAACAGGCTGATCCGTTATTATCCCGGGCTTTCAAGCGGGGAAACGAAGATGCAGCTGACACTTGGAAATATCCGGAGCATCCGTGTGATCCTGATCGGAGCCATTAAAAGACCGGGAACATATACATTGCCTTCATTGGCGACGTTATTCAATGCATTGTATGTAAGCGGCGGCCCTGCTGAAAACGGGTCTTTCAGAAAAATCGAACTGATCAGAAATAATGAAGTGATCCAGACGGCTGACCTCTATGATTTTCTCGTTCGGGGAAACCAGCTAACCAATGTCCGGCTGGAGGACAATGATGTGATCCGTGTGCCTTTTGCGAATCTACTGATTACGATGAAAGGCGAATTGAATCGCGCCGGAATTTTTGAACTGAAACCGGAGGAGAATCTGGATAAAGCATTTGAGTACGCCGGCGGATTTAAGAGTTATGCTTTCAAGGCGAGGATCACCGGGTCCAGGATTACGGGTTATGAAAAAAGGATCATAGATGTATCCGGTGATTCGCTGGCTTATTTTAAACCACAGAATGGTGATGAATTTACCGTGGATTCTGTGATCAACCGTTATCAGAACAGAATACAGATCACTGGCGCCGTGTTTAAACCGGGATCTTATGCGCTTGAGCAGAATATGACGTTGAAACAACTGGTGGAGAAAGCTCATGGATTGCGGGAAGATGTTTATGACGGAAGGGCGATTGTTGTACGCACAAGTCCTGATCTTTCCAAACAATATATTTCTGTAGATCTGAAGCCGATCGCTCTTGACCGGGAAAGCGGGTTGCTGCTTACCAGGGAGGACAGCATACATGTTGCCTCTATTTTTGACCTGCGGGATACAGCTACGGTCACGATCAACGGAGCCATCCGCAAAGAAGGCACTTTTCGTTATGAACAGGGATTGACCCTGAAGTCCCTTATCATGAAAGCTGAAGGTTTTGCTGATAATGCGACGGGCCGCGGCATTGAGATCTCACGCCGCAAGAGAAATATAAATGTCCAGCAGCCGGGCAGCGATATTGTCGATATTATTGTTGTTAACGATTCGCTTGATCTTTCAAGCACCTCGGTAGATATCCCGCTGATGCCTTTTGATATTGTCGCTATTAAGGAGAATCCTTTTTACCAGCCGCAGATCAGCGTAAAGGTTTCCGGCGAAGTAATGTCTCCCGCTACCTATTCTCTTAAAAGCAGGGAAGAAAGGTTGAGCTCCCTGATCAACCGCGCAGGAGGATTATTGTATACAGCAAATATCGGCGGAGCGAAGCTCGTGAGAAAGAAGAAGGAAGTTGCCGATACTTCTGAATTAAAAAGGCTTTTCCGTTCGCTTGAAAAGGACTCTACTAAAACAGCGTCCACCCTGGATGTAAAGAATAAAACCGATGTAGCCATAGATCTTGCTTTCATTCTGACACACCCGGGCAGTGCGGATGATATTACGCTGGAAGAAGGCGATGAATTGATCGTTCCAAGGATCAACAATACTGTGAGCATAGGCGGTGAAGTGTTCAAACCGCTGGATATAATGTATGAGAAGGGTAAATCGATGGATGATTATATCAGTGATGCAGGCGGCGTTACGCCTGCAGGAAGTAAGAAACGGGCATTTGTCATTTATGCAAATGGAAGTGCAGCGAAGATCAAAAAGCCATTGGGGATATTCAGGAATTATCCGAAAATCACACCCGGTTCAAACATATTGATACCGCAGAAACCCAAGCGGGATGGATTCGATGTTGGAAAAGCAGGGATATTCATCTCCGCGATTACTGCATTGATCACAGCGGCTGCTTTGCTTACCAGGTAATTGGTAAATGCATTAAAACGAATGCTGCATATTTCCAGGAAGAAACGGTTACAAAAAATATCTGTGACTGAGATGGCGAAGCTATGTGTTCCCGGGTACTTTCAGTCGCTGCTGCCGGACTTATTGATTGTAAAGGTGACCGCGACGATATGAAGCTGCATCCGTTTTTTACATAGGCCACAGAGTTTAAGCCCGGGAATTTTCAAATAAGCAATATTCATCAGACATTCATGAGCGAAGATAAAAAATCATATGATTCACTCCGGGGGAGGGTTGAACCCATCAAAGCTTTTCTCAGATATATCTGGAAAAAGAAGATCTGGATACTGATTGCAGCAATCGCCGGCATCGGGATCGGTTTTTTATTTTATTCACTGCAAAAGCCGAAATACCAGGCAATCTGCACATTTGTACTGGAAGAAAAGCAAAGTGGAATGGGTGGCCTGAGCGGAATTGCTTCGCAGTTCGGATTTGATATGGGAAGTCTTACTTCAGGAGGAAGTATCTTTTCGGGCGATAATATCCTGGATATACTCAAGTCAAAACTCATAGTGCAGAAAGTTCTTCTTTCAAGGTATATTGATTCGACAGGCAGCCCTACGCTTGCAGACATCTATCTTGATTTCTCAGGACTAAAGAAAAAATGGGAAACAAAACCGGCTCTTGCTACAATAAGCTTTGTTAATGTTACGGACCGCGACCGAGTAACTGAATTGCAGGACAGTGTTCTCAACATTGTATACAAGAATGTATTGAGCAAAAACCTGAGTACTGACCGTCTTAACAAAAAGGGCTCAATTATAAGAGTGCAGGTAACGGCCTCCAACAGTCTGTTCGCAAAACTGATGACTGACAGGTTAGTGGAAGAAGCGAGTACATTATACCTGAATATAAAGACCGGAACGGCCGAAGCAAATATCGCGCGGATGCAAAGACGGTCTGATTCATTGCTGGCGTTACTGAATAGCAGATCGTATGCCGCTGCGGCGACCCAGCAATTAGATGTGAATCCCGGCCTCAAGTCTATCGTAGTGCCATCGGAAATTGCTGTTCGCGATAAGACGGTGATCGCTACACTTTATACTGAAATAACAAAAAATCTTGAAGCCAGCAAGCTGATCCTGGCACAGCAAACGCCTGTCATACAATTATTGGACCGGCCAGGCCCTTCATTAGATGATAACAAAAGATCCTTATTGGCATTTGTTATTGGCGCCGCATTTTTATTTGGATTTCTTGGCATACTTACTGTTGCCTCGGTATATTTTTTGAAGGCGCTTTTCGGAAGCTACTGATATAGTTAAAATGTATTTATTTCAATAATCAATTATGAAAAAATTAAATCTTGGATGTGGCCATGACATCAGGACCGGCTTCGTAAACCTGGATTCGGCCGCTTTGCCAGGCATAGATGTCGTTCATAATATTGAAAACCTTCCATTGCCATTTGAAGAGGAAACATTTGATTTCGTTTTATGTCAGGACGTCCTGGAGCATACGGAATATATTCCTGTACTGAAAGACATTTACAGGATCCTGAAGAAAGGAGGTGTTGTTGAGATCAGGGTTCCTCATTTTACTTCTGTAAATAATTTCAGGGATCCGACACACAAAAAAATGTTCTCTGTTTTCCTGTTTGAAATGTTTGTGAAGGATACGCGCCATAACAGGAATTATTATTTCGATTTTCATTTCGATAAGGTCTCTTCCAGGGTCATCACATTCCGGGAAAATTTTTTGTACTGGCCGATAAAAAAGCTTGCGAATATGAACGATAAAATGAAAAACATTTATGAGTATTCATTTCTATCAAGATTATTCCCGGCGGATAATATTATTGTTTCCCTTGTCAAATAAGCATGCTGGTTTCATTATGCGACTTCCGGAAAAGGAAAAACAGATTGATAAATAATAATGCTGATTTTGTGAACATCAGGAGTTTGAAAAACCTTGCATCAGTTGCGTTTCTGCAGGGTACCAATTTTTTACTGCCGGCAATCGTTCTCCCTTTTTTGATCAGATATCTTGGGCCGGCGGATTACGGTTTGTACAATCTTGCGCAGATCTGGGCTGTATATTTTGCGGTTATTATCGGCTATGGGTTTGATCTGAGTGGAACGAAGGAATTTGCTATCGCCAGGAATGATTCCGGCGAATGGAGTGTTATTTATTCCAGGATCTTTTATTCCAAACTATTTTTGCTCGCCGTGTCAACGGTGTCGCTTGTCGTTATTATCCTGGTAATTGATAATATGCGGGCCAATGCCCTGATCTACCTTATGATGTTTATCTGGACATTGAACAACTTTTTCTTCCCAAGCTCCTTTTATCTCGGTATAGAAAAACAATCGGTTGTATCAGTTTATTCGTTGCTAAGCAGGGGCAGTTCCTTCCTGCTGATCCTTGCTTTGATTTACTTCAAGGCCCCGCTGATCCTGCTAGTGCTGGCTTTCAGCGTACCGCAGGCGCTTACCGCATTGATCTTTCATCTTTATACAGTAAGAAAATTCCGGATAGTATTGAAGCCGGTGACTGTCGCCGCAATATTAAAATACCTGCGCGATTCGTTTGTGTTATTTCTCAGCACTGTTGCAGGCACCATTACTGTTTCCATCAGTGTTATATTGCTTGGAATGCTTGCCAGCAGGGAATCGGTTGGTTATTTTTCCGTTTCCACCAAACTGGTTTCGTTGTTTTACGGAATTGTACTCTTTCCTTTCCAGGTCGTCTTTTTCCCTATTATCATCAAAAAGGTCAATGCTTCTTATGCTGAAGGGGCGCGGTATTTTCTTAAACTGCTGGCGCTGTCGTTCGGCCTCATGGCGATCTTCTGCAGTGTGATATATTTCGGGGCGGAAGACATTGTACGCATTTTTGTGGGTGATGCATTTGAGCCGGCCATTGCGCCTTTGAAGATCGTTTGTTTTGTGCCATTTTTTACGCTGATAGACATGCTGATCGGTCTTTTCCTGGTGGCGATCGATCGAAGGCTGGCATACACGGGGATTGTAACCATCGGTATGGCCGTATGCGTGACACTGAACCTGTGTCTGATCCCAACTCAAGGAGAGAAAGGTGCTTCTTGGGCATGGCTGATCGCTGAGATGTGTTGTTTCGTTTGCTTTATATTCGTCTTTATCAAAAATCATGTTTCAAGGGTCAGCACGTCTGAACCAGTCAGCATTAAAGTGAATTCATAAGATGAAAGCAAAGTTCGTTGTTAATGCGAAGTTCCTTGAAGCAAGCGAAAAGGATAATAACGGGATATTCAGGTATGAAAGGGAGATCGCATTGCGGTTGAAAGAATATGATAAGGATATCCGGTTTCTCTGTTCGCGCAATATTGAAAGCAATAAGTTCTCAAAGGCACTGCAACCAGAAACATTCGGCCGTTTCAAAGGATCCTTATGGGAACAGGCCGATCTTCCTTTTTACGTCAGAAGAAAATATAAAGGATATTATATCCTGAACCTTAACAATACATCGCCGGTCTTTTACCAGAAAAAGATCTGCGCTATACATGATCTTACCTGGAAGCATTTCCCGCAAACATTTGACCGTAAATCGAAACTGTATTTGTCTAATGTGATGTCACGTGCTATCCGTACAGCGCCCGTGTTGCTGACGGTCAGTAATTTTTCAAAACAGGATATCGTAAACTGCTATAAAGTTGATCCGGATAAAATAAAAGTGATCTATCCCGGATTTTATCACACGCTCGTAAAGGATGATGATCGGGAATGGCAGGAGAAGGTGGCGGAGTTTGGGTTGAAAAGAAACCGGTTTTTTCTGGCAACCATGTATAAAAACCCGGAAACGTTAATCAAGGCATTCAGGATGCTGGACATTCCTGATGTTAAACTGGTCTTTTTCGGCAACCTGTTTAAAGATGTTTTTGGTCACCTGATGCCTGAGATCGAAGCTTCTGAAAATATTGTTTACCTGGGAAAAGTATCTGATAGCCTGCTAATACATCTTTACAGCAATGCACTTGCATTTGTATTCCCAACCTTTAATGAAGGGTTTGGAACTCCGCCGCTTGAGGCGATGAGCTTTGATTGTCCGGCTATCGTATCAAATGTCGCCAGCATTCCCGAAGTCTCTGGTCCGGCCGCACTTTATATCGACCCTTATAGCCCTTCGGATATCATGGAAAAAATGAAACGCTTGTACCATGAACCGGAGCTAAGGGAAGAGCTGATCCGGAAAGGAAGAACAAGATTTCCCTTGTTTAATTATGACAAGACAACATCAGAGCTGATAAGCTTGCTGAAAAGCCTGAATATTTATTGAACTGATTAACCAAAAATGAAAAATAAAAAAGCTATTGTAACTATAGCGATTGGCGAAAAGCACCGGAAACTTTGGGAGCAATACGCGGCCAGGTCATGGAATCTGTATGCGGAAAAGTACGGGTATGATATTGTGTGTATCACTGACCCCCTTGATAAAAGCGAAAGAGCTCTCAAAAGATCGCCGTCCTGGCAGAAATGCCTGATATTAGGCCATCCGGATGTGAAAGGATATGATCGCGTGGTGTGGCTGGACTCTGACATTATCATCAATCACCTTTCCGCACCATGCATTGTTTCTTTGGTAGATGAAAAGTTGATAGGGGCTGTCAACGCCTGGGTTTTTCCCGGTTTTGATAACTATGCCTCCCTGCATCAACGGATGATAGATTATTGCAAGCACCACGGAATGCCTTTTTTTGAAGTGGGCGAAAAATACTTTATCGATTATGGCATGCCGGCTGTTTCTGATAAGGCTGTACAGGGCGGTGTGCTTGTACTTACGACAAAACTTCACGCATCCCTACTGGAAGATATTTATAATAACTATGAAGATAACAGATCGGCCCACTGGCATTATGAAATGAGGCCGCTTTCTTATGAACTTATTACCAGACAACTGGTTCAATGGATTGATCTCCGGTTCAACTATGTACTGGAGAACCTGAAACTTGCCAAGTACTATAATAACTATCCACGAAATTATGCCGGACGGGTATTGAGGATCGTAAGGATCAGGACATTCAATTATTTGGCACCACTTGGCATCGAGGTTTGGCAAGAGCGCATGGTAAAACAGGCTTTTGAATCTTCGTATTTCCTCCATTTTGCCGGCAATGCTAAGGAAATGGTTTTTGCACGTAGCATAGTCCCACAACAAAAACGATGACTGCTGAAATACCAAAAGTGATACAATCATCGGCAAAGCAAAGCCGTATGGAATGGATTGATGCATTGCGCGGTCTGGCTGCTGTTGCAGTGGCCGTGATGCACTTGTATGAAAGATTGCGCGGGTATTATCCTTCAGAAAGTTTTTATCAAAAACGGACAACCGCCGGTTTTCTGATCTATGACTTCATTAACCTTGGCAAAGTGGGCGTTGTGGTCTTTTTCCTGATCAGCGGATTTGTGATACCGTACAGTCTTTATAATAAAGACCTGAAGCAATTTGCCGTGTCAAGGTTTTTCAGGCTTTACCCAGCTTACTGGTTCTCTATAGCTTTATTCGTTGCCATAACCGGTGTTCCTCCTTTGCTGCAATTGTTGGCCAATATAACCATGTTGCAGAAATTTGTCGGGGTTGCAGACCTGATCGGGGTATATTGGACCTTGCAGATTGAACTTATATTCTATTTTATCTGTGCCATTCTGTTCCGGGCGGGATTAATCTATAATGACAGTGCCCTCAAAAAGGCGTTCTATGTTTTTCTCGGATTGTCACTGATAATGGCGCTTGTAAGATTTTTTACAGAAAAAAAGATTCCTGTTGCCGTCCCCCTGGGTCTCGATATCATGTTTCTCGGCATGATCTGGAAAAGATACACAATGGGCGAAAGCGTCTTTACGAAAAAAAAAATGCGAGCAGTTGTTTTATTATTTATAGGAACATTGCTGCTGGTTTCATTCCTGGCATACAATAAAGACCAGGGTTTTGAAGAAGCATGGTATAAATATTTTGCATCCTATTCCCTTGCAATGTTGACATTCTTTTGCTTTTATCATTTTAAATGGCACAATAACCTGCTTTTATTTCTTGGAAGAATAAGTTATTCGCTGTATCTCCTGCATGGTGTTGCGATAGAGATAGTCGACTATCTCAGGAAAAATTATTTTTCCGGACTGTCTTCAGGTGTTTATATAATTCTCTTTTTTGCCATTACACTGGCACTTTCGGTCAGTAGCTATTTTTTTATTGAAAAGCCAGCTATAACAGTTGGAAGGCACATAATCAAAGCCCACCAGGGAAAAAAAAGAACTGCTCTTCAATAGAAGAGTTCAAGACAGATCGCGTTTTTTATTATCGGCATGCTTTTCAAAAGGCTTAAAGGCATTTTTTATCTTGTATTCCCGATCACTTCGTTTGTGATGTTTCCGTTTATTCCGGGAACCACCCCTGCATTTCTTCTTTGCTTCGTCTTCTTTTTTTCAATGCCCCTGTTTGTACAGCCGACGCAATATATTTCTTTTTATAAGATCGTTTTTGCTTTCCTTTCGATCCTTTTATTGTTCCTTGTGCTTTCAGAAATCGGCGTATTCTTTTCTGATACGCCGTCTATCAGTGCATTGACGCTTGTAAAGGACGATAACCCTGAAAAACTGTTTTTACGCGGAACGGTTTTTACCCAGCACCTTTATTTCCTTGCAGCTGTGATAGCTTTTGCATTTATGGTTGTTTTTTTTGAAAAGGAGGATATGAAATTGGTGTTCTGGGGAATCAGACTTCTGATGACCTATGGCTTTATCGAATGGGGCGCCTACTTACTGACTGGCCAGCAAATCGATTTTCTTACTAACCGAACGTTCGATGATGGCAATGTGGAAGGCAGCTTCTTCCAGATCATGAACATTGCGGGGCTGGAATTACAGCGAATGAAAAGCCTTACTGGCGAACCATCCATGTTTGCTTTTACCATACTGCCATTCTGGGTATTGGCGATCGAATACAAAAGAAAAACTGACATTATACTTACCTCGATGGTATTGGTGCTTTCCATTTCTACCACTGCAGCCTTCGGAATGTTTGTATATGCCATGTATAAAATGTTCCGGGCCGGGCTGAAAACAAAGATTACCCTGCTGGCAATTACTGCAGTAATACTGGTGCTGTTATTCGCCTTTTTCGGAGACCTCATTGAGCTGATCTGGCAACAACTGGTAGTCGAAAAATTTTCAGGAGAATCAGTTTCAGGACAGGACCGCATGGGTGGCTTTGCTGCTTCAGTCGATTTTTGGAGCAAAGCGAACTTATGGATTAAAATGTTTGGGGTTGGGTTTGGCGTTGTTCGCAGCACGGACTTCTTTTCGACACTGCTCGTCAATAATGGTATTATTGGAATAATATTCTGGCTCACATTATTCTTTGCGCCATTTGTGCTTGTAGGTGCTAAACGGAAAACAGAAATGAAGAAGCTTTTTCCTGCGGTCCTTGTCATCTTTGCCAGCCTCTTTAGTTCGGTACCCGAATATATGTATTTGAATATTTGGGTAACGCTCGGTATGACCTATCATTTGCTGGCAGAAGATCTATGGGTGCAGGATAAAAAACTGTTGATTGCCTGATTGTATCAGTATCCAAAAACTTAATTGAAACAGGCTGATGTCCAAATATAAAATAGTTATTAACGGAAGATTCCTGACTCAGCGCCTGACTGGTGTGCAGCGATATGCGTATGAGCTGGTCAATAAAATGCTTGAACAGGGCAGTGACCTTGTTGTGGCTGTTCCACCCGGTGAATTGTTCAAGGGATATAAAATTGATGGGTGGCCAATTACAAGAACAGGCCGGCTGAACGGCCATCTTTGGGAGCAACTCTCTCTACCCATATTTATCCGGTCACAAAAGAAAAAATGGGGTAATTATATCCTCGTTAATTTCTGCAATGCAGCACCAATCGTTATCAGTAATAAAATTGTAGCCCTGCATGACCTGGCATTCATTGAAAATCCGGCATGGTTCAAAAAGAGCTTTGCCCTTTATTACCGGAAGATGATTCCCGCGATGTTGAGAAAATGCCTGGCGGTCATAACTGTCAGCGAATTTTCAAAAAATGAAATTGAAAAACATTATTCTTTTACAAAAGGAAAAGTTTATGTAATCCATAGTTCTCCGGCATCAGCTACCAGAGAAAATTTCAGCGATTCTCCGGATATATTAAAAAGGTTTGGGCTTGAAGAAAGGCAATATTTTCTTTCGGTCAGTTCGTTGGAGCCGAGAAAGAACCTGGCGACGCTTATCAAAGCCTTTGGCCGGCTGAATAACAAGACGGTCAGGCTTGTACTGATAGGTAAAAAAGAACGCTCTTTCAGCGCGATCTCTTTTGATGATGACCCATTGGTGGTGTTTCCCGGTTACCTGCAGGATTCAGAAGTAAATACCTTTTACAGGAATGCAGCCTGTTTTGTTTACCCTTCATTATATGAAGGTTTTGGGCTTCCGCCGATTGAAGCAATGGTGAATGAATGTCCTGTTATTGCTTCAGCCATACCAAGCCATAACGAGATTTGCGCTGATGGAGCCTTGTATGTCAATCCTTACGATGCAGATGACATTACGGCAAAAATGGATCTGATCATTTCGGACCCTGCCCTTCAGGACAAAGTCAGAGAAAAGGGGATCATCCGCAGTAAATTTTTTAATTGGGATAAATCGGTATATCAATTGAAGGAACTGATATACAAGTTAAAAGGGCAACAATAAACAAGCGCTTTCTTGGAGAAACAGAAATGAAAATAGCAATAGTTCATGATGACTTAATGAGGAAAGGCGGGGCTGAAAAAGTAGCACTGGCTATTGTAAGGGCCTTTCCTGAAGCGGATTTTTATACGTTGTGTTACAGGCCGGAATTGACTTATGACGAATTTAATTCATATAAGGTCAATACTTCCTGGTTTCAACAGGTCGCGAAAACTGAATCGCAAATGAAAATGCTATTCTATCCACTTGGTATATGGGCCATGAAAAGTCTGAAGCTGGAGCAGTATGATCTTGTTATTATTTCAACCACTTTCTGCGCAAAATATATAAAGCTCAACCCGCGTGCGGTTCTTGTAACATATTGCCATACACCTTTCAGGCTGGCCTGGTATCCGGAGACATACAATAACGTCAATGGTAACATGCTCTTCAGGTGGCTGACGTTGAATGTCATTTGCCCGAGACTGCGTGTTATTGAAAAGAAATATGCGATCAGGACAAATCATTTTATTGCCAATTCAAATGTGACTGTCGATCGGATCAAAACATGCTATACCGATAAGATCCCTGTATCGATCATTAATCCACCGGTAGAATTGAAAAATTTCAGACGGAAGCCACAGCGCGTTTCAGATTATTACCTTGTTGTTTCACGGTTTCAACCCTATAAAAAGATCGATCTGGTCATCGAAGCATTCAATGCGATGCCTGAAAAAAAGCTCATCATCGTAGGAACGGGAGGTATGGAAATGGAATTGAAAGCAATGGCTGGAAAGAATGTTGAATTCAGGGGCGTAGTGGGACAGGATGAGTTGGGTGAACTGTATGCCGGCTGTAAGGCGTTAATATTTCCACAGGAAGAAGACTTTGGCATTACACCACTGGAAGCAAATGCGAGTGGAAGGCCGGTGATCGCATTGGGGAAAGGAGGCGTATTGGAGACCATGGTCCCCTATGACCCTGAAAGGGATATGCCCTTTACGGCAATCTTTTTTGCAGAGCAAACGTTGGAAAGCCTTTTGCAGGCGGTTCAGTTATTCGAGACTGTAGAAGGCAAACTCAATGAGAATTTTATCTATCAGAATGCAGAGCGCTTTAGCGAGAGCGGATTCATCGACAAGCTAAAGAAAAAAGTGGCGGCAATTTATTCAGGCGATTGAACGTTGTTTATTAATATTTTATGATCTTTAACCTGCTACTCAAAAAGAATTAGGGGTTAATACTTATATCTCTCAGTAGTTAGTCTAACGATTGCATGAAGAAGCAGGATAGTGTATAGGTCCATATCTTAATTTCATTAGAAACATTGCCGGCCCGGGGTTGTTTATACAAATCAAATAAGATTTGTGATGACTACTATAGATATATCTTAAATTCTTACTGACAAGCCGCAACACTTTGTTTGTTTCGGTTGTCAGGTAATAGCAAACAAGCTGGATTAACAAATAACCTTACTATGCAAATATCCTATAATCCATCCATCCGCCTGAAAATTCTGATTGACCTGCTGATGATAGGAGGGATACTTCTTTTTACCCGATCTCTTTCTATTTTACCGGATGTGATTTTTTTTACAAGTACCAATCTTGTAATCATGTTGACCTGCCTGGGTTGCTGGTTTGGATCAGGACGCTGGATGGGGTTATACAAAGACTTTCGGGTCACTAAGTTCGCTTTTGAATGGATCGTCTTCCTGAAGGCGCTTATTCTTTATTCCCTTTTAATAACTTTTGTATTCTTTCAGTTCCTGAAAGATTATCCACTGCCTCGTACACATCTTGCCATCCACTGCGGGTTGCTATTTTTGCTGTTGCCGGTCCAAAAAGTTCTGATCAGGATGGTGTTCAAAAAAATAAGAACAAGCCGTCAGGTTAACAGGAAAGTGCTAATTGTTGGGGCAGGAGATTCCGGCCTTGATTTTTACAAGCAGTATGTAAAAGGCAATCATTATGGATATTCTCTTACCGGCTTTATCGATGATGAGATCAATTTATCGTTGAATGGTCATTATCTGGGCAAAACTTCAGACATTGAAAAGATCGTTGCCAGCTACGAGCTGGATGATATTGTAGTTGCCATGCCCATCAAAGACGATACGCAGATCAGGAAGATCGTAGCCGTTGGCGAAAAGGAAGGGAAACGTGTTAGAATAATTCCGCATTATCAAAGATTCAGTTCAGGTCGTATTCATGTGGGTACGCTAGGTACGCTTCCGATCATCACCCTGCGATCGCTTCCACTGGATGTAATGGACAATAAGGTCGCCAAAAGAGTATTCGACATTGTATTTTCAGTATTGGTGGCGATCCTTATTCTCAGCTGGTTGATGCCGATCATCGCGACGCTGATCAAACTTACATCCAGGGGTCCGGTATTTTTTAAACAGGAAAGATGGGGGCTGAACAATTCGCCCATTATTTGTTATAAGTTCCGCACCATGATCGTTAGCAGTAAAGACGTTGACGAATCAGGGAATTACCAGCAGGCGAAGAAAAATGATCCGCGGGTCACCAGGATCGGCGCGTTTCTCAGGAAGACAAGTCTGGATGAACTACCGCAATTTTTTAATGTGATACTTGGATCAATGTCTGTTGTTGGTCCTCGTCCACATCCTGTTCCGCTTAATATCCTGTCAAAGGATAGTGTAGAGAATTACATGATGCGGCACTGGGTAAAACCCGGCATTACCGGATGGGCGCAGGTGAATGGCTATCGTGGTGAAACAAGAAAGCCCTACCTGATGCAAAAAAGGGTTGAGTTTGATGTTTGGTATATGGAAAACTGGACATTCTGGCTCGATCTCCAAATCACTCTGCAAACTGTGGTTAACGTCGTTAAGCGCGAGAAAAGCGCCTACTGATTTTTTTCTTACTTCATTTATCTCATCATCTTCATGGCAAATTTTTTTGCAAAGGGGTTACCTGCCCTCTGCTGTCTGCTTCTTTATTATTCCGGTAAAGCTCAAACCCTTCCTGTCGGCACAAACATGCTTGATGAATTTTCGCGAAGGCAGCAATTGTCCGGCAAAGCCGATTCCAATGTTTCATTTGCAGTCAGGCCGCTGTATGCACATAACCTTGCGGAATTCGATTCTTTGTATCATCCCGAAGAACAAGGTCAGTTCAAAAAGAACAATGCATGGTCTTTTGCGAAAGGTAAAGGACAGGTTATCCTGTTACCTGTGAATGTCCGTCAGCAATATAACAGCTCACACCCTTATGGATGGAATGACGGATCGATGATACAGGCAAGAGGTTACCAGGCACAGGTATCTGCCGGCATTTTTTCAAAAATAGGCCCCTTAACGATCCAGCTTCAGCCCGAGTTTGTTTATGCGCAGAACAAGGATTTCGAAACCTTTCCCTCCTGGCATACTGACAGCATCTGGAAAGCGTATTATACACTTTTAAATACGATAGATAACCCGGAAAAATATGGCCATGGAAATTATACAAAGATCTTTGCTGGTCAGTCCAGCATCAAGCTGAATTATAAAAAGCTTGCTCTGGGTATTTCGACCGAAAATCTCTGGTGGGGACCAGGTATCAGGAATTCCCTTATCATGACCAATAACGCACCGGGGTTTGCCCATATCACTTTCAATACGACAGCGCCGGTGCTTTCTCGCATTGGTTCATTTGAGTGGCAGGTGATCAGCGGTCGCCTGAAAGAATCAGGAATCCTGCCTGATGATACTTCCAGGATGTTTGATGGTGCGCCTTTATACGTGCCAAAACCGAATGGTGATCGTTACTTAAACGGCATGGTCATCACCTGGCAGCCCAAATGGACAAAAGGGTTATTCCTTGGCTTTTCAAGGATGTTCTATTTATACCAGAATGAAGTGCCTTCAACATTTGATGGCTATTTTCCTGTCATCGGTCAATTCTTTAAAGGCGCTACTACAAACGAAGATGAAAAGAGGAGAGATCAGTTGTTATCTCTTTTCTTCAGATTGGTCCTGCCTAAGGAAAAAGCTGAAGTATATGGAGAATTCGGACGCAATGACCATGCGCAGAACAGCCGGGATCTGATGCTTGAACCGGAACATTCCCGGGCGTACACAATCGGATTCCGCAAATTATTCGCGACCCGGAAAAAAACCGAATTTGAATTGCTGTTTGAACTCACTAATCTGGAAAACACACCAACAGAATTTTTGCGCGAAAGACCCGTTTGGTATACACATTATCAGGTCGTTCATGGATATACCAACAAAGGACAGGTTATCGGCGCGGGAATAGGCCCAGGAGCTAACAGCCAGACCATAGGACTAAGTTGGATCAATGGACTCAAAAAAACAGGGATCTTACTGGAACGAGTTTTACATAATAACGATTTCTATTACGAAGCTTTCATTCCCCAGCGAAACCCAAGAGCTCATTGGGTGGATCTTTCTCTGGGCCTGAACAGGACATGGTATTATAAGAATCTTGTTTTTTATGGAAACCTTTCTTATATCCGTTCATTGAACTATCAATGGCGTTATGGAACAGATCCATTGACAGGTGTGGAACGGAAAGTGGATTTTAATAACCTGCAGGCGGGATTATCAGTCAGTTATCTTTTTTAGGAAAGTATGCCGTCCGGCGAAGAATGATCTCGCGAGGAGGAATTATATATACCCATATGGCCAGACATAACAGGATTTATCAGATCGATTTATTCAGATTCCTTGCTGCTTTCGGGGTTCTTATTTATCACTATACATTCCGGGGGCCCGTTTCCGGGATGTCCAGCGTTGGATTCGAAGAAATAGGTGATTTTTTCAAGTACGGGATTTTTGGAGTACACCTTTTTTTCATCATCAGCGGTTTTGTAATTCCGTTATCGATTGAAAATGGATCTGTAAGGAAATTTATAATTTCGAGAATCACGCGACTCTATCCTGCCTATTGGTTTTGTGTGATCTTTACTTTTCTTGTCATTCTGTTTTGGGGAAACCCTTTTTATTCTGCAACAGTTCATCAATTAATTGCCAATCTTACCATGGTGCAGAAATATCTCGGCGTGGAAGACATAGATGGCGTGTACTGGAGCCTTCTTGTTGAATTGAAGTTCTATGCTCTGATCATACTTTTTCTGTTAATGAATAAAAAGTTCAATATTTCTCTTGAAAGAGCTACCGCGTGCTGGTTAGTAATAACGCTATTACTTGCTCCCTTTCTCAACTCCGGATCTCATCTAATACGGGTGATTAATTTCTTTGCGATCGGGCAATGGAGCTCTTTTTTTATTGCAGGCATAGTGTTCTATTTGATTTATTCAAAAGGCATGAGTTACAAATATCTGGGCATGCTGACGATATCGCTGGCTGTTTCGCTGTACAATATTTTATATAATTTGGAAATAGGGATACAGGCTTTAAATGAAGGATTTCACACATTTTTTTCGCCTCGTATAGTTTGCGGCCTGATAACAATGCTTTATGTTGTGTTTTTTCTTACCTGCACACATAAATTACAGCCTATCAATTCACCAAAATTACTAAAACTGGGAATTCTTACTTACCCTCTTTATCTGATACACGAGAATGTGGGATTTATACTGTTCAATCATTCTGCGGGAATTACAAACAAGTATATCATCCTTATCGTCATTATTTTGCTTATGTTCATTCTTGCCTCCTGATCAACAGGTTAATCGAGGTCCCATTTGGCAAATTCCTGAAAGGCAAACTGACCAAACTACTATATCCTGCTGATAAGGACAATATCGCTTTTGCCAGTAAGAAGCAATAACTTGTTATTACCATAATAAAAAAGCCAAAGTATCTTTACTCTGTCTGCCGATAGTAGCTTGCGGTCATCGAAATTGAAAAGCCATGGTATTCGCCATGGCTTTTCAATTTCGATGATTGGCGATAATCAAATATTCAACCCTCCACAAACACTGATCGTCTGGCCCGTAATATATGACCCCATATCAGACGCCAGGAATAATGTTGTATTCGCAATATCTTCCGCAGAAGCAAACCTCCCAAGCGGAATACCCGCTTTGTATTTTTCTCCAGCCTCACCTTCGTTCAGGTAAGAAGTCATATCCGTTTCAACAAATCCCGGTGCAATCGCGTTGCAGCGGATATTACGACTGCCCAATTCTTTCGCTACGCTTTTGGTGAAGCCAATAATACCTGCTTTGCTGGCGGCATAACTGCTCTGACCGGCATTCCCCATTTCCCCGATAACGGAACTCATGTTGATGATAGCTCCACTCCGTGCTTTCATCATCGGCTTGATCACCTGCTTGGTCATATAGAACACACTGTTCAGGTTTATCCTGATCACGTCATCCCACTGATCAGGTGACATGCGCAGCAAGAGGTTGTCTTTTGAAATGCCAGCGTTGTTTACGCAGACATCAACCGTTCCGAACTCTTTCAGTACGTCTGTTACAAAAGTTTCGCATTGTGCAAAATCACCGGCATTGCTTTGATAAGCTTTTGCCTTCACACTAAATCCTTTCAGTTTTTCTTCCAGCGCCAATGCTTTTTCTTTACTGCTGTCGCTTACATAGGTGAATGCAATATGTGCCCCATGTTGTGCAAATTTTAATGCAATGGCTTCGCCGATGCCACGGGCTGCGCCGGTTACGATCGCTACTTTGTTTTCTACAAGTTTCATTTAATTATTTTAATGGGTTTTTCAAAGTAAAAGCTCACCGCGCTTAACTTCCGAGCTAGTCTTCTGCTATAAGGCGGGGTTATCCTTTACTTATTTTACAGAAACGCTTTCATTCAATTTAAGAATGGCATCTACATAATCCCGCTCATTGCTTAGCCGGGGCACTTTATGCTGACCGCCAAGTTTTCCCCTGCTTCGCAACCATTCGTTAAAACAGCCTTTTTGAACAGCATGTACGATCGGCAAACGGAGGGCGATATCCTTATGCCTTTTTGCTTCATAATCGCTGTTGATATCTTTCAGGGCGGTGTCCAGTGCCCGGGTAAATGCATCCATGTTCACCGGTTCCTGCTCGAATTCGATCAGCCATTCATGCGCGCCATTGGAGCCTTTGGAAAAATACACGGGGGCTGCGGTGTAATCTTTCACCACTGCACCGGTCTTTTCACATGCTATTGAAATGGCTTTATCTGTATTGTCAACGATCACTTCTTCGCCGAAGGCATTCATATAATGTTTCAGTCTGCCGGATACTTTGATGCGATAAGGAGCAAGCGAAGTGAATTTGATCGTATCGCCAACAAGGTATCTCCACAAGCCACCATTGGTACTGATGATGGGCGCATAATTCTTTCCGAGCTCAATATCCTGCAGACCGACTGTATTCGGAAATCTCTTCCCGTATTCACTCACCGGCATGAACTCCATGAAAATCCCATGATCGGTAAACAACAGCATGCCATCATCGCCAGGATTTTCCTGTGCGGCAAAAAAACCTTCGCTTGCATTGTACATTTCAAGGTAGTGGATGTCTTTGCCGATCAGCTGCCTGAACTGTTCCCGGTAAGGTGTGAATGATACGCCTCCATGCATATACAATTCAAGTGAAGGCCATACTTCAGCCATGGTTGCTTTACCGGTGATCTCAAGTATTCGTCTGAATAATACCAGCGTCCAGGTAGGCACCCCTGAAATGGATGTTACATTTTCATGTATTGTGTTTTCTGCAAGTTTCTCAATTTTGCTTTCCCATTCGTCCATCAGCGCAATACTGAGGTCTGGTGTGCGAAGCCAGTGACCCCAGAACGGGGTATTCTGCAGCAATACGGCACTGAGGTCGCCATATTGCGCTTCATTGTTCATGGGATTGATATTATGGCTGCCGCCTAATACCAGGCCTTTGCCGGTCAGCAATGCTGAATCGGGGTTGAACTGGTAATACATCGTCAGCACATCTTTTGCTGCTTTGAAATGACAATCTTCAAGACTTTCTTCGCTGATCGGAATAAACTTGCTTTTATCGCTGGTGGTGCCGCTGCTTTTGGCAAACCAGTAAACCGGCGTATTCCACAAAATATTCTGCTCACCCTTCATGATGCGTTCGATATACGGCTTCAGGTCGTTATACTCGTGAACCGGTACAGCCTGTTTGAAGGAGCGTATATTGAATAGTTCAGGGAAATTGTATTTACGGCCGAACTCGGTGTATTGCGCGGAAGTAACAAGATCTTGAAGAACTTCCCGCTGCGCATCGAGCGGATTTTTTTTCCAACCTTCGATACGCCAGAGGCGCATTCGAGCAAGAGATGATATGGCGGGGCTTAGCAGGCTCATTGAAGCCAGCAAGATAGAATTTTTCCGATAAAGGAAGACAGTGAAACTTCCTTTTCTGAAACGAACAGGGTCAACAGCCACACCGCCTCTGTTCGCTTCAGAACCTAATCATCATTGCTTATTTCAGCACTGATCCACTTGGCTCTTTTATCGAGCCAGTATTTGAGATATTGAACTTCGTTCTCATAGGATCCTAAAACAACAAGGTTAGGCCAGACACCAGTGTCCAGTATGTTCCATTTTTCAAAATTCTGCTGTTGAGAATATTTTAATTGCTGCGCATATTTGTCGGCCATAGCTGCAATATTTGATAGCTGAGGTTGGGCCTGTATCCACATTGACTTGGCTTTCTTTTTAAATTCAGGATCTTCGAACAGGCGGTCGATCCATCGGGAGGCGCGAATCCACCAACCCGGAGGATCATAATTGTCGTTATAATTTACATTGCCGCTGCTGATATCAAAATCCCAAACCGGTCCAAGAGACAGTTTGCCGCCCCTGTCTTTATACATGAATACGCTGGAGAAGAATACCGCGTCATTGTTCTTCATAAGTTCATTCACCCAATACCATTTAATGAAAGATTCCTCATCAATGTATTTACGGAAGCCATTTTCCGGGTCTCCGAAGTTGTCTGAATAAATGGCGGCTTCTGTTTTGTTCACGTAGTCTGTTATGAACCTGAGCTGTTCGTTGCTGATATCATCTGCGTCCGGGCTTTTGATGCAGACAGGTATGCCGCGGGGCGTATAAAACCAATTATCTTCATCTAGCCTGGCATCAACCTCCAGCAGGAAGCCAGTGTCTTCATCGGATGATTCTGACAATTTTATCCGGTTATCAGCAACTTTCATATGTTCCGTCAGAAAATAGTTACCCATATACTCGCCATTAAGGAACAGGTCAACAAACTGCCCGCGTGGCGTATAGGAAGGTGCAAATATTTCGCTGACCGAAAAAGCGATCCTGTTGCGCATTAATGTTTTGTCCGCATAGTTGGCGAGCAATACCCAGTCTTTATCAGCCGGCATACCCAATACAGAGGCTTTACTGTTCAGCTTAATCCTGTAAGGTTTCTTGGGCATATCCCAGGTTGAATTTCCCCGGCCCCTGATCTGCATTTTTCCGGTATAATCGGATTCCGTCCTTCCGTCTGCAATGATCTTCATTTCACCTTCCCTGTACTCTTCCTTTGAGTTTACGGGATTCCTGTCCTTTGTGTCGATAGAAACGATCGGAAGTCCGTTCAGCTGGGTGAGGATCACAGTGTAATTCCGTGACGTTCCATCTTCGGCATAAACAGTGTATGTAACCGGACTTTTAAAGTTAATATATGAAACATCACTCAACTGCGTCTTTTCTTCAACCTGAACCAACACACCATTAACAGAAAAGCTGGCTACCATCGAATCCAGCGTTGTCAAATATGGCACGCGCCCAAAAATGGTATCCCCGGAAATGGAACATCGCAGATCTCTCAGGAGTGCCAATGAATTGTTAGCTGATTTAAATGAAAAAGAAGTGAAGGCCTTGTCCGTGTTCAACGGAGGCTGTTCAGGGATTTCGGGTTTGCTGCAAGCAATTACGCCTGACAGCAGCATCACCCAGGCAAGGAGATTTCTCATGTGAATTGGTTAGTTTGGAATGCTGGTTAGTATAGACGCAGTCATCCTGCGGCGGCTACAATTCTCAAATTGAATCAAATATTCGTCAAACAAAAGTTAAATAGCATTAGAAAGCAGTTAAAATCAAGGCTTTTGATCCGCTTGCCCCATTTCTGAAGCCTTCAATGCCTCCTCGTGCAGATAATCCTTCCGCTTCAGCTCAAAATTCCGGCCCAGGTATAGCTTTTTCACCTGTTCATCCGCAGCCAGCTGCTCGGCTGTACCCTGCTGGAAGATCTTGCCGTCGATCAGCAGGTAAGCCCTGTCGCAGATAGAAAGCGTTTCTGTTACGTTGTGGTCGGTAATTAATATGCCGATATTTTTATATTTCAACCGGGCAACAATTGCCTGGATATCTTCCACCGCAATCGGATCAATGCCGGCAAATGGTTCATCCAGCAGGATGAACTTCGGACTCACTGCCAATGCCCGGGCAATTTCTGTCCTTCTTCTCTCTCCGCCGCTCAATACATCTCCATTGCTCTTGCGGACGTGATGCAGCCGGAATTCATCCAGCAACGATTCCAGCTTGATCCGCTGTTCCGCTTTGGTCATTTTGGTCATCTCAAGTACAGCAGATATATTATCCTCCACACTCAGCTTACGGAAAACGGAAGCTTCCTGTGGCAGATAGCCGATCCCCATCTTCGCCCGTTTATACATAGGCTGAGACGTGATGTCTTCTTCCTGAAGATAAACATGGCCCTCATCCGGCCTCACGAGACCCACCACCTGGTAGAATGAGGTGGTCTTACCGGCCCCGTTTGGCCCAAGCAATCCTACAATTTCCCCCTGTCTTACCTCAAAACTTACATGGTTTACAACTGTTCGCTTACCGTAACGTTTGACAAGGTCTTTGGCGTAAATGGCTACTGACATAGGCCCAAAATTAAGCTAAGAGTTAAAAGGGAAAAAGAGAAAAAGAGGTTAAATGCACGGTTATGGCGGCATAGTAGCCACTTAAGCGATGAGTTAAAGGATTAAAGAAGGAGAAAACTGCATTAAACAACGGGTTATTACACGTATTCCTGCCCGGTAACCCAAAAACCCGACCTAACATGACAAATAACCCCTTTTTCTCTTTCACTCTTTTAACTCTTAGCTTAGATTTGCCGGGCGTCAGAAATCACGCTACTCAAAACAGCTATGAAAGTTATAGACCATATCAAGCAGGCAAAGGACACCCTGGTTTCATTTGAAGTATTACCTCCGCTGAAAGGAAAAGGAATTGAAGCGCTGTACAGGCATCTGGATCCATTGATGGAGTTCAAACCGTCCTTCATCAACGTTACCTATCACCGCAGTGAGCACATTTTCAAGAAACGTGCGGATGGCAGTTTCGAAAAAGTGATCATACGGAAAAGACCGGGTACCGAGTCGATCTGTGCCGCGATCATGAATAAATATAACGTAGATACCGTCCCTCACCTGATCTGCGGCGGCTTCAATATCAATGAAACAGAAGACGCGCTGATCAATCTCCGCTACCTTGGGATTGATAATGTACTTGTGTTGCGGGGTGATGCGGCCAAGAATGAAACAACATTTGATGCCGAGCCCGGCGGACACCGGTACGCAAGCGAACTGCTGAAGCAGGTCACCAATCTCAATGCGGGCATTTATATTGAAGAAGATCTGAAAGGAACACAGAAAACAGAATTCTGTATCGGTGTAGCAGGTTACCCGGAAAAACACTTTGAAGCGCCGAATATGCAAACCGATCTTCGTTACCTCAAAGAGAAAGTGGATTGCGGCGCCGACTATATCGTAACACAGATGTTTTTCGACAACGAAAAATATTATGCCTTTGTAAAATCATGCCGCGAGGCCGGCATCAACGTGCCGATCATCCCGGGACTCAAACCCATCTACAGCAAGAAACAACTTACGGTCTTGCCAAAGACATTTCATATAGATCTGCCGGCAGATCTGGCCAACGAGATCCAGAAATGTAAAACAGATGAAGAAGTAGAATTGGTTGGCAAAGGATGGTTGCTCGAACAGTCTAAGGACCTGAAGAAAAATGGTGTGCCTGTGCTGCATTATTATACTCTGGGTAAGCCGCATATGGTGGCGGATGTGGTGAGAGAGTTGTTTTAGGCGATGGCCGTCGACCACCGACAGCAAATCGTAGATATGCCTGCCTGATCGCGATATAAATTCAAAGCTGATCTTTTTGCATCAGAATAAGGGACGTTTCCGAAAAGAATAAGGGAGCAGTTTTCGAAGCTTACGGATGAGGAGATTGAGCGGATGGGAAATGCATACAGGGCGATTTTTGAGGCGGATCATACATAGTACTTGCTAAATAACCGCCGGTTTCTGCTAAAAGGTTTGATAAGTTTCAAAGGTTTATCAGGCAGTGTGTGTGATCTGTTTAGTAACAATGCTGGGGCAGCGAGCCTTTTACTTCAAAAAAATATTTGCCCATGTAAAAAAAATCTCTAGTTTTGGTATGTACGAACATATAGACATATGGATTTCGAAATTGACCATAACAGCTCCCTTCCCCTCCACGTCCAGGTAGAAGACCTGCTACGCAAGATGATCGGCCAGCCGGAATACCAGAACGGGAAGCTGCTGCCAAACGAGATTCATATCGCGCAACGCCTCGGCATTTCCCGCAGCACCGTCCGCCAGGCGACCAACAAACTGGTGTATGAACGCCTGCTCATCCGCAAAAAAGGCGTGGGTACGAAAGTGGCGAAGAACAATATTACGACCAAACTGAATAAATGGTCCAGCTTCACCCATGAGATGGACGAAAAAGGGGTGGTTTTCAAGAATTACAGCATCAAGGTCAGTATGGTCAGTCCTGACAAAGAGATTCAGGAAGCCTTTAATATCGCCGAAGGCGTGAAAGTATTGAAAATGGAGCGCGTAAAAGGCCCGGATGAAGGCCCGATCGTTTACTTTGTATCCTATTTCCATCCACGGGCGGGACTAACGGCAGACGACGATTTTTCAAAGCCGCTTTACGAGACGCTGGAGAAGAAACATCATATCACAGCAGCCTTATCCCGCGAAGGCATCAGCGCTATCCTGGCCGATGCCAAACTCAGCAAATCGCTTCATGTAAAGCAGGGTGATCCGATCTTGTTCCGCAAACGCGTTGTATTCGATCCAGGCGACAGACCGATCGAATATAATCTTGGCTATTACAGAGCGGACCGGTTCACCTATACGATAGATATCGCGCGATAATTTTTTTGCCGGGCCATGATATGTACATACATATGAACATGTAATAACGATTTATTCATCTTTAATGCTTGCTTCAATGACAACGATTGTCTCTAAGCTACGGCTTGGCTCCTTAGTATGCCTCCTGATCAGTCTTTGTTTCCATGGTCAGTCATTTGCCCAGGATAAACAGGGCGTTACCGGCACTGTTCTTTCCGCAGGCGGTCAGCCGCTGGCCGGCGCTACGGTCAGTTACCAGGGCAGCTCCACCAGCACTACCACGGATAAGGATGGACGGTTCAGCCTTCCTGCAGCAACTGGTCAGCCGGTACTGGTAGTGTCCTATGTCGGCTACATCACCCGTGAAGTGCCTGTCGATGGAAAGTCATCCGTGGACATCCGCCTCACGGAAAATCCCGCTGAATTATCCAATGTGGTGGTGATCGGTTATGGTACGGTCCGCAAAAGTGATCTGACCGGTTCCGTGACGCGCGTCGGTTCCGACGAACTGAAAGCAGTGCCGGTGACCAGTCTTGATCAGGCACTGCAGGGGCGTGCGGCCGGTGTGCAGGTCACACAGATCTCCGGCAAACCCGGCGCGGAAACTTCGATCCGCATCCGCGGTACGAGTTCTATCAACGCGGGCAATGAGCCATTGTACGTGATCGATGGGATGCTGGTGAATTCCGATGGGGCGGATATGAGTGCGGGGGGGACACGCGGCCCGCGGATCAGCCCGCTGTCATCCATCAACCCTTCCGATATCGAATCCATCGAGATACTGAAAGACGCTTCCGCTACCGCGATCTATGGAGCGCGCGGCGCGAACGGCGTGGTGCTGATCACCACCAAACGCGGTCGTGCGGGAAGGGGAACGCTGACGCTGGAAACTTACCAGGGATTGCAGACCGTAGCCAATAAGCTGAAGCTGCTGAACGCTGCAGAGTTTGCTGATTTTGTGAATGAGGGAAAGCTGAACGCGAACCAGACACCGGTCTATGTCAATCCTCCCAACCTTGGTGCTGGCACCGACTGGCAGGATGAATTGTTCCGCACAGCGCCTATTGCTAACTATCAGCTTTCCTTCTCCGGCGGCGATGATAAAACGAAGTACAATATCTCCGGTTCCTATTTCAACCAGAAAGGGATCATCCAGAGTTCCGATTTCAAGCGCTATACATTCCGCACCAACCTCGAACGTAAAGTGACCGACCGGCTGACGGTTGGCTCCGCCGTTACCTATTCGCGTTTATCAAGTACAGGTGTGTTGACAAATGGCGGACAGATCGTTCCCGGCGTTGTGACCTCTGCGTTATTGTTCAATCCTGTTCTGCCGGTATATGATTCTACCGTTGCAGGGGGCTACACTTTCGAGAATGACCGCGGTAAGATCCTGGGTAACCCGATCGCTGAAGCAAAAGAATATACATCCAATACGGTGCTGTCCCGCTTCCTGGGAAATGTATTTGCCCGTTATGCGATCAACAAACAGCTGGAGTTCAAGACTACCTTTGGGATGGATGCTTTTACCAACAGTGAGAACAGTTTTGGTCCCAACTTCCTGAAGCGCACACAGGCCAGCAATGGTGAAGCATCGTTAGGAAAAAGTGTCGGTTCAACCTGGCTGAATGAGAACACGCTGAGCTATAACAACACATTCAACCAGCGCCACGCCGTGAATGCAGTTGTCGGTTACACCATGCAGCGGTTCAACAATGAGCAACTGTTTGTCTATGCATTTGATTTCCCGGATAACCGCACCGGCTATCACAGCATCGCTTCCGCATTGAATCCGCAAAAGCCGGCGAACAGTGAATCTTCCTGGAGCATGATCTCTTATCTCGGCCGCGTGAATTATACGCTGGATGATAAATACCTGTTTACTGCAACGGGCCGCGTGGATGGTTCTTCTAAGTTTGCAGAAGGCAATAAATACGGGTTCTTTCCTTCCGGCGCCTTTGCGTGGAGAGTATCGAAAGAAGAATTCATGAAGAATGCGGAAGCTATACAGGATATGAAATTCCGTGTGAGCTATGGTGTGTTGGGCAACCAGGCCATTCCGCCCTATCAATCGCTGGCGCTGGTGGGCCCTTATGGTGAAGGCGTGTTCAATTCTGGTAACGGCAGCGAAGTATTCACCGGGCGCGAGCCGCTCACCTATGTAAACCAAAACCTGAAATGGGAAACAACGCGTCAGCTTGATATCGGTTTTGACCTGAGCTTGTTGCGCAACCGCATCAATTTTACCGCTGACTATTATAACAAGAGAACGAACGACCTCCTTTTGTCAAGCCCTATTCCGCTGACTTCCGGGTTCTCTTATACATTGCTGAATATTGGCAATATAGCCAATCACGGTATTGACCTTGATCTTCGCACCATCAACCTGAAAGGAAAACTGGAATGGACTTCCGCAGTGAACTTCTCCATCAACCGCAACAAGATCACCAACCTGAACAGTGAAACAGATGTGATCCTGCAGAATGCGATCCTGCTTCGCGAAGGCGTATCCATCGGCACTTTCTACGGATACCAGTTCGACGGCATTTTCCAAAGCGATGCGGAAGCGGCTTCCAGTCCCGTACTGGTTGGCCAGGAATCGACATCGCCCAACCCGGCGTCACGCGCCAAAGCTGGTGACAGGAAATACCGCGATATGAATAAAGACGGCAAGATCGATGCGAATGACCGCACCATCCTCGGTTCTGCGCAACCTGATTTTACCTGGGGTTTCAACAACACGTTTGCCTATAAGAATTTCGAATTTTCCTTCTTCATCCAGGGATCGCAGGGTAACAAGATGGCGAACTTCAACAACCTTGACCTGCTCAACTTCAATGGCCAGAACAATGTTCTGGCAGAAGCGGGCCTTGGCCGCTGGACGCCGGAGAACCACAGCAATAAATATCCGCGCGCACTGTCAGCAGGAAGCCTTGACGTCGGCACAGTATCATCCGCCATCGTGGAAGATGCATCGTATGTGCGCCTGCGCAATGTAACGCTGAGCTATACTCTGCCTTCGCGCATGATCTCAAAGATCGGCATGAGCAATCTCCGCATCTACGCCAGTGGTTCCAACCTGTTTACGATCACCAACTATTCAGGCTATGATCCCGAAGCCAACACTTTTGGTCAAAGCACTACACTGCTTGGCCTTGATCTTGGCGGTTATCCGCAGGCCCGCGTATATCAATTAGGCATCAGCGCATCCTTCTAATCTAAAAGCTTGTTATCATGAAAACCTTTATAAAAATCATATCAACCGGGCTGCTGCTCACAGGGCTGGCAGCTACGCAGGCTTCCTGCAAGAAATTCCTGGAAGAAGATCCGAAGAACCTGGTCACTATCCAGAACTATTACCAGACACAGGCGGATGCCATTGCCGCTGTCAATTCCATTTATGCTTACCTGAATTCCGTTAACAATTTTGATGCGGGCGGAAATACTGCAGGCGTTTATCACAGCACTTTTTGGGTAACGGCAGGATTATCTTCCGATGAACTGCTCAATAATCAATTGGGTGCCGCCAACTTTGACCAGCTGGCGAATTTCACCTACACTTCGCAGAACAGTTCACTGGAAGAGATCTGGGGCATGCATTACAAGACCATCTTCACCGCCAATATCGCGATCACGCGCATTCCCGGCATTTCAATGAATGAATCATTGAGAGCAAGGCTGGTGGGCGAAGCGAAATTCCTGCGAGGCCTGATGTATTTCAATCTGGTCAGGATGTTCGGAGACATTCCCCTGCTGCTGGAAGAGAATAATCCGCTGACACCTTCCGAAACGAAAGCGGATGACGTATATGCACAGATCGTTAAGGACCTTGAAGATGCTGCCGCAGTGTTGCCGCTCAGCTATGACCCGGGCAACGGCCGCGGACGCGCCACCAGCGGTGCAGCCAATTCATTGCTGGCGAAAGTGTATCTCACGCAGAAGAACTGGCAGCAGGCTGCTGACCATGCAAAGAAAGTGATCGATTCGCATCAATATGATCTCTGGGAGAATTATGCCGATGCATTCAAGCTTTCCAGCCGCGGCGGCAAAGAAGCGGTATTCTCTGTTGGCTTTGGTGATGGCGGCGGCGCCATCATTTTCTGGGAAGTGGGGCAGTTCAATGTCCGCCTTCTTCCCACTGCATTGAGCGTGGAAGGTGTGCAGAATGCGCAGGGCTGGCAAATACCGACTGAATATGTATACAATGCATTTGATGCGGATGATCAGCGCCGCGCCGTCACGTTCATTACCGAGGTGCATGATCCCGCCGGTCCAACCACCACCATACGCCCTTATATCCAGAAATACTGGGATCGCGTGGCGGAACCGCGCGCCAATTCTTCTGCGAATGATTTCCCTGTCATCCGCTATGCCGATGTATTACTGATTTATGCAGAAGCAAGCAATGAACTTAACAATACTGTCGACGCTCATGAATATATCAACAAGATCCGGAAAAGAGCCCGATTCAACGGCACTACATACATGAATGCTGTTCCCGATTACAACGGCTTACCCAAAGAGCAGTTCCGTGATGCGATACTAAAAGAAAGGATGATGGAATTTGTTGGAGAAGGGCAGCGTTGGTTCGACCTCGTTCGGACCGGCAAGCTCGAACAGCAGGTTCCCCTTGCAAAACCCGGCGTAACGCCCGCTGCCCGCAACTATCTTTTTCCACTGCCGCAGCGCGAGCTTGATCTGAATAAATCGCTTTCGCAGAATACGGGGTACTAAGGGAGCGATGTTCGATGGTTGATGCTGGATGTTCGATGATCGCTTACTATCGATCGAACAAACTTTTTTTCATATCAATATGGTTGCTGTTTGAAACCTGCCATTCGACCATCGAACAATCGTCAGACTATAACAAACTATTGAATTGTTCATCATAAACCAATCATCTTGTATCAAACGAATTTTGAAAAATTCCCGGAAATAAATGTACCCGGCCATGTTGCGGAAGCGGGCTGGGATAGCATAGCAAAAACGATCAGTAAGAAGATCGGTGAAAAAGGAAAAAAAAGTGTGCTTGTTTGCATTGAGTGTTATCACGGCGTTGACACCGCTGAAATGATCAAAGAGCTGACAGGAAGGATCGCTGGTGTACAGGCGATCGATATTGCTGAGGCTTTTTTACCTGCTGAAGAGATCCGCGCCCGCGTTCAGTCATATGTGACGGAAGATCCGGTATTCGGTTATATGTCACCACTGCAAATGGCCGATTTTTTTGATGCAGGCAAATTGCAGTCGCTGAAAGAAAAAATTCAAGGTATTCGTGAAGGAATAATAGTTATCTATGGCATCGGTGCCACCTTGATAGATCTTACACCTGATCTCCTGATCTATGCTGATATGCCGCGATGGGAAATACAATTGCGCTTCCGGAAAAATGCCGTGGACAATCTCGGTGATCATAATTCCGGCGACAGTTTCGCTTACCAGTATAAGCGTGCTTTTTTTGTTGACTGGCGTGTATGTGATCGCCTTAAACGCGAATGGCTGCATAAGGCGGATCTGGTGCTTGATACGACAAAGCCTGACGAGCCGCGCATGGTATCCGGCGAAACACTACAGGCCGCTTTGCAACTGGCAGCGGGAAGGCCTTTCCGCGTAGTGCCCTTCTTTGATCCGGGCCCCTGGGGTGGCCAGTGGCTGAAAGAAATATGCGATCTTGACCGCAACACAAAGAATTTTGCCTGGGCATTTGATTGTGTGCCGGAAGAGAATTCAATGATCTTCCGTTTTGGCGATATACGAATTGAAACACCAGCGATCAACCTCGTCTTCTATCAACCCGATGCCTTGCTGGGTACGCCCGTGCGCGAAGCATTTGGTGAAGAATTTCCGATCCGTTTTGATTTCCTTGATACGATGGAAGGCGGTAATCTCAGTCTGCAGGTGCATCCGCTGAAAGCCTATATCCGTAAGCATTTTGGCATGGCGTATACGCAGGATGAGAGTTACTATTTTATGGACGCAAAGCCCGGTGCATTTGAATATCTCGGGTTGAAAGAAAATATTGATCCCGATGAAATGCTTCATGAACTTAAAGAAGCGCAGAAAGGCGAACAGCCTTTTGATGCCGATCGTTTCGTAGAGAAATTTCCTGTCATAAAGCACGACCACACACTGATACCGGCGGGCACAGTACATTGCTCCGGATCCAACAGCGTGGTACTGGAGATCAGTGCTACGCCATACATTTTCACGTTCAAACTATGGGATTGGAGCCGCATGGGTCTCGATGGAAAGCCAAGGCCTATTTCGCTGGAACATGGGGCAAAGAACATTCAATGGAACAGAACAACAAACTGGGTGAAGGAGAATCTTATCAACCAGTTCGTGACCGTTGCTGAAGGTGAAGGATGGAAAGAAGAAAGGACCGGCCTGTACCAGGATTCGTTCATCGAAACGCGCCGACACTGGTTCACCAACAAAGTAACGCATCATACCAACGGTGTAGTGAATGTACTCAACCTGGTGGAAGGCCGTGAAGCGATCGTAGAAAGTCCTGACCAGGCTTTTGAACCGTTCATCGTGCATTATGCAGAAACATTTATCGTTCCTGCGGCAGCTGGTGATTATACGATCCGTCCTCACGGTGCAGCAGTGGGTGCACGTTGCGCTACGCTGAAAGCCTTTGTGCGCACAGAAAATCTACATGATTACCGTTTAAACTAATCAGATGAACTCATCCCTGAAAGATGTGTACCGTTATACCCTGGTAGCCGCTGTTGGTGGCTTGCTTTTCGGCTATGACACGGCCGTGGTTGCCGGGGCGATCGGGTTTATCACAGAAAAATACCAGCTCTCGCCGGCCATGACCGGCTGGGCCGCCAGTTGCGCCCTGATCGGTTGTATGATCGGTGCAATGCTGGCTGGTGCATGGAGCGACCGGCTTGGCCGGAAGAAAGTGCTGATGATCTCCGCATTTGCATTTGCCATTTCATCATTGGGCATCATGCTGCCCATGGGGCTTTCTTCTTTTATCGTGTTCCGGATCATCGGTGGCGCAGGCATTGGACTTGCTTCCATACTCGCGCCGATGTATATCGCTGAAGTGGCGCCGGCGGAGATCCGCGGCCGCCTGATCTCTATTTATCAACTAGGCATCGTTGTCGGCATCCTGCTGATCTATTTTGTGAATGCGGCGATTGCTGCGATGTACGGTCATAGCTGGAACGTGGAATCAGGGTGGAGATGGATGTTCGGTTCCGGTTTGCTTCCTTCTGTTGTGTTCATCTTGCTGCTGCTGAAAACCCCCGAAAGCCCGCGCTGGTTGGCTGCACAGGGGAAATGGGATGAAGCCGGCAAGATCCTGAAGAAAATAAATGAACCGGAAAAAGCAGAACAGGAATTAATGGCCATCCGCGAGGCCCTGCAGCAGGGGCAGGGAACATTCAGCGAACTGCTGAAACCCGGGTTGCGACTGGCATTGTTCATCGGTATTTTGCTGGCAATCTTTTCACAGGTCACCGGTATCAACGTGATAATGTATTATGCTCCGGAGATCTTCAAAGCAACAGGAGATGGTTCCTCTTCAGCATTGACACAAACGATATTGGTAGGCGGCATCAACCTGCTGATGACATTAGTAGCTATCCGCTACGTGGATCAGTTGGGAAGAAAAAAACTGCTGCTGATCGGTGCAGCGGGAATGACCATCTGCCTTGCGCTGATCGGTTGGGCCTTTTATTCAGGATCAACGCAAGGATATGGTGTGCTCATCGGCATACTGGCATATATTTCCTTCTTTGCGATTTCACTCGGGCCGTTGACGTTCGTGGTGATCGCGGAGATCTTCCCCAATCATGTCCGCGGACGCGCAATGAGTGTGGCTATCTTCTTCCTGTGGTTATCGGTCTATATCGTTTCGCAAACATTCCCGATGCTGCTGGAATCCATCGGCACTGCTTATACATTCTGGATCTATATGCTCATGTCTATACTTGCATTTGTGTTCGTATGGCGCATGTTGCCGGAAACAAAGGGCAAATCACTGGAGGAGATACAGGAAATGTGGAAGCCCAAAAAATGAGATCAACCATCTTTATAATAGCTTTTGATTTTTTAAACGAATAAAATAACGATTATGCAGCCGCTTAAATTTTTAACCGCAATTCTCGCATTGGTTTGTGTAGCCACTACCAGTTGCAAAAAGGATGAGGCTGACCCGTCACAACCTGTGTTGAAACTTACACCGGATAATGTGACCGGCAAGTCTGGCCGGGATATCGAAGCAACCTTGTATATCCACGCTCCCAATGGAGCAAAATCCGTTACGATGTACAAGACGATCAATCTCGTGAAAGATGGAACATTCGGTGGAACCGGTACCATCACCGCTGTACCCGAAGATAAAGGCAATAATAACTACGAATATCATTTCAGCTACCAGTTGCAGGGTGGCGAGGTGGATAAGCTCGTCGGCATCAATTTCCGTTTTGAGGACAACAAAGGGATTGCTGCGGAAAAAGATCTCACCGTAAATACAACTACATCCGGGCAGCAGATCATGTACAGCCGCCGCTGGCAACTGATCTCGCGTATGTGGACGTCTATTGCCCCCGTTGCAGAGGACATGAAGGATTGTGAAAAGGATGATATTTTTATCTGGAATGCGGACAGTACCTACAATGTTCAGTTTGGCACAAGCGCCTGCACCTATGACGGGTTCAATGTATTCGACCGCTGGCAATTGAGCGAGGATGAAAAAACACTGACACAGGTATATCATTCGCTTTTTGATCCCTCTGCGATCACTACCGAAACATACACGGTCAAGACTCTGACACGCGATAAGATCGTATTGGTGCAACTGATCGATCTCAGGGTGTTCGGTCTCACGGATAAGGAAGTTTTCGAATCGACTTATGTGCCGTTACCCTGATCCAACTTGAAAGTTTCAAAGGTTTCAGGGTTTAACAGGTTTCAGAGGTTATCTCATCCTTTGAAATTATCTCAGAAAGCACATCCGGCATTTCCTGGAGACGAAAAATAAACCTGAAACCTATTAAGAAATCGCGTTAACAAAGCTCAATACACATTATGAAAAAGATACTGATCGCAACAGGTATGGCAGCGATCCTTGCATCCTGCCAGTCTGATCAATCGAAGGAGAAAGACGAAGCTGATCATGATGGCTTTTCTCTTAAGGTAGAAACGGCACCCGAGTGGACAGATCTGCTGAAGCGCAGTCATGGCTGGTTTGGCGGTGATGGCATCTTCGCGTTTACGCGCAGCGGTAATGAAAAGAATGGCGCGGCTGGCTCAGATGAAACTACTATCTGGTTCAGCGATACCATGCTGGGCGATATTGAAAATGATTCCCTGAAACCCGGGTTTGTGATGATCAATAATTCAGTGGCCTTATTGCGGAACGGCAAGCCCGATCCTGCGTCTATCCGGTTTTACTGGGATTCCGCCGGTGGAAAAGCGAAGTCGCTTTTTATACCGAACACGCCGGCTACCGGTCCGAAAGATTACTACTGGCTGGGTGATGGTTTTGTGAACCAGGAAAAGAACAATGATATGTACATCTTCGGTTATCGCATTTATAATATTCCGGAGAAGAAGGTGTTTGGTTTTAAGGAAGCAGGCAATACACTGATCGTAATTCCCAATGGCGCAAAGCCGCCTTTCAAAGAGCAGCGGCAGGTGGATATTCCTTTCTTTCTGGGGTACGATGTGGATTCGATCGGTTCTTTTGGTGCGGGTGTGCTGGTGAATACAAAGGAGGCCGGAGCGCCTTCACCGGATGGATATCTCTACATCTATGGCTGCCGCGGAAGCCATAAGCAGGTGCTGGCAGCGCGGGTCAAACCGGCGGCGGTTGAAGCGTTTGATCAATGGGAGTTCTGGAAAGGAGATGGATGGAGCGGGAATACACAGGATATAAAACCGGTGACCGATAGCGCTTCGAATGAGCTCAGCGTTTCACCGCTGGAAGATGGCCGCTTCATCATGGTATTCCAACGGCCCGGATTAAGCAGTAAGGTAGCTATCAGGATCGGAGAGACGCCCTATGGCCCTTTTGGCCCTGCGATGGATATTTATGATGCGAGTGAAGACCTCAAAGGATCTGACCAGTTGTTCGCTTATAATGCCAAAGCGCATCCGGTACTATCAGCGCCGGGAGAATTGCTGATCAGTTATAATATCAATTCATTCGATTTCGATAACGATATTAAGAAGCTGCCGAATTTGTACAGGCCGAGGTTTATACGGTTGAAGTATCAACTGGGAAAGAAGTAAACCGGCAATTTGAAGCAGGCCGATCATTGCCAGGCTTGCGTAGGTTCCCACTGATTCCGCAGATCTTATTCTTACTACTATTGAAAAGTAACTTGATGAGGGTATCCACCTTTATCAAAATGCGCAGATGATGCAGATAACATCCTGCTGTCAGTAGCTGATCTGCGCATTCAAACGCGGGCGTATTCATTCGTGAAATGATAATTCAGCAATTGTACGAACAAGATCGGTAGGAGCTTAGGCAAATCCATTAAAAACTATAAAGAACACATGAAATATTTTATCCGCCTGAAACTATTCCTCTTTTTGACCGCCTGCTTCGCCAAAGCAATAGCAGGCACCAGCAATATCGCGCCGCAGGCGAAAGTGACAGCCTCAACTGAATTGAATCAACAATACGCTGCGATCAACGTCATTGATGGCATGATCGGCATAGATGGAATGGGAGAATGGGCCTGTGATGGAGATACCACCGACTGGGGTTATGTCCGGTTACCCTGGATACAACTCGACTGGACACAATCGCAATGGGTGAACAAAGTGGTGTTGTATGACCGGCCTACACTTCGCCAAAATATTTCGGGAGGTAAACTGCTGTTCAGTGATGGAAGCGTAGTCTGGGTAAACCAGTTGCCGGCTGACGGTGCCGGTCTTGCCATTCAATTTCCTGAAAGACAAACCAGATGGATCCGGTTTGTAACAACAGACGGCACCGGTCGTGATCTTGGCCTTTCAGAGATAGAAGTATTCTCTTCTCAGCGGCAGAACACGGATTATATCTCCTGGGTAGACCCCTATATTGAGACTAACCGCGGCCGATATTTTTTCTTTGTCACCGGCAGCCTTCCCTTTGGCATGGCAAGCTCCGCACCGCTTACGCGGAATAAGAACCAATACGGCGGCGGTTATAATTATAACGAAAAGGAGATACTTGGATTTGAACAATTGCACGACTGGATGATCAATGGAGTGGAGATCATGCCCGGAGCTGTATCGGATGATGTTGCTTCCCGGCAGCATGGCTGGAAGTCATCCTTTAATCATGATGACGAGATCGTTCAGCCCGGTTACCACCGCGTGATGCTGCAGAAGCATAAGATCTGGGTGGAGCAAACAGCAACAGAGCGCGTAAGCTTTTACCGTTTTCAGTATACAAAAGCCACGGAGGCGCGGGTGATCATTAACCTCGGTGGTTATGTATCCAATGCGCGAATGACCAATGCAGAAGCGCATCGCATCAGCGATACGGAGATCGAAGGCTCTTTCAGTACGGTCGATCGCTACTGGGGCGGACCAAAGGATGTAAAGATCTTTTTCGTGGCGCGTTTTGATAAACCGTTCACGAAGCTGCAATCGTGGAAAGGAGCGAAGTTCAGCCGGGATGTAAATGAGGCTTCCGGTGATAGCTTGACGCTGGGCGCGCTCTTTAACCTCGATAAAGGAGAGAAAGTGCAGATGAAGATCGGTCTTTCTTATACGACCATTGCGAATGCACGGAATAATCTTAGCAAGGAATGTTCCGGTTGGGATTTTGACCAGGTGAGATCATCAGCACAGCAGGTATGGAATGAATGGCTCGGAAGGATCGATGTGAAAGGCGGCGAATCATCCGCAAAAATAAAATTCTATACAGACCTCTGGCATGTATTGCTGGGAAGGCATAAGATCACCGATGTTAACGGCGATTATCCTGACCGCACAACGGGCCGGCGTGAAGGAGCGTTTACCGATGCGATCTTTAAAATAAAAACAGTGCCCAAAGATGCAGGCGGCAAGCCCTTGTTCCATATGTACAATTCCGATGCATTATGGCTTACACAATGGAACCTGAATATTCTCTGGGGATTGGCATGGCCTGAAATGCTGGATGAATTTTCTGCCAGCATGCTGGAATATGCGAACAACGGCGGCTTGCTGCCACGCGGTCCCAGTGGCGGCGGGTACTCGTACATCATGACCAGCTGTCCCGCTTCCAACCTGATCACAAGTACTTACCAGAAAGGATTGCTGACAAAAGCGGACCCACGTCATGCGTTTGACGTGATCAAAAGAAATCATTTGCCGGGCGGCATGCTCGGTAGCAGCAACGATATTAATTTCTATACAAAGAATGGCTGGTGGCCAGGCAATGCCGGCATTACCATCGAAGCCGCGTTCCAGGATTGGGGCATCGCACAGATGGCCGCCAGGCTTGGAAAGAAAAAAGATCAGGCATTCTTTGCAAAGCGATCTGCAGGCTGGAATAAATTATTCGATCCCGAGCAGAAGCTTGTTTTCCCTAAAGACAAGAACGGGAAGTTCATCCATCTTGATGCATTGAGCGGGCAGGGATGGGTGGAAGCGAATGCATGGCAGGCAACGTTCGGTCTATCGCATGCTTTGCCACAGTTGGTGAAGCAAATGGGTGGTCCGGACAGTTTCTGCGATAAGTTGAACTATGCATTTGAGCAGTCGGCCGACAATGACTTTGTGTATGGCTACACGAATGGATATGTGAGCTATGCCAACCAGCCGGGGTGCTCCAACGCACATGTGTTCAGTTATGGCGGCAAGCCCTGGCTGACGCAGTACTGGGTAAGACGGGTGAAGGAGCAGGCTTATGGTGGCATCACGCCGGATCTCGGGTATGGCGGCCATGATGAAGACCAGGGGCAGATGGGAGGTGTGAGTGCTATGATGGCGATTGGGCTGTTTGATGTGATGGGCAACCAGGCGCAGCAGCCGGTGTATGAGATCACGTCACCCATATTCGATGAGATCACGATCAGGTTGGATAAGCGTTATTATGCGGGAGAGCAATTCGTGATCCGGACAAGGAACAACAGCAAAGAGAATATGTATATTCAGAAAGCGCAGTTGAATGGTGCGGATTGGACCCGTTTCTGGTTTTCGCATGACACGTTCAGTAAGGGCGGGCTGTTGGAAATATGGTTGGGTTCGAAGCCGAATAAGAGTTGGGGAATAGGGGAAATGCCTCCGGCGTTCATGCAGTCTATCAGTCAGCGGTGAAGGTTTCCGCAGATAAGACATTGTTCAATGTAGAGCGAGGTTGCTGACAGTTGAGACGCGCGCCGGGACTCGTGAAAGCAGGAAGATACTTGTTAGATGGGATTACGAAGATTTTACTGTATGCTTTTTGAAGAGTCTATTTTTTATGGAAAAGCCTTTATTCGGGTGCGCCGATCTCCCAGATAAGCCGCCGCTGTCAGTAGCTGGTCTGCTTGTACCATGAAGTTGAAGGAGAGTATTCTTCAATATGCTATCATGATGATGCAAGATGTAGAGATACCTTCGATGCATCAGCAACGCTGTTCTGGCGGGGTTACCACAAACCACTTCCGGCTACAAATGGTGTAAACCTGCTGTGGTGAATACGGGAGAAAAGGCTATGCAAGAGCAGTCTGGTGAGGTATTGCGAAGTGACCGAAAAGGAGCTGCCGAAGACGTATCGAAACACACTTTGTGGGAAAAACCGTCTTTGGCTGATAAGGCAGAGATAAGTGTAACAATTGCCTGATTACTGGGTACACTTCCACCGGTACGCTGGCGTCATGACACTATATCAGGAATTATAATGAAACCGTGGATCACCACCTGAAGGGTACTGTTCGTCCACTAACAGTAGCACTCAGGTGGTAGTCGGACCGGGTTATAGTAATGCTTGAAGGCTGCTTAACAGATGCAATAGCGAAGGACCCGGGTTATCTTGGCTGGCACTGACATACGACAACTGAATCAAGCAGGAGGTATTTGTGTGAGTATCTGGCACGACGCAAGCTGATCGCCTCAAGTGCTAAACTTGACGAATAGTACAGCGGATCTAAAGCCGTATTACTCATAGGTGATGAGCCTGAACTTGATCAGATATCACGTATGGCGAAGCGGAGGAGGAAACCCTAACGCCAACGACCAATTATGAAATTACCAGTCACTAAAAGTAAATTAAATGCTTTCACAGCAAAACACAGACCGCATCATTACCGGAATTGACATTGGCGGCTCACATATCACGGTGTGCCTCGTTGACTTGCAGTCACGGACAGTGATAGAAGGATCGGAGTTGCGGCATTACGTAGATTCATCGGCTATAGCAAACGAAGTGATCACCTCTTGGGCTGCACCGGTACAAGAAGTGAATAAGCGTGCAGGATTCAAGCCGGGCCGCATCGGCATTGCCATGCCCGGACCTTTTGATTATGAAAAAGGTATCTGCCTGATCAAAGGCCTAGCGAAGTATGAGCACCTGTACGGGCTGAATGTGAAGGAACTGCTGGCTGATCCGTTAGGCATTACTGCAAAGCATATACGAATGGTGAATGATGCCACAGCATATCTGATAGGTGAGCATCAGCTGGGCTGCGGTAAGGGGGCAGCATCGGTGCTGGGGATCACGCTGGGAACAGGTTTAGGTTCTGCCTGGCATATGAACGGATGTTTGACGGATGGCGACCTGTATTGTTTTCCGTTTCGGGAAGGCGTGGCGGAAGACTATGTGTCTACACGGCGTTTGCTGAAAGCATACGCGGAGCAAAAGGGTGAAAAGATCGAAAGTGTCCGCGAAATGAGTGAAGCCGCAAGGACGGGCGATGAAGCAGCGGCGACTGTCTTCCGGCAGTTTGGCGAAGCATTAGGAGAGATCATCCTACACCGGTTTTCGCCTGTGTTGCCGGAGCGCGTAGTGATCGGTGGAAACATCGCGCGATCGGCGGAGTTGTTTGTATCAGATGCGGAACGGGTGATCAAAGAGGCGGGATTTAAGGTGGAGTTAGTGACAGCTGTACTGGGAGAACGGGCGGCATTGATCGGGGCAGCGTATTTGTGGAAGCAAGGGGGTAAATTGTAGGGTTCCTGCGGTATCCGGTTCATTTTAAGAATCGTTCTGGGTTAATATGCCTACCATCCAGTGCAAATGCATCTAAATTTATCCGAATAGTAATAAGGTTAAATAGTCATGGTGCCATCCTGCGACCAGTCTTTTCCTTTTAATCTTGAGTTTTTTGGTTTTGTCGTTCTGAAGCAAATTCAGGGCAATGCGGCTGATCACAGAGAAGTTTTGCGCAGCATAGCCGGCTCTTTTCTGTGAAGCATTTTTGCTAAAATTATCTGTAATAGTTACAATTTGATCTTACAGACAGCTCAAGAAAAGTCATGACTTATCGTACAGTGTAACTCTTAATATTTTCCTGGCAACGTCCTTGCATTCAAAAAGAAGGACTTGCCAGGAAAATATTCGATCCGTTAAGATCAATGGTCAACTGGAGGGCTATTTGTAAGATCAAGTACCGATTATTACAATTAACCAGTCCACAACGTTCATATTCAAAATCTATTCTGGCTTCCTGGCCAGGCTTCATTGGAATCGGCAATCTGGTTTCTTTTATCAATTGTTTGGGCGATTCATCCGTGCACACTACCGGATAATCTTCGCTGTATGGTCTTTTATAAACATCCAAAACCTGCTCCATTGTGCTGGTATCGTTCGCTCAGCAACCTGGCAATATGATTGAGCTGCCCCGGTGTTTCGTGTTCGTGCGCAAAACCAATACGTAAAATGGCGCGCCGGCAAACCCTGTCCTCAATATTGCGGTAGCTTTCTACCAAACGGAGGTAGGGCTCGTTGCGACCGGTGTCTGGATTTGTTCTGCCATTATATTTGAAATACATATTTTCATCCAAGATAGCGCCCGCCACCCCTAGGGGTCACCCCCTGTGTACTACAAAACGTGTGAATGTCTTGAGGATCGGATGCTCCAAAAACACCTGTACCAACCCACGCAATGAACCGGCAAAATAATGCTGATTAAATCCAAACTTTAACATTTGAAAAAGGGATGGGCTCAAAATGACTTAAAAACCAAACGACCATCTGCGGTCGGCGGTCCGTTCTCTCCCCCTCATCTCAACTGTCCCCATACCGCTTCATCCACCTTCACCGGATACTTCTTTCTCAATTGCAAAACCCATTCATTCTCCAGCTGTACCTGGTAATCATTCATCACCAGACCTTTTGCTTCGTTGAATGAGCGGATGCCTTGTTGTGGGTATACTTTTATGATATAGGAGAATGCGGCGGTATTATCGGCCTGGTTGGTGGTCATAGCTGTTACAGTTCCTGCTTTCGGCGCTTCTTTGATGCTGCCGGGCAGTTGTCCCCATTCATAGCGGGCAGAATCGGCTACCACTTTCTCGCTGTATTTTTCTGCAAGCTGTTTCCAGCTGGCCGGATTCTTTTTTATTTCTTCAGACATCGCTTTGGCTGTAGGCTGATCTGACGCAAAAAAGATGATTGCATCGGCTCCTGGCTGCCAGATGTATTGCGATCTGTTTTTTTCATAAAGTGCCAGCAATGCAGCTGTGTCTGTTTGTGCTTTATTCCACACTTCCCGTTGCATTACTTCGAAGAAGAGATTGCCATCACGGAATTCGCCGGTTTGGGCGCGGAACTCTTCGTTATAATCTTCAAGGTTGTCGCGGTAGTATTTGTACATCGCATTATTCGTAAATTCTTCCATAAGCGATGCATAAGGTCTTGTTGTGGCGCCGCCCGGCATGTAGCGATACATCTGAACGTATTGTATCCACTCTGCTACATCAAATGTTGTTTTACCGATGTGAAACAATTCAGTTTGCTGGTTTATGCTTTTTGTTTGCCCGCCACCCGCAAGTGTATCCGTTGCTGCCCAAAGCACGCTGTTTGGGATTGGCGCGTGTTGAATACCCGGGTTGGCTTTTACTTTAACATAAATAAAATCTTTGGCTGTTTTCCAGCGGTCATCTGCTTTGACCCGTGCTTCAAGCAGCAGGTTGTTTTCTGTGCTGGCCGCGTCGGTCGCAACCGGAATAAGCTGAAGACGTTTTACGATATGGTATCCGTGTGATGTTTTGAACGGCTTGCTTACAGCGCCATCTTTGGGCAATGCCCATACTGTTCTTTCAAAAACGGGATCGTATTCACCGACCTCAATTTCAGGTGTGATGCCGTCACGCGTGGCGCTGAGATGATCATTGCTGAATGCTGCCGCCAGTTTACCAAAATCATCGCCTTTGCTGATGCGCTGATAGAGTGAATCGGCAAGCTTCGCGATGCGTTTTTCATTCGCATCATTGATCGTTGGCGGGAGTGCCAGCAGGATCTGCTGCACTTTGATTTTACCAAGTGCTTTGCGTTCGCCCAGATTTTTTACAATGTGGTAACCGGCTTTTGAGGTATAGACTTTGGAATAGCGTCCGGCAGCAGTGTTATAAAGTAAAGTTTCTAATTCGTAGGGCAAGGTGAAAACGGTCACATAGTCGAGGTCGCCCTTATTCTGTTTTGCCGAAGGGTCATCGGAGAGTTGTTGCGCAATGGTCAGAAAATCTTCACCTTTTGCCAGCCGTTTTTCAACAGTGGCCAGTTTCTGTTTTGCAGCGGCAGTGTCCTGCATACCGTCTTTGGTAAAGGAGATAAAAATGTGCGCGGCATGAACATCTTTAAGGCTCCGCTGAAATGCTTCCCTGCTCAGCCTGGTCACTGCCTCAGGGTCGCTCATATAAGTATCAACGATCTGGTTCCGGAGATTTTCCGCATCAGCTTTTAGCTGGGGCAGCGTATCATAACCAAGGTCATACGCCTGCTGGATCTTTAATCTGGAGTTGATATACAGATCCAGGTATTCTTTCATTGCTTTCGTACGTTCCGCACCTGTTTGCTGATTATTCTTATTGAACGCCTTCACAAATTCATCAGCGCTGACCTTGTGTTGGCCAAATGTAAAAAGTGTCTGGGATGAAGCCGTACCGGCAATCAAACACAACAGGGCGACAGGCAGCCAGTTTTTGATCATGTTAATGGTTTCAGGATATAAACGGTTTCTGGTAATTGTTAGTACTCATTCTTTATGGAAGACTCAAATATTCGTTGCGTTGGCTGTTGGCCGGGTTCCGCGGTCAGATACAGTTGAATAAATATAAATCAGTCTGTTTTTAGATGTTTTAACAGAGATGTTCTTTATCGAACTGCGGAGCACGGCCAACGGCCATCGATCAGCGGCCATTGAAACTAAGGCTGCTTCAGCTTCAGCTCCAATATTTCATCGGTCTGTTGCCAGGTCAGTTTTTTGGCAACGATGCGTTTGTCCCTGTCCAGCAGGTATATTGCCGGAACGGTTTGCGCATCATAGAGCTGCGAATAGCCGGGTATGTTTGCGGATATGCGTTTGCGTTCTTCTTCTTTTGAATAGTATACGTTGGTCCATTCTTCGAGGTGATGCTGGCTGATGAAATCAGTCCAGTCTTTTACGGTTCCATCGGTTTCTTTTGCAACGGCAAAAACTTTGAGGCCATTTGCTTTCCATTTCGTGCGGTACATGGAATCCAGCAAGGGCAGGGTTTCTTTGCAATGGCCACAGGTGGGATCCCAGAACGTTACGAGGGTGAACCTGGCTGTGTCCTCATAAAGGTTCCGGATCCTGCCTGCCGCATCCGGTAAAGAGATATTTTCAGCGGGATGACCCATGATGTTGGCCATCAGACTGTATGCGCGGTCGGTGATCAGTTTCTTACCTTGCGGGGTCAGCCAGTCATAGTCCTTCTGAGCGAAGTATTTCTCAAAAAGATGAACAAAGACTGCATCTTCCCACATGTATTTCATATTGAGATAACGGGTCACAAAATGCACAAGCAGGATACGTGTGACTTCCTTGCCTGGTGTGGCAAATGCCAGCATCCGGTCCATTTCCTTATTTACCGAGTCAGGCGAAGGGTAAACAAGCGTATTAAAATATTTGTCGAGTCTTTCCTCAAAAAGTGAAGCCGGCGTGCGGGTAATACGGTCATCCCAGAAATTGACGCCATCCCAGTAATGATCCTTGAAATAGCGGTAGGCGTAGGTAGAATCGTATTTACCCCCCGGATGCTGGCTGGCGGCGGGAACTTTCGGCTCTTCCATCAGCTGCATCAGCAGGCTGAGCAGGCTGCCGGGGTTATTAGTGATCACCTGTTTACGGAAAATCGAGATATCGTCGGTGATTTTCTTCAATCCGGCGGCAAGGCGGGCGGAATCTTCGGGGTTGCCGGCTGTTTTAAGGCGGGTATTCAACGAATCGATTGCCCGGCCTTTTCCCGACATTTCTTTCTGATACAGGGTAAAAGCGTCATTTTCCGGCGAATTCAGAAATTTGCGTTTCCCGATCGGGTCGGTCGTGTCGGCAATGATGGAAAAATGTTGCTGCTTATCCACCAACATCTCCAGGAAACGGTCCTTTTTGGGATAAGCAATGATGTAAATACCGCCACCCAGCGCTTTTTCACCCTTAAAAACACCTTCGCTTTTATCATTCAGCTTTACGGAATCAACTACCGGAAACTGCTTTCCTGAATAATATCCGAGGTAAACGTATTGATTGGTGATCGGCTTCAGGGTTACTTTTATTTCATATCCTTTCTGTGCAACAACTACACCCGCAGCAGCTAACAAAGGAATGAGGATCAATTTTTTCATAAGAAATGAATGGTCAGTAAAAATATTTAAAAAGATGGGAAAACATGGGAGAAAGTTGGCAGGGGCGGGAGTTTGAAGCTTGTTGCCCGGCAACTGTCTGTAAACATGAACGGAAAATCTGTATCGGTCCGCGAAGCCTGCTCATTCCGGTGCGTGAGGCATGCACCGGGGCTTATTCCGGGCATAAGAGGAGGGTACCGGGGTGCAAGCGCCGGGTCAACGGACAAGGATCAACCGGCAACGGACACCGATCACCCAACCTTTCGTACATTCGCGCCCGTGAGCAGAAAAAAGAAAAATATCGTTCTCACCAATGTATTGGTTGAGGATTATGCGGCCGAGGGGAAGTCCCTCGCAAAAGTGGATGGGAAAGTTGTGTTTATTGAAAGTGTGGTGCCCGGAGATGTGGTTGATGTAAAGCTTGGAAAAAATAAAAAGGACTGGGCCGAAGGCTTTCCACTTAGGTTTCACAGCTATTCACCGGAGCGGGTGACGCCTTTTTGCCAGCATTTTGGCGTTTGCGGCGGCTGTCAATGGCAGATGTTGCCGTATCATAAACAACTTGAATACAAACAAAAGCAGGTAAGGGACAATCTGCAGCGCATAGGGAAAGTGGCTTTGCCGCCAATTCCATCGATACTTGGCGCTAAAGACACCCGTTTTTACCGTAATAAGATCGAATATACATTCGGCAATAAGCGGTATTTGGCGAGGGAAGAACTGAACAATCCTGAGATAAACGGCATGCAGGACGTTGCCGGCTTTCATGCCCGCGGTATGTTCGACAAGATCGTTGACATAGAAACCTGTCATCTCCAGGCCGAACCAACCAACCAGATCCGTCTTGCGATCAGGGATTTTGCGCGGAATAATCATTATACATTCTATGATATCCGCAATCACCAGGGATTGCTGCGTACCATGCTCATCAGGCTTTGCACAACCGGAGAGCTGATGGTGAATATCGTCTTTGGCGAGGATGACGAGGAAAAAAGAGAGGCCCTGCTACAGTTTGTGCTTGAGAAATTTCCCTCTATTACTACGCTTCTTTATACTATCAATACCAAGAAAAATGACAGCCTTCATGATCTTGAACCGGTGGTCTGTCATGGAAAAGGTTACGTGATGGAAAAGCTGAGCGTGGCAGATGGGGGACAGGAATTTCTCTTTAAGATCGGGCCGAAATCATTTTTTCAGACCAACACATTACAGGGTGAGCAGCTGTACAGGGTTACCAGTGAGTTTGCTGAACTGACCGGCAATGAAACCGTTTATGATCTTTACTGCGGCACGGGCAGTATTGGCATATTTGTCAGTCCGGGAGCAAGAAAAATCATCGGTGTGGAGGTGATCCCGGCGGCGATCGAAGATGCAAAGGAGAATGCGGCCATCAACCAGCTGAAAGATGCGGAATTCTATGCCGGTGATGTGATCGATATATGCGATGATGCTTTTTTTGATAAACACGGCAAACCGGATGTGATCATCACCGATCCGCCCCGGGCAGGTATGCATGAAAAGCTGGTCAGAAAGATCCTCGATATGGCCGCGCCGACTGTTGTGTACGTCAGCTGCAATCCCGCTACCCAGGCCCGCGACCTGAACCTGCTTGATGAAAAATACGAGGTGACAAAGATCCAGCCGGTGGATATGTTCCCGCATACGCTGCATATTGAGAACGTGGTGCAGTTGAAGCTGAGAAAATGAGGGGGCTGGCGGTCCCTGATCTCCAGTCCGTCATCCTCTCCCATCTTAACCATCATTGGCTTAAATTTGCATGATATGAGTTTTCAATTTACCCGTCCGGACAATTTTCCGCCGATCATAAAGAACATTATTATTATCAATGTGCTGGTGTGGCTGGCGCAATTGGTATTCGACAGTCAGTATAACCTTACGAATTTGTTTGCGCTCTGGCCTGTAATACCGGGTGAATTGCGTTCGCAGTTGCTGATGGAAGGAGTGATCACCGATGCCCAGACTTTTAAACCATACCAGATCGCCACCCATTTTTTTACGCATTCGCCGCAGAATATGTTTCATATCCTGTTCAATATGTTCGGTCTTTGGATGTTTGGCCGTCAATTGGAGAGTGTGTGGGGGCATAAACGTTTTCTGTTATATTACCTGGCATGCGGCGTGGGCGCGGCTGCATTGCACATGCTGATACAATACTTCCGCGCGGAAGCCTTGCTTACCGCTCTTCATAGCAATAACGAAAGTGCCATCATGCGGAATGTTGGCGCATTAGGTTCCATGGTTGGCGCTTCCGGAGCTGTGATGGGTATAATGGCTGCTTTTGCTTTTTATTTTCCCAACACAGAGCTTTATATGGGATTTTTCCCGATGCCTATCAAAGCAAAATGGCTGATACTTGGCTATGCCGCACTCGACCTTTTTGGCGGAGTTGCGAGGGCTTCGAACGATAATATCGCGCATTTTGCCCACCTCGGAGGGGCAATAACCGGCTTTATTATTGTACTTGTCTGGAACAAAAGCAATCGTCGGACGTTGTATTAACAGCAGGACCAAACAGTATAAACAAGCAGCTTTTTCACCGTTTTTTCTTCTAAGTAAGTAGTAGTATGGCATATCACGAACAGGAATACCGTAAACGTCTTTCGCTGGCACAAGCGAAGAATGCGCTGATCACCCTCATCGCTATTAACCTTGTGCTGTTTGTGATACTGGCTTTTATCCAGGCGATCTATTACCTGCAGTATAATGCCGCCGACGCCACAAGTACAGCGACTGCAGAGTTCAATTCCCGTGTATTGAAATGGTTTGCGCTACCGTCGGACTTCAGCCAGTTCATTACCAGGCCGTGGACATTGATCACGCATATGTTTGTCCATATCGACGTATGGCATATACTCGGCAACATGATCTGGTTGTGGACTTTTGGGTATATCCTGCAGGACCTTACCGGTAACCGCAAGATCTTCCCGATCTATATCTATGGCGCACTGGCCGGCGCACTGGCTTTTATGCTTGCGTACAATTTATTTCCAGCGCTCAAGCCATTTGTGCATGTAACAAGTGCCTTTGGAGCTTCCGCGGGTGTAATGGCAATTGCTGCTGCAGTCACCACGATTGCGCCGGGTTACCGCATCTTCCCGATGCTGAATGGCGGTATTCCTATCTGGGTGATCACCATCCTTTACCTGGTGATCGATCTTGCCAGCATTCAATACAGCAATCCCGGTGGCCATATCGGTCACCTTGCCGGCGCACTGGCTGGTTTTCTTTACGTGTATTCTTTCCGTCGCGGGCATGACTGGGGTGCCTGGATGAACCATGCCTTTGACTGGGTAAATGATCTGTTTGACCCCGAAAAGCCAAAGAAGGGCTACAATATCAAGCAGGAATTATTCTACAAATCCGGTACCCGCCCTTTTAAAAAAACAGCCAACGTTACTTCCCAACGGATCGATGAGATCCTGGACAAGATCACGCTGAAAGGATATAACTCCCTGACGGAGGAGGAGAGGGAGTTGTTGAACAGGGCGAGTAAGGAAGACATCTGAAAGTGAACATTTTCCGGGTTATTAACCTGATATCGGCGAACAGCCTTCCGCCATCGATCTTCCTTAAAGCAATCACAAACCCGCAAAAACATTCCCTCATTTCCCCTGAAATCAGGAAATTCGTCATATGTCCAGCAAGGTTCGGGTATTTACAAAAAGGGTCCTGATTTTTTTGAATGTGGTGGCAGCTGTATTTTTCCTGCTGGCCTGCCTGGCGCCCGCTTTGGATCCTGACAAGTGGTGGTTCATTTCTGTATTCGGACTGGGGTTTCCATTTTTGCTTGCGATCACCGTATTGTTTATGATCGGCTGGTTGTTTGTAAAGAAACGGCTGGCGCTCATTTCTGCAGTCGTACTCATCTTTGGCATCAGGGGCATCAGCATCTTCTTTGCTTTCCACTTTTCCGGTAATGAAACAGGGGATACAAAGCCGACTTCTTCGCTCCGTATTGCCACCTGGAATGTAGCCCGCTTCATTGAAATGAAGCGGAACAATAATAAGGGCAGCCAGACAAGATTGAGAATGATGGAGCAGATCCAGCAGACCAACGCCGATATCCTTTGCCTGCAGGAATTTTTTCATTCAAGGCAGTCCGATTATTATCCCAACCTCACTTATATCAGCAAGCATTTCAATTATCCCTATTATTTCTTTTCGCATGATGATGATGGAGATAACCACTTTACCGGAAGCGTCATTTTTTCGCGCTATCCGATCATCGACAGCGGGCTGATCCGCTACCCACGGCCGACATTACCTGACGCACTGATGCATGCGGACATCAAAGTGGGAAAAGATACCGTCCGCGTGTACACGACCCATCTGCAGTCGCTGCAATTCAACTCTGCCGATTACGAAAAAATAAACAGTATCAGTGAAGGAAAGGAAGGCATGATGTCAAACTCAAAAGCCATTTTCGGCAAATTACGGACAGCCATGTCCGGACGTAAGATCCAGTCAGATATCATAGCGCAGGTATTGGGCGACAGCCCGTTCCCGGTACTCTTCTGCGGTGACCTGAATGATGTGCCCAATTCCTATACCTACAAACAGATCCGTGGGGACATGCAGGATGCTTTCCTTAAAAAGGGATTTGGCATTGGCCGTACGTTCTCAGGTCTGTCACCCACACTCCGCATCGATTACATTTTTGCCGATCCGGTTTTTGAGATCAAAGATTTTAAGCGGATTCAGAAGCCGTATTCGGATCACTTTATGTTGGTTTCAGAAATCGCGAATAGGGCGCGAATGAGCGCGAATGTTCACGAATAGACCCCAGCTGTATCGGGGTTGCTGAATAACTGCAGGTTTCTGCTGAAACGTTTGAGAGGTTTCATAGGTTAGGCAGGCTGCGTTTGCCTGATCAGTTCAACAATAATTCATCATGCCTGCGGCAAACCGCCTGCTGACTCTCTGAACCTCTTCAACCAGTTAAACGACGAACGCTTATCAACCCCTTATTGATAACAGCACAGATATTCAGCAGCGTCTATATATTCAATAAAACAGGGTTGCTTAAAATAACTTTTCGGTCAATCCGACTCTATTCGCGAACATTCGTGCTCATTCGCGCTTCATTCGCGTAAAGGCGTATTTTTGCGGCACATTTGATTTTATGAACGAATTAAAAGTTTACAATTCTTACAGCCGGCAAAAAGAAGTATTTACACCCATCACACCCGGGCACGTGGGGATGTATGTGTGCGGACCTACCGTAAGCGGTGAAAGCCATCTGGGGCATGCAAGACCTTATGTTACATTCGATGTTGTTTTCCGTTACCTGAACCACCTCGGTTATAAGGTGCGATACGTCAGAAACATTACAGATGCCGGCCATTTTGAAGAAGAAGGCCGCGAAGCAGAAGATAAGATCTCCAAAAAAGCAACACTGGAAAAGCTGGAGCCAATGGAGCTGGTGCAGAAATACACCAATCTTTTTCATTGGGCAATGGAACAATTCAATACACTTCGCCCATCGATAGAGCCGACAGCTACGGGTCATATTGTTGAGCAGATCGGAATGATACAGGAGATCATCAAAGCAGGTTATGCTTACGAAGTGAACGGATCCGTTTATTTCGATGTGAAAAAATATGCTGCTGGTTATGACTATGGCAAACTCAGTGGCCGCGTGATCGACGATCTGCTGGAAACAACACGTGACCTGGAAGGCCAGGACGAAAAACGAAATAAAACCGATTTTGCTTTATGGAAAAAAGCGGCGCCCGAACACATCATGCGCTGGCAAAGCCCATGGGGTATTGGCTTCCCGGGCTGGCATATCGAGTGTTCGGCGATGGCAACAAAATACCTCGGCAGCAGGTTTGACATTCATGGAGGTGGAATGGACCTGATGTTCCCGCATCATGAAAGCGAGATTGCGCAAAGCACGATCTGCAATCATGAGGCACCGGTGCGTTACTGGATCCATAATAACATGATCACCATCAACGGCAAGAAGATGGGGAAGAGTTATGGCAACCAGATCTCGCTTACACAAATGTTCAGCGGTGATAATCCAATCCTGGAAAAGGCATATCACCCGATGGTTATCCGGTTCTTCATCCTGCAAACGCATTACCGCAGCACGCTTGATTTCAGCAATGAAGCACTGCAGGCTTCTGAAAAAGGGTTGAAGCGTTTATGGGAAGCATACGAACAACTGAAAAAACTAACATGGGAAGAAAGCGGCCCGGTGAATGACGAACTGGATAAGAAAGTGCAGAAGCTGATCAACGAGTTTGATCTTTTCATGGATGATGATTTCAGTACTGCAAAAGTGCTGGCGAATATGTTTGAACTGGTGCACACCATCAATTCAATGAAAGACAAAGCGCTCGCAACATCCGCCATTTCTAAAAACACATTCGATCTGCTGCAAAAGCAATTCAGGGTATACATCGAAAACATACTTGGTCTTAAAAGTATCACTGAGGCTGACAGCAGCAAACTCCAGGGATTGATGCAACTGCTGATCGATATCCGGAAGGAAGCAAAAGGCAAGAAAGACTTTGTTACTTCAGATAAGATCAGAAATCAACTGGGGGAACTGGGCATTTCATTGAAGGATGAGAAAGGGGGGGACATGTCGTGGACGATTGAGTAGTGAGGGAAGGAGGTTTGAGAGGTTGCTGCCGCAGATAGCAGCTTCTTATGTTTTTTTAAGATGCTGCTATCTGAAGAACCTTTCAGCACCCGCTCTCACTTCCTGTGCGCTCTCACCATCTCTCTTTTGCCAGGCGGCCCTTGTATCTTTTCCACTTTCAGTCCAGCGGCTTCCATGGCTCTGCGCACATCTCCTTTGCTGCAGTAAGTTACCAGTACTGAGGAGGGCAACATCGCCGTTTGTAATCTTTCAAATACATTTTGTGTCCATAATTCCGGTTGTGCCGCCGGTGCGAATGCATCGAAGTAGATCAGGTGAAAAGCGGGGGATGATGAAAACTCAAGAAGGCTTGTGTTTTTTTTATGTATGGTAAATAGCGGTGTCACCGGATCATCTTTTTCCCATTCTCTTGCGTGCAGCAACCTGAAATGTTGTTCCTCTTCCGCTGAAGCATAGTTCAGCTGATTCACCTTTTCTTCTTCAAGCGGATAAAGTTCCAATGCTGTATAATGTATGGGCCGTTGAAGCCTGGCAGATTCCTGCATCGTCAGGAATGCGTTCAGGCCAGTGCCAAAACCTACTTCAAGTATGTGCAATGGTGTTTCAGGAAAAACATTTTTGATATAGTGGAAGCCGGCGGTTATGAATACATGCAGCGATTCCTGCAAAGCACCGTGGATGGAATGGTAAGTGACATTTAAGGCGGGAACCGATACAGAATGCGAGCCATCTTTTGTAATAATGATCTCTCTTTGCATCGGTCAAAGTTACGATAATGGATTTGTTCCGGTGCGTGAGGACACACACCGGGGCAGCCGGTGCCGGTGCGCGGGGACACACACCCGGGCAGTCGGTTTCATAAATTCGAGGGATTGCTGCCGCAAATAGCAGGCTCTTATTTTTTTTTAAGATGCCGTTATTTTGAAGGACCTCTCAAACCTCTCAAACCCTTTACTCCGCATTTCCTTAATTTCACCTATGCATTATATCGAACACCTGTCCAAAGACCGTAAGCTGAAAAAGTTGTTTGCCGATGGCACAACGTATCAGCTGAAGAAGCGGCGGAACATTCCGACCTACCTTTGTGCATCCATTATGAGCCAGCAACTTTCTGTGAAGGTTGCGGATGTGATCTATCAACGTTTTCTCAACCTTTACAAGGGAAAAGAACCAACGCCACAGCAGATACTGGACACGGCGCCGGAAACACTGCGCAGCATTGGTTTGAGCAATGCAAAAGTGAGCTATGTAAGAAATGTTGCCGCGTTTGCCATAGAGCCGGGCATGGAATATAAACAGCTTACAAAAATGGAGAATGCGGAAGTGATCGGTTATCTCACACAGATCAAAGGTGTTGGCCGGTGGACCGTGGAAATGCTGCTGATGTTTGCTCTTGGAAGAGAAGATGTATTTGCCATTGACGACCTGGGCATACAAAATGCCATGATCAAAATATACAAACTTGACAGGGAGGATAAAAAGCAATTCAAAGAAGACCTGCTCAGGATCTCCGCTAAATGGTCTCCCTACAGAACGTATGCCTGTAAACATTTGTGGAGCTGGAAGGATAATGCTCCGGTAAAGAAATAATTTCTCTTTTATTATAAACAAAAAATCATGTCACTAAAGATTGAACAGGTTGAGCTGTATAAACTGTTTATTCCGCTGAAAGATCCGTTCGTTATTTCGCTGGGGCCAATATATAACGCAGAAAGCGTGGTGGTGGTGATCCGTACAAACGAAGGCATTACAGGTTTTGGTGAATGCAGCCCGTTCATGAGCATCAATGGTGAAAGTGCTGCTACGGGAATGGTAGTAGGCCAATATTTCGCACAATGGTTAAAAGGGAAGGATCCGTTGGCAATAGAAGAAAATATTGCCGGTATGGACAAGATCATTTATGGCAACAGCAGCATCAAGAGTGCGTTCGATATTGCGATGTATGATATTGCTTCGCAAAAAGCAGGTCTTCCATTGTATGCATATCTGGGGGGCAATACAGGCAAGACGATCGTTACTGATTATACGGTCAGCATTGGTGAGCCGGGTAAGATGGCGGCAGATGCGTTGAAGATAAAAGAGGAAGGTTATCCCGCCATCAAGATCAAACTTGGCAATAATGGCGATACGGATGTGCAGCGTATCCGCGCGATCCGTGAGTTGGTAGGAGATGAGATCCCCTTGCGGATAGATGCAAACCAGGGATGGGGCGTGGATGAAGCCATCCGCACATTAAAAGCCCTCGCACCATACGGCATACAACATTGTGAAGAGCCTATTGCCCGCTGGGCATTTATGCAGTTACCCCGGGTAAGACAACAAAGCCCCATCCCGATCATGAGCGATGAAAGTTGCGGTGATGATCATGACGCAGAACGGTTGATACAACTCGGCGCGTGCGATTATATGAATATCAAGCTGGGTAAATCCGGCGGCATCTTCAAAGGATTGAAGATGGTGAAACTGGCGGAAGAAGCGGGTATTCATTTACAGGTGGGCGCATTCATGGAATCGAGGCTGGCGATGACTGCATTTGCACATTTTTCCCTTTGCAGTCCTGCAATAGAGCATTTTGATTTTGATACAGCATTGATGTTCTCAGAAGATCCCGTGTCGGGAGGGATCGTGTATGAAAGAAACGGAGTAGTGAAAGTGCCTGAGGGGATCGGGCTGGGGGCAACGATTGATGAGAGCTGGTTGAGGAAGATGGAGAGTAGGGTTGTTTGATCCGGTGCGTGGGGACAGATCCGGTGCGTGAGGACACGCACCGGGGCGGGCAGAGGACACGCACCGGCGCGGACACGCACCGGGGAGGCGTGCTACGCCTGATCCGCGGGGGTATTAAGTACTTTCCAGAGTAAATCCTTCAATTCTATCAACCCTTTATTGGTAACGGAAGAGATGAACAGGTGTGGGATATTGGCAGGTAATTCCTTTTCAATTGCAGAGATAAGTTCCTGGTCGAGCATATCACTTTTGCTGATGGCGATAACGAATTGCTTGTGCAGCAGTTCAGGGTTGTATTGCTCGAGCTCAGAAACGAGGATGTCGAATTCTTTTCTGTGGTCATTGCTGTCTGCGGGGATCAGGAACAAGAGGATGGAGTTCCGTTCGATATGACGGAGAAAACGGTGACCGAGGCCTTTTCCTTCAGCCGCGCCTTCAATGATGCCGGGCAGATCGGCAATGCAAAAGCTTTTGCCGCCGCGGTATTCCACCATGCCGAGATTTGGCGTAATGGTAGTAAAGGCGTAGTCGGCGATCTTTGGCTTAGCCGCAGTAATCACTGAAAGCAGGGTTGATTTACCTGCATTGGGGAAACCGACAAGTCCAACATCAGCGAGTACTTTGAGTTCCAGCACTTTCCAGCCTTCCTGTCCGGGAAGACCCGGTTGAGCGTATTCTGGCGCCTGGTTAGTGGAAGTGGCGAAATTGCTGTTGCCCAGGCCGCCTTTGCCGCCTGGAATCCAGATCACTTCCTGTCCGTCATGTAAGATCTCTACTTCCTGTTTGTCGGTTTCTTCATCGCGTGCGATGGTTCCCAGCGGCACTTCGATGATAATATCTTTTCCATAGCGGCCTGTCTTATTGTTGTCCATGCCACCTTCACCGTCTTCTGCCAGCACATTCTTGAAATAGCGGAGGTGCAGCAGGGTCCATAGGTTGCTGTTTCCTTTCAGGATGATATGGGCGCCGCGGCCACCGTCCCCGCCATCCGGGCCGCCCAGTGCGGTCAGTTTATTCCGCATAAAATGCTTTTTCCCGGGACCGCCATGTCCGCTCCGGCAGAATATCCGTATCTGATCTACAAAGTTGCTCTTCTCCAAGGTGAAAAATTTGAATGGGCGAAGATACGCATTTCTTGGAGCAGGGAGAGCATGTGAGCGGACGATGGTTGGCCGTTGGTCAACGGCCAACCATCTCTCGGTCATCAGCACAACTGATGAATTTCCTCAAAACACGATTCTCCTCGGGGTGTTAATTCCACAAAACCGCAATCAATCTCCCTCGCTCTCAGCGTATGGCGGAGCGGCACGGTTTTTAAAATAGTATGGTATGAGCGCAAATGTCAAATTGGAAAAGAAGGCTTTCTTGAAAGTAGTGAGAACTGCTGAAACCGATCCGGCTGTGCGGGCAAAAGAATTGAAGAAGACACAAAGCTCCGGAAAAATAGTTATGCCCGCCCAGCCGGTGAAGTACATTAAGGCCAGGAAACATGATTGTTTATAAACCTTAAATTGTTTGTTATGTTACGTTGGACTGTAGTATTTCTGATCATTGCAATCGTTGCAGCAATTTTCGGATTTGGTGGAATTGCAGCTGGCGCTGCTTCCATCGCCAAGATCTTATTCTTTGTTTTTCTTATCCTGTTTATTCTATCGCTTGTATTTGGCCGTTCGGTCAGAAGCGATGCATGACACCGATATGAAAAGAGAGTATAAACCGGCGACAGGTGTTGCCGGTTTTTTATTTACCGGAGGTAAAAAAAATGAGCCGGAATACCGAACAAATTCATTTCACTGGCATCATTTTTTCCTTACAGTGTTTATAATCCGAAGTATGAAAAGAATATTATTTATCATAGCCGCGTTGATGTTGCTGAGCTGGATAGTGGGATTCTTCATCTGGAATGCCGGTGTTTACATCCATGTATTTTTTATGGTGTCAGCAATCTTGTGTATGCGAGCCATTATCCTTACATCAGGGTCAACCGTTGAAAAAGCGAAAACAGCATGATCATACTTTTCGCCTTTAATACTGGCATTGGTCTGTAATAATATTTAGTACTTTAGTAATGCGTTTTCGCTTAGACAGATTAACCAGTAATATGCCGTTATCAAAAGGAACGATCCGATTGGGTTACTTCATTGCGTTCGTCTTGCTACTGATCTCTTACCTGCTTGTCTTTATAACTATTTATAAGCAAAAAAGCGAAACAAGCCGGGTTACACATTCCTATTCCGTTATTACCAACCTGGAAATGCTGAAGTCAGAGATCACTGATGCCGAGAATGGCGTCCGTGGTTTTTTGCTGACCAAGGATGAGCGATTTCTTGCTCCGTATAAAACGGGAGCCGCAAATGTGATCCCGTTGTTTGAAAATTTAAAACGGTTGACGACTGATAATAAGTCATACAGAGATGAACTTGATACACTGCAACAACTCATCGGCAGAAAGCTGGGACACCTGGAGGGCGTGATAACAGTATTTAAAGATAACGATCTGTTGTTACCGGATTCTGTTATCGCGGGCCGGGAAAAAGCAAGACTGAATACAGACAGCATCCGCTCACTGATCACGCGGGTAAAAGAAGAGGAGCAATTGATCCGGAAAGACAGGAATGACAGGCTGCAGAACTTTTTTGCCGGCAGTGAGATCATTTCCATTACCTCACTGATCATCGTATTGGTCACGATCTTTTATTCCGTCTTCGTGTATAACAGGGGAAATAAAGATAAAGAAGCGGCAGATAATAAAGCGAAACGTTACAGTCTGGAACTGGAGGAAAGGGTAAAGGAACTCAAACAGGTAAATCTTGAGCTGGAAGAGCTGAAAAGCGTTGAGAAATTTACTTCTACCGGCCGCATTGCACGCACGATTGCCCATGAAGTAAGAAATCCGCTGACCAATATTTCTCTTGCATCAGAGCAGTTGAAAGATTTTGCAAAAAATCATTCTGAATCAGAATTGCTGCTGGATATGATCAGCCGGAACGTAACGCGCATTAATCAGCTTGTATCAGACCTGCTGAACTCCACACGCTTTGCACAGCTTGAATATACATCGGGAGACATCAATCAGTTGCTGGATGAAACCCTGGAACTGGCCAATGATCGCATCGAGCTGAACAAGATAAAAGTGAAGAAAAGCTATGAACAGGGAATCGGCGAGATCCTGATGGACAGGGAGAAGATGAAACTTGCTTTTCTGAACATTATTGTGAACGCTATCGAAGCGATGCCGCAGGATGGTTCACTTACGATCAATACCACAAAGTCAGACGACCGCTGCATAATTGAGATCAGCGACAATGGCATGGGCATGGACGATGACACGCTGCAGAAATTATTCGAACCTTATTTCACCGGAAAAGCTAAAGGCAATGGACTTGGATTGACAAATACGCAGAATATTATCCTGAATCATAAAGGAAATATAAATGTCCGTAGTCAGCAGGGGCAGGGGTCAGTATTTATTGTAACGCTCACGACAAGAAAAGAAAAGATGGATTAACGTGGAAATATTTCCCCACTTCCCGGCGTCAGTAAACCGATCTTTTCTATTGTTTTTACGATAATATCGCGGGTGAAAGGCTTTCCGATGAAAAAGTCAGCGCCTTCTTTGTATGCTTTTTCACGGTCATGCGCGGTGTCATGAGCGGTGATCATCACTAACTTACAGTTTGGATATTTACTCTTAAAGTAGCTGATATTCTCTATTCCAAACCCATCTTTCAGGTAGTTATCGAGGAAGATCACCGAGGGCTCAGTTCCCAATGCTTTGCTTTTGGCCGCTGTAAGGCTTGTCACGTATTCGGCTTCGATATTTTTATAACGCAGGATGCCCTTTAGCAGATAGCAGATATCTACTTCATCATCGACGATGAGAGCCTGAGGCCTGTTTTTTTCTTCAACCATCTGTACCGAAGAGGAGGTGTTTGGTATAGCACTTTTCATACTCACGCCTTAAGAAAAACAATTTTTCTGCCAAACGGAAATAGGGGTATTCACTGATAGTCTTTTTTCTAAGTCCGGCATGATTTTGCGCTTATAAGACAGCGTTACCAAAAGAAATACGTTAATTTCATCAATTAAATATCTGCGTGTTATGAGCAAAAAAATCCTCATTATTGACGATGATATGGATTTATGTACCCTGCTGGGCAGGTTTCTCACAAAGAACGGTTATGAAATAGAAATGGCTTATTCCGGAAATAAGGGAATAGCGAAGTTTTCAGAAGGAAGATTTGACCTGGTAATATGTGATTATCGCCTTGGTGATATGGAAGGGATCAACGTGATAACAGCTTTGCGGAAAGAAAATCCCTCTGCGAAGGTGTTGATGATCACAGGTTATTCTGATATTAAAACGGCCGTTGAGGTGATCAAAATGGGAGCATATGATTATATCGTAAAACCATTGATCCCCGATGAAGTATTAAATGTTGTAAATAAAGCGATACAATCGGCGGCTCCGGTAGCTTCAATTGTTGAGGATGCAACAAACGGAACCGGCAAGGTAAAAAGCGTTTCCAAGTCGGGTTTGGTGGACGGCGAGTTTATGATCGGCAAGGCATCTGCAACAAAGGGACTGTATGATCAGATCAACATCGTTTCAGGAACAAATTACAGTATCATATTATATGGAGAGAGTGGTACGGGTAAAGAGGTGATCGCAAAAACGATCCATGACCGCAGCAACCGCAATGGGAAACCATTTATTGCCATGGATTGCGGTACGCTTTCAAAAGAACTTGCAGGTAGCGAATTGTTTGGTCACGTTAAGGGAGCCTTCACCGGGGCATTGCAGGATAAGGAAGGGCATTTCGAACTTGCTGATGGCGGCACGCTTTTCCTGGACGAGGTAGGTAACCTTTCACTTGATGTGCAGGCTACGCTCCTGCGTGTGATCCAGGAAAGAAAATTCAAGCGCGTTGGAGGCAATAAAGAAATGAATGTGGATGTACGCATCATTGTTGCGTCAAATGAAAATCTCCAGGATGCTTATCGCAAAGGAAAATTCCGCGAGGATTTGTATCACCGCTTCAATGAATTCTCCATTAACCTGCCGCCGTTAAGGCAAAGGCAGGATGATATACTTGCTTTTGCTGATTTCTTTCTTGCGCGCACAAGCTCGGAGCTGGGTAAAGAAGTGGCAGGGTTTGAAGAGAGTGTATTGCAAACCTTCCTCCAATACTCATGGCCCGGTAACCTGCGCGAGTTCAGAAATGTGGTTCGCCGTGCTGTATTGCTTACACCTGCAGGTGAAAAAATCTCTGCGGCATCGCTGCCATGGGAAATCACGAATGCGAATTCACTGGCTGCTGCTGTAGGCGCGGATAAACCGATTGCAGCAACCAATACATCGATCCCAATGATGCCTCCAAAAAAAGAACTTGATCTGAAAGATGCTGCCAGCCGCGCGGAATATGAAACGATCATGGCGGTATTGCAGCAGGTGAACTTCAATAAAAAGAAAGCTGCTGAGATGTTGAATATAGATCGTAAAACACTTTACAATAAGATAAAGAACTTCCAGGACCAGGAATAAGTTATATCAGTATTATAATTGATCTTAGTTTGATAATATGCCCCTTTTTGAAAGGGGCATATTGTTTGTGTATATAAAGTCCGGTCAAATTTAATTTAACCACGTGTAACTGATGTTATGAAGGTTGTACTACTACTGGTTGCCATATATGCATTGATCATTAATCAATCGCTAAAGCAGGTTAACGGCAAACCGTTAATACAGGAAGCGAAGAAAGAGAGGAAGCCCAATAAATCAATACACTATATCGATGGCGCATCAATATCTGTTACCCCGTTTGCCATTGAATCTGATATGCGTCCTGCGTCATCGGATGAAAAAAATCCTGTTCTACCCGCATTTCTTGTTCAGCCCGACAGGTCTTCACCCGCCCTATATTATAAGCCTCAGAATGCATTCTCTCCGATAAGCTACCCGTATCAGGCCATATCTGAAAAAAAAGATCCTGATCGTTCATTGGATTACAGGTTTGCTAAATGACTATTCGGCCCCCATATTGGTTTGAGAGGTTTGGGAGACATGTTGAACCCTGACGTTATTTAAGTTTAGTTTTATCATTGCACCAAAACCTTTTTACTGTAAACAGCTTTACCATTATTGTCAAGTACGCGAACGAGATACATTCCTTTCCTTGTTGCGGTGGGCAGCTGTACGTTTTCTGTTTGAGTACCTTTCAGGTTAACGACTGATTGCAGCAATGTCTGGCGGCCTATGATATCTGTCATCCGAAGAGTGTAAGTTCCATCAGGAAGATCGAAGCGAACCGCAAATTGTTTTCCAATGACAGGATTGGGGAACATTTGAACCCGTTTATTGGGGATTTCTTCTGTGGTTGTGATCAGGTCTGCAACGGCAGTGTGTTTGCGTATGGCAAGCAGGTTGCTGTTTGCAAGGTCAGCGCTTTTCCAGGATCCTTCAGAAATCTTTATAGCCTGCAGCGTTTTGATGTCTAATTTATATAAAGCGGTATTATCGATCGCGCTGCTGATCCAGACATGGTTGTCTGCATCAACGGCCACTCCATTTGACGTGAAGTTAGCCGGGATGCCGGCAATGCCACCGAGGTGCGTTGCTACCTTTGTTTCGATATTGATCCTGAACACCTGGTTGCGTGCGGAGAATACATAAAGATTGCCATCATCATCAGCGATCATATCGCCGCCATAGCTGGTGCCGGAATTATGCACGGAGATATTCTGATTGGCAGGATCATCCACTACGATACCAAGATTGGTGACTGTGATCTTTTTGCCTGTTGTAAAACGGATCAGCTGATTACCGTCATTTGTCAATGCATATCCATTACCATCCGAGGCCATGGTCATACGTGTAATGATATTACTTTGATCGGCTGCTTTGGTATCGCCGCCCGTCAACCCTATATTGTTTACAAAGTATACTTTCATTGTTTTCAGATCAACATAACGGAGCTGATCCATGAGCATAGGTGTATAAAACAACCGCTCATTCTTTTTATCATAGGCTATTGCGGCGACGCCCGTTCCAAAAGCAGCATTGGCAAGATTGCCAAAGCGTGGGTCTTTCAGTTGTGCTGTCATCTGTTTTTTTGTAACGGCATCATAGGCCATTGAATTGGCGTCTATACCATTCAGCAAGATATCGCTGAAAGCTCCCGTTTCCAGACTCACTTTTCTTAATGAAGACCAGTTGCCTCCATCGCGGAGAAAATCGGTTATTGCATAAGCAAATCTGTCCTGGCCATGAACTGGTAAAATGCCGCAATATAAAAGAATGGTTAGGGGTATAAATCTTTTCATAGACCAAAAGTTTTGAATGAAGCAAAGATAAGTTACGAAGATTCCGGAAGCGGACGAAGGGATTTCGGGATGGGCGGGGAAAAATAACGGAAAGATCTTTCAGGTCTACGGACGGCAGAAGGTCGTTTTATTGTACAGTCGGGTAATGCGCGAAAAAGCGCAGCCCGTTTGTAATTCCGCACTGTTTCTTTTGACGAGGGAGCTGCCTGGCATCCTGAATGTTTGTCGGTGGTGCTCGTTTTTAGCTCTTTTTCCTGTTCTTCCATGTATTGTAAGTGATCTTTCCTACGCTGCTCTCTGCCGGTTTTTTCCGTAGCGGCTCGCAGGGCTGGCTAGTGGCGTGCATCTGTGCAGGCAGTGCTTCATAAAGCGCGGTGCCTTCCTTTTTCCAGGCCATCATATCGTTGCTGACCTTCCTGATGATCTTACCGGGAATACCAGCCACCACGCTGCGGCGAGGGATCTGCTCGCCTTCTTTGATGAATGTAAGCGCACCAATAATGCATTCATCGCCCAGTTGTACATGGTCCATGATCACGGCATTCATACCCACCAGGCAATGCCGCCCGATGGTTGCGCCATGTATCACAGCACCATGACCGATATGAGCACCTTTTTTCAAGGTCACTGTAAGGCCGGGGAACATGTGCACGGTACAATTCTCCTGTACATTACAACCATCTTCCAGGATGATCTGGCCCCAATCTCCGCGTAACGCTGCGCCGGGACCGATATAGCAATTCTTACCAATGACCACATTACCGGTAACCGCAGCTTGCGGATGAATGTAGGAGCTGGGGTGAATCACGGGGATGTGGCCGTTGAAACTGTATATCATATACTCGGATTTTGCTACGCGAATTACGCGAATTATTTTGCTATAGCGGGCAGGGTTTTTCTGATATAAGTCGATGGAGGCGTTGTATGTTGTTAATTGGAATACTGTAAACGGATGTGTTAAGGTTTGAAAAGCGGTGGTTTAATGAAAAGGGGAATAGTGAAGATGTAGGGGAAGATGCTGCGGGGCTATGTTTGGTGCTGACCTTTTAGATTCCTGGGGGTAGCATTTCGCCCCTAAGATGTTCTGGCGGATGCAAATGCCCTTTACCGGCACGGCTGCCGGTCGCAGATCTGCTGCGCTTTAAACAGGACGGAAATCCGCCGCCCCTCGCCCTCATCCGCCGTCCCCCCAATTCGCCCCGTTCCGTCCCCGCATCCCCGTTCCCGCCCCGCATCCCCGCAGCGAGCGTTGCGACGCTTTTTTAGAAAGATGTTTGGATATGGCAAAATGGCTAATCGAAAGCATTTATACCGGTCTCTATTTTATGTACTAACGAACATGATTGATCTGTTAGGATCTCATGCCCTGCCTTTGTTTTCATTTTTATAATGATCTTATTTCTCATTTTCTCGTTTTTTTGATATTCAACAATAATATAAAAAGAAAGCACCGCCCCTTTAGGACCGCCTCCTCCACCGGTCCTAAAGATGACGGTGCTTAAGAAATTTCTGTGATGTAAAGATCATTCAGACCTTCAGTTGAAACAAGGGAAAAACACAAAATTTCAGGAGAAAATAACGGCAAAAAGGAGAGGAAAAAAATATTCTCAGGTTGGGCAAAACAATTATTCCTGTGATAGGGAATTAATTCACTTAATTCGCAAAATAAAATTGTTGTATGCAGGTTATCATCGCCCCCGATAAATTCAAAGGATCATTAACAAGTGAGCTGGTTTGTGATGCCATCACGCAAGGTATTGTGCAGGCCGCGAAAGAAAAGCCAGAGATCCTGCATTTCCCTATGGCCGACGGTGGTGATGGTTTCAACAACGTTTTACGGCATTATTTTCAGACCAGAACGGTGAATGCGATTACGGTAGACCCGCTTGGGAGAACAATTGAAACACAGTATCAGCTAAATAAAAGAGAAAAACTGGCGATCGTGGAAATGGCTGCTGCAAGTGGGTTGGTATTACTGAAAGATGGCGAACGAAACCCGATGAGCACTTCCACACTCGGCACAGGCACGATCATCAGTGATGCATACAGGCTTGGAGCAAGGAAGATCATTCTTGGACTTGGTGGAAGCGCCACCAATGACGCCGGCATCGGTATACTCGCGGCGCTGGGATTTATTTTTCTGAACGAAGCAGGTGAGGAACTGGAACCAATTGGCGGGAACCTTTTGAATATTCATATGGTAAAACCGCCGGTTCAGTTAATGGATATTTCATTTGTGATCGCGGCAGATGTGGAGAATCCGTTGTTCGGCCCGAAGGGCGCCGCTTACGTTTATGGCCCACAAAAAGGTGCGGATAATGAAATGGTGGAGCAACTGGATCTGGGCCTCCGTCATTTCGCGTCGGTGATCAGGCGGCAATTTTCCAAAGACATTTCAGTATTTCCGGGTTCAGGCGCCGCTGGTGGAATCGCGGCCGGCCTTTCCGCGTTCTTTGATGTAGAAATGAAAAAGGGCGTGGAGCTTGTGTTGCAATCCAACGATCTTGAAACCGCGCTGAAGGCCGCGGACCTGATCATTACCGGAGAGGGAAAGATCGATGATCAGAGCGGTTCCGGGAAAGTAGTGGGAACCATTGCATCACTTGCAACGAAATATAACAAACCGTGTATCGCTTTCTGCGGAGTGCTTGATGCCGGAGAAAACGAAGTGCATGCATTGCAATTAACGGCTGCTTATGCTATTGCTGATCCTGCCAAAAGCAGTGAAGAAAACATGAAGGACGGATTTGCTTTGCTTCGCGATAAAGCGGCAATTGTTTTTCCACTCTATCAGCAATGATCAAAGCAGGCTCTTGCCTGTTCTGAAACAGGTGCCTTTGAACATTGCCACAACATGATCCCGCTGGTTGGTGATAGTAATATGATAAAGGCCGGTTGATTTCCCGTTGTGTATTTCTTTTGCCTCGGCAGTCAGTTCATCACCTACGTGAACGGGCTTGGTAAAATTGATGGACGTATCCAGCGCGACGGAAAGATTATTTCGGTTGTTGCAGGCAAACGCAAAAGCACTGTCGCCGAGGGAGAATGCCACACCTCCATGAACAATGCCAAAGCCATTGATCATTTCCGGCCTTACCGTCATTTTTATTTTGCTGTAACCTTCACGAACCTGTATTACTGATATGCCAAGCCATTGGCTGAACAGATCGTCCTTCATCATCTTATCTACCACTTGTGATGGGTGCGTTGCCTTTGGGTTTTCCATGTTGAATTATTTTCCTTTGAATACCGGTTTTCGTTTTTCAAGAAACGCATTTACGCCTTCTTTATAATCTTCTGTCTGCGCAGCTTTCTGCTGATACTCGTCTTCGGCGAGCAATTGTTGCTCGAGAGTATTGGTAAAGGCCAGGCTCAATGCCTTTTTGGTAAACGCGAGTCCTTTTGTCGGCATGGCTGCGAGATACTGGTTTGTCTGCTGAATAGTGTCTGCAAATGATTCGTCACCGGTCACTTTATAGATCATTCCTGTTTTCTCCGCTTCTGTTGCGCTGATCTTGTCGCCCATCATCATAAATGCGGATGCTTTTTGCCAGCCGATCAATCTTGGCAGAAAGTATGTTCCTCCGCTATCAGGAATCAGGCCGATCTTGCTGAATGCCTGGATAAACGAGGCAGATGATGTGGCGATCACAATATCACAGCATAATGCAATGTTCGCGCCCGCGCCCGCGGCAACGCCGTTGACCGCAGCTACTACAGGTTTTTCCAGCTCTCTTATACGTGAAATGATGGGATTGTAATGTTCTGAAAGAATGCGCTGCATGCCCGGACCTTCGGGATCAGTCACTTCAGCAAGGTCCTGTCCGGCAGAAAAGGCCTTACCAGCGCCCGTAATGCAAACGCAGCGAACGTCAGCCTGTTTACATGCATCCAGTTTTTCCTGCATCAGCAGCGCCATTTCCCTGTTGAATGAATTGAGCTTATCCGGACGGTTCAACGTAATGATCGCAACATGCTGCTTGATCTCAAAAAGAATGGAAGACATACTGTCTGTTTAATGGCATTTAAAATAATCAAAAGGCTCATGACAATCATTGCACTGGTATAATGATTTGCAGGCGGTGCTCCCGAATTCGCTGATGCGCCTTGTATGCCACGACCGGCAATGCGGGCATTGAACAGCTTCATCTGGCACAAACAGATCAAGGCTGCAAACCTGCTGCACAGGATTGGGCGGTGCGATCCCATATTCCCTCAGTTTCTTTTTGCCCTGCTCACTCATCCAGTCGGTTGTCCAGGCAGGCGTCAATACCTGTTTAACATTCACTTTTGCATAACCTGCGGCAAGCAATTCCATCCGGACGGACATGCTGATCACATCCATCGCCGGGCAACCGGTATATGTGGGTGTGATCACGATATCGACTTCATCATCCCTCATCGCTACACTTCGCACGATGCCAAGATCGAGTATGGATAAGACAGGCACTTCCGGATCCATTATATTGGAGAGAATTGACCAGATGGGTTGGGTTGATATGTCTGTTGAATGAAGCACTTGTTTAGTCATCCGTTTTCGGTTATCCGTTTACCACGTCGCATTCGGATATGCTCTTTGTAAAAATTGCATTTCCGCCAGTATAAATCCAAGGTATTCGGAATGATCACCTTCTTTACCACCTTTATGCATATAAACATCGCCGGGCATGCCAATGTTTGCAGTGTTGAAAACATCAGCTGTCCTTTCCTGCCAGGCAGCTTTCAACGTGGCCGGGTCAGATATGATCTGCTGATCGCTTAATTCCTTTTCAAAAGAAGATGGTATGAATAATTCACCCGTATATGCCCAAAGCTCTTCGAGCGCCTGCCTGATGCGCCGGTGACTTTCTTCTGTTCCATCTCCCAAACGTATCACCCATTCGCTGCTCCAGCGAAGATGATATACTACTTCTTTTAATGCCTTCGTTGCAATGGCTGCAAGTTGTTGATCATTGCTGTGCTGCAATTTAGTATACAGCAAATGCTGATAGTTGCTGAAGAAAAACTGTCGCAGAATGGTCTTTGCCCAATCTCCCTTTGGCAATTCAATGAGCAGGCTGTTCTTAAATTCCCTCGCATCGCGCAGATAGGCAAGCGTATCCTCTGTGGAGCCGTCGTTCTTCAGTTCAGCGGCATACTGATAGAAGTTACGAGCCTGCCCGATCAGGTCGAGCGAAATATTTGTGATGGCGATATCCTGCTCCAGTACCGGTCCATGCCCGCACCATTCGCTGTTGCGATGACCGAGGAGGAGAGTGGAATCTGCCAGGTAAAGAGTGTATTCTAGTAGTGTTGACATCTTATTAAAGTTGTCCGTTGTTCGTTGTCCGCAGACCTGGATGAATCGGACAAGGGACAAGGGGGAAACGGATAACGATTACATATGGCCTACTTCTTCCGGCAAGTCATAAAATGTCGGATGTCTGTAGATCTTATCATTTGCTGGTTCGTAAAGGCTTGCTGCTTCGTCAGGATTGCTGGCATGAATGTTTTTGGATTCAACGGCCCAGATACTGACACCTTCCATGCGGCGGGTATATACGTCGCGGGCGTTTTCGATGGCCATTTGCGCATCGGCGGCATGAAGGCTGCCCACGTGTTTGTGGTCGAGCCCCTGTTTGCTGCGGATGAAGATCTCCCAGAGTGGCCAATCATTATTGGTTTGTTTGGAACTGATGGCACCCCCGGCTTTGTCTTCGGGAATATCACCGTAGAAAAAACGTTTTATCTGGAACATAATTTTTTTAAGTAAAAAAGTAATTTATTTTAAAAACTTCTTGTTGTTCTTTTATAGATGACCGGTTTTTTACTTTGTTCAAGCTGCTTTTTCTTCTGAATTTCTTTTTGCTGCAAATGCACTTGCTGCTTCGCGGACCCATTCGCCTTCTTCCCAGGCTTTTCGGCGTGCATCGAGTCGTTGTTTATTGCAAGGGCCATTGCCTTTTACAACATTCCAGAATTCATTCCAGTCGATCTCTCCGAAATCATAAACGCCTGTCTGTTCATTCCACTTTAATTCCGGGTCAGGAAGCGTCATGCCAAGCACTTTCACTTGTTCCGCGCACATGTCCACAAAGTTCTGGCGCAGTTCATCATTGCTCTTTCGTTTGATCTTCCATTTCATGCTCTGATCGCTGTTGCTGCTCTCGGTGTCTTTTGGTCCGAACATCATCAGGCTGGGCCACCACCAGCGATTGATCGCGTCCTGGCACATGGCTTTTTGTTCAGGTGTGCCCCGCGAAAGTGTAAGTAAGATGTCAAATCCCTGGCGCTGATGAAAGCTCTCTTCTTTACAGATCCGGACCATTGCGCGGGCATATGGTCCGTAGGATGCGCGGCAGAGCATCACCTGGTTAAGAATCGCTGCACCGTCCACCAGCCAGCCGATCGCACCGATATCTGCCCAGGTGATAGTTGGATAATTAAAAATGGAGGAATACTTCGCTTTACCGCTATGCAGATCATTGATCATCTGCTCGCGGGAGGTGCCAAGTGTTTCTGCGGCTGAATAAAGGTACAGGCCATGACCGGCTTCATCCTGCACCTTCGCCAGAAGGATCGCCTTTCGCTTCAGAGATGGCGCCCGCGTGATCCAGTTGCCTTCCGGCAGCATGCCTACGATTTCGCTATGCGCATGCTGGCTGATCTGCCTGACCAGCGTTTTGCGGTAAGCCTCCGGCATCCAGTCGCGCGGCTCGATCCTGATCTCCTGATCCACCGTTTGCTGAAAATGCAATTCGTTATCGGGTTGGGTTGACATAGAAGGCAAATTTAGTAAAACTAACGGGTGTAAGGGCAGGGAAAGTTTTTTTTGGCCCCAGAGGTTTCATAGGTTTCAGAGGTTGCTACCGCAGATTGTATTTCTCTGACATATAGGAATGGAAACCTATAAAACCTCCTCACCTCCTCTCAAACCCTTTCAAATCTCTGAAATCGTTGATTTTTTTTAACTTTCCTCCTTAAGCCTTCTGTATGAAAAAGACCTTTCGCGAAATGCGGCTCCTCCTTTGGATACGCGGCTCTTTCTTTATTCTGAGCCGGATTCCCTTCCTTCTTGTTCTGCTTGCTTTTGGCGCCTTTGCCTTTATGATAAATGATCAGGGGATTGATATGATGGTTGCTTTTGGCAGTCTTGACCTGTTCCATCCTTACGTACTTGCGTTCATGGTACTGGTGATCGTGTGGGCCGGGGTAACCTGGTATGTCTCGCGTATTGCGCTGACCACCTCCATGCTGGGGCGCATCGTTGAACGACGTGTGCGGCTTTCTGATTCCCTGCAAGATCCAAACTGCAATACCAATTGCGAACTAAAAAAAGATTACATCGTTGTAAAGATTGATAGCGGATACGAACATACCACCAGCGTACTTGCGAAAGTAATGCCGCGGATCCTTGCAGCTGTTCCTTATATCATCTTTATCATGGGCTACTGGTCTGCCAACGGATTTAACGACACGCGGGTGATCAAGATCCTGTTTGTACTGCTGACCGGTATTATCCATATCACATATCTCTGCTACCGCACGGATATACTTGTAAAACGGAAACGGATCAATCCATTATCTGATGCGCGTTTTGCCATGCCTGAAAAAACAGATGTGAAGACGGTCGTGAGGATGCAACATCTGCTTACCACCACAAAGTTTCTGATCCCCGCCGTTTTTATCGGCACGTTTGTATATGCATGGATCACGGCGAAATTAACGCCGTCACTGGACGGAAAGCCGGGCCTGGTGATCCTATGCGGGTTGATATTTTATAGTATAGTCGGTTTGTTCGTAATGTACATCTCTAACTGGTTGCGATTTCCTTTTTTTAGTTTTTTACTGGTACTCGTATTGCTGTTTTTTCTTCCGCATAATAATAATCACGCGCTGGCAACAGTGAATGATCAGAACCAGGAACAGCTGATCGATGCAAGATTGCCCGACAGCGTTTACTTCCGAAACTGGTTAAGTTATAAGCTGGAGAAAGGAACATTATTTCAGAAAGACTCGATTGTTCCCATTTTTATCGTAGCTGCTGAGGGTGGTGGTATCAGAGCCTGTTACTGGACAAGCCAGGTGTTGAAAAAATTGCATTTGAATCATCCGGAGATTTATGAAAATACGTTTGCTGTAACAGGAGCGTCAGGCGGAACGGTAGGACTGAGTTTTTTCTATAATTATCTCTTTGAAAAATCAAAGGCCGGACCGCTTGCGTTGAGTTCGCCACAGTTTTATGCACCACTGGATACGATCACTTCTGCTGATTTCCTGTCGGGTGTCACATATGGCTTTCTGTTTCCCGATCTCTTTCAACGGCTGTTGCCGTGGCCGGTGAAATCGTTCGACCGTGCGGGATTTCTGAATAATGATTTTTCGAGGGTTTTTGCAAAACATACTTACATCAATGATGCGGGATCAACATTGCTCGATCAGTCGATCCTCACACCCTGGCTGAAAGATGCTGATCCATTCCGCCGTCCTGTTATTCTTTTTAATAGTTTATATGTGGAAGAAGGGCAGAAAGCCGTCTTTTCTCCATTCAAATTATCCAAAGAGCACTACGAAGATGCATTGGATATTCTGGATGCAACGCATATGCTGGTGCCGATGAAAGAGGGCATGGTCTCTTCCGCGCGCTTCCCGCTGATTACACCGCCGGGCCTGATGATGCGGAATGTGAACGGAAGAAAAGAAAAATTCGGTCACCTGGTGGATGGCGGTTATTTTGAGAACACGGCCATTCAAACTGCACAGCAGACGGTCATGCTGATGAAATCTGTTGTCCGCCAGATGCGGCCATCTGTGAAGATCGTTCCCGTGATCATATCACTTTCCTATGGTTCAGACACCAGTATTCACAAGCCTGCGATGGGCGCCGGCTATGAAGCTGCGCCACTGCAGGGCGGGATCAACACGCTTTTCCGCTGGGTTGATGGTGCCCGCGCGATGTCCGTCAAACTCGATCCCGATCTCAACAGCATCAACTTCCGCCTCACCAAATTCAAAGGCGACCGCATACCACTCGGCTGGTATCTCTCAGGTCAGGCAAGAAAGCTCATCGAGAAATATGCGGATACGGGGCATTACAAGTTTAAGGAGCCGTACCGGAAGTTGCTGCCGTATCTTAGGTAGATTGCAAGCGCCTGTGGTGGATCGTGGTCCGAATGGCCGATGATCGATGGCCATTGGCCGGGCTCCGCGGATTGATAAAGAAAAACGAAAGTGAAATCTTCAATAATCGGAAGGCTTCGTTGCCATTAAAAAAATTCTGACCAGCAATCGGCCAACGGCCATTCGGTCATCAGCCATCGTCTCTCTTAGCACGATCATCCCTGTCCGGCGGTGTCTTTCAAACAAAATTTGTCTCGAATTGTAAAGTTGTTCTAATTTTAGAAAACGATTGACGATTGCCTGCATGAACAACCTCATTGTTTTGACTGAAGAAGTATTGCATTTATTGCAACAGCAAATAGCCGTTGGTGATCAACGTGCGTTCCGGCAGTTGTTTGACTATTACGCCGAGAAATTGTCAAGATTTGCTTATTCCATTCTGAAAAATAAAGATGCTGCTACCGAGGTGGTGGACGAAGTGTTTGTGAAGATCTGGAAGCAGAAGGAGTCTATTCCGCAGATCCTGCACCTGACCACCTATTTATATACAGCTACCAAGAACGCTTCGCTGAATTTTCTTTCTCGGAAGGCGAATGAACAGATCACGGACTCTTTCGATTTTATCAATATACAATTGCAGGAAGAGGATTGCCCCGATCAGCAGATGATCACGTCTGAGATCTTCAGAAGCATCCGGGCTGCAGTTGAGGAACTTCCTCCGCGTTGCAAAATGATCTTCAAACTTGTCCGCGAAGACGGCCTGAAGTACCAGGAGGTCGCAGATATCCTTCACATTTCCATTAATACGGTAGACGCCCAGATGGTGATTGCTGTAAAAAAGATCAGCGAGAAGGTGAAAGGGCATTTTGATTTTTTGCCGAAGATGGTAACCAAGAGGTTTTGATATTGCATGGCGGGGTTTGTTTCTGTTCTGCACCACGGTCGGTCATCGCATTTGAACGCCTCCCCGGAAAAATTCAGAAAATTTTCACATTTCTTTAAGGTCATCCTTTTTTTTGCCTGTCTATACATATAGGATTGCTATATGAATAACGACCGGCTAACTGAATTACTGTCCCGAAAACTTTCGGGAGAAGCGACTCCAGCGGAGGAGCGGGAACTGCATCTTTGGCTGCAGGTCAACCCGGGCGATCAGTATTTTGCCGAAATCCTTCAAACTTACTGGCATCACCGCGCAGATCAATACTTCCCCGATCATACAGCGGACCAGCATTTTGCCCACATTCTTGAGATGGCTTCCGGACAGGACGATTTTTTAACGACCGCCGAACCGCGCCGTAGTATTCTCCGCAGACTCGGAAAAGTTGCTGCTGCCGCAGCTGTAATTGCAGCGATTGCCGGCACCGTGTGGTCGATGTATCCGCAACCAAAAGCGGCGACGATCGCTGAAGCAAAAAAAAATGAAGTGGTGGCTGGTCGCGGGATCCGTTCCAAAATGATTTTGCCGGATGGAACACAGGTGTCGCTTAACTCCGACAGCAGGCTGCAATATTCCGGCGACTTTTCCGGAGCAACCCGCGAAGTGACGCTTGAAGGTGAAGCTTATTTCGATGTGGTGAAAAACCCCAAACGCCCTTTTATTGTACACACTTCTGCTATCGATATCCGGGTGCTCGGTACAAGCTTCAACGTAAAATCCTATCCGAAGGATAATATTGTGGAAGCCACGCTTATCCATGGAATGATCGAGGTGACAGACAAGAATAAACCCGAAGCACCAAAGATCATTCTGAGACCCAAAGAGAAACTGGTATTCAGCAAAAGGACCAGTACAATTCCTGATTCTGCCCCGAGAGAGAAAGCAGGCAGCGTTAATACAAAAAATATAGCTACCGCGATCTCTATCGTAGCATTGCCGCATAATGTGGCGGATACTTCGTTTGTCGAAACCTCGTGGGTTTATAACCGGCTCATTTTTGAGGGGGAAACATTCAGTGAAGTGGCAACGAAGATGGAGCGCTGGTATAATATCAGGATCAATTTCAGGAACAGCAAACTGACAGACTACCGCCTCAGCGGCTCATTCGATAATGAAAGTATCGGAGAAGCCCTGCAGGCATTGAGGTATATCGCACCATTTAACTACAAAATCAATAATAATGAAGTGGAAATCACTGACTAGAAATCTCAATACCAGCTGAATAAAAGCCAGGAAATGCGGCAACATTTCCCGGCAAAAAGAAAAACTGAAACCTGCTAACTGCTTAGATGGGGTTTCACATTGTTTAACTCTCAAATCAAATGTATGAAAAAAAGTGTACCTCTGGGGAGGGCATTCCCGACACGGTCGCTTCGGAAAATCCTAACGATCATGAAGCTCACCATCTTTATCATTTTATTTACTGCTTTTCAGGTTAAGGCTCACGATGTTAAAGGTCAGAACGTAAACCTTAACGTCCGAAACACTGAGATACGCAAAATATTAAAGACCATCGAAAAGGATGGTCAGTACCGATTTCTGTACAATTACGATCTGAAAGGACTGAAAAGCAAGGTCAATTACAACGTTAATAATCTTGCACTCAAGGACGCGCTGGATCAGCTTTTCACCGGTAATGGACTTACCTATAAACTGGTGAACAAGACCCTCGTTGTTGTATTATCCACCAATCCTGAAGAGAACAGGGAGGTGAGGATCACCGGTAAGATCACTGGTGGGGAGAACGAACCACTTGCCGGTGTGTCGATCCAGGAAAAAGGCACCAATACCGGGACAACCACCAACAACAACGGTGAATACGCGCTGACTGTTGCCGATAATGCAACGATCGTTATTTCTGCGATCGGTTATGAAACGCAGGAAATAGCGATTGCAGGGCGCACAGTAGTTGATCTCAAACTTGTGCCGGCTATAAAAGTGATCGACCAGGTGGTGGTGATCGGTTATGGTACAGCAAGCAAGCGTGATCTGACCGGCTCTATCGTAAAAGTTGCCGGTAAGGATGTGGCAGATAAGCCAAACACCAACCCGATTGCTTCGTTGCAGGGAAGAGTAGCTGGTCTGTCTGTTGTAAACAATGGTACGCCCGGTAAAGCTCCGGATATCCGGATCCGCGGTACGGTAAGTATCGGTCAGGTAAATCCATTGTATGTAGTTGATGGGATCTTCAACGACAATATCGATTATCTCAATCCGAACGACATCGAATCGATCGAAATTTTAAAAGATCCTTCTTCACTTGCGATCTTTGGTGTAAGAGGTGCAACAGGTGTGATCGCGATCACAACGAAGAAAGCAAAAGCTGGTCAGGTGACTGTAAACTTCAATACGAGCTGGGGTCAGAAGAAACTGGTGGATAAGATCAAGCTTGCCAATGCCAGTCAGTTCGCTGAACTTTTTGCCGAAGAAAGAGCGAATAATGGTGTAACAACTCCTTATGATTACACAGGCCTTACTGCCAATACCGACTGGATCGATGTGGTAACACGCACAGGTAATTTCAATAACAATAACCTGAGCATTTCCGGTAGCACAGATAAGAATCGGTTCAACCTTGGTCTTGGTTATTTATCTGACGAAGGTATCATCCGTCATGAACGCCTGGAAAAAATGCAACTATCTTTCAGTGATGAATTGAAGGTGAGTAAGGCTATCAAAGTTGGAATAGTGCTCAATTCATCAAGACAACAAAATCCGTACGATGCAACATCAGTACTGGACGATGCAAGAAAAGTGATGCCGCAGATATCTTCGGGCACGAAGAGCTTTTTTGTAAAAAATCCTTATGGAACAGATAGTCTCAACCTGGATATGTACTCGGCACTTGATGTAGGCCTGCAAAACTCTGGTGTTGTTAATCCTCTTTTGCGGGTGGAGAATGAATGGAACAAGGTGAAAAGCATTGAATACAGGAATGTGGGCAGTATCTACGCAGAAATAAATTTCCTTAAGTATTTCACTTTCCGCTCTACATTTTATGCTGATATCAGTACGTTGAATAAGCGCCAGTATACTCCTCTCTACTATGCGTATAATCCAAAAACAGACCAGCCCGAACTTTATAGCGCTACTACAAGGGTGCAGGAAGACGATCAGACATGGAGAAAATTTCAACAGGATCACGTGTTGACTTTCAAAAAGCAATTCGGAGATCATAGTATTACTGCAACAACCGGCTTTACCACTTATTACTACGGTAACTTCAACCGTACAGGAAAAGTTAGCCAGGATATTGGCCCCGCTGGCGTACCGATTCCAAATGATCCTCGCTTTTGGTATATGTCAAATGGATTTGAAGACCCAACGACCACATCCAGTACTTCAAGCCAGAGTGAGTACTCAACCGTGTCCTATCTCGCACGAGCATTATACAGTTATAAAAGCACCTATTTCCTGAATGCGTCTTTTCGGAATGATGCATCTTCAAGAATTCCTAAAAAGAACCGCAATCAGAAGTTCTGGGCATTGGGTGCCGCATGGGACATTACCAAAGAAAATTTCATGCAGGCGCAAAGCATTTTCGGAATGTTGAAGCTGAAGGGGTCAATAGGTGTATTGGGTAATCAGACAGCTTCAAGGTTGGATGGGACACCGTTGAACTATCCTTTTTATCCAAACCTGACTTCCGGATCAACAGCGGTTTTTGGAACAAATGTTTACACCGCAGCAACGGAAGATTATCTTGCCAATCCGGAATTGAAATGGGAAACGATCAATGCCAAAGAAATTGGTGTTGAATTAAGCGCATTTCAGAACCGTCTGCATTTCGAAGGAAATTACTTCAGCAGAACTACCAAGAATCTTATGACATATGTGGACCGTTCATCGATCGGTTTGCAAAACAAATTGGAAAATGGTGGTAGCATCCGCAACTGGGGTGCTGAGTTTTCTGCAGGATGGACGCAGAATTTCAGCAATGACCTCCGCCTCGAAGTAAATGGTAATATCACGTTCCTGAAAAACAAGGTGCTTAGCCTTAGCAGCGATCTCCCGTCAGGCTATCTTTCAAGAGGCTTCCAGAACAATGGAAGTGCAGAAAGCCGTACACAGGTTGGACATCCGATCGGTTCGTTTTATGGCTATGTTGTTGCCGGCGTATTTCAGTCTTATGCAGATATTCTGGGTTCTCCAAATCAGGCTGCTGTTGGTGCTTATGGTCCCGGTGACCTGAAATTTGCTGATATCAATGGCCCCGACGGCAAAGGTCCAGACGGAAAGATCACGGCGGATGACAGAACATTCATCGGCAACCCTACGCCTGACTTTACTTATGGCACCAACATCAATCTTGTTTATAAAGGATTCAATCTTGGTGTTGACCTGATCGGTGTTTACGGTAATGAAGTGTTCAGAACATGGGGCTCACTTGAGTCTCCATTTCAGCGCGTGAATTATCCGGTTGAAAAGCTTGGCGCATGGAACGGGGCGGGAACGTCCAATTGGGTTCCGATCCTTGGGCAGGGTAACCGCATCAATTATAACGGTTCAACGTACAACATTGAAGATGGAAGCTATTTCAGGCTTAGAAATATTCAGCTTGGCTACAATTTTGGCCACAGCCTGATCTCCAAATGGAATATTCAGAACCTGCGCCTCTATGTGAACGTGCAGAATCTGAAAACATGGAAACACAATCTGGGATATACGCCTGAGTTCGGTGGTGATGCCACTGCATTCGGATATGATAACGCCGGAGGTGCGATTCCTGTGGTTAGTACTGTTGGTTTGAATATTACCTTTTAATCCTATAAACTGATTTATTATGAAACTGAATAAAAAATATTTCTGGACGCTGGTTCTCGTGTTTCCATTGGCGATCAGTATATCAGGATGCAAAAAATTCCTGGATCGAAAGCCATTACAATCGACATTGGATGATCTTAACCAGGGCGCACTGGAGGGACAGATCTTCAATATCTATAAAATTCTTCGTGCAACTTCTGGTTTTTCAGAGCTGGTATGGCTTGACTTTCACAGTATCCGTGATGATGATGCACAAAAAGGAAGTGATGCAAATGATGGCAAAGAGATCAACACAGAATTTGAAACATTTCAGTATGTAAAAGACGATTGGGCTCCCAATACTTACTGGAATGATCACTATTCTATGATCAATGCGGCAAACAATGCGTTGCACACAGCTGATTCACTGAAAGTGTCAGACCCGGCGTCTCTCAAGAATGTTGGAGAGGCCTTGTTTTTCAGAGCATATGCTTACTTCGAGCTCGTAAAGACGTATGGAGAAGTGCCGCTGATCAATTTCAAAATAATCAACCCTTCTGATGGTATCCAGCCGAAAGTAAGTGTAGCAAGACTGTACGAATTCATCGATTCAAATCTCACAGCAGCTGTTCAATTGCTTCCGCTTCTTTCTGAAGAATATGGAAACGGTTTTGATGGCCGTCTTACACGTGGCGCGGCTAATACATTGTGGGCGCAAACCTACTTGTTCCGCCAGAACTGGGGTAGGGTAGTCGGACTGTGTAATGAAATAATAAGCTCCAATGTCTATTCGCTTAGCGCGAAGTTTGAAGATGTATGGAGAGACGGTCTTGGCGGTTTGGGAAAAAACGGCCCTGAATCAATTTTTGAAACACAAAGCTGGGTTGGAGCAAATGGTCAGAGCAATAACAAGGTTGATAATGGTAATCAATGGGGAACATGTCAGAACGTGAGGCGTAATGGTGCACCTGTCGAATGGAATCTTGGCTGGGGTTGGAATACCCCGACCGATAATCTTGTAGATGCCTGGGATGATAATGATCCAAGGAAGAGAAAGACAATTCTTTTCTCTGGTCAGTCCGATGGCGGACGTGATTTTGGGGGTTACGGTGCAACAGTTCCGGCATACACCAATCCAGACGGCAATGGCGGTTTGGCACAGAAATACTGGAACAAGAAAGTGTATTCCGACCCTGAAATGCGCGCATTCACGGGTATGATCAATAGCAATGGAGCTGCAAGATGGATCAATCACCGTATCCTGCGTTATGCTGATGTGATCCTGATGCTCGCAGAGGCCGCCAATGAATCAAATGATGGAGCAACTGCCGAAGCAAATCTGGAATTCATTCGTAACAGGGCAAGCGGTAATCTCGGGGCTTCACGTCTCATCGTGCCAAAGATCACTTATGTTAATCAGACGCAGATGAGAACAGCGATCAAAGCAGAAAGACGTTTCGAATTCGCCATGGAAGGATACCGTTTTTACGACCTTGTCCGCTGGGGCGATGCGCAGGCTGTCCTGGGGCCTTTGGGTTATACCAATCGTTGCCGGTATTACCCGATTCCGCAGAAGGCCATAGATCTGGCAGGAGGTGCCAATGGTGTATTGAAACAAAATCCTGAGTGGGAATAATATTCTAAGCGGAATAGGTGATCCGCTCAGCAAATTAATTGTCATAAAAAATTAAGCTATGTCTATTAAAAATAAGATTGCAGGCAGCGCAATGCTGATGCTCGCAATCGCAATAATCGGTACTGGCTGCCAAAAGATGGATCGCCCCGCGCTGGGAGACTATCCCAAGGATGCCAACCCTCCCGGAGGCCCGCTGAAATTCTTTGCGGCTTACGAAAACACGAACGTGGATAGTATACGCGCAAATTTCGGATCAGAAACAAACGTTACATACGTTGATGGTGTAAGCGGTAAAGCAATGAAAGCAGGTACAGATGGGTATATTATGTATCCTTCCGCCAATGATTTTAAAAAGTCAACAAGCTTCACCGTCGCATTCTGGATGAAAAGAGACGGACCGAATCCCGCCAGCGGAGGTTCTGCATTTCCATTTGGTCTTTCCACTACCCAGAACTTCTGGCATCAGATGGATATGTTCTTCGAATTTGAAGATGCCGGTAACCCAAGCAGCGCAGCGTTGGCATCCGCTAAGTTCTGTTTGAGAGATCAGTGGTACGAATTCACTGGCGCCCGAAGAATACCAAATCTGCTTAACAACCAATGGCATCACCTGGCTTTCAGCTTTGATGCTGCGACATCCACTATCAGCTTTTACGTTGATGGCGCCGTGCCCGCTGGTCTGCCTGATGGCTTCGGCAAATTCAACAATGACAACGGAGTCCCTGACTTCTCTAAAAGCGGCGGCATAGTAGTAGGAGGCGCAGGTCATTACGCTCTTGGTAAACAACCGGACGACTGGATGAAGAACTTCAATGGCGAAATCGATCAGTTCCGCCTTTACGGTGTTGCCCTGAGCGCAGCAGAAGTGAAAAGCCTGTACGATAATAAACAATAATAGTGCGAAGAAAAAAGAAAAGATTGTTCATCCGGTATGAACAATCTTTTCTTTTTCCGGATAACTAAAGTTTGAAAGGTTTGAGGGGTTGACAACCTTTCAGCGAGACCTAACCTCTCAAACTTTTCAAATCTCTAAATTGTTTGCCCCGCATGCATCTGCGAACGTTTCTCATACTCTTTGCTCTCGCGTCCTGCATTTTCATCCTTTGTAAATGCACGGGTGGCGAAGATCATGTGCAGGCTCCTGTTGCTGTAAAAGATGGTAATGGAAAAGAGTTTGCAGGGTATGCTGCATGTGCAGGCTGTCATAAGGATATTTATGACCAGCATTTGAAGAGCGGACACTTTATGAGTTCAGAAGCGTCAGCGGCAGATAATATCAGGGGTAGTTTTCAGCGTGGCGCAAACTCATATAGTTATACGCGGCACGCTATGATTGAAATGCAACAACGCGACTCTTCTTTTTATCAGGTTGCGTTTGAAGATGGAAAAGAAACAAAAGCAAGACGGTTTGATATTACCATTGGATCAGGAAACAAAGGGCAATCATATTTGTACTGGACGGAGAATCGTTTGTTCCAGTTACCCATCACTTATTTCGCGCCGGCAAATGAATGGTCAAACAGCCCTGGATTTCCCAACAGGATCGTATTTAACCGCGTAATCACTTCCCGTTGTCTCGAGTGTCACGCCACATTTGCGAAAACTACAACACCGCCCGGAAAGGAACCTGAGGAGTTTGACAAAGCACAAATGGTACTGACGATCAGTTGCGAAAAATGTCATGGCCCGGGTGCAGACCATATCAAGTTTCAGCGGGCAAAACCCACTGATACGGTGGGTCAGCAGATCATAAAGCCAGGCCTTTTCACACGTCAGCAACAACTGGACCTCTGTGCTTCCTGTCATGGGGGAAGGTTAAAAAAAACACAACCGTCTTTTTCCTACCAGCCTGGCGCAAAGCTCACGGACTATTTCATGTTTGATACAGCAGGAGGAAATGCAGCGGATATAGATGTTCACGGCAACCAGTTCGGCCTCCTCGCGGCAAGCGAATGTTTTAAACAAAGTGAGATGACATGCGGATCATGTCATAGTCCGCACAGCTCTGAAAAAAATGAATTAAAGATATTCTCACAGCGTTGTATGAATTGCCATAATCAGCAACACAATAATTTCTGCAAACTTGCTGGCAAAGTAAAAGCAGATTTAACGCAAAATTGCATCGATTGCCATATGCCAAAACAAGCCTCAAGAGCAATCGCAGTATTTTTACAGGGCGCTGATGCTGCAACTGCAGTAAGAATGCGCACTCATTATGTTAAGGTTTATCCTGAAGAAACGGATAAAGGTCTCGTGAGCCTCGGGAATTTAATGAAGGAAAAGAAATAAATAATGGAAGAAAGCCATAAGAAAAAATCGGGAAAGAGAGCTATGCTCTTTGCATTGGTAATAGCAGGAAATATGCTGGCAGCCGGCTGCGGCAAAAGTTCCGGCGACCCGGAACCACCTGCGCCACCGGCTACGCCATTCCGGGCGACAGGTACATCGCTGAATAGCGTAAACGGAACTTTATTCACGAATGTTAATCCCAAAAACACCAGGCTCAGCTTTGCATTCAATGCACCGGTGGACAGAAGCACAACAGCTTCAGCTTTCACCGTAAAAGATGGAGCAGCCCTGTCTTATACTTTTGATATCAGTTATGAAAGGAGCGACAGCGTCGTATTGATCACACCGTCCGCTACTATACCTTTTCTGACAAAATTTTCTTCAGCAGTTTCTTCCAATCTTAAATCCAAAGCAGGCGCTGCTTTAAATGGAAGCGCCCAGATTGAATTCACCACCTCGCTGGATTCATCACGCAAATTCCCCGCCATCAGCGATGATGAACTGCTTACAAAAGTGCAGCAGCAAACATTTAAATACTTCTGGGACTTTGCACATCAGGTTTCCGGTCTGGCGCGCGAGCGAAGCAATGGCGATGAAAACCTCGTAACATCCGGTGGATCCGGCTTCGGGATCATGGCGATCGTAACGGGTATCGACAGAGGGTTTGTTTCAAGAGCGGATGGACTGGCGAGAATGCAAAAGATCGTTGCATTCCTGAAGAACACCGCAAAAACGTTTCATGGTGCATATCCGCATTGGATGGATGGAGCAACAGGGAATGTGATCCCTTTCAGCGCAAATGATAACGGAGCAGACCTTGTGGAAACTTCTTATCTCATCCAGGGTTTGCTTACAGCGCGCCAGTACTTCAGTGGCGCCGGCGCAGAAGCAACATTGCGTGATGATATCAATACGATCTGGAACCGTGTGGAGTGGAGCTGGTTCCGAAAGGAAACAAATGAGAACGTACTGTACTGGCACTGGAGCCCTGATAAAGCCTGGCAAATGAATCTGCAGATCAGGGGATGGAACGAATGCCTGATCACATATGTGCTGGCGGCCTCTTCCACTGCATATAGTATTCCCAAAACTGTATATGATAATGGATGGGCATCCAACGGAAATATGAAGAACGGAGCGACCTATTATAATTATGTATTGCCACTTGGCCCAAACCTTGGCGGCCCTTTATTCCTTGCCCACTATTCTTTTCTTGGGATCAATCCTACAAATCTTTCTGATGCTTATGCGGATTATGCTCTTCAGACAAGGAACCACACATTGATCAACAATAAATACTGTATTGCAAATCCAAAAGGGTATGTTGGATATAGTGATTCGGTATGGGGACTTACTGCAAGCGATATACAGGGTGGGTACAAAGCTTCATCACCTTCAGATGATGGCGGTTTTATTGCACCAACTGCGGCGTTATCATCATTCCCCTATACGCCGGTAGAATCGATGAAAGCGCTCAAGTTCTTCTATTATGTGCTGGGTGATAAATTATGGAAAGAATACGGATTTATTGATGCGTTTTCATTGACAAATCGTTGGTATGCCAACTCGTTCCTTGCCATTGATCAGGGGCCGATCATCGTTATGATCGAAAACTACCGCAGCGGTTTGTTGTGGGATCTTTTTACCAGTTGCCCTGAAGTGAAAACGGGTATGAAAGCATTGGGCTTTACAGCCCCTTATCTATAAAATTAAATACACGACATGAGATTTACAGGTCTCTTATTCATCATCATTCTGATCGCTTCCTGCGGCTCAGATGAACAGGCTTCATCCGGAAGTAAGGATGTTGCTTCAGATTCAACAACACTTTCAGATACAGCGTTGTTCCGCCTGGTGCAGCAGCAGACATTCCGGTATTTCTGGGATGGTGCGGAGGAGAACAGTGGGTTGGCGAGAGAACGTTTTCATGCAGATAATGTTTATCCGCAAAATGATAAAAGTACCGTCACCAGTGGCGGAGCCGGTTTTGGCGTAATGGCGCTGCTGGTTGGCATTGAAAGAGGATTTATTACCAGGGACCAGGGACTTGAACGGCTGGATAAGATCGTGCATTTCCTGGAAACGGCTGACCGCTTTCATGGTGCCTGGCCGCATTGGTGGTATGGAGAGACCGGTAAAGTGAAGCCATTCAGCCCGAATGATAACGGTGCTGACCTTGTAGAAACTTCATTTATGCTGCAGGGATTACTTTGTGCACGTCAATATTTTGCCGAAGGCAATGAAACAGAAAAAAAGCTTGCAGCAAGAATAGATAAATTATGGAAGGACGTTGAGTTCGACTGGTTCAGAAATGGCAATAAAAATGTATTGTATTGGCACTGGAGCCCAAACCTCGGCTGGAAAATGAATTTTGCCGTGCATGGTTATAATGAATGCCTCATTATGTATGTGCTTGCTGCATCATCGCCAACACATGGTGTGCCTGCCGAAGTGTATCATGAAGGCTGGGCGGAAAATGGAAAGATCAAGGACACGTCTTCTTATGATGGATATACACTCGGGATGCATTACCAGGGCAATCCGCCTCATGGAGGCCCGTTATTCTGGGCGCATTATTCTTATCTCGGCCTTGATCCCCGTGGATTAAAAGACAAGTATGGCAACTACGAAGAAGAAACGCGCAACCAGGCACTGATCAATTATCAGTGGTGTGTAAACAATCCTAAAAAATTCAAAGGATATGGTAAGGACAACTGGGGACTGACCGCCAGTTATTCTGTGGATGGATATGCAGCGCATGCCCCTGATTCGGCCAGTGATCTTGGTGTGATCTCGCCAACTGCAGCGCTTTCATCTTTCCCTTATACACCAGAACAGTCGATGGCGGCAATGAAGCATTGGTACAAAGATCTTAAAGATAAAGTATGGGGACAGTATGGATTTTATGATGCATTCAGTGAAACGGCCAATTGGTTTCCTCCACATTACCTGGCAATTGATCAGGGACCAACAGTGGTGATGATGGAGAATTATCGTACGGGATTATTGTGGAAATTGTTTATGAGCTGTCCCGAAGTGAAAGCGGGTTTACAGAAGCTGGGGTTTGAAAGTCCCTGGTTAAGAAAATAAAAGTGAATGCGTTTATGCAAGACTAAACAGGAGAAAATGAAAAGATTCAGCGTATGCATATTGGCCGGGATTATGCTGTTCACGTCAGTTAGTGCGCAACAAAAAACTTATTGTAATCCTGTCAACATAGATTATGGATATACGCCTATCCCAAACTTTTCTGAATGGGGACGCCATCGCGCCACAGCGGACCCTGTGATCGTAAATTATAAAGGAGATTATTATCTGTTCAGCACCAATCAGTGGGGTTATTGGTGGAGCGGGGACATGCTGAACTGGACATTTGTGTCAAGAAAATTTCTGCGACCGTGGAATTCGGGTTATGATGAATTATGTGCACCGGCCGTAGGCATTATTGGTGATACGATGCTGGTGTTTGGTTCAACTTACACCAGCGGGTTTACGCTCTGGATGAGTACAGATCCGAAAGCGAACGAATGGAAGCCATTGGTTGATTCGTTTGAAATAGGCGGATGGGATCCGGCTTTTTTTACAGACGATGACGGTAAGTTGTACATGTACAATGGCAGCAGTAACCGTTATCCTTTATATGGAATAGAATTGAACCGTAAAACAATGCAGCCGGTTGCAACACGAAAAGAAATGTATTTCCTCGAGTCATGGCGCTATGGCTGGCAACGGTTTGGTGAATATCTTGATGATACGTTTCTTGATCCTTTCATGGAAGGTGCGTGGATGACAAAGCATAACGGGAAATATTATCTGCAGTATGGTGCGCCGGGCACCGAGTTCAGCGGTTATGCAGATGGCGTTGTTGTTGGGGAAAGTCCGCTTGGCCCTTTCATCCCGCAATCAGATCCGGTAAGTTTCAAGCCGGGAGGTTTTGCAAGAGGTGCGGGACATGGAGCTACGTTCCGGGACAATGCAAAAAACTACTGGCATGTATCAACGATCGCGATCTCGGTGAAAAATAATTTCGAGCGCCGGATCGGGATCTGGCCGGCGGGATTTGACAGCGATGGCGTGATGTATTGCAATACAGCTTTTGGTGATTATCCGCATTATTTACCCGACGGCGGTGCAGCTGATCACCTGAAAAGCCGGTTTACCGGCTGGATGCTGTTGAATTACAAGAAACCGGTACTTGTCTCATCCACATTGGGCGGTTATTCTCCCAACAATGCGGTGGATGAAAGCATCAAAACGTACTGGAGTGCTGCTTCCGGAAACAAGGGAGAATGGATACAAACAGATCTCGGCACCATTTCTACCGTGAATGCAATACAGATCAATTATGCTGATCAGGACGTAGACAGCGCATTTTTAGGTAAACAGCTTGGTACTTTTCACCAGTATAAGTTGTCTTACTCAGTAGATGGCCGGAAATGGGCCACGTTGGCGGATAAAAGCAATAACAAAACGGATGTTCCGCACGACTATCTCGCATTGGAAAAACCCGTGCAGGCGAGATTTATACGACTGGAAAATGTTCATATGCCAACCGGGAAATTTGCCATCAGTGGACTGCGTGTGTTTGGAAACGGCAATGGCCCGGAACCGGAGCAGGTAAAGCAGTTCATTGTACTGCGCACGGAAAAAGATAAACGCAGTGCATGGATCAAATGGGGGCCGGTAAGCAATGCCTATGCCTACAATATTTATTATGGCACAGCACCTGATAAACTATACAATTGTATAATGGTGCATGATGCAAATGAATATTGGTTTAAAGTAATGGATAAAGAAAAACCCTATTACTTTTCCATAGAAGCTGTAAACGAAAATGGTGTATCAGAACGTACAAATGTGATTAAAGTGGATTGAAGCCGGGAAGCGTAATGTACATTTGCCGATGCAAAACATTTATATGAAAGCAAAGAAAATCTTCGGTCATCTCCTTGTCGTCGTTTGCCTGCTTGTGTCTGCTGCAAGTCTGAAGGCACAGCCATTTGCGCAGGAGATCGCTGCATTTAAAAAGCAGGACAGTCTTCAGTTCCCCGCTGCAAACCAGATACTATTGATCGGCAGTTCATCTTTCACCAAGTGGAAAGATGTGCAGGACTACTTTCCTTCTTATCCGATCCTTAATCGTGGATTTGGCGGTTCCCAGTTACCCGACCAGGTTCGTTATGTAAACGATATCGTTTTTCCTTATCAGCCAAAGCAGATCATTATTTATTGCGGCGAAAATGACATGGCTTCGGGTGACAGTGTGACGGCGGATGTTGTATTAAGAAGATTCAAAGAGTTGTTTTATGTGATCAGGGCGAAGCTGCCGAAAGTGCCGGTTGCATTCATTTCTATGAAGCCAAGTCCCAGCAGGCAATTGATCCAGCCAAAGGTCGTCGAAGGAAATGCAAAGATCAGGGCATTTCTGAAAAAGCAAAAACGAACGGCTTTTATTGATGTGTATAAAGATATGATCAATGATGAGGGAAAGCCAATGGCTGATCTGTTTGTAGAAGACAATCTGCATATGAACAAGAAAGGCTACGTTATCTGGCAGAAATTGATGGAGCCATATTTATTGAAAAAATAAACCAACAGCATAATGAAAAGGTTACAACGGATAATGATCGGTTTAGCGGTGGTGGCGTCTTCGCAGGTACAGGCGCAAACACTACAGGATGCAAAGATGAATGCATTTGTGACCGCGTTGATGAAGAAAATGACGCTGGATGAAAAATTGGGGCAGCTGAATCTTCCCGGCGCCGGTGATATTACAACGGGTCAGGCAAGCAACTCAGATATTGCGAAAAAGATCAAAGAAGGAAAAGTTGGCGGTCTCTTTAATATAAAATCTGTATCAAAGATCAAAGACGTACAGAGAGTGGCGGTGGAACAAAGCCGTCTTAAGATCCCACTGATCTTTGGTATGGATGTGATCCACGGTTATCAGACAGTATTTCCTATTCCACTCGGGTTATCCTGTTCATGGGATATGCAGCTGGTTGAGCAGAGTGCGCGCGTTGCCGCGACTGAAGCAAGCGCCGATGGTATTTGCTGGACATTCAGCCCGATGGTAGACATCGCACGGGATCCGCGCTGGGGCCGGATTTCGGAAGGTAATGGTGAAGATCCTTATCTCGGTTCACAGATTGCGAAAGCAATGGTGAAAGGTTACCAGGGGAATGATCTTTCAAAAAACAACACCATCATGGCTTGTGTAAAACACTATGCGTTGTATGGTGCTGCTGAGGCTGGCCGCGATTACAATACAACGGACATGAGCCGCGTGAGAATGTATAACGAATACTTCCCTCCTTATAAAGCTGCAGTTGATGCAGGCGTTGGAACAGTAATGGCTTCTTTCAACGAAGTGGATGGCGTGCCCGCAACTGCCAACAAATGGCTTATGACGGATGTGCTTCGCAAACAATGGAAGTTCAATGGCTTTGTAGTTACCGACTATACCGGCATCAATGAAATGATCGATCACGGCCTTGGCAATCTGCAAACAGTTTCTGCGCGTGCATTGAATGCGGGTATCGATATGGATATGGTGGGCGAAGGGTTTCTGACTACACTGTCCGTGTCATTGAAAGAAGGAAAAGTTACACAGGCACAGATCGACGTAGCCTGCAGAAGGATACTTGAGGCAAAATATAAACTCGGTTTATTTGAGGACCCTTATCGTTATTGCGACGAAAACCGCGCGGCTACGGAAGTCTTTACCGATGCAAACCGTAAAGTGGCGCGTGATATCGCTGCGCAAAGTTTTGTATTGCTGAAAAATAATAACGATGTACTTCCGCTGAAGAAAGGCGGGACGATTGCGCTGATCGGGCCGCTTGCTGATGCAAAGGAGAATATGACTGGTACATGGAGTGTTGCCGCTGATAATACAAAGTCGATCACACTTCTTGCGGGACTTAAAGAAGTGGCCGGGCCAAATGCAAGGATCCTTTATGCAAAAGGTTCCAATCTTGACGCGGACAGTGTATTTGAAATAAACGCGACTATGTTTGGTAAAAGTATGAATCGTGATCGCCGTCCTTCCGCAGAAATATTACAGGAGGCATTGAATACAGCGAATCAGGCTGATGTGATCGTTGCGGCCCTCGGTGAATCTGCGGAAATGAGTGGTGAGGCCTCCAGCCGTACGAATATTGAAATGCCGGCTATTCAGAAAGAACTACTTGCTGCGTTATTGAAAACAGGTAAACCCGTTGTGTTGGTTTTGTTTACCGGACGCCCGCTTGCGCTGAAATGGGAGCAGGAAAACGTGCCTTCTATTTTGAACGTATGGTTTGGTGGTTCAGAAGCTGGCAGTGCAATTGCAGATGTGTTGTTTGGCGATGTGAATCCTTCCGGAAAACTGTCGGCCACTTTCCCTCAGAATGTAGGTCAGGTTCCTTTGTTTTATAACCATAAGAATACAGGCCGCCCATTACAGGAAGGAAAATGGTTCTCAAAATTCCGTTCAAACTATCTTGATGTAAGTAATGATCCGTTGTATCCGTTTGGATTCGGATTAAGCTATGCAGACTTCGGCTACAGCGATATCAAACTCAGCAGCACGTCATTAAAAGGTGCACAAACATTGAAGGCAAGTGTGACTGTGACCAACAACGGAAAAGTAACCGGCAAAGAAGTGGTGCAGCTTTATATCCGCGATATCGTTGGCAGCAGCACGAGACCAGTAAAAGAACTGAAAGGTTTTCAGAAGATAGAACTTAAAGCGGGCGAAAGCCGTACCGTGACTTTTGATATCACACCGGAGGAACTTAAGTTTTATAACTATGACCTGAAATACGACTGGGAGTCCGGTGATTTTACGATCATGATCGGCGGCAATTCGAGAGATGTGAAGGCCGCAAATGTCAAATGGATTAAGTAACGCAACTTTCTGGTTATGGTGTCGCCATCGAACAAAGGCAGAGGTTATAACCTGCAAGCTGGGATAAATAGCCGACGTTGGATGTTCGGGGGTGAGGGGTTCTGAATGTTGAAGATCCTTTTGGCTATCGATCCCCGGACAAGTAACAAACACTAACAATCCGAAAAATATGCAAGCAAAAAAATGGTTGGTGATCATGATGATGATTGCTATTGCCCAGACCAGTTGTGGAAAGAGCGCTGATAGTGGTGGTGGTATCGTGACGCCTCCGCCTGACCCGCCGGATCCGCCGGTGGCCGGAACGAATGATGTAAGTTTCTGGCTGACGAAAGGTGATCAGACGGCTTTGATGCAAAAACAATCAGTGGTGTTATCGTTTGTAAGCACGACTAATTCCAATCCGACGGTACTTGTTGACAGCACACGTAAGTTTCAGACGATCGATGGGTTTGGTTATACATTAACCGGGGGAAGCGCATCGCTGATCACAGGTCTGCCTGCTGCAGGCAAAGCAGCATTATTGCAGGAGTTGTTTGGCACTCCTGATGAAAGCGGAGCTGTTCCGATTGGAGTAAGTTATATCCGCATCAGCATTGGCGCGTCAGATATGAGCTCAAATACATACACATATGATGATATGCCGGCGGGTCAGGCAGATCTTTCGCTGGCAAGCTTCAGCCTCAATGCTGATAAGGCTTCTGGCACAGGCCTGATACCGTTGTTAAAAGAGATTCTTGCGATCAATCCTAAGATCAAAATACTGGCAACACCGTGGAGTGCACCCGTATGGATGAAGGATAATGGCAGTTTCATAGGAGGTAGCCTTAAGCCGGAGAATTATGGCGTGTATGCAGACTATTTTGTGAAATACATCCAGCAGATGAAAGCTGAAGGCATCACAATCGATGCTGTTACTCCGCAAAATGAACCAATGCATGATGGGAACAATCCAAGCATGAAAATGCTGGCGGCACAACAGGCTGATTTTATAAAGAACAATCTTGGACCCGCATTCCAGGCAGCGGGGCTTACTACCAGGATCATTATTTGGGATCATAACTGTGACCTGCCGATCTACCCGCAGACGATTTTGCGGGATGCGGCCGCAAAGCCGTTTGTGGATGGTGCAGCATTTCACCTGTATGCGGGTAACATCAATGTGCTGACAGATATTCATAACGAATTTCCTGATAAGAACGTGTATTTCACAGAGCAGTACACCGCCGCAAATGGAGACTTTGCGGGCGATCTGAAATGGCATTTGAAAAATGTGATCATCGGATCAACACGTAACTGGAGCCGCAACGCCCTGGAGTGGAATCTTGCAAACGACCCCAACTATGGACCACATACGTCCGGCGGCTGTGATCAATGTAAAGGTGCATTGACGATAAGCAATAATACCTATTCAAGAAATGTTGCTTATTACATCATTGCACATGCATCGAAGTTTGTGCCGGCTGGATCCGTTCGTATTGCAAGTGAAGAGACCGGGGGGCTTTCAAACGTGGCATTTGTAACGCCAACCGGTAAAAAAGTTCTTATTGTGCTGAATGAGGGGAACTCAAATGTTACCTTCAATCTTAAGTTTAAAGACAAGTGGGCGGTTACAACAATGCCCGCTAACAGTGTTGGCACTTATACCTGGTAAAACTAACAACATCATAATTGAAATATTAAAGCAATGAAAAAAATATGGCTTGCCTCTTTTGCGGTTGCACTCTTTGCCTGTAACAATGATAAGCAGGAAACGCCGCACGCGGGAACTGCATCTGCTAAATCATCATCTTACTCAACAGACGGAAAAAATGTCAGCGTTTACACAACAGCAGATAGCAGTACCCTTCGCCTGTCATTAACAGACAGCAGCCTCCAGTTCGCTGAATTCGGTCAGCCGAAGGAAACAGAGGTTTGTGTATTTGTTGATCCGGGTAAAACCTTCCAGACCATGCTTGGCATTGGCGGTGCCATCACCGATGCGTCAGCAGAAACATTTGCAAAACTTCCGAAGGACAAACAGGAAGAAGTCCTCAAGGCGTATTACGATCCGGTAAATGGGATCGGGTATACGCTTGCGCGCACAAACATTCATAGCTGTGATTTTTCCAGCGGAAGCTATACCTACGTAAAAGAAGGAGACAAGGAATTGACTTCGTTCAGCATTGATCATGATAAGCAGTTCCGTATTCCATTGATCAAACAGGCGATCGCAAAAGCGGGCGGAAAGCTTACAATGTTTGCAAGTCCGTGGAGCCCTCCCGGTTTTATGAAAGATAGTACGCATATGCTGCAAGGCGGAAAGTTAAAGCCTGAGTTCTATCAGCCATGGGCAAATTACTTTGCAAAATTTATCAAGGCTTATGAAAAAGAAGGAATTCCTGTCTGGGGAGTGAGTGTGCAGAATGAACCGATGGCAAAGCAAACATGGGAGTCCTGTATCTATACGGCGGAGGAAGAAGGTAATTTCCTGAAAACGGCACTGGGGCCGGTGTTGGAAAAAGAAGGCCTTGGTGACAAGAAGGTGATCATCTGGGATCACAACCGTGATCTGATCTATCAACGGGTAAGCACAACCCTGTCGGATCCTGAAGTGGCGAAATATGTTTGGGGGATAGGCTATCACTGGTATGAAACATGGACAGGTAGCGATATGATGTTTGAAAACCTGAAACGCGTTGCTGAAACATTTCCCGATAAACATCTTCTTTTCACGGAAGGTTGCGCTGAAAGCTATAATCCGGCCCGCCTGACAGCATGGGCGCTGGGCGAACGATATGGCATGTCAATGATCAATGATTTCAATGCAGGTACTGTTGGTTGGACTGACTGGAACGTATTGCTGGATGAATTGGGCGGGCCAAATCACGTAGGTAATTTTTGCTTTGCACCTGTACACGGCGATACAAAAACAGGTCAGGTACACTATACAAACTCTTATTACTACATTGGTCATTTTTCCAAATTCATTCGTCCCGGTGCAAAGAGGATCATCGCATCATCCAACAGGACAGACCTGCTGACTACAGGATTTATCAACGAAGATGGAAAGGTTGCAGTGGTTGTAATGAACAAAGGTTCCAAACAATTGCCTTATCGTCTGTGGATCGGTGGCAAGACGGTGGAAGTAATAAGCAGACCGCATTCTATTGCGACGTTGGTTTTCTAGGATTGGGACTTAATAGGTTTCAGAAGTTTCAGAAGTTCGGGCTCCCCGGTTTGAGAAGTAAAAATTAATTCGACCCGCGGAGATTAAAACCTATGAAACTTCTGAAACATATTAAATCTCTTTGTTAACTACTTCACATCAAAGTCCACCACCACGGTCGGCGTTCTCGGATGACTCTGGCACGTAAGAATATATCCCTGTTCAACTTCTTCTTTCTCGAGGCCCCAGTTCATTTCCATTTCCACTTTTCCTTCTACGAGTTTTGCTTTGCAGGTGCAGCAAACGCCGCCGCGGCAGGAGTATGGAAGATCGGCGCCGAGTTTGACCGCCATGTCAAGGATCGTGTCTTCACTGTCGGGGGCGAGATCAAATTCCATGGAACGGCCATCCTGTTTGATAGTGATATGACTTTTATCTGCTTCTTTTTTCTTTTTCGCGAAAAAATTGAACATGGTATTTTTTTTCTGTCCTGGTGTAGTAAATAATTCAAAATGGATCTTACTGCTATCGATCTTTTGTTCTTCCAGAAAATCTTTTGCGGCAAAGATCATTTCTTCCGGTCCGCAAATAAATACATCGTCAATATTCTTGTAATCGATCAGCCGGGCTAGCTCCTGCATTTTGTGCTGATCGATCCTTCCTGAATGAATGCTTGTGTCTGTTCCTTCGCGGCTCAATACATAGATCAGGTTAAGCCGCTGGAGATATTTATTCTTCAACGCTTCCAGTTCTTCAAAGAAGATAATGGAATGACGTGTGCGGTTACCATAAACCAATGTAAAAGAACTGTCCTGTTCGGTTTGCAGGGTTGTCTTTATGATCGAGATCACAGGCGTGATACCGCTGCCTGCGGCAAATGCCAGATATTTTTTTGCCTGGGCCGGATGAAGTTTTGTGTTGAATCTTCCGGTTGGTGGCAGTACTTCAATAAAATCGCCGGCCTGTAATCCTGAATGAGCAAAACCAGAGAACAGTCCGCCTTCCACTTTCTTTACAGCAACACGCAGATCGTTTTCATGCGGTGAAGTGCAGATGGAATAGGAACGACGGGTTTCTTCACCATTCAGATCTTGCTTCAGTGTGATATTCTGTCCATGCTCAAATACAAAAACATTCTTCAGCTCATCCGGAATTTCAAAACTGATAGACACGCAATCATCTGTTTCTTTCCGGATCTCCTTAACACGGAGTTTGTGGAAATGGATCGACATAAAATAAAATTTTCAAAATGGCAGAGGAAAAGTACAAAGTAAAAATATCAATCTGAGTGATGAAGATACCTGCGATGCGCGCGGCCTTTTTTTTGACTTAATTTCTGAGGCCGTTGATCAGATGGCTGACCATATTATCTTCCATCTCGGCCGGTGTGATGCGCTGACGGCTCCGGTGCCAGAACTCCAGGCCTCTTACGGATGAAAGGATCGTGAGCACCACTACGTAAGGGATCATGGGTTTCATTTCTTTATTGTCGATCCCTTGTTGTATGATGTCCTCCATTTTCTGCACATAGCTGCGGCGTTGTATGCTGAAGTTCGTCAGATAGGGCTCAGAAAGATGGATCCATTCGTTGACCATTACATAATAGTCTTCAAACCGGTTGATCATCATCTGAACATGAAAGCGGATGAGGGATTCGATCTTTTCGGTAGAGCTCATTCCGTTGTTGTCAAGGCTGTCAAGATGGTCATTACAGTCGTTGGCCATGCGGAAGGTAATGTCCTGTAAGATCTCTGATTTGGATTGGATATGATTGTACAGGCTGGCGGCTTCGATCCCCACTGTTTCGGCGAGGTCTCTCATGGATGTGGCTGCGAAGCCCTTTTCCCTGAACATCAGGGCTGCTTTTTGCAGGATGAGGTCTTTTTTGGAAGCCTTTCTGCGCTGTATTTTGGCCATGCCCAAAGATAAGCCCTGATCTGGTTTTATTCCTGCAATTCATGTTGAAATTTCATGTAGGTTTGCACGCCGTTTTACAGTTCCGGCCGTTTATTGAACCTAATTTTAATCTATGTCATTAATTACAGTAGGCACCATGGCCTTTGATGCGATCGAAACCCCTTTTGGAAAAACCGATAAGATCATCGGAGGCTCAGCGATGTATGTGGCCTATGCTGCCGCCAACTTTGTAAAGCCTGTGCAACAGGTATCTATCGTTGGCTATGACTTTCCCAAGGAGGAAATGGAAGAGCTCAGGAAAAGAGGTGTGCAGCTGGAAGGAGTAGAGGTTGTGCCGGATAAAAAGTCATTCTTCTGGAGCGGGCGCTACCATGAGGATATGAACAGCCGTGACACTCTGGTGACCGACCTGAATGTACTGGCCGATTTCAACCCCCAGATCCCTGAGTCTTACCAGGGTGCTGAGTTCCTGATGCTTGGTAACCTTGTGCCCGCTGTTCAGCTGAGTGTGATCAAACAGCTGAGGAAGAGACCAAAGCTCATCGTAATGGACACTATGAATTTCTGGATGGAAGTAGCAATGCCGGATCTGGAAGAAGTGCTGAAACATGTGGACCTGTTGATGGTGAATGACGCTGAAGCCCGTCAGCTGAGCGGACAATTCTCACTCGTAAAGGCCGCCAAATCGATCATGGCAATGGGCCCAAAATACCTGATCATTAAGAAAGGCGAACATGGAGCTTTGCTGTTCCATGGTGACAATGTGTTCTTTGCACCAGCTTTACCATTGGAAGAAGTGTTTGACCCAACCGGTGCAGGCGATACGTTCGCAGGTGGTTTTGTTGGTCACCTCGCCAAGACAGGCGATATCTCTTTTGAAAACATGAAAAGAGCGATCATCGTTGGTTCTGCACTGGCCAGCTTCTGCGTGGAGAAATTTGGTCCGACAAGATTGAAAGAAGTGAGCAAAATTGATATCGACAGAAGAATTGAGCAGTTTAGGCAGCTCGTGAACTTTGAGATCGAGCTGGTATAGTGGTTTGGTTTGCGTAACATCCGCAGACGTGTCCGGTGCAGCGCATTAGCATTTTTTTCACACCGATCCCACAGTTGCTTTTGATATATTGATCGCTTTTACCTGAAAGCGCAGATAACGAGGAACAGTTCAGAATTTTAGAAACTGATCCGCATTATCTGCGCTTTTTAAATAGGGACTGTTGAATAACTGCAGGTTTCTGCTGAAATGTTTGAGAGGTTGGACTGGCTGCGTTTGCCTGATCAGTTTAATAATAATGCAGAAGCAACGATTGCTGCAGGCTTTTTGTGCTGAACGGTTCATAATGCCTGAGGCAAACAGCCATCTTGCAGACTGCCTGAACCTCTTCAATCTGTTAAACGACGAATGCTTATTAATCAGTTATTAATAACAGCATTGCTATTCAGCATCCCCTATATAAAGGTTGTTCGAGAATATGAATTAATTCCGATACCTGTGAAGATCGATCCGCCTTTGATGTGCTGTGATGGACAGGTCAGCAGGTGCGTACGGGAATCGGTCACTCGTATCTCAACGCTTCGATCGGATCCAGTCTCGATGCTTTCTGTGCCGGATAATATCCGAAGAAAACCCCGGTTACCGCACACACGGCAAATGATAACACAATAGAGGAGTCCGACACCAATGTCGGCCAGGAAAGAAGCAAGGTTACTAACTTTGAAGCTGTTAATCCCAGCATCACTCCGATAATACCGCCGGTGATACTGATCAGTATCGCCTCCACGAGAAATTGTAATAAGATATCAAGTCCTCTCGCACCGATAGACATCCTTAAGCCGATCTCCTTTGTTCTTTCGGTAACAGAAACATACATGATGTTCATGATACCGATACCGCCAACAACCAGTGAAATGCCGGCAATAGCTGCAAGTAATACCGTCAGCAATTCACTGGTGGAGCTGATCGTACTGATCAATTCTGCCTGTGTACGAACAGTGAAATCATCTTCTTCTCCATCCTGCAGGTGATGTGCTTTGCGAAGTATATTCGTTACTTCGGTTGTAGCCATTTCGGAGCTTTTCTCGTCCAGCGCTGATGCATAAATAGTTTGCACGTAGTCGATCGCGAGAATACGTTTTTGCACTGTATTAAAAGGAGCGATAATGATATCGTCCTGATCCTGTCCGAATGTATTCTCACCTTTTTCTTCCAGTATACCGATTACCTTCATCGGGATCTTGTCGAACCGGATGATCTTGCCGATCGGGTTTTCATCAGCGGTAAAAATATTTTCAATAATGGTTTGACCGATCAGGCAAACCTTGTTGGCGGTTTTTACATCTTCATCAGTGAATGCAATACCATCTTTTAGTTTCCAGTCTCGGATGGCAAGGTATTCCGGTGTCACACCCTGTATGGTCGTTGGCCAGTTCTTTGCCGCATTGATCACCTGGCCGCTTGATTGTACCGCTGGCGATACGGCCGATAAATATTTTGCACCTTTCCGCAGCAGATCAATATCCGATACTTTCAATGTTTGCAGACCTGTTGCACCAACTCTTGCACCACCACCAACAGTTTGGTTGCTGCTCGGGCGGATGGTCACCATGTTTGATCCCATGGATGATAATTGACTGCGGATGCTTTGTTTCGATCCTTCACCAATTGCCACCATGGTGATAACCGAACCGACACCTATGATAATACCGAGCATGGTAAGAAAGGCACGGAGTTTATTCCGTAACAATGCTTTCCATGCCAGCTGTAAAAGATTCAATACATTCATCTCTATAAATTTAATAATCGTCATTCGCCGGTAAAGCGGCCAGTGCTTCCTTTGCTGATTTTACATTTGGATTCTTGAGATCCCTGATCACTTTACCATCTTTAAGTGTAACGGTTCTGCTGCTGAACGCAGCGATATCGGGTTCATGGGTTACGAATACGATTGTCTTTCCCTGCTGATTCAGTTCCTGCAGCAATGCCATGATCTCATACGAAGTGCGTGTATCAAGATTTCCGGTTGCCTCATCCGCGAGGATCATGATCGGCTCATTTACCAGTGCACGGGCGATAGCAACGCGTTGCTGCTGACCACCAGATAATTGATTTGGCAGGTGATGAAGACGGTCTCCGAGCTTTACTGCTTCCAATGCTTTTACCGCACGGTCATGTCTTTCTTTCCGGGAAACTTCCGCATTGTACAATAAGGGCAGCTCTGCATTTTCCAGCGCGGATGTTCTTGCCAGAAGATTATATGACTGGAATACAAACCCGATTTTTCTGTTGCGAAGCTTTGCCAGCTCATTTCTGGATAGCTGTTTTACATTTACACCATCCAGCAGATAATCGCCATCGCCTGGTTTATCGAGGCAGCCAAGTATGTTTAACATGGTTGTCTTACCCGAGCCACTGCTGCCCATGATGGTGACAAATTCGCCGGCTTCCACATCAAAGGAAACTCCTTTTAATGCACGGACGGTTTCGCTTCCCATACGGAACTCCCGCTTCAAATTGTTGATCTCAAGAATTTTTGATGCCATGATGAAAAATTAAGCTCATCCAATAAATATACTTTCGCTATTATCTTGGAGGTCCCTGCTGACCGCCGCCGCCAGTGCTTTTTTTATTGTTAGGGCGTTGCGGCATAAACGGACTCTTCTCTGTTGTGGTTGTGATCTTGCTTTTCAAAGCTTGTTTGTAGCCCGTCACGATCTCATCTGTTACTGCAAGGCCGGAAACGATCTGAACCTGTGTTTCGTCATCCTCTCCAATTATCACAGGTCGCATGACGAGCGAGCTGTCTTTTTTGATCCATACAATTCCGGGAGTGCCTTTGCCATTGCCACCGGACGGTGGAGGCGCAGCTCTTTCTTTGCGGCTTGTTCCGTTTTCTTCGATAGTATAGACCTTACTGACAACGGAATCCGGTGTGAACTGCAACGCTTTTGCCGGTAAGAGCATGATGTCTTTGATCTCTTCTGTATAGATCGTGATGCTGGCGGTCATTCCGGGCTTAAGTTTCTGTTCTTCGTTCGGTGCATCGATGATTGTGGTATAGGTGACAACATTGGATGATACGTTTGATCGCAACCTGATCTCTTTCACCGTGCCGCCGAAGGTATCTGCAGGAAACGCGTCCACCGTGAAGATCACACGTTGGCCGGTTTTCACGTTGCCAATGTCGGCCTCGTCTACGGATGCCTGTACCTGCATCTTGGTAAGGTCTTTTGCAATACTGAACAATTGCGGCGTACTGAGGCTTGCCGCAACAGTCTGACCTTCGCTTACGCTTCTTGATAATACTGTTCCGTCAATAGGAGAGTAGATATCGGAGAATGAGAGGTTTTTTTGTGCGGCATTTAGCTGCGCTGCAATACTCGACACAGTTTCCTTTGCACTGTTGTATTGATAAAGCGCCGATTCCAGATCCGCTTTGCTGATCGCCCCGACTTCGTACAACTTTTGCTGACGTGCATAATTGCCCTGCTGATAAGTATTGTTCGCTTTTGCCGAACTGAGATTTGCATTGATCTGTGAAGCCTGTGCCTGCAATAGCGACCTGTCCAGCTGAGCCAGGAGCTGTCCTTTCTTTACCGTAGAGTTAAAATCAACATATACTTTCTGAATGATACCGGAGATCTGTGTACCAACAGAAACCGTATCCACAGGTTGTACCGTTCCGGTCGCTGTTACTGATCGCGTAAGTGTTCCGATCGTTGGATGTTCTGTTTCGAGAACGACGATCGTTTTTTCCGGTCTGAATTTCCAGAACCAAATACCAACGGCCACAGCTGCTATTATTACCACCCAGATGATCCATTTATATTTTTTCATGTCAGTTTTTTATGCTGTGTTAAAATGAAACCGGCTTGCCGGTATAGAAATCATAGATCTTGTTATATAATACTGCTGAATATTTTGATTGTACAAAAGACTGGAGAGCCTGCACATAAAGATTGCGTTGCGTCAGCACATCTACTGTATTTACCGCCCCCAATTTCAATTGCTCGTCAGTTATGTGATAAGTTTCTTCTGCTGCTTTTAATTGCTGCTCGGCCGCCACGTATTGCGCCTGCGCATTTCGCAAATTGATATAAGCCTGTTCCACCTGTTGATTTAAAACCGTTTTTGTATTCAACAGATCAAGCTTTGCCTGTTGGATCGCGATCTTTTGTTTGGCAATATTCGTTTTATTCACATTGCGGCTGAAGATTGGAATGCCAATGGTTGCTCCAAGCGATTGATAAAAGTTGGTGTTAAGTTGCGAGAAATATTTTGAGGTACTGTTATCGGAATAGCCAGAGGAAAGGTTGGCTCCCAATGTCACTGTTGGCAGACGCCCCGCTTTTATCTTATCCAGTTCAATCTGGGCGATGTTAACACCCAGCTCGCTGTTCTTTACTTCCGGCCTTGTTTCCTGTGCAGCTGAGATGGCGTTGGACAGGGAAACAACAGCCTGTTGTGGCTGTACCTCTCCCGGATTGGCGATCTGCATTTCATAGGAAGTTGGCAATTGCAATAGTTGTTTCAGGTTAACGATATTCAATTGCAGGTTATTCGTAGCACTGACCAGGTTGTAATTGTCGGATGCAAGTTGAGATTGAAATTGCAGCAGATCTTTCTTTGAGATCGATCCGGCATCAAAGCGGTTCTGGCTTTGTTTTAGCTGCGCTTCAGATGTTGTCAGTACTTCTTTCAGGTAATCAATATTTTCCTTTGCAAGGAGAATATTCAGGAATGCCTGCGTAATGCTAAGTGTAATATTATTGGCAGTCTCCTGCACAGTAAGATTAGCTGATTGAAGCGACAATGCTTTTGATTTGATATCATTGCTCAGATAGCCTCCGTTGAACACGGTAACTGATGAACTGACCCCGTAGCTGCTGGAGAAATTTGCCTGTGTTTGAAAACCTCCGACCACGGGATCGGCGTTATTGCTGTTGACGACTGATTGCGAGACCGTTCCGTTCACGGCCGGAAGTCGGTTATACCTGGATTGTTGAAGATCCATTTTTGCAGACTCTGACGATAAACGAAGCGAATTGACCTGTATATTGTTTTGCGTTGCATAATTGATACAGTCTTCCAGCGTCCAGGGATTTTGGGGTAGCCTGGTTGTATCCTGTGCTTCCACAGAACTCACCACCAATAGTGATACAATGGCGTAAATGATCTTGTGCATACAAATGAAATTTTGAATGCTGTGTCCAGCGGTGTAAAATTATCCAGGATAACGGGAGTGACCTCGATAGTAGCGGTCAATGGGCAAAATCTAACGATGAAAACCAGGCTATAACATTTCCTTGATTTTTTGGATATGCAACTATGAGACCGGTTTTTCGATCTTTCTGGCATGAATAACAAAATCAATTCCCCATCCCTCGCTTTTTGCCTGGCGATGGATGCGTTGGGTTTCGTTACCTATGCTATTCCCGGCTCGGGAGAATTCGGAGACCTGTTCTGGGCTCCCATATCAGCATTGATCTTTATGATCAGCTTCGGCGGATGGAAAGGCGTACTGGGAGGGGTTTTCAATTTTGTGGAAGAAATACTACCCGGTACGGATTTTATTCCCTCTTTTACACTGGCATGGTTGCTGAAAAGGCGGGCGGTGCTGGTGACAAGTAGCCGTTGATCCAATCGCCCGGTTGGATTCCGGATAGTGTGAATTTATCTCAGGATCAGAACCGCGGAGCAGAATAGAGCTCCCTGCGATTATACCTCCCTATCCATTTTTATGACCGGGCTTTGTTGAGTGGCAATAAAGTCGTCGCTTAGTATAATTATCGATTTTCAACCTCAATATTGGTTCAACGGAACAGCGCCGAAAAATGTGCTTTGTACTTACGTTTGATCTTATTTGAAAACTCTTCCCTGCTGTTCCATTGAAAAGTTTGTACAAAAACGGTATTGTTTTTTTCGCCATTGGGACTAATAGAGATCTTAACATTGGTAAGTTCTTCGCCGTCCAGGTTATAGTGAGGAATAATATAGAATGGTCCCTCTTTCCGACGCACATAAAGGACCGAGTCTTTATTATTGCTGACAGAAACCCATCGAACAGAATCTGAATGTGGATCGCCGACACGAAGGACGTAGTCTTCATTATTGTAATAGGGAGTTTTTAACTGGTAATAGCCGATAGAATCTTTCTCCACTGCAACTTCTTTTGTTTTTAGTTTTTCCAGTATCTGTTGTTCGGTTTTATGTGTTTTAAAGGAACCGTAAAACCTGATCTCGTTTGGCGGATAATAATAGGCTGCATATCTCGGTGGTGAAGTAAAACAGAAAGAGAACACAGCCACGCATCCAATAAGGGGAGTGAAGAATCGTTTGTACTTTATTGCCGGGTCAAAGTTTTGCATTGCAATGTTAAATGCCAATGGCAGAACGATCAATGCCGTGAGATCCCAATAATCAATAACACGCGCAATGCGAAATGGCATTATCTCATTCCATGTTGCAATAAAAGTTGTTGATAAAGATGACTTCCACCAGATAAAGAGGATCGTTATGCTTATAAGCACAGTTTTCTTTTTGTTTGGAAAAATGACCAGCCAGAAAACACCGAAGACCAGCAAACCACAGAAATCGGAAAGCTTACCGGTAAATGCGTTATGGAATTCATATTTGAGGCTGATATCATTCAGCAAAAGCAGGAACAGGCTGATGAGAAAAGCCGGATGCAGCAACAGGTTGTATTGGCGTTTCATAAAAGGAAGGTAGAGAAAAGCATGTAAAGGAAATATTAAAACGCAGTTCTGACCTGCTTCTGCTGGCATTCAGCATACCTGATACAAAATGTGGTATAGTCCGTGATACGGTTAATCTGAGCGGTCAAAAAGTAATGGTTTAGGGTCATCTGTGTTCCTTAAATAGCAGCCCCTGTTTAACAAAGCCAAATAATCTATTTCAATTTCTTCGCCAGTACGATCACTTTCCGGATCCGTTGTTTCGTTCCCTTTAGATCAAATAGTTCAGCCTGCACTATATAAATTCCCACCGGCAATTGTTGTTGCTGATCATTCAACCCGTTCCAGTTCCAGTAGCCTTCAGCAGCGAGCAATTCATTACGGACAAGATGCCTCACCTGCCTGCCTGATTCATCAAAGATGAATACGTTAGCGACAAATCCCTGAATACCGGTTTTAAAAGTGATGCGGGCAATATCGTCCACTCCATCATTATCCGGGGAAAAGACTGTTGGGTGAATATCAATTGTTCCTTCTGCTATAGCATTCAGCCTGAACTGTGAATTGACATACCCGGGGGTACCGTAGCCTGCGGTGGAGGCAGCCGAATGCCAGTTGGAACTGCTACCGGATGGCCCCAACGGGTCAATACGCTCCAGCGAAACGCCATCGGGGTCACTGATCAGTTTATGGTGCCAGTTCTGATTATAATTCACTTCATCCAGAATGTTTCCCTGGAAATCCATTAATACCGCTGTACCCTTATCGTCCGGGAAAGAAGGCATGGAAGACAATTCAATCACGCGTGAAGGCTCCTTTACAAGATAGTACCGCTGAAGCGAGGCCGCATCTGCTGTTCCTACTATGTAATCTCCGGGGAATATTGCCAGCGGTGCGGGGGCCAGCCTGATGGCCGTGCTTAACTGACCACTTGTATTCCTGCCTGCGAGATAAAGGCGGCCTGCGTCGATGGTCCTGTGTCCCGCATTATAGATTTCCACATAGTCACTGCTGCCTGGCCGGGGATTGAACAGTATTTCATTGATAGCAGGTTTGCCACCTGATGGCTCAGTTGGTAAGCCTGCTTTCAGGATAGCTGTAGTTGTCATTTCGTTCTGTGAGCAATCGCGAATACCTTTTACCTGCACGGCATAGACCAACTGGCTATCCAGAGCCTGCTCAGTTTCAAGAAGGATCTCATCGTACAGTGGCGAAGGGCAGGAGATCTTATAGATACTGATCCCCTGGTCAATTGTAAAATAACCTGGGTTAACAGCATTGCTGCTATCAACCGGTTCATCAAAGATGATTGTAATACTATGATCGCTGAGTGCATAGGTGCGCAATGGAGCCGGAGGCTTCCTGTCAGTATTTGAGCCGGCTACTGAGTTAATTGTACCGGGCGTGCCGCCTGAGGAATTAACGGAAGCCTTCCAGTTGGTCATTCCCTGGCACGGATTTCCTGCGTCGATCATCTCCAGTGTCCATCCGCCGTCTTTCTTCAGCATGTTATCATACCATTTATCTGAATAACGAATGGCATGCATGGTGCGGCCATCCGCAGTGCGCAGGTATAATAGTTCGCCGGCATTATCCAGAGAGGGAAATGAAGTAACGGTAAGAACCCTTCCATATACCTCCAGTACGGGCCGCGCTGAAGCGGCACAAATGATCAGGTATTGTTTAGGTGCGAGTATAAATTGAGGAAAAGGGCCTGAAAGCGAGCTGCCATCGCCTAGCCTCCAGTTAAACAAACTAACATCCGTATCCCCCGTATTGAAGAGTTCGATCCATTCATTATCCGGTAATCCGACAACGGGAGAAGGATCTGCCATGATCTCATTGATGACCACGGTATAGGGTGGTTGAGGCCGGGCGGACAATGCAATTATACATACTATGGTCAGCAGCAAAATCTTCATCAACTGAAATTCGGAAGGTTTTGGAAACCGGAAATGGGAAAAAAACATTATTTGGAGTTGATAAAACGGGAGATTATTTTTGCTTTGCTGCAGAAAAAAATGTAGCGATCGAAATATGAAATTGATGAAACACACAAAGCGCATTAAGAAACGTTCTTAGGAAGGTTTGCAGCGTTATGTGTGGTTAAACATAAAAACTTAGCAGGCCTTCCTTACGGAGGGCCTGTTTTTTTTAAATCAATATTTATTAACCAGATCCCGGATCAACATCCGGGATAAACAGCCCGGATCGAAGTCCGGGGTAAACAACCCGGATCAATCCGGGACAAAACAAAAGAAAATGAAAGTTGCAGTCGTAGGTGCTACTGGATTGGTCGGCACCAAAATGTTACAGGTACTTGCAGAACGTAATTTCCCTGTTACCGAATTGGTACCGGTAGCTTCTGAAAGATCAGTAGGTAAAGAAGTTGAGTTCAAAGGCAAGAAGTACAAGGTGGTAAGCCTGAAGGATGCGATTGCAGCTAAGCCTGCTGTGGCTCTGTTCTCTGCGGGTGGAAGCACTTCACTTGAATGGGCGCCTCAATTCGCTGAAGCCGGTATTACGGTGATCGATAACTCATCTGCATGGAGAATGGACCCGGCAAAACCGCTGATCGTTCCGGAGATCAATGCAGATGTGCTGACGGCAAATGACAAGATCATCGCAAATCCTAACTGTTCCACTATTCAGATGGTGGTGGCGTTGAATCCTCTTCATAAAAAATATGGTATCAAAAGGATCGTGGTAAGCACTTACCAAAGTGTTACGGGTACTGGTGTGAAAGCAGTGAACCAGCTGATGAACGAACGCAGTGGTGTGACTGGTGAAATGGCCTATAAATATCCGATCGACCTGAATGTCATTCCACAGATAGATGTTTTTCTGGAAAACGGTTATACAAAAGAGGAAATGAAAATGGTGAAAGAAACCGTGAAGATCATGCGTGATGATTCGATCCGCGTTACCGCGACAACGGTACGGATCCCGGTGATGGGTGGCCATAGTGAAAGCGCCAATGTTGAATTTGAAAAAGATTATACACTGGATGACGTAAGGTCAATCCTTTCCTCTGCACCAGGTATTGTTCTGGTAGATGATGTTGCCAATGCGCAATATCCAATGCCAAAAGATGCGCATGAAAAAGATGACGTGTTTGTTGGCCGCTTAAGAAGGGATGAGTCGCAGCCCAACACGCTCAATATGTGGATCGTGTCAGATAACCTGCGTAAAGGTGCAGCAACAAATGCGGTGCAGATTGCGGAGTATCTTACTGGTAAGGGGCTGCTCTAAATTGGGTTAAAGGTTTGAGGGGTTTGAAAAGTTTCACAGGTTGCTATCGCGGACAGTATTTTCTGACCACGGTAGCAACCTGTGAAACTTCTTAAACCTCTCAAACATCCCTCCTTCCTTAGTCTTGTTTGATCAGCTCAAGATTCGCTGCCAGTTTCACTTCGTCACCAACTACCACACCACCAGCTTCTGTTACAGCGCTCCATGTAAGACCATAATCCTGACGGTTGATCTTACCGGTTACTTCAAAACCTGCTACAGTCTGACCATAAAGGCTTTTCTCTACACCACCGAATTCCACATTTAATGTTGCAGGTTTGGTAATGCCTTTCAATGTAAGGTTACCGGTTACTTTATAATCATCCCCTTTCTTTTCAACGCTTGTTGATTCGAAAGTCATTTTAGGATGTGCAGCAGCATCAAAGAAGTCGCCTGATTTCAGGTGACCATCACGCTGTTCGTTGCCAGTGTGAATGCTGTCAATATCAGCAGAGAAAGAAATTTTTACGTTAGTAAGATTTTCAATGTCTCCTTCGAGTTTTCCTTCGAAAGCATTGAATTTTCCGGATACAGTAGAGATTACAAGGTGTTTTACTTTAAAACCTATCTCTGAGTGTGCGGGGTCAATAGTCCAAGTTGCCATAATGATTAATTTTAGAACACAAATTTAATGTTTAAACATTGATGTAACCAAATTAAAATTGTTAACATTCTTAATATATTGATAATCAGTATTATTATTGTTTCGAAAAGGGTTTCAACGGTTCCAGGTGTAATATCCAATACCTGATCTGACAATAGCCTTCAAACCGGGCAATTGATCCTGACGGATCAAATATTTTCCAGGAAAATCCTTCTTTTGGTTGGCAGTTAGATCAAATCCTAAATATTGCATTTCATAGCTTTGAAAGATCCCCTGACTTCGTAACACCCGGTAAATAAGTACCGGAGTACCCCAACTTATGGAACGTATGAAACCTCTCAAACTTCTCTTCAAAGCCAGAAAAACTTACTCTTTAAATGAATACACCCTGCCACTATCAATCATGCATGCTTTGATTGATGAATTCTATAACGGGTTGCAACGCCTCAAAAGCATTCAACGTAGTTTTCAACAGGTCTTTTTCCGTCAGCAATGCATCTTTTATCTGTATGGAAGCAATAAAGCTCTTCAGCTTTAAATATTCCGCTGCGGGATTATCTGCTTCATATCCTTTGGGTATTCGGGACAGTTTGTATTCTGCTTCATGGGAAAGATCGCCATATACGGATTTGAATTTCTTTGCAGCAAGCAGTTTTTTAAAATCATCGAAATTGTAATCGATCTCTTGTCTCACTTTTTTCAGATCCTCCGGCTGCGGCATCCAGATACCACCGCCGGTAAATGTCTGTCCCGGTTCCAGGTGAAAATAATATCCCGCCGAAGACACCGATTGTTTTCCACCTTTATTGATCGCCGCGCCAAAATGCATTTTGTAAGGTGATTTGTCTTTTGAAAAACGGACATCCCTGTTGATGCGGAACATACAATCCTTCGCCGCAAGATTGCGGATCCCCGCATCTTTCTTCCCATGCGTATCAATTATCTTTTGGACGAATTGCAGGAAATCTGCTTTTGCTACCTCATACTTCGGACGGTTTGCATCGAACCACGGTTTGTTATTGTTCTTCTTTAAATTTTTTAAGAATTGTATTGTGCCGGATTGAAACATAAATTATTAAGTAAAAAGTAAAAAGTAAAAAGTAAAAAGTAAAAAGTAAAAAGTAAAAAGTAAAAAGTAAAAAGTAAAAAGTAAAAAGTAAAAAGTAAAAAGTAAAAAGTAAAAAGTAAAAAGTAATTTTTTTAAAAAACTCTTGTAATTGTCTTTATGAGCGACCGGTTTTTTTATTTTTGAATTTTCACTTTAGCCGATCAGTTGCCTTTTCCTATCAGCGAAAGAAACTCCGCTTCCGATATGATCTTGATCGTATTGATCTTTTTTGCTTTCTCCAGTTTGCTTCCCGCATCTTCACCAACAACGAGATAGTTCAATTTTGCGCTTACACCGCTCACGATCTTTCCTCCCTGAGCTTCCGCCATTTCTTCCGCTTCATTTCTTTTCAGCGTAGGCAATGTTCCTGTGAAAAGAAATGTTTGTCCTTCAAGGCCGCCACCATCTGCAGGCTGGCTTTTCTTTTCATTTTTTAAAGACAAACCAAGGGATTCCAGTTCCTGCAGCATATGCAGATTGCTTTCGTTGCTGAAAAAGTGGTGAATGCTTCCGGCAACTTTGGGTCCCACATCTTCAAGGTTCAGCAGATCTTCGGTACTGAATTTTGTAAAGTCCATCAGATTAGTCACAGCGTGTGCCAGTGTCTTCGCGGTTGTTTCACCAACAAAACGGATACCAAGTCCGAAGATCAGCCGGTGCAAAGGTTGTGTCTTTGATTTTTCTATTGCCGCCTGCAGGTTATCGATCGATTTTTTGCCAAAGCCTTCCAGTGTACCGATCTTTTCAAAATCCAGCCTGTAGATGCCGGGAATGTCTGTTAATAAACCAAGATCATAAAACTTTCGCACGTTTGCATCGCCAAAGCCGCGGATATCCATCGCATCTTTGCTGTTGAAATGAATGATGCGCTCAACAACCTGTGCCGGGCATTCGATATTGATGCAGCGCCAAACGGCTTCACCTTCTTCTTTGAATAATTTGCTGTCGCAAACCGGACAGGTCCGGGGAAACAGGATCTGTTGTTCATCTCCTTTTCTCAATTCCGACATTGACTTCACGATATAAGGGATCACATCGCCGGCGCGTTCTACCAGTACTGTATCGCCGATCATCAGATCTTTTTCTTTGATCACATCTTCATTGAACAAAGAGATAGATGAAACAGTAACGCCACCAATGGGTACCGGCTGAATTTTCGCCACTGGCGTGATCGAACCTGTTCTGCCTACCTGGAACTCCACACCGAGCAGTTTACTTGTTGCCTGGCGTGCTTTGAATTTATAAGCGATGGCCCAACGTGGATGATGGGAGGTCATGCCCATCCGGTCCTGCAATTCCAGATCATTTACTTTGATCACCATGCCGTCGATCTCATATGGAAGGTCATCACGGCCTTGTTCATATTCATTGCAATAATCGACCACCTGCTGGATCCCTTTGAACACTTTTTTTTCATTCTTCGGGCTACGGAAACCGAGCTCCCATAACATGTCAAGTGATTGCGAGTGTGTGATGAAAGGCAGTTCGGTTGTCGCAGATGTTGTATAATAGCTGATGTGATAAACAAATGCTTCGAGACCACGCTTTGCGACTTCAGCGGAATCTTTGATACGAAGGGTGCCGGAGGCTGCATTACGCGGATTCGCCAGTGGCGCGAGCCCCTGTTCTACCAGTTGCTGATTATATTTTGCAAAATTGTTTTTATTGATCAATACTTCACCTCTGATCTCAACCGTCTGCATGCCGTACTTTGAAAACTTTGCAGACAAAGGAATGGACCGGATCTGTCTTATATTGGTCGTGATCTCATCTCCTTCAACGCCATTTCCTCTTGTTGCGCCGCGAACAAGCAGGTCATCTTCATAGATCAGGGAAATGCTGCCTCCATCAAACTTTGGTTCCACGCAATATTCTATCTCAGTTAAGCCGGTCAGTTCACGGGCTTTGCGGTCAAAACCGATCAGATCATCCGAGTTGTATGAGTTATCAAGTGAAAGCATTGGCACAAGGTGCTGTGCTGCGGGAAAATCCTTTGTCAGCCCGCGTGCAACGCGCTGAGTGGGAGAGTCTGCCTTCACTATGCCGGGATGTTCCTTTTCCAGCCTTTCCAGTTCCTTAAAAAGCTGGTCATATTCGCCATCCGCAATCAGCGGATCGTTGAGCACATAGTAACGGTATTCATGGAATCGTAATACATCGCGGAGTTCTTCGGCATGGTCTGCAGGCACGGAATGGCTGGCGCTGTTTTTTAGCAGGGAGAGACTTTTTTTCTGTAGGTCTTTGGTGTTATCCTGGGTGTACATATCATTCTGTTTCAGGGTAAAGGTACGATCTTCAGCCGCCCCGCTGCGTGTAGCAAGTGCCGGAAATTTCAAGGCTGTTTCAGTACGTATAACGCGCACGGGGGCATAGGAGCGGAAGGCAAACTAAACCAGTTTAGCCTCCCCCCGCGATCCGGCAGAATGTCGCTGTCGCGGACAAAATTTTAATGTGTTTTAAGTACATATTTTATATCTTCACTCTGGTTTGCCAGTTTTGAAGACCCTTCTTCAAAGCCCGCTCCTAAAACAACTTGTTTATGAAACGATTGCTGTTTGGCCTCTTCGGCCTGCTTTGTGTGCCTGTATTGTCGTCTGCGCAGCTATTGACCTGGACACCGCTTTTCCCCAAAGACAATGATAATATTATTATCACACTGGACGCCGGTAAAGGTAACCAGGGGTTGAATAATTACAGCAACCCGGAGAATGTATATGTTCATATCGGTGTTACCACCAATCTCAGTAACAACAACGGCCAGCAATGGCTTTACGTAAACGGAACTGTTGGAGGTGCCTGGGGTAGTGCAACGCCCGGATTAAAAGCAACTTCACTCGGTAACAATAAATACCAGTTCACCGTTAACAATATCCGCGCCTTCTTTGGTGTGCCCGCCGGGGAAACTATTCAGAAGATCGGCATCCTGTTCCGTGATGCAAATGCGGATGCCGGACAGGTAAAAAAAGCTGCAAATACAGATGGCAGCGATATGTACATTCCTGTCTATACATCGAATGCCGCCGTGAGGTTTGATGTGCCTCCGTTTCAGCCGACATTTGTTCCAACGCCTGAGTCGATCACCAAAGTGGTGGGTGATAATATTGCATTGACGGCAAACGCAAACAAACCAGTAACGCTGAATCTTTATCTGAATGGAGCGCTTATCCAGACCGCCAATGCGGCCACTTCTATTTCTGCAACGCCAGCATTGACAGCAAGCGGCAATACGACCATCATAGCTGAAGCTGTTGATGGTGCCACGACCGTAAAGGATTCTGTGAAGCTCTTTGTAAACGGCGGCGTAACGGTTGCCCCGCTGCCGGCAGGCGTGAGAGACGGGATCAATTATCTTGCCGGCAATACTTCTGTTGTTCTTGTTTTATATGCGCCGGGCAAAAACCGAGTGAGTGTGATCGGTGAATTTCCGGGAAACAACTGGACGGAACAGGTATCCAACCAAATGAATAAAACCGCGGATGGAAATTACTGGTGGATACAGGTAGACGGACTTACTCCCGGAACTGAATACGCTTTTCAATACATGGTGGATGGAACATTAAAAGTAGCTGATCCTTATACAGAGAAAGTGCTTGACCCGGCAAATGACGGGTTCATTCCTGCGGCAGTTTATCCGGATCTGAAAACATATCCATCAGGACAGACGGGTATTGTTGGCATTGTTCAGACAGCGGCGCCCGGCTATACCTGGAAAAATAATTCCTTTACCGGCGTTGACAAACGTAATCTGATCATCTATGAAACACTGATCCGTGATTTTACGGATGCGCACAGCTGGCAGACAATGATCGATACGCTCAGCTATCTTCAGCGCCTTGGCATTAATGCAATTGAGTTGATGCCTGTAACAGAGTTTGAAGGTAATGACAGCTGGGGCTACAATCCGTCTTTTTCTTTCGCACCTGATAAATATTACGGTACAAAGAACAAACTGAAGGAGTTTATCGATTCTTGTCACAGCAAACAGATCGCTGTGATCATGGATGTGGTGCCCAATCACGTTTATAACCAATCACCGCTTGCACAGCTTTACTGGGATGCGGGGCAAAGCCGCCCTGCCGCAAACAACCCATGGCTGAATCCCGTGCAACCACATGCATTTGGCTTTGGTAATGATTTTAATCATGAAAGCGCTGCGACAAAGTATTTCTGGAAACGCATGTTTGACTTCTGGATGCGTGAATACAAGATGGACGGTTTCCGGATGGATTTTACAAAAGGCCTTACGCAAAAACCTTCCAGTGATGACGGACAGTTCAGCGCGTATGATCAAAGCCGCGTGGATATTCTGAGAAGTTATGGTGATACGATCTGGAAGAATTTTCCTTCTGCTTATATCATCCTTGAACATCTTGCTGCTGCTAATGAAGAGCAGGCATTGCAGAATCTGGGCTTCCTGCTATGGTCTGGCAAAGGCCCGAACGTAGCATTCAATGAGGCAACGATGGGATATCATGATGGAAACAAATCAGACCTTTCCGGAATTGTGTACAATAGTTCTGGTCATGGGTTTACCAATCCGCGCCTCGTCGGTTATATGGAAAGCCATGATGAAGAAAGACTGATGTATAAGAATCTTACTTATGGAAATGTGGCTGGAGCCTATTCTGTAAAAAATGATTCCATTGCGTTACGAAGAATGGAAGCCGCTTCCAGCCTGTTCTTTATTATCCCCGGACCGAAAATGATCTGGCAGTTTGGCGAAAGAGGTTATGATAAATCCATCTTTGCCTGTCCTGACAATACGATCCCCCAGCCTTATGAAAACGAAAGTTGTAAGCTGACGCCAAAAGAACCGCGCTGGCAGTATATGCAGGACCTGAAAAGAAAGCGTTTGTTTGAGGTGACCGCAGCTCTGATCAAATTGCGTACAACACAGGCGGCGATGTTCAACAGTACCGATTTCAGTTCAGGTCTTAACACAGCCGTAAAATATTTCAAGATCGCTTCTGCTGATCTCAGTGCACTGGTAGTGGCAAATATGGATGTAACGCAGGCAACTGCAAGCGTCAGTTTCCCTGCTGCCGGCACCTGGTATGATTATCTTACCGGGGCAACGATCACGGCAACCGGTGCATTGCAATCCATTCCGTTGCAGCCGGGCGAGTATCATGTTTACCTGAACAAGAATATTGTGAATGCGGTAACCACGCCTGTGACGGATATAAACATTCCGGCGGCTGATCAGCTTGCTGCGGTGGTCTATCCCAATCCGGCTTCACCGGCTTCCATATTACGTATCAGGGTGCCGCAGGCTGCACAGGTGAGAGGAGATCTCCATACCATGCAGGGCCAGGTTGTCAGGAATGTTTTTTCCGCAACTCTGGGAGCAGGCGAACACAGTATATCGCTTTCTGATAAAATCAATAATTTGGCGGCCGGTATATACCTGTTGAAGATCGAATCCAACAGGCAACATCAGTATATCAAGATCATGATCCCTTAACGACGTTAATCAACTCTTATGGCCAAAGGCACGAATTTAAAAACCGCAGAACTTGAGAAGATAAGCCACCTTGATTATTTCAATATTGCTGTATCTGTCGACTGTGTGATTTTTTGTTATGAAAACAAAGAACTGAAAGTATTGGTGATCAAATCCGATCTTGAGGAATTCTCCAGTCTTTATTCATTGCTGGGTGATCTTGTCCGCCCGGATGAAGATCTTGACAGTGCGTCCTACCGGATATTACAGGAAAGGACGGGAATGGAAGATGTATACCTGGAACAGGTACATACATTCGGAGGTATTGACAGGCACCCTTCGGGCAGGGTTATCACTACGGCTTATTATTCCTTAATAGATGCAAAGCATCAAAAATTAAGATTGAATAACAATGACCTGCACTGGCATCCGGTAAAGAATATCAAGAAGCTGGCTTTCGATCACAAAAGCATCCTGGATACATGTTTGGACAGATTGAGGGAGCAGGTGATGGAACACCCCGTGATATTCAATTTGTTGCCGGAGAAATTCTCCCTGCGCGAACTGCAGGAACTGTATGAAGCCATTTTGAGCGTGAGCCTTGACCGCCGGAACTTCCGGAAGAAGATCGCGATCAAAGACTGGCTGGTCGATCTCAATGAAATGGAAGAAGATGTGCCGCATCGCCCGGGTAAACTGTACAAGCTGAAACCTGAATTCAGACGTAAAACTTCCCGTCGTAAAAGCAGCACACAACGCCCGCTTATTGCCTGAAATACAATAAGGGCCTGACTTTGGAAAAAATAAATTTTTTTCCTGAAAAAAAAATACACTAACATTGTGTGCTAAATACACATTGTGTGTTTAAAACGAAACTGATTCGCTTAACAATTAACGATTGCTTATGTCCTGCAAAAAATTGCTCAAGGCATTGCCAGCATTTGTAATGCTATTTCTCCCTCTATTTTCTTTAGCTCAAGACAAGGTGATCTCCGGTAAAGTGACTGATGCCAGTGGTGCAGGGGTTGCAGGGGTCAATGTAGTTGTCAAAGGCACATCAACAGGAACACAGACAGGCCAGGATGGCGCATACCGTCTTACTGTTCCCGCATCAGCCAATGTGCTTGAGTTTTCTTCTGTGGGATATGCCACACAGGAGGTAAATATTGACAATCGCACTTCTGTTGATGTAAAGATGGATATCAACAGCGCTTCATTAGGTGAAGTGGTTGTGATTGCCTATGGCACGCGCCGCAAAAGTGATCTTACCGGCTCCGTCACATCAGTAACATCAAAAGATTTCCAGAAAGGAAACATTGCTTCTTCCGAACAGTTATTACAGGGCAAGGTCGCTGGTCTTCAGGTCACCACGGGTGGTGGTTCTGCAGGTGGCGGCAGCCGTATCCGTATCCGGGGCAATGCTTCACTGAACGCGAGCAATGACCCTCTGATCGTGATCGATGGCGTGCCCGTTGAAAGCAATGGCCTTCCTGGTTCAGCAAACCTGCTGAACACGATCAATACAGATGATATCGAGTCTATCAGCGTATTGAAGGACGCCTCTGCTACGGCGCTTTATGGCTCCCGTGCATCAAATGGTGTGATCATCATCACCAGTAAAAAAGGCGCCAGGGGAAAAATGAAATTCAATTTCAATACGCAGTTTTCTGTTTCAACCCTTCCCAAAAAAGTGGAGGTGCTGACGGGTGACCAGGTGAGGGAGATTGTAAACGAACAAGCCGCATTAACTGGTAATAATGCATTCAAAAACCAGTTAGGCGATGCAAATACTGACTGGCAGGACCAGATCTTCAAAAATGCGTTCAGCACAAACAACAATATCAGTGCAAGCGGCATGATAGGCAATATGCCTTTCCGTGCTTCATTCGGCTATCTGAAACAGGATGGTATTTTAAAAACAAACTCGTTCAACCGTTATTCAACTGCGGTGAACCTGACTCCACGTTATTTCGATGATCACCTGGCGGTGAATATTGCGGTAAAAGCGAGCCATACTGATAATCGTTTTGCGGATGAAGGTGCTGTAGGTAGCGCTGCTACTTTTGATCCTACAAAGCCGGTATATGACAAAGGCACCCACGCGATAAACTTCGGCGGTTATTACGAATGGAGACAGGCCAACGACAGTGCCGTTGCGCTTGCTAACCGCAACCCACTGGCAATGCTGGAGCAGCGTGACAATACTTCTGGTGTAAACAGACTGATCGGTAATGTAAGCCTCGATTATAAACTGCACTTCTTTCCTGATCTGCATGTGTTGCTTAACGTTGGGGCGGACATTGCAAAAGGATCGGGCGACGATATTTATGATTCGCTCTCTGCTATCAACTATCTCTATCACGGACGTGTTACACATTACAAACAACAGAAAAAGAACTACCTGTTTGATGTTCAATTATCTTATAGCAAAGAGCTGAAAAGCCTTCGCAGTAAAGTGGAAGTGCTGGTTGGCCATAGTTACCAGGACTTCATTACAAACGTTTCAAACTTCGCATCATTCAGTCAGCGTGGCACCGGACCAAAAGATACGATCCCGGGATCGATCCCCGTATTTGCAACAGATAAACCCGAGTATCGTCTCGAATCTTATCTGGGTCGCGTAAACCTGACCATCTGGGATGATTATCTGTTGACTGGTTCTCTACGTCGTGACGCGAGCTCTAAATTCTCTCCCGACAACAGGGTTGGTTATTTCCCTGCCGTAGCTGCTGCATGGAAAATGAAGAGCACGTTGTTTCCTGCATCCAATACGTTAAGTGAATTGAAACTTCGTTTAGGTTGGGGTATTACCGGACAACAGGACGGTATCGGCTATTATAACTATCTGCCAAGATACTCACAGAGTACAGCTACAGCGCAGTATATGTTCGATAGCACCTATTATTCATTCCTGAGACCAGCCGCATACGACAAGAACCTGAAATGGGAAACAACTACCACCAGCAACATTGGTATTGATTTCGGCTTTCTGAATAATCGTATATCCGGTGCTGTGGATGTGTATCAAAAGAAAACCAAAGACCTCCTGAGCGCCGTTCCTGTTGCTCCCGGTTCCAATTTCGATATCCAGCTGGTGACCAATGTAGGTAACATTACAAGTAAAGGTGTTGAAGTAAGCATAAACACGATCCCGGTTCAGAACAAGCGTCTGACCTGGACTTTAGGATTTAATTATACTTACCAGAAGTTTGATATTACCAATCTGCTGAAACAAACGGATCCATCTTTTACGGGCATTCCAGTTAGTGGTATTACTGGTGGTACAGGTAACAACGTTGGTAAACATGTTGTTGGTTATTCACCTTACACTTTCTTCGTATACAGGCAGGCATATGATCAGACAACAGGCAAGCCGATCGAAGGCTTGTACGATGATATCAACCGTGATGGCAACATCAATGATGCCGATCGTTATCTGTATAAAAAGCCAGCTGCGGACGTATTGGTTGGTTTCAGCACAGAGGTTAGCTATGACAAGTGGTCGCTCGGGTTGACGGGTCACGGAACGTTTGGTAATTATCTCTACAATAATTTCTTCTCCAATGGCGGTGTATTGCGCGCATTGCAGGATCCGATCAACATCATTCGTAATGCTTCGGTGAATTACCTGGATACGAGGTTCAATAACAATCAGTATCTCTCAGATTACTATATTCAGAATGCATCGTTTTTCCGGTTGGATAATATTAACATCGGTTACAATGTTGGACAGGTGTTCAGCAAGAAGGCAAGTCTCCGGATATCTGCAAACATTCAGAATGTATTTGTGGCAACAAAATACAAAGGACTTGATCCCGAAAGCGCCAGCGATAGTGGCGTAGATAACAATATCTATCCACGTCCGAGAATTTTCTCAATCGGTGCTAATCTTGATTTCTAATTTTTTAAACGATTCTACTATATGAAGCAGATTATGAAATTTATTCCCGCTTTGTTGCTCCCGGTGATTCTTTTTTCCTGTGCAAAAAAGCTGGACCTGTTTCCGCAAAATGATCTGACACCAGAAAAGGTGTATGCGAGTGCGGCCGGCTATAAAAGCGTACTGGCAAAGATCTATGGAACTCTTTCTATTACGGGTAACCAGGGACCTTCAGGCCAGCCTGATATTGGAGGCGGTCTTGATGAGGGCTCACAGGTAGCCTTCATCCGTATGTTCTTCAACTGCCAGGAGCTGCCAACTGATGAAGCTGTAGTTGCCTGGAATGATCAGACCATCCAGAATTTCCACGCCATGCGATGGAATTCGGAAGATCCTTTTCTAAAAGGGATCTATGCGAGGCCGATCTATAACATCACACTCATTAATGAATACCTCCGTGAGTCAACCGATGATAAAGTTGCATCCAGAGGCATCTCTGGTACGGAGGCTAACGATATTAAGAAAAGCAGGGCAGAAGTGCGGTTTCTGAGAGCATTCAATTACTGGGTAATGATGGATCTTTTTGGTAAATCAACTTTTATTACCGAAGAAAACCTGGTGGGTACCGCTCTTCCGAACGAGATCAGCAGGGCTGATCTGTTCAATTACGTTGAGTCAGAATTGCTGGCAATCGAAACAGAACTTGCAACGGTTAAAACAATTGAATACGGCAGGGTTGATCAGGGTGCTGACTGGGCGCTCCTCGCACGTCTTTATCTGAATGCACAGGTGTATACTGGAACGCCGAAATGGACGGAAGCGGTTACTTATGCAAAGAAGGCGATCGGCGGTGGCTATTCCCTTCAGAGTGACTATGCGCAATTGTTTATGGCAGATAATGATAGGCACAAAGACGAATTCCTGTTTGCTATCGGATGTGATGGGTTGAAAACACAGGCGTATGGTAATACTACATTTTTAACACATGGTGCTGCAGGTGACGACTTCGCTGATTATGGCATGGGCAGTGGTTGGTATGGTTACCGTGCAACGAAAGGGCTGGCTGATAAATTTTCTGATCTGAGCGGTGGTACAGATAAAAGAGCATTGTTTAAGACCGCATCATTCGGTGTAACTCCTGCGCAGATTGCGATCAGTGATCTGACCAATTTTGCCAATGGCCTTCATGTGGCGAAATTCAGAAACGTCCGTTCTGATGCTAAGCCCGTATCTGATCCAACCAAAGATTTTTCTGATGTTGATTTTCCCGTTTTTCGTTTACCTGAAATGTACCTGATCTATGCAGAAGCTGTTTTACGTGGTGGTGCAGGTGGGGATAATGCAACTGCCACAACTTATATCAATGCCATCCGTGAGCGAGCTTATGGCAACACAAGTGGGAGTATCACCACTGCTCAGTTGAACCTGCAATTTATCCTGGACGAAAGAGCCAGGGAGTTATATTGGGAAGGACATCGTAGAACTGATCTGATCCGTTACGGCTTGCTTACAAGCGCAACTTATCTCTGGCCATGGAAAGGTGGTGTTGCGACAGGCAGTGCGGTGAATGACAGATATAATATCTTCCCGATCCCTGCGGAGAACAGAACTGCTAATCCAAATCTTTCACAAAACCTGGATTATTAATTCAGCCACCATTTAAACAAATTGATATGTCAACATTCAATAAACTAATTGCTGGTTTGGGACTTATTATTCTGGCGGCCGGTTCCTGTAAAAAAGATGAAAAACAACTTCTTTATCAGGGTGGTACAACGCCATTATTGACTGCATCTGTTTCCGGCACGATCCCGCTTGCTTATGCTGACAGCAGCAAGGAAGCGATCGCGTTGAACTGGACCAATCCGGATTATCAGTTCAATACCGGTGTCAGCTCACAAAATGTAACATACCTTGTGGAGATTGATACGGTAGGAGCGAACTTCACAAATCCTAACCGCCAAACGATCGGCATCAGCAATAACCTTTCAACCAGGCTGACAACTGCCCAGTTGAATGACTACCTGTTGAATCAATTGCTTTTGAAACCCGCCATCCAGCATAACATTGAAATAAGGGTCAAGGCAAGCATGGCGAATAATTCCGCAACACTTTCTTCCGAACCGTTGCAATTTAAGGTTACTCCTTATGCCATTCCCCCTAAAGTAACGCCACCAGCATCAGGTGAACTTTATATCACAGGTTCCGCAACCCCGCTCGACTGGCAATGTATCTGCGCAACTGACGGAACAGGGGCTTCACAGAAATTCACACAGGTTAGCCCAACCTTATACGAGCTGCCAAGCATTGCTCTGACCGGCGATAAGTCGTATCTATTTGTGCCGGTCTATTCAAGCTGGGGTGTTAAATACGGCTTCACCGGATCAAGCAACGCCAATAATGTGAACGGTGACGACTTTAAACCGGAAGGTGGCGATATAAAAGCTCCCGCGGCTTCGGGTAACTATAAAATTGTCGTCGACTTCCAGAGAGGAAAATTCACTGTAACACCAATCTAACCGCTTAAAAGGAATTTACATGAAACATAATTATAAACTTTTTTTATTGCCCGTTCTGTTCGCAGTTCTGGTACTGGCGTGTAATAAAGTGGCAGATCTTCCTCATTATGGGAAGGGTACTTCGGTGCAGCTGACTGCTTCAACATCGTCTGTTGTATTGGCGGAGGCTGATTCAACCAAAGGCGTTGTCAATTTCTCCTGGACCAGCCCTGAGTACTCTATTGACTCATCGGTAGTGAAATATCTGCTGGAAATAGATACTGCGGGCAGGCAATTTGCCATGGCTGCAACTTTTCAGGTCAATGGACACCTTACTACAACACTGACTGGCCGCGATCTGAATGCAGTTCTTCTCAACTTCGGTTATGCTCCCGCCAAATCGCATAAACTGGAAGTGAGAGTTGTTTCTTCTTATCAGAACAATAATGAGCGTTATGTCTCCAATACGCAGGAACTGGTTGTAACGCCTTATGGTGATCCAGCTAAACTGTCGGTATCTCAAAGCACGATCAGTCCAACACTTGCAAACGCAAGTCAGCCCGGAGTTGAGTTCTCCTGGGCTCCCGCATTTGCGGGATACACCGGCCAGGTGATCTACACGATCCAGTACGATTCCGCAACCAAAAACTTTGCTAACCTGCACGAACTCGATCCAGATACGAACGTGATCAAAAAAGCGCTTACGCAGGGAGAGATCAACGAGACCGCATTGAATGTAAAAGTTGCCGGCGGTACAGCCGGCAAGGTTGAATATCGCCTGAAGGCTATGACCATGCAGGGTGCTATCACGTATTCAAATACCGTAGCTGTGACGATCAACAGTTATCTTCCGATCCTGCGCTTCTATCTTCCCGGCAGCTATCAGTCTGCAGCGGGTTATGGCAACGACTGGACCCCGGAAACAGCTCCTGAGCTTGTCCGCGATCTTCGCCCTGACGCGTTGAACCGTTTATACTACACCTATATTTACCTGCCGGCCGGCGCTGAATTTAAAGTTACACAGGGCCGTAGCTGGGACGTGAACTATGGCGGAACCGGCGGTGACCTGGCTTCGGGTTCGCCCAATAACCTGAAAGTAACTACAGCGGGTTACTACAGAGTGTCTGTTGACCGCGTAAATCTGAAATATGATATCCGCGAAGGAAGAATGGGATTTGTTGGCGGTGGAACCGGTGCCGGATGGACCCCTCCCAATGTATTCCCTGCCTATGCAATGGGTGCTGCAGCAACAAACCTTTTTGTTGGCCTGACCGATCTGACAGTTGACGGATGGAAAATGATCGATGGGGACAGCTGGAATGATGGAAGCAACACCGTTGGCGAAACAAGAAGCTACGGCTCAGCGGCAGGTCCCGGCGGACCACTCGAAATAAACGGACCCAGCAACTTTGCCGCAGTAACCACAGCCGGCCGTTACAGAACGATCTGGGATGGACGGAATGTTGACAATGTAGTCTACCAGATGAGCCCGGCAACAGAAATGAGAGTGGTTGGAAACGGTATTGATGAAGCTGGTGTTGGTGAATGGAGCCCTGGCACATCTCCGCAGATGACTTATACGGGAAACGGCATTTGGACGATCACGATAAAACTCAAAGCGGACAAAGATATCAAGTTCCTGGCTGGCAATGACTGGGGAGCTTTCGACTATGAAGATGCCAGTGGCGGCAGCCAGGCTGTCGGTACCGCAAAAAAGATCAGATGGGATGGCTCCGATAATTTTAAGACCCCTGCCACTGGAGGTACGTATACGATAACCCTGAACGAGAATACACAAACAGTTACAATCGGACTGTAAAGTTTGAGTGGCTGATAATAAAAAAGGATCTGCAATGTGCGGATCCTTTTTTTGTGCAAGACATATCTGCAGATCATCACAGAAAGCCTGCAGCAGCTATCGGTGCTCCTGCGTTACTGAAACCTTTCAAACGTTTCAGCAGAAACCTGCAGTTATTCAGCCGCCGTTATTAACAGCAGGCTGATGGTCAATGATAAACTGTATGATCTCCTCCAGCGGTGTGTTGATCCGTGAGATCGCATCCGTTATATCGTCACGGTTCACATTTGCCGCGAAGCTTTTTTCTTTCAGTCTTTTCTTTACGCCTTTTATGTCCATGCCATCATAACCGCCGGGACGCATCAGGCTGTAGGCATGTACAAGCCCGCTGAGTTCATCAAAAACATAGATCATTTTGTCCATCGTATTTTCCGGCTCAACACCAAAATACTTTGGACCGTGAGAGGCTATGCAATGGATCACGTCAGGATCGATCTGGCGGCGCTCCAGTTCTTCGATGATAATGCGGCAGTGATCATCCGGGTGCTTTTCCCAGTCGGCATCATGCAGCAAACCGGCCAGTTCCCATTTCAATGCAGTGGAGGGATCGGCATTCTCCCTTTCAACAGCCCATGCCTTCATGAGTGCACCTACCTGCTTCATGTGAAGCCGCAGGCGCTCGTTGGGCACCCAATCCTCAAGCAGGGTGTTGGCTTCTTCGATGGTCATCAGGGTTCCTGCATTTTTCGGATCGCCGAACGCGGATCGCCCCAGGTTATACACAGCCATAATCAGAATATAAAAATTAAGGAGTAAAGATAATTCATCCCTGTAAAACACGTTTCGCGCTAATTCGCGGCCATTCGCGTTACATTTGCGTCATGAGTGAAGAGATCTACAAAGGGCATATCACGTTTGTCAATTATGAGAAACATTTTGCAACCATCGATTATTTGAAGGGTGGTAAAACGAAGTCGGTCAATTGTAAAACGATCAGCCCTGACGGGAAAAAGGTACATCATTTCCGCGTTGGCGATAATATCCAGTTCCAGCTGAAACTGTCCGACCGTGGTGATAAGCAAACGGCGTATAACATGAAGTTCCTTTACAATACACAACTGGAAGTATTGCTTAACAAAGCGGTGGAAGAAAACCGTTTTGCAGGTTATCTGAAAAAAGTGGATGATAACTGGCTGATCAAGGAAAGAGACAGTTACATCTTTTTCCCGCTTCGTTTATCCAAATGGGAGACGCCGCCGGCTGAGCAGGCTTTGAATGAAGTGATCAATTTCAGCATACAGAATCTTGGAAAACGGAATCAATTATATGCCGAGCTGTTTTCACATAGTTATATACCAGAGTACAAACAGGCTGTTGAACTGCAAAAGCAGCAAAAGGCACTCGAGGCAACGGTGACACGTGTTTCTCCATATGCGGCGTATGTAGATATGCTGGGAGGAAAGATCCGGTCCAAACTGGAAGAATCCGGGGATTTGAAGGAAGGAGATAAGATCCAGGTAAAGATCAATTATATAACGCCGTACCGGGTGGTGGTGGAAAAGGTTTAAGAAAGAACTGGTGTAGTCTTGACGTTGGAGACAAGGGTATTGAAAAGGGGGAGTAGGGGCGGCGCATGTATTTATCCGTCGCATTAGTCTTATCTTCAGCTGGTTAGAAGCTTTGTAAGCGAAGTGAATTTTATTGATCCGATCAGCCTGATCGGGAAATACACTTCTTGTGGAAATATTTTTCCTTACCGATGGGCATATAATCTGCGAAGTTTACCGGGGCTATACGTCCTTCAAAAGGAAAGTGATTTACGCATTCGGCAAAGGAATATCATTCCGTCACGGAGCCACTCCGCATAGCTGGAGATGGTCAGGTATTTGGCCCCCGAGCTCCCGCTCCTGAAGGCTTTCAGGGCACAATTAAATTTATTGTTCAAAATTTTTATTGTAAATCAAGTAGTTGTAAAGGTGCGTTTCAAAATTAGCGTCTGCAAATTTTGGAATGAAGCTTTATTCGGTGCTATCTTTGCAACCCCAAAAGAAAGCTTGGGAATTTTTAACAATTGTCGCCGGGATAGCGGCGGCATTAAAAAGTAAACAAATGAGCAAATTACATTTTACTACCAAACATGCGAACGAGGCTACCGTTAAACGCGACTGGTATGTTGTGGACGGTACTAATCAAACCGTAGGACGTATGTGTGCCAGAATTGCTGCGATCCTTCGTGGTAAGAACAAGGCATACTACACCCCTCACGTGGACACTGGTGATTATATCATTGTGATCAACGCTGAGAAAGTTATTCTGACCGGAGACAAGATTAATCAGAAGATCTATGACCACTTTACGGGTTACCCGGGTGGTCTGAAAGAAGAGACTGCTTCCAACCTGCAGAAACGTCGTCCTGAAGTGATGATCGAGAGAGCGGTAAAAGGCATGCTTCCTAAAAACCGTCTTGGCCGCAAGATGTACAAGAAACTGTATGTGTATGCCGGCAATCAGCATCCTCACACTGCGCAACAGCCAAAGGATTTGAAATTCTGATCTCCAAACAAACAATTCAAACATTCCAAATAATATATAATGGAAAAGCAAAAAAATGGTGTTGGTCGTCGTAAAGAAGCTGTGACGCGCGTGTTCCTTTCTAAAGGAGATGGTGCGATTACAGTAAACGACAAAGACTATAAAGCATATTTCTCTCTCGTTTACCTGCAAAACCAGGTTGAGCGTCCTTTCAAAACCATCGATGCTGTTGGTAAGTATGATGTAAAGATCAATGCTACCGGCGGTGGTGTAAAAGGTCAGGCAGAAGCTGCGATGCTCGGTATTTCCCGTGTATTGGTTGAACTGAACCCTGAATTCCGTCCTGCTTTGAAAGCAGCCGGTTTGCTGAAACGTGACCCACGTTCTGTTGAACGTAAGAAATTCGGTCATAAGAAAGCTCGTAGAAGTTACCAGTTCTCTAAACGTTAATCTATTGTTCTTTGTTACCCGGATCTAAGTCCGGGTAACAAAGAACATAATCAATACTATAATACTCGAAAATGGAAAATAATACATCCTTACAACAGCAGCTTCTGGAAGCAGGTGTTCACTTCGGTCACCTCAGAAAGAAGTGGAATCCCAAGATGTTGCCTTACATCTTTGCTGAAAAGAAAGGTATTCATATCATCGACCTCAACAAGACTGTTGAGCATCTGCTGGAAACCGCAGCAGCAATGAAGCAGATCGCCCGCAGTGGTAAAAAGATCCTCTTTGTTGGTACAAAAAAGCAGGCGAAAGACATCGTGAGCGAGTGCGCGAAGAGAGTGAACATGCCTTTTGTAACAGAGCGTTGGCTCGGTGGTATGCTCACTAACTTCAACACTGTTCGTAAGAGCGTGAAAAAAATGCAGAGCATCGAAAAAATGCTGAGTGATGGTTCTTTCGACAGCATCACTAAAAAAGAGCGCCTGACCCTGACACGTGATAAGGATAAAATGGAAAAAGTACTGGGTGGTATCGCTCAACTGGGCCGTGTACCTGCTGCTTTGTTCCTGATCGATATCGGTCATGAGCATATCGCGCTGGCTGAAGCAAAACGTCTGGGTATCTCTACTTTTGGTATCGTTGATACTAACTGTGATCCTAATAAAGTTGACTTCGCAATTCCTGCGAATGATGACGCTACAAAATCTATCGCTATCATCGTTAACTATCTGACTGCGGCAATCGCTGAAGGTCTGGCTGAACGTCAGGCTGCGAAAGACGACGAGACAGATGAAACAGCTGATGATGACAACGCTAAAAGAGCAGCACGTCTCGAAGCTGAAGCACAAGCTGAGAGTGGTCGTGGACGTGGTGGTAACCGTGGCGGCGCTGGCCGTGGTGGTAACAATAATGCTGGCGGTGGTCAGGGCGGCGGACAACGTCGTCGTGCCGGCGGTGGTGTAGCCGGTGGCCGTGGTCCTGGCGGTGGAAAAAGATAACAGCAACTTAAACGGAGCCGTTCTCTGATAGTATCAAAGGTTTCATAGGTTTGAGAGGTCTCATAAGTTTCATAGGTTGTTCAACCTGTAGAACCTATGGAACCTCTGAAATCTTTTAAACCTCTGGAACTTGAATTTCATTTATCAAATATTAAATAATTGGACATATGAGCGCTGTAACAATTAGTGCACAAGATATCAATAAGCTCCGCCAGGCTACTGGTGCGGGGATGATGGACTGCCGCAAGGCGTTGACTGAAACAAATGGCGACTTCGAAGCTGCGATCGACTGGCTGCGTAAGCATGGTCAGAAAGTAGCTGCAAAAAGAAGTGACCGTGAAGCGAAGGAGGGTGTGGTAATTGCTCAAACAACTCCTGACCATAAATCAGGTATCGTTGTTTGTGTAAGCTGTGAGACTGACTTCGTTTCTAAAAATGCAGATTTTGTTGCTTTTGTTCAAAGCATCGCTGATGCTGCGATCGCGAACAATGTTAACTCTGCAGAAGAATTGAATGAAGTATCAGTAAATGGCACCAAAGTGTCTGCACTGATCAACGACAAACTTGCTGCTATCGGTGAAAAGATCGGTATCACCAAGTTTGAAAGGGTGAATGCTCCTTATGTTGCTTCTTATATCCACGGCGCTTACCGTATTGGTGTACTGGTTGGTTTGAACAAGGAAGCTGCTGAAGTTGGCAGCGATGTAGCAATGCAGATTGCTGCGATGAATCCTGTAGCAGTAGATGCTGACAGTGTAGGTGCTGACATAGTAGCCCGTGAAAAAGCGATCATCGTGGAGACGATGAAAGCTGACCCGAAAATGGCCGGCAAACCCGATGAAATGATCTCTAAGATCGCTGAAGGTAAACTGGGTGCGTTCTTTAAAGAGAACACATTGACAGCTCAGGTTTTTGTAAAAGACAATGGTATCAGCGTTGCCGATTACCTGAAAAAAGCAGGTGATGTAAAAGTAACAGAATTCAAAAGGGTTGCTTTGGGATAATCCTTGCTGAGAAAAGATAGAAGAGCCGCTTCAATAAGAAGCGGCTCTTTGTTTATTATGGCCAGGCAGGACTGATTTTTTTTACCTGCTTTCAGTTAGGTCTGCGGGTTTCCGCTTTATTTGTAATATATGATCATCTTTTTCTTTCCTGTTTAACTTATCCCTGGTCAACCCCGGATCTTCAATGACTTTCGAAGCGTTGAAATTTTAACCCCCGTATGCTTACTTACTTCAGCAATATCATAACCGCTGTTCAGGAGGTTTTTTGCAATTCTTAAAGCTGTTTTGAGTGCGCCTTTTGTTACTCCCTGCTGATAACGAAGATCTTTTTTTATGTCAAAACGAATAGGCATATTTTTTTCCTCCGCCAAAATTTGTTCCTGAATAGTTTTGTTTCGAAATTGACTCATTATCTCCAGCTCTTTTATTCTGTCTTTTAATTCAGTCGGCGAGTGGGTCAATAACTCGTGCAACGTGGCTGATATTGTCCGAATAATTGATCGCCTGTTATAGAAGCCGGGAGTTTCACGGTATTCTTAATGTGTACTGGTCAATCCCGGATCTTCAATGACTTTCGAAGCGTTGAAATTTTAACCCCCGTATGCTTACTTACTTCAGCAATATCATAACCGCTGTTCAGGAAGGTTTTCGCAATTCTTAAAGCTGTTTTGAGTGCACCTTTTGTTACTCCCTGCTGATAACGAAGATCTTTTTTTATGTCAAAGTGAATAGGCATATTTTTTTCCTCCTCCAAAATTTGTTCCTGAATAGTTTTGTTTCGCAATTGACTCATTATCTCCAGCTCTTTTATTCTGTCTTTTAATTCAGCCGGCGAGTGGGGCAATAACTCGTGCAACCTAGCTAATATTTTCTGAATAATTATTCGACTTTCCCCCTCGCTATAAGAGCCTAAAATCGCAAGTATTGTTTCCTGTGACTTATCTGATTCCAAAAACAATTCAGCGTCAATGTTTCTTATGTCAATTACATTACAGCGATAATAATTGTTATTAAACATTACTGTATTGTTCATTTTCATTGTCTTTTCTCCAATATAAATGACCATGCCAACAATATTTGTATTGTATTTCAGGTGGAGCATAAAATCGTACGAAGCCATCCGTCTGGCCATGTTCCTGTCATTACCTCTTTGAAATTCAAGATGAAAAATGAATGCCTCTTCGCCGTCCACTTCTATCCTCAACACCGCATCAGCTTCCTGTTCTTTCATATGCTGACGCATTGTGTCGGGTAAAGCAGTGGCCGTGGATTTCAATTCCGGAAAAAAGTGATGTAATAGAATATGACTCAGGTTCTCAAAGCTCTCCCGTAGAATCTTATCATACATTTTATCCCCTCTTTTCCCTTGCTTCTTCATATAGCTAAACTAAATCTGAAGAATACCCTGAGCATGGGTTTTTCAACGGCAGAAAAAGTTTTTTCCTGTTCCTGTGATGGCCTTTCCCTTCAGGATATCGTATTATTGCCTTAGCAATGTATGCAGATCCGCTGCAAACGCCACCGTTTTTGATTTGCAGGAGCGAGGACCAGCATTGTGCGGGCCATCAAAATATACCACATGCCAAAAGGAAAATTCGTTCCGGTGATGTTGACGCCGTTTGATGAAAACGGCGAGATTGACTACCCTGCACTCGCGAAGCTCACGCAGTATTACATCGAAGCGGGCGCGACGGGGTTATTTGCGAACTGTCTTTCGGGCGAAATGTTTGAATTAAGTGATGAAGAACGTGTTGCTGTTACCTCATTTGTTGTAAAAGAAGTTGCCGGAGCAGTTCCCGTCTTCAGCACAGGTACATTCGGAGGTTCATTGACCCGCCAGGCAGGTTTTTCCAAACGGATCTATGATACAGGCGCCACGGCCGTTGTTGCTATCACCAGCATTCTTGCAGATGAAAACGATGCAGATGATCTCTTGCTCTCCCGCATTTACGAATTGCTCGAGCAGACGCAGGGAATCCCTTTCGGTTTTTACGAATGCCCTGTGCCCTATAAAAGAGTTTTATCACCGGCAGTACTGAAACTGGTAGCCGATACCCGCCGCGTCATTTATTATAAGGATACAAGTCTTGACCTCGCAGCTGTAAAAGAAAAAGTCAGTCTTACGGAACAGCAAACGGCTTTTGAATTATATGATGCGTATATGGTCAATGCCGTCGCTTCACTCAATAACGGCTGCGCCGGATTGTCATGTATACAGGGTAATTATATTCCTGAACTGATCAGCTGGATTACAACTAACTATTCTAAGCAGGAGCATCGTCTTCAGTTAGGGCTGGCTCAGCAATTTCTAGCAGATACAATGGATGTAATGCATAATGCATATCCCGTTGCTGCAAAGTATTTTCTTCGGTCACGTGGCTTTCCAATTCAACTGACTACCCGGAGAAAGGTAGATCTGCTTTCGGCTGCTGCTAAAAATAATATTGATCAGCTATCACAGAAGGCCAGTCAATTGTATGAACAATTGGGAATAAGGACGATTGCTGTTTAATACGATTCCCCTGTTGATTTACAGATCAGGAGCATTATTTCCGGATCCGGGGCGGGCAATACCATAGGGCATTGAACTGAGTTGGTTCCGATGACCGAATGGCCGGATAAACCTGCCTGATGGAGGTCTGCTGATTGTAACTTCATTTTTCAGACGGGGCCGGTCATTGATCATCGGCTATTCTGCCATCGAAATGCAACCCGGCAATTTTCCCCGGAATACTCAATTTGATGTACACCTCATATTTCCCCGTTTAAAACTCCTTCAGATTCCGGCAATTTTCTATTTTAGAAGTATGTGCCGCCACCTGATCATCTGTGTTTTGCTCCTTCTGGGGGCTGATGCTTACGCGCAGACCCGTATTATTGATAGCCTTAAGCAGTTTATTTATGCAGCAAAAGACGACAAAAGCCGGCTCAAAGCTGTTCTTGATCTTTGCGAAGAGCACCGGAGTCTAAACCGGGATACTGTTGAATATTACTCGCAAATAGCCCGCACCCTTGCTGCGAAAGTAGGCGACAAGCGAAGCCAGGACCTCGCACAGTTTGCTGTCGCCAATGCTTATTTCCGATGGGGCTGGGTGGATAGCGCACTGGCCGGGATCGATCCGGTATTAGCTGAAAACCCGGTAACGAATCCCGCTACCCGTGACATCTATTACAAAGCTGCGAGACAGAAAGCGCTTTTCCTGGGCGGTAAATCAAGGTATACCGAATCTTTGGGCGTATTATACCAGCTGGTATCAGACGCAGAAAAATATCGCGATTCTGTTGTTGCCGGAACAAACATGAATACGATCGGATCCGTGGCACTGGTGAGAGTGGCTCCACGCGTGGCGCTCGAATGGTTTGTCAGAGCATTGAATTATTCCACGCACGACGAACGCTATAAACCGGTATTGGCGGGTATTTATGCAAATATGGGTGACGCTTACAGCTCGATCGGCAAACATGATTCAGCAGAATACTTTGGTGAAAAAGGGATCGCGCTGTTCAGCGAATTGCAGAATCTGTCTGGCCTCGCCATTTCCCTGCAAAAGTTATCCAACATCTATCTGCACGCAAAAAAACTGGACAAAGCCGAGGAAAAGCTCAAAGAGATGATCGCAGTCCGTGAGCAAACAAATGATCGCGGGATGTGGGTTGATGAAAACGTTGCCCTGATCGATTTTTACATTGAAACAAACCAGGTTGATAAAGCGATCAAACTGTGCCTGGATGGCCTGCGCAGGGGAGATCTTCGTGATACGCTGGCCACACCGGGGACAATGAACAACTTTGTTAATGTACGCCTGAATTATTACGAAGCGCTTGCCCGCTGTTATAAGATCGCGGGGAAAAATGACCTTTATGAGCAGACGCTGGAAACCATCATTGCCGCAAAGGACTCATTTTATGTGATCAATAATGCAGAAGCGCTGGCGGAAGCGGAGACAAGGTATGAATTGCAGAAAAAAGAGAATACAATCGTTCAGCAAAAACTCGATATCGCCCGGAATGATATCCGGTTCTATCTTACGGTAGCCGGGTTGTTATTCATTGCAGTTGTATCCTACATTCTTTTTATCGGTTACCGGCGCAGGGAAAGGCTAAAAACGCAGCTGATGCTGGTCAAAGAAAAAGAAACCGCCATCAAAGCCGTTGCGATGGCGGAAGAAAACGAACGAAAGCGGATCGCTGCTGACCTGCATGATAATCTTGGTGCATACGCTGCGTCGATCGCTTCTAATCTTGATTTTATTCAACCCGGTGACAAAAACGGGCAGGAGGCAATCGCATTGCAGGAACTGCATAACAATTCAAAAGCGATCGTTTCACAGTTGGACGATACGATCTGGGCGTTGAATAAAGACACACTGACGCTTACTGCCATCAGCGACCGGTTGAAAATCTTTGCACGCAGGCTCAAACCAAGTTATCCCAACATCGATATTGATATTGAAGAAAAGATCATGAACGACGTTTCGCTGCCGCCAACACAGGCTTTCCATCTGTTCCAGGTGATACAGGAAGCAGTGGTGAATGCATTAAAACACAGCGGCGCAAAGCAGGTAAAGGTTTTACTGGAAAGTGATGATAGCTGGCGTATCAGCATTGTCGATAACGGATCGGGACTTAAAAAAGACAGGCCGTCAAAAGGATTTGGTGGCAACGGTTTGTCAAACATGAAAAACCGCAGCAAAATGGCTGGCTGGAAGCTAACCTGGGAATCCGCTTTTCCGGGTGGGACACGGGTGATGATTGAACCTGAAGGAGGTTAGGAGGGATAGCATTTCATAAGCGACCGATGATCTGTTGGAAAAACTTGTAACCAGGTGGTACTACAAATTAATTATTGCGCATCCGTACCTAAAAACCCAAATTTGCATGTATGGTTTTTAAAATAGCAATGGCAGAGGATAACGCGGTGAACCGGAATACTTTTCTCCAGAAGATAAAAGTATCCGGAAAGATGGAGCTCGTATTTGCAGCAGCAGATGGCAATGAATGTCTTTCAGAATTAAAGGGGTTGCCTCATGCACGGCTGCCGCAGGTGTTGTTTATGGATCTGGAAATGCCGGATCTGAATGGCATTGAAACGATCCGCATTGCCAAAGCATTGTATCCGCACGTGCATTTCATAGTGCTGACAGTTTTTGATGATGATGAAAAGATTTTTGAAGCGATCAAAGCCGGTGCTTCGGGTTATCTGTTGAAACATGAGTCGGCCTCAGTACTTGAAAACGCGGTGACCGAGGTGCTGGAAACAGGCGGTGCCCCGATGAGTCCCGCTATTGCCCGCAAGGCTCTGCAACTGCTCAGCCGGTCGGCAGAGGCTGTTGCCCGGGAAAGTGGAGCGTCTTCGATGCCGGTGAACATCACGGAAAGGGAAAAACAGATCCTTCAGCTCATGGTCAATGGCTGGGACGCCAAGCGTATTGCCAGCGAGCTTTTCTTAAGCGTGCTCACCGTCAGAAAGCATATTGCAAATATTTATGATAAACTGCACGTGAATTCCCGTGCGCAGGTGATCACGCTGGCGCATAAGAATAGGTGGTTGTGAAAAAATAGAAAGACAAATTTCAAAAGTAAAAAATCTGCTTCCCGGGAAGATCCATACTTCTGATGCGGCCGTTTTGACTTTTATGCGCTTGTAATACCAGGACCTCTTCCCACCGGAATTCCCCTATCTTCGCAGCGCTAAACAACTACTTCATGCTTCCTAAGTACAAACGTATTCTGCTGAAACTATCTGGTGAGTCTTTGATGGGCGACAAGAATTTCGGGATGGACTCCAAAGTCATTTCCCAGTATGCTCATGATATCAAATCGATAACTGATCTGGGCGTCCAGGTGGCAGTTGTGATCGGGGGCGGAAACATTTACCGGGGTATGAATGAGGCTGAAACAGGCATTGAGCGCGCTCATGGTGATTATATGGGAATGCTGGCGACTGTGATCAACGGGATGGCCCTGCAGGCTGGTCTGGAAAGGATCGGAGTTTATACCCGTCTTCAGAGCGCTATCAAAATGGAACAGATCGCTGAGCCGTATATCCGCCGCCGAGCAATCCGTCACGTGGAAAAAGGCCGGGTAGTGATCTTTGGCGCTGGTACAGGAAATCCCTACTTCACGACCGATACCGCCGGTTCCCTCCGCGCGATCGAGATCAGCGCAGACGTGATCCTGAAAGGTACACGCGTTGACGGCATCTATACCGCTGACCCCGAAAAAGACCCGACCGCAACCAAATACGAAACCGTTTCATTCCAGGAATGTCTCTCCAAAAACCTTCGCGTGATGGATATGACGGCATTCACACTTTGTATGGAGAACAACCTTCCTATTATCGTTTTTGATATGAATAAAGAAGGAAATCTCCGCCGGGTAGTATCCGGTGAGAAAGTAGGTACGCTTGTAAAAGGTTAAGAAATTATATCGATATAGAAAGGCCGGTTTATTCCGGCCTTTGTTGTTTTATATAGTGGTTGCAGGATAACTGCAGGTTTCTGCTGAAACGTTTCATAGGTTTCACAGGTTAGGCAGGCTGTGTTTCTTCGATCTGTTTAGTAGTTATGCAGCAGGCCCTGTTATTTATATTGATGAGGAGCTATTTTTTAAAAGAAGGGTTCAAGCCTGACGGACCAAATTCGCTGTACGGAATGAACACATCGATCTGCCCCATGGCATACGGCCCGATCTCATATGGATTATAGGTAAACAAGATCCCGGCGCCTGTGAGACAAAAATTGGTATTTGCTTCAATCTTATCATCAAACAAACCACCTTCTGTCAGCGGATCTTTGTCAGAAAGCTTAAAATCCTTCCGGAATTTCCTCTCAAGCAGCGTATTCAGTTTTTCTTGCCCCGCAGCACTCAGGATCATGGAAAGCGTATAGGGTTTGCCTGTTGCAGGGTTAATACAGATATAGGTTGTGCTGTAATTGCCGTGAGCGCCGCCGGTATATGACATGAGAAAATGCGTCAGGGTCAGGATTGTAGGGGAATGGTATAAGACCGAGATCGAATTGGATACATCCAGAGTGTAACCTGAAGGAAACCGAACCAATTCACTGTCCGGCTCGTTCTTGTTCTCTGATACATAATCAGCGAAAAATTTCTTCTTATCAGCCAGCAAGACCGGGCCTATATCTGATTGGATGTTTTTCAACCCCAGGTCTTCGCTGATCATTTTTTTCAGCGTTGTGGCAGCTATGGAATTTCCTTTTGGCCACACCGTTGAAGTCTGATAACTGGCTGTTGGCGACTCAGCCAGCTTTGGTCGCAGCTTTTCAGACCCGGAAGTAAATACCAGCTCAAAGGATGGTGTGAGTGCAGGGTTGATCTTTGCCTTCACCGGAAGGCCCTCTGCCGCGGACGTATAACTCTTTTTCCATTCACCTGTAAGCGAATCTCCCTGAAAACTTAGCGTAAAAGATTCAATATCAGAATTTCCATCCGGGCTTGAAGATAATAACCGGATCTTGCCGGCAATAGTGGTATCATCTCCGCTGAAACCAAACGGCTGCTGAATTTTATTATAATAGTAATAACCCGATATCCCGTGATCAGCCTTATGTAAGTACAGGGTAACCGGATATTTATCAATTGTTCCTGAAAAACTTTTATACCAGTAGCTGTCTTGTCCAATGCCCACTCCGGCATTGAAAACCAGCAATACCAGTACCGTCACATATCGGAAATTTACCATTTTGAAAAGAAGTCTTTTATTAATTAAATATACCGATTATCTTGTGGGTCCTACTTGTGAAAAATTTAAAGGCCATATCCGTTAAACTTATTATAGTTTCAATACCTTAATTCCATCGTACTGTTATGGCCGCCACCTTCACCCTTTCTACTATAGAATTAATCGTGTTGCTTATCGGGGCAATCATCCTCGGCATGACCATCCTGTTCTTTCTAAACAGCCGCAAAAATCTGCGCATTCCGAATGATCCCAACAAGCCAGACCTTGCAAGGAATGAATGGAAGCTGAAGTATTTTAATGACATCGAAATTAAAGACCGCGAGATCACTGCACTCACCAATAGAGTTAATGTTGCTGAAGAAAATGCAGATTCTTTCGCAATCGAACTGGAAGATTTGAAGAGATCGTACAAAGTTTTAAAAGCGGCGCCATCGGCTTCTTCCGGTGACGAGGAGATTTATAAAGAAGAGATCCATTCACTTCGTGAAGAAATTAAAGAGTTACAGGATCAGCAGGCATCGATGCACGACCTGAACCAGCAAAAGCATACAGAAAAAGATCAGTTCATCGCTTCTCTGCAGGAAAAAAATGATGATCTGCAGGACAGGCTTGCTGTGGCTGAACAAACAAGGCAGGTGGCTGAACACAATGATCAGGCGCTGACTCATTCCCTGCAAATTCAAAACGATGAGTTGCGGGCGCAACTCATCAATATGTCGCGCGAGGCAAGCAGCCAGAACCAAAGCGCGCAGCAGTTGATCGCGGAGTTGCAAAACCGCATTCAGGAACTTGAGCAGCAGGTGGCAAATGTGCCTGTGCCGGAAGCCGGCCAGCACGAGCCGCTCCATCATGATGATTATCTCTCCCGTCTCCTTGAAGCAAAAGCATCCCTGCAGCAACATAATCAGAAGATCGCCGATCTGCTTGGCAATATTGACGTGATCAGGGAAAAGGAAGAACTGCAACAGGAAATGGCGAGAACAAATGAAGAACTCTCCCATCAGCTTGAAGATGCACGCCGCCGGCTGGAAAACAATGAGGCAGAGATCCACGCCTCACGCCAGAAAGAATCGCTGACAAAAGAAATGAGCTCTATGCTCGATCACGCATACAGTGACTTCAATATGCTCCAGGATAAGATCGGGAAGCTGGAGGCGCAACTTACTTCTTCACGATTGCAAACTCTGGACTATGAAGACCTCAGGGAGGCTCATCATAAGGTTTCGGCTGATGTAGAACGTTACCGCCAGAAAAGCCAGTCACTTACAGCAGAAAATCTTGGTCTGCAGCAGGAACTGAGTATGGCAGAAGATAAACTGAAAGAGGCAAATCTTCAACGCCAGCAATTGCAGAAGAAAGTATCTTACCTCGAAGAGATCAATATTGATCTTCATGCTGTTTCTGACGCCAACAGAAAACTGGAAGGACAATTGAAAAGGATCGGAGAGCTGGAAAGCATGTTGAATGTTGTTTCTGAAGAAAGGGATCAGTTGATCCAAAAACAACAATCGCCCCATCCGCCCTACGTATGATAAGCATCAGCTCCTTCGAGCATGATTAGGTTGTAACTTTGCGCAAAGCAAAATATATGCAACCCGATATCGCCGGTATACGCAAGAATTATTCACGTCAGTCACTTTCCGAATCAGATATTGACCCAAACGCCATTAAGCAGTTTGCAAAATGGTGGCAGGAAGCAGTCGACTCAAAGATCGATGAAGTGAATGCGATGACGCTGGCTACCGCTTCACCCGATGGAATTCCTTCCGCGCGCATCGTATTGCTGAAAGGTTTTTCAGAAGATGGGTTTATATTTTTCACCAATTACAATAGCTACAAGGGGAAACAGCTTTCGGAGAATCCCAAAGCCTGTCTCGTATTTTTCTGGAAAGAGCTGGAGCGCCAGGTGAGGATCACTGGCATTATTAAAAAGGCATCTGCAGCAGAAAGTGATGAATATTTTTATTCGAGACCGGTAGGCAGCCAGATCGGCGCATCTGTATCTCCGCAAAGCAGCATCATCGAAAGCAGGGAATGGCTGGAAGAAAAATATGCGGCGAAAGAGAAAGAGACTGCCGGGCAAAAAATAGAACGCCCGTCCAACTGGGGAGGATACATACTGACGCCGGTGCTGATTGAATTCTGGCAGGGAAGACCATCACGTTTGCACGACAGGTTTGAATATTCGCTGCAGGAGACCGGGATCTGGAAGGCAGAGCGGCTTGCTCCATAATTCCGGCTTTACAGGATCACGAAAACGGGATATACAATGAGGAACGGAAAAGCACAGCCGGATATGTTATTGAAGTTCCGGTTTTTTCAAAGTCTTTTTGGGATCGCCTGTTGGATCACTGCGACTGCTTTTTCGTGGTCGTATATCCGACAACATTTCTTCGACGATACATACACGATCGTTTACTATATCATTTACTTCTGCATTTTTCCATTATTATGTTTCTGGGGCCGGTCACGGTATAAAAAAATGAAGAGGGCTTCAGCAGATGCACAGGATTGACCAATACGGGACAGGCGGATACAAAAAAGACGAAGTACAGAATGTTAGCACATTTGTACTTCGTCTTAATAATTTAAATAAAGATCGCTTATGCTTTCTTTTTTGCTGTAGCTGCTTTTTTAGCGGCAGTTGCTTTTTTAGCGGGGCGGCTTTTGCCGAATGAACCCGCGAAGCGTTTGCCTTTAGCCGTTTTTTTATCTCCTCTACCCATAATGATGTTTTTAAAAAATTAATGCGAAGTTAGTAAAAAAGCCCCGGCACCGGTGAAGCACTGGAGCTTTAATGTGTTGAATGTGCGGTTACAGTTTGGCAGCAAGCTCTTTACCTGCTTTAAATTTAGCAACAGTGCGTTTTTTGATCTTGATAACGGCACCGGTTTGTGGATTACGGCCATTACGCGCTTTTCTTTCAGATGTAGAGAACGTACCGAAACCAACCAGGGTCACTTTACCACCTTTTTTCAGAGTTTTGGTAACTGCGTCTACAAAAGAATCCAGTGTATCGTTCGCCTGAGTCTTAGTGATGCCAGCATCCTCGGCGATCTTCGCGATCAATTCAGCTTTGTTCATAATCTATTATTTGTATTTAGTATCGTCCGCAAAATTATATGCTTTTTGATAGCAGCAAAAAATATTTACTGCATTTTAAGAAAAACAATAATCGGCCAGGATCCGCGAGGGATAAGGATTTTAGCGAACAGGTCAACAGGTGATTTTACGTGAACTTTTTCTCGTTCGTGCTGAAATCCGCTACCAGCAAGGATTTCATTGAATGCTCGCTGAAATGCAGGCCCGTAAAGGATTACAGCGGAATATACAATTGTTTTTCAATTATCAAAATTAAGATTTGACATTTTTCACAATCAATCCACAACCTTCAGCACTGACCGGAATGAGATAATATCTGCGCCCCATTTACTCAGCGCAATCCTGCTCATTCTTTCTGAATGTCTTTCGATAAAAAGGTTATACTCTTCCTTGCCGGAAGAAGCATATTGAACAGCATAGGTCAATCCTTCCGTTTCATCCACCTCGATCATTCTCAGGATCGTTGCTTTCGTGAAACAACCAGTTTCAAGCATACGTGAAATATATTCCTCTTTCATCCATTGTAGCCATTTATCGGCAATGGAATGTGCCACTTTGGTAGTGACGTTGTAAATAATGGCAGTTTGTTCTTGCATGGGATGACTTTATGAAGTGCGGAATCGTTATACCAGCGCGACCGGCAAGAGATTGAATTGTATGCTTTCAATTTCATGATAAAACAGATCCGCCCGCCCTGATAATTGTTGCTTGCCTAAGCGATATTGCTATTACTATTTTACTGTAAGTTATAATATAGCAATGCCAACCCGTCAGCGTTTCAATTCCAGGTATACAGGGCAATGGTCTGAATGTTTCACGTCCGGATAGATCTCAGCGGTTACCACGTTATTTTTTAATGGAGAAGTAACATTGATATAGTCGATGCGCCATCCTTTATTATTCAGTCTTACGGATGGAAAGCGCTGGCTCCACCAGCTATACCGGTGCGGCTCGGGATGTAACTCCCTGAATGTGTCAACCCATCCGCTGTCGAGAAATTTTGTCATCCATTCTCTTTCTTCCGGCAGAAATCCCGATGATTTTTTATTTCCTTTCGGATCATGAATATCGATCTCTTTATGCGCGATATTATAATCGCCGCAAACGATCAGTTTCGGATGTTTTTTCTTTAATGTATCGAGATACGCATAAAATTCATTAAGCCAGACGTATTTGTATGCCTGTCTTTCATCGCCGCTTGTACCGGAAGGGAAATAAGCGTTGATCAAACGGATATCGCCGAAATCGAGTTGTATTACGCGACCTTCATCATCACTGATCTTGTGGCCGGTTCCATATTCCACATGATCAGGTTTTATTTTGGAAAAAACGGCTACACCACTGTATCCTTTCTTCTGTGCGCTGAACCAGTAATCTTCATACTGCAGCTCATTAAAAAGTTTATAATTCACATTATCCTTTACAGCTTTTGTTTCCTGGATACAGATAATATCCGCAGGATCTGTTTTCAACCATTCAATAAAACCTTTGTTAATTGCAGAACGGATGCCGTTCACGTTGTAACTGATAATACGCATAGCTGTTATTTTCGTCGTCCAAAGTACCGGATATTTTTAGTCCTGTCAAAATTCGTTGATCGTTGTCCGATGGCCATCGGTCGACGATCCCTGGCCAAGACCATCTTAATTTCCTAACTAACCGACATTGTTTTACTTTTAATCTTTTTTCAAAGTTCGTCATATGAGTGCAACAGACCGGATAATACATTCCAAAGAGCATATATTTCTGGATGGACCCAAGAGCAGGGGGTATGAGTTTAGTTTTGCCTTTCGTGTTTTTAAGCAGTTTATTAAAGGATTCCGTACGCTGCATTTTGTTGGGCCGAGTATTACTGTGTTCGGTTCTGCGCGTTTTAAGGAGGATCATCCTTATTATCAGCAGGCGATGGAGTTTGGCAAGCGGATCGCAGGGCTGGGTTTAACAACAATGACAGGCGGAGGGCCGGGTATTATGGAAGCGGCCAACCGAGGCGCCTACGAAAATGGTGGTGTATCTGTCGGTTGTAATATCCAGCTGCCATTTGAGCAAAAAGAAAACCCATACCTCAGCAAATCTGTCACTTTCGAGCATTTCTTTGTAAGAAAGGTCCTGCTGGTCAAATATTCCTACGCTTTTATCATTATGCCCGGCGGATTTGGCACAATGGATGAGTTTTTTGAGACATTAACACTTGTTCAGACAAAAACCATCAGCCAGTTTCCCATCGTTTTATTCGGGAAAGAATATTACCGTGAACTGGTGGAAACCATCGAGGATATGGCGGAAAAGGGCACGATCTCCAAAGAAGATATGAATCTTGTACTGGTCACGGATGATATGGACGAGGCCATGAACCATATACGGCACTATATCACCACGAACTATAAAGTGAGGCCGAGAAAAAGAAATTGGTGGTTGCTGGAGAAGAGGTGAGGGGAAGGCCGCGGATCAGTTTGAGGAATGACAGTCGTTTAACTGATTGAAAAATATGCTGATAAAATGGCGCCTTCCCGATGGGAAGGCGTTTTGTTTCCGTACAATTAAGCGAATAGCACAATCAGACCCCTACCGCAGCCGGCGGCATGCCCGCAGCGGTATTCTTCGTAAAATTCCCACCTGCGGAGCTCCGTTTTTTTCTGTACGTTTGCCCGCTACTATCATCAAAACCACCACCATGTTTGTAGATGTTTTGGGTTATGTTGCGGGGGCCATCACCGCACTCACATTTTTGCCGCAGGTGATAAAGACCGGGAGGGAAAAGTCGGCAAAGGATATCTCCCTTCTTATGTTTGTGATTGCTGCCATCAATGAAATAATGTGGATAGTTTACGGAGCGCTGCTTGATAACTGGGTGATTATTTTAACAAACTCGGTAGTGCTTGCCATGTCATTGACAATGATTTTCCTGAAATTTCGATACAATAGATAATGAGCCAGATTAATACGATCATTTTTGATTTGGGAGGTGTGCTTGTAGATTGGAATCCTGATTATGTATTTCATGAAACATATTTTGAAACTCCTGAAAAACGCAAATACTTTTTCGAAAACGTTTGTACCAGTGACTGGAATGAGGAACAGGATGCTGGCCGCTCTTATGTAGAAGCCACACAGGAGCTTGTTGCTAAGTTTCCCGAATGGGAATCCCAGATCCGCGATTACTATGGCCGTTGGTCTGATATGCTGAAAGCGCCGATCCCAGCTACGGTGGAGATCTTGAAAAAACTGAAAGCATCAGGAAGATACAAGATCTATGCGTTGACCAACTGGCATGCAGGCCTGTTTGATATCGCACTGACACGTTATGCCTTTCTGCATTGGTTTGACGGACGCGTAGTGAGCGGTGAGGAAATGACAAGAAAACCTTTTCCTGAATTTTATCAGCGACTGCTGACCCGCTATGATGTAACGCCAGCGGAAGCAATTTTTATAGATGATAATTTGCGCAACGTAAAAGCAGCTGAGGAACTTGGTATAAGATCAATTCATTTTACAGGATCAGCTGATCTTGAGAAACAATTAACCACCTTAATGATTCTGCCTTAACATTTATGGAAAATCAACAGTATCCCAACCAGGACCAATCAATTTTTTCTGACGACCTTCTGAACGGGTATAATTTTCAACCTGCCACCAAAGGCCAGCGATTTTTAAACCTGTTCATCGATACGCTGGTGATGAACTGGGGGCTGGGGTTTATTACGGCTTATATAGCGGTATATATCACCCTGATGATCAACCCCGATTTTCAATTTGATAATTCAGATGCCGGGAATATAAATATGTTGCTTTACTGGTGGATACTGTCGATCGTCAATTATCTTATTTACTATACCATTTGCGAAAAAGTTTTCCGGGGGTATACGTTGGGGAAATTCATCACAGGTACGCGCGCCATTCGTGAAGATGGTACCGAGCTGACATTCAGGGACGCCATGTTGCGAACGCTGTCAAGGATCGTTCCGTTTGAACCATTCAGCGGCTTTGGTGATATGCCCTGGCATGATGGCTGGACCAAAACAACTGTGATCAAATCCAGATAATATCCAATACGCATCTTATGAAACCGACGAAAGCCTTACTAAACAATAGGGCTGTTGCAGGTTTATGAAGCGAATATTCAAACGTTTTTTTTTGAAAGCGGTAAAGATTACCGGCATTTCAGTGCTCTCTTTTATCGCCATACTTTTCTTATTGCCTTATTTGTTGCCGGATACTATCTCGGACAAGGTAAAGCAGCTTGTTAACCGATCCATCAATGGAGAGGTGAACTTTTCGAAAGCAAGGCTTTCGTTCTTCAATCATTTTCCGGCATTAACACTTACGCTGCATGATTTTTCAATGAAAGGGTCAACACCTTTTCAGAAGGACACGCTGCTCGCTGCAAATGAAGTGGCATTTGGCATCAATGTGTTTTCATTGATCAAAGGGAACATTGAAGTCGATCAGTTCTTTGTCACCGAAGGGTCGATCAATGTGTATGTAAATGAAAAAGGGGAAGCGAACTATAATGTATACCAGGCGAAGCCAGGCAGCAGTACTGACGCCGGGGGAGAAGACACCACCACCGCACTGAAGATTGAACGGATCGTGATTGAAAAAACAAGCCTGCGGTATGACGATCTTTCCTCAGCCATCCTGATCAATGCAAAGGGGATGAATTATACCGGAAGAGGAGATCTGAGCAAGGCCGTGTTTGACCTTACCAGCCATATTACGATCGATTCATTTGATCTTTATTACGACAGGTATCCATACATCATGCAGAAAAAGATCAATGCAGATCTGCTGACAAGTATCAATACAAATTCACTGGCGCTTCGTTTCCCGAAAAATACATTGCACATCAACCGGCTGCCGATGGATTTCAAAGGAAGTTTTGATTTTCTGAATATCGGATACGACATGAACTTCCAGGTGAGCGCAGCAAAAGCTAACCTGGAGGACGTGATGACGGCTCTGCCACCGCAATACCAGAACTGGCTTACCAAAACAACGGTCAGGGGAACGGCCGATATAAAAGTCGGGTTGACCGGCAAGTACATTGCAGCAACGGATACGATGCCTGATTTTTCGCTGGATATGCAGGTGCGCAATGGCTCGATCGCCTACGAAAAAGCGCCGGTAGCGCTGAGTAATCTTTATCTCAATGTCGATTACAAACTCCCGCTGCTGGATATGGAAAAGCAGGAGCTGAAAGTGGACTCCATCTTTTTCAATGTTGGTAAAGATCATTTCAGCACGCAGCTTGATCTGAAAGGGCTTTCTTCTCCGGTTATTAAAGCAAAGGCAAACAGCGTGCTGGATCTTGCAACGCTGGACAGGGCATTGGGCCTGGCCGATTATGATCTGAAAGGTAAGCTGACGCTAAATTTAAAAGCGGATGGGCAATATACAACCGGCCAGAATCCAAAGAAACTCAGGAAAGATATTATCATCACCAGCATTCCATCTTTTACATTGAATTCTTCGCTTGAAAACGGATATGTTCATTATACGGCTTTGCCAAAGCCTGTGGAGAAGCTTGGGTTCAACCTGCAGGTGAGTTGCCCGGATAATGACTATCATCATACCAGTGTGCTCATCAATAATATCGATGCACAGATGATGAATAATTTTGTGCGCGGATTTTTCAAAATGAGCAATGCAGCTGATTTCCCGGTGGATGCCGCCCTGGAGGCTTCGGTCAACCTTCCTGATATTGCGCAGTTCTATCCGTTGGATAGCATGCAGCTGGAAGGTAAGCTGGCGGTAAACCTAAAGTCAAACGGACAATATATCCCTGCTAAAAAGATTTTCCCGAAAACTGAAGCTGTATTTAAACTGCAGAATGCGCTGGTAAAAACAAAATATTATCCCGCACCCATTGAGAACATACAGGTAGATGCCACGGTGGCCAATAAGCAGGGAACATTCCGTGACCTGGCGGTTGAGATCCAACCGGTCTCTTTTCAGTTTGAAGGCAAGCCATTCATGATAAAAGCTGATCTGCGTGATCTGGAAAACATCCGGTACGATATACTTTCAAAAGGAGAAGTTGATCTCGGTCGTATTTACAAGGTGTTTGCACAAAAGGGGCTCGATATTACCGGTTCAATACAAACAGATCTTTCACTTAAAGGAAGTGAAGCTGACGCAGTGGCCAAACGTTTTGCACGTTTGCAAAACAGCGGAACGCTGAAAGTAAATGATCTTGTGGTATCAACAGATATTTACCCATTACCTTTTTATATCGATAAGGGAGCGTTCCGTTTCCAGCAGGATCAGATGAAGTTTGAACAGTTCAAAGCACGTTATGGAAGCTCGGTGATTACTATGAATGGTGCATTGTTCAATCTGTTCCGCTATATGGCAGGCCGCGGTGCACTGGAGGGAAAATTTGATCTGCGTTCGGATCATTTATCGATGGACGAGTGGATGGCATTCAGCCTTCCTGTCGATTCCTCCGCTGCCAGGAATACCAGCCCGGGCACTGCTTCCGGTGTGATCTTATTGCCCGGCGATCTGGATATGCAACTGACGGCTGATGTCCGGAATGTTGACTACAATAAACTCAAACTGACAGATGTAAAAGGAAATGTGCAGATCAAAGATGGCCAGCTGAAGATGGAGAAGACAGGCTTTACCATGGCGGGTGCAACTACGTCCATGGATGCCACGTACAAAAGTCTCTCCCCGGAAAAAGCATTTTTCACTTATCACGTTACAATGGATGAGTTTGATGTAAAGAAGATGTACAATGAAGTGGAGATGTTCCGTGAACTGGCGCCTGCGGCCGGTAAAGCTGAGGGCATCATTTCACTAGATTATTCATTGGAAGGAAAGCTGGATAAAGACATGTATCCGATCATGCCATCGTTGAAAGGGGAAGGTGTACTGTCGATAAAGAAAGTAAAGATGAAAGGGTTCAGGTTGTTTTCCGCCATGGGGAAATCGACAGGCAAGGACGGACTGAAAGACCCCGATCTAAGCAAGATCAATTTCAAAACAAAGATCGGGAACAATATCGTAACGCTTGAAAAGACAAAGATCAAAGTGGCGGGTTTCCGTTTAAGAATGCAGGGTCAGACAAGCCTCGACGGAAAGTTGAAGTTAAAAGTAAGATTGGGTCTGCCGCCACTTGGCATTATCGGCATTCCAATGAATATTACGGGTACCGGAGATAATCCGAAGGTGAAATTAGGCAAGGGAGATGAGTTGCCGTTGGAGGAACAGAAGGAAGAAGAGGGGGAAGAAGATCCGGGGTAAACTACCTGTCCCGGGTCTGATTCGTTTGAGATTGTTATAGTTTGGAAGTCAGACGCCCGGGATGACACGGTAGTGTACCACGGACATTGGATCCGGGGTGCGGGATGATCATAGTAGCGAGAAGACCGTCGAAGGTCAACAATATGGTTAGTAAAGCGCTCAGGAAAATACCGCAACTGTGTGCGCTCAGCTCTAAAAGAAATTATCCCGCGACGAACATCATTGCGTTAAAATCGAAAGCATATATATTCGGTTAAGATCAATCATTTTTGTGGAGCCCGTTTGCGCTCATTCGCGCCCCATTAGCGTACGCCCAGTTTGGCCCAGAAAGTATCAAGGTAAGTTTCGCCCACTGGCAAATAAGTTTCACCGATAACAACACGCTTTCTTTCAACGGCGCTGATCTTATCTATTGCAATGATATAAGATTTGTGAATGCGCATGAATTTTGAGGGGTCGAGGGTTTCTTCAAAACTGCGCAGGCTTTGCAGTGTCAGGATCTTTCCGCCGGTAATGTGGATGGCAACATAATCGCGCAGACTTTCGAGATAGAGAATGTCTTTCAGTCCGATCTTTACAACGCGGTATTCTGATTTGACAAAGATAAAATCAGCCCTGACTGCAGCAGATTCAGACACGGGGTTTGCAACGCTTAATCTTTCACGTGCGCGCTGAACAGCCGTCATGAATCTATCCGGTGAAAAGGGTTTTAATAAATAGTCCACTACATCATGATCAAATGCCTGCAGTGCATATTCTTCATAAGCCGTGGTGAGAATCACTTTGCATTTGCCATTTAAGATCTTCATGAATTGGATGCCGGTCAATTCAGGCATTTGTATATCCAGGAAGATCAGATCAGCAGCGCCGCTCTGCGCAAGCTTTAGTCCTTCAAATACATCGCCGCCGGCCATTACCACTTCCAGGCCGGGCACTTTTGAGGCGTAGTCCTTCAGTAGTTTAACCGCCAGCGGTTCGTCGTCGATGATCAGGCATTTCATGATGATAAATTTAGAAATTTATGATCAGGTGTGCAGTGTAAAAGCCATTTGCCGTTTTGAATTGCAATTGGTGTTTTCCCGGATAAAGTAATTCAAGCCGTCGTTTTACATTATCCATGCCAATGCCCCCTGACTCGTCCTTATTGCGCGTGCTGATGCGGTTGCTTGTTTCAAATTCCATTGATCTATCCGATACATTCAGGCGGATGTTGAGCGGATCATTCCGGAAATCGCCGTGCTTGAACGCATTTTCGATAAAGGGGATCAGGAGATAGGGAGGGATCCATTGCTGGTCCGTATTGCCGGTAACGGTGAGTTTTACTTCCAGGCCATGATCGAAACGCAGCTTTTGAAGAATGATAAAATTCTCGATATAGCTCCATTCGCGGCTTACCGAAACCAATTCTTTCTTTTCATACAAAATGTAGCGCATCAACTCAGACAACTGCAGCATTGCATCGGGTGCCCGGGGTGATTGTTCATATACAAGTGAGTAGATGTTATTGAGCGTATTGAAAAGAAAATGCGGATTCACCTGCGAGCGAAGGAATAGCAGCTCGGCCTCTTTATTCTGTTGTAATAATTCAGCCTGCTTTTTCTGGTTGCTCACCTGGTTATCCAGCAAAAATGCCAGGAAGCCTACGCCGATACAAACAAAAGCGAAGTAGATATTATCCAGCACATACCGCCATATTCCGTATTGAAGCGGATAGTTTCTCATGCCATTAAAAAATGCCGGATAGATGATCTCTTCTATGCAATACCGGGTCAATGTAAATACAAGCACCAGGGGAATAATGCTGAGGCAAAACAAGAGATATTTTCTTTTTGAAAAGAACAACCGGCCGCACCAATAAAGCAGCGTCATTGTTACCGCCGAATAGATCAGTTGTGAAAAATGAAACGGCGAAAATGTTTTTTCCCAGGTGATCTGTTCCCCATCTCGGAGGTTGACAATAAAGTCAAGCCCCCAAACGAGGATGAGAAGGATAACGGTGTAAACAATAATTCGCTGCTTTCTTGTCATGATACAAAATAAGTTTAGTGCCGCAGCATTTTCCGGCTTTGTCTGCCAATGCTGTTTTTTTGTCTGCCAACCGGCGCTAAAATGGTTATAGAAGATTGGCAGACAAATATAAACGCCTTGCAGATTGCGATTGAATATCTCTCCGTAATAGTCAAATTTTGATAAAAATCAACATTTATGAAACAGATAGTATTGACAGCGGCGTTTTTCATCCAGGCTATTTTTTCCGTTAAGGCCCAGAAAGTAGATTGGAAGAAGTTGGAATCATTGAATCCTGATAAGGTAATGTATTCAGGGGAAAGGCGACCTACAGAAGTATTATTGCTTGGAACCTTTCATTTTGATTACCCGAATCTTGATGCACACAAAACGGATAGCTCCAAACAGATAGATGTTTTATCTGATCAGAGACAAAAAGAGATCAAAGAGCTCACAGAAGTGATCAAACGGTTTAAGCCTACGAGGGTGTATATCGAATCTCAGCGACAGTCATTTCATGACTCACTGTATAATGAATATCGCAATGACCGTTTCACACCCGGCAGGAACGAGATCTACCAGATAGGATACAGAGTGGGAAAGGAAATGAATCTGCCCAAAGTGTATGCAGTGGATGCAAACAGTTTTGTTGGTGAATACGAAAAGAAATATACCTGGATCGACAGCATGTGGAATGGCGGCGTGATGACGGATAGTATCCGCGACAAATACTGGAACAGGCTATTCACCAAAATGTATGATGAAGGTGATTCACTTGACAGGGTATTGCCTTTGCTTGAGAACTTTCTCCTGATGGCCGAGCCAGCCACACTTAAACGCATGCATGGAGCATACCTGACCGGCGGCTTCAACACAAAGGGTAATGAGGGCCCGGATATCCTGTCGATGTGGTGGTTCAGCCGCAACCTGCGCATCTTTAACAATGTGCTGAATACAAAGCCAACGCAGAACGATCGCATTCTTATCTTATTTGGCAATGGGCATATGCCTGTTTTGAAACAATGTTTTGAATCGAACCCGGAGTTTCGTGTTGTGGAGTTGAAGTCGCTTGTGAAATATTCTGGTGCGTGAGACACGCACCAGGGCGACACGCACCAGGGCGACAGTGCACCAGGGCGACAGTGCGTGCGACACGCACCCACGCCGCCCTGGTGTGTGTCTCACACACCGGAACACGCCGGTCGGCGGTCGGCGGTCGGCCGTCCACGGCCACCAGTCTACTCCATTATCGGCCTCAACCATCGCTGCATATCTTCTTTCGGCAATTCCTTTCGCTCGACATAATCATCAAACTGGTCCTGCTGGATCTTGCCGACACCGAAGTACTGGCTTTGCGGATGGCTGAAGTACCAGCCGCAAACAGATGAGGCGGGATACATAGCGAGTGATTCAGTGAGATGAATGCCGGTTGCTTCCTCGCCGCCAAGCAGGTCAAACAGTTTGTATTTTTCCGTGTGATCAGGGCAGGCAGGATAACCGGGAGCGGGGCGTATTCCTACATATTCTTCCTTGATCAGTTGATCGTTGTTAAGTGTTTCGTTTTTTACATAACCCCAGAACTCTCTGCGTGTGCGTGCGTGCAGGCATTCTGCGAAGGCTTCCGCGAAGCGGTCAGCCAGTGCCTGCAGCATGATCTTGTTATAATCATCGAGTTCTTTTTCAAAACGCCTGATATGCGTTTCGATGCCTTTGATGGTAACAGAGAAAGAACCGATATGATCAGCTGATGCATTATCAAATTCCGCAGGACGTATAAAATCTGCGAGGCTCAGGTTAGGCTGGCCCGGCGCTTTTTTGATCTGCTGACGCAGGAATTGCAGGTTGATATTTTTTGATCCGTTCTTTACTTCAATCGTATCAGGAGCTGTGCCTTTTGCCTCCCAGAAACCGATCACACCCTGGGCGGTCAGCCATTTTTCATTGACGATCTTATCAAGCAGAGCATTGGCATCATTGTAAAGTTTGGTTGCTTCTTCACCTACTTTTTTGTCAGTAAGAATTTCAGGGAAGCTGCCATGCAATTCCCATGAGATAAAGAACGGCTTCCAGTCGATATAATTCCGGAGCTCTGCAAGATCATAATCCTGAAACACTTTTGTACCGGTGAAGTTGGGTTTTGCCGGTGTATAGTTCGCCCAGTCTATTTTAACATGATTGGCCTGTGCATTGCCGAATGACAGATAATCTTTCACCACTTTCTTATTCTCAAAATCTGTTTTCAGCTTCTGGTATTCCACTTTTGTTTTATCAAGAAACTTTCCTTTCTGTTCAGATAAAAGGGAGCCGGCAACCGTTACGCTACGGCTTGCATCCAACACATGCACAACACCGTTATCATATTGCGGTGCGATCTTCACTGCTGTATGCATGCGCGACGTGGTCGCGCCGCCGATCAGCAATGGCTGTTGCATTCCGCGGCGTTTCATTTCGTGGGCAACGTTCACCATTTCATCAAGTGAAGGAGTGATCAGTCCGCTTAACCCAATGATGTCTGCATTTTCTCTTTCCGCGGTATCTAATATTTTGTCTGTCGGCACCATCACACCCATGTCAACGATATCATATCCATTACAACCGAGCACCACACCTACAATGTTTTTACCGATATCATGCACGTCACCTTTTACGGTTGCAAGCAGGATCTTCTTTACATTTCCTCCCTGAGCATTAGGGTTATTCTTTTTTTCTTCTTCGATAAACGGTGTGAGCCAGGCGACTGATTTCTTCATCACCCGCGCGCTCTTTACCACCTGTGGAAGGAACATCTTGCCGGCGCCGAAGAGATCGCCCACAACACCCATTCCATCCATCAGCGGGCCTTCGATCACCTCAAGTGGCCGGGGATATTTCAGTCTTGCTTCTTCTGTGTCTTGGTCGATATAATCCGTAATGCCATTAACTAGCGCGTGTTTCAATCTCTCTTCTACAGATGTGCCTCTCCATGCTTCATCTTTTACTTCTACTTTGCCTTTGGCTTTTACTGTTTCGGCAAAAGTGATCAGTTTTTCAGTGGCTTCGTTGTTTTCATTTTTTCTATTCAGGATCACATCTTCACAAAGTTCGCGCAGTTGTGGCTCTATGTCATCATAGATCACCATCTGACCGGCGTTCACAATTCCCATATTCATTCCCACTTTGATGGTGTGATAAAGAAATACGGAGTGCATTGCTTCACGCACCGGTTCATTTCCACGGAAAGAGAAGGAGAGGTTACTTACGCCACCACTTATACCGGTCAATGGCATCAGTTCTTTTATACGGCGGGTGGCGTTGATAAAATCAACACCATAGTTATTATGTTCTTCAAGACCTGTTGCTACGGCAAAGATGTTCGGGTCGAAAATGATATCCTGCGGATCAAAGCCAACCTGCTCAGTAAGTATTTTATAGGCGCGATGACAGATCTCCACTTTGCGGTTCTCTGTATCTGCCTGCCCAACTTCATCAAAAGCCATTACAATTACCGCGGCACCATAGCTCTGGCAGATGATAGCCTGTTCGATGAACTTTGCTTCACCTTCTTTCATGGAGATCGAGTTCACGATACATTTTCCCTGCACGCATTTAAGACCTGCTTCGATGATCTCGAACTTTGAGCTGTCGACCATGATCGGCACTTTCGCAATATCAGGTTCGCTTTGAATGAGGTTGATGAAAGTTGTCATTGCCTGCACACCGTCCAGCAATGCATCATCCATGTTGATATCGATCACCTGCGCACCGCTTTCCACCTGCTGGCGTGCCACGCTGAGCGCTTCTTCATATTTCGCTTCGCGGATAAGGCGGGCAAACTTTTTAGAACCCGTTACGTTGGTCCGCTCGCCAATGTTCACAAAATTCGTTTCCGGGCGAACGACAAGCGGTTCGAGACCTGATAAACGAAGGAAAGGTTTAATATGAGCTTGATCTGACATGTTGTGTAAAGTCAAAATTTAAAAGGAAAAATTAAAAAACGTCAATATTGTTATGTTCTTTAATTGTATTTCACGTCGTTGACATTATAAAGTTGTTTCGAGAATGGGCAGTTTTCTCGGAAGAACATCTTTTACATGTTCAGCAATGTGCCGGATATGGTCAGGCGTGGTGCCGCAGCAGCCGCCAACGATATTCACATATCCTTCTTTTGCCCATTCTTCGAGAAAATGTCCTGTATCAGCGGGGTCTTCATCGTATTCGCCCATTGCATTTGGCAGGCCTGCATTTGGATAGGCAGATGTATAGCATGATGCGATCTGTGAAAGCTCCGTGATATGCGGGCGCATTTCTTTTGCCCCAAGTGCACAGTTCAAGCCAATGCTCAACGGCCTTGCGTGTGCAACGGAAGTATAGAAAGCTTCGAGGGTTTGCCCGCTCAATGTTCTGCCGGAAGCGTCCGTGATGGTGCCGCTGATCATAACAGGCAATTGCGGTTTCTGCGTATCCCTGAAGTATTTTTTAACGGCGAAGATGGCGCCTTTTGCATTGAGTGTATCAAAGATGGTTTCGATCAGAAGGATATCAACACCGCCATCAACAAGACCTTTCACCTGTTCGTAGTAAGCATCCACTACTTCGTCAAATGTTACGGCACGATAACCGGGATTGTTTACGTCCGGCGAAAGGGATAATGTTTTATTCAATGGCCCGATAGCACCGGCAACCCAGGCTTGCTTGCCTGACTGACGGATGGCTTCGCGGGCGCATTTGGCAGCGGCCACATTCAGTTCATAGGCGAGCGACTGCATTTCATAGTCGGCCATGGCGATGAACGTGCTGCTGAACGTATTTGTTTCAATGATATCAGCGCCTGCATCGAGGTACTGCTTATGTATTTCGGTGATGATCTCAGGGCGGGTAATGCAGAGGAGGTCATTATTTCCTTTCAGATCCAGCTGCCAGTCTTTGAAGCGCTCACCGCGATAATCGGCTTCAGTCAATTTATATCGCTGGATCATAGTGCCCATTGCACCGTCGATAATTAGGATCCTTTTTTCTAATTCCTGACGAATATCCATAGTAGTTTCGTTTAATGTGAAGCCAGCCCGGGCATGGCATTATGATGCATCTCAAATGGCTGCACTTATTCTTCTGAATCATAAACGTTGGGAAACTAACTATATGCGGGAGTTTCTTGGCGTTTATTAGTTCAGTTTTTATACAGGCCGAACAATAAACAAATCCGCCTGTGGAAGGCAAAGCTACTACAAGTAAGAGTAATATCAAAACGGTCGTCAGCCAACGAACAGCGAGCGGCCTACCTGCTCACATACCTATCCACCGGCAACCTGTTCTGCAGGCTTCTTGCCAGCGTCATTTCGTCTGCATATTCGAGTTCGCCGCCGAAGGCGATGCCACGTGCGATGGTGGTGATGCGGAGTGGGGTAGATGAGGTGGATGCGAGGGCATCGAGTTTTTTCTGAATGTAATAGATGGTCGTGTCCCCCTGGATGGTGGGATTAAGGGCAAAGATGAGTTCGGCGGTCTGCTCCTTTGTTACACGGTTGACCAGGGCTTCGATGGTAAGTTGGTCGGGACCAATACCGTCGAGGGGGGAAATAACGCCGCCGAGTACATGATAGACCCCATTATATTGTTGTGTGCTTTCTATCGCGATCACATCACGAATATTCTCCACGATGCAGATCATTTCCGATTTACGCATGGAGTTGGAGCAGATCGAACAGATATCGCCATCTGCCACATTAAAGCAGCGCTGGCAAAATTTGATCTCGCTACGCATTCTCGCCATCACCTCGCTGAAATGTTGTACATCGCCGGTATCCTGTTTCAGCAAATGCAATACCAGCCGCAGCGCTGTTTTTTTTCCAATGCCCGGCAGCTTCGCAAATTCATTTACAGCATTTTCTAGGAGAGAAGAAGAGAATTGCATTGTGCGAAGATAGCGAATTAGGAGGGAGGCCGGGGGATTGAGGAATCGTTGACCAGCGGCCAAGGTCTCTCTACTGTCTTCCCCGCTGCACGCCTACCGGCGGTCTTCCGCCTGGTCCTACTTTTCCGCCTGGAGGGTTCTGGCCATCGGTTGATGGGCCGGCTGTTGCATCAACTTCGGCCTCATTGTCCCAATTGGCTTTTACAACGATCTTGCGTTCGATCGGTTTGACCAGTTCGGGTTGGATATGCTTGCCAAAGAATTTGCCGGGATCCCATTTGCCGTTCTTGTTGCGGTCTTCAAGAATGCGGATCGAGTATTCTCCCGGCAGAAAAAGCGGCTGGGTGAAATTGGGGGATGAAAGCGGGAAAGCGCCCTTTAAATCGTTGCCTGAGAAAAACAGCAGAACAGGATTTTGGGACATGTCAAGATTCTTGAAGCGCAGGGAAAGCTTGCCATAGTCTGAAATCTTATTCGAAAAAAAATCGAGAGTATCGCCTTTCAACAATTGCTGATTAAGCGTATCTGTTGCAAAGTCTTTCTCTAATATCAGGTGGTAGGGTGTATTCTCTTTCCAGCTATTCTTTAGTGTTGCCGTTTTCATGGTTGAGTCGAATATCCAGTGGTAGCCCGTCACAGGGGTGAAGGTGCTGTCCGTCGTCAGGCGGACTTTGGTCGAATCAAAAGTTTTGAGGGGTATTTCAAATGTATATACCAGGTCTGATAGCAGGTCCTGTTTCCCGTCTCTCATATTGCTTGAAAACTTCAGCCGTTTGTCGCCGGCTTTCGGCCTGGCAGTGGTTGATGCTTTGGTTGGTGTTTCTTCTTTCGGCTCAGCATAAGCGTACAGGGTAACAGGTGCCTGGCCAATGCCGGTTTGCACGGATGAATCTGCAAAGGCAAACAGTGTTTCGGGGCTCATGTATGTATAAGCCCCTTCACTTTTGACCGCATAAAGGTAAAAAGTTCCCCTGGGCAGATTGCGGAAACGGAAATCACCCCTATTATCAACTTTAGCGATATAGCGGGGCTTTTGATAAAAAACAGCGGAATCTTCGCCACTCAGGTGAAGCATCACGGTGAGTGTGGTGTCTATGCCACCTGATTCAGCCAGCAGCACTTTTCCGCTCAGTTGAAGTGAATCGAAATAGTCGCCGGTTGAAAAAATATAGGTATAGTTCTTCATGATATTCCCTTCGTTCACATCTTTAATAGCATTTCCGAAGTTAATGGAATAAGTAGTGTTGGGTTCCAGTGTGTCCCTGATGCGGACGGTCATTGTATTCAGCTTCCGAGTAACGATCGGTGTTCTTTTCGGCATTGGGGACACGATCAGGTTCTGCATTGGATTGTCAAGGTCGATGTATTCGTCAAACACAAATTCGATCCGCTCGCGGTTAAAATGCAGCGAAGAATCCGCCGGCGAAAGCCTGCGGATCACAGGTGGCAGCGTGTCCTTGAACCCACCCTGCGGAGGCACAATATTGGCACAACCAGGCCCACTGACCAAACTGGTAAAAACTACTAAGGTCAGGGCGACAAAAGATAAAAGACTCCTGTAATTCATGCGGGTGCAAACTTAGCCCGTTTAGGCGGCAAAAGTTTAAAAGTTTAAAGGTTTAACAGGTTAGTTAGGGGTTGCTGAATAACTGCGGGGCTCTGCTGAAACGTTTGAGAGGTTTGAGAAGTTTCATAGGTTTGGCAGGCTGCGTTTGTTTGATCAGTTTGATAATGATGGAGGAGCACCGATATCTGCTGCAGGCTTTTTGTGCTGATTGGTTCATAATGCCTGCGGGCCGGGGGCCGGTGTGTGAGACACACACCGGGGCACACACCGGGGCGTGCACAACCTATTCGTCTTCCTCTGTTTCATGGAGGGCTACGGCCAGGTTGTTGGTTTTCACAAAGTTGCACCAGTGGCAATCCTCTTTGCCGCAGCCGGTGTAGAAATCGTGGTCCTGTATTTTTTTCCAGGTTTCTTCGATCTGTGTTGTAACGGTATTGATGTCTTCGGGGGTGATCAACAGTTTTTCGCGGCGGTAGTTTTTCTTTTTGTCCGGTTCGATAAAATCAAACCCGGTGCTTGTTACTTTCCAGTCCTTCTGCTCGTAATTATCAACAAGGATCTTATAGAATACGGCCTGACGCCAGTAATCGCCGCCGGCAGGTTCTTTGTCGGAGGGGCCTTTCAGTTTGGGCAGTGCTCTATCGGGGTCGCCGGTTTTATAGTCCACCACATTCACTGATTTGCCATCAAATTCCAGCTTATCCAGTTTGCCTTTCAGTGGCACGCCTTTAACTACTACGTTGCGGATATTTCTTTCAATGGCCACCACTTTGTTGAACTGGTTGATATAGGTATCATAATAATTGCTCAATACCAGCTGTCCATATTCCATTCTCCGATCAAATTGTTCCCTGGTAAAACTTTCCCGGTGCCGGTGCATATACCATTCAAAGTCGGCAATAAATTCCTGGCGGGGAGGGAAGATGTTGTTGTTTTCCTGCATTTTGCGGAACAATTGCTCGAGTGCATGGTGAACAGACGAACCAAATTCCGTGGCCTCATTTTTAGGCGAAGGAATGCGTACAAGATTTTTGAAATAAAATTCAAGCGGACATTTGAGATAATTGTTCAATGCGGTTACGTTCATCACAAATTTTTCCAGCATGCTGTTGATCACGTCTTTCTCGATCTTGTCGATCTCCGGGGCCTGTTTTACGGTGAAGTGAAGGGCAGCGAATTCTGAAAGAGCCGTTTCATCCAGGATCATTTTTTCCACCGGAAGTTGATGCTGCGCCTGTATTTCCGCAAGAAACATTGATGGCTCCAGTTCTTTTCCGTCATTTTTAAAACGGCTGTAAGAAAGCAGCAGGTGTTGTTCGGCTCTTGTAAGTGCAACGTAAAAAAGACGGCGTAGTTCTTCCGGATCGTTTGCAGCAGAAGCACCGGCTTTGTCAAGTATATTGTCAGGCATTCTGTAGCCACCGGCAGGGTTTCTTTTCTTTTCCCATGAGCTTGCGTTGCAGTTTGCGAGAAATACATATTCAAACTCGAGGCCTTTGGAGCCGTGTGCTGTCAGCAGGTTCACGCCTTTATCGCTTCCGCTTACCTGTACCATGGGAAGCGTGATCTCTTCTTTTTCCATTAGGTCTATCAGGCCTACGAGCCGGGAAAGATCCATCATTGGAGAACGGTGTGTTTCTTCTTTGATGAAATCAAAAAAGCCTGTCAGGACCTGCAATTGCCAGTGCTTATCCGGCAGGCTCATGATCCTGTTCAATACGCCCGCTTCGCGGATCACGTTTTCAAACAGGACCTGCAATGTTGTATTGGGCACATCCGCGATCAGTTTCTCCAGTACTGCGGAAGCTTTTGCCAAACCGGGATGCAATGGTGGTGTAAACAGATCCCGCGCGGGCATCTTTGCTTTTTCTGTCAGAAGCCGGCGAATGGATGTTGAGGTACCGGCTGAACGTTTATTTGCCACTTCCACGCTGATCTTTGCGATCTCGATAGGCGGTATGCCAAACCAGTCGAAGTGCAGGATCTCAAACAGCATTTCGTCGCCGCCATAGGAAATATCATGTTCGGATGTAAGATAACGCAGGAGCAGCACCAGTTTTTGCACCAATGGCAATTCAAGTATGTTCAAATGACGTTTGCTGTAAACAGGAATGTTCAGCAGTTTCAGGTACTGCGCCAGTTCTTCACCATAGCGGTTTTCTTTGTAGATCACCGCGATCCTTCCCGGTATTATTCCCTGCGACAAAACTGCCTGTACTCTTCTTGTGATGCCGATCATTTCCTGACGCTGCGTTTCGTATTCCTGCACCAGCGGCGGATGTATCAGCTGGTTGATCTTTGGATTGCTGGATAATAACTCCTTGCTTAATCCTTCGATCTGTTTTACCAGCCGTTCGTCATTGCGATTGATCAGTGTTTTGGAGATATCAAGGATCGGCTGTGTTGAACGGTAATTATTGGTGAGCACCACCGTCATAAGGCTGTCACGGTAGCTGTTGGCAAAGCCGATCATATTTGACAGGTTTGCGCCCTGGAAGCGATAGATACTCTGATCATCATCACCAACAACGAATACGTTTGGTTTGTCCCAGTAGCCGATCAGCAGTTCAACAAGTCGGTTTTGTGTACCGCTTGTATCCTGAAATTCGTCGACAAGTATGTATTGAAATTTCTCCTGGTAATTTGCCAGCAGGTTTTTGTTTTCTTCAAATGCTCGGATCACCCAGTTGATCATGTCATCAAAATCATACCGGTCGTGTCTACGCATGAGGTGCTGGAAATTTTCAAATTCATTTACGGCCGCCAGAAGTTTTTCCATGCGTTCTTTTTCTTCATCCAGCTTGTCTTTTTTCAGATCGCCGGCGTTGAATTGTTTGTATTTCTTTTTGTATACAAACCCATCTCTGGTTGGAAGATCTGCCAGATAGGCTTCGATCTTCTGACGTATAAAATCAGGTGTCCATCCTTCGCGTTTCATTGTGCTGAAGAGGTGCTGCAGGTTGTTTACTTCAAAGTATACGTCACCGCGATATCTTTTTAATGGATGATTTTTGGGAAAGGAGTCGATCAGTTCTTTAAAAAGCTGGATTTTTTCCAGCTCGGAGATCGGATCGAGCGCAGTCTTTTCGAAGAGAGACAGGTTTTCCTGTATGACATCGTTGCAGAAAGCGTGGAAGGTGTAAAGGTTGACCTTATAGGCATCCGGGCCGATAAACTGCAGCAGTCGTTTGCGCATGGCCACCACGCCTGCGTCAGTATAGGTAAGGCAAAGTATGTTTTCGGGAAGAGAATCCGTTTCGAGCAATATTTTGCCGATCCGGCTGGCAAGGATCTGTGTTTTGCCGGTACCGGGTCCGGCGATCACCATAACGGGGCCTTCGATGGTGTCAACAGCGCGGCGCTGTTGATCATTCAATAAGGCATACGCGGCGCGGAATTGTTCGTTCAGTGAGATCTGTGACATAGGAATAAAGGTAAAACAATGTTTGATCAGTATTCCGGTGCCTGGGACAGGCTGTTCCGGTGCGTGCGTACCATCATCCTAATTTTTCCAAGATCGTTGCCGCGGCTTCTTTTACTTTTTCCTTTAGCCTTGCGGGTTTTATTATTTCGGCATAGGTGCCGAAGGTGAGGTACCAGTGTGCAAAGGCGTTGATGGATGAGGTGAGAAAATTCATTTCAATTGTATCGCCGAGATCTTTCTGCGATACGAAGCCGCTATAGTATTTCTGATTTTCCAGGTATGGCATGCTTTTTTTGTCTACACGGATCACCACTTCGTACAGGTCCATTTCACGGCTCCATTGCTGCATGTATGATTTGAGTGTGGGGTGTGCCTTGTCAAACACGTGCTCCGTCTCGCGGATGTCTTTGATACGGTCAAGGCGGAAATCGCGGTAGTCTTTGCGCAGCCTGCAATATGCGATCAGGTGCCAGTATCCATCAAGGTAAAAAACACCTACAGGTTCAACCATGCGGTCTGTCTTTTCCTGGCTATGCTGTGCAAAATATTTTACAGATAATACATTTTTCCCTGCGATGCATTTCAGGATCGTTTGGATTGGATTTACCTGTAAAGTTGTGTGCATGTGCCTGCGGCCTTTGAACACCTGTATATGTTCGTCAAGGTTTTCAAGAAAGTCCTTTTCAGTTCCTCTTAACACTGCGCGGATCTTGTACATTGCCGATTTGTAACTTTCGTCTGTGGATGAATCGGCGAGTTCTTCTATCATTTTTTCTGCTGTCAGAAATGCCGTTGCCTCTTCACGGGTGAACATTACCGGGGGTAAACGGTATCCATCCATGATCGAATAGCCGACGCCTGCTTCACCAATCACAGGAATGCCTGCTTCTTCGAGGGTTTTAACGTCACGGTAAACAGTGCGGAGACTGATATTGAAACGGTCCGCAATGTCCTGTGCCTTTACCACTTTACGTGACTGAAGCTGGATGAGGATTGCTGTGACGCGATCGATGCGGTTCAAGGGAGTTGTTTTTGGGAGAGCGTAAAAGTAAGTAAACTTTTGCAGGAGGAGGGGGCTTACACAAAGCGAAAACTTGAAATACACCCGGTGGCACCTGATCACAGCCACCACGCACATTGAGCACTTTCGGATAACAACAAGAAATGCAAAAATCTGTCTTTGATATTGATGCGGATCGGTGCTGCAGTAATCCCTTCGATCGTTCCTGCAAAAAAGTAGGCCGCTACTTTTGGTAGCGGCCTGGTCTCTTTAACTGGACGGTAAAAAGAGTGAGCGACATTGGATTTTAAACCCGGTTTGGTTAGGACCGGCGGTTTCTTTTGGATTTGGATCTTTTGGTCTTCTTCTGGATATTGGATGGACTGATATTTAACTATCACTCAACTGCTGGTACAAACATAATATCGCCCGCATGCCTGTGCAAGAGGAAATCTACTTTTTACAGTTATGACTTTTACGATACCGTGTACCTGCCCGGAGACTCAAAAACGGTCCGGAAACGTGTACGCAGCTGAATTTTGAAAGCATATTTCTCCTCTGTACATTCATGGTTATCAATATGGTTATATGAGCCGGTTTTCCCGAAGGGATTTTATCAGAACCTCTGCGATGAGTGCTGCTGCTGTTGCCGGCGGTTCCTCTCTTAATTATTTTTCTTCCGCAGACGGAAAGGATCCATTGTTTCTAACAGCGCATTCACTGGCTACTCAATGGGCACAAACACTTGTAAGGCTACAGATCACTGATATAAACAGCGGGCATTATGGAACGATGATCTATCCTCCCGAAAACAAGGTGCATGGACGAATGGGCGACACCTTCTATCCGTTCCTTTATTTCGCAAAAGCAACAAATGATCAGCGCTATCTCGATGCAGCGGTTCTGTTATACCGTTGGATGGAAAGAACCGTAAGCCAGGATGATGGTTCGTGGCTGAATGAACCTGTTAAAAATTCCTGGAAAGGCACTACGGTATTTACTTCGATCGCGCTTGCAGAAGCATTGAAATTGCACGGAGGTTTACTGGACAATCATTTCCGTCAGCAGATCATGGATCGTCTTCGCAGAAGCGGTGATTACATTTTCAACAATTTCTCGATAGATTATGGCAATGTGAACTACCCCGTTGCCGGCTCTTATTGTCTCAGTCTTCTTGGAGAATTGCTGGACAACAAACAGTATAAAGCAAAGGGCAAAGAACTCGCGCACACGGCGCTGAAATTTTTTACCAGACACAATCAGTTCCTTCACGGGGAAGGCACGCCATATTATACACCGAGTGCGAAAGGCTGCTTTTCGGTTGATCTTGGTTACAACGTGGAGGAATCACTGCCTTCATTTGTTATGTATGCCCGGCTCACAGGAGATAAAGAGGTGGAAGAAGTGGCTTTTAAAAGCCTGCAAACGCATCTGGAATTTATGTTGCCTGATGGCGGTTGGGACAACAGCTGGGGTACCCGCAATTATAAATGGACCTGGTGGGGCAGCCGTACATCGGATGGTTGCCAGCCCGCATACGCATTGATGGCACACCGCGATCCCGCTTTTTATACTGCTGCTTTGCAAAACACAGGTTTGCTCAAAGCCTGCACGAAAGATGGAATTCTTTATGGAGGGCCGCATTACACATCACATAAAGTGCAGGCAAGCCTTCATCATACTTTTTGCCATTTAAAAGCATTGGTCACTATCCTTGATCATAAATATCAATTGCCCGTCAATACGGCAACCATTTTGCCAAGACAAAAAGAATATGGCCACCAATTTTTCGAAGACATACAAACCAGCCTGATCGCGAAAGGAAAGTTCAGGGCTACAGTAACGGCATATGACCGCAACTATAAAGATTTCAAAGGAGGGCATGCATCCGGCGGCGCGCTCAGCCTTCTCTGGCATGAAAACCTCGGTATTATTTTTTGCGCCGGCATGAATGAATACCAGCTGTACGAATCCGGAAATATGCAGAAGGACACCGACCCTTCCTCCATGCCGCTAACACCAAGGATCGAATATAAAAAGGATGGAATTCCGTACATGAACATCAATGATTTTTCGGCGACCATGAAAACAACAAAACAAGGTAATGACATTATTATTGAAACAACATCGAAACTTGTAGATAAGGATCAGCAGTCACCCTCCTCCGGTGAAATACATTCCATGATCAATTACCGGTTTTCAGGAGATAAAGTATCGATACAATTCAAACACGACCATAATGATAATTTGCAACCTGCCCGGATCATTCTTCCTGTCATTTCCCCGTCAACCGAAAGAACAGACAAACGCGGCAGACGGCTCACTTTCCAGCGTAACGAGTATAAACTGGCAATCAGCGCTGACAGAAATTTTATAACAATGCCGACAGGGCCAACGGGAAGAGTTTTCAATTTTGTTCCGGGATTGGAAGCACTGCCGTTGTGTATTGAGGAAAGCAATGAGGCAACGGTTTTGATAGAACTGGGCAAACAGTGATGGAGAACTTATGGCGGATGGCCATCGAACAACCGCAAAGGTTAACCAGCAAGTTGGGTTAATCAACAGATAAAAAAACCGCCACAAAAATGTGACGGTTAATTTTTTAATTATAGACGGTAAGAGGAGTAGAAGTTGACTGATATTGGATTTTTAGCTGGTGGTTGCCAGCAAGGCTTCCTTAGGATCTGGATTGGTTTTCTGGTTTTGGATTTTCTTTGGCTTTTTCTGGATTTGGATCAGGGTTTTTCAGGATCGTGGATGTTGGCTTTTTCTGGATCTGGATTTCCGGGTTTTCAATGAGTTTGTTGGATTCAAACGGTTTTTACAAGGTCTGGATTGGTTGGTCTTTCAGGATCTGGACGGTGGTTTCTCTGGATGCTGGATCTTTGGTTTTTTCCGGATATCGGAGGATTGATATTCGCTATCAATCAACTTCTGGTACAAACATAGAGCTGGAGGAATGCCCGCGCAAGAGAAAATCTACCCGGAGCGGTATGAAAACTACGATGGTCATTTCCCTGAGGGGAAATTTATCCCCTCCAAAATACTGGCACTCAACTAAGCCGGACAACGCATCCGTTTGCGTAAAAAGGCATGATAAACGTAAATATTACACTTGTTCCGGGTACGTCTTTCAAAAACATTTTTTGATGCAATGTTTCTTCGTACAAATAGCCTAGTCCGGAACCCTATAGCCACCCGGAACGAACACCTTTAGCGCACGGGCATTCACGGAGATCTCAAGAATACGCGAGGCGTCATTGGAAAAAAGATTGTCATCTATATGATAACGTTCGTCTGTTGTATGAATCTGGATCTTCTTCAGCCGCACCGTTTCCACTTCCAGCACCGGTTGTTTGCCTTCAATCCTTTTTCTCAGGTAACGGGCAAGCTTTGCCCTGTCATCGATAGTGAACGCTACAAGATCCAACAGTCCATCCGAAGGATCTGCCTGTGGCGTCAATAAAAGATCAGGGCCGGCCAAAGGGATATTCATTACCTGCAGTGAAATGTAATGCCCCGCCTGTCTGAGTCCGTCCGATCCGATCTCATAATGCTTTGCCTTGATATGTTTCAATGATTCCAGCAGTATCCTGCATTCTTCTTTAACCCTTTCCTCCGGCAGCCCTTCAAAAGATGCTTTTTTTTTCTTGTCAAGTATATATGCCGGAAGGAAACCAAAACCCATCGCTTCACACATCAGGGAATCTTTTCCACCCTGACTTACCGTCGCTGTATTGAATCTTGTAGAATTTGCTCCCCAGCTTTTCACGAGTTGAGCAGCGGTAAGATCAGTCAGTCCGAACGAACCGGCAATATTATTGGTTGTACCCAACGGTAAGATCCCAAGCGGCCATACAGGATCATCCACGGGTTGTTCCTGTATTCTCTCCATCACCTTACGAACAGTGCTATCACCGCCTGCAACAGCGATCCATTCCGTTTCCGCGGGAATATCACCCCAGCCTTTTTCCTTTACAGATCTGCATTCACATTGATGCCCTTCAGCCTCGATCAGTTTGATCAGTTCGTTTTCATCATGTTTTCCATAACCCGCCCCGGGATTATACAATAGCAGTACATTTTTTTTCATACCCGCCTTATGAAAAAATGATACCAGCAAAAAACTGGCATAATAATGTACATGAATGATCGATTGTGTGCTTGCTGAATAACTGCAGGTTTCTGGTGAAACGTTTGAAAAATTTGGGAGATTTTATAGGTTAGGCAATCTGCCTGACTGGCAGAACCTCTACAATCTGTTAAACGACGAATACTTATTAGCCCCTTATTGATAACGGCATAGTTATTCAGCAACCATACTTAAAAAAAGATGAAGAAAGAGCGGACTGCCGGCCAGCGGAGAATCGGTTAGTTTCGATCAGACATTGGCGACAGACCTTACCGTTTATTATTATCTAAACTCACTCAGGAAAAAATACCGGCATGGAGATCATTCAATAACAATATCATATTTATGGAGTAACCCAGCGACAGCCGGCCATGAAAATTTTGCTTTCTTTATTTTGTTGATCTCCGGATTGATCAGATAATTGACTGCTGTACGCAGATCAGCTTTCTCCAGGATCGTTCTTTCAAATTTTGCGTTCAATAAATCGCAGTTGCTGAAAATTGCTGCCGTAAGATCCGCCTCTGTGAAATCAGTTTCGTGGAAAACGCAATCCGGCATTTTCAACTTCTTCAGGCTACATTGATAAAACGAGGAGTAATTCAACACACATTTCGCAAACGAGAGCATGAACAGGGCTTTATTGCAGGTTTCGAAATTTATCCCAAACATTTTACAGCTTTCAAATGAAACGCCGTTAAAAGATGTATTGATCACCTTGATCATACTCAGATTGCAATTCTTAAAATCACAATCTACAAACTGTATGTCTGAAAGAATGGCATCAGAGAAATTGCAGTTCGTAAAGCTGCAGCCCTCGAATATGCCAACGGCTAACGGCTTTGCGGTGTAATCGATCGAATCGTAACGCTGATCTTCAAAGTAATTTCCTGCCATACATTTTCTTCAAAATTACACTTTGATCGCGATGAATGATCTGTTGTTAAAAGATCAATCATTTGTCTTTTTTCCCTGTAACCAGGGCGATGATCCCTTTCGCGTCAGGCTTATATATCGCGATCAGGTGTGTTCTGATTGAATCCGGCGTTGGCTTTGTTTGTCCGTTTGTGAGAAGAGTAATAGAACGCGAAGGCAGCTCCGGCATATGACAGTCGACGCAATTCTGTTTCAGGGTTGCAGCCGGAACGGAGTTCAGCGTACAGAAGTTGTGACCAGCTTCCGTATGGCAATTCATGCAGCGTTGCGAAAAAGCCTGCAGATTGGTACGTTCAGTTGCGTGAGGACTATGACAGGAGGAGCAATTCATGTTCTTGCTTTGAATAAAACACTGGCTGCCGGTGAATAGTTGGTATTGCGTGCCATGAACATCCATCTCCGTTACATTCGGGCGTGAAAAATCGGGGTAATAAAAATCTTTCAGTGTGCTGCCAGGCCGGAAATTGAAGATCGGTTGTATGGCTGGTTTCAACCCGGAATGGCAGACCGCACACATATCCAGCTTTTGCTGGTTCTTCAGTGTATCGATCCTGGTAATAAACCTTCCCTGTTTTTCATTCGGATTTTCCTGGTGAAATGAAACGTGCGCAGCCGCCGGGCCATGACATCGTTCACAATCTATTCCATAAACCAGCTGGCCTTTGTCGAAGTGTTCCGTAAAGCCAGTTCCCTGCTCCCGGATGGATTTCACCACTGCTTTTGATGAGTGACAGCCAAAACATGCGGTGGTAATAACCCGTTCGAACCTTGGATGGTCTGCAGGAAAGCCCGGGCTGTTTGCCCAGCTATGCGCAGAGACGAGATAAGACACCGGCAGCTGATAATACTGATCGCCTTTGAAATAAAGATGTGTTTGCGCTTTTCTCCCTGAACCGATCGCAATATCAAACCGTGCCGCCTGCTGAAACCGGCCATTGAGGTAGGAAACCTGGAAAAGACCACTATCGCGTTTTTCCATCACCACGTCAACCCCATTCTCAAAGGAAAAATTATTATCCGGGGCGTGAAAACTACCCAGCACACTGGAGTCCGAAGCAGGTCTTGAGGTATTATGGTGTGCGGTGGAAAGATATGAGTCGTATATCGCCTTATGACAATTTTCACAACTTGCCGATCCGGCATAATTCGCGCCACGGAGATCAGTGCTTTCTTTACCATTGGTATTACACCGGCAAAGAATGATGATCCCAATTGCCATTACAGACAAAACATACAGCAAGCGTTTATTCATACAGAAAATAATTCTAAATATACAAAACTCGCCTTAACGGCAAAGATCGGGTTGTCAGCCATCGGGCTATTGCACTCAACCATGTTATCCCGGATATAAGACAACAAAAACCGCTAACCTGTACCAACGTCCATTAACCTTAAATAACATGTGCCTTAACTTTTTCTTATACCCGATTTGGCACGCTGGCATTTGCTTTGAACTGTACTTAGCATCTTTTAACCACTAAAATTAAATTGTATGAAAAAGATCTTTACCCTCGTTTTAGCCAGCTTTATGACTGTAGCTTTGTTTGCCGCTGACCGCAGGCCTTCTGTTACACTCACCGCTGATAAGAAGTATGAAGTTGTGATAGATGGTCGCAGTTATGCAAGTGCGCTAGGCAATAGCATGGATATTTCACTGTTCAACAGCAATGGCCGCCATACTGTTAAAGTATATCAATTGAAAAATGGATTGTTCAGCAAACAGAAAAAGCTCGTGAGCAGTACAACCTTCGAGCTGAACAGAAACAGCCTTGATATTTCGGTAGATCGCAACGGACGCATCAATATCCGGGAAGAAAAGAACTCCAGGTATGATGTGAAACCTGATACAAGAAGAAAAAGATTCTGATAAAGACGGGCCGCCAATGGCGGCCTTTTATTTTTTCAAAGCATCCAGCTTTCCACGATTGCAAGAAATGTTTCACTTGCAATATCTTCAGCCGCTTCGATATGTTTTCACTGGTGCGGACGATTGTCATTAATGTACTCCACCGTTTTTTGCGATCATTCTTACTTCAACGCTATTGCCCTCACCCTGGAGGACGGGGCATCCTTTGGCGAACTCCACCGCCTCATCCACTGATTCTGCTCTCACCACAATGTATCCGCCGATCTTCTCCCTGATATCGCCAAAGGGACCGTTGGTCACCACATTATTATGCCGCACAACCCTGGCGCTGTCAAACGGCAAACCAGTCCCGCTTACAAATTTGTTTTTGGCAGAAATGCCGGCAATCCATTCCATTGTCTGTTTCATCCATACCTGCATTTGTTCAGGTGACGCAATTTTGCTTCCATCCTCATGACGGAAGATCAATATAAATTCATCCATAACGCTGTTGTTTTTGATTGAACACACCGGGCCGTTCAAACAAGTTATTGAATATTGTTTACCAAACCATATCCAATGAACGGGCCGGAATTGGACATGCCCGGGAAATATTTTTCAAATAAATGTTCAATCTGATCAGGCTGCAATCCGCTCAAGAAACTACCCATTCAGATAGTCGTATTCCGGTGCAGGGGCAGGTTCTGCCACCTTTCACAAAAACTTCCGGCAAATGAGCTTTCCCGTACGCCTTACTCTTTCAATCGTTCTTTTCATGGTTTTCATTGTGGTGTTTCGCTCTAAAGGCGAAGCTTCACACCTCCGTTTACCACAAAGCCATCCAGGGGTGCATAGATGTCTTTAAAGACAGGATTTTGAATAGTACCTGTGTAGATCGGGGCGAATTTTGTTTGCCTTGTATCTGAGAAGTTTTCGAAATTGACAAATACCGAAAACTTCTCCCAGATCCTTTCCGCCATAAAACCGGTGATCCAGTAAGACTTTCCGAAGCTGCCATCGCTCAGTTGCTGGCGGCTGTAATAATAGGCTTCAAATCCCAGCTTCCACTTTTCTTCGATCTCATACATCAATACATTGTTCAACCGGTGACGGGCTGTAAGTGGCAACCAGTGTTTATCATCGAAATGTGTATTGGCATCTGTGTAGGTATAGCCGATAAACAGTTTAAGGTCGTGCCAGGTGAATTTCACATTTGTCTCCATACCTCTTGTATCAAGATGGCCGGTTGAATTGGCAAACTCCGTCATTCCGTTTGGCGCATTCACCAGCACAAGCGGTCTGTTCAGTCTCGTATAAAAGAACAGGTGGTTGATGCTGAATCCCACGCGTCCGAAGTTTGTCCGGTAGTTGATATCAGCGTTGCCTCCAACAGATCTTTCATTTCGCGTATTATTGATATCTATCGGCAGAATGTGCTGAAATTGATTCCGCTCAGCGTCTTCTGTAAAGATCGTCGGTGATTTATAACCAAATCCTCCGCCAGCTCTGAAAGTGATCTTTGGTGACAGGCGGACCATGGCCGATAACCGTGGCAGCAACTCAAAACCGTATTCATTTACATAATCGCCACGGAGGCCGGTTTCCAATGTAAACTTATCATTCACCGACCATGCGTTTTGAATGAATACACCGTAGGTGTTATAATGATAATCCCGCAAAGGTCCTGCGGATAAATTTTTTTCGGCGAGATCATCTGTCAGCAAATTCGCACCGATCACCCAGTCTGCATCTTCGCCTTTTTTGTTCCAGGTCAGCTCGGTAAACGATGATTGCTGCAATGCATCAAAGCGATAAGAGGGAATGGCGATTGCCCGGTCGAATCTGCTATAACTGCTTTTGAGCTGTAATGTTGTATGATCAGACAGGCGATGAGCAATCCCAAATTGAGCAGTGATCCTTTCTGTATTATTCTTCTCAAAAAATCCCGGCGAGCCATTCTTAATGTAATTCATATCACCTCCTATGCGATCTTCCGTGATGTAGCTGAACCCGATATCCGCCGTAGTGTTCTTTCCGTAAAAGAATAATCGCGGATTGATTGCATAACGTTCAAACTTTGGGATAGCTGTCAGGCCAATATCTGCCGGATCAAATGCAGTGTTGCTATTGCGTGAGCCAAAAACAGTCAATCCAAGTTTACCATACCGTTCGCTGTAAAATCCGCTGAGATCAAGACCGCCGGCGGTTGTACCATTTGCCAGGAAGTTCAGTTCAGGTTTCGCTCCGGGTATTTTGGAAACAAGATTTACCAACCCCGCGATCGCTCCGCCACCATATAAGGTTGATGAAGATCCTTTGATCACTTCTACCTGTTTCAGATCCAATGGCGCGATCTGCAGGATGGAAAGGCCGCCGGAAAATCCCGCGTACAAAGGATAACCATCCTTCAGGATCTGCGTATACCGTCCATCCAGGCCCTGTATCCGGATACCGGAGCTGTAAGATGTGGCAGAAGTCTGTTGTGTCTGAATACCTGTGCTTTCATTCAACACCATACGGATCTCGCCGGGTTTCATATTGCCTTTTTCCCCAAGCTCCTCTCCGGAGATCACTTCGGTGCGTGTTGGCGTATTTGCAATCGTACGGCTGGTACGCGTAGCAGTGACGATCACTTCTTCATCGTCATCTTCAGTTGCTTTCAGTTCAGCTATCATTTCAATTACACCGGTTGAAAGCGGAAAGCTCAACTGCAATTTCTTTTCTTCAAAGCCTGTATGAGAAATGATAAAGGTTTGCGGGCCGTCAGGAATTCCGGTCAGTTTTACCTTTCCTGTACTGTCTGCTATAAACGATCTGTTTCCTTCTTTCCAGTTGAAAGTTGCACCGGGGAGTGTTGAATGGTCTTCTGCATTTAATACGGTTACGGTGAAGTTATGCTGTGCCTGTGCGGCATAAAAGCTCCCGCACAGGATGATACCTGTCAATAAATATTTCATTGCCTGTTTTGTAGTAAGAATAAGCTGGTTTAACGAGAGAATCTTAACAGCTGCGGGGAGGCTGAAACAAGGCGGTATAAGTGCCTTCGCGGTCACTGACGCAGTAGGCATTGTATTGGGGTAAAGCAGGCCAAATTCCCTGTACGGAGATCAGTACCATCGGAATTTCCACGGACGCTGCACAGGAGCTGCAGGCGGAGAATGGAGAACAGAGGCCCTGCTCCTTATTACCGTCGTCCGGGGTTGCCGAAACGGATTCGCTGGCGCAGTCATCATCAAGGCAACAGGGATAAAAACTTCCTACTGTCACAATTACGAGAAGCAATATAGCGATCCACTTTTTCACGAAGCAAATATACTCCGGGATTGTTGATTTTTGGAAGGGCAAAATCTGAACTCTAAAATTCAGCAGGTTACTATGTTCTTAAGGCTGGTTTCTCATTTCTGACTTTGATAAAGGTTGGTGAAGGTTAACATCAGATCATCAGCTCAATGCCAAGCCATTCATCCAGTCCATTTACCTTTCAGACAACTATCGGGTCGCCCCTGGTTACAGGCAAACTTGATCAGGGAACCCAATTGACCACACGAACAGCAGGAATCGTCCTATAAAATACGTGTATGGCATGAACGATCATACAGAACTACTTTCACTGCGGCCGTTTATTCCTCAAATTAGATGCGTTATAAACGCCGAACAGTATGTATTATCGCTCACTACGGATCACTATCCTTTTGCTCCTGATCTCATTTGTCATTTCTGCACAAAAGCCCATCGAGATCATGCAGCCCAAAAAAGAATTCGATATCGAACAGGCTGCAAAAATGCTGAATGAAGGAACTGCTGAGATCAATGGGTTTGCTTATTATGAAGAAAGAACGCCGCTTGGAATAAAAGTCGGTCAGACGATCTATGGCCGGCCGGGAATAATCGTCACGCTCTATCCCATCACACCGTACCTGGAAGAATATCTTTCCCTTAAAAAGAAAAACAAAGCAGGCAAGAGGATCGCCACCATTTCGTCGGCCGCAGCGTCATTCCGGATCGAGTCAAAGATCTATTCATTAAAAGGAGAGTTTACGTTCAAAGGTCTTCTTCCGGGGAAATATTATCTCGAATCGCTCGTACATTTTCCGTCTGGCATAGGCGGAGCGGAAGTTTCGGGGATCGTAGAGATCAAAAAAGACGGAGAGATAGTTCAATGCAAACTCAAACACATTTATTAATCACATCTTACCTTATGCGTGTTATTTTACTGCTATTGCTGATATCTTTTGGTGCCCGAACGCATGCACAGGTTGTCAGGATCCCCGATCCGAAATTCAAACAACGCCTGATTGCATTGGGATATGATAAAAATGATGATAATCAGATCCAGGTCAGCGAAGCACTACAGGTAACCAGTTTATACCTGAACGATCTTGATATTGTCAATCTCGAAGGCATCAATAGTTTCACCAACCTTGAAGAGTTTGGCTGCTATAATAACAAACTCACTTCACTGGATGTATCAAACCTGAAGAAGCTCAAATACCTGTATGCGTATAACAATCGCATAAGCACGCTTAAGATAGGTGGACTTACACAACTTGAACACCTGTATGTGCAGGGAAATGTTTTCATTACCGCCCTCGATGTATCAAAATTCACCAAACTGAAAGAATTATATTTTTCAAACAACCGCCTTACTAAGCTGGATGTAAGCGGACTGGAGCAGCTTGAAAAGATAGAGGGAGAAGAGAATTATCTTGAAACAGTATTGCTAAGGAAGGCACCCAAACTGAAATCAGTTAACCTGAAAAATAATCCACTTCAAATCACGGTTGATATCCGCGGAATGGTAAACCTGGAACATTTAGATCTTTCCGGTTGCAATTTGCTGTTCATCAATTTTAGCGGAACAGAGAACCTCAAGATATATTATTGGTAGTAATATTCCGATAAATTGCATTAACATTTGTTAATGCAAGCTGCCTGAAAAATATTTTCAAAAAAAACTTTTACCTCTAACATGCTGACCAAAAGGAGTTAATACCTGTAGCTTTATAATAAAACGTGCCGCATAACACCTAATACTTTCAACGGCAGTTGAATTTTATAATTTTGCGGCATGAACGGCATTGAAAGCATAGAAGATTTTTACCGCCTGAAGCTGAACCACGTACCTGACAATCTGAGAAAAGAGATAGGACACTTTAATGTTTTTAAAATTGAAGACTACATTCCTATTCCTTATAGTCGCAGAGATTATTACAAGATCTCATTAATTAATGGCCGCAACCGTTATCACTATGCAGATAAATCGGTTGAGATCAAAAAGGCAGCATTGCTTTTTGCAAATCCCATGATCCCTTACAACTGGGAGCCATTGGATGACGAACAAACCGGTAGCTTCTGCATCTTCACACAGGATTTCTTTAATAGCTTTGGATCGATCAGGGATTACCCGATCTTCCAACCCGGCAATACGCCGTTGTTTGAAGTTGCTGAGCATGAAGCGCAGCAATTGCAAACCCTGTTTGACCAGATGTTTACCGAACTCAATTCCTCTCACACTTTTAAACCTGATGTGATCCACACATTGGTCATACAACTCATTCATATGGCCGTCAAATTGCAGCCAGCCGAAGTGACCTTGTACGGCAGCAGCAATGTGAGCGACCGGATCACAGCATTATTTGCCGAATTGCTCGAAAGACAATTCCTGATCGAATCACCATTGCAGCGAATGAAGCTCCGCAGTCCGGCGGACTTTGCAGCTAATCTTTCTGTACATATCAATCATCTCAACCGTTCGCTGAAATCGGTAACCGGCAAAACCACCAGCCAGTTGATCGCGGAACGAATTCTGCAGGAAGCACGTGTATTGCTGAAACATACAGACTGGAACGTGTCTCAGATCGGCTACTGTCTTGGCTTTGATGAACCGTCTCATTTCATCACCTTCTTCCGTAAAAATGTGCAACTAACTCCCAGGGCATTCCGTAATGCGGAGATTGTTTGACCAGTTCCATGAATTTTATGACGCGGATTACACGAATTGTTTTTCCTGCTAACTGATGTGTTCTGTTTTTTGCAGAAACCAATTCGCGTAATCCGCGCCAAAAAATCTGTGTCTCTTAAAGAGGTTGTGTAAGACTGAACCAATTCCCGCAGCCGTCGAACATCACGGCTTCAATACCATAAAACTGTTCCTTTGGTTCGCCCTTGAATTGAACGCCTTTGGCTTTAAGTTCGGCATAGGCGGCGTGGCAGTCGGGTGTATTCATAACGCCGGCGCCGAGAGTGCCTTTTTTGAGAAGCACGCGGAAGGCATCGAGGGTTTCCTGATCGAGGCCGTCAGGCATTGATTCGGATTTCTTCATGCTCTCGTGGAGGATGGGCATAAGGACAATCTCGAGATCAGGTTGGTCCGGAGGATTCAGGGTAAGCCAGCGATAGCCGTTTTCCATCAGCGCGTCGGTATTTACTTTGAAACCGAGCTTGTTGACATAAAAATCGTATGCCTTGTCCTGATCATCTACATAGAAGGTAGTGTGGGAGAGTTTCGTGATCATGATGATTGATTTACTGTGAAGGTAAGGGATGGAAAATCGCGAGCGTTATTGAATCTTGCTTTTTGAAGAACAAAGAGGGGGAGCATTTATTTATTATTCTACAGTGACCTTTATCAGAAAGTTCTCCGTATCCACCTTAAAATCCTTCCGCATCATCTCCTTCACCACCAACGTCTTCCAGGCCGATCCCGGATAAATAAATCCAAATCTATTTTTCTGCATTGTCACCTTCACTGGGATCTCAAATTCTTTCTCATCTGCATTCCACCGATACCCGATCTCTAAACCATTATCAACTTCTTTGATTTTCAACTGTAATTCCGGAATTGCCGCGTGCTTAAGATACTGATCAAAAAACGGCCGGTAATTTTTATTCAATGTGTTGCTTATATAGCCTGCAATATCTTCCGTTGATACCGTCTGATAAGCAAATCGCTTCTGCATTCCCCGCAATAAATCAAACCAGATTGAATCATTATCTATGACGTTCCTCAGCGTATGCAACATCATACATCCTTTTGGATAGACGTCGCCCAATCGAAAATCGTTCACATTATAATGGCCGATCACCGGTTCCTTATTTCCGGGAATCTGCCGGCTTAATAATTTTTTCGCTGCTGCTTTGCTTTCAAAATATTCGCAGGTCATTACTTCCGCGTATGTTGCAAATGCTTCGTGTACCCAGATATCAGCGATGTCTTTGCTGGTGATGTTGTTTCCCCACCACTCATGCGCAACTTCATGCCAGGCGGTCCTCGTCACTTCCTTATAATCGATCTTATCTGAAAAGAAAGGATCATTGATGGATCCTATGCTGACCGCTCCCTGATGCTCCATAGGATAGAGAGACTCCATCAAGGTGAATCCATCATTTTTAAAAGGATATTCGCCAAACGATCTTTCAAAAAAGCTCAATAACTCTTTCGTTTTTCCAAAGATTTTTCTTGCCGGCTCTGCATTATATGGCATGTAATAGTAATGCAGTTGCATACTGTCTTTATCCCGCCTGTATCTCTCAGAATAATGTTGATAATTACCAATATTCACCGCCACATTATAGCTATTGATCGGGTAACTCACATACCAATCGAACCGTTTGCGATGATCGGGCAGGAGTACCGTATTGATCAGTTTCCCATTCGAAATATCAACCAGGTGATCAGGTACTGTGATACTGATCTTCATACTATCCGGTTCGTCGGCCAAATGATCTTTACAGGGCCACCACAGACTTGCGCCTGATCCCTGGCAAACAGATTCGATCCATGGATTACCCTCGCGATCGGAATACCAGAGAAAGCCGCCTTTTAAAACAGCAATATTCGGAATCTGCGGTTTCCCTTTATAATAAATGGTGATCTCATCCTTCGATCCTTTTTGTACCGTTTGCGGAAACCGGATAAACACCGCGTTGTATTCGCGGGTAAAGGATAATTCCTGCTGATGATAAACAATCTTTTCGATCAGCATATTTGCATACAGATCCACCTGCATACGATCAAAGGATTCCATTGCTTTAAAACGGATCGTGTTATTGCCTGCGATCGATTTGGAATAAGGCATTACTTCCACATCAAGCGAATAAAACAATACATCATAACAGGTGCGCAAAGGGCTAAGCATGCCACGCAATGTATCAGCATGCGTAAAACCATTGGGATGATCAAAACCTCCGTCACGTTGGGCATCATATTCCTGCGTCCGGGCAAAATCCAGCGTACCGCCTTCCTGTGTAAACACTTTCAGGTTTTCGCCATTCGTTTCTTTAACGAAGTTGTAATTGACAGTGTAACCGCCGGTGTTGACGGTATATTTTCCTTGTTGCTGCTGATCGAGTTTCAGTGACGGACCATCATTGATCCGGCTGGTAAAGCCGGTTCCGTCGGCCCGAACAGTGATCAGTTTATACGGATCATTTTTCAGCCGGTACCTGCCCGCAATACCATTAAGGTTTTCGCCCGGCAGTTTCATCCATTCAGCCTGCTGACCCGGCCGGTTTTGCCGCCATTCAAAGCCCATTCCTTTTCCGGAAGCATTGCGCTTGAATTTCATGGTGACTGGGATCTCATTCAAATGAAATACATCGCCACCATCCGGCTGAAGATTTGCCTGACCCTGACCGGGAATTTCCAGCATCAGGTTTTTGCCGTCTCTTTTGATGATGAACTCAACGGAAGGATCGATATAGGCCTGGTAAATACCGGTCAGTCGATCAAGACTGTCATTTTGAGCAAACAGTGCATGACTATATATTAATAACAGAACAGCTGAGAGGAAAAGTCTGCGCTTCATGTTTTTGAGAGCAAACTAGCCGCAACGGCCCCTAAAACCTATTCAAATCCGGATTTGACCAGCCTTTTAACTCTTTTCTGCCAAAAATTCGCTTGGAGTCTGTCCTGTGAACGCCTTGAAGGCACGCTGAAATGTGGGCAGTGAATTGAACCCGCCTTCATAAGCCAACCCGGCAATGGTCAGCTCGCGTGTCTCGCCATTGAGCAGGCGCTGACGGATTGCCTGCACGCGATATTCATTAATAAACTCATTAAAACTTTTCTGTAAATGTTGATTCAGCGTAGCGGAGATGTTTTTTGCGACAATGCCGGTATGATCGGCCACCATTGCTACCGTCAATGCCGGATTGAGGTAAAGTTTATCGTTCTCCATCGCGGCACGAAGGGTCAGCAGGGTTTTGTCGGCTACGCCGGGATCAAGCACTATTTTTTTTGCCTGTGCAATTTCTGTTTGGGAAGCAATGTAACCCCGGATCCCCAGCCAGTAAATCAGCATTGCGATTGGAACATATACGGGATACCAGTTGAAATAGCCCAGCATAAAATCAGTATAACGCGGAATTACATACGGAATAAGATACAGGAGCCAGATGACCTGGAAGATCATGAACGCGGAAACCATTTGGCGAAGCCATTTGAATTGTCCGGCCGGTTGCGTTGCCAGGAGTTTATAAGAAAAATAAATGTAGATGCTGACGGACAACCAGCGTGGAATATCGGCATATACATTATAGCTATCAATAAAAGCGCCCCATGGTCCCGGATCCGTGACAAGCGTATGCGTTAACACACCCGTAATAAAAATGATCGCGGCCAGTTGCGGCACAAAATCGATCAATACACTATAAAAATGTCTTTTTTCTTTTTTTCCGATTTTGAATTCTGGTTCCATTGTGGCCCGGACATAAAAAAAGATCAACGGGCCAACAGGCATTACCACGATCAATGGGACCACCGCATCCACCCAACGCATAAAGGGATGGTTAAACCAGCCGGCTTCCACGCCATATAGTTTGATGCTTGCGATCGCAATCAGCATTATCAGCCATGCCAGCAGCTTATTGCGCAAGCGATTTCTTTTTGATAAAAAAAGAAGCGTACTCAGCACAATTCCCTGCACTGCTCCTAATAAAATGATCGTATTAAAAATGGCGGAATAGTTCATCTGGCTCACAATGATAGTACAAATTACGAATTACCTTTTTCCCAGGCTCAGTCAACATTTTTTTAACTTTATCGTGAGACAAAACATTTACTATGCAACCTTCTTCTATTGAATGCAGGCAGGTTTTACCAACCCTTCGTGTAAGCAATATCCAGTCTTCCATCGATTTCTTTACAAAGAAACTCGGTTTTAGCTTATGCTTTGTATGGGGTGACCCTATCGGTTATGCCGGTGTTGGCCTCGGCGATGTGATGATACACCTGGCACAATTTCCGCCCGGGTCGATTGAAAAAACAGAAGTGAACTTTGTAGTGAGCGATGCCAATGCGCTTTACAAAATGCACCAGGAAAATGGAGTGACCATACGCGTTCCAATTGATGACCGCGAATATGGATTACGTGATTACGGAACGGAAGACCCTGATGGCAACCAGATCGGGTTCGGCCATTATATATACAGTCAGGGGCCGGCAATTAAAATAGAACGCGTGGATGTTCCCGTTCGACTGGAAAAACGGCTTGCCGCTTTGCTCACAGATCTCGCTGAGCATAAGGGCATGAGCATTTCAGCCACGCTGGAAGAAACGCTGCTGCATACGTTCGAGCGGGTTGGAGATGGCGTTGCAAGTCCGCACACTATTGCGGATCTTAACTATATAGAAGAACTGAAGAAAAAGCACGGGATCGATTACGATGTCCATGGCAGCTACAGATTCCGGGAATAATGCGGCGATCAATTAATTCATAAAAGTAATGATGGCCTGTTTTTCTGACGAGGCTGTCGCATAGATCTGTTTTACTTCCAGGAACCATTCGAGCAGATATTCAAAGATCTGGCCATCTTCCTTTTCCCACACACCGGGATAGATGGAGAGCTCTGTCATTTTTGCGGGATTGTAACGCGTTTTTACTTCTTCAGCAGTAAAAGCAGCCAACTGCTCATTGATCTCTATCACCTGATCAGGCGTAAGATAATGGGCAGGACCGTAGCCCAAATCCTGATCATCGTCCACCACCTGACCGCTGAATAATGCTGCCCCCAAAGGGTGGTCCAGCGTTTGCAGATTCTGACCGGTTAAAATAAAGAGAATGCCTTCCCATGATTTATCGATATCGGTGAGCGTCGGAGCGGGCTCATCGTTTTCGTCGTACAGGATCTCATCCAGAAAGGAACTGTTTTCCAGTATCTCATTAAGTTCGTCCTCCGATACACGAAGGAAATTTAAAACCATACCCATAATGATAATGTGATTGGTGAATGATCATCGAAAGTAAACAGAGGTTGCTGAATAACTGCAGATTTCTGGTGAAACGTGGGTATAATCATAAAAATTTCGATAATGATTAGTCGTAATAACGGAGTTGTATATTTTTCAGATCTTTCCTGGCAGACCGCCAACATAACCGGAAACAGACAGAGCTGTGACAGGCTTTGCTGAGTTTGCATCACTTTTTTCATAACAGTTGTTAGTTTTTTTTGCGAAATCGTCACGCGTTAACCAATCATTTACATACCTTAACCCACACCTCTATTCTTTCCCGCCGCAATCTTTTCTATTTTTGATCCCGAATGAAAATAGCAGTATTTCTTATAAGCTTTTGTTTGGTTTTGATGGGTGGGGCTGACCGCGTTTTTGCAGGGGCTCACTCCAAAAGCTGCTGCTATACCCGCACTTATCATCATGAAATGATGCCTGAAGGGAAACGAAAACTGCAGCAAACGGGGGCTGCCGTTTTTCCACTGGCATCCATTTCCCGGGAAAACAGCTTCTTTATTGTTGACGGATTAGATGAAGAAGACGTTGATGAAACGTTTAGCCGTAAATTCAGAATGACAGAAAAGTTCTATGAACTGCTATTCCTTGAATCTGCCCTCCAGGAACCCGATCATCTTTTTAAAACAACGCCGTCCCTTTCCCATCAGGATTCAGACAAGTACATATTTCAACGGGTATTCAGAGTTTGAGCAGCATCCATAAAACAACGATGCTTATTGTATGCGTATGCATACTTTTAAAATTGCCCTGATCACCTGACCTCTACCGCTTGCCTCCGCAGTTATACCTGCAAACCAACCATCACCATTACGGCTGAATCGAATTAACACTTTTGTATAGACCAACATTCATCACATCATGAAAAGAATCGTCATGTACGCTGGCCTTGTAGCCACTATTGGCTACGTAAGTTGCACAGCCAAGTCCGCAGAAAAGGAAGAAGTCACGAAATACGCTGTAACCAGCCCGATCCGTGTTGATACTTCCTTCACCAAAGAATATGTTTCGCAGATCCGTTCTGTGAGAAACATTGAGATCCGTGCGCAGGAAAAAGGTTTCCTGCAAAACATTTATGTGGACGAAGGTCAGTATGTAAAAGCTGGTCAGGTACTCTTCCGCATCATGCCAAAGTTGTATGAAGCAGAATTACTGAAAGCACAGGCTGAAGGAAAGGCCGCAGAAATCGAATTGCAAAACGCAAAAACGCTGGCCGACAAAAACATCGTATCAAAGAACGAACAGGCTATGGCACAGGCAAAGCTTGATCAGGCAAATGCGGAGATCGCTTTGGCAAAACTGCACCTTTCATTCACAGAGATCCGTGCTCCATTTGATGGAACGATCGACCGTCTTCCCAAGAAACTCGGAAGTCTGATCGATGAAGGTGAACTGCTGACAAGTCTTTCAGACAACAGCCAGATGTTCGCTTACTTCAATGTGTCAGAACCTGAATATCTCGATTATCAAACCAACACAAAAAGCCGCGGCAGCGCAGAAGTAAACCTGTTGCTTGCAAACGGTACGATCCTCTCCCGCCCTGGTAAAGTAGAAGTGATCGAAAGTGAATTTGATAACGAAACGGGCAATATTGCATTCCGCGCTATCTTCCCTAACCCTGACCGCCTGCTGAAACACGGTGAAACAGGTAAAGTGAAAATGACAATGCCAATGAAGAATGCACTTGTTATTCCACAGAAGGCGACGTATGAAATTCAGGACAAGATCTATGTATTCGTTGTTGATAAGAACGGCAAACTCGAATCCCGCAATATTACCATCACCGGCAGCATGCCCGATCTCTATGTAGTAAGCAGCGGTCTTTCCGATGGCGACAAGATTCTTCTCGAAGGCGTTCAAAAAGTAAAAGACGATGAGAAGATACAGTATGAGTACGAAAAGCCCGAAGAGGTGATCGCACATCTTAGATTAAAAGCCGAGTAATTATACAAATTATAAAAACACGGATTACGCGAATTGGCGTTTGCAGATGGGATGATCCTGCATTTCACATGCAGGTAAAAGAAGGTGTTGCCTTCACAAAAGAAAAGTTTCAATCAGCAGACACTAATTCGCGGAATTCGCGAAAAAAATTCGCGTAGATGTTCAACAGATTTATACAAAGACCGGTTCTCTCTATCGTCATCTCCCTCATCATTGTTTTTCTTGGTGTGCTGGCGATCACTGGTCTTCCCGTAACCCAGTTCCCCTCGATCTCTCCGCCCAAAGTAAACGTGGTGGCGGATTATCCGGGTGCGAACAACGAACTCATGATCAAATCCGTAATAATTCCACTCGAAAGAGCGATCAACGGTATTCCCGGTATGAAGTACATGGCGTCCGATGCCGGTAATGACGGTGAAGGAACGATACAGGTGGTATTCAACCTCGGAACAGATCCAAACGTAGCATCACTTAACGTACAGAACCGTGTGGCTTCGGTGATCAACAAACTTCCACCACTTGTGGTGCGTGAAGGGGTGAAGATCTCGCGTGAGGAATCAAACATGCTGATGTACATCAACCTTTACAGTGAAGACCCGAATGCTGATCAGAAATTCCTTTTCAACTTTGCAGACATCAACCTTCTCTCAGAGTTGAAACGCGTGGATGGGGTGGGTTATGCAGATATCCTTGGTACACGTGAGTATGCCATGCGGATCTGGCTGAAACCCGATCGCATGCTCGCCTACAAGATCTCTGCAGACGAGGTAATGGAATCCCTCAGCAAGCAAAGCCTTGAAGCTTCTCCCGGTAAAACGGGTGAGAGCTCCGGTAAGCGATCCCAGTCTTTTGAATATGTATTGAAATACTCCGGACGTTTTACCACGAAAGAACAGTATGAGAATGTGATCGTAAAATCTACTTCCAACGGTGAATTGCTTCGACTGAAAGATATCGCTGATATCGAATTCGGAAGTACGATGTATGATATCTATTCAAACCTGAATGGCAAACCTTCCGCTGCCATTGTGTTGAAACAATCATACGGCAGTAATGCGAGCCAGACGATCGATAATGTGAAAAAGAAGCTGGAAGAAATCCAGGCAAGCTCATTTCCGAAAGGAATGAAATATGAGCTGAGCTATGACGTATCAAAATTCCTGGATGCTTCTATTGAGAAAGTATTGCATACGCTGGTGGAAGCATTCATCCTCGTAGGCATTGTGGTATTCCTGTTCCTTGGAGACTGGCGCTCTACATTGATCCCTGCGATGGCGGTACCGGTATCATTGATCGGTACGTTCATGTTCATGCAATACTTTGGTATTACGCTGAACCTGATCACACTGTTTGCAATGGTACTTGCTATAGGCGTGGTGGTGGATGATGCGATCGTTGTGATCGAAGCAGTGCATGCCAAAATGGAGGAAGAACATCTTTCTCCAAGAAAAGCAACGAAGAAAGCCATGCATGAAATATCGGGAGCGATCATTGCGATCACGTTCCTGATGGCCGCGGTGTTCATACCTGTTGCATTCATGTCGGGACCAGTTGGTACATTCTACCGCCAGTTTTCTATCACCATGGCAACATCGATCATTCTTTCGGGTGTTGTAGCGTTGACCTTAACGCCTGCGCTTTGCGCGATGATCCTGAAGAATAATCATGGTAAACCGAAAAGGAAAACACCGGTCAATCGTTTTATCGGAGGATTCAACAATGTATTTAATAAAAGCCAGAACAGATACGTGAGCCTGCTGGGCCGTATGGTATCACGCAGGGTAGTAACGTTTGGTATTCTGATCCTCTTCTGTATTGGTACCTATTTCCTGAGCAAGAGCGTTCCTTCCGGTTTTATTCCGAACGAAGACCAGGGTATGTTCTATGCGATCATTCAAACGCCTCCGGGCTCATCACTGGAAAGAACAAATGAGATTGCTGAACGTCTGCAGAAAATCTCTGAAACTGTTGATGGAGTGAAATCCGTATCTGCCCTCGCAGGCTATGAGATCCTTACAGAAGGTACGGGCTCCAACTCCGGTACCTGTCTGGTAAATCTGAAAGACTGGAAAGACCGGAAGCACTCAGTACAGGAGATCATTAATGAGCTTGAAGAGAAAACGAAAGATATCACCGGAGCAAATATCGAATACTTCCTTCCGCCGGCTGTTCCCGGTTATGGCGCCGCAGGTGGCTTTGAATTGCGTCTGCTGGATAAAGCGGGTTCCGGTAATTACAAACTGATGGAGAAAGTGAATGATGAGTTTGTTGCCGAACTGAAAAAACGAAAGGAACTTTCTTCGATCTTTAGTTTCTATAGTGCCAGCTTCCCGCAGTATATGCTGAAAGTGGATAATGATATTGCGCAGCAAAAAGGCGTAAGCATCGACAATGCGATGAATACGTTGTCCACACTCGTTGGTAGTAACTATGAGATCAGCTTTATCAACTTTGGCCGTCAATATAAGGTGATCGTACAGGCCGGTGCCCAATACCGCGCCCTGCCCGATGATATCCTGAAATTGTATGTGAAGAATGATAAAGACGAAATGGTTCCATTCTCCGCATTTATGAAGATGGAGAAAGTGTATGGTCTGTCAGAGATCACGCGTCACAATATGTACAATGCATCAGAGATTTCCGGTTCACCGGCTCCCGGCTATTCGAGCGGTGAAGCGATCGCGGTGATCAATGAAGTGGCAGCGAAAACGTTACCGAGAGGTTTTGGTATCGACTGGGCAGGTATCTCCAAAGATGAGGTGGCCCAGGGCAACCAGGCGATATGGATCTTCCTGATCTGTCTTGGCTTCGTATACCTCATTCTCGCCGCGCAATACGAAAGCTTTATTCTTCCGCTGGCGGTGATCCTTTCGTTACCTACGGGTATATTCGGTGCATTTCTGTTGCTGAAAATTCTAGGCCTTGAAAACAACATCTACGCACAGATCGCGATGGTAATGCTGATCGGCCTGCTTGGTAAGAATGCCGTACTGATCGTTGAGTTTGCCGTGCAGAAGCACCGTTCGGGATCAACGGTATTACAGGCATCAATGGAAGGCGCAAAAGTTCGTTTCCGCCCGATCCTGATGACGTCATTTGCGTTCATCGCGGGTCTGATACCGCTGGTGGTGGCGGAAGGCCCGGGTAAGATCGGTAACCGAACTATTGGTACCGCCGCCGCAGGAGGTATGCTGCTGGGAACAATATTCGGGGTATTGATCATTCCCGGCCTTTATTACGTATTCGGAAAGATCGCCGAACGCCGTTTGCTTGTAAAAGATGAAGAAGAAAATCCCTTAACAGAAGAAATTGATCACAATGTTTAAATTCAAAATAAACCATGGCCTCGCAGTGGCGGCGCTTTGCGCAGCCATGGCGGGTTGTAAAGTGCCGGCGATGGTTGAGCCCACGCAACATCTCGCGTCGCCATCGGCATACAGCAACAGCACAGATACGACAAATACCGCCGATATCCAGTGGCGGCAGTTCTTTAACGATCCGAACCTGGTAACGCTGATCGACACAGCGCTCAAGAATAACCAGGAGCTGAATATAACCCTGCAGGAGATCGAGATCGCCCGCAATGAGATCAGACTTCGCCAACAGCCATTATTGCCATCCGTAAGTTTGGGCGGCGGTGCCGGCGTTGAAAAAGTAGGTCGCTATACAAGCCAGGGAGCTGGTGATGCAACAACTGACATCAAACCAGGAAAGGAAATGCCTGACCCATTGGGCGATTTCCGTATTGCGGCTGTTGCAAACTGGGAAGTGGATATCTGGAAGAAACTGCGCAATTCAAAGAAAGCTGCAGTCACGCGATATCTCGCTTCTGTAGAAGGAAAGAATTTCGTGATCACAAACCTGATCGCCGAGATCGCCGATTCTTATTATGAATTGCTGGCATTGGATAATCAGCTGGAGATCGTAAAACAAAATATCTCCCTGCAACAAAATGCGCTTGAGATCATCAAAGTGCAGAAAGAAGCAGCACGTGCAACAGAACTGGCAGTTCAAAAATTTCAGGCGGAAGTATTGAAAACACAAAGCCTTGAATATGATATTGCACAACAGATAAAAGAAACGGAGAACAAGATCAATTTTTTACTTGGCCGTTATCCGCAGGATATTGTTCGTACTAAGAATATTCTTGGATTAACGCCATCTGCTGTTCAGTCAGGTATTCCTTCTCAACTGCTGGCAAATCGCCCGGATATCCGTCAGGCGGAACTTGAACTGGCAGCATCAAAACTGGATGTGAAGGTAGCGCGCGCAGAGTTCTATCCTTCATTTGGTATTTCCGCGGGTGTTGGTTTCCAGGCATTCAATCCAACGTATCTGTTCCGTATGCCTGAGTCAATATTGTATTCAATTGCAGGTGATATTGCTGGTCCGCTGATCAACAAGAATGCGATCAAGGCTGAGTTCTACAGCGCCAATGCACGGCAGCTGCAGGCTTTATATAATTATGAAAAGACGATCCTGAATGCCTATATAGAAGTTGCAACACAACTATCAAATATCTCAAACCTTGAGAAAAGCTATGGGTTGAAATCGCAACAGGTAGATGCATTGACCCGTTCCATTGATATATCGGGTGATCTGTTCAAAAATGCCAGAGCCGATTATCTTGAAGTGTTGATGACGCAACGTGACGCGCTGGAAGCAAAACTGGAATTGATCGAGACGAAAAAAGATCAGATGAGCGCAGTGGTGAGAGTGTACAGAGGTCTTGGTGGCGGATGGAAGTAATATTTTGCCGATCACGATAAAAAAGAAGAAGCCGGCCCCAGACAGGGGCCGGCTTCTTAATTATGAACCGATAGAAGAAGTATCTGGTATCAGCAATCTGATGTGGTAACTGATGAAAGCAGTATTGCCGGCAAATGCGGATCGACTTAAACTTCCCTTTTGGATAACATGCAAGTTGGGTTAAATAGTCTATTGTTATTCGACTAAATTCTCCGTAAAAAAACATCTTTTTCCGGTGAAAAACACATGGATTTGATCCGGCCATATTGTTATTTTGAATTCTGAATTATCAGGGAAATAGTTGACGGAATTAAACAACATACCGGGGTAGTGTATGTTGTCAAATACAACGGGCATTTACAGGTTTACCTTGCTGCCAGGTTTAAAACAAGAAGTTATGCAAACTGAAAACAACAAGATACGAACAGAGGGCGCCAATGTGCGTAGTCTCACGATCCAACCGAGGATCAGGGTTAGCAGGTATAATAATAAGAGCGTACCTGAGATCAAATTGTGCGGCAACTGGTTAAAGGATGCAGGATTTAACATTAACAAAAAAGTACTGGTAACGACCAGGAGGGAAATGTTGATTGTTAAGACGATTGAATAAGAAAATAGCCGTTGATTCTTTCGCCGGAAGCGATGGAATTGTAAGTTATTAAGACGATGTATCCTATGATTTCCAAACCAATTTTGAAGGCATTAATAAAACGATATTTGCGTGACGCGATGATCCTTGCGTCCAACCGAAGGTATTCGTCGGCGATATACCTTTCAGGGTATGCAGTGGAGCTTGCATTGAAATATAAGATCTGTCGCTTGATGATATTCAGTCGTGGGTTTCCTGAGACGCGCAATGAATTCAGTAGCTACTTTTCCGGCGACCGGAGGTCTATTTTTCCAGGTTCTGTAAGAGAGCTTAGGGATATTCGTCACCATGACTTATCAAAACTATTATGTTTTTCTGGAGAAGAGTTAAATATTCAAGTTAATCTTTCTTCAGAATGGGAACTGATCAGAACATGGAATCCGGATATGAGATACAAGAATTCGGTGGTTAGAAAATCACCATGTCGGTTATTTCTAAATTCTTGCAATCGGTTTGTGGAATGGATAGTTTAAATTTTAATATATATGGCGAAAAGAAGTCAACATGTTGTACCTTTTTGTGCAGGCTGGGCAGTTGCATCTGCCGGAGCAAAAAAAGCAACGGCTTTTGCATCAAGGAAGGCAGATGCAATAACAATTGCAACACATATTGCAAAAGAGAATTATACCGATGTGGTCATTTACGGAAGAGACGGGAAAGTTAAACAGCGAAAAAGTTTTAAAAGAGCTTTCTGAATCCGATAGGGGAGTGACGTTGGGGAGACTATTGGAACGTTTTTCCAATATATTATACTCTCCGAGCTATCAGGATCGAAAAAGGAAAAGATATTACTGAAGAATTCCGGACAAATATTACTGATTGACCGGAAAGATAAAAGATGCTATAGATTCTCAGCGATCTTCTTTTTCAGTTTTGAATAATTCGCATCGTCCTTTGAAAGATCATTGTGGTAAATGAGATTTCCGCTTTTATCAACCAGGAAATACTGGGGAATCGCCATCACCCGGTACTTCGCCCTGATCATATTGTCCTCGATCTGGTATTCCGGCACGTCACATGCCTGCGGCCAGGGTAATTTGTAAAGGTCCAATGCGCCTTTCCATTTTTTTTTATCGCGGTCGATTGACACAGAGATCATTTTGAATCCCTTTCCCGAATACGAGGAATCGATAAACCTTAATGCAGGAAAACTGGCGATGCAGGGAGCACAATACGAATCCCAAAAACAGATGAGCACCAGTGAATCACGAAAATCAGAAAGCCGGAATGTATCTTCCGTCAATGTCTTCACAATAAAATCAGGGGCTTTCTGACCAAGCTGCAATGAAAGGATTTTGTCCAGCTCTTTCTTTAAAAGCATCCCGGCGTTTGTTCGCTGTTGTTTCTCAGGAATAAGCGCGTACAGATCTACAAGGTCAAATGCTTCAAGATAAATGGTTGCCCCAATATCCCCCATGATCTCCTTTCTGAAAATATACAAACTATAGTATGATTGATAGTTCACTTTCACAAACTCAACCTTTCTTCGTATCAATTCCTTTCTTAACCGCCGTTGATTTGATAAAATTTCTTCAGTCGCGCTTTTTGAACTGCCCGAACCCCGGCTCATTGTAAGATTTCTTGATAGCAGGATCAGGGAATCAATGACGGGCTGCGTATATTGTTTGTATGCCGCCTCCTCCGATCTGAATGGAAGGTTGGATCGGCTGATTAGCCATTTGTCCGTATTTGCAGAATCCGGCGTCAATTGCATGTTCATTTCACCTCTCTGTATCCAGATACTCTCTGCTATTAAAGTTTTCTCTCCGTTTTCTATGATCAACCAACAGTGAGTGTACCAATCTGTTAAAGCTCCTGATATAATATACTGATTGTTTTTCTGCGATACGCGGACTCCTCCAATACCCTCATCAGCCGCTGTCTTTAACTGGACCGTCAGCTGTTGACCTGTCGGGCATGAGATGATCAACGAAAAGTTGTCAGCGGCGGTACCGCATTGTGTACACAATACGATTAATAAACAGGCGAACAGACGGGTCATGATCGGTTAAGGTTTAAATGAATAAAAAACCGGAGCAGCGCAGGTTTGGTTAAATTAAATTACGTTTTTTAAATCATACCAAATTGCGAAAGCCGGCTGGAAAAAACAGCCGGCTTTCGCAGTAACAGCAGATATTTCTGAATCAGGACGTTGAACCGGATCGCGGACGCAAAACATTCCCTGTTTACCCAAGCGCTATGAACCGTTCCGCCATAAACTGCTCCACTTCCCTGTACAGTCTTTTATGCCCCGCATTCCGGATCATCGTGCGTTTCTGACTAAGCAATACATGTAGCCTGGCGGCAAGGTCCGGCTTAGTTTTCCAGTAAATTTTGTTGATATTCAATATTGCGCTCAGCAGATCACCCGGATAAAAATCTCCATCTGCCAGAATATCGGTCTCAAGGATCTGCAATGTTTTATCAAGCAGAAAAATAGTTCCGACATCCTGAGAAAGTAATAACCGAACCTGTTCCGTGGAAAGATCCTTCACCGGCACCCGTGAAAACTGATGACAGCGGGCGGCAACACCCGAAGGAGAACCCGCCTCGCTGCGGCTATTACATTGCAGTTGTTCTATGGATTTAGTTTCTTCCATTGCTGTATTATTTCACTTAAAAATTCAGTGTAATAATTACGACAACAATAGTACGAAGACCTACGTATTAAAGCAAATTAATTTTTCCTCTCCTGGTTTTGCAATTGTTAAATCTTTGAAAAGACAATCCTGTCACTATCTGTATTTCCTGATGATGCCGGTTGCAAAACACATTATCTGACTGGTTTCCCCGGCTCTTCTTATCTTCCGTCCAACAAATCAACAGTATGTCTATTCACGTTGCTATTACCCGGAAGGTATTGCCGGGCAAAGAAGAAGAGTTTAAAAATGCATTGCGACAGTTCCTCGGCGAATCATTTGTGCATGGTGGTGTACATGGCGCTGCAATGATCACAGCACTACCGGGTTCTGAAGAAAGGGAGATAGGGATACTACGGACATTCAGGGATGAAGAGGAGAAAAATGAATTTTACAATTCGAAACAATTCAGGGACTGGGAAGATTATGCTTCCACACTTACTGAAGATCCTGTATACCGGCCACTGACAGGGCTTGAAGCATGGTTTCGCTCCCCAATGCCACCACCAAGATGGAAAATGGCATTAACAACATTGTCCGGCGTATTTCCCACAAGCGTTTTCCTTTCTCTTACAGTAGTGCCTCTCATAAAGGACCAGCCATTGCTCATAAAAGCGCTGATCATTGCCGTATTGATGGTTGGTCTGTTGACATGGGTTGTAATGCCTCTGCTCACCAAGGCATTAAAAGGCTGGTTAAGAAAATAACTTTAGAGGTTCACCATGGCTTCCTTATTGTATCTGGTGCGATATTCAAGCGGAGATAAGCCGGTGATCTTTCTGAACACGTCCCTGAATGCCTTCAGATCCGAATAGCCGACTTCATTCATCACTTCATCGATCGTCTTTCGTGTAGTCTCGAAGGCTTTTTTATCTTCACCCGCTGTGAATCTTCCACCGGTGTATTGCCCGTGGCTTTTATAAAGCGCCGGTCAAACTTGCGCCGGCCGATTGCAAAATGGGAAGAAAGATTTTCTACATTTATGCAGATAACGCAACTCGCTGCTCTTTCCGGTAGATACACCAGTTGATACAACAGACCCATGATAGAAAAAATAAAAAAGTAATTTTTTGAATGACGGGCAACCAAACAATTAGCTCATCCGAATAATAAACATAATTATTGACGGCAACGAGCAGGATATTGATGAGGCCGAAATAAAACAACCTATTCCACCTTAGCTTATAAAGAATGATCATAGTACAAATGACGACGATCAAACCTGTCAGTGATGCAAGATTCACTATCAGGTCATGCAAGGTTGATGCAGCAAGTGATGATATAAAAACCGTTGAGGCAAGAGAAGAAGCGGTGATCACACTGCGGAGTAGTTTATCTTTCGTGATCAGAAATGCGACCATCAACCAGGAAGCCTGCAGCGACGCCGCAAGAGCGAGCATGGCAATCACTGCCACCGGCCTCGCCGGGTTTACTTCACCATTGATGGCTGTCTTGTTGAACAGGTTACACCAGTAATTATCTTTCCAGCTGAAACCAATTGACTGTACATCTGCCTGGGACCCGCCGGGATACAATGTTGTTGCAACGATATACATCACAACAAACAACAGTATTCCAAAAATAGGCGTTAACAGTATCCGGTTTCGCATTCGAATGATTCTATTATATCTTAGTAATGAATTTACGGGACTTATTCCTCACTAATCGATTTAAGAACACCAGTACAGCTCCTCTTACTTTTGCTTTCAGCAGATCATATGCCGGCGGACAAAGATCTCACCCCTTTAACCCACGTTTAGTGATACAGGAATAAATGATCTGTGGGACTGGGGGATTGGTTGCCTTTGACATAGCCGGGAAAGTAAAAAGTCAAAAATAAAAAATATCTCCCTAAAACACTTTCGCCCGGCAGATGGAATGTTGACAAACAAATCCGCTCTTTCTTCTTGAAATGAGGAATTAAAGCCTTTATAGCGCGGACTTCATTCTGCAAAATCGATATTTATCTGTTTATCACCACTGTTGCCGCCACTCCTTTTAATGGTCCTATCGCTATTTGCCTCCCGAATACCCATTCTTTGATAAAAATCGACTATGCTCCGTCCATTCCAGGGTATTTCATAAAAAAATAAACCGCAGCGATGACCTTTCGTATTTCCCACGATATATCTATGAATAAAAGCCGGCTTCGTCGTCTGTGATCCTATTATTATTAATAATACTATTAAAAAACAAACCAACCTATATCTTTGCCCCTGTTGATTCGAATTCCGATCAATATGCAGGATATAACACCCGAAATAAATAATAACAGCAACAGCTTTGGCGAACGGGCCAGGATCGATGATGAAACGATCCTTGGTGAGATCTATGCAGCTAATTATCCTGCAGTAGAAAAATATGTTCTCGCCAACAGCGGCACCCGTGACGATGCCAGAGATATCTACCAGGAAGCCTTTCTTGCGTTCTGGAGAAATGTACAGCTAAACCGTTTTGAGCCACAACATCCAAACGCAATAAGCAGCTACATCATGCGTATTGCTAAGTTTAAATGGATAGATGTATTGCGGAAGAAGAACAATACCATCATCTCTGGTATAGACACTGATCCTGCAGATGATACCGAGGTGTATAAACTTGAACAGGATGAAGAGCATTACGTCACGCAGGTAAAGATTCATTATAAAAATATGGGTGAACCATGCAAAGAGCTTCTTTACCGATTTTATTTCAAAAAGGAAATGCTGAAACAGATCGCCGCGCACTTCTCATGGACTGAAGCGACAGCAAAAAACAATAAATACCGATGTCTTCTTAAACTACGGAATCTCGTGCTCAACAGGTAACGATATTCTTAATGTTGAAATTGTATGACAAACCAACAGATCACACCCGAAGAGTTAGCATATATTGACCGTTATCTTCACCAGCAGATGACAGAAGAAGAGCAAACTGTTTTCAGGCAAAAGATAAAAAATGAAGCTGATTTCAAAGAGAAAGTGAATGAAGTCAGGCTGACGCTGCTGGCTATTGCCGAAACCGGTGTGGAAGAAAAAATAAAAGAATTTCATAAACGTATAGCGCCGCTGCCCGCCATCAACAAAGACAAGACCATCCGGCTCAGGTATTTTGCCGCTGCCGCATCTGTTGCCATTCTTGTCTCACTCGGTGTATGGTTTCTGTTGATGAACAACGATACGGGAAATGATCTCTACAGCAACTACTACAAACCCGATCCCGGACTGATGACCGTGATGGGAAGTACTGATAAATATGAATTCGAAAAAGCCATGGTATCTTACCGGAACGGTGAATATCGTCAGGCAATCATTACCTGGAAAGAGCAATTAAACCGTAACCCATCCAGCGATACACTCGGATATTTTTTGGGAGCCGCTTACCAGGCTGCCGGTATTACAGACTCAGCGAAAATATATCTCAGTGAAATTGCCACACAACCGGGAAGCAGCTTTTACAAAGACGCAAACTGGTATATGGCCCTCCTGTACCTGAAAACAAATAGCCGGGCTGAAGCATTATTGCACCTTAAACTATCTGCCCACAGCAAAAAGGAAGATCTGATCAAACAGCTCGAAAAATAATCATCCTGATGCGATACATCAAAGCCATTACGCCACTGGTGATATGCCTGCTGCTCATCCCGGTGCTCGCGCAACAACCGCCAAATGGAATTTCCGCCATCGAAAATGCCATTTCCGAAGAACGCCTGAGCGATGCAACGAAATTGCTCCGGTATGATGTACAACACTGGCTTGAAAAAAATAATATTGACACACTGATCTATTACATTTCGCTTAAAGGAACGATTGCAGAAAAGACCGTCGGTTCCAAGGCAGCGGTGAAGGAATTGTACCGGTTCTTAAACGAACTATCCGAAAAGAAGATGACAGCGCTGCAATCCATCGATGCTCACCAGGCTGCTGCCTATTTTTTTGAAAGTATCTATGAAATGCAGGATGCGTATAATGAAATGGAAAAAGCATTGTCCTTTGCATCTCAGCTTGGAGAAAAGCAAAAATATTATACGGGCAAATGCGAATACAACCTTGGAGTTTACTCGTATAAAATGGGGAATATCCGTCTGGCTCAGAAACATCATATCAACGCACTCAAAGTAAAGCAAAGCTCACCGGCCACTTCCGCAGAAGAGCTCTATTTTTCTTACAATGCCGTGGGAACAAACTACTGGCATGAATTAAAACATGACAGTGCGGGGATTTACTTCAACAAAGCACTGGATGAGGTAAAAAAAATGCCGGCAGATAATATCAATCAGCATTTCCGGCCTGCATTGATCAAAAATAATTTAGTCGCAATATACCGCGAGGAAGGTAACACTTCCAAAGCACTGGCTACTGCTCAGGAAGTGATCAATGATTACAGAGAATTTCTTAACGGCAAAGGAGGTGATTCAAAAAAACAATACGCCACAGAAAGCTGGTGCGTTGCTATTGATAATCTTGCGGGCATTTACCAGGACATTGGCGATTATAAAAAAGCTGAGAATCTCTTGTTGTATGCTTATCAGCAAAAAAAGGAAAAATTGAAGGGAAGCTATGACATCCCGATCTCCGGGATCTTATTGGGGCAGCTCTATAATAAACTACGGGAATTTTCCAAAGCAGAAAGATATCTGGAATCTGCATTAAATCAATTAAGGGAAGAAAACGGCGACTATACTTTCTGGCGCGCTGATGCGCAGTACTCAATGGCTGTTCTTTATGAAAAGACAAACAGACCCGCAGAAGCCGCAACCTCTTATGATGAGGCACAAAAACTATACGAGCAGGCTTACGGTGGCGTTTATGATAATACCTATGCCGAATTCATCAACAATAAAGCCCTTTTTCTTGCATCAATCGATCGGTATGAAGAGGCTATGACCACGGCAGGCAAGATTGATAGATATCTTGCATCTATCAGCACATTCAAAAGCACGCAGCACTTTCTCCATCTGTTGAACCTTGCGGAGATCAAATATCTTTCGAAGCGTTATACTGATGCGATCAGATATTGCAACGAGACCATGTCAGTTTTGAACGAACGATCCCCCGGCAGCGGGAATCTGATGGATTCAATACGGGCGGAAGTGCACAAACCGAAGACGATACTGATCAGAGCGCAATCAATGTATGCGTTGCAACCACAAAAGGATTCAGCATTCCTGTTAAGCATATATCAACAGCTTGATACTGCGCTTCAGATCCTGGAGAAACGGAAAGTATTTATCGATGACCCGGAGAATGTAAACCTTCTCATGGCCGAATACCGGGATCTTATCAGTTTTTTTGCAGAAATCTCCCTGGAACTTTATCATCAAACATCCGCCAATCACTTCCTTGAAAAGTTCATCAATATCCGCGAAGCAGCCGTATACAGTCGCATCAGAAGCCGGCTGAATAAAGAAAAAGCCGCGCGTTTTTCCAAACTGCCGGATGAGGTTGTCTCCAAAGAAAATAAGCTGAAAGAGCAAATACAACTGTCGCTCACCAACACAGGCGCCGATAGCGGTCAGCTTGATCAGTACCTTCAAACAATAAAAATATGGGAAGACCATCTCGCAGAACAAAAAAAGCGATATCCGCAATATTACCGGCTCAGGTATGCAACACTCTTCTATAAATTACCGGAATTGCAGGAACTTATCCCGGACAACACAACGCTTGTCCGCTATTATTCAACCGATACATCTTTGGTTGCATTGGTGGCAGACCGCAACACAAAAAAAATTGTAAGACTCGGTGCTGACGGCCTGAACGATATGATCAATGCTGTTTTACAAAACGCCTCGGGTGAAGAAGAGCAGCTAGGATTACTTTATCAACTTTATCAGCAGATCTGGGCACCTTTAAGCGGCGATATACAAACCGAGAAGGTAATGATCATTCCCGATGGTATTTTATACAATGTGAGTATCGACATGCTGCCCTTCGAGCCAGTTAATGCTTTCACACAACTGGCGAATAAAAGTTTACTATCTAAATACGCATTCTCTTATCATTATAGTCCTTTTATGCTGGAGGACGGTTATGATCAGAAAGCATCCTTCGGGAATTATATAGCTTTTGCCCCCGGATTTTCTGATAACCTCAAAAGCGACTACCTCAGCTCAATCAAAGATTCATTGCAACTTGACAGAAAATATTTGATGCTGTTACCGCAACCTGCCAATAATAAGCTTGCTAAAAAAATAAACGAGCAGATCGGTGGCAAAGTTTTTCTGAACGCGTCTTCTACCGTCCCGGCCTTCAGGGATAATGCGGATAAACATAAGATCATTCATATCGCCACACATGCCGAATACAATAACGTATTGCCGGAAGAATCGGGTTTGTTTTTTGCCAAAGAAAGCAACAGTAGCGGTGACAACTTTGTTACGCTGAACGATATCTATCAATATTCCATGAATGCGGACCTGATGATCCTTACAGCCTGCGAATCCGGGAAGCCCGGCTTCCAGGATGGAGAAGGGCTTGTCTCGCTTGCGCATGCTTTCAATTATGCCGGCAGCCGGAACATTCTTACCGCATTATGGAAAATTGACGAACAATCAAGTGCTGCTATTGCGGAGGAATTCATTGATTTTCTAAAACAGGGACTTGAAACAGATGAAGCGCTGAGACAGGCCAAGCTTTCTTACCTGCAGAAAAATGATGGGAGAATTCTCGCTCCGGCGTACTGGTCCGGACTTGTGCTGATGGGAAAACCTCTTTCGATAAAATTTGATACGCCTAAACCTTATTTATCGTGGATCATTGGCGGAGCAACCTTGCTGGCAGTTCTCGGAGGAGTTGCCCTGGTAAGAAAAGGAAGAAGCGGGGAAAATTAGATCAGGGCTTTGAGTCTGATAGACTTTCTTTGCCCGGAATATCGTTGGCAAAAAAAATCTTCCCGTCTTCCCGGGAAAAATTTCACCGGAAAGGCGGGAAGAAGGCGGGCAAGTTGCAATTCTTATAGTCTGTATAAGCGTCAATCTACCTTCTTCATTTCTTTCCATCGTTGGTCCTGGAACACTGACGAAGGATCGATATTCGGATTGTTGGTCATAATAAAATTCACTCCATCGCCCCGGCTCCACGCATGATCAAAACCTGAGCTCAACTCATACTTGCCGCTTTCATCGCGATAGTTTTCTACCTCACGGATCGTTTTGATAAAATTGGAATGAATACGATCCTGGGAACTTTGCTGAGCTTCCCAGCTGCGCATCTGGTTATCCATTTCTGCAAGACGACGATTCCCGTTTGCAATGGCCGTATTGCCGATCTGTCTTGTACGTTCGTCCATCAGCCTGATCGTACCAATATGTGCTACATGTTTTTGTTCACGGATCCCTTTCCAGTAATCATCCGTTGTTTTTTTCCAATCGGGATTCGTACGTAATGCAGAAACCATTACGGCCATCATCCTCTCTGCTACTGCGGCTTCGGATCCGGGAAACCGGAACAGTACGCGAACGGAATAACTCGTGTAGTTCACATCGTAGGTGCCAGTATAATTATTCGGGACATAGGTTTCAACATTCGTCACTCCGCAAACCACCACTCCGGCGGTATCATTACTCCAATTAAGTCTGGCCGTAATTCCTGTATGTTTGAAGTTCACCTGTGCCGCACCATATCGCATCAACTCAGTTCTGCCACGCGCATCATCGTGAGACATCGACTGCACGGCATCGTGATTTTCTTTTACATCACTGATTGACGGGTTGCCTAATTGCGGGCCCCACACCTTCTTTAAAAATTGTGTGGCATCGATCGGTTCACCGACCGCACAATATTTTGAAGTGTTGAACTGACTGTTCATCTGGTTGGACTGTTGGTTAGAGCTCCATGACCAGATCAGCGTTGGCAGGATCTCCAGTGAAAACCTCCGGTCAGGTGATTGTGCAACAAACTGCATGTTTGTGCCGGCGCAGGCATTGCCTGGCGCGGTCCAGAATACGCCTCCCTGGAATGTCCAGCCTTTTGGCAGCATAATACTATAGGCCTCGGCTGGTTGCGAAAATCCTTGCTGGTCCATGATCTTGACACGCGTGAACTCTACATAGTCTTTGCCGGCAACAAATTGAGCGGCGGATGTGGCTTGCTTCATTTTCGGTTTGTTTTGGTTGGTGGGATTGTTTTGCGACTGACAGGCGCTATTCGTCAGAAACAGGATGAAGAGATAGTAAAATCCCTTTTTGTATCGAATCATGGTGGGGTTGTTTTAAATATATCGGTAAAAAAGAAAAAGGTCATCAGCCTTTTGGAATCCGGTTCATATGTTTTTTGAAAAAAATCATCCGGGTTGATGACCTTTTGCTTCTCCGCCGATTTATATGAAACCCCAAAACGAAAATTATGAACCGGCTCATCCTCTCCGCCATTTTGCTGCTTTTCGCGGTAAGTTGTAAAAAAGATGCACAGATCGATCCGCCTGACGAACCGGGCGGAAGTAGCGGCAACGCGAATACCGTAAAAGTACAGGTACAGGTTCCAGCCGGCAGCGTCTTTAACCCGGCAGGCAGCTCCCTGTTGTCATCCTTCCGGTACGTAAATGTAGAAGCTGATAATTATGCGCATGCCTATGCAGATACAAGCAAATTCACCATGGCTTACGTTTTTAATAAAGATAATAAGTTGGTAATGGCAGGATTTATCACGGACAGCTCAAAGATCATTTCACCAGCTACCACAGCAAAAGTGCTGCTCCATTGGGGCCTGAAATTTTCCTTCCTCCAGCAGAACGTAACTGAGGCTTACATTAATAATATCGACAAGATCGAAGCAGCGAGAGAATGGATTTCAAAATTTGAAACACTTTTCAAGGCAGATCCTTTTGTAATTGCCAATAGCGGTTTCAAAAACGATCTGAAGATTGCAATCGAAAAGATCCGGGACAGGAGAACGCTTGACATTAATGGAAAGAACGCGTCCGACGTGCAGGTTGATGCCAATGATATAAAAAGTGGCCTGCAGGTTTTTGAGGATGGCTTAAGCAAGATCTCTGTCAACAATACCTACCGAAGAAGAGGGCATGCATTTTTATATAAAATGAAAGTGCTGGACGCCAACGGTAGTACCAATGTGATCCAAAGTCAGATCGTCCCCAGCTCATCATCACACCAGGACGCTGCCATTGACCCAAGATCAGCTGTCAACAGCGTAATGGGTGAAGTTGGCAAATACGTTGAATCATATACCAATCCTGATGCCGGTACTGCATCGTTCTCTGTAAAAAGCGGGCCGATCGATATTGCTTTGCTCGAAAATGAAAATGAGGTTACGTATAAATTCCGCGTCATCGGACCAGGCGTGAGAGGACGTCTACTCACAAAAAAAGAGGACGACAGACTCACTCAACTGGAAGCAGAAACATTCTTTTTTGATCTTGTTGTTCCTGCCATCGGCACTATCACTTCAATCGGAGGTATGTTTGATAAACCAAACATCAATGCAACAGCTAAAGAAAGAGCCATTGCAACTGTGCAAGGATGGTGGAAAGCAATGCCGGATGTGTATGAAGAATGTAAAAAGGGAAATTATGAAAATGCATTAAAGAAATTCCTTGAGTCACTTTACAAGGATGCGGCGGGGAATTATCTCAATGAAGCCTGTACGATCATTGGCGATATGTATAATGTGGATTCGAAAAAACTGCTCGCTGGCGGCATTGGGAAACTCAATATGATCCTGACGGGCTTTGACGCAGTACTCAGTGTAAGCGACGCATACCTGATCCTGGCAGACTGTGCATCATCCAATGCGGTGGAAGAATGGGAAGTGAAAGCACGGACAAGCAAAGTAAGTCTCACTCCTGATGAACAGGCAACAGTTATTTCAAGTCAGAAAACAGTTACGGCGATCATCAAAAACCTGAACGCGGCATCAGGTACACATCCGAACTTCGAATGGAGTACTTCGGGCAAATACGGTTATTTAAAAGATACAAAAGGGCATACCGGCACATCATTCGAAAGTATTGACGATAAGATCTTTTATAATTGCAACGCAACTTCATCCCAATTAAGCGATGGTGATAACTGGGAATATATTTACATCAAAGCATATTACGCCGGACAACTGATCGGCATGGACACGGCAAAGATCAACGTACGAAAGTTGGAATATAAAATGATGCCGGATAATGTAACGCTTACCGGCAAGAAGAACACCAACAACAATGAAGTACGTCTTTATCTGGTAAGACAGGATAACGTAGTGGATATTGCGCCGAACAGCCAGCTTGATTATAAGGTGATCTGGTCAACTGCCGGCAAATATGGTAAACTACTCGGACGGGAAACAGAGGCCTCCACCACCGTCACAGATTATGATTACAATTCAAGCTGGTATACTGTTACGGATGATAAAACAAAAGAAGCAACAGAGACAATAACGGCCCGAATCTATGTAAAAGCAAAAGATGATGCGGATTACCATCTGATGGATGAAGTAACCAGCTCAGTCAGGATCGATAATGACGAAAGGAAAAAGGTCATCCGGGTAAAAATGACATACATGAACGGATGCTGGAACGAAGGGAACTGTTATACCTATCCCGTCGCAGTCTTCCCTCTTGAAGACACCGCCGTGAAGTATAAAGTGATGTTCTATAACTTTACCGGCACCAGTGCCAATTCACCTGAGGGACGCACCTATAGCTGGAGCAAGGGGGGAGTTCCGCCAACAACTTACAGTACCTATCCTGAAACAAAGGATGTAAACGGCGGCAACTATTATATCTGCCTCGGACGAACCTGGTGTGCCGGACCCACCGCGGGATGCAATATGGGCTCAACTGCAGAATGGGTATCAAACTATAACCGGTTGTATGGAACGGGTGTGATGGCGGAAGTGACCTATTACTATTGACCTTTTCTTATGTGCATAGTTTCATAACGGAGCGCTGCTGTAACGGAGCAGTAAATAGCAGGAAGTTCTCTTCCTGCTTTTCCGTTTTAGGAAGTGAATCGGTTTAAGCCAACCCGTCTCAGCAATTCCATTTTCTATATGCCCATCCTACCGGCAATGCGATATTCTTCGTTTTAATTTCTCCGGTCAACATTTCAGATATTGACCAAAAGCGGTTCAAAGCGGAATACTGAACGGTTCAGCAGGTTTTGACTACGGTTAAGTGACTAATCCTTGATCAGCATTTTTCCCGGAAATAATTTTACCTCATCAAACCATAACCCTTATACCTTACTTATGAACTTCTTCAGAAAATTGTCCCCTGCTTACCCGCTGTGCAGCGGCAGTGTGCTGACATTGACCATTGTAGTTCTTTACGGCTGCAGACATGAAAACTTAACTGCCGGAACCTGCAGTCGTATTTATGAGACAGAAACCAACCATCTCCCTTCGGCACGGGACACGAATGCATGGAAGGAAGAGGAAACGGCCTACATACTTATCAACCTGATCGAATAGTTTTTGTACACAATTGCGTGAACGATTTCAGCAGTGTCAACGCTTGCCACTGAAACCAGAATCCATGGGAGCGTCTCTCTTTTTCTGAAATACCTTACCCGTCGCCGGAACCTGTATGAAAATGCTTTGATCAGGTTTAGCTAAAGCGGGAAATTTCCGTTGATAATCTGAACCTCCGGAATTATTGTTTTATTTAATTGTATAGCATATCGGGTTACTTGCAGTCCACAAACTATGCGGAACCGAAAGTCCTTTGCTAATACTTAAAAACCCGTTTCACCTGATCCAGAAAAGCTTCTTTTTTCCGCCTGCTTATTTCCAGGCCGGCCTTATCGCTCATGATCACCATGCCGCCTTCTCCCCGTTGATATTCGCGCACATGAAGCAAATTGATCAGAAACGATTTGTGCACGCGAAAGAAGGTTGTATCCTTTAATAGCACTTCATACTCGATCAGTGCTTTTGATACAAGCAAGTTCTTTCCGCCTTCCAAATGAAAAATGGTGTAACTGCGTTCCGCTTCGCAATAAATGACCTCAGACAGCTTCACAATAAGAAACCCCTTCAATGTTGGCAGGCAAAGCCGCATTTCGGCTGGACTACCGGCCTTCTCAAGATTGTGCAACAGAACCTCGGACCTGGTCCCATTTCTTTCTTCGTCTATACGTTTGGCCGCACGGCCAACCGCTTCAATCAGCCTGTCTTCATCAACCGGCTTGAGCAGGTAATCAACAGCGCTGAATTGTAGTGCCTGTAATACGTATTCATTGAATGCTGTTACAAAGATCACTTCAAAATTCCGCGTATCAAGATCTGCAAGCAATTCAAGACCCGTTTTGCCTGGCATCTGGATATCCAGGAATACAAGATCCGGCTTTAGCTGATCGATCCGTTGTTTACCTGTAACAGCATTCGGCGCGGTGCCCGCAATTTCCACCTGCGGGCAATGTTTCTCCAGCATTTTCTGCAGCGTCCGCAAGCCATCTGCTTCGTCGTCTATCAAAATTGCTTTCATACGATCAATTTATGTAGTAACAATAATCATCTCAAGAACAGCCTTTGTACCAGCAGCAGCTTCACCTGTTTCCCCCAGATCTGTTATCATCAGCGTACAATCCGTATTATATTTATCATTCATGATGCTGATCCTTTTTCGCAGATTTTCAAGTCCGACAGAACGATGAACAGGCCGGCTTTTACTACGAAGTTCTTCCGATCGCCTGATCCCGATTCCATTGTCTTCGACTATGCAGCGCAACCGGTTGTCGGCTACAGCAAAACTAACCTTCAGTTTTTTTTCCCTATCCGTATACATCAGGCCATGCCAGATAGCATTTTCCACCAGCGGCTGTATCATCATCGACGGCAACGAAATTTCTGCGTCATCAACAGATTCATCCATATCGATCTCATAAGTGAACGTCTGATCAAAACGAAGCCGTTCCATTTCAAGATAGGCTTTCAGATATTGCACATTGTCACACAACGTTACAAATGTTTCCTTCGAATGTTCAAGCGTCATCCGGATCATCAATGCAAACTTGCTGAGATACCGGGAAGCCGTATCGTTTTCGCCCTCCAGTATCATCCGCTTGATGCTGTTCAACGCGTTGAATACAAAATGCGGATTCATCTGCGCCTGCAGGGCAGACAATTTCGCCTCTGCCAGTTGCTCGTTAATGCCTGTCAGCTCGCGTTGCTTTGCCTCCAGCGATTGTTCTGATTCCAGTTGCTTCAGTTTGTTTCCGAGCAATGTGGCAATCGTGGTCATTATTTTAAGATCCCTTTCATTAAAATAATTGGCCTGACTGTGTTCGCTATCGATAATGCCAAGTAATTCACCGTTATGCAAGACAGGCACGGTCAATTCACTTAAGCGGAAGCGATCATCCACACGGTAACGCAGATCCTTACGGGTGTCATTAACCAATATTGGCTTTTTTGTTTCAATCACGTGGCCTACGATGCCTTGCCCCGGCATTACGTAAAAGTCCGTCGTTCTGATGAGGTCGTTTTCAGTCTTGGGGCCAACAGCAGCTTTCTGGATCATTTTTGCTTTATGCTCATCCCATAAATAGATAATGCAATCCTCGTAATGAAGACTTGCAATCAATCTGGCAGCAACATCAGAGACGATTTCATCTTCAGTTTTCTTGCCGGCCAGTGATGATGAAAAGTAGTGCGTGATCTGCTCAAGCTCAAACTGCGCCTTATAATCTTCCGCTCTTAATTTCTCCATTTGTGTATTCACCATTTCTTTTCGGCGGGCAGCCGATGTACGCCAGCGGACAAAAAGAAAAAGAAGCCCGGCAGTCAATAATGCAGCGATAAGAATGAACCATGGTTTTTGCCAGAAAGGTGCTTCAATAATAATATCGAGATAGGCAAACTGTGCCGGCCACCTGTTACCTCCCGAGCTCACCCGCACCTCTAATTTATGTGTACCCGCCGGCAGACCGGAAATAGAAAAAGAGGTCTCCTGCCCGAGATCGATCCATAATGAATCTTCTGCATCAACAAAGCGATAGGCAAAACGCTGATTGCTTCCGTCAAAGAAGTTTATGTCACCAATAGAAATGCGCAACTGACGCTTGTTCCATGAAGTGGACACAGATGAACCGGGCAAATAAACCGGCGGTCTTCCATTGATCACGAGGTTCTCAATAAAGATCCGGGGTACTACTGACTTCCGCGAGATCACCGCCGGATCAAATCTCACAACCGCATCTGCAAAACCAATATAGAGAAGGTGAGCGATGCTATCGTAAAAAAAACGGGAGCCGGAGTTCACCGGGGATGCAGGAAACCCGTCCTGCGTTCCATAGTTATTTACCGCAAAACTTTCAATATCGATTGATGCAATGCCGGCATATCCGGCGATCCACACTTTGTTATCGAGGTAATAAAGTGAAGAGATCTGATCGCTGGGCAGACCATCCTTCTTTGTAAAATGCCGGAACTTCCCGGATACAGGTGAATAAGCAACCAGCGCATTGTTATGGATGCCCAGCCAGATCGTATTGTTCCTGTCAATCGTAAATGTGGAAACCTGCTTATCCGCAATCTTAATAAAAGGAAAGGAATCTATGTAGCGGTCATACTGCTGCAGCGAAGTATTAAATCTCGCAAGGCCGTGCCGTGCCATCCATATATTTCCCTCATGATCTTCCTGGATCGAAACCGGTGCATCCAGCAACTGGGGAAGGTCCGGTATCAGGTCAAATTTGTTCAGCAGAAAATCATACCGGTAAATGCGATGAGCACTGACCCACATATCACCCCGGCTATCACGGTTTATATTATGTACCCAGTAACGGGAGTTGATCCAATCCGACGGTTTCAGTTCTGCGAATTTCCCAGTGGCCGGATTGAAACTGAGGGGTGTTGCCATTGTTCCGATAAAAAGCCTGCCATCCGGAAAAGCCGTTAATGCCGTTACTTTATTCATCCCCGGATCATTGCGTGCAAAAGGAATCATCTTTTCAAAATGCAGATCCGCTTTCCTGAATACAGCGAGCCCCGCACCTCTTGTTGCAGCATAAACTTTATTACCAGAAGAAATTACATCATCAAACGGCGCATCGGCAAATACCTGCTGATCGTCGCGCGCACCTGCTTGCACCGTATGCGGATGAAGTTGTTGCCGAAGTAAACCTTTATTAGTTGCGATAAGCAATCGCTGTTCATGATCCATTAGTATATCATTGCACACATATTCGTTGAATTCACTTTCCGGTGAAGCTACAGGAGGAATTTTTTCAGTGGTATCAAAAGTGATTCTCGCGAAGCCTGCCAGTTGCAACGTAAGGATGAATTGATGATCACCGGCCGCAATTAATTTTGATCTCCATGCCGGCTCATTCATGCCCGCAGGCCAGGGTGCGGAGTGAACAATTTTTTTGCCGTTGCGTATATCAACATAACAAAGTCTTTTTTTGCCAGGATCATAAATAAAAAGAACACCTGGTCTGAGCTGGAAATATTCAAAAGGGATTTGCGGATAAGCAAGAAAGTCATTCATCCCGGGAAAGTCATTCGTCCTGATCTTTTGAAACAACCTGCGTTGCTTATCGTAGAGATACAAACCGTCTACAGAGGTGATCATCAGGCGGTGTTCATCGAGTTCGATCATCTTGCCTCCGAATACAAGATGCGTGACGGCAACCAGCGAATCGGGGTAATAGTCAAACCGGTAAATCAGGCGGCCATTATCGTCAAAGTGATAAAAGCCGGAGCGGGATAGTACGCACAGGCCATCGTTCCCGTCGCTCACCGCATGTAATGTCATATTAAACTTGAACGCATATCGTTTGTCTTTGTAAGGAATAAAGATGTTTTTTCTTTCGCCTGTTCGCGTATTGATTATATGTATGCCTGAACCCGTGATTGCCAAACGGTCATCATCGAGGCGGTACATACCGGCAAGCTCTTCACTGGAAAGAGAAGCCGTATCCTCCGTACTATGATACTGTACAAAGCGATGACCATTGTACCGGTTCAATCCTGCTCTTGTCGTCAGCCATAAGAAACCGGTTGGATCTTCCGCAATTCCCGTAACAATATTATCTGACAAACCATCCGCCGAAGTATACCGTGTAAAATTCCGTTCCTGTAAGGATTGTGTTTTTACAACTGATGTAAAAAACATAATGAAGAAAAGCGGGAGTAAGGTCCTGTTCATGGATGCATGTGATAGTAACTAAAGTTACCATTTAGTTTGATCAGGAAACCTTACAGATGATCTTTCCGGTCAGGACCCGCCGTTGGGAGAATGAGCCAAACCGTTCGTTCTTTGGTATCCGCCATTACCAGCTTCCGGCGGGTAAAATATTTATGCGGTGGTATTCCTTTTGGAGAAAAAGGCATACCGCTGGGAAAGGCGCGGCTACGGACAGTTGCCATAACAGGTAGGTTTGCATCACAAAACGGACGAACAGCGAAAAGATCAGTGGAGACCAGTTATCACTTTAATCAACGGGGCGTTACCGAAAAGCCAAACGAGTAGGGATTGAAAATTATGCCGAAATATATTATTGAGCGGATCATTCCGGCTTCCGGTGCGCTTACATCCAGGTCATTGCAAAAGATCGCACGCAGTTATTGCGATGCAATACACCAGGTAGGTACACGCATCCAATGGATAGAATCATTTGTGACCGCGGATAAATGGTATTGCGTATATGTCGCCGCGGATGAGGCTACGATTCGCGAACACGCCACAATCGGTGGTTTTGCCATCAATGGCATTCACGAAGTAATGGCCTGTGTTGATCCGGTGAGCGCGGAAGGAGATCTGAAACATCCGTGACCGGCCGCCGGGTTATAACCATGTAATCATTTTTAAACCATAAAACCTGAACATGAAAATTTCATCAGAAAGGATGAAGCGGGCATGGTATGCCCTCTCCATTATCACAGGATTGCTGTTGACAGTGACAGCTTGCAGGAAAGACGAGGATGCTCATCCTGCGCACGAAGAAGAAGTGCTTGAAAAGTACAAAGAACATCTTCCAGCTACAGCAATGCAGGAATTGCAGGACGCAAAAGCCGCAACGCAAAAGTACCGTTCCCTGAATGCGGCGATTGCAGACGGCTATGCAGATATCAACGTTGTAACGCAGAACATGGGATTTCATTATATGAAAGCTTCTTATGCGGATACAGTATTCGATCCTCAAAAGCCAGAGATCCTCGTTTACAACAAGCAACATAATGGCGACACTATTCTGGTAGCCGTTGAGTATGCGGTGCCCATTCCGCTTATGCCAAATAAAGTGCCAGGCGGTTTCACAGGCGGTGCTGATGTTTGGACGTACAGCACCGAATTCAATCTCTGGCTGCTGCATGCCTGGATATGGGAATACAACCCGCTTGGTGTTTTCGTACCGGCAAACCCAAACATTCACCTTCATTAATTCCCCTGACAATTGATCATTAAACATAACAACAATATGAAACAATTTATTTTCCTGATCTCTTTATCATTGATCTGTTTTGCAAAACTGAATGCACAAACTGACACCGTTCCTTCAGCCTGCTATCTCGATATTCATCACTTACATCCGGGTAAAGTAAAATTTGCCGACGTGGCGGCGGCGCATAAAAAAGATCTGGCCATTCAAAGAAAGCTCAACGTCGACTTTCTGAAGTATTGGGTTGATGAAAAGAATGGACTGGTGTATTGTCTTTCCTCGGCGCCGGACTCAAACAAGGTTCGTGAAACACATCGGCAGGCGCATGGCCTGCTCCCTGAAGAAGTGCTGGAAGTAACAGGCGGAACGGAAGCTCCGGAGAAACATAAAGGGCACTACTTCATCGACGTACACGAACTTGGTGCCGGAAATGTGACTGCTGCCGACGTGGCTGCGGCACATGAGAAAGACCTGAAGAAACAAGCCAAACACGGTGTAAACTTTATCAACTATTGGGTTGATGAAAAAAGAGGGATAGTTGTTTGTCTCTCACAAGCTGCTAAAGCAAGCGATGTGGCAGACACACACAAAGAAGCGCATGGCTTATTGCCAGCCTCCATCGCACCGGTTAAACAAGGACAGTAACGCCAGAAATCATAACGGATCGGGGTGGAACGCAAAAGGGGTTTCTTGATTGAACCCCCTTTTGCGTTAAATAGCTTTGCATCAAAGAGCTATTTTTTCCTTTCCGGTCTTTTCATTGCTACGTATTCGGTCGGCGAAATACCAAACTGCTTGGTGAAATTCTTTCCGAAATGTGTTTGCGAGCCAAAGCCAGTCATTTCCGCCACTTCATAAATTCTGTAGTCATGTTCCGCCAATAACTCAGCGGCTTTTTTTAATCTTGCTACATTGATCAGTTCATTCGGTGTGAGGTCAGAGATAGCTTTGATCTTTCTGTATAGAGATGCCCGGCTCATATTCAGATTGTCCGCCAGCTGATCAACACTGAGAGCAGCATTCTCGATATTTTTATATACGATCTCGTTCAGCTTTTCCAGAAACTGTTCGTCTGCTTTTGAATACGCCATCGTTTTGATATGCACCAACGGGCTGCTTGCAAAGTACTCACGGATCTTATTTCTGTTGGATAGAAGATTGGCGATCTGCACCAGAAGGTGTTCCGGCGAAAAGGGCTTTTCGATATAAGCATCAGCTCCTGTTTCCAATCCTTCTATTCTTGATTGCAAGGTATTTTTCGCAGTCAGTAAGATTACCGGGATATGACTGTATTCAAAATTGGATTTAATATTTGCACAAAGTTTATAACCATCCATCACCGGCATCATAATGTCGCTTACTACCAGCTGCACGGTTTCTTTTTCAATGATGTTCATCGCTTCCTGTCCGTTCGGTGCTGTTAATACTGTATATTTTTCGCTCAGGAATGCCGAAACAAAATCAAGTATTTCCTTGTGATCGTCTACGATTAATAAGATGGGTTTCATCTTTGTTTTTTTATCAGCTTAAATTGAATTCGATCTCCTGGTGTACAGGTAATTCCAGTACAAATACGTTCATTTTTCCTGTTGGCGCTTCCAGGTATAATAATCCCTTGTGTAATTCAGCCAGTGATCTTGCCAGTGCAAGACCAATTCCGCTGCCAGCCTGCTCACCATTTTCATTGATCCTGAAAAAACTCTCAAATATCTTCTCTTTCATTTCCGAAGGAATAATATAGCCATCATTGGCGATCTCCACCTTGAATGAAGCATCCTGCTCTATTCCGCTCACGAGTCTGATATGCACTTTGCTTCCGGCATATTTGACTGCGTTATCAAGCAGGTTGCTCATTATTTTATTAAAGGCCTCCGTGTCTACATAAGCGTAAAATGCAGGCGAGCTATCCATTGTGAAAGACAATCTTTTTTGTTCCGCTGTTGGTTTGAACCGGACATAGGCATCCGTGATCAGTTCTGTAATATTTGCCTTTACAAAACTAAGACTGAATCCTTTTGTCTCAGTTTTCCGGAAGTCAAGCAGTTGCGTTGTCAGATCAAGAAGGCGATCGATATTCCTTTGCATGATCTGCAGGTTACCACTTACAGCAGGTACAGAGTCAATTTGTTTCATCACCAGTTCCATCGGTCCTTTGATCAGTGTAAGTGGTGTGCGGATCTCATGTGCCACATTGGTAAAGAATTCGATCTTTGCCTGGTAGATCTCCTTTTCTTTTTCATGTTCCAGGAATTCCAGTTTGCGCCGGTTCTTTGCTTCCGCCCGGCGATGATAGCTCCTGATCACCAGCAGCACGATTGCGGTGGCTGCCACGCCATATAATAAATACGCCCAAGAGCTCGCCCAGATTGGCGGAAGGATTTTTATCGTCAATGATGCCGGTCTGCATTTCCATTCTCCGCCACTATTACTTGCTTTCACATGGAAGACGTACGTACCGGGAGATAGTTTCGTGAAATACGCTTTCCTGTTTGTTTTGAGATAACTCCAGTCTTTATTCAATCCCTCCATTCTGAATGCGTATTCCGTCATGTCTGGTGCCGTGTAACTTAGTGCGGCAAAGTCAATACTGAATGAACTTTGATTATGCGTTAGCGTGATTGTTTTTGTATAGGTTATGGATTGCTGCAACGGCGATCCTTCCTTATTGATCGCAAGTTCTTTGTCGTATACCTGGAACCCAGTGATGTATACAGGCAAAATAAAATTGTTCTTGATAAATTCATCCGGGTGAAAACTGATCATTCCTTTCACGCTGCCAAAGTACATGCGGCCGGAAGGATCTTTGTATGCTGAATTATAATTGAACTGATCATTCAGCAAACCATGCGCACGGGTAAACACAGTGATGTTCCCGTTCGTTGGAGTAAACCGGACCAATCCCTTTGATGTGCTTACCCAAAAATTATGCTTACCGTCTTCCAGTACGGCATACATAATGTTACTGGGAAAGCCATTTTTGGTAGTGTGAACGGTGAACTGCTGAGTACCCGGATCAAATTTGCAAAGGCCTCCCTCAGTTGCAATCCACAATTGTTTACGGCTGTCTTCAAAGATCCAGTTTACCCGGTTACCTCCCAGGCTTCGGGGCTTACCGGGGTTATATCTGTAGTGCCCGCTTTTTCCTGTTTGCGGATTGAACCAATGTACTCCATCTGCATAGGTTCCGGCCCAGATCGTTCCTGATTGATCTTCATACAAAATGGTGTAGAAGTTCTCCGGCGCCTCCTCAATAAAATCAAAATTGTCCTTTTCCTTGTTGTACCAGCTTAGTCCGCGATCTGTTGCCACGATCAGCTTCCCTGTCGCTGTTTTCAAAAAGCAATAAATAAAATCACTGCGAAGGTTATGCGTGGCAACAGAATAGTGCCGGAGTCTCTTCCCGGTTTTTATATCCAGTACATCCAACCCGCGATGGAATGTGCCCACCCATAGTTCATTTCCATATACCAGCAAACCATGTATATTGGAAGATGAAAGAGGATGCGATGGTGAATTATTATAATTGGTAAACATGCCTGTACCCGGCTGCAATTTATTCAAGCCTGCATCTTCAGTACCGATCCAAAGGTTGCCTTCTTTATCACTTACGATCTCCCGTACAGCATTGCCACTGATGGAATGACCATCAGTCTGGGGAAAGAATTTTTTAAAACTTGTATATGCCTTCGGCCAGTAATTGATGCCTCCGAAATAGGTGCCTGCCCAAATTCCGCCTTCCTTATCCCTGCAAAATGTATAGATCGCGTTATCCGAAATGGAATATGGATTGTTATAATGCTTTTTCAGGTTAATGGATTTGCCGGTAAGATCATCATAAATAAATATACCAGCTTCCGTTGCGATCCAGTATTCGTTGTCCGATTGCCGGATAAAATCTCTTACAAAGATCTCCGGTTCTTCATCTGTATGATTCAGGATATCTTTATAAGAACCACTTCGTGTATCAAAAAGTTTGGCGCCCTGCTTGGAGGTTCCAACAAGTATGCGCCCATTGCCTGCATCATAGATCTTTTCGATCCAGTTGTTGATGGTAGGACCACTATGATCAAACACATCCCATCCAATTGCATCAGGGCCGGCCGCAGGCAATCGATGAATAGTGCCATTGGCGGAAGAAAGCCACAGTTCACCGTTTGCCATCGAACATACGGAAGATACTTCCAGATGTCCCGGCTGATCAAATGCTTTTAGCACACCGGTTGCCGGTACGTAATAATATAATATCAATCTTGAAACAAACCAGATGCCGCCATTGCTATCACCCTGTATGTCGAGGATCTCTGTCAGCGGTGCACCCCTTACTTTGCGAAAGCTTTCACTCATTGCATCATACATAAACAGACCGCGATCACAACCAACCCACAATACGCCGGCGCGGTCTTCATGTATACTGTATATATAATTACTGCCGATAGAATTGGAATCGTTTGCTTCATTACGGAACACTTTGAAAGAATAACCATCGAAACGGTTAAGACCATCCTTTGTTCCAAACCATAAAAAGCCGTTATGATCCTGGAGACTACAGATCACGGCGTTGTTGGAAAGTCCGCTCTCTACCTGGTAATGCGTAAAATAATACGACTGACCTGTTATGTGGCCATAACTTAATAAGCATAATATCAATAATGTCAATACTCTCATATAGCAGTCGGCAATTAACAGAGGAACGAACTTACTCAAAAAACGACACATGTACCTCATTAAGGCAATCTCTGATGTTTGTTCAATGGCCGATGACAGATGGTAGGTGGCCGAAAAATAGCTGGAAAAAGGAAAGTGTTTCTCCTGCTAGGGAGGCATTCGACCAACTGCCATCGGTCATCGGTCATCATTGTTTTCGAAGCTGAGACAAAATCACCAAATAATGCGATAAACGGGCATTGACCTCAGAAAAGTTTGTCTCAACTTAGTTCAATATTCGTTTTGGTTTCTAAACCATTATTTCTAACCAAACTTGCCATTTATGAGAAAAAGGTCATTAGCACCAACCTTTTGTCATGCGCCTGCATGTCTTCAACAAAAGGTGAATAACAGGATCAATACTGCTCTCTTGTTGATTGCACTATTCTTCACACAATTATTATCAGCCCAAACAACACAGACTGTTACAGGAAAAGTAACTAACCAGAAAGGGGAAGCGCTGGAAGGTGTGAACGTTACCGTAAAAGGAACGTCTTCAGGCACAAGCACTGATGCTGGTGGTAACTATACACTGCAGGTCAGCAATGCTCAGGCCACATTGGTGTTCAGCATTGTTGGTTATGGCAATAAGGAAGCAGCTGTGAACGGACAATCAACCATTAACATGGAACTGCAACAAGGCGCCGGCGATCTTGGCGAAGTGGTTGTAGTTGGTTATGGTTCACAACGTAAAAAAGATCTCACCGGCGCTATTGCCGTTGTGCCGGCGGAAGAAGTTACAAAACGACAGGCCACCACGGTAGGGGAAGCATTGCAGGGGCTTGCGACCGGTGTGTTTGTTCGTGGAGGAGGGCGGCCCGGATCGGAAGCTCGCGTGGAGATCCGCGGTCTGAAAAATCTTACCGGCACAGATCCGCTTTATGTGATTGATGGTATGATCACCACGGCCAATCGGGATTTCAATCCAAACGATGTTGAATCCATTCAGATCCTGAAAGATGCGTCTGCGGCTGCCATCTATGGATCACGCGCTGCAAATGGTGTGATCATCATCACCACTAAAAAAGGACGTAAAGGACCGATGAAGGTCGACTTTTCCTCCAAAGCCAGTATACAGCAAACTCCGCGCTATGATCTTGCCGGTAAAGATGAATTCGTGACGTTGAACAATATGGCCTATGATAATGCCGGTGTGCCACGTCAGAATCTCAACCTCGATGTGAATACCGATTGGCAGGATGCTGCATTCCAAACTGGTTCCATGCAGGATTATAATGTCGGTTTTTCCGGTGGAGGCGATAATGGCAGTTATCTGGTGTCTGCCAATTATTTCGATAATAAAGGCACTGTGATCAGCACAGGTTTCAAACGCTACAGCTTCCGTGTGAATGCGCAAGGCAGCAAAGGTATTTTTAGCTTTGGAGAAAATCTTGCGCTCAGTAATGCGAAAACAGATGAGATATCCGGCAATCCTTATGCTGATGTGGTGCGCTTGTTGCCAACTATTCCTGTCTATGATGCAGCTAACCCCGGTGGCTATGGTTACGGCAGCGAGAGCCGCGCCCGCACATTTGGCACAAACCCTGTTGCTATCGCAGATCTTGAAGACCGCACAAATGAAAACTTCCGCGTTCGCGGTAATATCTGGGGTGAATTAAAGCTGCGCCCGTGGCTGAAATACCGCGCAAACTTTGGCTATGAAACCAGCGCTGATAATTATCTGTATAAAAGAAAAGAGGGCAACTGGACATTGAACCAGGCTTATGATCCTGCAATCTATAATGAGAACAGGGCACGCTATCAATCTATACTCGTTGAAAACACACTTAGTTTTAACCAGCGTTTTGGCAAACATTCTGTGAATGCTATTGCCGGTCAAACTTATCAGCGTAATGATTATGGCCAGGTTTGGGGAACAAAACGTAACATTCTCCAGAATTCATCCACCGGTTCTTACTACTGGGTACTTGATCAGGGAAGTGAACCACAAGCAGGCGGCTATTTGCAAAAATCAATCCTGTTATCTTACCTCGGACGGGTGGAATACAATTACGATGACAGGTATATAGTTAACGGTGTAATCCGTCATGACGGATCATCCCGCTTAGGCCGCAATGAACAATGGGGTACATTTCCTTCTGTATCTGCCGCATGGCGGATCAGCAATGAAAGTTTCTTCAAATCAACATTTGTAAATGATCTGAAACTCCGCGTAAGCCACGGTACGCTCGGCAGCAGCAGTAACCTCGGATACTGGGATTACCTGCCGGTGATCAATACCTTCTCCACCATCGCAATGGGCGTTGGTCAGAATACGTTCCCCGGCGCAACACAGGTGAGACTGGCAAACCAGGATCTCCGTTGGGAAAAGCTGACGCAAACCAACTTTGGTGTGGACGCAACCATCCTTGACAATAAGCTTTCCATCACAGCGGAATACTTTATTGCAAAAACAAAAGACGTACTCACCTACATGCCGATCCTGATGACAACCGGTAACGATGGTGGAAACCCGGCGGTGAATGCAGCAAGCCTTCGCAACACAGGCTTTGAATTTTCCGCAACCTATAACGGAAAGGGAAAGGACTTCAATTATTATGTAACAGCCAACCTGACCACGCTTCGCAATAAGATCCTGAACCTTGGTTATGGCCGTAACGATATCTTCACCGGCACAACCGTTACCAAACTCGGCAGTCCCGCTGCTATGTGGTATCTGCTGGAAACCGATGGTCTTTTCCAATCACAACAGGAAGTTGACAACTATAAAAACAAAGACGGTATCGTTATTCAGCCTACGGCAAAACCCGGTGATATACGTTTCGTAGATTATAACGGTGATGGTCAGATCACCAATGATGACAAAGTGGTGCTGGGAAGTCCATGGGCTGATTTCGAACTTGGCCTGAACATGGGTGCTTCTTATAAGAACTTTGAATTCTCCATGAACTGGTTCGGGTCATTTGGTTCAACGGTGTACAACGGCTACAGAAGCCTGGTCGATCGTTTCGATGATAACTCCAACTATCGTGCGGGTATTAATCCCTGGACACCTGATAATACCAATACAAAGACTCCACGTGCATTGTATGCTTCGACATTGAATTCAAGAGGTGACAGCAATCGCTGGCTGGAAAGCGGATCATTCATGCGCCTGAAATTTGTAAGCCTGTCATACAGCCTCCCCGATGCATGGGTTAAGAAGATCGGTTTTGCGCATGCGCAGATCACGGTATCCGGGCAGAACCTGATCACGATCTCCAACTTCGGCGGCCTCGATCCTGAATTCAATAACTCGAATATGTTTGAAAGAGGCGTATACAATTTCCAATTTCCTAACCTCAAAATGTATTCTGCGGGATTGCAGTTCGGATTCTAAAGTTGAAAGGACGAAATAAGGTTTAATAGGTTAACCCGTCAGGAACCGAACAAACATATGAAGCCTCTCAAACCTTTGATCTTCGAACCGAAATACAAAATCTTTTGACCTAACATTATTACTAGTATGAAAAAGTCAATAAAAATATTACTTGCAATAAGCTTCACGGCATGCCTGCTGTCATCCTGCAAAAAGGATCAGCTGAATGTCGAAAATCCCAATACGATCACGGAAGAACAATTCTGGAAAACAGAAAGCGATGCCGAGAAAGGTGTGAACGCCGCCTATGCGATGTTCTACAAACCGGGTGTATGGGCTCGCTGGATCTATTTCCGGCTTGACCTTACTTCGGACGAAGGTTGCAGTAAAAGCCCCTGGATAGAATTGGCTGACTGGACACGTTTTCAATACGTGAACTACAACTTCTGGGAAGGCAATGCGAACACATGGCGTGATATTTATAAAGCCGTTTTCCGCTGTAACCAGGTTCTTGCTAATGTTCCGGATATCACATTCACCGACAACAACAAGAAAGAACTGATACTGGCACAGGCAAAATTTCTAAGAGCTTTGCACTATTACTACGCTGCATTGCTTTGGGAAAATATTCCACTCGTGCTTGAACCCTCACAACCGGATGATCTTCCGGCTCAGCATCCATTAACTGAAGTATGGGCACAGGTTGAAAAAGATTTTACAGAAGCATTGGCTGTATTACCAGAGAAATGGGATGATGCAAATGTCGGCCGTCCTACAAAAGGCGCCTGCAACGGTTTCCTTGCACGCACTTATATGCAGCAGCATAAATGGCAGCAGGCAAAGACTGCGCTGGATTATTTCTTCACTGGTGCAGGTACAGGCAAATATGAACTCGTTCCAAACTTCCAGGACAACTTCACGCATACCAATGAGAACAATAAAGAATCTGTATTTGAAATACAATTCTCTGATGTGAACAAAGGCGGTGACGGTGATGATCCTAACCAGAACATGGGCCATAACCGTGCGCAATTCTTCGCACCACGTGGTATTGGCTGGAGCGATGGCCAGGCGCGCTACTGGATGGTGGATGAATTCAAGAAAGAAAAAACAGTTGGCAATGCACTGGATCCACGTCTTCGCTATTCGTTATTCTACCCGGCGTTGCAGGCAGACTTTGGCGATAAAGTATACGGCCGCAATTGGGAATGGAATAATGATGAAGCATGGTTCAGAAAATATCAGCGTGATTACTTCAGAACGAATGAAGACTACTTTGCGCAAAACAATGTTCGGCTTATCCGGTTTGCAGACATACTGCTGATGTATGCTGAAACGCTGAATGAGTTGGATCAGACCACTACAGCTGCGGGTTATGTGAACATCGTTCGTGCGAGAGCTAATATGTCTCCGCTTGCAGTGGGTCAACCGGCTTCACTGTTAAGTAAGGATGCATTCCGTGATCGTATAAAAGTAGAGCGTGTACTGGAGCTTTGCGGCGAAAGCGTACGCTGGGCTGACCTGAAACGCTGGGACGATCTGGAAACACAAGCCAAAGTAAATGTGGTGGCGCAAAGAGATCCTGACTTCCTGAATTTCACTGTTGGCAAACACGTTCGCCTTCCAATCCCGCAAACTGAAGTGCTCAACAATCCTAACCTGAAACAAAACGACAAATATTAATACCTGTCTGATGAACAAAAAGACGTTGCTCCTTTACGCTTCAGTGCTGATGTCACTAACCATGTGTTCCAAAACCGAGAATGCGCAGAACGGAACGACCACGCCAGTGAAGCAACCTGTAATGCTGGCTGATCCTTTTGTATTGAAACATGATGGCGCTTATTATTTATATGGAACATCCGGGACGAATTCCGACGGTGGCATCCCTGTATATAAATCCAGTGACGGCAAAAACTGGGAAGGTCCGGCAGGCAAGGCCGGTAACAGCCTGGCGCTTGCTAAGGGCCAGGCTTATGGAACAGCAGGCTTTTGGGCACCGGAGGTTTTCTACCGGAACAACAAGTTCTATATGTTCTACACAGCAAACGAGCATATCGCTGTGGCAACAAGCGATTCGCCACTGGGACCGTTCACACAGACCGATCAGCAACCACTACATGCGGAAAAAGAGATCGATCCTCATGTATTTGTGGATGATAATGGAAAAAGCTATCTGTATTTTGTACGCTTTGATAATGGCAACAAAACTTTTGGTGCGGAACTGAATGACGACTGGAAATCGATCAAAGACAATACAGTCACTCTTTGCATCAAACAAACCGATGAATGGGAAGTTGTTTCCGGAGCGCAATGGCCGGTAACGGAAGCACCGGCCATGCTGAAACACAAGGACCTGTATTACTTATTCTATACAGCCAATGATTTCAGAAGCCCGGCGTATAATGTCGGCTATGCAACGGCCTCTTCCCCGTTAGGGCCATTTACCAAATACAGCGGCAACCCCATCATTCCCAAAACGGAGAACGTACAGGGAACAGGGCACAATGCATTTGTTACTGTCGGCGACAGCATTGTTATGTACTACCACGCACACAACAATCCGCAGCAGGTCGGACCACGCAGAACCCTCTTCAGTACCTGCGGGTTTGTTGCCGGCGCCAACGGAGTGGATGTATTGAAAGTGAATGAAGCAAAACAGATTCCGCAAATCGATACCCCATGACAGATGTACAATTGATCATTTCGGATTGTCTGTACATTATTTGTTCGCTAAATTCGAATATCGATCATCGCTCAGCTATAAAGAAGTTTTAAACGAAAAATTATTGAACATGAAATTAATCCGACTTTCCGGGCTTGCACTGATGGCATGCCTCCTGACTCATCTGACAGCATGCAATAACGGGGAACAGAAAGAAGAGAAACAGGAAGAAGCAAAACGGGAAACAACGTCAACCGGCCGTGCAATTTGGTCAAAGGAACAAGCAAATACATGGTACGATAAACAGCCGTGGCCGGTGGGTTGCAATTTCATTCCCAGCACCGCGATCAATGAACTGGAAATGTTTCAGGCAGAAACTTTTGATACCGCAACCATCAATCGTGAACTTGGCTGGGCCGCTGCTATTGGTATGAATACAGTCCGCGTTTACCTGCATGATCTGTTATGGCAGCAGGATGCACCGGGTTTTCAGAAAAGGCTGGAAACTTTCTTAGCTATCGCTGCACGTCATCATATCAAACCGATCTTTGTATTGTTTGATTCCTGCTGGGATCCGTTCCCTGCATTGGGAAAACAACACGATCCAAAACCATTTGTACATAACTCCGGATGGGTGCAGAGTCCGGGATTTAATGGGCTGAAAGATTCAACGCAATATCCAAGACTTGAAGCTTATGTAAAAGGTGTGGTGGAAAAATTCGCCAATGATGATCGTATTCTTGCATGGGATATCTGGAATGAGCCGGACAATACCAACAACTCTGCCTACGGCAAAGTTGAATTGCCAAATAAAGCTGAATATGTTCTTCCATTACTGCAAAAGTCTTTCGAGTGGGCACGTTCAGTAAACCCATCACAACCATTGACATCAGGCGTTTGGGCCGGCGATTGGTCTTCCCCGGAGAAACTGAAGCCGATCGAAAAGGTACAGCTTGATCAGTCGGACATTATCACCTTCCATAATTATGAAAACGGTGAAGAGTTTGAAAAACGTATCAAATGGCTGCAGCCATTAGGACGTCCGTTGATCTGCACAGAATACATGGCGCGTGGCAATAACAGTTTCTTTGAATCAACTTTGCCTATTGCAAAGAAATATAAAGTTGGTGCGGTGAACTGGGGCCTGGTTGATGGAAAAACGCAAACCAAATACGCCTGGAACAGTTGGGATAAAAAATATAACACTGAGCCAGATCCCTGGTTCCATGAAATTTTCCATACGGATGGAAAACCATACAAACAAAAAGAAGTGGACCTGATCAAAAAACTGACCAGCGAAGCAAATGCTGGAAAATAATGTCGATTGACTGGCGTAAGGCCCCCTCTAAATCTCCCCCGAAGGGGGAGACTTGCAACAGCTTGAGCCCAGAAAAGTCCAATCGTATAGAATATCTTTATTCAACGCGATTGGACTTTTCTGATTTAATGACTTTTCCTAAGTCTTCCCCGAAGGGGGAGATTTAGAGGGGGCCTTACGCAAATCCTCCGGGCCAAACATTCACATCAAAGCAAAAACCAACACCATGAAAAGTTTTTCGCTTATCGCTGCAGCATTATTTTGCATCAATGCATCTGCACAGCAGAAGATCTCTAATCCCGTATTGGATCAGGACTTTCCTGATCCAACAGTAATTCGTGTAAATAATCAGTATTACGCGTATGCCACCAATCCGAATATCAGGGGCAATACGATACATATCCAAGTCGCCACCAGTGCTGATCTGCAAAACTGGAAACTGATCGGCGATGCTCTTCCGCAAAAGCCATCCTGGGGCAATCATGATTTCTGGGCGCCACATGTAATGTATGATCCGCAGCTGAAAAAATATGTGATGTTCTATTCTGCTGAATCGGTTGATACTGCCATTGGCAAATGTCTTGGTGTAGCATATGCAGATAAACCGGAAGGGCCGTTTACAGATAAGGGAACGCCGCTGATCTGCGGTGCTGGTTTTATCAATATCGATCCAATGTCCCTTGTCGATCCTCTATCCGGTAAAAAATTATTGTACTGGGGATCTGCGCATAAACCGATCAAGGTGCAGGAGATGAAAGAAGACTGGACTGACTTCAAACCCGGTTCTTCGCCCAAAGACCTGATATTTCCAAAGAAGGAGAAAAGGTATGACCAATTGGTGGAAGGCGCCTGGATAGATTACTATAATGGAAAATATTATCTCTACTATTCCGGTGATAATTGTTGCGGAGCAGATCCAAGCTATGCCGTACTGGTGGCACGCGCTGATAAAGCAGAAGGCCCCTATACAACATTAGGTGAACAAAACGGCACCGGCAGCAGTGCCATACTGGAAATGAATGAACACTGGACGGGTCCCGGACACAATTCCATCATCACTGATACAAAAGGAAACCGCTACATCGCGTATCACGCGATCCATATCCGCCCCCGTGAAAAACCAACAGGCGAGATCCGCGTCTTCCTTATCGATCCATTGGAATATAAGAACGGATGGCCTGTTGTAAAAAGAGAAACCGGTTCATCCATTGCCTGGAAAGATTCAGCGGACGTTCGCAATGTTCCCATCTTTGAAGACAAAGGCAACGTCTCAGAAGCAGGTGGCACCAGCGGCCGCAGTCATGGAAGATATGGTGCACAATACGGACGTCTCCTGCAATTGAAAGGCAAATCATGGCTGGCAGGTTATACCATCAGTCGCAACAATGGTTATGCAAAAGAGCCCAATGGTGGTTTGGAACTGGAAGTTGCAAAAAGCGATGACAATGGCAGAACATGGAAAGCCATCGGCATCATCTCCGATCCCGGCCGTGACCTGGATAATGCACAACTGATCGAATTACCTGATAAAAGTATTCTGCTTTCCTGTCGTTCCGTTCGCTGGCAGGAATCGTATCGGCTGTACGTTTATCGCAGTACGGATAATGGTAGAAGCTGGACAAGGCTCAGCACCATCGATGCCAACGAAGGAAAGCCGGGTGAGTTGGGTAAACCCGATAAAGGTGTATACGAACCGCATTTTTATTTCTTACAGGATGGCCGGCTTTCCGTGATGTACGCAAGCGAAATACATGTAACAGACAGCAATTCTTACAGTCAGATCATCTCCCAGAAAATATCAAACGACTACGGAAAAACATGGGGCCCGGAGATCTGGGTAGCGCACGAGCCGGGTCATCCTTTATCAAGACCGGGCATGCCGGTGTGGACAAGAATGAAGAATGGCGAATACATCACGGTTTATGAGATCTGCGGACCGGAGAAATGTAATGTGTATTACAAAACGAGTACGGATGGCTTCAACTGGGCAACCGGTTTGGGCACGCCGATCCCTGATCAATGGGCTGGACCCTATATCTTATCATTGTCAGATGGGAGATTAGTGGTCACTTCCAATAAAAGTAATATCTCCATCAGCGATGATTATGGAAAGCATTGGCATACGACGAATGCGGCATGGGAGAAAACATTGTGGCCTTCTATTTATCAAAGCGATAAAAGGGAGATCATGGTAGTGAATTCCGCGGCAAGACCTGAAGGCGGCCATGCGATCAAAGTAAGGATTGGTGAAATCTCTGAGATCGGACGCTGATGGTTCCCGCGGATTTTAAGACATTGGTCAATGCAGAACAAGGTTGCTGACATCTGAGGCGGAGCGTCTCACCACTTTGAGCCCTGGTGTGTATCTCACGTACCAGGGCTCACGAAAGAAGAAAGATGCCTGTTAGATGGAATTATGCAGATTTTCTATTTTGATAATTGAAGAACGTTCACCTTTTGTAAAATACACCGGAAAATTAAGCTGACCCTGCAAACAAACAAATGAGCTATAGTTCTTTGTTGAAAAGGTCATTCTAACTCTTTTCCTGTTAAAAATGCCAAATCCCACAACAAATAACATGGAGCGAATGTTGCAGTTATCTGTTTGGCAGTCTTTATTACGAAAGGTAGTTTCTATATGGTTAGAAGGCTTTTAATGATACTATTGCTCTTCCTGGTGGCAGACATTTATTTTTATCAGGCTGTTACAACTCTTTCAGAGAATGGAACATTGCGGCTTCTTTACTGGTTGATCGATGGCCTGCTGATCGCAGGCATGATCTCCATCATCTGGATCCGAAGGGCGGGAGAAAACGCCCAGCGCTGGATCGCCGGCCTGATGTCCGCACTGCTGCTGATCTTTATTCCCAAACTCGTTGCCACACCCATTCTGCTGGCGGGAGATCTCGTTCGTTTGTTCGATGGCTTTCCACCCAGAAGCATTTACGTAAGTGAAGCCGCCATTGCACTTGCAGGCATTATTTTCCTGGTAACACTTTTCGGGCTGACACGTGGCAGGCACTTTTACAAAGTGCGAAAGGAAACACTGTACTTTCATGACCTGCCGGACGCGTTTGATGGTTTTACAATTACGCAGCTATCCGACATACACTCAGGTAGCTTCAGTGATGCACGCGGTGTTCAGAAAGGCCTCGATCTTGTGAATGCACAAAACAGCGACCTGCTCTTATTCACCGGCGATCTCGTCAATCACATGGCAACGGAAATGGATCCCTGGATCCCTGCCTTCACAAAACTCAGCGCACCTTACGGAAAATATTCCGTGCTCGGCAATCACGATTATGGCGATTATATCCGCTGGGAAACAAAAGCTGCCAAAGACGCCAACCTTGTTCGCTTAAAAGAAGTTCATGGTGAGATCGGGTTTAAATTATTGCTCAATGAAGCAGTGACGATCCAGCGGCAGGGTCAAAATGTTGCACTCATTGGTGTGGAGAATTGGGGCAAAGGCGGCTTTCATAAATATGGTGACCTGAAGACAGCGACGACTGCCGTTCCGGACCATGCATTCAAGATCCTGATGTCCCATGATCCTTCACACTGGGATGAGGTCACGGTAGATCATCATCAGCATGTGCATCTCACACTCGCGGGTCATACACATGGCATGCAGTTCGGTATCGAATTGTTCGGGTTTAAATGGAGCCCGATCAAATATTTCTACAAGCAATGGGCAGGGCTATATGAACAGGAAGGAAAATACCTGTATGTAAATCGCGGCTTCGGCTATCATGGATTGAAAGGCAGGATCGGCATGTGGCCGGAGATCACGGTGCTGACGCTGAAGCGCGGAGACAAATAACCAACCGGAATTCCCGTCAAATTAAGAATATCTTTATCTGATGGAAAACAACCCCGACGTCCTCCAGGTCTACGATCAGATCGGCGATTGGTTCTTTCAAAACCGCTCCAATGGTTTAATGGAAAAACCATATCTCGATCATTTAATTCAACTGGCCGGAAAAGGATCAAAGGTCCTGGATCTCGGCTGCGGCACAGGCATTCCTGTCATGCATTACCTCCTTGATCAGGGTATGAATGTGCTTGGCGCAGATGGCAGCGCAAAGATGCTGACCATCGCCCGTCACAATCTTCCATCAGCAAAATTCATACAGGCAGATATGCGCAAACTGGATCTTGACCAATCATTCGACGCTATCATTGCCTGGCATAGTCTGTTTCATCTGACCTATGATGAACAGATTGCTATGTTCAGTGTTTTCAGAAAATACCTGAACAAGAACGGCGTATTGATGTTCACCTCCGGCAATGAACAGAAAGAAACCTGGAGTATGAACGGTGGCGAAAATTTATACCATGCATCGCTGGAAACTGCTCATTATAAAAAACTACTGGAAGCAGAAGGCTTCAGCATAGTAAGCTATACAAAAGATGACCCCAACTGTGGCGGCGCAACTGTTTGGATCGCACAACTGTTGAAATAACATAGTTATCCGAAGCCACTTATTCAGCAACTGTTAAGCAAACCAATGCTTCATTATTTTTTTAAGTTCGTCCAGATCCGGCGCATCATCTGCGATCCACACCATGATCCCATCAGGACGTATCAGCACTGAATTCAACCCCAGCTGGTCTTTCACCTTCCCTGAAATGTAACTGATCTGTTCACCATGCTGATCTGCCAAATTTTTCAGCAGATCGTTCTGTGTAAGATCAAGCAGTATTCCGCGGCCGTTGCGCATCATTTCGCCGATTGTTTTGCCATCAGAAAATTCAAAATTGGGTACACTATGTCCATACAACGGATGTTCATCACCAAAGTTGTAGTGTGTTTGAATACCCCAGACCCTTCCCGCAACATATGTCGCGCCATCACGTGTAGCCATCAGCTCGCGCATGATTGCATACAATGCACGGGCTTGGGGATCCGGCTTCATGATTGCCACCTGTGCGCGTGACCAATCGAGCACCTGCGCGCCAACGGGATAACGCTCCTGCTGGTATGTGTCCAGCAAACCTTGTGGTGCCTGATCATGAATGACCGCCGCAAGCTTCCAGCCAAGATTTATTGCATCACCTATTCCAAGATTAAGCCCCTGACCTCCCAATGGTGCATGAATATGCGCTGCATCACCAGCCAGCAAAATCCGGCCATTGCGATAAGATGTTGTCTGCCGTGCCCGGTCAGTCCATGTAGTTCCAATATGCAGCGCGCTGATCGTAACATCCGTTTCAGAAATACGACGCAATACTTCCTGGATATGTTCACGTGTAAGCGGTTTATCTGAATGATGAAATGCGCCGCCATCAAAATCCTGTATAACAAGAAATCCTGGTTGCGATTGCAGGTACAAACCCGTTGACGTGAGATTGCGGCCGGGCTTTAATTTTTCCGGATCGGCAATATCAACTCTTGCAGAATAGCCGGTGAATTCCGGTTCTGTTCCTGCAAAATCAAAACCTGCGATCTTGCGGACAACGCTGCGGCTTCCATCACAGCCCACAAGCCAACCGGCTTTAAACTGTTCATCACCTGATTGAACAGTAACTGTATCATCTGCCTGATGAAGATCAGTGACAGCAGCACCACGTCTGATCTCCACACCAAGCTCTTCCGCCCGACGGGTCAGCACGGTTTCAAGCTCCTCCATCTCAGCTACCAGATGAGTGGGTGTTGAAGAAGGCAAACGATTTCTCCATTGGGTTTCATCGATCTTGTTTTGAAAAAATGGAATGCCTGCAAAATGACCAACCTGCCGCTCTGTTTTTGAATCCTGCATTTTTACAGAACTGCTATGCGGATCCTTTAACCGCTTTGGTACTTCCAGCTGATCCAGCAGTCCACGGCGATGCAACGCCTCGATAGCAGGGGCGGAGAGACCACGTACACCAAAAGGCAGTTGCTTCAATGGCGAATGTGCATTCGCAGCTTTCTCCAGTATCAGCACAGCACATTTAGCAAGGGCAAGTTCACATGCAAGAAACAATCCTACAGGCCCGGCGCCGGAAATGATCACATCATAAACGGGCTGTTGTGCGGATCCTCTGTTTTTACTACTTGTTTTCATATAATTTAATAAAACACAAAATTCCGCCAGATGCTTCAGGCAGGCTTGTAGAAACACGACAATTTTGCCGTTATTCTATATGGGGTGCTGAATAACTGTAGGGTTCTGCAGAAACGTTTGAGAAGTTTCATAAGTCTTGCAGGTTTGGCAGGCTGCGTTTGTTTGATCAATTTAATAATGATGCAGGAGCACCGATATCTGCTGCAGGCTTTTTATGCTGATCTGTTTATAATGCTTGCAACAAACTGCCATCTGTCCGACTGCCATGATCTCTTCAATCTGTTAAACGATAAACGCGTATCACCCCCTTATTGATAGCAGGATAGGTATTCTGCAGCCTTATATAAAAGAACAACAGCTTTACGATTGACACATAATGCCATCAGGTAAAAGTGATCACACCGCTGCTTGCAGTCTGTTTTGCTTTCCTTGATTTTCGCGCGAATGCACCGGGAGTGGTGCCACTGTAACGTTTGAATTCTTTACTAAGGTGGGATTGATCTGTATATCCGAATTCAAGCGCAAGACCGGCAATGCCGGCATCAGGGTGAAGCCACAAATGGTTCCGCACCTGCTCAAACCGCATCAGAGCCGACACATCTTTGACCGTATGACCTGATGATTGCTTGAAATTTCTTTCGAGTGTCCGAACAGTTGCATGCGCCGCCGCCGCTACTGCTCTTACAGGCAATGTACCATTTGCTTTCCGCATGGCCACGCCAGCTTTGAATAACATGCTGCCCGTTGCGATCCGCGAATGCACATCTGCAAAATATTGCTGCATTACTCCGATCGCTTCATCGATCTTATCCTCCTGTATACACTTGCTCAATGATGATTGAAGCCGGAGCATCGGATGCTCAATAATATGCACGCTGCCTTTAACTGAAGGCATCCCCAGCAGATCAAAAACCGTCCACGGAAAGAATCGCACGCCAATGATCTGCAAACAACCCTTTGTATAAAATAATACGGGTTGATCAAGCAGGCCCATCATAAACGGAGATGGCAATTGCTTCAACTCTCCATTGTCTGCAATATTGTTGAGTTCACCAAAATAAAAAATGATCTCTGCATAACCATCCGGAAGAACAGCAAAACTTGTTTGCTGTTCCCCGGACTCTCTTTTGTTATACCAAAAACATTTTATGGTATCACTCAATTGGGCAGAAGGCTGAAATTCCTGGTGAAGCATTTTGTAAATTAGTGCATTCTGGCTGTTCCGGTGCGTGACGTAAAAACTGGTCGCTGATTTGCATTGAAAGCAAACGGGGCACATACACGCAACAACAGCGGATTTAAAACCCCTTTTTACTCACATGGAACAAAAGACCGTACTTATTTGTGACGATGATCCGGCGATCCTGGATGTCCTTCAGCGATTGCTGACCCCACATTGCAATATTATTGCCGAACCCGACAGTCAGCGGGTGATCGAATGGGTGGAAAAACACAAACCTAATGTTCTGCTGGTGGATCTGTGGATGCCATACCTGTCCGGCGACCAAATGATCCGTCTGCTAAAGAAAAACAAAGCAGCCGCCAACATGCGCATCATTGCCATTTCCGCAAATCCCAATGGAGAACGCATTGCACTTGGCGCCGGTGCTGATCATTTTGTGGCGAAACCGTTTGATATCGATGACGTGCTGGCAGTAGTCAACCGCATGCTGGAATAAGCAGGCAGGTGATCGATGGCGGTAGATCGATGACCGATGACCGGGCTCCGCGTTTGTCAGGGCTTAACAACAGATAAACCTATTAGGAGCAGGAAGTATGATTACAAAAAGATTCCCGAACTGCTGAGAGTGGTCATTGGCCATCGGTTGATGTGATTTTTAAAATTCAAGTCAGGAGCGCACAGCGGCTGTATCAAAAACGAACAATTATCAGAAGTCTTTTCTGTGCAATAAGATGATTGTCAATTTATTGTATCCGGGCATCGGGTTTGATCGCGTTTAGCTATCAAAATCCCTTACCAATGCTTAAGGCTCATTTCAAAACCGCCTGGCGCCAGTTGCGCAAATATAAAGCTCATTCGTTCATCAATATCGCCGGTCTTTCCATCGGTATGGCCGTGGCTATACTGATCGGTCTTTGGATGAATGATGAACTTTCTTTCAATAAAAATTTCAAAAAAGAAGACCGGCTTGCACAGGTGATCCAGCATGTTACGAACAATGGTGAAGTACAAACATGGTGGGATGTTCCTTATCCGCTTGCAGATGAACTGCGGAAAAATTATGGCCAGGACTTTGTTCATCTCGCCCGTGCTGTAAACTGGGACGATCACATCGTTTCAGTTGGTGACAGTGAAAACAAACTGAAAGCAAACGGCGGTTATTTTGAACATGCAATGCCGGAAATGTTCACAGCCGATATGCTGACCGGTACACGTACTGCATTGAAAGATCCGTCATCAATACTGATTGCAGAGTCTGTTTCCAAAGCATGGTTTCCTGCAACAGATCCCATTGGTAAAACGATAAGGATCGACCAGATGGAACCGTTGAAGGTAGCCGGCGTGTACAAAGACTTTCCGCAAAATTCCACGCTCTATAATTTACAATTCATGGCGTCATGGGATTTCTGGTTTCATGCAAACAATGAACTTAAAGATATGATCGATCCCTGGCGTCCGAACTTTATCACTCTCTTTGCTGAACTTCAACCGGGGGCGGACTTTGCAGCTGTATCTTCGCGCATAAAAGATTCGAAGCTCAAAAATGTGAACCCGCAATTGCAGCAGAAAAAACCGGCGGTTTTTCTTGAACCATTGAACAGGATCCATCTGTACGGTGAATTCAAAAACGGAGTGAATACGGGCGGCGCTATCACTTATGTACGGCTGTTTGGCATGACCGGCGCGTTTGTATTGCTGCTTGCCTGTATCAATTTCATGAATCTTTCAACAGCCCGCTCAGAAAAAAGAGCACGGGAAGTGGGCGTACGGAAAACGATCGGCTCGCTCCGCAGCCAATTGATTGCTCAGTTTTTTGGAGAATCCCTGCTTACGGTGTTACTGGCGTTTGCAATATCATTGATGATGGTCTGGCTAAGCCTTCCCTGGTTCAATGAAGTTGCCGGCAAACAAATGCAGCTTCCCTGGAAAAGCATTTTCTTCTGGAGCAGCATGGCAGGTTTTATTTTGTTCACTGCATTGATCGCGGGCAGCTATCCTGCATTTTATCTCTCATCATTCCAACCGGTGAAAGTGCTGAAAGGCACATTTAAAGCCGGCCGGTTTGCTGCACTTCCACGTCGCATACTGGTTGTATTGCAGTTCACCGTTTCGGTGATCCTCATCATCGGCACTGTATTCGTTTATCGCCAGGTACAGTTTGCCAAAGACCGGCCAGTTGGATATTCCCGGGCGAACCTGCTGACCGTTCCCTCCGGCGATCCCGTACATGCCCACTGGCAGGCTGTCCAGTCAGCGCTGCTGAACTCCGGCGCAGTGGCCGCCGTAACCGAATCTGAAAGCCCGACGACAGGCATCTGGAATACTACAAGCGGTGTAAGCTGGCCGGGAAAAGATCCGGGATTATCTACAGACTTTGGAGTGATCTCTGCGTCCTTTGATTACGGCACAACTGTTCAATGGCAAATTGCGCAGGGGCGCGATTTTTCAAAAGGGATGACAACAGATTCTTCTGCCGTCATCCTGAATGAAGCAGCAGTAAAATACATGGGCATGAAAAATCCGCTGGACCAAACCATCACCTGGTGGGATAAACCCATGCGCGTGATCGGTATTGTTAAAAATATGCTGACTGATTCTCCATATGACGAAGCACGACCTGTGATCTACACGATCCTGAATTATCCCGGTAATATGGCTATCATCCGCCTCAATCCGGCCATGAGCGCATCCGCCGCTATTGATAAGATCACACCTGTTTTCAAACGCTTTAACCCTGAACAGCCTTTCGAATACAAATTTGTTGATGAAGAATATGCGCGCAAATTCGGCAACGAAGAACGTATCGGTACACTGTCCGGTGTCTTCACCGTTCTTGCAGTGATCATCTCCTGTCTTGGCCTCTTCGGACTTGCTTCATTTGTTGCAGAACAACGTACCAAGGAGATCGGCGTACGCAAGATCCTCGGCGCATCTGTGTTCAATCTCTGGGGAATGTTGTCAGGTGAATTTGTTCGTCTGGTAGTCATTTCATTTTGTATCGCCGCTCCGCTTGCCTGGTATTTTATGCAAAACTGGTTACAGAAATTCACCTATCATACAAGTCTTTCTGTATGGGTATTTATTGCGGCCGGGTTTGCAGCATTGCTGATCACACTGATCACGGTAAGCTTTCAATCGATCAAAGCGGCACTTGCAAGACCTGTGAAAAGTTTGCGCAGCGAATGAACCCTGAGTGTGTGGTGTGTGTCGCCCCGGTGTGTGGCCCCGGTGTGTGTCCCACACACCGGAACAACCAACCGCCCTGGTGTGTCCCACACACCGGAACCGGAACAACCTCAGTTCAATCTTATCACCATAGAATCAGTCTTATCCGTCACATTCGCCATCCGGATCCGGTAAGGTGTTGAAAGCGTATCGTATCGTCCTTTATATTTTCTTCCCTGACAGGGGCCGTTATCGCCACCGTTTTCCGCATTTGTCAGGTACCACATCTCTACATTCAGGTTCTGAAAAGAACCTTTCATGTTGTAGGAAGATGAGCCCTCGAGGTGTGAACCTGTCAGCAGACCGGTACCTTTTGTACTGTCGATGGAATTAACCACCGCGTTAAGCACAATGCCATCTCCGGAAGGGCCTTTTTCAATCCGCCAGAAATTCGTGAACAACGGAACGTATACACCTTCAAGTTCGTTTAAGGGATCATTTTTTGAACAACTGAGAACATACGCACTGCCGGTCAGTAACAACAGGCATTTGATGGAATTTTTCATAACAAAGGTTAAAGGTTAAGCGAAATATTCTGTGCATCCAGCTTACCGAGATAAGTTCTGATGCGGGTCTCCAATACCGTCAGATCATTTTCCAATCTTGGAATGACAGTTTGCAACGTCGCCATTATCTCGTCTTTGATCTTATTCCTTTTCTTATTATTTCCTTCATGAATAAACTGATTGATCTTTGGGATCAGGTCTGCATTTAAATGCAATACTTCTGACCGGTGAATGGTATTGATCGCAAAGTCAAACACATTCCGGAAGCCAAAAGAGAGTTCGCTGCTCGCCCAATATTCCAGTACGGCCCGCTCATAATCATTATTGTTTGCATTCAACACCGTATAAGCAGCATTGTAAACCCTGATGGTGGAATCAAACAAATGGATCGCCCGGGGGTCACCCATCGCAAACGCTGTCATCTGTTTGAATATGTCTTTGATATCTTTTGCTTCATTCAGATACATTTCCAACGCGGCCGAGATCTGGGGATAATAAGTATCTCTTCCTTTCAAGCGCTCAAGATCACTCCGCAGATCAGTTTCAGAAACCGCATACAATTGCGTCACTACTTTCAATAATGAATCCTGCACCTGCATTACCCGGGCATAACGTTCATTGTCTGCATGGCGCAAACTGTCAAGATTGTTGATGTTCAGATTCATCTTCTTTAACGTACTGACCATTTGAGCCAGACCTTTTTCGCTATCACGGGGTTTGCGCAGCGTTACAACGATTTCAATAGAACGATCAGATGGTAACCCGAGGTTTCCCGAACCGACAATGATATAATCCTGCGAAGCAGCAGCTTTTATAAGTACTGATCTGCTGCCCGGGGTTGCCGGAAAATAGATCCGGCCATCCGCATCTGATTTCATCAGTTGCGTATTCACCCACAATTCAGCATAGGGAGCGGGTTTGCTGCGATTATCGTCACCCAATACTTCAATACTGAGCGTATAATGCAGGTCCTGTGCAGCCGAAGTAATGTCAATCAATAAAAAACATACAAACCATATCAGTGACAGCTTACTCATGAGTGATGATTTGCATGGTACGTGATAAAGAAACCCTTCCGGAGAAGATCATTTTATTTCCCCGGAATGCTGTCACCGGCGTTGTTTCACCAGTTTTGGCGGGCAAATAAATCCTGAAGCGGCCTGTGCTGTCTGTAGGCACAGATCTGTCAAAGTCATTGAACAGGATATTGGCGCCACTGATAACACGGGAGATCCTGCCGGGATCACTAAGCACAAGGTATCCCGCAAAAAGTGTTGAATCATTCACTTCGGTAAGCGGCAGGTGAATGACCGGCAATGGCCCGTCGGGGATCATCATCAGCGTGTCCCTGGAAGCTGAAATCCGGAAGCCATCGATATCCGCCGATACCAGTACTTTCTTACCGGCATAGTCTGCATTGATATTTGCAAAAACAACCTTTCCTTTTGTATCGATCACCTCTTTGCGGACATCGTTGTCAAAGACAACCTGAACGGTGCCATTAAAAGCACGATCAGGTCTGTTAACAGTATCTCTTACAAGAATGGTGAGATCAAACGGCGTTCGTTCATTCGTTGGCCGGAACCTGTATCCAGCTCCGATGATCACCAGGAAGATCACAACTGCGCCGGTTATACGGAGATTACCTTTCATTACCGTGCCGCTATATTCCGCACTGCTTTTCAATGCACCGGTAAGAAATGCTGTAGCAGCAAGCGCACAGATGGTCAGCAGGAAAAAATAAACGGGCATCGACAAACGGATGCGTTGCTGATAAGAAATGGAGATAAACAGTACCGCGATGAATAACGCAAACAAGGTAAGCGTTACATAAATCCAATTGGTTTTGTTTCTTACAGGTTTGCTCATGATCAATAAATTGATACAAATGCCTTCAGCATTTAATGCTAAAGGATAAACACGGAAAGAACCTTAAACCATATGCGTACTAAGAGAAACCTATGCAGTGGATTTCATTAACAAATTAATGCATTTATCACACTTGAATGGGTGGTTATTAAGAGGAAATGAAATAATTGATCGGTATTGATTGCTTTTTTATGTAAAAGAAGAATTTGTTAGCAGATGATCACTCATCCGGGTGATGGCTCCGCCCGGTGTATCATTTGTTCAAACTCTTTCAACCACAGGTCTGCAGTTGCATTACACAGAAGGATGATATAGGTTTGCTATTGCCGGACATAATAAGAACGGCTGTAGCATTCGTCCCGGACCGGCGTTCTTAAGTGTTTAAAATATATCCGAAAAGGAATGGATGCTTAACGGGGTTTAAAAGTATATACCACCCGCAACGCGTTATCGTTCTCCCGTAAAATGCCCTTGTGGAAATCATACCAGCCATCTGTGGGGCCACCCTGTCCCTGGTTGATATGTATAATAAATGAACCATTCTCATAGCGGTAACCATTCACCACTGCAGAATGTCCGAAATCTTTAAGGTCTGCGAAATGGAGAAAGACAGGTCTTTTACTATTGAGTTCATCGTAGATCACTTGTTCCAGTTTGCCCATTGTGTTCGGTAATAATTTATGCCAGGAGATGTATCGTTCCACCTTCACATCATAATGTTCTTCCAGCATGCTGGAAGAAGCCAGTTTATGCATATAGCGATCAGTTCCGAAATCCTTTTGCACTGCAAGGGCTGCGTAATAAGAATATTTGGCCAGTTGATCCTTCACGACCTCCGGTGTCCCTGCATCAATTGTGGTGGCAAATTGAGAGAAATCGATCTTCGCACTATCCGGTGTCTCATCAATTTTATATCCATTTCGCGAAGTATAAGAAACCTGTCCGTAAGGTTTCAGCCGATGATAATACATGATCTGGGCAAGGGCTGTGCTCCAGCATCCCACACGCAGCGAATCCGGGGTGTATTTTTCAAATCCTCCCATTTGCTTCCAGTGTGTTTGCGTTAATCCGCCCACTGTTGCCACGCTTTTGGATCGGTCCGGGGAAAAAAATATCGCTGTGCAGAAAAGTACATAGACTGAAGAGAGCGCGGCCAGCAATAGCAGGAAAAGATTTCTTTTCTTCATGTTTTTGCCACAAACCTATCGGCAACCGGCATATCTTCTCTCTCATAGCATGATTTGAGAGTAGAAATTGTGATCGGAGGAATCGGGTCACGGGGGTAGTCCGGAAACGAGCTGAAAGACGGATGGATCAATCCGCCCTGCTTTGATCGATACTCCTTATATATTCTGTGGGCGATACACCCGCGACCAATTTAAAAATACGGTAAAAGCTCGCTTCGGAGTTAAAACCACAGTCATACGCAATACCCAAAATGGAGAACTGACCGGATCTCCGATCGGATAGCCGGGCCTTCACACGGGCAACCCTGTATTCATTGACCAGTGATCGAAAAGTCTTTTTGAAACGAAGATTGATGACATAAGACACGGCGGCCGGCGCAGCCCGGACGAACTTTGCCAGCTTTTCCAGGTTCAGGTTCGGGTCCAGGTAAAGCAGGTCTGTCTCCATTGCATCCCGGATCGCCTTTTCCATTTCAGCAGCCTTTTCGCTGGTTAACCTTTGCTGTTTTTCAGAAAAGGGTGGTGCATCAACTGCTTCCGCATTGAAAACGCCCGTTCCTGCGTCTACCGGATCGATCGTGCTGATAGAAGTATCTACCTGATCAGTTTTTATAAAAGCTGCTTTGCCCTGCAACTGGGATCCTCTGAAGCCGAGATAATAAATAAGCGCAGCGCAGTATACAAAGAAAAATTTCCAATGAGTGAACCGGTAAAAACCGAAGTTGAAAACCGCATCCAATACGATGTCCGTTGAAAGCAGCACAATAACGAAACCCATCAGAAGAGCGATGTTTTTCAGCCACGCATAAGTGGGGAAATCTGTATTTGAAATATTGGCAGAAAGCCAGCGCCGGTAACGGATAATAAGCCTCAACCCCAAAGACCAGTAAACTATCGACGATAATATGCAGAGATAATCCTCGCCTCTCTTCACATCATTAAACAACAACTGGTTTGCAACGGCATCTTTTTCAATGTTACTTTCTTTTGGCAACACCATGCAATAAACGATTACCGAGTAAACCAATGATATGCCGAACGGAATAAAATGAAGAAGCATTGATCTCTTAAATGAAAAGCGCGGATCGACCAGTGATACAATATACAGCCAGAAAAGCGGAGCAATCGCCAGTTCAAACGGCAATGGAAAATACCGCAACACCGGAGCCTGCCACAATCCCGTTGTAAGGATCATGATGCGCAGGCACAATAAACTGAAGACCGTCAGTACGAGGGACAGGATACGCTTGCTGACTGGTTGATTTTTTCCTGACCATATCAGTATACTGATAAATAATCCCTGTGTGATGCCTATAAGGATGATTACTTCAAACCAGGAAAAGACGGGGTTCATTCCGGCGGTGTGTTTTATAGTTCAGGTGAATGCAAGGGGCGGCCTGAAGATAACGTTAATCGCGTGAAAATTCCCCAGGAGATACTCCGGCCGGCGCATATCAGATTTTTGCATTGAGTCGGGTTCCCTCCTCCGTTTCACTACGGCGGGTGTGGCCCGCAGCAGCTCATAATAGCCTGACACTAAATGACCGGCCACCGCGGCATAAACTCAAAAAACCGGGACTGCCGGGATAATGCACTGTTTGTCCGGAATAATGGTAAAAATCTCCCGGCATCAAAATGATATTCTGTATAACTTCAGTAAATCCTGCCCACGTAATCATGCACGATCCTGTCCCTGTTCGTATCGCCGGTAATTGTAATGGCAATTGCTTCAGAAAAACGCCCGATAAAATTGCAGAACCACAAACACAACGCTTAAATCTTATCAATGATCATATCAACAAAACTGATTGCCCTGGTTTTTTGTGCGGGAATGCTCAGCAATGGCAATGCACAACAAAAGCCGCGTGCAAGAGATATCGGCATTCCGTTCACCGGCACTTCCGGAAAATACAATGCCATTACTGATGTAAAAGGAGTTGAAGTAGGGTATAGCACCATTATCTCCGGAACCGGAAAAAATATCCGTGGTAAGGGTCCGGTAAGAACGGGTGTTACAGCCATTTTACCAAGAGGAAGAAACAACAATCCTGTTTATGCCAGCTGGTATTCACTGAATGGAAATGGTGAGATGACCGGCACTACCTGGATCACCGAATCCGGTTTTCTCGAAGGCCCTGTTATGATCACCAATACCAACAGTGTAGGCGTGGTAAGAGACGCGGTATTGAAATGGTATGTAAAAAAAGGCTGGTATCATGAAGACTTCTGGTATACTTATCCGGTAGTCGCCGAAACCTATGATGGTTTTTTAAATGATATTTATGGTTTTCATGTAAAAGAAGAAAATGCCTGGGAAGCGCTGGACAGCGCAAAAACAGGTTTTATTAAAGAAGGAAATGTTGGCGGTGGTACAGGCATGATGTGCCTGGGTTTTAAGGGTGGCACCGGCACTGCATCGAGGGTTATAAAAATAAAAGACTCTGCTTACACAGTAGGAGTGCTGGTTCAATCCAACTTCGGGAGCAAAAGAGGTTTTAATATAATGGGCGTACCGGTCGGTCTTGAACTGATGGATACGCTGAATTATGAACTGAAAGAAGCACCTTCCTATAAACCCGGACAGGGATCTATCATTGTGATCGTGGCAACAGATGCGCCACTGCTTCCTCATCAGCTGAAACGGATTGCTGCAAGAGTTCCGCTCGGTGTTGGTAACCTGGGAGGCTTTGGAGAAAACGGTTCGGGTGATATCTTCCTGGCATTTTCAACAGCAAATCCGTCCGCATTTCAGCGGGAAAGTCTTTCAAAAACGGATGACCTGCCAAACGATCTGATCAATGCCTTATTTGTTGCCACGGTTAAAGCAACCGAAGAAGCCGTTGTCAATGCCATGGTTGCTGCGGAAACGATGGAAGGCATCAATGGCAACAAAGCCTATGCATTACCGCATGAGCAGGTGATCGGAATATTAAAGAAATACAACCGGATAAAATAATCAGTTCAACCAACACCCAATGCCACCACTAACGCCGACCGCTTCCCGGGACAGAGAAATGTTCATGGATGTTTTACGGGGTATCGCCATCCTCGGGATCTTCATCGCCAACCTGAATGGCTTCTCCTGGTATTTTCCCAATCCGGAGAATACAGGGCCATGGCTTTTACCCGAACAGGACCATACAATGGCATTCCTGCATCATATGTTTATCGAAGGGAAATTCTATTCCATATTCAGCCTGCTCTTCGGTTGGGGAATTGCATTGCAGCTGAAACGCGCCGCCGCAAAAGGCGCTGATGCAGTTCCGCTGGTAAAAAGAAGACTCAAATGGATGCTCCTCTTCGGCGCTGTTCACCTCATGATCTGGCCCGGTGATATTGTATTCTTTTATGCACTGCTCGGGTTTGTGTTGCTACGGCTGCGCAAACTATCTGACAGGGCATTGATCATAACAGGCAGCCTTCTGATACTTTCCCCCATTGCACTTTATGCCGCAAAATCCCAGTGGCCGGTACTTAACTGGCCCGCAGGTATTCTTTTTGAAACCGGCGGAAAAATACAGGGCGCCATGACCGGCGTAAACCTTAATACCGACCAGGAGTTTGCCGGGTATCTTAAAAATGCAGGTTGGGGAGATTCATTCAAAGCAAACATACCGGGCTTTTTCTTTCGCTACGGTTACTTATTTTTTGTAAGCCGGATCCCGAAAGTGCTCGGCATTTTTCTGATCGGTTATGCGCTTGGCCGCTCCGGCTTTTATAGTAAGATCCGTGAACACAAAAAGACGTTGTATACCATCATTGCCGCAGGCATCGTGATCGGCTTGCCTGCAAATTATATGCTCGCCCGCTATATGAGTTACCATGCCGGCGATTACTGGCAGCTGAACCGGACGGGGCTTTACCAAACGATCGCCTATGCGTTCGGCGTTGCGCCGCTGGCACTGGCATATGTGGCAACCCTTATGCTTCTTTTTCAGAGAAAGACAGCAGCAAAAGCAATGGCTGTTTTTGCGCCGGTAGGCAAAATGGCATTCAGTAATTATCTGCTGCAAACAATCATAGGCAGCATTGTTTTCCTGGGAGCGGGATTCGGTTATATGGGCGAAGTAGGCCCCATATATTATACCATCTTTGGTATGCTGGTATTCATCGTGCAGATATTACTTAGCCATTGGTGGCTCCGGTATTTCAACTACGGACCTGTTGAATATTTATGGCGCAGCGCTACTTATAGGAAATGGCAGACGATGCGAAAAAGTCATTTACCTGCAAACGAGGTTTCATAGGTTTGGCCGTGGCCGGGTGTCTGATCAATTTTAAAGTAAAGGAGACAGGCACGAAGCTGCCTGCCTAACCTAAGAAATATTTACCGGCATGGATAACTGACATCCCGGTTAAGTCAACGGCAGTTTGGCAAACCATCTTACAGCAGGATCGAGAAAGGTCAATGGGATGTCGAAGATCAATATCAGGTAAACGATCACGTCAATCACTAAAAATGACGGAAATAACCAACGGGCAGACTTTTGTTTTCTCTCCAGGATAATAAGTGAGATCAGCAGTGATAAGATAAGCGCAACGCCTGTAAAAAAACTCACGGATCCCATTCCTTTAAATACTACACGGCTTAAAAACCTGAACAGCGCCGGCTCGATAAACACAATCCCGGTTATGATCATCGCCCTTGCATGGATCTGTACATTGTGGCGATACCGCACGCCAATTGAAAAGGCAACGGCCAGCAGAAAAAAATCCCTGACAGGAAAAATGATCTGGGAAAAACTAACCTCTTCCGGAGGAACCTGTTTCAACCCGCTATTCAGTATCAGCAACACAGAAAGCAGCATCACCGGCATCAGGAAATAGGTGAGCCGGCCAATGATCCGGTGAACGCCCAGTTTCTTTTTCCGGATCAGCAATGGCTGCGCGATGAGTATGATCACCCATAAAAGCATCATCGCAGCATGAAAATGAAAATAGAAGTTGTAGTCGTTGGTGCCATTGAAGAACCTGGAAAAGTAAGATTTCCAGAAGCCGGCAAAGACCAATGCCATCAGCGCTATAAAATAATAGCCGGATTTATCAAAGCGTATTTTTGCGGTGGTTGGTTGCATCTGATCGTTTTATCCGATAATAAGAATGGTCGTTGCTGAATAGGTTGGTTCAGCTACTCACTATTTCAAATCTCGGGTGTAAAAGCCCGGTTTTGTGAGGACTTTTTTTATGTTTATGCGGATTTTTCTGGAAATCTGGCCGGACAGATTGGGGGACGGCAGGAAAAATTCAGCGTAGTGGCTGGGTCAACTGCCAGTAATATCGTGATCATTGTTCGATGGCCGATGACAGATGGCCGATCTGCGCGCGTTTAGCGGGAGGGCTTGCGTCTTATTGATCGGTTTAGCACTCCTTTATAGGATCATTTCCTGTGTCTGGCTTTAAATCGGCCAACGGCCATCGTATTTTCCTTTGCAAAGACGATCTGACGCTATCACTTTCTCTTCCGGATCCAGTCCGTGATCAATTCCAGGGCAATGGGAGCAATGGTTTCCTGTAATTGGCTGTATTCATTGACGTCCCCCGTGACAGCAGTTTGAAGCAAATGATTCAGCGATGGAAGCAGGTAAGTTGCATAATCTTTATTATTATGACTCAGTATACTTTCGATCAACCCCAGGTTGGCTATGGCATCAACCTGAGTGTCTTTGCTGCCATTGATGGCCAGTACAGGGATCTTCACCCTTGACAGGTCGGTAACCGGATCATAAATAATAAAGAAACGCAGCCAGGATATTTTGTACAGGGAGAAATAAAGAGAATACACATCCCTGGCAACAATGGAATTGTCTGTTACATATAGTGCCTGCTGTACAGTTGCTGGTTGACTCGCTTTCCATTCCTCCCAAACAGGTTGTATGAGCGCAGACAGGCTGATTGAATCTTTAGCTGCAGCAAATTGTGCTAATGCTTTTTCATGCAATTGTTTGAATGCGGACACAGCAGTGCTGTCAATACCCGCTTTGCTGAGTTGATACGCATTTTGTTCTGTATTGATTCTTTTCCCGCCGGTTACAGGCGCACCCCATAGAACGATCCACGCTATGTCTTTTCTTTTCGCCGCAACCATTGGTGCAATAATACCGCCTTCACTATGTCCGATCAGACCGATCTTCTTTTTATCAATGTCTTTTCTTGTTTTAAGATACTCTATACCTGCAGCAACATCGTTGGCATAGTCTGCGGTTGTTACATCATATTTAAGAGCGGTACTTTTGCCAACGCCGCGGTCATCCACCCTCAGAACAGCGATGCCATGCCTGCTCAGATAATCGGCAAGTACAAAGTAAGGCTGGTGCCCCATCAGGGTCCCATTCCTGTCCTGCGCGCCGCTTCCGCTGATTATTATGGCTACCGGGATCATTCCCGGCTGGGATGAATCAGGTATTGTTAAAGTGCCTGCAAAGTGCGCCGTTTTCTCTGCATTGTCATATTCTACCTCATAGCTTTTATAAGGGAAAGGAGGCTGAGGTGTTTGAGGTCGCCCCTCTTTGCCAGACCGCAGGCGTTTTTTTTGTAACACCAGCGGAAAAGTTCTGCCCTGACTGAATTCACCTTTTAACAACGTATCATTTTCAAGTTTACCTTTAAAATACGCACCAAGCCCCGTCATCGTAATGGTAATCCCGTTCTCATCAACGGTTGTCGATTCACAGGGGTATCTATCATTTGATTGATCCGGACTTTCTGCAATAGTTTTTAACCCGCCCCTGCCATCTTCAGAAATAGCAAATACAAAACGGATCTTAACGCCTGCATCCAGCGAACCTTCCCAGGTTCCTGCAAAATTTGAGGATTGTGAAATACCATAAAGGAATGGGGCCAGGAGCAGAAAAAAAGTAAGACTAACAGATCTGATCATAGATGAGCTTTGGTATGTTAAAGGAGGTAGCCAATGTGAATATGGAAAATTGGCATTGAAAAGTTACTATATTATTGACGATTTGATTTCGATTCATTGGCGTGGTAATTGACGACCCCTCCGGCAGGAAAAAAGTCCTTTCTTACATATTGAGCGGATAAAGCAAAATTCCGCATATTGTCGAAATCCACACAATCGTCTTACTGTCAGGTTTCCAGGTTTTGAATTCGGCAAAAGTCGTCCTTCAATCCGGTGATGCCTCTTTTGATGCCTCATTTATTTGCTGTCAGCAGATCATTAAGCATCTTTTTTAATTCCGGATCACCAGGGCGGGGCGCATCTGTATTTATGAATGTTCCGTCTTTGCCAACTATCATATAGTGAGGTATTGCGGTATCTATTTTGTGCTTTTTTAGAAATGCGGAAGAGCTTGTATTTAAAAAAAGAAAACTACCTGCTTCACTCATGTTCTCAAATTTAAAAGCAGTGCGCCAGTCGCTGTAATGGTCATCCACAGATAAATAAAGGAAAAGAATATCCTGTTTTGCATATTCCTTTTGCAATATCCTGGAATCGGGCATTTCCCGGCGGCATGGCATACACCAGCTTGCCCAGAAATCAATATATATCACTTTGCCCTTATTGACCTTTATTAAGGAATCAAATAACAGGGGATTGCCTTTTTCAATAGACAACAATACGTCTCCTTTCGCACTGACCGACTGCGTTACTTTTAAGTCCGCGATACGTTGTTCAGTAAGGCTTAGGTATTCGGGGGATTTGCAATCGTTTTTATAAGATTGAAAATAGCTGTCAGGTATCTTTATCCCGAATTTTGATGCTGAATAAATAAGGTTTGACAATAGAAAGTCCCTGCGTACTCCGGAAAAAATGCTTGTGATAAGATCGTATCTTCTGAAAAAATCATTTGTCGAGGAGATACTACCATACAGCTTGTCGGATGTTAATAAGTTTACAAACAGAAATCCTATATAAGTACTTGTTTCGGCGGGTAAAAATTTCCTTTTATTAAAAGATATGGCAGACGACTTTATATATTCCGTATAGAGTTCTTTTTTAGTCAGAAGGGGCTTGTTTTTCCAGTATAAAAACAGTACACTGTGAAGCGCGCCATCTTCAATTATCTTCCGGGCTATTTCCTGAAACGCAGGAGAGAGCAATCCTTTGGCCGAGACAGAATCCAGGAAGTTCAGACGCTTTACTTTTAGTGAATTAATCTGCTTTTCATAAACAATCAGGGAATCCCAGTCATTATATTTTCGTTTGTCCACTTCAAATATTCCTGGCCCTCCCGAAATTTTACCATACCTGAAGGTCAGTGCGGCAAAGAAAAGCAACTCTTCATTCCTGCCGGGATTATCGGAAATCGAAAACTTATATTCACCGTTTTTATTTAATACTGCGTTCACTGTTTCGTCGGGGTACAGAAGATAGGGCCTTTGCTGAGCATCTGCGTGCGTAAGGAAAGTAGGGGCGTTAATAGGAATACGAATAAGTGAATCATTAATAGTTACTGGCGTACCCATTCCCAATGAGTCTGGATATGTAAAAAGACTGATAACGTCTTTACGATGATTAGATGAATCGATAAAGCGGATTGTTACTACACCTGCAGGTTTATGATTTACATTGCCGCTATCTTTTTGAGTATTGTGCGCATTGCCGTTGACAGGCTGAGATTCACAAGAATAAGTTGATGAAAAAAACAAGAATACCAGGAGGGAGATTTTGGCCATCTGCAATGAAATTAATACGTAAAGGATGTAATTATTTGAAGTCGAGTTCTTTTATACTCCCGGCAGCCCTGCATAGCTCATCAGGTGCGGCCGAATAAGCGTAACCATAATACCCCGAAGCAGAGTTCATCAACGAAAAGAAATGAACTTACTGTTAAACTGTTCAAAACCAATCGGCGCCCACTACCGGGGTATAGCACAATTAAAAACAATCAGATAGCCAGGCCCGGCAAAAGGAAAAGCGATCAAAGAATAGAACAGTATTTCCCTGAAAACACCTTTATATCACTTTACATTCATATTTCCTGCGTTTGCAAAGGCAATGAAGGTGATGCTTACGGGTGGCAGCTCAACATTCCCGGCATTTATCTTGCGACCAGTAATGTCTGGCAGTGTATCGTCATCGGTCAATTTTAATTCCTGTCCGTTTAATTGCACGGAGTTTCCCTGTAGTTCCTTTGAAGTTAATGTGTATTGCTCCGCAGCGGAAGGAATTTTAATAAAAGAGGATGCTTTATTTGCATTGATAACGAGAAGAGTGATGCCGCCGGCATGTCCTTTCATGTTGTGCGCAAATAAATATACGCCCGTAGTATCGTTGCCTGCATCATACACTTCTGTGCCCATCAATTTTGTCCATAATAAGGCCGCCCAATAATTGGGTTTTGGTAAATGCGTGTCCTGATCAATAAGGCTATATTCACTTGCTGCAAGTGTATTATGCATGATCACTTTTACGCCTTTTTTCGCTAACGAACCCAATTGATACAGGTAGCGAAAGCAATCTAAATAAGTAGCCGCATAAGGGTCGCCACCTGCCGCAGCTTGTGCTGTTTCTGTAATCCATATAGGTTTGCCCGGATCGTACTTGTCTCTCAATCCTGCATAATATGCTTCTATGGTATCTGTCTTACGCAGCCATGATTCCTCCAGTGCGTTTTCGGCTTTTGTTGAAAACGGACCACTACGCATCATTCGCATGGAAGCTGCTCCATAATAGTGATAAGAAAATACATCGAATACCGGTTTGGGTTCAGCTGACATCATAGCATCTGTGGAAAGCATAGTCATTCCCATAGCTTGCAGAGATACATTTGGAGAGCCTTCTCCCACAGAGCCCGGACCCAGCGTCAGCATATTGGGCACTTCCTTTTTTGCCCAGGCATTAAAAACAGACACGTCTTTAGCAAAGTTTCCGGCATTATACGTTTTATTCATTTCCCCTCCTGCGGTTGGCATTGTAGGCTCATTAAAAAGTTCGGCCGCGGCTATTTCTCCGCCGATACTTTTTGTATAGTCTGCAATTTTTTGCGCTTCTTTCGGGGTCCATACACCTTTAGCATCACGTACACCATTGGATACAGCAAATGAAGTGACCAGTTTAGAATCTGTAGCTTTTATAAAATCAATAACTCCTTTCCACTGATTTCGTGTCAGTACATTTACAAACCCTGCCGGAGCTTTTGCACTTTGTACTTTATCATTATCCTGAAAATAAATAGCGTTTGCCCAGGTGCCGCTTACACGTACATAAGCCGGGGCAAGTCCTTTTGCCAGGTTCAGCAACCTTTTATCTGTCAGGTTAATGGGCGAAAGCTTGCGGTACATCGAATTGTTCTTCTGAGATACATCATAGGTCGATGAGGCCTCAGCTGAAGGCAGGCTGTCCATCAATTTGTACGGATTCCAAAATTCACCGCCAACTACTTCCACCATTTCTACATTGTAAGATTGGTATCGTTCATCAACGCTTCCTGTATGTTTCATTTCTTTTGGGTCAATACTGACTGTGGAGCTGTCTGTATTGTTTTCAGAAGTATTATTACCGGAATTGCAGGCACTCATGCTCACTGAGAAGAGAATTGTGGCAAATGAAATTGCATTGATACATTTCATAGCTTATTTTTTAGTTGTGATAATCTCTTTCCTGCAGTAAAGGTAGTAAAGTGGGAGGGTGCAATGATTTAAATTTAATAAAGCTGCCGAAATCAGCTTGCGTTAGCGGCTAATTCCAATTATCACTGTCGTTTTAATTCTTTCTCTTCTCCTGCAATTTTGCTGACTTTGTGTGATAACGCAATCAGGCACTCCAGTGAACGAATCCTGCCATCCGTTCAGGTAGTGCACGGCCTGGCTAATGACAGCGTTTTATAAAACCACAGGGCATTATCTGCTCCTGCTATGCTCACCGCGGCACAAAACATCGGCACTTATATTTCCGGCATCACATGTCTGTAAAGTTGATGATGCCCCGGTGAGCGAAAGCAGCAGCTATCCCTTGAAGTTATTTGCTGATAAACGCCAGGATATCCCTGTTGATGATATCAGCCTGGGTCGTTGGCATCCCGTGTGGAAATCCCGGGTAGGTAATGAGTGTGCCATTCTTGAGCAAGGCGGCGGATTTCACTCCTGCATTCTGATAAGGTACGATCTGATCATCTTCACCGTGCAGTACCAACACCGGAATGTCAACCGCTTTCAGGTCTTCGGTAAAATCGGTTTCGGAAAATGCCTTGATACATTCATAATGCGCAAGAATGCTGCCCATCATGCCCTGCCGCCACCAGTTGCGTTGCACCCCTTCTTTGATCGTGGCGCCTTCCCGGTTATAGCCGTAAAAAGGGAAGGTGAGGTCTATGAAAAATTGTTGCCGGTTGGTCAGGGTCTGAAGTCTGATATCATCAAAAACGGCGATCGGCACACCACCCGGATTGCTGTCGCTCTTCACCATTACCGGAGGAACAGCGCTGATCAGAACGGCTTTCGCCACCCGGTCCTTTCCATATTTGTTCACATAGCGGATCACTTCGCCGCCACCGGTAGAATGCCCGACATGCACTGCGTTTTTCAGATCCAAAAATTCAGCGAGTTCCGCAACATCTGCCGCATAAGTCTCCATTTCGTGCCCCTTGGTCGTCTGAGATGACCGGCCATGCCCCCGCCGGTCATGCGCAATGACCCGGTAACCTTTTTGTAAAAAGAACATCAGTTGTGCATCCCAGTCATCCGACGACAAAGGCCATCCATGATGGAATACGATAGGTTGACCTGTTCCCAGGTCCTTGTAAAAAATTTCTGTCCCGTCTTTTAATTTGAGTGTGCTCATGTTGTTGCTATTAATAATGAAAGAATTGATGATTTTGCCGGAGAATAGCTGTATCAGAACGGACATGACGCAACTGTAAAACAATTTTCCTGCAGCATACCCCTTACCCGCTCCATAAAAGCTGTCCGTTATTGACCCGTAACGAATAATGATCCCGGACCTGGTACAAACCTAATGTATCAGGCGGAGACGGGCAATGCACAAATGACGGAAAATCTTGTACAATTTCGAGAACGACCCTGATCCGGATGCAGCAGGGCAAATGCCGGTGATCCTACCGGCGGCTTCGAACTTCTCCATTTCGCCTCGTTGATGGCTGATAACCGATGGCCGTCCATCGTCTTTTAATTGAAGCTACTTCCCCGTATTGATCGCCTGGTATTCCGGTTGGCAGAATATTTCCCGGCCTTTGACTAGCATTACCAGATTTTTCATAAAAACATAACCTTCATTGACGGAGGTGCTGAACCAGTAAAGTCAATAAGGCAAAACGCTAACAAATAAAAGTGAAGCCCCGGAACTATGCCCAGGGCTTCACTTTTATTTCATGCTACCGATGTCTTTTCAAAATCAAGACCCGTTAGCTTCTCTTTCTGTATCGTTTTTTTTAAGGGATTCACTAATAAAAACTGGCCTGATTATCCTGTATGTTCCTTACACAAATAGTGTCTTTTGTGTGTCAGGAATATCCGGCATTTTAGAAAACATCGGTATGTAATACGCTCGTTGTTCATTCGGAGCTTTTACAATAGCACCTATCCAACCTATCCCCTCGTTACCCGTAGGGTTATTTTCAATTATAGATTTCAACATCTCGGACATCAAAGACCTGGCAAGGCTATTGGGCAACACCTCTTTTTCCTCATTGACAACGTTATTCAAAACTATAAGACAAAAAAAGTTTTCAATAAATGAAGAGGCCTGGGAAGTCTGGGGCTTTTACTTATGTTAATAATATGTAATAACAAAGCCGTCAAATGAGCGGCTTTGTTACTATTCAAAATCGGGATAATTAATTTGTAATAATCGGTACTTGATCTTACAAATAACCCTCCAGTTGACCATTGATCCTAGCGGATCGAATATTTTCCTGGCAAGTCCTTCTTTTTGAATGCAAGGACATTGCCAGGAAAATATTAAGGGTTACACTGTACGATAAGTCATGACTTTTCTTGAGCTGTCTTTAAGATCAAATTGTAACTATTACAATTAATTGGATATTTGTTCCCCTTCAAAAGTTCTATAATTCCTAAAGGGTTCATCACAATTCCTATGTCTGCCTTTCGGTTTTCGCCTTCTAATTTTCCTACTCGGGTAAAGTCTTTATCATTAACCCGCCAGACATACCAATTTCGTGATACTCTTATAGGTTCTTCGCCAACTTTTGAACCGTAGTCGTTTGTATCTTTAAACAGTATCTGTGTTGTATTCCCGATTTCGGCAATATTTCCAACCTTTTCCCAAAGCTTCATTTTCAAATCCAACTTTGTAACGCAATCGGCATAAAATTCAACTTCATCGTTTACAATTTCAAATAAATCAGGATTAGCATTGATTGGATACACCTTCTTAAAAGCCCTTATTGCATCGCTGTTCAGTTGGGCAAGGTCGCTAACAACATACTGAAAATATTTCTTGCTGTTGTCGTCTATCGCAACCGAAAACGCATCGCCTATTTTTGTATTAGCTCTCATAGTATTTCACGTTTAAGGTTTAATACCATATTGGAACCGAATACTTCGGTACGATTGAATTAATCTTGTTCAGCAGCATACCGCCATTCTTTTGCAAAACGTATTGATTAAGGTTTGCTCCCAAACTCTGGCTTGTGTTTTAGACAACCCTGCCGCACCGTCTATCAAACGATAATCTAATAATGAACGTGCTGTTCCTGAATTTAAGTGTTCCCCAAACCCGACGGCTGCGTCCCTGCCTGTTATCCGAATAAAGCATGGTGTTGCCGGTATTCTGTTTTATTTCTTAAACTGTTCTGATTTGTGAGTGTAGTGCTTTTTACTATCAAAGCCAACATAATTTATGCCTTCACAGTATTTAATATTACCGTCTAAAACATTCGTTCCCCAAAAGCTTATAAATTCAAGAAGGGGCAAATCCTTTACAAAGGCCAGGCTTTTAATTTCTCCTGAATCAGACAGTATTATTTTTTTGAGGGATTTCACTTCCCCTAAAGTTTCATAATCATTTATTTTCTTGCATCTCTCCACTTGTATTTCTTCGAGGCTGTTCGATAAGACTTGCAATGCTGCTATGGTTTCCAATTTTGAAGCACTAAATATTTCAAGTTTCTTAAGATTGCTATAACGCTCAACATTCTGCAGAGTGATAATATCTGTTTTTATCAAACTTAAATGCTCTAAATTATTAAGGGATGGCAAGGCGTATAAATCTTTAGTTTTAGACTTGTAATTACTAACAGTAAGACTTTTCAAATTACTACACGATTCTAAACCTTGCAACCTTTCAGAGAATGCAATACCGCACATTTCTATATCCGGAAAGTTTTTTAAATCAATTAGGTCCTTCCCATTATCAGGAATACCAAGGTATTTTAGCTTGTGTAATTCGTTTACTACTCCAAAATCATAATGTGTTTCTAAAACAGATAACCCTTCTAAAAAGTCTTTAAGCTCAAACAAAAAAGCAATGTCTTTTTCCTTGTAGCCTTGAAAACTATTAATTGTTATAAAACGCAAATCATTACTTCGCAAATAATTAATACAGTCTGAAAGCCTATCAGAGTTGATAAAAAGGAATTCTTGCCCATTTACGCCTATAAGAATTTTTAATCCTTCTTTAGTTTCTTTTACCATAGCTAAAACCCTCCTAACTTTCTACCGGGTGAAAATATTTTGTTATAAGTCGGTGATAGAGGGTTAAAACTTTTAGGTCCGCCAAACTGCATCATTAAATTATGCTCGTTAATAAAAGCTCCTCTCGTACTTGATGCAGGGAAAAATTGACTATTTAAAAGCCTGTCGCCATAGGTAGTTTCAATACGATTTATTGATTGCATCATTCGAGGCTGTAAGCCCTTTCCTGCATAGAATTTACCGCTTTGAAACTCTAATAAATACGATCCGCTGACTTTCTCTGCTTGAACTACCCCGTTAGCGGCCGCCTCATTCACCACAGAAGATTCAACTTCTCCTATTCTGTGTCCTGCAAATTCTTCTACAAACTCTCCCTTTGTATTAGTCCAGCCTGCATATTCCGGCGAGCCCACTATTACCGTTGAATTGCCCGAAGAAGTATTGTTAAAACTCCAGATATTCCTGCCGGATGCAACGGGTTTTCCAGTCCATATATTATTTCCGTTATAGCCTGCTGTGACCCCTCCTATTATCCCTCCGCTTACCGCGCCGATTAAAAGGCCCTTGCCAAAATCCTTCAGCGAATAAGGGTCTCCAAAGAAAACATTATTACCGGGTCCAGGGGGCGGAACTGATACCGCAGGCGCAGCCACCCCGCCAAAACTATGAATTTTTCCCTGCAGGGCCTTAGTTCCCAAATTAATGATCTAACCAGAACCTACTCCAATAGCAATATGGAATCCACCGGCCATCCGATCCCGGAAAACGACCAGTTATTGGCCATGGCATTATAAGGGCGGAAAATCGGATGCAGCCGCTCTTTGCCCGATATTTCAAAAACAGGTTTATTAACACATAAAAGGGTGCAGATATGGACAATTTCGGTAAAAGATTAACGGAATGCAGAAGGGCGAAAGACTTTCCAAAAAGGATTTGGCAGAGACTTTCGGCACTTCACATACCACTATCGGTAAATATCAAAGAGATGAGATGACACCTTCTATCGAGGCTGCCAAAAAGCCGACTAAGATTTTGGATACGACAGCAGGCTACCTGTTGGGAGAAAACGAACAGTCCGACCTTTTTAAAGACCCTGCTATGCTCAAACGGTTTCAGGATATTGTAACACTCCCCGAAAAGGAATGCCTGCTCACTACTGTTGACCACTTTATTAAAGCAAGCAAGATTTCTTTGATGTAAAAAACGCCAAGCTGTTAGCCTGGCATTTGGGTTATTCAATATTTGTTATTTCAAATTCAAATCCACTTAGTTTTTCTTCTTCTACCATTTTCCTAAATGCCTGTGAGCAAAAGTAAATCGGTTCTGGTCGCAAGAGCCCACGTTTAACACCTATTTTCTGTTTGCTTACTAAAAAATCGCTATCATTAATTGATGGGCTATTTAAAACATAAGCTTCGGACAAAAGATTTAAACCGATGGTGTGGCCTTTTGGACATTTGTAAATTTCTCTTTCACTACTGGTTGATAAGTCAAAAATATTAATTCCTGCAACTGTTCTTTGGGATAATTCAATTTCTGATGTAGCAACTAACTGGTAATAACCTGAAGTTCCTTTACCAAAAACCGCAGGTTCTAATGCTACTCCTTTCAAACCTCTTTGCTTAAAGGCTTCTGCAAATTTTTCTGACACCACCACTTCCCCTGCTATCGTTCTCGCTATATCCCTTTTCGGAATAGAGCCTTTCTTTAACATCAGTGGGCTAATTTGCTTCCTGTTAGCTCCGCATATTTCGCAAGCTACAGTTTCATCATACAATGTTCCGCATTCCTCACCGGCTGGCTCAAATGCGGTCTTTATTTTCATTTGGAAAAGTGTAGCCGTAGCTAGCTCTTTTTTGTTATATTTTCGTTTAATGTTTGAGTATCCAAAAAAACGATCATTAGGGTTTTTTTTAATTACCTGACTTAACTGTCTTATTTCTTCAAAAACAGAATCGGTTCTTTCTACATATATAACATACACTGCACCATTAAAAACTGCATTGTTTGGCTTAGATAATAGGTGATAATGTTCTTTAAAAACTCTAAATTCTATAATTTCTTTCATCACATTTTTTTATTTTGGCAATGGAAATTTACTGTAAACTTGATCCATAATTTTTTGACGTTCGACAAGATCAGTGATAGGCCCTTTCCATAACCCCAATATTTTCTAAACTCATTCGTGATTTGTTGATGGTACGCTGCATCCAATTTAATAAGTGGGCCATTTGCGGGGCCTCCAAGATATTTTGGTGTGATATGGTGTAACTGTGTTTTCCCCGCAAGCTTAGGGTATGCTTGCTGTGCAGCCTTTAATAAATCATCAGAATATTGACTTCCCCCGTTAGCGGCCGCCTCATTCACCACAGAAGATTCAACTTCTCCTATTCTGTGTCCTGCAAATTCTTCTACAAACTCTCCCTTCGTGTTAGCGCACCTATGCCAAATGCTTTCAGCCCATCCCTAAAACTATGAATTTTTCCCTGCAGGGCCTTAGCTCCCAAATTAATGATCTAACCAGAACCTACTCCAATAGCAATACGGAGCCCCATATAACTCACTCTTTCACTGCCTGGGCAGCAACTTATCCCTGATCCTTTCCATAAAACTGTCCTTAAAATTTGCACCAATAGGAACAGGGTCGGGCTGGTTCTTCAACCGGATCTGGTAGGAACTGACTTCTTCTATATACTTCATGCAAATGACATATGACCGGTGTACCCGCACAAAGAGGGAAGGAGGCAGGCGGTCTTCCAGTTCCTTCAGACTTAAATAGGCAATGATTGTTCTAAATATCGTATGAATCGAAACATAGTTGCTCATTGCTTTTATGAGTACGATATCATCAATATCTATTTTTTGCAGCTTTCCCCTTTCGCCATCTTTGACCAGGACATAGTCCCCGGGAATTGCTTCTATGGGGGTGATCTTGCCGGTGATCGCATCGGTCACTTTCTGTATGGCGATCCTGAACCGTAGATAATCAATAGGCTTAAGCAGGTAGTCAACGGCATTGAGATCATAGCTCTGAGCGGCATACTGAAAATGTGCTGTGCAAAAGACAATCCTGGTATAATCACCAATGGCTTTTGCCAGTTCAATACCGTCCATCACGTCCATTTGTATATCAAGGAATACAACATCGGGGTTTTCTCTTTTTATAAGATCTATTCCAATGAGTGGTTTGGTTGTTTCACCCGCCAGTTCCAGTTCCGGCATTTTGGCAATATACCGTTTCAGTACATTGATAGCCGCACGTTCGTCATCAATAATAATACATCGGATCATAGGATCAGTTATTAATGGTTAATTCAAACGTAAAAAAGCCCTGCTCATCCGTTGTTCGAATATCATACTTACCAGGAAGACTGATATCCATTCTTTTTTTCAAATTGGCAATACCGATATTGGTAGAACTCACATTCAGCTGCCGTGAACTTTTCCTGTTCCCGCAATAAAAATACAGCTGCCCCTGGGTTAAACGGACTTTTATGGTCAAAGGGTGCCGCGGGTCAGAAAGGTCGCCGTATTTAAAAGCATTTTCTACAATCGTTATCAGGGATAATGGTGGTATCACCTGATCTGTAACAATGCCCTCGACCGAATAGCCTACCAGTTTCTCACCCTCAAACCGGATGTGATTAATGTCCAGCAATAGTTGCAGGTTTTGCAGTTCCTTTTCCACGGATACGGCATCGTTCTCATTCTCGATTGTTTCAAAGGAATATCGCATCATCCGGGCAAGCTTGGAAATGTTTTCAGCCAGGTCATCTGAATATTCCTGGGCTTTGGAAAAAATGGTGTTAAGTGAGTTATACAGAAAATGAGGATTGACCTGCGCCCGCAGAAAAGCATACTGCGCTTTCAACTCCTGCTCCTTTAGTCTGGCATTTTCAATTTCTTTGATAAAGTTTTGTTCACGCGTAATCCGTAGCTGCCGCTCACTGTTGAACAGCCCGTTGCCAACATAATACAACAAAGCATAAGCATAGAACTGAATATAGCCAAGAATGGTGTATTTGATAAAATGCCTTACCTCGTTCGTTGTATACAGTTGCAGTTTTGCTGCAGGTAGTGCCTTATATATGTACATGTAGGTGATTATCGCCAGAAATAAAAGAGTTGTGATAAATGTGATCACGCTCAGCATTGTACCCATCTTCTTATATCTGCCGATCCAAAAAAGGCTCAGATAGAAAACGCCCAATAGCGGGATCATATAAAATATTGCTCCCGTTATCGTGACCTTTGGATCAGCGATATAATTCGCAAAAAACGTTATTCCTGTATAGGCAATCCAGAATGCAGCATGTACGGCTGCTACCCAGAACCGCTGGTTTCCACCTGGAAGAAAAGAAAACATGGCATAACGATTTAGATGAACAATGAACTTCTTTAAAGATACTCGATGGCTCCTTTATTATATAGCTCTTTCAGTACCGGCGCGGCCAAATCGCTTATCTGCAAAGGCTCCTGTACGCTTCGGTTCAGCAGTTCAAAAAGTGAATAGCTGATAGGGTGGGATAAGTATAAGTGCTTATTGAACAGGAATTTTTTCCGCCCGATGCTGAGTAATCCATAATGCCGGAGATTGATGCGGACCTGATTTCCAGTGAGTCTGCGTGCAGGTGGTGGTACCGGTCTAACAACCTTCGCTACTTTATGCAGGTAAAGCCAGGCCTCCCATTGCTCAGGGTATTCCCTTATTATCGGAGATACCAGGTCATATAGCTTTTGTGTTACGGCTATCGCATACTCATTTCGATGAATTGCCGGCGATGGAAAAACAGGTGTGGCAAACAACAGCTTTATTTCATTCCAGGAAGAGCGGTAATTGATCACCGGAATAATGGGGACATTCGCCGCATGGGAAAGATAACCGATTCCTTTCCGTGCATGCAATTGCTGCTCCAGGAAATCAATTACGCAGTGATTGTCGTTGCTGATTGTTGCTGATCCGGCTCCGGAATTTCCGTCAAGGTACAACAGTAAGCTCCGGCTCTGTTTTAATTCCCGAAGCATCTGCAGGCCACTGTGCGCATTTTCAGCATCAATGATCCTGAAATTATCCTCTCCCGGGCTATACAGTTTCCGGTAAGATGAAATATAATCTTTCCCCTCCCGTTCAATAATGGATTTGCTGATGACTAAAGTAAAGGGGACATTATTTTTTAGAAGGAATAAATTGATCAGCCGGTAAGATCCTGTATGAAAGGTGGTGATCAGGGCGGGATGTTTTTTAAGGATACTTATGCTTTCCTCCGCTGCACCTTCCGTTGTAAGGAAAGACAGGGCTTCTTCTGCGGCCTGTTCCAGCTTACTCAGTTTTTTATGGATCAGTAGTTGAACAAATAACTGCATGTGCATATGCGGATCAATTTCCGGCAGGTAATTACATAAATTGGCGCTTACGATCGTGTACTGGCCATACAAGCTTTCATCTGCCTGGATGATCGAATTTCCCAGGTATTGATTTATTATCCTGTTCCGTTTAATTATAAAATTGGTTTTTCGCATATTGAAATACTGGTTTTGGATCGCTATTAAAAAAGGAACCTGTTTTGCAGGTTCCTTGTGAACGTAACACTCTCTAATTGCCGGTACCGGGTATAGGAGGCGTTGTGTCAATGCAACAACCTAAATCCCAGAATAAGAAGATTCCGGGCACTGATTTTTTGTACCGGTTCTCCATTTGTTCGAGGGTGAATGCGTTTGCAAAAATTCTTCCCTGATTTGCCATGTGGATAGGATTTTGTTTAGTGCCTGCACAGCAGACGTATTGTTTACAGGTCAAACATCTCATTCTATGAGCCGGGTTGAAAACTTATTATGTCAAACCCTGGTTTGGCTATGCGAATAAGGAATTTGCTTATGTAGAATTTTAGGGAATGGTGCAACAGCCCGTTATAGCTGGAAGGATGTGTATAAAATAGGGGGTTACGAAAAAAGAGGCTGTGAATTGAAATTTCGCCACTGTTAAACAAATATCTTATGAGAACCCTGTTGTGTATGAAGAAGATCCGGGTAATTCACGGGAAAAACGCAATTTTGGGGCTTTTTTAAAAAAATATATTGGGAGTAAATTCAGTTATTACAATTCATTACATAGAACGCAGAACCTCAAGATCAATATTGTAAGGGTCGTCTTTCATATATTTAATCCATGCCGCTATACGGATAAATTCCTCTGAGCCTCCTTTTAAGATTGCTTTGAAAAGTTTTTTGAACCTGATATCGTCTTTGCTTCTGATAAGTTTTGACTGCTTCCTTAGCCTGTCCAGATCAGTAGGCAACCCAAATTCAGCGAGGTCAATACCTGTAACTTCTGCGTTATGCAGGATAAACCTTTCCATCGCAGGGCTTATCTGTATGAAATAATGAGGTCTTTTCTGATGTTTATATAGTAATAAACTACCGGACTGAACTACTAAATCAAATTCTGCCAAATAGTCGATTTCCTTCTTGTCTTTATCTATAATTCCTAATGCAAAGGAAGCAGGAAAATTTTCTTTCATTTTCTTTGCGACCGTTGGGCTTCCATGCTGATGGTTGTAGCGGGTTTTGGGAGGAACAAGCGTTTCAACAAGATTTGTATCTATATAACATTCAGGTATTACTGCTAAGTCCATAACTTTCGCTATTGGTAAATAAATCCACTCCGTACTGATGAATTTCGTGAAGCGTATCGTCGCTCAAATGATTCACTACTGTTTGCTTGTCCTTGTATTCTACCATGTAAACACTTAATTCATCTCTTTTATTCTCCAGCAAGTTATTTAATATAAATGGACTGTGAGTGGCGATAAAATATTGATTATCGGTTTTCCCAATAATCTCCTCCGTTATGTGGCTCATATAAGGAGGGAATGAGTGGGCTTCGGGTTCTTCAAATAATAAAATGCTATCATTGTTAGACACAACAGCAGATTTAAAGAAAATTATGCGTTGAAGTGTATCGGCAATGGAATTATAGGGGATTAAAAAAATCCCTTCTTTGGTATTCTCCTGAATAACCTTAATTGTCTGAGTGGCCTTGTCAAAAGCTATTTCTAATCCATATTCCCTGAAAAGCTCTATTACCTGCGCTTTAAGGTCAGAGTAATTCTCAATTATCGAAAGCAGGTTATAGCCGAAAGGTGGTATCAGGTATTTTGCGTGTGATTTCCGATAAGAAATATCATGTCTATACGCATATTTCTTAACCGGCGGCTCAAACGAGGGATGGTTTGTAAGCCCTTTTACATTCAGTTTGTCATCAACTTTTCCAAAATATGAATCTGTAAAGAAATCCAAATTAATTCGCAGCCCCTCTTTTGGATGATATTCAAGAAGGCACTTCCCTACACTTGTTTCTATAAATGCAGCCTGGTCTGTATTGCCATTGTAAAAAAGCTCCGCTTCGTTTTCCAGCCTTATCAAATGGGTCAGTTTTCGTGTGGAATTTTCACGCAAATAAGGTATTGAAAAAAGAGAAAGGGCCTCGATTATATTTGATTTGCCAACATTGGGCTTACCTATAAAAAGGTTTATGCGCTTACAGCCAGATATGTTAAATTCTCTGAGTGATTTAAAATTCGTAACTCTTATATGTTCTATAAAATTTGACATGATCGTTGTTCTATTTCTTCAGGGAACTGTATTGCTTCAGGGTTTGAATACTTTTGAACTCTTTTAATTCGTCCAGAAGTTTTTTATTTGAAACTATCTCCAAATTGACTTGTTTGGATAATTTCTCTGGATCGGCATTTACATATATAGCGAAGCGATGGATTTCATAAACCGAAAACTTGATTGGATTTCGCAGTTTATCGGAAAATCTTCCATGGTTGACACCCATCTCGTCCGCCATTGCTTTTGAAAGCAATGGCTCCAGGTTTCTTAGCTTTTCCAAATTACCGCTATCAATAATAGACTTAATGGAAAGACATTTTGATTTAATATCTTCCTGTAAGTCTGCTAAAGTCTTGACCTTTCGGCCCTTTTTTGATTTAGAAGAAGCTGTTTTACCAATTGATTTAGCCATTTAGAAAAAATCTACGCCTTAAAAATCACAAAACCGGCTGTAATTCAATTTGTTATTTACTCGTTAGGTAATAATATAAACAAATAGTATATCATAATAAACAATTTGTTTATTATTTTATTCACATTGTTATTTAAAGTTTCTTATTTGTATATAGTTCTCCCTGATTGAGTGAACAACTATATGAATAACCAGAGCTTGCGAAATAACTCAGGGGGCAGGCAAAGGTTTCAAAATTTCTGCTATGTTTTTTTTGTGTCACTATATTTTGCATTATCCATTGATATACGAAAAGAAGTGCCTGCCTCGTCAGATTGACGGGGTTAATTAAGCGGGTGAGTTTGACGAAATCTTCTGTTGGAAAAAAATGCAGAGAAAAATTGAATTCATTTATAAGCGGGTTATAGCAGCTGAATTATTTCTTCTTTTGGGTTCCCGGTTTCTTTCTTTTTGCGTTTGCTATATCTTTTTTTGTGCTTTTAATATCCTCGTCAGTTATTGAATCGTAGACTGCAGCGAAATCCGAAACAGAAATTCCAAAGCCGTCCTCAATAACTCCTATAAGAGTTGAGAACTGAATATCCCTGCCGCCGGAAAAAATTCCCTGAATTATTGTATAGCTAAGTGTGGAGGAAGCCTCTAACTGCCTGATACTGTCGATCAATGATACATCCTCAATTCCAGAAAGCTGATTTTTAACAGCAATAGCCTTATTCTTAGCAAGAAGCACCCGTAAGCATGCCGCCAGCTTTAATCTTATCAATATTTTGTCTTGGGCTTCCATCAAACTGAAAATTGAAGGAATCCTGAAAATATTTTGATACACGTTTGTGTACTGAAACAAAAAATCTTATATTTGATCTGTCCATTAATCTCAAGTAATGAGCCAGAAGGGAGAAACATATACAAACCTTATTAAGAGCGAACCGTCTTTTTTCTCTTATGCCCGGTGCATTTTCTCACACTACGGCAAAAAAGAAAAGCGCTTCGCTCTATCGCTGTTAGTTTCCATTTTTACTTCACAGCTAAAGTTATCGGGCATTGTGTACGCGGGCGTTGTGCTACCTGTCTTCCTCCTGGCATTTCAACTGCTGTTCATGCGCAAGCCCAAGAACCCCGTTTAGTTTTTCCTTCCGTCCATAACCGGCGGCGGGGGCATTCTTATGTGTGGTTAAGCCCCTTAGCTTGCCGGTAATATTCCAGCAACTTTCTTACTTACCTCAACCTTAACTGCAATGAGACTGCTTATATATTGCTTACTGGCCATGGCATGGCCGGTAGGAAACGTTATTGCTCAAACTGCCACGACAAATATACGACCGCTTACCGTGGGCGACACACTTCCTCCCGATCTTGTCATAGAAAATGTAACCAATTATCCTGTTTCTAAAATTCGTTTGTCAGAGCTTAAAGGGAAGCTTGTGATCCTGGACTTCTGGGGTAAATACTGCACGCCCTGTATCCTTTCACTACAGAAACTGGATAGCTTGCAACGGGCTTCAAATGGTAAGATCCAGGTAATAAGCGTGTCCGATTTCAAAGACACTGCCGATCTGTATAAAACACTTCGCAGATTTAAGCCAACCCGAGACTTAAGGCTGCCTGTAATTCTAGGAAACGGACAGCTATCCGAATACTTTCCTTATACAATGGTTTCTCACTTGGTTTGGATAGACGGTGCAGGTATAGTAAAAGCCATTACAGGAGGTGAATATATCACTAGCAAAAACATGAGTGATTTTCTTGCTGGAAATCCAATCAACTGGCCCATAAAAAAGGACATAATAGACTTTGATTATAAGCAACCGTTATTGGAATACGTTCAATCAAAACAAGGTAGGCCTATATCCTTTTATTATTCATCCCTTACAACCCATATAGAAGGTATCTCAGCGCCATTGGGTACATATATAGATAGTGCAAGAGAAATTGCCATTACTCATTTTTATAATCAACCACTTCTAAATTTGGTACAATTAGCTCTCGACTACAGAATTGGAGCAAAAAGGGAGCAGTTTACGTTGAATGTAAAAGATACGACACGATACATACGAACTAAGGACCTGTTTAACTCTGAATGGGAAAAAGTAAATACGTACTCCTATTATGCGCAATTGCCAATAGGGTTATCAGAAAAGGAGGTACAACTTTTTTTACGGGCCGATATACTTCGCTGGCTAAACGTAATGGGCATACATGCCGAAAAGCGAAGAAGATATGTCAAGAATAAAGTCGAAACTCAATATATCATCACAGAGCGGACAAAGACTTTTATTTAATGGGAACCGTCTTTTTTCTTTCTCTTAAACTAAACTGCAATGAAACCTCTATACATTATCATATTATCATTATGGGCAATTGTTACAAATGCTCAGGTAGGAAATACTCTCAAGGGGCAGATACTGTCTGCTGACGATCTTCGCCCTATCAAGGAAGCGTATGTTGAGGTAAAGCATAAAACCATAAGAACACTGACAGATAAAGAGGGTGATTTCTCGCTACAAGGAGTTGCCATCTACGATACGCTGATTATTTCGCATATAGGATATGAAAGCCAGCAATTCATCGTTTCCAGTTTCTCAGTTGTATCCATCAGGCTAACCAAGGCAGCAAAAGAGCTGGAGGAAGTAGCGCTTAGTACCGGATATCAAAAAATACCCAAAGAAAGATCAACAGGTTCATTCACTCAAATAGATAATAAGCTGTTCAATGAACAAGTGGGCACAAACATTCTCGAAAGACTAAAATATATTTCCAATGGAGTGACCTATTTCCCGAACAGGGTACAGACAGTTGCGGGAGATCAGTTAATCATCCGGGGTATCAGCACCCTGACAATGTCTATTCAAAAGCCGCTGATCATTGTAGATAACTTCGAGTATCAGGGAGATTTAAACAATATAAATCCCAATGATGTAGAGAATATCACTTTTTTGAAAGATGCTGCCGCAGGTTCGATTTGGGGTGCGAAGGCCGCAAACGGCGTAATAGTAGTTACGACAAAGAAAAGCCGTTATAATCAGAAGACAAAGATTGAGTTAAATACAAATATCACAATAGCAGAAAACCCAGACTTATTTTACTATAAGAATATTTCATCTTCTGATTTGATTGATGTAGAAAAATATCTATTTAGTCAGAATTACCGGCTTTCTGATACACTAAGCCCTTTGCACACACCTTTCTCACCAGTTTATGAAATATTATTGAAGCAACGAAATGGACAGATTTCAGAATCAGAAGCAAATGTACAGATAGATGCTCTCAGAACTCAGGACGTACGCAATGATTTCTTGAAATATTTATATCGTAAAGCAGTAAATCAGCAATATGCCATTAGCCTGCGCGGTGGTTCTGACAACATTTCCTGGGTCTTATCTGCTGGGTTCGACAGAAATCTTAGTGACCTGGATGCGCAATATAACCGGGCTAATTTCCGGCTGGATAATCTATATAAAATAGCAAAAAATCTGGAGATCAATACATCGGTTTATTATACACAAAGCAAGTCCATAACTGGCAGACCGGCTTATGGGAGTATACAAACGGTTACGGGCAGTTTACCTGGCTATACAAAGTTGGCTGATGATAATGGGAATGCTTTGCCTCTATATACCCGTTACCGGCAAGGGTATATCGATACGCTCGGTGGTGGAAAGCTATTAGACTGGACATTTTATCCGCTCGAAGATTACAAGCATGCAAAAAATAGAACACAGTTAAGAGATATAAATGCCGTTATAGGTTTTAATTACCGATTGAGTAACTGGCTCAATATCGATTTTAAATACCGCTATGAAAAGCAGCAGGTAGAAATTCAGACACTAAACAACGACAAAAGCTATATAACTAGGGATTTGATCAATAGCTTTTCACAGATTGATCCATCTACAGGAGGAGTAAAATATATCATCCCAAATGGAGCTATTTTGGATCAAGGTTATACTACCATCACAGCACAGAATATAAGAGGTCAGCTCAACTTTAACAGACAATGGGGCATCCATAGCCTCACAGCTATTGCAGGATCAGATATTAATGAAACTGCAAACAGTAGCAACTTATATCGTACTTATGGATATAATTCAGATATACTGACATTCGTAAACGTAGATTATACATCGCAATATCCTAACCTGATTTATGGGGGTAGTAGTTGGATACCTAATCCTGCCATCTTTGATAAAACCAATACTCGGTTTGTCTCCTTTTATGGAAATGCCTCTTATGTGCTGCATAATAAATATGCAATTTCAGGTAGTATGCGTCGAGATGCTTCAAACCTGTTTGGAGTGGATATGAAGGATAAATGGAAACCGTTATGGTCAGTCGGTGCTAGTTGGAATATTTCAGATGAACTATTCTATCATCTAAAGAAAATTTCCAAACTAAGACTTCGTGTCACGTATGGTTACCAGGGAAACATTGATCCGTCCAAAGTAGGTGCAACAACCTTCATTTACTATTCCGCAAACGCTTATACTTCTACACCTTCAGGGGGAATACAAACCTTTATAAATCCTGATCTGAAATGGGAGCAGACAAGGGTATTGAATACCGCTTTGGATTTCAGTACAAAAAAAAATCGAATTTCCGGAAGCGTCGAATATTATCATAAGAATATAACTGATTTGTATGGACCATCAGTTATTGATCCGACAACTGGCCTTGGCACAAGTACAATAATTAAGAATGTTGGAAACATGAAAGGAAGCGGCTTAGATGTGCATATAACAACTAGAAATATTGATAAAGGGTTTAAATGGATCACAGACTTTATATTCAATACTTATAAAGATAAAGTGACTAAGTATTACTATAATGATTCTTCTTTAAAAGCAAGTCAATTGGTTGGGTTTGGAGGTGGGTTAGAGGGATATTCCCCCTTCTCTTTGATTGTTTACAAATGGGCAGGACTTGCGTCCCTGACAGGTGATCCACAGGGCTATATTGGAGGGCATGTAAGTAAGGATTGGATTTCAATTACCGGTAGTGGCAGCACAAAGGATGATATAAAATACATAGGGTCAAGGCTACCAACTATATTCGGTTCGATTGGAAACATATTTCGGTGGAAAAATATATCACTTACGGCAAGGCTCACGTATAAATTCAAATATCATTTTCTTCGGGAATCAATAAGTTATAGCTCTTTAATTTCCGGCTTACATGGCCATGCCGATTACGCTTTGCGCTGGCAACAGCCTGGCGATGAGAAAAAGACATTTATCCCGTCTTTTGTGTATCCCGCTAATTCTGCAAGAGATGCCTTTTATAGTAATTCAGAGATTTTAGTAGAGAAAGGTGATCATGTAAGATTTCAATACTTGAATCTTGGCTACGATATCGGAAAAGATAAAATAAAGAAGCTGCCAGTAGAGCATATAACTTTTTATGGAGTTATTAATAATCTTGGGATTATCTGGCGAGCGAATAAGAAAGGTATAGACCCTGATTATAGTTCTGTTCCTTTATCAAGGGCTTATTCAGTTGGAATTAAAGCATCTTTTTAAATCCTAAAACTTATCACAATGTCAGCATTCAAATATGGTATTGTAACTGTTATTATAGTTTCTCTATTTCTCAGTTCTTGCAAAAAGTTTCTTGAAGAAAAACAAAATCAGAAATTAGTAATTCCTACGACCATTCAAGATTTGCAAGCTCTTTTAGATAATTCGCCTTTAATCAATAGAAACTACCCTGAATCCGGCGAGTTGAGTTCAGATGACTACTTTCTAACTTTTTCGGATTGGAATACACAAAGGGAGTATGTCAAAAGAACTTATACCTGGGAAAAAGATTATCTTTTTGAGGCGGGTAGTAGTAACGGCTGGGCATATTGCTACCGGAACATTTACATTGCCAACACAGTTCTTTATTACACTGACAAGATAAATGTGTCAATAAATGATATTGCCGCGAAAAATAATGCCAAAGGTTCTGCTTACTTCTTTCGGGGAATATGCTTTGCACAAGTGGCATATATATGGGGCCCTTCTTATAGTGAAGAGACAGCTACATCAGACTTAGGTATTCCCTTAAGATTAGACCCTAATTTCAATACTTTTTCCATTCGATCAACTTTAAAAGATACATACAATCAAATAATTCAAGATTTAAAAGAAGCGGTAGATTTGCTTCCTGAAGAATCAATACATCCCGTCAGACCCTCTAAATCTGCGGCGTATGGGTGGCTTGCACGAATTTATCTTTCCATGCAAAACTATGACAGCGCATTAGTCTATTCATCAAAATATCTTGATCGGCATTCGGAACTCATGGATTTTAACGATCTAAGTCAGTCTGCTACTATTCCAATATCTAGTATTAATAAAGAGGTTATCTTCCATACTATTCTTAGTAGGCCTATTACTACTTCAAGAATCAAAGTCGATACCATTCTCTACCATTCTTACGATGTCAACGATCTTAGAAAGACGATTTTCTATCGACTTAATTCAGACGGTACATATAGATTTAAGGGCAGTTATGACGGCACTACAGATCCTGGTAATTGGTTCAACGGAATAGCTACAGATGAAATATATCTAGTCAGGTCTGAATGTTATGCAAGGAAAGGAGACATTGAAAATGCCTTGACGGACTTAAACGCTTTATTAGTTACACGCTGGAAGAATAACGGAAGTTGGATACCTATAACAGTCAATTCTGCTAATGAAGCACTAAATACAATTCTTAGAGAAAGAAGGAAGGAATTAACCCAACGTGGACTAAGATGGATTGATATAAAACGCTTAAACAAAGAAGGAGCCAACATTGTTTTAAGACGACTTCTGAATTCACAATATTTCACCTTAGTACCGAATGACCCCAAGTATGCCCTAGCTATTCCAGAAGATGTTATTCATCTTTCTGGAATGTTCCAAAATCCAAGATAATTCAAAAAAACTAAAAGAACGACTTCAGAAGCTGAAGTCGTTCTTTTAGTTTTTAATCGGTCTTTAAGTGAATAGCCCTATTACCGTCGTTACAGTAGGACTGGGCACTTACTTGAGCTTGTAGGAAGTTAACAAGCTCAGTTCTTGAAAGGTTTGTCAAATCGGTCGTTCTCAAAATACAGACTATATCATTACCTGGGCATCCAGTGTCTCCGGGATCACCTGCAGGTAATGTTTGCCATTTGGTTGAATCTTCGTATTCACTCTCAATGTCACTCCCAAGGTACTGGAAATAGTAAGTCGCGTATTTAGTTTTCGCGGTGGTGTCATCATTCTTAGCCTTGTCCTTTAAACTTTCTTTATCTTTAAACGCACTCGTGCTGAATGCGATTGCCAATACTGCTATAACAGCAAATACGGGCAAAATGATTTTAGTCTTCATTTTTTGAAGATTTAGATGAATAATAATAATGTCTTGTTTTTAAAATAGCTGCTTAAGGAAACTGCACGTCATCATCCTTTACGTCTCTACTCCCTATCTTACAAAGGAGGCAGTTGGGCAGGTATGCCAGGGATATAAGCCTGCAGCAGCAAGCAGCTTTCACATCTATCTATCAGAACCAATATCCTAACCGCGTTTCGAGTCGCGGTTATATTGATGGCTTTCCTCGAAATAAAAGCCATCTATGTTGCAACAATTATCTTGATGCACATTTAGTGCAGATACTTTCGTTTTAAAAAGCATCGATTTGGGTACGATGCGTTTTATTGATTACCCTGTCTCTGTAATTATTTCCTATTGTAAAGGTGATGTGTTTACAAGAAACCATTGTTATCAATAACAGGAGATTTTTGAAATCGACAATTCCTATAATTGATAATTCCCCAAGCTTTAGCTAAGTGTTTTTGCTTAGCAAAAGTTATCAATTACCGGAGCTTTTTCGTTTCGACCTATTCCGTTTTTTCCTTTCCCGGAGGATAACCGAAGTATTGTTTGAAATCCCGGATAAAATTGGAAGGCTCGGAATAGCCCAGGATCTCCGCTACTTCTGTAACAGGTCTTGTTTTATCAGATAAGAGTTGCCTTCCCCATTCAAGCCTGGTTTCTTTTATGAAATTGTGAACAGTTTTGGAGGTCAGCCGGATAAATTCTTTTCGCAAGGTTTTATCCGAGATGTTGAACATCCGGCAGATCTCCTTTGCGTTGCCGATATGTGTGCCTCCGAGGTTGTCCAGTATATATTGCTTAACGGAAAGGGCTGTCTTTTGTCCGTATGAATGCCCTGCTTCGCCTGTTGTTGTTTTCGATAGTCCGGCCTCATAAAAGGAAAGTATTCTGATCATGCAAACATGCAGCTCGAAGTCAGGCGAACCAGCAGCTTTACTGATCTTTTCAAATAACCGGATATATCGGTTAACGGTATGAGTTATGAAGACTTCTTTTGTAAGTATAGGCGGGTGATACACCTCAAGAGAGGTTTTCGTCAATGCTTCAAAGATGGCGGGGTGTCGCGCTGACAACCCCCGCAAATGATATGGTGGTGGAGCAATAAAAAACAGCACTGTCCTGCCTTTAAATAATTTAAGCCGGTAAGTTCCCGGTGAAAGAGACAAAAGGCGGAAATATTTTTCCGGGAATTGATTTTCTTTCTTTTTGTCGCCATATAAAATCATCCTGTTTGCAAGAGAAAGACAGAGGGAATAGAAAAACTGATCGACCTGCAGCTCAGCGAAGCCGTCATTTTCAAGATTGATAGACCAGGATTCCAGGAAGTAATCATACCCGGCATGATGTTGTACAAGGATTTCACCACCGGTTAATTTCGTGAGCGTTGGTGCCGCAATGCTTATACGATGCCTGCAGGCCACCGGGTATCCGGTGCCGGCAACAGATTCGCCCCAGGTTTCCCGGGGAAATATGATCCGGAAAGGAGATGGCATTGATGAATTTTAAGCATAAGGTTTACATGGCCGGCGCCATTATCAAGTTAAGCCGGATTTTGATTCTGAAAAATACCCGCGGGCCGATTTCGCATAGCCAAAAGCGGGTTTTACATAATAATCCCTCAAAACAGCTTTCCCTTTACCATTTTTAGATGGGCCGGTGGCCGATCTATGCCCATATAGCGGAAGATTCTGCGTGATATTGATGGATGACCGTGTTAGGCGGCTTGCAGGGGTTCGATAAGTTTGATCCCGACTATGCCCAATCAATAATCAGGTATAAATATTTCTCAGATAGTGCGGCCGTTGATTTCGGTAAAAGCCGGATTTGTCAGGCTGCTATATAAAAACATAGATAAATCGGGCATAAGCATAAATCTGATCACTTGCCGTGAATTATAAGTTGGCTGAATCGGAAACGCGGGCAAGAATAACAGTAGTGTGCAATAGAAGACATGTCAATACAACTGCCCTGTAGCGTAAATTTTATTATAAGGATAAGTTTTAGCAATCATTTTTTTTCAAATTCATCTGCATGCCCCATCTCACTGATCATCGATGTTTTAACGAATCCCGGATGAACAGAATTGATATGCATGTTTTCTTTAACCAATTCAATCAGATAAAACATACCCTGATAAAATTTTCATTATGCTACACAGGGGAATGAAAACTTTATCAGGGTATGGTTCATTTTTTATTATGTTTCGCATCGCAGAAGCGCAGCGCCATTATGCAAAAATGACGGTGAAAACGTACATCATCAAATTCGTCAAAAGCACGATTGCATATAAGCCGGTGGTCCGTCCTTTGTTTAATGAAAGCATCACCGTAAAAATTGAAAGTCCAAGTAAAATCATCGATTTCGTGTCCAGGCCAAGAACAAGGGGCAAATCCATTACTGTACAAACTATTGCAACCGCTGGTATGCTGAGTCCGATACTTGCCAATGCTGAGCCTAAGGCCAGGTTGATGCTTGTCTGATATTGGTTACGCCTTGCAGCGCGGATGGCAGCGATGCCTTCAGGCAACAGAATAACGGCTGCAATGGCCACACCCACGAGGGCAGTCGGCAGGTTTGCTTTCACAATGCTGGCTTCAATAACCGGGGAAAGTTTTTTAGCCAGAAAAACGACTACTGCCAAACAAACAAGCAAAAGGCCCAAACTAATGAAGGCTTCGGTTGATGTAACAACCTTTTCACTGCCGGTTTCATCCGCTAGAAAATACTTGCGGTGCCGGACCGTTTGTGTAACTAAAAAAGAAGCATACACTGAAACACAGCAAAAAGCAACAGCAATTAGTTGCGGTGCACTGTAAGTGGGTCCTGAAGTGCTTGTGGTAAAGTTTGGCAATATCAATGAGAATACCAGAATGGATACAAGGCTTACCAAAGCAATCGTTACACTCTTTGACTCAAACTGCTGTTCTCTGAATTTCATAGCGCCAACCAGCATACTAAGGCCCAGTATGCCATTGAAAATAAGCATGACCGCTGCAAAAAGAGTATCCCTCGCATAGGTCTCCGCACCAACTCCCCCCGTCAACATAAGCGAAACGATAATAGAAACTTCCAGTAGTGTTACGGCTATTGCCAGGATAATGGTGCCATATGGCTCGCCAACCTTGTGTGCCACCACTTCGGCATGATGAACTGCTGAAAGTACACCTATAATCAAAACGCCAATTGCCAATAAGTTGACAAAAATGCCGCTGCCAATTGGAGCCAGCAGGTAAAAGACCACTGCCACTATTGGCGCTATATTAGCCCATGTAAACAATTTCTTCATAGAAAATTCTTTTTAAAAGTCAATCATAATACAACAATACGATCCGGGCAGAAACGCATCGCCGGACCGGGATTCAGCGGTATGTTTCTGGCCGAAAGGAAAATTAGTCAATCAGGTTGAATATAAGTTGCCATAAACCCGATATTCGAAGGCTGCTGCTTTGTTTCCGCAAATAATTCCGATCCACCTCCCGTGGCCGCGCCGGTAATAATTGCTACTTCCTCTTCTGATTGTTTCATCATAATAATTTGAGTTTAATTCTTCTTAATTATCAATGCTCCGGCCGGACATCTTTTTACCTGTTCAATTATTTTTTCTGGCGAGCGCCGCCTGCATCAATTCATTTTTTATTTTCCGGTTCAAATATCTCACTTTATTCCCACATCGCTCGCCCGGAATCAAGCTCACGGGAATTCTTGCGGATTAAACGACAGTACAGAGGAGCTGCTGAATTACTATTCTGTTATTGATAAGAAACTTTCTCGGTCATCCTATGACCTTGACTTCAGTATGGACAATGACTTCGGGGATTTACAGGAGGTGGCCGATCGCATTCAGCGGCCCCCCGAAACAACCTTCGCGTCAAAGGAGTTGAGTGTCTTTGATTATGAGTTTATGCCGAAGCCAAAAAACTGCAGGATGAACTTAAACAATTTTGGGGCGGTTATTTGGTGGAGTTTAAGATGATTACCCTGAGGGTATTCGAGCGGTTGGAAGGGAATCTCGAATAGATGCAACGCGGAGCCATTTCAATCCGCTCCAATCATAGCTCAAGAATTGAAATGGAAATTAGTAAGTACGAATATGGTTGGTCCGGTGGAACCGCTCTTTGCATTCAGCTTTCAGGTTATTGGAGCATTCTTTTCGAGCCCGCTGATCTACTGACCGGATGGAATCAAGAATGGTTTCAATCGTTGTTTTACTGCGTTCATGACGGTAGTCTGTAATCTCGCGTTTTATACTGACCGGGCATAAGTCCACTATACGATCATTATTCTTCAAATCATTTATTAAATCTGGCTGCTTCTTTATCAAAACCCAGACATGACCAATCTTTGCAGCATCCTTTGATAACAGTGAAGTTTTAAACGCATTACGTAAATCTGCATAGAATGGGGTTCGCTTTTTGAACGCTGCGTTGTAATCTCCCTGACAAAGATTGTCTTCTGCAAGGTAAATAAGCCGGTAGTACTCTTGTAATTTGTCACGGGTAGAATTGAAACTGCAGCAAAGCAAACAGCAGACAATACACCAAATGAAACGCATACAGATATTTTTTTAAGAAAAATAAATTAATATTGAGTTTGATGCATGTTTGATCAACACTCTGCTGGGAGTTGGTGCTGAGGACCTGTAGCAACGTAACAGATATTATCTCCTTCGTTCCCGCCCTGATTCAGACAGTCTGCTGACCATGTTCTGGTAACAACCTGAGGTCCGCTTAGTGTCTGGTAGGTGTTCGTAGATGATCCGACGCCGGTGCATTCATCAGGCGCAAAAAATCCTCCCAACACCTGACCCCATCTGTTTCTTCTTCAGCGTTTTGAATTTTGTTTTTTCAAACTTTCTAACTTTTGCATATTTGCTTGATTTAAGTAAGGAAAGAATACTCTAAAGATCAAAGTGTTCAGTACCATTATTCATGCAACAGGCGATAACAATATAAGCCTCGGCAATGTATGGCGTAAAAGTGCAGCCAGATTTGACTTCATCCCTCATATTTACGGATACATAAGGAGAAAGCAACTATAATAAGAATAGAGTAAGAAGGCTATGTAACTTTCTTAATGTCGAACGGATGAAGAACAGCAAGTGGAGTGTTGCAGATAATGGCTCTCATGTCTGATAGGTTAAGGTTTATAATAAGTGTAAGTTAAGAAAACCATTTATTTGAAAAATCATTATTATCCGACTAAAATCGGCATAAACTATACTTTTCTATACAGGAGTGCAGGATGGTCAGGCTCTATATTCCAAAAACTCATGCCGGTTATTTCTCCAATCAAATCAAATATCAAACTTGACACGTCCTTGCCTTCCGTCTCTACAGCAAGTTTTTCACCCTGGTCAGCAATGACCTTTCCCTGGTTAAAGTTAAATTGTCTCTTGCCTTTTCCATCCACTGCGTAAAAGTAATTGTACATGCCGGTTGTATCTCCCATTACAAAGCGCATCCCTTTCCCGCCTCCTGAAGTCAGTGGTTTTACGTTGATAGTGGTAAAATCAATATATATCCCATGGGTGATTAATGTCCCATTCCCAACTTCTGTAATATAAACATCCAGATCACCCATGCCATAAGAGGAACTAGCATTTTCAAATATTTCATCTGGTTCAATTAATTGAACCTCTCCAATGCCGAGACTTTTGCATAATTCATTTTTGTCTTCAAATTTTTTACTTAATACAATGCCTAAGATGTTAAAACCCATAATTGGCGTATTTTTTTTATGTTAAGTGAAATAATTCTATTGTTAGTATTGGGGTTTTATATCCTCAAGTACTTTTATTAATGCTGGCAACGGTTTATTCATATCCTCTCGGTCATAAGTAAATGGATGGCCGCTCTCTTTTGAACGACGCTCCAATGTCGAATAGGTAAATTCAATTAAATCCTCATATTTCTCATTTCCCGATAGCCTTGCAATAACTAATCTGCTAAAATTAAAATAGGCACCCAGTAAAAATGATTTTTCCCAATCCGTATCCCAGGGCTCATCCCCATTAATAATCCGGTCAATTTCTCTTAAATCCTCAAACTTATCCAGCATTGGGAATGCAGTTCCTTCCAAAAACTCCAGCATCATATTGACACATTTTTCAACATCAGCTTCAGTCTCCATCTCTGGTAGGTAACCGATGTAATTTAATTTGTGAATTCTTTCATAAGAAATTCCAAGTGTAGATGAATTTTTATTAATAGGTGGTGAAAGTGTGATTCCTTTTTCCTGTATCTGGAGTAATATATCTATAATTCTTTTGTCTCTTTTCCCCGCTCCATAAACAATCTTTTGTACAGGGTTGAAATCGGTAAATCCTCCACTAATTACGTCTTCTCCATTTTTTGTCTTCCGTTTGATTTGAAATTCAGAGCTTTTTCCCGGGGTTTTAAATCCCCGGGATTCGATTTTAGGCATTAAATATTTTAGCATCAATTGCTTTGCTTCTGCTGTATTCATTCTTATGGAACTTTTGTTACTGCGTAATTTGCGATACCTGTGGTTCCGTTACTTACTGTATTTACATACGCTTTGACCTCCAGGTTGGCATTCTGAGGAAAGCCTGTATCTTGAAATTTGACATTTCTCAGCATAAAATTAGTATTCCCGACCATTGTTGTTCGACTAAAATATGCATAAAATTGCCTATAATCCTTTGCAATAAAGGATTATAGGCAATTTTATGCATATTTTAGTCGAACAACAATGATTTTTTAACTTGTTTAGTGCAGCAATGAAAAGACGGTATTCTATGATATTTAAAAGAAAGCGGTTTAATCTTCTTGGTTTATATAAGAATGCCTTGCCCATGCTTTGTCTATTTATGATGAGTAATATGCACGCACAAAAGAGCTATCAGTTGATTAACAGCGATGGAATTTTTATAGAAAAGTTTGATTCCTCTGTGAAATCCGACAATAGGTTTACGTCCGATAATATTATCTACAAGGAAAAGGGGCAGTATGTATTTGACTATGTTTACACTGATTCGTTGGGCAGAAAATTTTTACAGGAAATCTTATCAGAGCGCGAGCAGAATCAATCGAGAAAATGGCGATTGATTCCCTATGATGAAAAGAACAAACAGACCTTGACAAAATTTAGGTTGACCGTGTTAGGCGGGTTGCAGGGATTCGATAGGTTTGATCCTGACTACGCTCAATCTATAATCAAGTATGATTATTTCTCGGACAGCGCAGCCTTTGATTTCAGCGAGAATACCGGTCTTGTAGAAAATGAAAAGAATATATGGTTTCATCCTCCCCGGGTTATGTTGTTTAGAATCCTTGAACTGAATCCGTTTCCTTTCATAATGTTCCCTCCAGCTGAAGGAGATTCCTGGGAATGGGATCTTAAGATCGGCGATCCCTGGGGAGATGAACGTTGGCGTAAATGGCAAGGGCTTATTGAAAACAAAATATCATATTCAGTGGATTCGACTGAATTGATCGAAACGTCTTTTGGAGAGCTAACATGCACTAAGATTGTTGCAAAAGCTAAGTCCAGGTTAGGTGAGTCTTGCCTAACGGCCTTTTATCATACAAAGCTCGGATTTGTCAGGCTGCTATACAAAAACATAAATAACTCCTGTATAAACATAAATCTGGTCACTTACCGTGAATTATAAGTTGGCTGTCACCAACATTTAAAGACAGCGGAGATTACCGAAACCCTGTATAAGAAGTAGGAAAAAGCCGAATCATTATGAAAACAAAGCTCGAATCTCTTTCTTCCATCAAAGCTCTTTCAGAAGATAAGACAAGCAAGATCATCGGAGGTGTGATTCCTCCGGAAGCCTATTCTCAGCAAGCATCTTCTACGAGAGAAGGCACTAATGGCGAAAGTACAGACACCTATGTTGCCACTGTTGATGACACGGGCAAAATCATCGGTTAAAGTTGCTGCGTCGCATGTCCTCAACACTAAATTAAATACAAATGAAGAAAATTGAAACATTATCGAAATTCAGGCTTCCACCTCTTTGTCAATTACTTCTTTTTTGATTTCAGACACAATGTTGGTGTCACTTGCTTTTGCATTTGATTTATGCTTACATTGAATAGCTGTGTTGTTGTTTTCAAAATCCCAGCCATAAATGTCTATTCCATTTTGAGACTGTCCTAAGCGTCCATAATTTTCAAAATCACCTGATAGTTTGTATCGAGCTACGTCTTTTGTGAGTGTTTCGAAGTCTTGCCAGGTCTTTGGTGGTGGAAACGAAAGTGTCATAGTAAGAAGAATATAAGGTTACTCCCAACTCTCAATTTGCGAAATTTACTAATATTATTCGGCAATCTGCTTTTTAAGCTTCGGCTTATGAAAGCTGCCCTGTTATGATTATGCCGCCATCCCCTCCCCAAATATCTTCATCTCCAGCCCTGGTTAAACCGCTCCATCTGCCTTGCCCTTTTCCGGTACTTCTATCACAATGTCCACATCGTGCTGGAAACTGTTTACTCCGCGAATTTTTCCTTCTTTGGTTGTCTGGAATATGAACACAAATGACTTGGCTGGATTGAGTGCCTTCGGGCGGTTAAGATCTTCAGGCTTTAACCCTAATCTGTTCACACTATCCAGAAAAACAAAATCGTAGATAGAAAGATCATCCGGCAGCAAAGAAGATATAAACAGATTTGGATGAGCCACGCCTTTTTCATTTAGCTTGTTTTGCAGGTCTACAACATTCAGCTTAGCCGTTGAGCGACTAACATTCACAGTTTACCAGACCTTCCAGCAGGTTTAGTATGAGTTAGCATTGTTTTTATGTATCACCTCCTTCTAATATCATAGAGTGTGTCGTTGATTTTTATAGTATCCGGGGGAGGATTCTGTTTAAAAGAATTATTATGATCTCTTTGATGGGCATTAATGAAAAGAAGAGACAATAGATATATTGCTATTATAACCATAATAACTATAAGAATCAGTTTTTTCATTTTTGTCATTTTACTTCCAACCTCTTGGAATAGCCCCAAGTCGCTCTGCTCGGTTCCACTCAACCAAAGCTGCTTTTCTTTTTTCAGGAGGCATATTTTGGAGAGTTACATCTTTTCTAATTCTGTTGAATGTAGTTCTGGGTACTACTCCTGTGGATATATCGAATCCTGTATTGGTATTAATTACATTTACAACAGCATCAATACAATTATTGGAATATAGATTATACTTGGTTTTTCCGCTATTATGCGATTGTGCAGATTCTGCAGCATTTGTGGCAATTGTTTCATCTTGTTGTTGAGTTGTATTAAGTATGGCAAAGTCACTAAAATCATAGCCCGCCATTTTATTTTCCTTTGCATAACTGATTAGGTCTTCGGCGGTCAATTGCCCTTCAGGAAGTGCAGCAAAGTTTTCCGCATTTATTTCTTTCAAATAGACATCTGCCTTTACATCTTTTCTAAAAAAAATGCGCTGTCCGTTTTCTCCATTTGCAGCCCCCTGAGAGAAAAGATACCATTTTTGATTCTTATCTTGAAAGAACATAGCCATATGCCCTGCCCCCAATGCGGCGCTACCTGTAAAAGTGATAATTGCGGTATCTCCTAAAGGATCGGCATATCGGATTGGATTATTAAATCCAAAAGCATATACACTTATTGAATCGCTGGGCTTAGTATCAATTATTGGGACATGAATGGTGAAATTGAGAATCAATTTGATGTAAGGTATATTCCTCAAGGAGTTATTTTGGATAAAACAGGCAAGGTTATACAGAGGTTTGTGACGATTGAACAGCTTGTAGAATTTCTGAAGTCCAAAAAGATAATCTGAATTGCAAACAATTTAGAGAAGATAAGTATGATGTAGTATTTATGTGCAAATAAGAATATTTAATATGGGAATTGGTGGGCTCAGGATTTTTATGCCTAAAAATTTAAAACCGACTTTTTGAGGGACGACTAATTAAACAGTAACACAAGCTGTTGTTTATTTTATCCTGTTCTGAGCGTTTCAGGAAATTCGTTAGGCAATGGGCTGTCCTCAATTGCCTTAGTTGCTTTTTCAATATCGTAAGAAAACCGCAAAAATTCTAACAAAATACTATACCAGGTAAAACATTAGGTGAGGGACATTTAATTCTTTTCTGTCAATTTTTTTAATTTATTTATTGATTCGGTGTTTTTTGGGTCAAGAAAGATTGCTTTTTTATACATAATTATTGCTTCACTCTTTTCCCCATTTGTGGCAAGTGCATCACCATAACTGTCATAAGCATTAGAACTATTAGGATGTAAAAAAATATTCATTTTGAAAGTTTCCTGTGATTGCAGGGTATAATGATTGAACAGGAATTGATAACCAAGCTGGTTCATGTCTCTTTCACGCAAAACATAGTGAACGGTATCATCTTCTAATTCAATCAATTTAGCAAAGGCCGCTTCAGGTCCTTCTTTTATTAATGTTTGCCCATATACTTTTGCCAGCATTCTTTCAGACAGCATACTTGCCACAGGCTTATTATTCAAAATATTAATTGCCATTCCTGATAATAAATAGGGGCCGCTCCAATCCGTGTTATCATAAATAATTATAGTTTGATCTTTTGAAATGTTATGAACAAATGAAGTCCATACGCCAGGAAAATGACCACCATGCGACACTATTTTTCCGTTTGAAGTATCTGCTACAATCTCCCATCCGAACCCATATTGTAGCTTTCCTATTTTCGGATTAGAAAAAACAGTATAGTCTTTATCATTGTTCAACCGATTTGGAGTAAGGATAGCAGCCAGTGTCTGCAGGCGAAGCAATTTCCCACCAAATAATGCTTTGCTATATAAAAGCAAATCTTCTTCAGTGCTGATAATATTTCCATCGCCCATGAGGTTTTTTAAATTACGGAACACTTGTTTTGTCCTTCTGTCATCAATAGAATCAGTGGGCGTGTAATTAGAATCATACATTGTGGCAACCATATAATTTGTAACACGATTTGTATCAGCAGATGCAGGCTTTAGTGCATTAAAATAACTGTGTGCCATACCGGCAGGCTTAAAAATGTGTTTCTGGATATATTCAGGAAAAGATGTTTTGGTTAAATGTTGGATCAGTAAAGCAAGTAATTCATAATTAATATTGCAATAATCAAAATCATCACCCGGTTTAAATTTTAACGGACGATTAAGATGAATGATAGCAGGGATAATATCATCTTGTGTAAAAATCTTGTTGGGAAGTGAATCAATTATGTGGAAATAAGTCTCGAGGTCTGTTAAGCCTGACGTGTGTGTAAGTAAGTTGCGGATCGTTATAGCCGGGCAGGGAAAAGAAGGAAAATATTTCTGAAAGGCATCATCGAGATGAAGTTTCTCTTTTTCCAATAATTGCAAAATTGCTGTTGATGTAAATGTTTTAGTAAGAGATGCAATATTAAAAGATGAAGTTGCAGAATTAAGTTTCTTTTCATCTATGTTGCTAAAACCAAATGAACGCTGATAAATAACCTTGCCGCTTTCTGCAATTAATACACTGCCATTCAGGCTTTCAAAATTGCCGTGTGCTGTAAATAAACTATCGAGTCGTTCAACTATGTTTTGTGCGTGTATTTGCAAACACCAGATGCTTATAAAATAAAGCAAGCATGTCTTTTTCATTATCTATTATTTTAAATCTTTACTGTCAAAAAAATATCCTTTGCCGGTTATTTGCACGGGGCCATAATAGTAACCTTCTTCTGTAACGATGTGATATTTCGTTTTTAATTTTTGATGTATTGTTTTCGATTGTGTTTCGCCATTTACAATCAGTACTGAATCTGTCAGCACTGCCCAAACAATACTTTTTTTATCTGAAACCAAGCCTTCACTAATTAAATCATTAAGAATTGAAATCATAGCCTGCCGTTGATGAGCATAATCATTAACAATGGTGTCGGCAGGTTGTGCAGCAGGTTTTATTTGTAATGATTTCTTTTTATCGTTTTGTGATAGCTGATTTTGCTTTGGCAACTGAATGCGTAGTAAAGTATCACTCTGTTTAATCCATAAATTATTGGACGCAGGAACAATCAATTTTTCATGCGGAAAAACTTTTATGCTTCGCTCTTCTTTTGTTACCTGCACAATTCCTGTGATAACATCAACTTCAGTGCTGCCCAGTAAATCAGATATTTTAAAAGAAGTACCAAGCACTGTAACCTTTATATCATTCACAGAGATTTGAAAAGGACGGCTTGCATCATGCAATACAGAAAAATATGCATCACCTTTTAATACAACACTTCTTTGATTGGTTATAAACTTTGCCGGACAGCTTAATTCAGCGTGTGGTTGTAGCTGCACAACAGAACCGTCAGGCAATGTATCGGTCTGTACAATGTTACCTGCAACAAAATTTAAAACACCAGGTTGTTTAATTTGTGAATTATTGCTTAGTTTGATGATTGTTGCAACTCCTGCTATTAACAACACAATTGCAGCAACCCGCCGCCACCACCAGCGCATTTTGTAAATGGCAGTAGTTGACGTTGCTTTAGTTCTTTCACGAAAATTTGTTAATGCTTTTTGCACATCAGGTTTCTTATCGCACGAAATCTTTTTACTTTTGCTCCATATTAATTCAAGTTGTTCTATATATTTTTTATTGGCGCCATCTTCTTTTATCCATGTTTCAACAATTGCTGCTTCATTCTCATTTGCTTCCCTGCTTAAATATTTTGCAAGTTGAATATGTATGTTATTGTCAGAACTATCTTTTTTAATCAATGCCATAACAAAACAATTAATAAGGTTAGAAATTCTGCCATTGAAACACGCAATCTCCTTAGTGCCTTACTCACATGTGCTTCTACTGTTTTTACTGAGACGCCCAAACGTCTTGCGATGTCATTATAGGTTAGTTCTTCTATGCGGTTGAGCTGGAATACCGTTCTGCATTGTTCAGGCAACTGTAATAAAGCGTTGCGCAAATTTTTTTCGAAGTCTTTTGCATTTACATCATTTACTGCATTTAGCGTGTTTTCAGTTGACTGATTTAATGATTCACGTTTGAATATTTGCTTTGTTTTATTATGCCTTATGTTATCTATACACTTGTTGTAAACTGATTTGTATAAATAGGCTGGTAACGATGTATCAATCTTTAATTTATCTTTCTTCAGCCATAACTTGTAAAACACATCAGATACTGTTTCTTCAGCAGACGTCTCACTATTCAATATGCTGAAAGCATAACCATAAAGCGATTCATAATAATTAACAAAAATCTCTTCGAATGCTTCACTGGTTAATGCCACATTATTGTATTTAAAGTTTGATTATGTAAATATGACGATTGAAAAATGACTTACCCTTATCGGGTAAATAAAATTTTCTGTCGGGCTGCTTAGATTTGATATTGCTTTGGCAGACTTTGAAGAATAATTTTTAAGACTTATAAGAGGTCTTAAAACATTTATAATATTTAAGTTAAGCACTTATGCTTTAGACGTGTCCATGCGTTACACCTAAATTACAAAAATCGATTTCACCCTAAAGAATCCTCGAGCCACTTAATTTGTTAATAATCAATCTTGTAATGAGAATTGAGGGGAACTAAGAAAATGAAAGTCATTCAAAATGAAGCAGTTGCAGAAAAGTAGTCCCGGCAGGAATCGAACCTGCATCAAAAGTTTAGGAAACTTCTATTCTATCCATTGAACTACGGGACCAATCATCCACTTCTGCAACAACGGGCGGACGAGCGGGCCGCAAAAATAGCGGTTTCCCCCGTAAATTCCTGCTGATGATGATACTTTTCAGGCCCGCCTGCGACAATGTCATCAACCGGAAAAGCCGCCTCCGGTAATTCGGCGACCCCCGACCCGGACTTCGTATTTGCCCGGGTTTAACACCCGCTAAACCAGCCGGGAGCGGGAAGTACTACCACTATTATCTGTTCGAATTGCGAAGGCCGGCCAAAGGCCATCAGTCATTGACCATGGAACAATGGACATCTGCAAAATATTTTCAAATCTCTTATTCCTGCTGACACAGGGCTGTCACTGACCCGTCGTTGCTTTGTATGGTCAACGAAACAATCAATCAACCCTTAAACCAAAAAATATGTCAACAGCAACTTTAACCTCCGCCTCTTCTGCAGCCGTGATTACGGTAGAACAATTCTTCGGCCATTGGATGGGCCATCGCAGGCTGACCCGCAGAACAATTGAAAAATATCCTGAAGATCAGCTTTTCACTTTTTCCGTTGGCGGGATGCGCCCGTTTGGGGAGCTGGCCTTCGAAATTCTCGGGATGGGGCTGCCCTCACTCATTGGCGTGGTGACCGGCGAATGGCGCAAAGCAGAAGACATTCATTTAAAAGACATCAAAAGCAAAGCCCAATTACTGGAACGCTGGGATGATGCCACCAAAGAATTGGAAAATCTCTGGAAAAAAGTAACTCCTGAACTCCTTCAAAAAGAAGACGTGGCTTTCGGCCAATGGCCCGGCATTAACTATTCATTGCTGTTGTATGTGATTGATAACGAGATCCATCACAGGGGACAGGGATTTGTTTATCTCAGGGCGCTGGGTATTGAGCCGCCTCACTTCTGGGAGCGCTGATGAGCCGCATTCATTGAACTTATTGCGGGCTCAGCCATTATAACAAGAGGCCATTAACTATTTATCAACTGCAAAAGATTTTGATATGACGACTACATCGATGAGCAAGACGACAAACGCCGCAGCACCAGTGACCGTGGAACCGGCAGTGCTGCTGGCTTACTGGCAGGATGAACGCATGCAAACAAGAGAAATGATCGAAGCATTTCCGGATGACCATCTGTTCTTTTATTCGCTGAACGGCATGAAACCATTTGCTGAACTGGCCTGGGAACTCATTAGCATGAGCATCCCGGCAGCAGTCGGCATCACTACCGGGCACTGGCAGCCTACCGGCAGCTTCAGCAGATCCTGGAACAAGGTCCAGAAACCATTAAATAAGAAAGACCTTCTTACCCTTTGGGATGATGCGACCAAAGAGATCGATCGGCTATGGAGCGAAATGGCGGAAGGCCGGCTGATGGAAAAACAAATTGTATTTGGTCTTGGATCCGGGCCGGTCTATTCTTTCGTGCTGCGATACGTAGATCAGGAAATACAATTCCGCTGCCAGGCAATGGTGTATCTCAGATCGCTGAGGATTGAAGGCAACCTGCTGGCAATTGCGGGCTGATGGCCTGGCATCTGTTGTAAGACTTTTCTGAACTTCATTAACCCGGTTAATGAAGTTTTTTTATACCCTTGCGGCAAAGATCAACCGGCAACCATCCGTAAATTGCTGAATGAAAAAGAGAGTCTACATTTCATTGATCGCCATCGGTATCTGCAGTTCGTTCTCCACACTCGCCCAAACCAACGCTATGCCCCAACTCAACCATATCGCCATCTATGTAGTAAATCTGGAGAAGAGCACCCGTTTCTACCAGGAAGTGATCGGTCTTGACACCATTCCCGAGCCCTTTCATGATGGCCGCCATAGCTGGTTCAGTATTGGCCCCAAAAGCCAGCTTCATATCATCAGCGGTGCGGCAAAACCAACCAGCCACGATAAGAATGCTCACCTCTGTTTTTCCGTGCCTTCCATAGATGCATTCATCGCCAACCTGAAACAACACAAAGTGGAATTTGAAGACTGGAATGGTACCAAAAACGCCGTTACAAACAGAGTGGATGGCGTGAAACAGCTTTGGTTCAGGGACCCGGATGGATATTGGATTGAAATAAACAATGACGCGAATTAGGATACGCGAATAAGCGCGAATGGCCGCGAATAAAGCCTAAAGGAATTGAAAATCAGCCTGTTTGGAGCTTGTTAATCAGTGAAGCCGCCATTTACAAATGGCTGGCGAAAGCTCGGGATCCATTTAAAAAGTACAGGAGCGGCGATATCTAAAATTAATCCTGTTCTCAGAGGCTTAATACAAATAAAGGCAGGACTCTATTCGCACCCCTTTGTGGCCAGTCGTGCTTTATTCGCGCTCATTCGCGTCCATTCGTGCTTATTCGCGTCCCTTTATTCGCGTCTTGTGCTATATTTGCGGCCTTATGAAGTTTTACAACATATTGATCAAGTACCGCCTCTGGATCGGCATCATACTCGTGGTGCTGGGAGCTTATGTGAATTATGCGGCAGGATTCTGGCCCGCATTTCCGCTGTATTTTATTGGCCTGATCCTGATACTTGGCCACTTCTTCTTCGGCCCGCTGCGACTGATACAGGAATATATGGAGAGCGGCGATATGGATGGCGCAGAGAAAGTGCTGGCATCTATCCAGTTTCCCAACCTGCTCTACAAACCCATCCGTTCAGTTTATTATACACTGAAAGGGAATATCGCCATGATGAAACAGGATTTCGACGGCGCTGAAAAAATGATGAAGAAAGGCCTTGATCTTGGCATGCCAATGAAAGAAGCTGAAGGCGCAAGCATGCTTCAGATGGGAATGCTGGCGATGCAGAAAAATGATCTCAAACAAGCAGAGTCCTATATCCGCGGCGCTATCCGCAAAGGACTGCCCGATAAAGAAAATGAAGCAGCTGCTTATCTGCAGATGTGCAGCATCATGATGAACAAAAGAGAATTCCGCGCAAGTAAAGACTTCTTCCGTAAAGCAAAAGCACTCAAACCAACAACACCTCAGATCGTTGATCAGATCAAACAGATCGAGAAATATATTTCGAGAATGCCGGGATAGACCTGAAGACGGTCTTTTCCGGATTAAGCAAAGTCAAAATCAAAGAGTAAAAAATACGTCATCCAAAACCGTATTTTTTACTCTTTGATTTTGACTTTTTCGTTTGCTCAATCCTGCTGCTTCAAGGATTTGACCGGGTTGACCAATGCCGCATTAACAGATTGGAAACTGATGGTGATAACAGCGATGATAATGGCAAGCAAACCCGAAACGGCGAATACTGACCAGTCGATCGTGATCCTGTATGCAAAATCTCCCAGCCATTTATTCATCATATACCATGCAACCGGCGTTGCTACAACAATGCCAACCAATACCAGTTTGATAAAATCTTTTGCCAGCAATGTTACCACATCCGGCACCGATGCTCCCAATACTTTTCTTACACCGATCTCCCGCGTGCGGACCTGTGCGGTATATGCCGTCAACCCAAACAACCCAAGGCACGAGATCAGTATAGCGATACCCGCAAAAATGTTGAACAGCTTGCCCGTTCTTTGCTCGCTGCGATACAATTTGTCAAATGAATCATCCAAAAAAGTGTAACTGATGGCATAGTCTCCGTTATACTTCTTCCACTGTGCTTCTGCGGCAGCTACAGCTTTCGCGGCATCCTTGCCTGTTGTTTTTATATAAATGCGGTTAAATGCTCTTGGCTGATAGTAAAATATCATCGGTTCGATCGCCTGTTTCATTGATGCGTAATGAAAATCCTTCACTACACCAATGATCGTTGCCTTGATATTCCACAGCTGAAAACGCTTACCGACCGGATCTTTTATACCTGAATTCTTCACTGCAGTCTCGTTCAGTATCACATGCAGTGAATCTCCCGGCATTCCGCTGAAATTGCTTCCCTCAGCCATCTGCATCCTGAAAAAAGGGATCGCATGCTCATCAATCGCAGCCGGATGGATCATGAATGTTTCATCCGGTCCCTTACCATCAAAGTTGGTATTGCCGGTTATATTGGAAAAATTAACGATCGTTGAGTTATTGGATCTTGCCACATCCAGCACACCGGGCTGTTTCATCAACTCCGCTTTTACCGCATCAAAATGCGATTGCATCGCCCGCATATTGAACGTAAAAATATTTTCCTTGCTATACCCCAGGTTCTTTGTACGAATAAAATGCAACTGGCGGCTGATCACAAATGTGCCTGCAACCAATGTCACGGAGAATGCAAACTGCGTCACCACCAATGCCTTCCGGAAGAACGCATCATTAAACTTTGCACTGATCTTTCCTTTCATCGCATTCAACGGGTTGAAAGAAGAAAGCAGCACGGCGGGATAGATGCTTGACACGATCAGTGTTCCTCCGATCGTTGCAAGTATTACCAGCCATATATCCGCATTGCGCAGATCAAATTCAAGTTCCTTTCCTGACATCGAATTGAACACCGGCATCAATGCCGGGATCAGCACCATGGCGAGCGCAGCCGCAATCACAAATAGTACTGTGGTTTCACCAATGAACTGCATAAAGAGCTGGCCCTTGCCCGCACCAACGATCTTACGCAGGCTCACTTCTTTCGCTCGCAACATCGAGCGCGCAGTGGAAAGATTGACATAGTTGATACAGGCAATTGTAAGGATCACCAGCGCAATAATGGTAAACATTCTTACCGTTTCCATTCCGGCTTCTGTTCCGTCTGACTTAAACAGATGCATTTTTTTCAGGGGCATTGGAAGATAGGCAATGTCTGTATCGTCTGCTTTCATCCGCAAATGGATCTTGCGGATCCTGGTTGCCAGCGAACTTAACGAAACGCCGGGTTGCAATAACAGGTAGGTTTCATAATTGAACTGATTAAAATCATTGTCAAACCTGGCAACATCGCCATCATAGAAGCGTTTTGTATACAATGTCATGGGGAATACCATGTCATAATTGATGCTGGAGTTTTCCGGAAAGTCTGCAACCACACCGCTGACTTTAAATAATGTGCTGTCATCCTCTGCCAAGATCACTTTACCGATCGGATCTGCATCCCCGAAATAACGTTTCGCCGTTGTTTCAGTCATTACAACGGACTGATCATCCGGAAAAGGATTCTGCTTATCTCCCTTTATCAAACCAAAATCAAAAAGGCTGAAAAAGGAAGGATCGACAAAGTATTTATTTCCCTCCTGAAATGTTTTATCGCCAACCTTGAACTGGTTAAAGAAATAGTTATAACAGATCCTCGTATAATCTTTTATCTCCGGCAATTCATTCTTTGCCAGCATAGCGATCGGAGAAACCGTCTCTGTCCAGATCTGAACGCTTGTGCCTGTTCCGACCCTGTTCTCAAGTTTATAAATATTGGCTTCCTTCGAATGAAACCTGTCAAAGCTTCTTTCGTCCTGTACCCAAAGCAAGATCAGGATGCCTACACACAGGCCGAGCGCGAGGCCTGCAATGGTGATAGTGGAATAGAATTTATTTTTCAGCAGGTTTCTCCAGGCGGTTTTCAAATAATTCGCAAACATGATCTATTGATTTGGTAATACAGGTCTATACGCAAGCACTTCAGAACCAAGAAGGTGCCAGATTGCTAACCATCTGTAACCCAAACCAAAACAGCCAATTTATGCCCACAAACTGTTCGCTTTTGATACGGCAGCTGTACTATAAAAGGTCAGCCCCGATGCATATGCCCCGATGCATATGCCCGGTGCGTGTGCCCCGGTGCGTGTCCTCACGCACCGGAACTGTCCTCACGCACCGGAACTGTGAACTGTCCTCACGCACCGGAACAATCACCTGAACATCCCATGCTCATAAATCATTACAATTAATTTATTTTGTACCCTCTATAATATATATGAAAAAAATATCTGCTCTCATCCTGCTTGCCTTATTTACCTGCACTGTTACAGCCCAGGAAAATAAACTGTCGCTGATTCCGGAACCTGTTTCCCTCCAACAGGGCAAAGGCTATTTTATATTGAATGCAGCAACGCGTGTGACTGCTGCGCAATCATCGCTGGATACCATTGCAAAGCAACTTGCCGCAAGGATCTCCCGGGCTACGGGTTATAAAACAGTTTCTTCTGTTTTCCCGCAAAAGCAGGCAGCGCCAAACACCATATTGTTAACCTTATCGCAGGATGCTGCTATTGCTGCGGAAGGTTATCAACTCGATGTAACGCCTTCGTCTGTTGTGTTGAGAGGCCGCGATGCCGCCGGCGTTTTTTATGGCGTGCAAACATTGCTGCAGCTTTTTCCAAAAGAGATTGAGGCATCAGTGGCAGGCAATGTAAAATGGCAGCTCCCTGTTGTAAAGATCAGCGACTATCCCCGTTTTGGCTGGAGAGGCCTGATGCTCGATGTATCACGGCACTTTTTTCCAAAGGAAGATGTAAAAACATTCATCGACAATATGTCGAGATACAAATTCAATGTTCTTCACTGGCACCTGACGGATGATCAGGGTTGGCGCATTGAGATCAAGAGCCTGCCTAAACTCACCACTGTTGGTGCATGGCGCGTGAATAAAACAGGAAGATTCGGAAGTTTCGCTCCGCCTGCACCGGATGAACCACGTGATTATGGCGGCTTCTATACACAGGATGATATCCGCGAAATTGTACAATACGCAAAAGAACGACATGTCAATATCCTTCCGGAAGTTGATGTGCCCGGCCACAGCATGGCGGCGATTGCTTCCTATCCGGAGCTAACCTGCACGCCCGGAAATTATGTGGTGAACTCCGGCGAACAGTTCATGATCTGGCCTCCCGGCGGTCATTTTTATGGCACGGTTGATAATGCACTTTGTCCCGCAAATGAGAAAGTATATGAATTCATGGACAAGGTCTTCACAGAGGTGGCACAGCTTTTTCCATTTGAATACATTCATATGGGTGGTGATGAAACAGCAAGAAATTTCTGGGAGAGATCAGATGCTATCAAGGCATTGATGCAAAAAGAAAACCTGGCAGATCTTGATGAGGTACAAAGTTATTTTGTAAAAAGAATAGAAAAGATCATCAACTCAAAAGGTAAGAAAATGATCGGCTGGGATGAGATCCTTCAGGGTGGTCTCGCTCCCAATGCAACCGTAATGAGCTGGCGCAATATGAAACACGGCGCAGATGCTGCAAAACAGGGACACGAAGTGGTGATGACGCCAACCGAGTTTGCTTATCTCGATTATATGCAAAGCGACGTGGTGATGGAACCTCCCGTGTATGCCTCACTGCGTTTGAAAAAAACCTACCAGTTTGATCCGCTCCCCGACAGCGTTGATGAGAAATGGATCAAAGGCGGACAGGGAAATCTGTGGACAGAACAGGTTTATAACATCCGCCAGGTAGAGTACATGATCTGGCCAAGAGGTATGGCGCTGGCGGAAGTATTTTGGAGCCCAAAAGAGAAAAAGAACTGGAATACGTTTGTGACAAAACTGGAAGCACAATTCCCAAGATTGGATATTGCAAAGGTTAAATATGCACCCAGCATGTATGATGCGGATTTCAAGGTGAAGAAAGTTGATTCCACGTCCGTGATGGTGGAGCTGATCCCTGAAATAGAAGGATTGACATTGTATTACAGTTTCGACAACTCTTATCCGGATGAATTTTATCCGTCTTATACGGCGCCGTTACTCGTACCAAAAGATGCAGCCCTTATGCGCGTGATCAGCTACCGCAATGGCAAGCCCATAGGAAGAATGATCAATATGCAGGTGGCAGAACTGAAGAGGAGAGCAGGGATCAAATAAGACCCGGTTTAAAGGTTTAAGTGTTTAAAAGTTTATGATTCAGATTGGAAACGTGAAGCTCAGGGAGAGGTCTTCGTCGTTTAACAGGTTCAGGCAGTCGGCCAGATGACAATTTGCCGGAGGCATTATGAAACGGTCAGCGCAAAAGCCTGCAGCAGCTATCGGTGCTCCTGCATTATTATTAAACTGATCAGACAAATGCAGCCTGTCTAACCTTTGAAACCTGTCAGCAGAAACCTGTAGTTATTCAGCAACCCCTATGATAAAGGACCGGAATGGTCAGTGATGATTATTTGTAGCTCCATGTAAATTCAGCAACTTGAAATTAGTTCCTTCAACATTTACAAACTGATCATCTGTTTCATTGGAAGGATGATCAACTCCCATCAATAATTTCATTTCCTTTCTGAAGTGTGACTGATCGGTATAACCCAGGTCAAATGCAACTGAACGCCAGGAGCGGGCAGGGTTATGCCGTTTGGTCTTTAATGCAAGGCCGATCCGTGAAATACGGCTGAAAGCCTGCGGAGACAACCCCGTTCTTTCTATAAATTTTCTTCTGAATTGCCGCTCGCTCAAATAACTGTAGCGGGCCATTTCAGCAACACTGAGTGACGGGTCCGTTGTGGCCCGCAGAATGGTTTCATCGATCGCGTAATGATCAATTGACTGCTGATGCAGCATCCGCAGCAAATATTGCTCGGTCAATTCTTTTCTCTGGTCTGTTGCAGATGCTTCCCGCACTTTATGTCCCAGGTATTCCCAATCCTTTCCCAGCGAAATGGCCGATGCGGTAAATGTATCTGAAAAGTGGCTGGCCGGTATATTGAAAAAGCGAAAGAAGCCGGAAGGTTGAAAGATCACCACGAACATATCCAATACACCATCGATCTTTAACTGAAGATTTGTTGTATTCATTCCGCCACGGATATGGCAACAATTCCCCGGGGAAAGAATATTGCTTTCTTTTTTGGTCTCATCTCTGATAACGGGTACATCGCCGGTTGAGAAGAAGATGCACTGCTCCAGTTTCGCCGGCAAAGCACAATCAAAAGATTGCCCATTTTCCCCCATCGTAATATCCAGGTAACATTTGATAAATGGCTGAAGAGCTTTTGTCGGAAATCTTATTTCGTGAGAAACCCTCATGAAGGAATGACGTTTATCTAAATTAACCTTTTTCCCCGGTCCCGCATATAAGACATGCGTGAATATGCCCGGGTGAGTGTTTTGTGCGCTGGTGTCGTGTGCTCTGGTGAGTGTCTCACCAGTGCGTAGAATATCTTAAAATCTGCGGGCTGAGTCCGTCGTAGCGAAGCGGAGGAGGGAACTTTACACATGGCCTGCTGAATAACTATGCTGTTCTCTGTAAGAGGTTGATAATTATTATTAAACTGGCCGGACAAACGCAGCCTGCCTAACCTCTGAAACCTTTCAAATATGTGAAACCTATGAAACGTTTCAGCAGAAACCTACAGTTATTCAGCAACCCCTGCGTAATTTCAATGCATGTTTGACTTCAGATTACAGGTTTTTCACACCGTTGCAACCCGCCTGAATTTTACAAGGGCCGCAGAGGAGCTTTATATCACCCAACCCGCCGTTACCAGGCATATTCATGAGATTGAGCATCATTTCCGCCAAAGATTGTTTGAGCGAAATGGCACGCGGATCAAACTGACTGTCGCCGGGCAGACCTTACTGCAGCACACTTCCCGCCTTTCTGAGCTGTATGGGCAGCTTGAGTTTGATATGAATGCGCTTGCTGAGCAGCATAAGGGTAAACTCCGGATCGGTGCCAGCACAACTGTTGCGCAGTATGTATTGCCCCAGGTTCTGGCCGCATTTCATAAGAAATTCGGTGAGATCAGCTCTTCACTTATCACGGGTAATACAGACCAGATCGGGCAGGCATTGCATTCTTCCGCTATAGATCTTGGGATCGTTGAGGGCAGAAAGAAAGGCAGCTCTTTCAAATACACCGCATTTCTTAAAGATAAACTTGTACTGGTTGCAGGAGCTTCACACCCTTTAACAAAGAATACCGGATTAAAACCCCGGGACCTGCTATCCGCTTCCTTTTTGCTTCGTGAACCGGGATCAGGAACACTGGAAGTAATCGCACATGCATTAAAACCGTTGGGCATAAAAATGTCGCAGCTGAAAAAAGAAATACAACTGGAAAGTACAGAGAGTATGAAATCTTATCTGCAGCATTCAGATTGCATGGCATTTCTTTCCATTCATTCCATCCGGAAAGAATTGCAGGATAAAGATCTTGTGATAATGGACGTAAAAGGATTGGAGATCGGGCGCGATTTTTATTTTATCCGGCAACAGGGAGAAGTATTTCCATTGGCAAACCTGTTCATGAAATTCGCGGGCCGTTATAACTTTATGTAATCACGCATTACCAGCCGGTATTTCATTTGCTTGCTCTTCTGCAGGAGCTTTGTATCCTAATCAGATGGATATGCAAAGCAGAGGAAGTTATTTTCATCCCGGTGAAGTTTATCAGAAGATCATATTTATAGTTGTGGCTACAATGTGCATCACGCCATGGATCTCTCCGCCTGCCGGATTATTATTGGGCATTGCGGTGGCACAATTGACAGGGCATCCTTTTCTTCACCTGAATCATCGACTCACGCATGTATTATTGCAGGCATCGGTAGTGGGATTGGGATTTGGAATGAATCTTCATTCAGCCCTTCAGGCAGGAAGGGAGGGTTTTTTATTAACGATCGGATCGATCACTGTTACACTTAGTGCAGGTTTATTGCTTGGGCGTTTTTTCCGGACGTCCAAACCCGTTTCGTTTTTGATCGCTGCGGGTACGGCTATCTGCGGTGGCAGTGCGATAGCAGCGTTGTCGCCTGTGATCAGGGCTGATGAAAAGCAGGTATCGGTTTCGCTGGCGATTATTTTTATACTGAATGCTGTTGCATTATTTATTTTTCCGGTTGTCGGCCACATATTCCATCTCAGTTCTTCTCAGTTTGGATTGTGGTGCGCCATTGCAATACATGATACAAGTTCTGTTGTAGGTGCTGCCGGCAGGTTTGATGCAAATGCTTTGGACGTAGCCATCACCGTGAAGCTTGCGCGGGCCTTATGGATCATCCCGGTGGCGATCGGAGCATCATTCTTTTTCAAAGACGGAAGCCGCAAGCTGAGGATTCCCTGGTTCATCGGGTTATTTATACTGGCAATGATCGCAGGAACATATCTTCCGGTGATTCACGAAGCCGCGGCATATATAGATGGATTTGCAAAAGCAGGATTGACACTGACCCTGTTCCTGATCGGGTCGGGTTTATCCGCGGATGCGATCCGGAGTGTTGGGGTCAGGCCTTTTATCCAGGGACTGATCCTTTGGGTGGTTATTGCAGCGGTGACGCTTTTTTTTATAGTGAATGAAATTTGAAACAATATCATTGGCCGGGCTCCGCAATTCGAGAATGTATTAGTAACAATACTTCCTGCTCTTAGTAGGTTTAAGACTTGTTAAACTCTGACAAATGCGGAGCCCGGTCAATGGTCAACGATCCTCGGCCAGCGATCATCGGCCAACGGGATTTTCCGCGATCATGATGCTGATCGCATAACCTCCTCCGGGTGCACAAAATTGTGTAAGTTTTGATTTGCTCGTTACTGCTATTGAGCGGATCTGATAAGCTTGCGGATTTGTGTCATAATGCGCGTCGGCTTTATCGGAATAAATTGTTGCAATATACTTTTGGCCGGGATCAAGGAAATCGAATTTGATATTTGAGGTTCTTCCGTTCTCATCACAGGTGCTGCCGATGAACCAGCTGCTTTTGCCTTTAGCTTTTCGGGCGATGGTGATATAGTCGCCGGGTTCTGCCTCCAGTACTTTTGTGTCATCCCAGTCAACGGCAACGTCTTCGATGAATTTGAAAGCGTCGAGGAATTTGTTATACGTTTCGGGAAGATCGGCTGCCATTTGCAATGGGCTGTACATCGTTACATATAATGCGAGCTGGCGCGCGAGTGTGCTGTGTACCCAGGAAGTATTCTGTGGGTTGTATTTTACGATCTTTGTTTCGAAGATACCGGGTGTGTAATCCATTGGTCCACCTATCAATCGTGTAAAGGGGAGAATGGTTGTATGATCCGCATTATTTCCTCCAAACGATTCATACTCTGTACCGCGCGCGGCTTCGTTTGCAAGCAGGTTGGGGTAAGTGCGATGCAAACCTGTTGGACGGACTGCTTCATGCGCATTAACCATGATCTTATAGTCTGCCGCCTTTTGAATGGCATACAGATAATGGTTGATCAGCCATTGCCCGTAATGATGTTCTCCGATCGGTAAGATATTTCCTACATAACCGCTTTTTACGGCATTGTATCCGTTTTCAACCATGAACTTGTAAGCGGTATCCATATGGCGTTCATAATTACGTACGGAAGAGGATGTTTCGTGGTGCATGATGATCTTTACATTCTTGCTGGCTGCATAGCGATGCAGCTCTTTTACATCAAAGTCGGGATACGGTGTTACGAAGTCGAACACGTAGTCTTTTGTTTTGCCAAACCAATCTTCCCAGCCAGTGTTCCAGCCTTCGACCAGTACGGCGTCAAGTCCGTGTTGTGCAGCAAAATCGATATATTCTTTTACATGTTGGGTATTTGCAGCGTGCGTACCGTTCGGTGGGGTTTTGGCATAATCCACCTTGTCAAGCTGGATGTTTTCCAGGTTGGTATAAGACCAGGTGCTTTTGCCCGTGATCATTTCCCACCATACACCAACATATTTGATCGGTTTGATCCATGCTGTGCTGGTGTATTTCGTTGGCTCATTCAGGTTCAATACGAGTTTGGATTCAAGGATATCGCCTGCTTTATCGCTTACAATAACAGTTCTCCAGGGCGATTGGCACGGCGCCTGCATAAAGCCTTTGTTTCCTACCGCGTCAGGAGTAAGGAACGATTCAAGAATAAAATTCTTATCATCAAGGTTCAATGACATGCATGAGTAGTTCACCAGTGCCGCTTCATGAATGTTTATATAAAGACCGTCTTTACTTTTCATCATCAGCGGAGTTTGAACGCCGGTTGGTGAAAAGGTTGTTTGCGAAGCATTGGGTGTAACAGCTGCTTTCATCTTTCCTCTTACTTCAGACAGGTTGGAAGTGACGGTGCTGTATTCCTGTGTGTCATAATCGCCAGGAAGCCAGAATGCCTTATGATCGCCGGCGAGCGCAAACTGTGTACGTTCTTCTTTGATGATGAAATAGGTGAGATTTTTTTGCGCGGGAAATTCATACCGGAAACCCAGTCCGTCATTAAAAAGACGGAAGCGGATCACGATAAGACGGCTGGTGGATGCCTGGGTAAGCGTTACGGCCAGTTCGTTATAATGATTGCGGATGTTTTTTACTTCACCCCATACCGGTTGCCAGGTTTCATCAAACGTACTGCGTGCAGTATCGGAGATGGTGAAACCCTGTACCAGCGATGTGTCATTGACCAGGTACAGCCCAAGCTTGCTGGGGCGGATCACGTCTTTGTTTTTATAGATGAGACTGTATGTTGGTTCGCCCTGTCCGGCTATTGCAAAATGAAGTTTTAACTGTTTATCGGGGGATTCAAGGTCCTGTGCGTTTACAAAAGAGCAAATGAAGAGCACAGCAAGGAATGCAATTATCTGGCGCATATCGTTAGTTTGTTGATAAGATAAAAAACGTGGCGGAAGATCCGCCAGCCGGGCAAATGTAAGAAATTAGTCATAATGTGTATCGAGTACATATTTATTTTAAGGAAGGTCGCTGAGGGGGTGTAGATTTGCCGGTGATGGGTTTGGACTGTGCCATTTAGTTCAATTTTCCGGCAATCGGTCATTGGCCATGGCGACCTCAACATAAACCCATAAACCAAAGACATTTCTCGCAACCCGGTCTTCTGTTCTTTAAGCCATTAAAAAACAGTTACTTGTAGATCGGGATCGATTTATGATTTTTTTTACATACTTAAACCCACTTTTGCTACGTTATCCGACATTCCGGCGCACCATCCCCGGCTCGGTTCACATGAAAAAACTCGCGTTATTTTCAATCACTCTGATCGTACTTGGCCAGAAAAGCTTCTGCCAACAGGCGGACAGCCTGGTAAAGCTCCCGGAAATTCCGAGGAATAAATTCAGTGTCCGCCAACTGCAGATCCCGGCAGGCCTGATACTGATGGGCCTCTCTGTAACGGGCAATGCTGATAAGTCTGTCAAAAACTTTATCAAGCGGGAACGGAATGAGCACATGCCGAATTTCAAAACGCATATCGATAATTATCTTCAATATTCGCCCATAGCCGTTGTATACGGTCTTGATGCAATGGGTATCAAGGCAAAGAATGATTTTGCCAACCGCTCTGCCATACTGGTAAAGGGAGAGTTGATGATGCTGGCAACGGTGGGCCTGATCAAGAATAAAGCCGGTCAGCTCCGTCCGGACGGAAGCGATCGTCAGTCACTCCCTTCCGGCCACACAGCCCAGGCTTTTGCTACTGCTACTTTCCTTGCCCAGGAATACAAGGACCGCCTTCCCTGGATGCCTTATGCCGCTTATGGTCTTGCTTCCACTGTCGGTGTGATGCGGATGGCCAACAATCGCCACTATGTGAGCGATGTACTTCTTGGCGCCGGCATCGGCATTCTGTCGATGAAAGTGTCCTACTGGACGCATCAGTACAAGTGGAACAAGAAGAAGAGGGAAGCGGCGATGCTTTATTAGAAGACGTGGATCGGATGGGTGGAAGGCTTGTGGGGTTTGATAGGTTTCACAGGTTATGCTTCGAAAAATTTCAGTGGTTTGTTGTATGTACTGAAATAAGGACTCTCAACCTATGAAACTTCTGAAACCTCTCAAACCTTTACTTTTGCTTCGTAAACATCGTTTCATGCGTTTGATCTTCCTCATCCTTCTATCCTTCGTCATGTCTGTTTCCTTTGCTCAAAAAAACGAACCGGAAGTTTATAAAACATTTCTCCCTCAGTTCACACAGTTATATAATAGTGGTCAGTATAAAGAGATCTTTCAGCGGTTTTCGGCTGAGATGAAAACGGCATTGCCGGAGGCGAATACGGTTGATTTTTTTAATGATCTGTTCAGGCAGGGCGGAAAGATCAAACAGTTGAATTTCGAAGGAAACAGATCGGGTAATTCATCTTATAAAGCGGTATTTGATAAAACAGTATTCAGCTTTGTTATTGCATTGGATAAAAACAATGCAGTAGCGGGATTCAGGTTCTCGGGTTATATTCCGGATGGACTTCCGGTGATTGAGAGGAATAGCACAAAACTTGCCCTTCCTTTTAAAGAAACCTGGACGATCGTTTGGGGCGGTGATACGGAAGAACAGAACTATCACGTAGAAAGCAATGCACAGAAGAATGCGTTTGACATGGTGATCACTGATGCGTCAGGAAAATCATACCGCAATGATGGGAAGTTGAATGAAGATTATTATGCATTCGGAAAGCAGTTACTCGCTCCCTGCGATGGAGAAGTTGTGCTGGTGGTGGATGGTATAAAAGATAATGTACCGGGAGAAAGCAATCCTGTTTATGTGCCGGGTAATACGGTGATCATAAAAACGGTGGCGGGCGAATACCTGTTCTTCGCGCATTTTAAACAGCATTCCATCAAAGTCAAACAGGGTGATCAGGTAAAGCGTGATCAGGTGCTTGGGCTTTGTGGAAACTCGGGTAATTCATCAGAGCCGCATCTTCATTTTCATATTCAGAATGTGGAGAACATGAATATTGCTACAGGTGTGAAATGTTATTTTGACAAGATTGACGTGAATGGTGCAGTAAAAACGGACTATTCGCCGGTGAAGGGTGAGAAGGTCAAACAGGCGCAATAGAATTGTTTTGCTGTTAAAAATATTTTCATCAATTCTGCAACAATCTGATCACCTCCACGTCCAATGGCGCAGTGAATACTTCCTTTGCAAATACAAGTGCAGATAAACAACTGGTCGACAGGGTGTTGAACGGAGATAAGCAGGCATTTGCCGTGATCATCCATCGCACCGAAGCGCTGGTCGCACAAATGGTATTCAAAATGATCCCGCGGGAAGATGACCGGAAGGACCTCGTTCAGGAAATTTATCTTAAGGTATATAAAAACCTTTCCGGCTTCCGCTACCAGGCCAAACTTTCCACCTGGATCGGTCAGATCACCTACAATACCTGTATCACATATCTCCGCAGTAAAAAGCTGCTGTTGCCGGGTTATGGCAGCGATGAGGACGATGATACGGCTCCGGTAGCTGATCCGGTTGCTGTTGAAGAAACGGACCTGCCACTGTTCCGGAAACAACGACTGCAACTCATGCAGCAGGCAATGGAAAAACTTTCGCCCATTCACCGGACATTGATCACGCTTTATCACCAGGAAGAAATGAGTTACCAGGAAATAGGGACGATCACCAATCTCCCGGAAGGAACCGTGAAAAGTTATCTGTTCCGCGCAAGAAAATCGTTAAAGGAAAACTTATTACTCAACTATAAACGAGAAGAGTTATGATGGACAAACACATCTCCGAACAGGACATACAATTATCTGTACTGGATAATGCAATGTTGCCGGCTTTATCGAAGCTGCACCTGGAGCAATGTGCGGTGTGCCGGGCGAGAATGAAGGAGTACGAATTGTTATTCAGCAGCATAGAAACGATGCCAAAATCATCTTTTGATTTTGATGTAGCGGAACTGGTGCTGCCAATGTTGCCGGAGAAAAAGAAATCGTCGCTTCGCGCACCACTGATCATTGCGGGCATAATGCTGGCTGCAGGATTTATTGGGTTGCCGTTTCTTTTATTCGATTACAATGCTGGAGGTTTATGGCAAACCATTTCTCCATGGCTGATCAGTATGGCATGTATTGTAGCCGTTACGCTGGTGGGCATCAGCCTTTCAGACATGGTTTCGCGATATCGCCGCCAGATGCGTGAATTGAATTTCGAATAAGTGAAACATTTATAAAGGAAACAAGTCAGATTGTATAAATAATTAAATACAGAAAAATGAAAAAGTTATCATTATTTGGAGCGTTCCTGCTGAGTGCTGTTGTGGTTCAGGCACAGGCCGATGCTACTACCTTTTACTGGCCTCCGGTTTTTGAGGAGCTGACACGTGCGGTGATCATCTTTACCGGGATGTACCTGATCGGCGCGTTTATCCTCAATTTTTTCAGAACGATACTCGATCATAGATTGAAGCAACGGATGCTGGAAAAAGGCGTGTCAGATGATATTGCCCACAGTTTTCTTCGCACCGATACAAAGGATGTGAAATCACAAACGATGAAATGGTTCATTATTTTTATGAGCATCGGAATTGGGTTTGTGTTTGTGAATGTAACACAACCCCCACTGGGTATTCATTCGGTCGCCATTCTTTGTTTCAGTATCGCGTTTGGCTACCTTGCGTATTACTTTTTTGTCAGGAGAAATGAGAAAAAGTAAAATAGAGAATTATGAGACGACTATTACTGGCTTGTTTATGTTTGTTTGCGCTGAGTAGTTGCAGCAGGTTTGCCACAGAAGGATTCGATACTTATTTCTGGACAAGTACGCCGGGAATAAAAATGCAGCTTTACATTGATGGAGAAAGCAAAGGCGGGTTGCCTTATCTGGAAAAAGCGCCTGACTGCGGGAACGACACATCCAGGCTCGATGCCTTAAAGATTTTTCTGCCATCTGGCAGATATTCTATTGAGGTAAAAGATGCTGAGGGTAATCATTTATTTTCTGAAAAGCTGAACATCTGGAAAAGAGGAGGCAGTGTCTCCCTGGGAAGCACTCAGTCGACGCAGGATGGAGGTGCAAGGCGGACTTTCAAGGGCAATTGCCTGATCGAAGAACTCTTCTATACACAGGTGGACCACGAATAAGCGCAAATGGAACACGAGTTTAGCGCGGATGACCGTGAATATCTTTTACAATGTTGTAACAAAATGGCAACATAGTTTTAACCATTGTAAATGCACTGTTATTGCCGGTTGATCTTTATTCTTTTTCCTGTTTTTGCAGTCATATAGATGAAACAAAAAACAGGAATTATGAAAAATCTGGCAATCATATCAAGTTTAATTCTTCTGTCTTTTACAGCATCCGCGCAACGGTTCAAAGGTGGTGGCGGATATCACGGAGCAAGGCCGGTATATCGTCCGGTTGTTGCAGTGAGAGCGTATGCGCCTTTCTATTCTTACGGTTACAGCCCGTTCTATAATCCTTATTATTATCCTTATTACAATAGCCCTGGTTATCGTTATCCGGCTAAGTTGGAAATGAAGATCGATGCGATCAAGGATGATTATAAACAGCAGATCAAAGAAACAAGGCATGACAAGAGCGTTGCGGGTAAGGAACGCCGTGCAAAAGTGAGGGAGCTGAAGAATGAAAGAGATCGTGAGGTGATCGATGCAAAACGCGAATGGTTCACGAATAGAACGCGAATGAGCGCGAATGAACACGAATAGTCTCCGACAGAGGGGCAAATACCAGTGACAGAATTGAAGCGGGCCCCGGATTCAGATTCGGGGCTCGCTTCAATTCTGTAGGGTTCTATCTATTCGCGTTTCAGGGGAGTTTGGCCACCAGTTTTTCAGGCATTGCCTTCAGCACCTGGTAGATCATTTTCCACTTGTATCCTGGTACAATGATGAAGGACTTGCCTGCATTGACGACCGCTTTGGCGATGAAAGAGGGTTCAAGCATTAATGATTCAGGAAGATCCAGACCTTTTGTCATCTTGCTCCTGATATAGCCGGCAACAATTACATTCACAATGATACGCCGGGGAAAAAGATATTGCCGCATGCCGGCGAGGTATTGTGTGAAGGCGGATTTGGTGCTGCCATAAATGAAATTGCTTTTTCTTCCGCGTACGCCGGATAAGGATGATAAGCCGATGATCCGTTCGAGGTGCGGATTGTTCTTGTCCATGGCCACAATGTTCAGAATGGATACGGCGCCTGCATAATGCACTTTCATCATGCGGAAGCTGCCTTCAAAGTCGAGCAGGGCTTCTTCATTATGTTTTAAATAACCTGCTGCGTAAACAACAATATGTGGCTTGAATGGAAGACTGGTATAAAATGTCGCGTGTGTATCAAATGCTTCGGCATCGAAATAAAGGATGGTCACCTTGCTTGTTTCAATACTGTGCTGTCCGATATATTCCTCCAGCGTGCCTGTGCTGCGGGAGGCGGCGATCACATGAAATCCTTTTTCCGTGTAGAGCCGGATCGACTCTTTGGCCACATCGGAATTGGCGCCGAGGATCAGCACCACTTTTCCTGATCCGCTGTTTGATTGCTGCATATGAAGAGTTGGTTGGGTAAATGTTATTTGATGCGTTGCGAGAGAAAGCCCAGTAATACAAATACAAGTGCAGTGCCACATACTGCTATCCATCCGCCGCTGGACCAGGCCATACTTCCCGCCACCGATCCGATGGAGCCGCCGATGAAAGCTGAAGTCATGTAAACAGTATTGATCCGGCTTCTTGCCTCGGGTAACAGTGCAAAGATCCTCGATTGGTTGGAAATATGCGTGATCTGCATACCGATATCAAGGATGATCACGCTGATCACCAGAATCCACAGATATGTAGCCCCTGCCGCCAGCAGGATATAAGAAATGAATACCGCTGATATGCCGAGATTGATTGTGAACTGCGGTCCGCGTTTGTCCGCACTTTTTCCCGCCATCGGAGCGGCCAACGCACCACAGGCACCGATCAATCCAAATAGTCCTACCATGTCACTTCCATAAAAATATGGAGCGCCTTCGAGGAAGAATACCAGCGTTGTCCAGAATACGCTGAATGCTGCAAACATGAAACAGCCTGTGAGGGCTGATTTCTGCAGAGGTCTTAGTGATCTTGCCAGTGTAACCAGTGAGCGCATCAGGCTTGCGTAACTTCCCTGGTATGTTGGTTTGCTTGTTGGCAGGAATTTCGCCAGTGCCAACGAAAGCAACACCATAATTCCGGCGCCTGCACCAAACATGATCCGCCAGCCGAAATGCGCACCCACATAGCCGCTGATCGTGCGTGATAAAAGAATGCCGATCAGCAAGCCACTCATTACCTTGCCTACTACCTTGCCGCGTTCGTGATCACCGGCCAGTTGTGCCGCCATGGGCAGCAATACCTGCGGCACGGCGGAGAACACTCCGGTGAGCAACCCTGCCGCCAGCATCCATTCAAATCCCGGGGCCAGCGCAGATCCAAGCATGGACAGGAATGCAATGCTGAGCATTATAAGGATCAGCTTTTTTCTTTCTACTTTATCGCCGAGCGGCACTGCAAAGAGCAGCCCGATCGTGTAGCCCACCTGTGTGAAAGTGGCCAGCAGGCTTACAGTACTGTCGGGCACTTTGAATGTGCGTCCGATCTCTGCGAGGAGGGGTTGATTGTAATAGATGTTTGCTACAACAAGGCCGCAGGTCACGGCCATCAGCATGGTCAGGGAGGAGCTGATGGAGTGATGAAGGGGCCTGTGGGCTTCTGTATTGGTCGATGTGCTCATAATCTGGCGCAAATTTACGCTATTCAGTTTTGTGGGCTGACGGGGGTGTTTCTTCGCGAGCCCCGGTGCGTGAGACACGCACCGGGGCTCGCGAAAGCTATTTCCGAAACTTCAGAAACCTTTCAAATCTCAGAAACCTCTCAAACCTCTCCATCGCACGTCATCACGCATTTTTAACAGCCCATCTTGCATACCCTCAGTTCATCTGCCCGCTCTTCCCCTTTGAAAGCCCAATAGCTATATTTGACTTCCTGAACCACACGCATGCGCTCCATTTTCCTGTATATCCCCCTTTTTCTTGCCTTAAATGCCGGAGCGCAACTGCGCAAGGACTTTCTTTTCTCCAACCTAAGCAGCCGCAGCGGGCTTGTTTCCGAGGAAACCATAGCCGTGCAGCAGGATGACGCGGGCTTCATCTGGATCGCTACTGTGGATGGACTGCAGCGGTATGAAGGCCGCCGCCTCCTGACCTTCCGCCATGATGAAAACGACACGGCCTCTATCCCGAATGATAATATCGAAGAAATGACCCTTGATAAACAAAACCGTCTCTGGTTGTTGTTTAACGAGAACAAGATCGGCTATATGAACCCGGTTGATCTTTCCTTTCACGAAGTGATCGTTCGCGCGCCAAAGGACGTGCGCAATACAGCGATCAGCCAGCTGATCATCCAGGAAGATGGTAAAGTGATGTTGCTGCTGTACAAAGTGGGCGTATTTATTTATGATGAAGTAAAAAAAGAATTTAACCAGGAGAAGCTCCCCTTTCAATCACCGAAAGGATGGAATCCGATCTATATCGCAAAAGATCATGGACGCGGTATTTACTGGATCACCTGCGATTCCGGCCTGGTGAAATATGATGCACGCAAGGATCTGATGTACTACCGGGATAACAATCCGGGCAACGATCCGCTGATCGCCGCCGCAAGTGAACTCAGATTTGTAACTTACCTGATGCCGGACCGGTCAGGAAGGATCTGGCTGATGGCCCATTCCATGACCGGCGTACAAAGCCTTTTGTTCAGCTATGATACGCAAACAAAAGAGCTGAAAGACTGGAGCAGCGAAATTGCTTCTATCAACCGCAATCCGAATCATCGTGTGTTGAATGTAGTGGAGCAGGCTGATGGAACGATCTGGGTGATGGGGTTGAATATGTTTGCCGGTCTCAGCAGAGGCTCGTTACATTTTGAACTGATCGAATCCAACCTTCCCGGTCCCTTCTCCATCCGTTATGATGCGGTAAGAAACATTTACGAAGACCGTGAACATAATTTATGGGTTTGCACCAATAAAGGTGTATTCAGGGTGAATCCTTCACATCAGTTTTTTCACGCAGCGGTCAACTCAAGGCCGGGTGAGGGGAAATTACCTTATCCTCAGGCGGTTTCCGGTATTTTTCAAACAAGCGATGGACAGGTCATCGTTGGCTCTGCCGGAAATGGGTTGTTCCGGTATGATAATAATATCACACCGCTGCCGGGAAATTACATTACACAGGCAGCAAAGCCGGAGGAAAACATTTCCTGTTTGTTCCGGCAGGCGAACGGAGATATCTGGAAAGCAAGTGAAGACGGAAATATCAAACTGATCCGTAAGACCGGGCTGGTGGAGAACATCATGCCATTGTCTCAGGCAACAGTGATCCGTCAGATCGCGGAAGATAAAGAAGGCAATATCTGGATGGGATCGCAAAGCGGACGTCTGGCAAAATGGGATGCTGCGTCAAAAAAACTGGTGCCTGTCACGCGCTTCAAAAACCGCATTATGCGGATGATGGGTGATAACCGCGGAAATCTCTGGGTCTGCGTTTTGCAGAACGGCGTATACCGGGTGAATATCAAAGACGGATCGATCGCGGAGAATTATACAACGGAGGGTCCGGCGCAGCGGAAACTGCTTTCCAATGACGTATTTGATATGCTTCGCTACAGCGACAGCCTTTACATCATTGCCGCAGGTGGATTGAACCTGCTGAATATTTACACCAATACCATTTCCAAACTCCCCTCCACTTCAGAACTTCCTTCCAACATCGTTTGCAATATCATAAAAGACCGGTTGGGTTACTTATGGGTGACCACACAAAGCGGCCTTTGCAGTGTGAACATGAGTACGCATGTGGTTACGAATTACAACGAACGCGATGGGGTACATACAAATTCATTTATTCCTGCCACCTCTATTTTACTGAATGATGGCAGAATTGGTTTTGGGACTTCACACGATTGGATGCTGTTTGACCCTGCTGTGATCGCGAAAAATAATCTTCATCTTCCTCCTGTCATTAATCTTACACGTGTAGGTGTAATGGGAAAATGGTTGAATCTTGATTCGCTGAGACATGTACCCGCATTGGATCTTACCTACGATCAGAATTCCGTTACGCTCGAGTTTTCAACCATGACCTTTCAAAGCAGTTACGGTGTGTTCTATAAACTGGAAGGCCTTGATGACGATTGGCAATTGTCCCGCCAGTTTCATCAGGCCGTGTACAACTATCTTCCTCCCGGCAATTATACATTCAGGGCTTATTGTACAAATGCGGATGGCATTCCATCAAGAAATGTGCTGGAATTTAAAATACATATCAAGCCACCATTCTGGAAAACCTGGTGGTTCCTTGGGCTGCTGGCGCTTGCCGCTATTTGTGTGTTGTATTGGTTTGATAAGATCCGTATGCAAAAGATCCGCGCGACGGAAAGCATACGTACACGTATCGCAACAAGTTTGACGGAAGATATGAGTAATTCATTAAGCAATATCAATATCTCCAGCGAACTGGCCAGGGCAAAGGTCGATACAGATACGCAACGTACAAAGGAATATATTAGCCAGATCAGTGAAACAAGCAGCCGCATGGTGCAGGCGATGTATGACATGGTGTGGAGTATTAATCCAAATACTGACACGATGGATGATACGATCGAACGGATGAAGGCTTTCGCTGGTGAGATTGAAAGTTTGTACCAGATCAATATCGGCTTTGATGTTGATCCGGCAGTACAGGGCCTTCACCTGAATATGGAACACCGCTATGAATTGCTTTCTGTATTCAAAGAAGCCGTGACCAATGCGGGCAAGCATTCTTATGGCAAGCTGGTGGAGGTAAACATACGCTACCGCAGATCGAAGTTATTAATGATGATCGTGGACGATGGCAAAGGGTTTACAATGGAGAATGTAACAATGATGGGCCGTGGCCTGAGCGATATGAGAAGAAGGGCTTCGGCAATCAATGCGTCATTTTATATTGAGTCGGAGGTTAATACGGGCACCATTGTCAAAATGGAAATCTAACCTGGAACGCGAATAGAATACGAATGGGCGCGAATAGAACCCGATAGAAAAGAAGAGAGCCTGGAATTAAAAGTTCCGGGCTCTCTTCTTTCCTGGTATTAGTATTTGCTTCTCTGTCGGGTTCTATTCACGCCCATTCGTATTCTATTCGCATCAGCGTTTATTTACCCATCCATTTTTTGAATTCTGTTACCTTTTCCCTGCTCACAATTGCCTCCTTATCCACCGGTGGATTGAGGTGCAGGATCAGGCGGTTCCCAAAATAATCATGTATCTGATCAATACTATTCACGGATACATAGAAGGAGCGGCTGATGCGGAAATATCTTTCAGGGTCCAGCATTTCTTCCAGTTCGTCCATGATATAATCGACAACGAATTTTTTATTGTCAGTTGTTTTGAAAAAGTTGAGACGGCCATCGCTGTAGAAATAAGCGATATCGTTTACTTCTACACTTACAAGTTTCTGTGCGTGTTTTACCAGGAAGCGTTTGCGGTATTCTTTTGGCTGAAGTTTTTCCTGCAGTTGTTTTACCAGCCCTTCTACGTTCAGCGGATCACGGTCGGCGGTATTGCCGTAGAGGCTTTTCATGCCACGGTATTTTTCCAGGGCGCCGCGGAGGTCTTCTTTCTGGATTGGTTTCAGCAGGTAATCAACACTGCTTACTTTGAATGCCTTCAGCGCGTACTCATCGTAGGAGGTAGTAAAGATCACCGTGCTTTTGATGGCCGTGCGGTCGAATATTTCAAAACTTTGTCCGTCGGCAAGTTCGATGTCCATCAGGATCACATCGGGGCTTTCATTGCTTTCCAGCCAATTGACGGAAGAGCGGATGCTGTCGGTCACACCAACCACCTCAGCGGCTGGCTCTACAGTGGAGAGGGTTTTCTGAAGCTTTTTTGCGGCCAGTTCTTCGTCTTCAATGATCAATACTTTCATAAATGATGGTTTTTGGTTTGATAAGACCAAGATACTTCCCTTATTTCCGGTTCGGAATCGCTTCCAGTTGACCTGCCGGAAGGCATGCATGAATTGTAGATATGGTGTATGGACTGGCGCTAAGTCTCCCGCAGGTCCTCCTGATTTTATTGACCGATTATCGAAAAGGTTCAGATAATAATACCCTGGTACGTGGCCCTGGTGCGTGGTTCTGGTGCGTGGTCCTGGTGCGTGTCTCACGCACCGGAACGGGCCGGCCCTTACCCTATGACTGGATAAGAGGAACTGCCACCGCGAATTCCTTTCCATCATCCCTGACGGTAATTTCTTCCTGTTTCATCAGGCGATACTTGTTGACAATATTGATCAGACCAACACGGTTAGAGGATACCATTCTTTCCTTTCGCTGTAGATTATTACTGACAAGGAGTTTCCCGCTATTTGTCGTCATGATCAGAATTTTCAGCGGCTGATCCTTCAGGATCATGTTATGTTTTACCGCATTCTCCACCAGGATCTGTAGAGTCAGTGGTGGTAACATATACACAAGAAAGCGTTCATTGATACGTACTTCCAGCTCAAGACCATCGCCGTAACGGGTTTTTAATAAATGGAAATAAGAGTAAATAAATTGCATTTCCGTATCGAGCGTTGTCAGCCCGTCCTCATTTGTACGGAGCAGATAACGGTAAACCTTGCTCAGTTCATCAAGGAATTTTTCTGCTTTCTGCGGTTCATCGCTGATCAGCGATGAGAGAGAGTTGAGGCTGTTAAATAAGAAGTGTGGATTCACCTGTCCTTTCAGACCCTCAAGCTGGCTTTGAAGATTTTCTTTTTTCAGTTGATCTGCTTCGTCAACCAGTTTGCGCCATTTTTCATAGAATGAAGCGCCTTCATTAAAGCTGGTGGCAAGCAGGTTGGTCACTATGGCGATCACCACCATCCAGGGATAATTGCCCATTTTCACCAGCAAACCCATTACCCTGATATAGTCATACCCGAAAAACAGGATGGTGATACCAATCACAGTGATCACCACATAGCACAGTATAGCGATGCCAATACGTTTGAAGGTCTGGCTGTATAGGGGAAAGTGATTGGTCAGGATGATGGTCACCATGCTGCAAAGTGTATAAAGCACCAGCACCATGGCCATAGAGATCAGCGTAGGCCATAAAAAGTGTTGCAGGCTTTTGAAGTAAGCAGCGCCAAAGAGCATGCAGTTGAGAGCGAATGCCACGGGCGGAATGATGATTGCGCCGATAAGCCGTTCCTTGCTGCTGTAATTCAGTATCGTCATGTTTTACTAATTGCGGGTTATCTGCTGCTGCAGTACTGCAGGCAGATCGTCCTTACCCATAACCAGCTCTAAGATATTGTTTCTCTGCTATTGCCCGCCACGGCGAGGGATAGATTGATGTTTATAGAGATAAACTGCGATTTTGGATGCCTGGTCGGGTATTCTCAGCGGAGCGGTTTTGAGGAATCCCGGATGATCAATTGTGGCGCAAGCGTGGTTGTATTGAAATCCGTCACCGGTTTTTTACTGTTGATCAGCTGCAGCAAAGAGTTGGTGGCCAATTCACCCATATCAAAAGCCGGCTGCTTGATGATGGACAAAGAAGGATCGACCAGCTCGGTAAGATCTGAATTGGAAAAACCGATCAGCGCTATATCATTCGGTACTTTTATTTTTTTCGCTTTCAGCGTACGCAAACATCCGGTGGTGAGTTTGTCCGACAATGCAAGGATCGCGTCGGGACGGATTGCTGCATCCAGCATTTGCCCCATAACTTTTTCAACCTCGGATAGAACCAACCCGCCATGCTCGCAATATTTGATGAACTCGTCCCGCTCTTTCAATCCATGATCTGCCAGCGCGGCGCGATAACCGGCAAGACGATCTTTTGTAATAGATAATCCGGCATTGTTGACCAGTGCCGCGATCCGTTTATATCCGTTCTCTATCAGATGTGCGGTTGCGTCATAAGCCCCGCGATAACTGTCTACCGTGATCTTATGTGTGTTGATGTCCGGCGCAATGCGGTCAAAAAAAACGATCGGCATACCGCGCTCATACAATTCCTTGAAATTGCTGAAATCACTTGTTTCCGCAGAAACCGATACGATCAGCCCGTCAATGGAGCGGGAAGTGAGATAGTTCAGGTTGATGAGCTCCCTTTCGTAGGATTCCCGCGTTTGTGAGATAATAACGTTGTAGCCATTCCTGTAAGCAACGGATTCAATGCCATCGATGGCCTGGGAGAAAAAGCTGTTGGCGATCTCGGCAACGATCACACCGATAGAGTGTGTCTTTCGCTCCTTGAGGCTAAGTGCGATCGGATTGGGCTGGTAATTGATCTTTTCGGCATAATCCAGCACCAGCTTTTTGGTTTCAGGACTGATCTCGTAACTGTCGCGCAGAGCCCGCGATACAGTAGAAGTGGAAAGGCCTAGTGCCTTTGCTATGTCCTTGATGGTGACAGCTTCAAATCGCATGGTGATTGGTTTCAGCGAGTTTTAAAGGTAGATCATTTTTAACGGAGCTGATCGCAATTTTAAGCAGAATGCTATGTAATTCAGCGAGATTGCTCATTTTTTCCGGGGTGATGAAACTGACTGACACGTAGCCCAATATAACGGAAGAAAAGAATGTTTCTATTGGTCAGGAAAAGCACATTATGTGTAATGTATTATTTATCAGGAAGATAAAAACTCTTTTTCTGTTTTTTAAAAAATCAGTGGGCTAAATGGCAGGTTCTTGCAATAATTCGATTATTTTCTTCCAATTCACTCATAATGATATCGTTACCGGGAACGATTGCGTAAAAAAAGAATTTCCAAAACTTTATTCGCCGGGAAGTTCTGCTTAGACTTGCCATGAGGTTGATCCGGATAAAACCATAGATCCCGGACGATCTCATAGAAATTGCTTGTCAGAGATGAAAAGATTGCCGGGTCATCATATCCTGCTCAAATTGCTCAAATCATTCTGGATGAGAGCTTCCCTCTTCTTTTCCGTCTTCTGATGTTTCTTTCATGCTTTTGAATTGACGCTGTCCATTAAAAGACAGGCATTTTGTTATTCAGGTGTACTGACAACAGCTATCGCTGTCAGCGCACTAAAAAAAACTGTTGTATGAGAAACTTTATCAGACGAACAATATTCGCCACCTCATTGCTACTGGCGGGTTGTTTATTCAGTCATGCTTTTGCCCAGGGTCGCAAGATCTCCGGAGTGGTGACTTCAGCGGACACCAAACAGCCGTTATCCGGAGTAACGGTTGCCGTTAAAGGCGGCACATCCGTTGCAACCGATTCTAAGGGGGCATTTTCTGTTACTCTTCCTGTAGGTGCTGCCGAATTGCAGTTCTCCCACACTGGTTATGTTCCACTTACCCAATCAATCGAAGGAAAAGAATCGATCGATGTTGAACTCGTCCAGGAAGTAAAATCGATGGACGATATTGTTATTATCGGCTATCAGACTGTTAAGAGAAAAGACCTCATCAGTTCTGTTTCTTCCGTTGGTGCAAGAGATCTGAAAGACATTCCGATCAACTCTACTGCTGAAGCACTTACCGGCCGCCTTGCCGGTGTGCAGATCACCCAGTCGGAAGGTTCGCCTGATGCGGCAGCAACAATCCGCGTGAGAGGCGGCGGATCTATTACGCAGGACAATTCACCGCTGTATGTTGTTGACGGCATACAGGTGGAGAACGCATTGTCTGTACTTGCTCCGCAGGACATTCTTTCGATCGATGTGTTGAAAGATGCATCCGCAACAGCCATCTATGGCGCGCGTGGTGCAAATGGTGTAATGATCATCACCACCAAGGGCGGCCGCAACATGAAAACGCAGGTGAACTACGCCGGCCTGATGGGCGTAAGAAAACTTGCAAACAAACTGGAGGTGATGCAGCCCTATGATTTCGTGATGTATCAATATGAGGCTTCCCGCAACAGTTCGTCAGGCAGAGACAACTTTCTGAATATGTATGGTTTTTTCGAAGACCTTGAGCTGTATAAAAAAGCGCCGTTTGTTGATTGGCAGGAGCAGAACATGGGCCGCAATGCTATGATGCAAACACACAACGTGAGTGTGCTGGGAGGAAATGCCGCAACAAAATACGCTATCAGTCTTTCCTATAATAAGGAAGAAGGGATTTTGCAGAACTCTGATTTCGATCGCAAACTCGCCAGCATCAAACTTGATCACACGATCAATCCAAAAGCAAAAGTTGGTGTAACCGTTCGGTATAATTATACCGGTGTAAACGGTGCTGGTACTTCCAATCCCGGATCATCCAGTACCAACCAGCTGCGTCAAAGCATTAAGAACAGACCGATACTGATGGGCAATCAGGGTTTGCTGGATTATGATCCGGATTATGCAGATGCAACAAACGCGAACAGCCTTTCACTAGTTAACCCGATCCTTCTTAACAACGCAACGTATCGTCATAAATTAAATACAACACTCAACCTGAGCGGTTATTTTTCTTATGACTTCAATAAATATCTTTCGTTCAAGTCTACCATGGGCGTGGATATGTACACTACCCGGCAGGAAGCGTTTGATGACACGATCACTGCAGTGGCAAGGCAGAACTTCAACATGCCGATCGCTTCCATCCTGAATGGTACAAACCGCACGATCAATAATTCGAATGTTCTTTCTTTCAGCATGAACAAATCCGGCACATCATTCAGTCAGCGTAATGACCTGGATGTACTTGTGGGCCACGAGATCTATGATAACTATGATGAGCAATCAAGAATAGAAACAAGATATTTCACACCGGGCATTACCGCGAAGCAGGCATTAGCCAATATGGGTTCTGCAACCGTGCCTGTTGGTGGTGCGCAGATTGCGCCGACCACGCAGGAAATGACGAACAGGCTTGTTTCATTTTTTGGCAGGGTCAATTATGCATTTGATAAAAAATACCTGTTAATGGCAACGCTGCGCGGAGATGGTTCCACCAAATTTGCACAGGGAAGGAAATGGGGTTATTTCCCTTCCGGCTCTTTTGCATGGCGTATCTCACAGGAGAAGTTCATGCAAAATATGCAAACGCCGATCAGTGACCTTAAACTTCGCCTGAGCTATGGTGAAGCAGGTAATAACCGCATCGCCAATTTCCTTTATCTCTCGCAATTTGTTTCCAATCCTGCAAGCAATGCAACGAATGCGTATTACAGCATTGGCAACAACCTGATCCCGCCATTCTATTCTCCCGAACTTCCGAATGAATTACTTACATGGGAAACAACCATTTCCCGCAATATCGGTTTGGATCTTGGCTTATGGAATAACCGGGTACAGGTTTCTGCGGATTATTACATCAATACAACAAAAGATCTGCTGATCAATGTAACCGTACCGCAAACTTCCGGTTATACCACACAGGTGCAGAATGTAGGTTCAACAAGAAATAAAGGATTGGAATTGCAGATAAGCGGCACACCGATCGTAAGCCGTGATTTCAACTGGAGCGCAACATTCAATATTTCCTTTAACAAAAACGTTATTAAGAGCCTGGGGCAGTATCAAAGCTCATTCCTGTATTCATCCGGTTGGGGCGGCAGCAATCAGCCATCTGATTACATCGTAAAAGTTGGTCAGCCTGTTGGTACCATCTGGGGCCTTGTAACAGATGGATTTTATACCGTAAATGATTTTGATTATAACGCCGGCGTTTATACACTTAAATCAGGCGTTCCGAATAACTCTGGTATCACTTCAGCAGCGCCGCAACCAGGTATGCTGAAATTCAAAGATCTGACTGGCCCTGATGGGAAACCTGATGGACTCATCACCGACCTCGATCGTGCGATCATCGGAAATACACAGCCGAAGTTCTTTGGTGGTTTGAACCAGCAGTTCTCTTATAAGAATTTTGATCTCAGTATCTTCCTCAACTTCCAGTTTGGAAATGATGTGTACAATGCAAATAAACTGGAGTTCACGAGCGGTTATACGCCAAACTCAAATATGCTTGCGATCATGAATGACAGGTGGAGAAACGTGAACGCACAGGGAGAAGTTGTAACTGATCCGGACGCATTGACGGCATTGAATGCGAACGCAAAGATCTGGTCACCCGCAACAACAGCAAGTTCATTTTATGTTCATTCATGGGCAATTGAAGACGGGTCCTTCCTTCGGGTAAACAACATCACACTGGGCTATACTTTGCCGCTTAACATTGCAAAGAAACTTCGCATCAACAGCTTCAGGGTGTATGGCACAGTGAACAACCTCGCACTGCTTACAAGTTATTCAGGGTATGATCCTGAAGTGAACACAAGAAGAAGCACTCCATTGACACCAGGTGTCGACTATTCTGCCTACCCGCGAAGCAGAGCTTATATTGTTGGAGTAAACCTGTCATTATAAACGAATAAAAACATTAACGATGAAAAGCTTTTTCTCTAAATATGTAATAACAGGGAGCTTACTATTCGCAGGAATGGCAGTAAGTTTTACTTCCTGTAAAAAATATCTTGACGTCAAACCGGTGTCATCTTTTGGTCCTGATTATGTTTTCGGAAATGTGGCGAATGCAGAAAACGCCCTCCTGGGTGTATACGCGTGTTTGGGTGGCGATCAGGGTTATGGTATCAGGTTAAGCATGTATTATACATATGATAATGATGAAATGATCGGTCAGACCGGTAACCCCGATAATGAAAGGAGGGATCTGGCCCATTATAATACACAGCCAAGCAACACGCAATTGGCTAGTCCGTTTAACCAGTTATTCCGTGGTATTGAACGTGCAAACATCTGCATTTACAATATCCCGGGAATGGTTCAGTACAATACCGGCACAGATGTCGAGAAGGCAAAACTCCGTCAATTATATGGAGAAGCTCTTACCCTGCGCGCGCAATATTATTTCGAAGCGATCCGTAACTGGGGGGATCTTCCCGCGCAATTTCTGCCATCAAGCATGGAAGAAAATCTGTTCAAAATGAAAACAGACCGGGACACATTGTATGACCGGATCCTTGCAGACCTCGCTGAAGCATCCACGCTTGTTCCCTGGCGCTCCACTACAGGTGTAACAAACGAACGAATAACACAGGGCGCTGTTCGTGCATTGCGTGCGCGTATCGCTTTGTTTCGTGGCGGCTACTCGCTCAGGGCGAAAAGCAGCTCTTACGGCGGCGTGATGGCAAGACCAGCCGATTACAAACTATTCTATCAGATCGCGAAAGATGAGTGCGCTGCAATCATGGCAAGAGAAGGAGCAGAACACAATTTAAATCCAAGCTTTCTTTCTGTATTCAAAGACGGATTGGGAGCGAGACTGGTAGATGCTAATGCGGAGATGATCTGGGAAGTGGGCATGTCCGGTGGTAGTTCAAACTTTGGGGATAGCAAACTCGGTTATTATAACGGTCCACGCTACAATGGAGCCGGCAACTCCGCATTACTCGTTCTTCCTTCTTATTTCTATTCTTTTGACTCGATGGATGTGCGCCGTGATATAATGTGTGCCCCGTATAATATTAACCAGAATATGACACTTACGGCAACTGCGCTTTCTTCCATGTTTGACGGCAAGTTCAGGCGCGACTGGAATCCTGTGCCAACATCTGCCGCGCAATACTTTGGCACCAACTGGCCGGTAGTCCGCTATGCAGACGTATTGCTGATGTTTGCAGAAGCAGACAATGAGATAAGCAATGGCCCGGGTGCCGAAGCAAAAGCTGCATTTGAAAAAGTAAGATTGAGAGCATTCAATGGAAACACATCGCTCATAGGCACAACTCCATCGGACTATGCGGGATTCTTTACAGCATTGATGAAAGAGAGATCATGGGAGTTTGGAGGAGAAGGCATCCGTAAATATGATCTGATCCGCTGGAATAAACTTGCAGACCAATTGAAGGCAACAACAGATCAACTGACTAAAATGTTCAACCGCGAAGCGCCCTACGATGAACTGCCTGAAACGATGTATTATTTAAGAGATCAGACGTCATTAAAATGGCTGGGGTCTTTTTATAAACCAACCGTCACCCCGGTGCCACCTTCAACATATGCAAGTGTGGCATGGGTCAACTCGGCTATCAACACAGCTATTCTTGCTTATTATGCAAAGTATTTTGTGGCAAATAAGAAGGAATTACTGCCGCTTCCGCAGTCAGCTATCGATGTTAATCCTAATCTGACGCAAAACGATTATTGATCTCCTTATTTATAAATAACGGAAATATGAAAAAAATATATTCCATAATGCAGTCGGGCGCGATCATGCTTACTACTGCTATCATTATATTTTCATGTACAAAAGTAGATCCGCCGCAGGCGTTTGTACCGGAAAGAATGTTCACGCCAACCAACCTGAAGGCAACAGGTACTGAAACAACAGCCACCATCACCTGGAACAAATCACTTTTCTCCGATGGCCTGGGAGTGACTTATACACTTGAAATATCCCCAACGGCAGATTTTTCCGGTACACCAGCTTACACTACCACTACTGATACAACCGTAGTGGTAATAACTGATGCCAATGTTCAGATAAAAACTCCGTACTACGCGCGGGTAAAAGCAAACGAAGCTTCGGGAGTTGCCGCGTCGAAAGGTTGGGTGGTCACTACCGCTACATTTACGATCACCGGAGAACAACTGTTCCTGCCGGTTGATGATTCAAAGCTGACAGCATTGACCGCAGTTCTCAACTGGAAAGTGACAGAAGGTCTTACAAAGATCGTTTTGACTCCTTCTGGTGGTACTGCTACAGATTATGCGCTTTCAGCGGATGAACTGACTGCCGGAGAGAAAGTTCTCGAGGGTCTCCTGCCGTCTAAACAATATACTGCTGAATTATTTTTAGGAACAGTCAGCAAGGGACAGGTGACGTTCACTACGAAAACCGGCCCGCCTGCCGGAACGACAACCGTTAGCGTCGCCCCAACTGATGATCTTGCCGCAATGATCGCCGTAGCCGTACCAGGAACAGTTTTCCTGTTGCAACAGGGAACGGTGTATGAAACGGATAACGCTATCGTTTTGCCTGACAATGCCGCGATCACAATCTGGGGTGATCATGGCCCTGACAAGGCGGTACTTGCATTCAACGGATTTACCTTACCGGCGTCGGCCGGGACGATCCGTTTTGAAAACCTTGATCTGACCGGTTATCAGTACAACGACCCCGCAGGTTCAAAACGCAATTACATCTTCAATCAAAACTCCACTACAGTTACAGAGTCAATAGAGTTTGAAAACTGTACGCTCCGTAATTTCACCAATACACCAATGCGTGTACAGGGTACATCTTCGATCACTATTAATAATTTTAAGGTGAACAATTGTATTGCCTATGATTGCGGTGTGACCGCCACAGCCGGAAGCTATGCATTCGTACATAATAATGTTGCAACCAGTAAGATCAATAATATTTCGATAACCAACAGCACGCTTTACAGGATCGGATACAGTGTTATTTTGCATAACCTGGCGCCTTCCCAGTCTGTGTTGATCGAAAACTGTACGATTGATAATTCATTAGGTGATGGCCGTTATCTGATAGATTACAATGCGCAGACCGCGGCATCTTTACAGATCAATAACTCGATCATTGGAAAAACATTGTCGCCACTTGGCACAGCAAGAGGAATACGCATTGCGTCAGCCTATACAGTGAATAATTCGTACCAGACGGCAGATGCGGTGATCGCCGCAAATCCGTTTGCTGGCATTACAAGTTACACGGGCAACAGCACAGCGCTGTTCACCGATCCGTCAACAGGCAATTACCTGATCAAAGACGGCAGCTTTGCCGGAAAATCCAATTCGGGTGATCCGCGCTGGAGGTTGTAGAAACCGATGTTGAATGTTCGGATTACAGCAAAGCGAAAATCTGGTATCGGCCGGGGACCTGTATCCCTTCATCGGTCAGCCAATATCGAACATCGGAAAACAAAAAGCAATTGAATGAAACGATCAGCAAGACATATTCTGCAAGCGGGCTTTATTCTTTTCACGGGCTGTTTTTATTTGAATCAGTCAACGGCGCAGGAGACCATTGCATTTCCCGGTGCTGAGGGATTTGGAAAATATACAACCGGAGGAAGAGGTGGGAAAACGTATATCGTTCGTAATCTTGAAGACAGTGGCGAGGGAAGTTTGCGTGAAGCGGTGGAAGCAAAACATCCGCGGATCGTGGTGTTCGCCGTATCAGGTACAATACATCTTAAATCGCATCTGCTGATCTCTAAGAACGTGACCATCGCCGGGCAAACAGCTCCCGGTGATGGTATTTGCATTGCGGATCATCCGGTCAGTCTTTCCGGTGATAATATCATTGTTCGCTATCTCCGCTTCAGAATGGGTGATCGCTATCAAAACAAAGGAATGATCGATGGCGCCGGTGCAGATGACGCTTTTGGTGGTACAAGGAAGAAGAATATCATCATCGACCATTGCAGTATCAGCTGGAGTACAGATGAAGTGTTCTCTGTTTATGGAGGTGATAGCACCACGCTTCAATGGAACCTGATCAGCGAACCATTGAACTATTCATATCATTTTGAGGAAGGAGATAAGGATTTTGAACATCATGGATATGGTGGGATCTGGGGTGGAAGACATCTTTCGGCACATCATAATCTCTTTGCGCATTGCCTTAGCCGGAACCCGAGATTCAATGGTGTTCGTACAAAAGAAGAGGGAGAGCTGGTTGATTACCGCAACAACGTTATTTACAACTGGGGACATAATAATGTATATGGTGGTGAAGGTGGTCAATACAATCTTATTAATAATTATTACAAGTATGGCCCTTCTACACTGAACAGTGTAAGAGCGCGGATCGTCAACCCGTCCAGGCAGGAGAAACCAGCAATTGGTTTCGGACAATTTTATGTTGAGGGGAATTATGTTGACGGAGCAAAGGATGTTTCAAAAAATAACTGGATCGGTGTTCATATGGGAAATAAGGCAACCGAAGAAGAGAAACGGAATGCAGTGGTTGAAAAAGCCTTCGCTATTTTGCCAATCTCTGAGCAAAATGCGAAAGATGCCTACGAATGCGTCCTGCAATGCGTGGGTGCCAGTTTTCCGGTCAGGGATACATTGGATGCACGCATCGTCAATGATGTAAAAAACAGAACGGGTCATCCGATCGATGTGCAAGGAGGTTATCCGCATGGCACGCCATATGAACAAACGGTTAACGCGTGGCCTTCATTAAGATCGGCAGCAGCTCCGGCAGATGAAGACCAGGACGGTATACCGGATGAATGGGAAAAAAAACATGGCTTGAACCCTGCCAATGCAGCAGATGCATCTGCTTTTACAATCGATAAACTGTACACAAATATTGAAGTGTATATAAACAGCCTTGTTGTGGCAGAGAAAAAATAAAGACGATTTTCTTTTGCAACTAAAACAATTCCGGATCTGTCTGATAACAAATCTATCAGGCGACTGGAATTTTTGCTTTTTACTTTTTAATTTGGAAGCCGAATGAAACAAAAGATATTTTTCCTTCCTGTTCTTTGCCTTTTTGTATTTGCTGATCCTGGTAAAAAGATAAAGATCTGGTTGATCGGTGATTCAACCATGGCGGCAAAACAGACAAAAGCATTCCCGGAAACCGGTTGGGGAATGCCCTTTACCTATTTCTGGGATTCAACGGTGGTGGTTGATAACCGCGCAGTAAATGGCAGAAGTACGCGCACATTCATCGAAGAGAAAAGATGGGAACCGGTGATGAAGGAAATGAATGAAGGCGATTATGTTTTTATCCAGTTTGGGCATAATGACGAAGTGCCTGCAAAAAAGTCCTACGTTCCCGAAACAGAATTCAGAAATTATCTGTTGAGCTACGCAGCGGACGTACGGAAGAAGAAAGCAACTCCTGTATTGATCACGCCTGTTGCACGGTGGAGTTTCGACAGTACGGGACGTGTGCAGGAAACGCACGCGGTATACGCACAGATAGTGCGCGACGTTGCAAAAGAAACAAACATTACATTAATAGATCTCGACAAAACAAGCCAGGTTCTGTTGCAGCAGATGGGCCGGGATGCCTCAGTTTATTTGTTTAATCACCTGGCACCCGGTGAACATCCGAATTATCCCGAAGGCAAACAGGATAACACGCACTTCAGTGAACTTGGAGCAAGAAAAATGGCGGAACTGGTGCTGGAGGATATCAGGAAACTGCAACCATCACTCGCACAAAGGATCATCAGACCCGTAATAAAATAACTTGTTATCCATTTATTATGATAAAGACATTTTGTTTAACGTGTATCATTTTGCTTTCAGTGGTGGCCGGTTTTTCTCAACAGACTTACCCGACAAAACTGACCGTTGCAAAAGATGGAAGCGGTGATTATATGACTATCCAGGAGGCGGTCAATGCGGTGCGTGCATATTCACCCGAACCAATTTCTATTTTTATAAAAAATGGTGTGTATGAAGAAAAGCTGGTGATCCCTTCATGGGTTGGCAATATCACGATCAGGGGCGAAAGCCGCGATCAGACGATCATTACTTATAACGATTACTCAGGCAAGTTCATGGCAAACGATGCCGATACTGTAACAAATAAGACGAAATTCAGCACATTCAATTCTTATACGGTATGGGTGCAGGGAAGTGATGTAAAGATCGAGAATCTTACTATCCGCAATAATGCGGGACGTGTCGGTCAGGCTGTGGCATTGCATGTAGATGGCGATCGCTTCGTGATCCGCGATTGTAATCTGCTCGGCAACCAGGATACATTACTGACTGCGGGTGACAGCAGCCGGCAATATTATGAGAACTGTTATATTGAAGGGACCACAGATTTTATATTCGGCCCCGCAACAGCCGTATTTAAAAACTGTACGATCAAAAGCCTCACGAATTCCTATATCACGGCAGCTTCAACACCAAAGTGGAAGTCGTTTGGTTATGTGTTTATGAATTGCAGATTGATTGCAAATGATGAGGCACAGAAAGTCTTCCTGGGGCGGCCCTGGAGAGCCAATGCCCGGACCGTTTTTTTGAATTGCGAAATGGGAAAACAGATCCGACCTGAAGGTTGGGACAACTGGCGCAATCCCGAAAACGAAAAAACAGCTTTTTACGCGGAATATAATTGCAGGGGTGAAGGCGCTTCGCGCGACAGGCGTGTCACCTGGAGCAGGGAGCTGTCAAAAAAAGAATCAAAAGAATATACACTTGACAAGATCTTTGCCGGCACTACGCTGTGGAAGCCTTAATTTGCTTCTTTACAATTTTCAAAACAAATGCAGATGTTCAACAGGTTTGTTTTTTGTTTGATCCTGCTTTTTATGATCAAACAGGGGTTGTCGCAGGAATTCATTCCTCTCTGGCCAAAAGGGAAAATGCCTGATTCAAAGGGCATGGAGCTGACGGACAGCATTGCCAATGAACGAATATATCGCGTGGGCACTCCCGGTGTTTATGCTTTTTTCCCTTCGGATCAGGAGAATAAAGCAACCGCCGTTGTGATCTGCCCGGGCGGTGGATATGAACGCCTGGCTTATATGGTCAGCGGCATACAGCTGGCCAAATGGTTTAATACGCTCGGCATATCTGCATTTGTCCTCAATTATCGCTTACCCAATTCTCCGGATCTGAAAGAAAGAGAGAAAGGGCCGCTGTTCGATGCGCAGCGTGCTATCAAGCTGATCCGTTTCAACGCAGCAAAATGGAAGATCGATCCAAAAAGAGTTGGGATCCTCGGTTCATCCGCAGGAGGTCATCTTGCAGCAATAACCGGAACACTTACTGAAGATATTTCCCGGATCAATGATGCGTTGGATACATTCAGTGTTCGTCCTGACTTTACCATACTTATTTCTCCCGTAATTGATATGGGCCGGTACGCACATAGCGGAAGTAAAAAGAACCTGCTTGGTACTGACCCACCGGCTGCTATGATTGAAAAATATTCTGCCCAGCTGCAGGTTACCGGGAAAACGCCACCAGCGTTTATTGTGCATGCATCGAACGATCAGTCAGTTGATCCGCAGAATAGTTTACTTTTTTACCAGGCATTAACAGAAAAGAAAATAATTTCGGCTTTGCATATCTTTCCGCAGGGTGGACATGCAATTGCGCTCCGGAATAATCCCGGTTCCGCCAACCAGTGGACGCAATTGTGTGAAAGCTGGCTGCAGGAAATGAATTTTTTACCAACGACCATCAGTAAATAAGATAGAATGAAAAACAAATGGCTTAGTGTTGTTCTTTGCAGCTGTGTTTTGTCTGCCAACGCACAGTATTCCTGGAATAATTTGCCGAAGGCAGAAGAACCTGTTTTCAAAACGGATACATTTTCCATATTGAACTATGGTGCAAAATCAGACGGATATTCACTCAATACAAGAAATATCAATGCGGCTATACTGGATTGCAGCCGCCAGGGTGGTGGTGTTGTACTGATCCCAGCCGGTTTGTGGATGAGTGGACCGATCCAATTGCGCAATAATGTGAATCTTCACCTGGCAAGCGCGGCCCTGCTGGTGTTTACGACTGATAAAACGCAGTACCCGCTCGTGGAAGGCGTGTATGAAGGGAAAACCGCCGCAAGAAATCAATCACCGATCTCCGGAACGGGGCTTACCAATATTGCCATCACCGGTAAAGGGGTCATTGATGGAAATGGTGATGCATGGCGTGCGGTAGGAAAAGGTCAGCTCACCGAAAGTCAATGGAATGAAAAAGTAAAATCAGGTGGCGTATTAAAAGATGATGGTAAAGAGTGGTACCCAAGCGAGCAATTCAAACAGGCCAGGCAGGAAAATAAAAGCATGCTGCTTACGGAAGGTAAGCAACTGAGCGATTTTGCGGATATGAAAGATTTCCTTCGGCCCAACCTCATTGTGCTTACGCAATGCAGCAAGGTATTGCTGGAAGGAGTGACGTTTCAGAACTCACCTGCATGGTGTATTCATCCGTTGATGTGCGATAACCTTACCCTCCGGGACCTGCTGGTGAAGAATCCTGAATATGCACAGAACGGGGATGGCGTGGACATTGAGTCCTGCAAATTCTTTGTTGTGGAAGGCTGCACATTCGATGTGGGTGATGATGCCATCTGTATCAAATCAGGAAAAGATGAAGAAGGACGCAAACGCGCTATGCCAACACAGTACGGTGTGGTGAGAAATAACCTGGTGTATAAAGCACACGGAGGATTTGTAGTAGGAAGCGAAATGAGCGGCGGCGCTAATAATATCTTTGTATATGATTGCAGTTTTATCGGAACGGAGAAGGGGCTTCGGTTCAAATCAACCCGGGGGCGCGGTGGAATAGTGGAGAAGATCTATGCACGCAATATTTATATGAAAGACATCGTGCAGGAAGCCATCTTCTTTGATATGTATTATTTCGTAAAATTTGCAACAGATGGCGAACGGAATGAAAGCCCGGTTGTCAACGAAGGCACGCCCATTTTCCGCGATATGCAATTCGACAAGATCGTTTGCAACGGCGCACAGAAAGGGATTTTTATCCGTGGCCTTCCGGAAATGCCGGTACAGAACATCCGTCTGATCGATTGTATCCTTACCGCCGGGATTGGTGCGGAACTGGTAGATGTGGACAGGGTTTCCATTGATATGGTTGAGCTGAACCCGACAAAGATGGATCCGGTGGTATTGATCAATAATGGGACGAATGTACGTTTTGGCGGACTGATCTTTCCAAGTGCGGCAAAAATGCTGCTGAAGGTGACCGGCGAACGTTCAAAGGATATTGATATGAGCCACATGGGTATCGCGAAGGATTCTGAGCGGATCATGGTAACAGACGGTGCGCCGTCAACCGCGGTGCTGTTGGATTAAAACCAGTGAAGTGAGCGTTTTTATATTATTTGCCCGGCGTATTCTACAGCGGTAGGAGTACGCCGGTTTTTTATAGGCAGGGGCTGCTGAATAGCCATTATTAGTAAACTGATCAGACAGACGCAATCTTCCTAACCTATTAAACCTTTCAAGTGTTTCAGCGGAAACCTGCAGTTGTTCAGCAACTTCCGGATATACAGCGAAGAGGTTGCGCGTGATTTGTCTGCTTTTCTTTCCGCACTAATATTTATCTTTCAGATTCAGACATAAGCATGCCAATGAAACAGCCTTCCCGGTATTTACTTCCTTTTATCCTCGTTACGGGTTTGTTTTTTGATGTGGGCGGGGCTTAGACCCGGGGTGACATTGATTCATCAGATGACTTTACCTTTGAACGGAAATCCGCTGCAGATGCGGCCAACAGAAAAGTGCGGGAATGGGAACGATTGATGTGGAATTACCAGCAGGCCATTCCGCGAAGTAAACCCGGGGAGAAATGGGTATTGATGAACAGGATATTTGATTTGAATGAAATGACAAAATGAGTCAGAACTTCTGGTCTCCGGTCATCTTGCTTTTATAAAATAGAAAATATGTTTGATCTCAGTAATAAAACAGCGATCATAACCGGCGGTGGCAGTGGTATCGGGAGAGCGATCTCGCTCTTGTTTGCAAAGCAGGGAACGAATACGTTTATTCTCGATTATGATAAGAAGGCAGCAACAGATGTAGCCGCAGAAGCAGTTAATGCCGGCGGCATGGCCTCTGCTATTGGTTGCGATGTAAGCAATCAGCAGCAGGTAAAGGAAGTGGTTGCTTCAATTGTTGCCACTGCAGGCAGTGTACAATTGCTGGTGAACAATGCCGGCATCGCGCACGTCGGCACTGTAGAAACCACCACGGAAGATGATTTCAATCGTCTCCTGTCGGTGAATGTCCGCGGCGTGTATAACTGTCTTCATGCGATCATCCCTTACATGAAATCCGGCGGCGCAATCCTTAATATGGCATCCATCGCATCTTCCGTTGGTCTGCCTGACAGGTTTGCCTACTCAATGACCAAAGGAGCTGTCGTTGGTATGACTTTGTCCATCGCAAGGGATTATATTTCGCAGGGCATCCGTTGTAACTGTATTTCTCCGGCCCGTGTTCACACGCCATTCGTAGATGGTTTTATTTCCAGGAACTATCCCGGCAAAGAAAAAGAGATGTTCGAAAAGCTATCCAAAACCCAACCCATCGGCCGCATGGCAGAACCCCACGAGATCGCACATCTTGTGCTGTATCTCTGCAGTGATGAGGCTTCGTTCATTACGGGATGTGATTATCCGATTGATGGCGGGTTTATTAAATTAAATAATTAGTCCGACTTAAGATCGGACAAATCAAATAAGCTAACATTTAAACAGTAGACAATGAAACTAATCCGTTTCGGTGACAAAGGAAAAGAAAAGCCAGGTATCGTTATTAATGATGAAATGTATGACCTGTCTTCGGTGGCAAAAGATTTTGATGAACATTTTTTTGCAAATAATGGGTTGGCTACCCTCGTAAAAACTGTAGATGGGAATGTGAGTGGATTTCCAAAAGTGCCCGTAGGAACAAGATTGGGTGCGCCCATTGCACGCCCGTCAAAGATCGTTTGTATTGGTTTGAATTATGCTGATCACGCGCGGGAAACAGGTGCGACGCCTCCGGCAGAACCGGTGATTTTTTTGAAATCAAGTACGGCGATGGTCGGGCCGTTTGATAATATTGTTATTCCGCGTGATTCGGTGAAGACGGATTGGGAAGTGGAGCTCGCCGTAGTGATCGGTAAAGAAGCAAGCTATGTGGAAGAAAGTGAAGCGTTGAATTATGTTGCCGGTTATTGCCTGCACAATGATGTAAGCGAGCGGGAATTCCAGCTGGAAAAAGGTGGCACCTGGGATAAAGGAAAAGGTTGCGACACATTCGCGCCCGTTGGTCCCTGGCTGGTAACCACAGATGAAGTGAAAGACGTGGACAATCTCCGGCTTTGGTTAAAAGTAAACGGGAAAATGATGCAGGATGGAAATACATCCAATTTCATTTTTAATATTCCACACGTGATCGCCTATGTAAGCAGGTTCATGACCTTGCTGCCGGGTGATATTATTTCTACCGGCACACCTGCTGGCGTTGGTCTTGGGTTTAATCCGCCGGTGTATCTGAAGGCTGGCGATGTGATTGAACTTGGTATTGATGGTTTGGGCGAATCAAAGCAAACCTGCGTGGCATATGCTAAAAATTGATGCACATAATCATTTCTGGAAATTTGATCCGGTAAGAGATAGCTGGATCAATGATGAGATGAAGATCATTCAGCGCGACTTCCTTCCGGAGGATTTTCATTCCGTGCTAAAGGAGCACGGTTTTGACGGATGTGTTGTTGTGCAAAGCGAGCAATCTGAACAGGAAAACGAGTTTCAGTTAGGGAATGCGGTAGCCAATACATTCGTAAAAGCAGTTGTAGGCTGGGTTGATCTTCAGGATGCCGCCGTTGAAAAGCGATTGGAGTATTACCAGTCCTTTTCATTACTGAAGGGTTTCCGGCATTTATTGCAGGGTGAGCAGGATCGTTCATTTATGCTGAGGCCGGCGTTTAAAAATGGAATAAGTCTGTTGAGGAAATATGGATTTACTTATGATATTCTTATTTTTCCTGATCAGCTGAAATATGCGGAAGAACTTGTTGCCGCATTCCCCTATCAGAAATTTGTGATCGATCATATTGCAAAACCCCTGATCAAAACGAAAGAGGAAGGAAGCTGGCATAAAGACGTCCGTGCGATTGCAAAACATGAGAACGTGCATTGCAAGATCTCCGGAATGGTAACAGAGGCTGATTGGAAAAACTGGAAAAAGGAAGATTTTCATCCGTACATCAACACAGTCGTGGAAGCATTCGGCGCAAAACGGATCATGTATGGAAGCGACTGGCCTGTTTGTAAAGTGGCGGCATCGTATACTGACACGCTCAATGTTGTAAAAGAATATTTTTCAAAATTTTCATCAGATGAGCAGGCAGATTTTTTTGGTGGGAATGCCTGCACATTTTATAACATTCAATAAAAGGAAAATGGATCTGCAATTAAAAGATAAAGTGGTGATCGTAACAGGTGGGGCAAAAGGGATCGGTGAAGCGATCGTAAGAGTGCTGGCCGGCGAAGGCGCCATTCCTGCGATTGTGGGAAGAAATGAAGAAGATAATAAAGCATTACTTGCAGAGATAGAGAAAGCTGGTGGTAAAGGCATGGAGGTTGTTGCCGAATTATCGGAACCGGCAGAATGTGAAAGAGCGGTTAAGCGAATATTGCAACAGCTTGGTCGTATCGATGGATTGGTAAACAATGCAGGCGAGAATGATGGTGTGGGATTGGAGAGCGGCAACTACGAAAAGTTTATGGTGAGCATTCACAAAAACCTGGTACATTATTACCTGATGGCCCACTATGCATTGCCCGAATTAAAAAAGAGCAGGGGAAGTATTGTAAACATCACATCCAAAACCGGCATCACCGGACAGGGAAATACTTCTGCATATGCTGCCTCCAATGGTGGCCGCAATGCGCTGACAAGGGAATGGGCTATTGAATTGTTGAAGTACGGCATCAGGGTAAATGCTGTGGTTGTTGCTGAATCCTATACACCGGCCTATGAAAAATGGATCAAAACTTTACCTGATCCTGCAACCAAATTGAAAGAAATCGAATCAAAAATACCATTGGGCAACAGAATGACCACGCCGGAGGAACTGGCAAATACTGTCGCATTTCTGGTGTCGGAAAAATCAAGTCATACAACAGGTCAGCTCATTTATGTGGATGGCGGTTATGTGCATCTTGACCGGGCGCTGGCAAATGCGTAGAAAGGTTTCAGAGGTTCTTATTGATCAACGCTGAATTAAAAACGATAAACAATGAAATATCTCGTGCTCTTTGCTGCATTATCAATGTTGGCATTTACAAAACCGGTTAAGAAGAACAAAGTTATTTTCTTCGGGGATTCTATTACGCAGGCTGGTGCAAAACCGGGCGGCTATATTTTGAAAATGGATAGTATCATCCGGAAGGAAGGACTGGGTGAGTCATTTGAACTGTCCGGGGCTGGTATAGGTGGTAATAAAGTGTATGATCTTTATTTGAGAATGGAAGATGATGTGCTGGCAAAGAACCCTGATATTGTATTTATCTATGTTGGCATCAATGATGTTTGGCATAAGAGTACTTCCGGCACAGGCACCGATGCGCCTAAATTCATTGGCTTCTATAAAGCGATCATCAGGAAATTGCAGGATAAAAACATCAGGGTTGTGGTATGTACGCCATCGGTGATCGGTGAACGCAATGATTATTCAAATGAGCAGGATGGTGACCTGAACTCATATAGCAATATCATCCGCACGATTGCAAAGGAGCAAAACCTTCCTGTTTGTGATCTCCGTAAGACGTTTGTAGATTATGAAAAAGCAAATAATCCAACAAACCAGGAGAAAGGAATTCTGACAACGGATCGTGTGCATTTGAACGACGCCGGAAGTCTGCTGGTGGCAAATGAAATGTGGAGCATCCTTAAAACAATGAAATAAGAGATCCGCAGGATCTTGAATGTCGTGGTCAGGGCAACAGCCGGGCCACTTTTTTTTGCGATTAAGAAACCACTCTCATTCGTAGTCTCATTGCGGGTACGGACTATTATTGACCATCTGCAAAGCCCATGCTGTCGGAGCCGATTGGCTCCGGCAACCAATATCACCCAACCGTCATCGAGCGGTGTAAGGGCAGATCCTGAACCAAAAAACATTCCTGGCTGAGACTTGGTGAGCCGAAAGAATTTTTTAGATAATAAGTTTATATTAGTTATTTATTATCAATATTTTAACTGTTTTATCGAGCCCCAATCCGACCGATTGCCAAGAAAAATGCAATCGGTTTCATTTTTCATTAAGCGATATGCTGTAAGTTCGGCAATTGTTTCAAATGATCACATGCTTCAATGGGATCAGCCGACGGAAGATCCGCAGGTGAAAGATAAAACTACCAGATATGCTGTTGCTTGGCCTTGACATAGGTACTTCTTCGATTAAAGCCTCCGTGATAGATGCCGCGACCCGGCAGCCGCTGGCTTCCGCTCAGTATCCTGAAACGGAATCCGGGATCACATCCCTTCGGGCCGGTTGGGCGGAACAATCCCCTGAAATGTGGTGGGAGCATGTGCAACTGGCGATTCTCAAATTACACGCACAAAGGAAATACGATCCCAAAGACATCAGGGCCATCGGTATTGCTTACCAGATGCATGGGTTGGTGTGTGTCGATAAAGAACAAAATGTCCTTCGCGATAGCATCATCTGGTGCGATAGCCGCGCGGTTGATCTTGGAAACAGAGCCTTTGATGCAATTGGCAAAGAAAGAGCATTACTGCACCTGTTGAATTCTCCCGGCAACTTTACTGCCAGTAAACTGGCCTGGGTGAAGCAAAACGAACCAGCGTTATACGAAAAGATCGATCGGATCATGCTGCCCGGTGATTTTATCGCAATGAAACTTACAGGTGAGATCACTACCAGCATTTCTGCATTATCAGAAGGCGTGTTTTGGGATTTCCAGGAACACGAATTATCAAAAGATGTGTTTGGTCATTATGGTATTAATGCATCTTTCATTCCGGTAATAAAGGATGTATTCACGGAACACGGAAAACTTACGCAGCCTGTTGCAAGCGCGCTAACCCTGCAGGCGGGCATACCTGTTACATATAAGGCAGGTGATCAGCCAAACAATGCATTATCGTTGAACGTGCTCAATCCTGGCGAAGTGGCCGCTACTGCCGGCACAAGCGGTGTGATCTATGCAGTGAGTGATCAGCTTACATACGACAACGAATCGCGCGTGAATACATTTGCGCATGTTAATTATACTGATTCGCAAAAACGGTTGGGTGTTTTACTGAATATCAATGGAACGGGTATCCTTAACCGCTGGATCAGGAATATCACCGGAGATAAATCCGATTACCGTCAGATGAACAATGCTGCAGCAGGCATCGCTCCCGGCAGCGAGGGAATATTCATTCTTCCATTTGGCAATGGTGCAGAACGCATGCTGAATAACAGAACAGTGGAGGCGCATATCAATAACGTTAATTTCAATATTCATAGCCCGGCACATTTATATCGCGCATCCCAGGAAGGAATTGCATTTGCCTTCCGTTATGGATTGGATATCATGCGAGGCAATGGTATTAATCCAAACGTGGTCCGGGCTTCCAAAACGAACATGTTCCTGAGCGAAGTGTTTGCACAGGCATTTGTGAATGCAACCGGCCTGAGCGTGGAATTATATCATGGTGACGGAAGTACCGGGGCTGCTATAGGCGCGGGTTTGGGAGCCGGTATCTATAAAACGCCAAAAGAAGCTTTCGAACATTTCAAACCGTTATATACAGCAGAACCGTTGCAGTCGCTCACTCAAACCTATGATGAGTTATATGCAGGATGGAAAACAATTCTTATCAATCAACTTAATCAACAATAAACAATCAAGATGAACGTGGTAAAAGGAAGTAAGGAATACTTTAAAGGTATTGGTCAGATCAGGTACGAAGGGCGTGATACAGACAATCCACTGGCATTCCGCTGGTATGATGAAAACCGGTCAGTGGCAGGA